>Ga0068858_100000091_pt1 | contig 93802 bp, 82 predicted proteins | sample KBSSwiS12_FD_66589 | JGI IMG/M metagenome (GOLD analysis project Ga0068858, IMG submission 66589) | Switchgrass rhizosphere microbial communities from Kellogg Biological Station, Michigan, USA - KBS Switchgrass S1-2 | ecosystem: Host-associated > Plants > Roots > Rhizosphere > Soil ...
CGAGGTCTCCGCGCCGATGCTGGTCGAGCTCGACGTCGAGGCGGTCGTCCTCGGCCACTCCGAGCGGCGCCAGTACTTCAACGAGACCGACGATGCGCTGGCCCGCAAGGTGCCCGCCGCCCTCGCCGCCGCCCTCGAGCCGATCCTCTGCGTCGGCGAGAGTGAGGAGGCGCGCGACGCGGACCAGACCGAGGGCGTGCTGGAGCGCCAGCTACAGGCCGACCTGGCCGCGGTCGATTCGGGAAGACTCGCCGAGGTCGTCGTCGCCTACGAGCCGATCTGGGCGATCGGCACCGGTCGCACCGCCACCCCCGAGCAAGCCCAGGAAGTGTGCGCGTTCATCCGCGACGTGCTGCGCGAGCGCGGTGCGGTCGCCGACGCGGTGCGGATCCTCTACGGCGGCTCGGTCAAGCCCCCCAACGCCGCCGAGCTAATGTCTCAGCCAGACATCGACGGTGCCCTGGTCGGCGGCGCGAGTTTGGATGCCGAGGAATTCGCGGCGATAGTGGAGGCCGCCGGGTGACGGATCTGCCGGCTCCCTCGCTGGCGCTGGTCATCCTCGACGGCTGGGGGCTGGCCCCGGCAGGCCCCGGCAACGCGATATCCCAGGCGGAGACGCCGGTCTTCGACCGCCTCTGGAGCACGTGCCCACACACGCAGCTCTCAGCCCAGGGCCGCGACGTTGGGCTTCCCGACGGGCAGATGGGCAACTCGGAGGTCGGCCACCTGAACCTTGGCGCCGGCGCGATCGTCAAGCAGGACCTGGCTCGGATCGACGACTCGATCGCCGACGGGAGCTTCTTCGAGAACGAGGCTTTGCTGGCCGCCTGCGACCGCGCCCGGCGCAGCCCGCGCGGCCGCCTGCACCTGCTCGGCCTCGTCTCCGACGGCGGCGTCCACTCGGGCTGGGAGCACATCGAGGCGACGATCGAGCTGGCCACGCAGGAGGGCGTCCCCGACGTCGTCTTCCACGCCTTTACCGACGGTCGCGACACGCTGCCCCACGGCGGCCGCGGCTATCTCGGCGAGCTGGAGCGCTGGCTGCGCCAGGCGGGGCGCGTCGCCACGGTCAGCGGCCGCTACTACGCGATGGACCGCGATACGCGCTGGGAGCGGATCAAGCTCGCCTACGACGCGATCGTCCACGCCCGCGGTCAGCACGCGGCCGGCACGGCCGATGCGATCGACGCCTCCTATGAGCGTGAGGAGACCGACGAGTTCGTCAAGCCGACGGTGATCGGCGACTACGACGGGGCGGCCGAGGGCGACGTGGCGATCTTCATCAACTTCCGGCCGGACCGCGCCCGCGAGATGACCCGCGCGCTGGCGGATCCGGATTTCGACGAATTCCCACGCGCCGGCGGCCCCGTGCTCGACCTGACGACGATGACCGCGTATCGCAAAGGTTGGCCCTATCCGGTCGCCTATCCCGAGGCGCGCCCGACGACGACGCTGGCCGAGGTCGTCTCCGAGGCCGGGGGCCGCCAGCTGCACGTCGCCGAGACCGAGAAGTACGCGCACGTCACCTACTTCTTCAACGGCGGCCGCGAGGAGGAGTGGGAGGGGGAGGAGCGCCGCCTCGTTGACTCCCCCCGCGACGTCCCGACCTACGACCACAAGCCGGAGATGAGCGCTCGCGCCGCCGCCGACACCTTCGTCTCGCGGTGGTCCGAGGGCGACTATCGCTTCGGCATCATCAACTTCGCCAACCCGGACATGGTCGGCCACACCGGCGTCATCCCGGCCGCCGTCAAGGCGGTCGAGGAGGTCGACGGCTGCCTCGGCGACGTCGTCGCGGCGGTCGAGGCCACGGGTGGCGTCTGCATCGTCACCGCCGACCACGGCAACTGCGACCACATGCTCGAGCCCGACGGCTCGCCCAACACCGCGCACTCGCTCAACCCGGTGCCGCTGGTCGTCACTGCCGCTGGACTGCAGCTGAGAGACCAAGGCATTCTCGCCGACGTCGCCCCGACTGCGCTGCAGCTTCTGGGCATCCCGCAGCCGGGGGCGATGACCGGCAAGTCGTTGCTCACGTGAGGTTCGAGCCGGACCGGCTGAGGTTCGAGGTAACGGCTCGCGACGGCGCTGCGCGAGCGGGGGCGCTCCATACGCCGCATGGTGAGGTGCGGACGCCGGCTTTCATTCCGCTGGCGACGAAGGGGACCGTGCGGGGGTTGGAATCTCGGGAGGTCGCCGAGATCGGCTACGAGCTGATCCTGGGGAACACTTACCACCTGTTCGTCTCGCCCGGGCCGGATCGGATCGCCGCTGCCGGGGGGCTGCACGGGTTCATGGGATGGGACAGGGCTCTGATAACCGACTCGGGCGGGTTTCAGGTCTTCTCGCTGGCGCACGGGGGCGTTGCCGATGAGGTGAAGGGGAAGGGACGGCCCGGGGGAGACCACGGGTCGGTCGTCTCGATCGGCGAGGAGGGCGTCCGCTTCAGGTCTTACAAGGACGGCAAGGCGCTGTTCATCTCGCCCGAGGTCTCGATGGAGGTCCAAGCGAAGCTGGGGTCCGACATCGCTCTGGTCTTCGACGAGTGCACGCCGTACCACGCCGACAGGGAGTACACCGCGCGATCGATGGAGCGCACGCACCGCTGGCTCGACCGTTGCCTGGAGTGGCATGGACAGCACGGCCCGGCGGGGCAGGCGGTCTTCGGGATCGTCCAGGGGGGCGTCCACGAGGATCTGCGCCGCGAGTCGACGCAGGCTGTCTCCGCCGCCGGCGTCGACGGGATCGCGATCGGCGGGACGCTCGGCCGCGACAAGGCGGAGATGCGCGGTGTGCTCGAGATGACTGCGCCTCTGCTGCCCGAGGAGGCGCCGAAGCACCTGCTCGGCATCGGCGACGTCGACGACCTGCTCAGCGGCATCGCCCTCGGTCTCGACGTCTTCGACTGCGCGATCCCGACCCGCCTCGCCCGCCACGGCACCGCTCTCGTCCCCGATCCCGCCAACCGCTTCCGCCTTGACCTGCGCAAGGCGGGCTGGGAGGGCAACCGCGACCCGATTGCCGACGGCTGCCCCTGTCCGGCCTGTCGACACCACGACCGCGACTACCTCAGCTACCTCTCCCGAGCCGAGGAGCTGACCGCCGTTCGCCTCCTCTGCCTGCACAACCTCACCTACATGAACGAGCTCGTGAGTCATGCTCGCGTCGCGATCGAGCACGGCGGTTTCGACGCGTATGCGGAGGCCGTTCTCGCCGGGTCCCCTCCGTGGATGGCCGGCTGAGCCGGTCGTTAAGCCTCTTCCATAGTTGCACCGAAGTCTGTCAACATTCTCTTAATAATCAATTAACTTGATGGCAAACGTCGTCAAGTCTTAGAGAGAGGTTGAGAGATGAAGCAGACCAGCAAGGCATTCCTCGGCGTACTAACGGTGGCCCTTGCGCTCAGCGCGGTGGTTGCGTCAGCCGCGCAAGCGGCCCCCGAATTCTGGGCGGAAGCATTCCCGGCATCCGTGTTCGGTAAACACGTCGGCAACGTCGCGATGACAGACGAAGGAAGCATCGTCTGCGAAGAAGGCACGTACACCGGCGAACTCAAAAAAGAAGCGTCGAGCACATTGACGCTTTCGCCGAAATACGGCAAATGCAAATCGCAGGGTTGGCCGGTCACATACTTCTGGAACGGCTGCACCTACCTGCTGCACCTGAAAGAAAAGACGGCACCCGAAAACTACAAGGGCAACTTCGACTTCGCCTGTCCAGCGGGCAAAGTGATCGAAGCCAAAGCCTATTCCGACGCGGGGCACACCACCCAGATATGCCGGATGACGATCTCACCTCAGTCAGGCATGCTCTCGGTCACCTACACCAACTTTCTCGAAGCTGGGCAGAGAAAGGTGGAAATGACATTCAAAGTCGGAAAATTCAAATACACCCAGGAAGGGAGCTTCTGCGTCAACGGCTCGTTCTCCAATGGGGAATTGGAGGGCCTCGTGAAGCTCGAAGCCGAAGACGAAATCGGGGAAGAACTCGATTTCGAAATCATCAAAGAATGATCGAGGACCACGCCTGAAATAGGCGTATCGGGGCTCAGAGCCGCGCGAGGGCGTCTTCGACCCTCGCGCGGCTATTCGGTGTTCTTCTTGACGAGTTCCTTGAACTCTTCGACGACCTTGTGCACCGAGTCTCCGGCCACTTCGGTGGCCTTCACCCCGGTCGACTTGTCGGTGGCGATGATCACCGCTGCCGCGACCGCCGCGGCGATCAGGACCAGAGCCACGGAGGCCATGACGAAGCGGGCGAAGCGCGAGAAGGCGCCGCGCTTGGCGGGGGCGGGGGGCATGGGGGGCTGCTTGGGGGCAGGCGCCGGCTTCGGCGCCCGCGCGACCGGTCGGCGACTCGGCGAGGGGGGGCGCAGCTCGGTGCGCTCGGTCTGGTCGAGCCGTCGCGTCGCCGTCTCCCCGCCGAGCACGTTGGTCGCCGCCGTGCCCTCGTCGAAGGGCAGGGTCACGTCCTCGCCCTGCAGGCCCAACTGCAGGCCGCCCGCCAGCTCGTCGGCGCTGGCGTAGCGGCGTGCCGGGTCGCCTTCGAGCGCCCGCAGGACGGCGCTGCCCAGAGGCTCTGGGACCGCGTCGTTGTAGGTGCTGGGGGCCAGCGGCCGCTCGTTCTGCTGGCGCACCGCCAGCTCGGCCAGGGTCGAGCCCTCGTAAGGCAGGCGCCCGGTGAGGAACTGGTAGAGGACGACGCCGAGCGCGTAGACGTCGGTCGCCGGCGTCGCCTCCTCGCCGCGCACCTGCTCGGGGGCCAGGTAGGCGGCCGTGCCGACCACGGAGCCGACCTGGGTGATGCGGGTCTGGGCTAGCGCCCGGGCGATGCCGAAGTCGGTCAGCTTGACCGTCATCGCGCCGCCGCCCACCGGGCCGCCGACGACCATCAGGTTGCCGGGCTTGACGTCGCGGTGGATGATCCCGCGCCGGTGGGCGTAGTCGAGGCCGGCGCAAGCCTGGATGCCCGCCTCGGCCGCGGTCTCGGGGCCGATCGCCCCCTGCCGCTGGAGGATCTGTGCCCCGGAGCGCCCGTCGACGTACTCCATGACGATGTAGTGGCGCCCGTCGTCGATCCCGGTGTCGTAGACCTGGACGATGTTGGGGTGGATCAGCTTGGCGACCGCCAGGGCCTCGCGGCGGAAGCGGGCGACGAAGCGCTCGTCGTCGGAGAGGTGCTCGGCGAGGATCTTGACCGCGACGGTGCGCTCGAGGGTCAGGTCGGTGGCGAGGTAGACGTTCGACATCCCGCCGGAGCCAAGCCGGTCGCCGAGCTCGTAGCGGCCCGAGAGGGTCCCAGCCTCCATCAGTCGCCTCCTTCCGCCGGGGCTCCCGGCCCCACGCCGCCGGACGTGCTTTCTTCGGGCGCGGTTTCTTCTTCGACCGGCTGGCCATGGCCTTCTTCGAGGCCTTTGCCTTCGCCTTTTGCCTGCGGCGGCAGCGACGGCGATTTTTCCGGCCCTGGCTCTTCTCCCGCCTTGGGCTTCTCTTCCTTTTCCTTGCCGTTGTCCGGCTTTTCCTTTGGCGCGATTTCTTCGTCTTCTTCGGTTTCGGCCGGGATTTCCGCAGGGGCGATCGCTTCGGTGGTCGATTCTTCGCAACTCGCGATCACTTCTTCGAGTCTCACTGCCCCTTCCTCGAGCGCTCGCTTCAGCTTGACGTCCACGCCTTCGAGCGCTTCGATCTGTTCGCCGACCTGATGGGCGGCGCTTTCGGCGCCGAGGCAGTCTCCTTCGTCGGAGAGCTGCTGCACGGTGTCGAGGTTCGCGGTGATCTCCCGGGCGGTCTCGCCGGGCAGCAGTTTCGCGTCTTCGCCGCCGCAGGCGACGAGAACGAGGGCGGCGCCGGCGGCGAGCCCGATGGCGAGCAACGGTAAGGGAAGGCGAGGCATCTGGGCGAGTCTAGAGAACAGTCTTAAGCGCAGAATTTCCCTGCATCTGAGCATGACACCGGTCCTCACGAGCCGACCTGGAGGCGGTCGGCCAGGCGACGCGGCAGCCCGGCGGCGACGATCGAAGCGGCCGCCCGATCGACGTCGTAGCGGGTGCGGTGGAAGCGGGCCGCCTGCTCGACGGTGTCGAGCTCGAGCCAGGCGGCGCGGGGGTCGCCGTCGCGTGGCTGGCCGACGCTGCCGGGATTGATCAGCCACTGGCTCGAGCCGAGGTCGAGCAGCGTGTCGTCGCTCGCCTGGGAGCCGCGGATTTCCTCACCCTCCTCCTCCGCCGTGGGGCGGGCGAAGTAGAGCGAGACATGCGAATGGCCGATCAGGGCGATCCGAGTCGGCTGCACGTCGAAGCAGGCATTGGCCTGCTCGGCGGAGAGCACGTACTCCCAGACCGGGTCGCGCGGGGAGGCGTGGAAAAGGCCGATCCCCTCCCGTTCGCCGGCAGGCTCCAACTCGCGCAACGGCGCCAGGCTGCGCTCGGAGACGTTCTCCCGCGTCCAGGCGACCGCCTCGGCGGCAGCTTCGGAGAAGGTGGCGATATCGAGGGCCCCGAACACCGCGAGGTCGTGGTTGCCGACCAGGCAGACTGCACAACGCTCACGCACGAGGTCGGCGCACTCGTCGGGCTCGGCGCCGTAGCCGAGCACGTCGCCCAGACACCAGATCTCCTCGATTTCGGCGCCGTCGATCGCTCCGAGGACCGCCTCTAAGGCGGGCAGGTTGGCGTGAATGTCGCTGATCACGGCTACGCGCACGGCGGCCAGCGTACCCCGGTCCGCTCCTGGCTCATACGATGCAGCGATGGCCTACCCCACAACCACGCACGCCTGGATGACGCGCGTGGCGCTGCGCATCTCTACGTCCTCGGGTTTGCCTTTGCAACCAGCAAAGGCTGCACCCTGCGTCCTTGATCTGCTTGGCCACGCGCGCCCCCAGTCGCACGTGGCCGTGGGGTAGGCCATCGGCGGTGAGTGCAACCGACTCGATAGCCGAGCTGCGCGCCGCGGTCCAACGAGCGGCACTGGCCCTGCGCGACGGCGAGCCGACCGGCCCGGAGCCGACCCTCGATCGCCCGCCGAAGCCCGAGCTGGGCGACTACAGCTCGAACGCGGCGATGCTCCTGGCCGCCCCGCTGGGCGAAGCTCCGCGCGACGTCGCGGCGCGCCTCGGGGCCGAGCTCGAACGTGAGCTGGGGGCGGCGCACCATCTCGATCGAGTCGAGGTGGCCGGGCCCGGCTTCGTCAACCTCTTTCTCGCCGACGAGTGGTACCGGCAGGCGATGGCGCGGCTCGCCGCCGCCGGCAGCGGCCTCGGCCCCGCCCCGGTCTCTGCCCCGCAGCGGATCCTGGTCGAGTACGTCTCCGCCAACCCAACCGGCCCGCTCCACGTGGGAGGCGGTCGCCACGCTGCCTACGGCGACGCGCTCGTCCGCTTGCTGCGGGCGGTCGGGCACGAGGTCAAGAGCGAGTACTACGTCAACGACGCCGGTGGGCAGGTGCAGCGCTTCGCCGCCTCGATCGCCGCGGCGATGACCGGCGGCGAGGGGCCCGAGGAAGGCTACGAAGGCGCTTATGTCGCCGATCTCGCCGAGCAGATGAAGGTGGAGGGGGTCGATCCCGCCGACACGGAGGCGGTCGGTCGCCGTGGCATCGAGTTGATCCTCGACGGCGTGCGCGCCACTCTCGACCGCTTCGGGGTCGGCTTCGACAGCTGGTTCTCCGAGCGCGATCTGTACGCGAAGGGCGAGGTCGAGGCTGCGCTCGAGCGCTTGGAGCAGCGTGGCCATACCTACAGGACCGACGGCGCCTTGTGGCTGCGCAGCACCGACTTCGGCGACGACAAGGATCGCGTGTTGATCAGAGCCGACGGCGAGCCGACCTACCTCGCCGCCGATGTCGCCTACCACCGCGACAAGCTGGAGCGTGGCTTCGAGCACCTGATCAACGTGCTCGGCGCCGACCACCACGGCTACGCGCCACGGTTGCGCGCCGCCATCGCGGCGCTCGGCACCGACCCGGAGGTGCTGGAGGCGCTGATCATGCGCCTCGTCCACATCGTCGAATCGGGCGAGCGGGCGCAGATGTCGAAGCGCAGCGGCGACTTCGTCTCGCTCGACGAGCTGGTCGATGACATCGGTGTCGACGCGGCGCGCTGGTTCATGCTCTGGCGCAGCCACGACACCACCGTCGACCTCGATCTCGAGCTGGCGCGCCAAGAGTCCAGCGAGAACCCGGTCTATTACGTGCAGTACGCCCACGCGCGGATCGCAAGCATCCTGCGCAAAGCCGGTGGCGAGGCAGGGGAGGCGGGGGTGCCGACTCCCGGCACGCCGCTGCAGCCGGCGGAGCGCGATCTGGTCAAGCGCCTGCTCGAATTCCCCGCGGAGGTTCGCGAGGCGGCGGCGCGGCGCGCCCCCCACCGCATCTGCGCTTACTCGACCACCGTCGCCGCCGACTTTCACGCCTTCTATCGCGACTGTCAGGTGGTCGGCGCCGAGGGTGAGGGGGTCGAGCGCTCGCGCCTCGGCCTCTGCAGGATCACCCAGCAGACGATCGCCGCTTCGCTTGGCCTGCTCGGCATCTCCGCCCCCGAGCAGATGTGAGAGTCCTGGCGGAGATCCCCGCCCGGTCCCCGTCCGAGCTGCGCACAGGGACGCTGCGTCGCGCCGACCTCGCCGTGTACGGCGCCCTGCTGGAGGAGCTGAGCCCGGCACGCTCGGTTCTGTTCACGGGAGAGGCGCCGGGCAAGAGGGAGGCGGCTGCCGGGTTGGCGGCCGCGGCCGCGGCCTCTGGAACTCGCACGGCGCTGCTCGAGTGCGAGCTCGCGGAGCCGGGGCTTGCCGAGGCGCTCGGCCTCGCCGCCGCGCCCGGGCTGCACGAGTACCTGCGCGGGATCGTGGGCTCGGGGGAGATCCTCAAGCCGGTCGCCCTGGCGGGACCGGGCTCTGCCGACGCGAGCGAGCCACTGGTCTGCGTGGTCGCGGGTCGGCCGGCGGCCGACGGGGCCGTCTTGCTCGACTCGGAGCGATTCCGCCACGCCGTCGCGGGCCTCCACGATGCTTACGAGCTGCTGGTGATCGACGGTCCGCCTCCCGATCGAGAGGCGGAGCTGCTCGCCGCGATGACGGTCGCCGAGGCCACCCTCGTCTGGTCGCAACGGGGCACGCCGCCCCCGAGCCTTCCCGGACCGGTCGCCGGCCTCGTGGTCCAGGGCTGAGGCTCGGGTCAGAGGTCGTAGCGGGCGAGATCGGCGTCCAGCCGCTCGGCGTCCTCACCCTGCGGGCCGCTCATCGCTGCGCCGCCCGTCCCGGGCGGCTTGGCGGCCCGCCGCCAGCGCAGCACCCCGAAGGCCAGGGCCAGCGCAGCGGCGACGAAAGCGATCACCGGCACCACATAGGCGGAGAGGTCGAAGCCGGAGCCCTCGGGCAGGGCGAGCACCGCCGGGCCGTACTGGGCGACCAAGGCGTCCTTGACTTCGCCCTCGGTCTTACCTTCGGCGATCAGGCGCTTGACCAGGACGCGCTCGCGCTGGGCCTGCGGCGATTCGGCCAGCTCCAGCAGGGTGCCGCAGATCGGGCACATCACTTCGCCTTCGACCTCGTCGACGCTCGTCTGCGGCGTCGCGGCCAGGCCGGAAGAGGCGAGTGCCAGCAGTGCCAGCAGCGCGGCGAGCACGGCCACCGCCCGGCTCATGAGTGACCTTCGAATATCGGCACGACCTGCTTTTCGAGGAAGCTCTGATCGACCGGCCCGCGCCAGATCAACGCCAGGCGCCCGCGCGGGTCGACGAGGAAGTTCTCGGGAACCCCGGTCGAGCCGAAGGCGGCGCTGCGCTCGTCGCCGATCGAGCGCAGCTGCCGGTACCGAATGTTGTAGTCGTGGACGAAGGCGAGCGCGTCGTCGCTGTTGTCCTGGACGTTGATGCCGAGCACGCTGACGCCGCGCTTGCGGTACTGCCGGGCGAAGCGATCCAGGACCGGAGCCTCCTGCCGGCAGGGGATGCACCACGAGGCCCAGAGGTTGACCAGCACCCAGCGACCTCGGTAGTCGGCGATCGAGCCCTGGCCCGAGCCGCCGAGGACCGGCAACTCGCGGTCGGGCACCGGTTCGCCGACGGCGATCTTCGCCTCGCCCTTGCTCAGCAGCCCGAACGCGAGCAGGCCGATCACTGCGCAGACGGCAAGAAAGGCAAGCAAGGCGCGAGTGCTCATGGGGAGGGAACACTAGCCCTCGCGCCTTCCCGACTGGGCCCTAGAATCAGCTGCTGACGCGGACGTAGCTCAGTTGGTAGAGCGCGAGCTTCCCAAGCTCGAGGTCGCGGGTTCGAGACCCGTCGTCCGCTTCCCATTCTAGAGCCAAATATCGGCCCAAACACGCTTCAAGAGTCATTGCGGGTAGGAACAGGGGTAGGAACAAAAGATAGTTGTCGTTGGTTCGATTGACTGAAAAGACCCTGGAAAACGGTACAAATGGCTACAGTCCTGGACGGCTCGCGCTCTATCAGTCATTTCGGCTCGACATTGCGGTTCGAGTCAGAGTGGGCCGCCGGGGCCGCCGGCTGGCGTAAGCTAGGTAGGAGCGGTAATGGCAGACAGTCAAGAAATCGAGCTGGTCTTCGAGCCCCAGGACGAGGGTGGCTACCACGTATACGCGCCCGACCTCCCAGGTCTCCACACCCAGGGAGATGACCTCGACGACGCGATGGCGAACGCCAGCGAGGCGGTCATCCTCTACGTCGAGGGCCTGCGCGAAGACGGCGAGCCGCTCGACAGCGGCGTGATCCGCCGCTCGATTCCCCTGCCGGCGTGAGCCCGCACCAGCCGGTCGTCTCCGGCGAGCGCCTGATCAAGGCGCTGCGCAAGGATGGCTGGGCAGTCGTCCGTCAACGCGGCAGCCACGTCCGCTTGAAGAAGGCAGGGCGCCGATACGCGCTCGTCGTCCCGCTGCACCGGGAAGTCCGTCGCGGCACGCTCGCTGGCATCCTGCGCGATGCCGATCTCAGCGCGGATGATCTGCGGCACCTACTCGGCTAGATAAGGCGTGAGCCCATAGAGAGGGTCTGGCCGGTTGGCGCTGATGGTGGGGCAGGTTCAAACAGGTACCAATTTTGCGAAAGCCGGGCCGCGAGTCGATCGGGATTCGCCGGCGCTTGAAGCCGATCCGTGCCCACCGCAGATATGCAGCTCGGATTTGCTGACCGTCTGAGAGTCAGAAGTGGGACGCCGCTAGAGCTGTGGCTTTGGGCTGCGGGAGGTCGGCTACCCCGAGCCGCGTCCCCGCTCGCGCTGCCTCTCTCCCGTTTTGCTGGCGTCAACCGCCGACCCGGCTGCCAATCTCGGCAGATGGCTGACGTTTCACCCGCTCAACTGCGGAAGGCAACCGACGAGATCGCCGCGCTGATCGAGGACCGGCTACCTCTCCAAGTGCCGCCCGAGGACATGTGGCAGGCAATCGCTCACGGCTTCCTCGCCCGAGGCGGGACGCTGCTGGAGTCCGTGACGTTCGAGGTCGAGCGGGGGATGTCGGGGGAGGCTCAGATGCTCCTACGCATCCTGTTCGAGCATGTCGCGACCCTCTGCTGGATCGGGATCGACCCCGAGGCCAACATCCCCCAGTGGCGGGAATGGGCAAACTACCGCAGCTACCAGGTTCACAAGTACGCGAAGGAGCGATTTGGGATCGAGCCCCTTACGCCTGCCAAGGTGGCGAAGGCAGAGAAAGCGAGGCAGCCGATCAAGCTGCACAAGCTGACCGGCGCGGTTGACGACCATTGGTCCGAGGTCTCGCCCGCCTTCCGCAGCTACGATCCGGCCGAGCCCGACATCCTCACGTTCACCGGGGTCTACACCGCCGTCTACAGCAAGACCAGCAACCTAGTTCACGCCGACCCCGCCTCAGTCGAACGCTTCATGACGATGCCGCTGCCGAGAGAGGCAACGATCCACGCCCGCGAGAAGCGCAGCGAGAGCGAGGACTACCCCTCCCTTGGGCTGGCGATGATCGGGTTCCTCCTCGTCGTCTTCGAGCATTACTTCAACTGGCCTGATCGCGAGGTGATCGACGGAGTGACGAGCGGGCTAATGCCCGACTGATGACCTCGATCGTGGGCGTTGCCGTGCCGAGGTTCGGTCCGGTCGGGCTGGCAGATTCGGCACATGGCCGCGCCGCTCGACCCTAAGCTCGCTGACTTGCTGATCCGTCTGCTCCACCTCGACGGAGGCGACTACGACACGTTTCACCCGTACTTCTCAGGGGGCAGCGAAGGAGAGGCCGAACTGATCGGTCACGATGATGAGCGCGTTCCCGAGGGCGCGATCAAGGAGCTGGACCGGCTTGGATACATCGACATGCGGCCCGAGCCGGGGAAGCGTCTCGGACCCTTCTCGATCACCACCGAGGGGCGATCTCTTGGCGGTCAGCTCGCCTCCGCTGGAGACGGAGCCGTTGATCTCTCCTGGCCAGCAGTCGAGCTCGTGCTTCGCCGGATTCACAACGCCTGGAAGCGCGAGGGAGCGCCCCAGCTCGGCATCCCGGGGGCGAAGATCATGGGCGAGATCGAGCCACCGATGGAGACCGCGCAGTTCGCCGCGATCCCTCCAAGAGCTGGAGCGGGCCGATTGGGTCGAGTACCGACAGGGACTCGGTCTACCGCTGCCGCGGGGGTGTCCGGCCCACGTCGCGCACGCTCGCTCGCTTCGAGGGCTGGCCGACCGATGATGCCCGGATCGCCGGGGGGCAGTTCGTGGCTCTGCTGGAGGAGCGGATCGACGCGGAGCCCGACGCCGAGAAGCAGTCGAAGCTACGGGCTGCACTCGCGACCGGAGGGACCGCCCTGAAAGACCTCTCCGTGGAGGTTGCAGCGGCCATCGTTGCTCGCCGAGTCGGCGGAGGCTGATTGGTGATCGCCCCCTAGAAGGAATGGCAGTGCTTGGTGACTACCCCGACGCTGACGTAGTAGTAGTTCGATTCAGACCCCCCGACCCATCCCATTCGGACTGCCCGGAAGGTGGCTCGACACTGCGTGGTCGTGTCGTTGTAGATCGTCTTGCAGTTGAAGCCCTTGCCGCTGCGCCTGCAGACCAGATGGGAGACGAACATCGGGTAGAGCCTGCTCTTGATCGCCTGCCGCGCTTCCCTGCGGGAGGTCCAGAAGCTCCTCAGATGGGGCGAGGTGTAGTTGCAGCCCGCCTTCGAACTCGCTTCCACCTTGAAGCTGCCTTGTTCCGTCCTCGTCCAGCTCGGATCGACAACTGAGGAGAGTTCGACGGTCCAGGAGAGCGTCTTGTCGTCAAGCCAGCACGGGTCTCCGTAGTCCCCTGGCTTGTACCAGGACATGACGGCTTGTCCTGCGCCTTCCATGCTAAAGACGGTGCCTAACTTCCTGTTATTGACTTCCAGGTTGTACCTGCAAGGTATGTCTTCCACGGCTCCCGGCAATTCAGCGTGTTCCATCGGGCGAAAAACCGGACAGGAATCTTCTGCTGGTTCCCCACAGATTTCACCGCAGACGTTGTTTGGGATGTCAAAGGTCGTCTGATCCAGGCTGGGTTCTACCGAGACCTTGGTTTCATCAGCCTGAGCGGATGACGCGAAGACTCCCATCGCCAGGATGGCTGCAATGACTACGGCTGCTGCTTTCCCCATTGGCGGCCTTCTCCGTTTCTGATTGCGCACCAACGGCGATCCTATAGACGGGTAAATCCCATCCGCCTCCCATTTGTGCGGCACTGAGTGATGCCGCAACCCAGCGACAAGCAGCCGGGTTCATAGCGTCCGGCTGCCCGGAATCCACACAGAGCTGTCTGTTACTTGCGGAGCGGCTAGAAGAATTCATCGCCCGAAGCTCGATACAGCAGTTGCCCAGACGCGCTGAGCAGTGACGCCGAGGTCACGAACCCCGTAGGCGGGTAGTACTGAACGAAATAGCGAGTGTTCCTCAGCCATACGACTCGTTTTCGCAGCTGCTCCGGGACGGAGCGGGGCTTGAACGCCATGTGCTGGCCGCTGCTAAGCGTGACCACGACCCTCGCGACGTTCCCGGCGACCGTCCCGGCGAAGACCCGCGTGCTGCCATCGGCTTGCAGTGCGTCGTAAGCCTCAAGGGTGAAGCTGTCGGAGAGGTGCCCACCGGGAGGAATGCCGGTCACCCAGCCCCACTCTCCAACTGCGGGAAGTTCGAACTCCATCCCGAAAAGCCACTCACGACAACTTCCGTTGTTACCGATCGTTCCGCTGACGGTCCAAGTTTCCCCGCCGGGGCTCGATCCGCTCGCGATGGCAACCTGATGCCGGGCGATACACGCCGCATCGGCCATCGGTGCGACGTGGGGGAGAAGGAAGGTCGCCGCGGCTACGCTCAACGCAACGGCCAGCCTGAGTAATTTTCGGGTACGAGAAGTTCTCAAGGAGCCGGGGAACTATAGAGTCCCGATGATGTGGAGGAGTCCGCATCGCGTCGGCCGGTCCCGAGCCGCCGCCGGATATGCGCTGCTCGTCGCCGTCTCCTTGCTCGTCGTGAGCTCGATTCCGGCGAGCGCGGACGGGCGATCCGGGTCGCGCCACGAGGAAGGAAGCGCGCGGGTCTTCACCGACCGTCACCTTCGGCCCGGGCATTTGGAGACGATTCGCGTAACCGGCTTTGCGGGGCGGGGGAGGACCGAAGTTGTCTTCTTTCCAACCGCGATCTGTGGCGCTGAATGTGCGGCGGCCACCAGACGCGGCGCGAAGACGAATCGCGAAGGGGCCGCCCGCTTCTCGGTGCGAATGCCGGGCAGCTTCGTCGACAAGGACGGTAAGCATGTCTATTTCCGCGATGGAGAACGAATCGAACTCGAGGTCCTCTGGGACGGCCCGGATAAGAGCTTCGATGTCGCCGATGCCGATCCGGAGCCGACGTTAGTCCGCACCAACGGGCCTCGGCGTGGTTGAGCCCTCATCCAGGCGTCGGCGGTTGCCGGCGCACCTGCTGGGCATTTGGGGCCTCGCTGTCGTTTTTCTGTCGGCAACGAGCAGCGCGATTGCCTCTCCGCGACTTCCAATGCCTGGGCCGGACGCGTTGCTCCTCAACAACGCCCCGCTCATTCCCCTCTCCTTCCGGATACCGGCGACGAACGGCTATTCCATTTTCGTTATGGCCTCAGAGCCTCGTGTCGGCCAACCGGGCAGCGTCGGCATATACGTTCGGAAGGGCCAGACGGGCGTCAGCTACACGGCGCCCGCTGTCGTGACGGAAACCTCGATCGCGGCCGACCTCGGCAATCTGGGCCGGATCTCGGTCGACTTTCACCCGACCGGTCAAGCTCTCGCCAAGCACCCGGGATGCAAAGGGGTATCCCTGCCGGTTGCGGAGGGCAGCTATGAAGGCACGATCTCCTTTCACGGCGAGGAGGGCTATACGGACGCGGAAGCGACGTCTGTGCCGGCCGACGCGGGGCCTCTGCTCGCTGGCCTTTGTTCCTTCGGGGTCGGAGGCGGAGGCCGGAATCCGTCGGGGGCGGAACTCAACGTTCGCAACCCGGGGCTGGGCCCGCGGTTTACCGCGATCAAGGCAGAGCCCACTGACCCGGCACATTTCATCGTTGAAGTGTCCGAATACAGCGCCGGCGTCTCGATCGTGCGCTATGCCGCCTTCTCCATGCCCGCTCGCACGTTTCGCTACAGCGCGAAATTGCAGAGTGCGACTGTTCAGCCGTTGGCGCCGTTCTCAGGCGTCGCTCACTTTGATCGTGAGAGGAAGGCGAATCATCGCTGGAGTGGCGACCTGACCGTAGACGTGCCCGGCCTGTCGGACGCAGCCCTTACGGCTCCTCAGCTTCGAGCCGTGCTCGTCCGTTAGCGACCCCGTTCGGTCGCCGCATGTACATCCCGAAGGCAGGCTCCAGGCGACCTTTGGCTGAAACTTATTAAAGCATTACTCCGTTTCCGGGGGGAACTTCAACCTGAAGGGAACGCAGATGACAAGACCGAGGATGAAGCGCACGACCGAGCGGATCGAATCGTCGGCCGGCGATCTCTATCTGCTGCGGCCCAGCGCCGGGACCGATGTCGAGATTGAAGACCCCGACGCAGAGGGACGAGCACTGCTCGCCGCCCTCGACAGGGACCTCAGTCGCGAAGAACTCGAGGAGCGCTTCGGCGAGGAGCCGGTCAGCGACGTGCTCGCCCAGCTCGAGGAGCTGGGCTTGGTCGAGGATGCCGCGACGACGACCTGATCCCGGCAGCGGTTCTCCGCCGCTACGACCGTCAGCTCCGTTACTTCAGCGATGTCACCACCGGGCCGGCGCCGTCGCAATGCCAGGCGCGACTCGAAAGCGCTCGAGTCGTCGTCCTAGGGGTCGGCGGCCTCGGCGGCGCCTCGGCCCTCTCGCTCGCCTGCTGCGGTGTGGGCGAGATGCCGTTGATCGACGGCGATTTGGTCGAGGAGACCAACTGCGCGTCTGCCTTAAGCTTTGGCAGCAGGCACGACGGGCTGAACGTACTGATTAACCAAAGGCTTGAGCGGGCAAGGGAGTTGGGAGGCAGCAAATGGCTTTAACCGTGGTCGGCATCGCCATCCTCGCCGTCGGAGGCTTTTGGATCTTTGGCGGGGTCTTCCTGCGGGTTGTCGGCATCTTCTTCGTGCTCGCCGGCGCGATCAGTCTTCTGACGCTGGGCGACCCGATTGCCCTCTTCATGGTCGTGCTCGGTTTCGTGATGTGGCTGGCTGGCCACTGGCATTTCGCCTTTCGGCATCACGAATATAAGAGTCCCCTCGCTCGACGAATCTTTCCGCAAGTTCTCCCGCCGCGCTACGACCCGACGCGGCAATGGGGGCCAGTCGTGTCCGACAGCCCTGACCGACATCAAGGCGACGGTGCAGCTGAACTGCCGGATCACCAGCCGCCCCCCGTCTCGCCGCAGGACCGGCCCTAGTCGATCGACTTGCCGAGGCGGCGTAGCATCGTCTCGAAGGCACGTCGACTGCGAGATTGCGTTGCCTCGGTGCCAGGCATTTCGGTTGCAGCCACGCTTGAACAAGCCAAAAAGCAGGCCGACCAATCCCCCCGATAAAGCTCATAATCCGAAGGTCGCAGGGTTCGAATCCAGCTACCGCAACGAGTGTGATGTCCCGCGACATCGGAGACAGATGTCGCGGGACATCGTAGACACCTCAGGTAGGAACACGGGTAGGAACAAAATCGGGCCCATCGTGTCCAGCGCGCTCTTTTGGTGTCCACTTCAAAAAGTGGTGATTTGCAGGAAAAGCGCATTGGAAAGCGGCTCGCGCTGAGCTCAGCGCGAGCTTCCCAAGCTCGAGGTCGCGGGTTCGAGACCCGTCGTCCGCTTTTCACGCTTCGATGGCATCGCGAATCGTTCTTCCCTGCTCTCGGCTATGTCGTCCGACGAGATCGGATCAAGGCGGTGCCTCCGGCGATCAGACCGAGAGCGCCCACGACCAGGGCGGCGATGCCGAGGCCCTTGCTGGCGCTGTCGCCCGAGCTGGAGCTGCTCGTCGTTTCGCCGCCTTGCGAGGATGCCGCCGAGGGGCTCGGCGGCGCCGTCTCCGAACCGGCAACGTCCTGCAACACCCCGCCTTCGGCGGTGACGTCGATCTTGGGTGCCGGTTCTTCCGAGCTCGGCCCGCCGATCCAGCGCACGACTTCGCCGTTGTCGTAGTACTGAAGGACCTTGAAGGTGAGCTCTTCGCCGGCTTTTCCGGGGATCTCGGTCGAGATCGGGAAGTTGAGGAACTGGCCCGGTGGGATCAGGCCCTGCTTGCCGTCGCCGGTCCAGACGATCTCGCGCACCTGTTCGGTGACTTCGCCGTCGTCGGTCTGGACCGGCTTGGCGAGCTTGCTGGTCAGAACCTTGGAGGCCCATCCCGGCATGTATTCGGTCGAGATGTCGAGGAAGCCGGGGGGCACCTGGACCGCGAGCTTGACCGTGTTGGTGCTTTCCATCTCGTTCGGCACTCGGATGTCGAGGGTGGCGAAGGAGCCGGTGGGTACCTCGTTGGGGTGCAGGCTCACGTGGGCCTGCGCGGCTGCCGGCACCAGCAGCGCGAAGGCTGCCAAGACGGCGAGGGGAATTCGTCGCATCGGGGTATTCCTTTCGTGGGGCGCCATCAGTGGACCGGCACCTCGATCGTTTTCGCGTACTCGGTAAAGGCCGAAACCCGGACGGTGAGCGTGATGTGCCATTCCCCGCTCGCGTTGAGCAGGGCGCCGGGGATCGTGTAGTGGCCGGGGCCGGCGAGCTGCGGTTCCAGCGGCAGGGAGATGTTCTTTTCGGGGAGGGCCGCGGTCGCCTCGAGCTGTTTGACTCTGGCGAACGGTGCGCCGCTCTTGGCGTCGAAGAGATAGATGTGGATCTGGTTGGCGCCGACCCTGGCCGGTTCGACGCTCATCTCCAGCTGGATCGGGCCGAACGTGCTTTCGGCCGAGAAAGGGCCTGATTGAGCGCTGATCGGAGGCGCGTAGCTGGCGAGGGCGGCGGTGACGCCGATTACGACGACGAGCAGGGCGACCTCGGCGCGCAGGGCGCGACGCAGCAACAGCCCGGCCCGTCCCGGCGATTCCCCGCCCGCCGCGATCCGGTTCAGCCGTGGCACCGAGCGGCGGCGGTTGTAGGCGCCAATCCCGATCAGGGCCATCAGCAGGATGAACTTGATCAGCACCGCCCGCCCATATCCGGTTTCGATCAGGGCATCGAGACGCCGAACGTAGACGTAGGCCTGGATCAGGCCGGTGAGCAGGATCGCCCCGACCGAGATCAGCGCCACCTGGGAGAAGCGCGACAGCGCGGCGGCAAGCAGCCGTCCCCGATCTCCGGGCTCCAGCTCCCGCGTCCCGCGCGGCGCGACGAAGAGCAGCGTCGCCAGGCCGCCCAGCCAGACCGCCATGGCGGCGACGTGGATGACGTTGACCGGGAAGTTCAGAAGGACCGGGGACTGCGTGCTGCCGTGCCCGGAAAGCGCAGGCACCAAGACGAGGAAGGCGAGCGGTGCCGCCAGGAACAAGGCTCGGCTCCAGCCGAGCGATCTGCCCCCGGCGGGTCGCAGCAACACCCCGGCCAGCAGCCCGAAGGCGATCCAGGCCAGCACGGCGAGGCCCCAGATCGTGCCGAATTTGGTTTCCAGGGTCTCGCGCACGATCGTCTCCTTGAGCGCCGAGAAGCCGGAGATGCCAGCCGCCTCAGCTCCCTCCAGAACGACCCCGGCGGCGGCGCTGATCGCGCCGAGGACCGCGGCGAGGAGCGCCACGAGGCGCAGGCGCGTCGCGAATGCCCCCGCCGCCCGCGACCAGCCCTCGCTGTCGCCCCCGACCGACGCCAGCCCCGGCAGCCAGGCGAGCAGGAGGAAGGCGAGGCCGCCGACGGCGAGCGCGATGGCCACGTACTGGAGCCCGCGGGCGAGACCGAAAGCGGCCTCGGTGATCGGGCCGCTGCCGGAGCCGGCCGTCAGTTCGGAGACGGTCTCCTTGGGCGCCTTGCCCGGCTTGCCGATCGAGAAGACGAAGCCGCTGGAGACGATGTGGCCGTCGGCGGAGATGACCCGGTAGGTGGCGGTGTAGCTGCCGTCGGGCAGGCCGGGCTCGAGGTGAACGCCGAGCCTTGGGCCTTCGCCGTTGGGGTGGAAGGCGTCGCCTTCGTCCACCCGTGAGCCGCTGGCGTCATAGACGCGCACTGCGCCGAAGTTGCCCTCGACCGGCTCGTCGAAGCGGAAGATGACCGCGGGCGGCTCGTGCTTGACGACTGCACCGCGCAGGGGGACGGTGCCCTCGAGCTGGGCGTGCGCGAGTGCGTTCGCGGGGGCCAGGAGGGCCAGCAGGAGAGCTGCAGCCAAGGCGGCCGGCGTCCCGCGTCGCACTACCAGGCCTCCTTCGGCGGCTCGTCCTTGGATTCGTCCCCCGTCCCTCGCCGTCGGCGTACGAAGAGCACCAAGGCACCGCCCACAACAAGGAGCGCGACCGCGCCGACGATGAACGGGAGCTTCGAGGGATTGGGGCTGCCGACCCAGTACAAGGTGCCGTCGATCGCCCCTTTGCGGCCGTCGATCCGCAGCGGTATTTCGTAGTCGTAGACCTTCGTTTTACGATGCTGGTCGGTGACCTGGGGAGGGATCGCGGTCGACCCGTAGTGCATCCGATGGTCGTGCCAGAGGAAGGTGCCGTCGCTGCCGACCGTCTTCCATCTCGGCGGGGCCTTGGGATTGGCGATCGCCGGGACTTCCGCGGTCGGGTAGCGGGTGTCGTTGAGGTAGTAGGCGGGCGAGCGTTCGTTTACCTGGACCGTCTCGTCTTTCAACACGCGCGCGTAGGGCTCGCCTTCGTAGCCGTAGATGAGGACTTCGTGCCCGTGCTGATCGCGCAGTTCGAAGTAGGCGTCGTAGGCGAGGACTTCGAAGCTGACGCCGGGCACGTTCGGCGTCACCCGGTCGATCACCGAGCGGTAATTGGGGTTTCCTCCTGCATGCGCCAGGGCCGAGGGGGCAGGTATGAGGACGAGCAAAGCGGCAATGACGGCAAGCGCCGTCCAGTGCTTTCGCACGAGTTATTTCCTTTCGGTCGCACGCGCAACGACCAAAAGGCTCAGTCGCCGCGCTAGGGCTCGGTGAGCAGGCGTGGCGGCGGTGGGCGCTTGGCCAACGAGAAGGCCAGGAGCGCGGTGCCTCGGGGCGACCAGATCGCTGGAGGCCGTGAGGAGGGCGAGGCCGGCGCGGGCGCTCGCCGAGGCTTGCGGGCGGTTCGCTTGACGGCAAGCTTGACGATCAGCCCCTCGCCTACGTATCTGCCGGCCACGAGCGGAGCGACGATGAGAAGCGCGGGGGCGAGGAAGAGAAGAACGTCAGTCGAGCCGTCGAGGGCGAGCCCCAGCGCCCAGCAGGCGCTTATCGCCAGCGCAGCTCCCGCGGTAAGGCGGCTCACGAATCGCATCAACCAGAATGGTAGTCCAAAGCGGGCCTCGATCTCGAGGCCCGTCGTCCGCCTCTCCCTCTCGTTGTGCCTCGGGTCGCCTTCAGGCGCGCGCCTTGCTCGCGGCTTTGCGGCTCTTTTTCCGCCCCGCTCCGTTTTCGCTTGGTTCGACCACGCGGTAAAAGTGCTCGATCGCGCCGCGGACCTGGCGTTCGTCGACGACCTTGACCAGGTTGGAGCGCCGCAGCTCGGTCACGTGGTAGTTGACCGTGCTCAGCGGTGCCTGCAGCTCCAAGCTGAGGTCCTTTGGCGACAGCGTGCGGCCCCTATCGATGCTCAGCACTTCCAGGATTGACACTCGGAGTGGGTGGGTATTGGCACGAGCTAGGCGTTCCCAATTCACAACTACCTCACTTTCGTTGACTGGGGAATACCTAAAAATAATAGCTCACATCATCAAAATCGGGTAATCTAGCTTTATGACTGCCCAGCGGAAGGGGATTCGGATGAGCGGGGGAGCGGGAACGAGAATCACTGTCTTTGCGGCGCTTTTGGCTCTGGGTTTGGTTTTCTCGGCGACGGCAGAGGCCGGAATCATCGCTCCCCAGCACCATCCACCAACCGTTGAAGACGGCTGGCAGGCGGGCACTTGTTACAAAGACACCCCGACCTGCAGCGTCGATACGACCTCGCAGTTCTTCGAACAGTCCGCCGGCCACCCACAGGTCGGTTTCACGCAGTTCATCATCGAAGACGAACCCGGCCCGATCGTCGGTGAAATTCCGGTCGGCAACCTGAGGACGGTCCGGGTCGACCTTCCCGCGGGGCTGAGCGTCAATCCCCAGGCTACGCCGGAGCAGTGCGACCTCGCGGTTGTGGAACACCCCGAATCGTGCCCGGCTGACACCAAAGTCGGGACCAGCGCCGTGACCGCGACCAATCCGCTGACCAGCGTCTCTGTCCCGATCCCCCCGGTCAACGTCTACAACCTCGTGCCGCGCCCGGGCGAACCGGCGCGCTTCGGCCTCACCATCGTCGGCAACGACATCTTCCTCGACGCGGGAGTTGCCTGGGACGGCGACTACCACGAGTTCTTCACGATCCACGTCGCCAAACTCGAACTGGGCGGGATCCCGGGCTTGGAAGTCGCCCGCATTCAGCAAAACCGGCTCGTCTTCGACGGGCGCTCGGGCAACGGCACCTTCATCACCACCCCGACCACCTGTTACGACCACGAAAGCCAGCCGTTCGCGCACACCTACTCGACCTTCCTGCGGGCCGACTCATACGAGCAAGAAGACCCGATCTTCCCCGCCGGGTCGCCGTTCATCGAGTCGGAACTGCCGCCGAACACGAACCCGAAGGAATGCGGCACCGTCCCCTACAAACCCTCGCTCTCGGTCGATCCGGGATCCGTGCCGACCGACTCGCCCGACGGTCCGGCGGTAAAAGTCGACGTTCCGTTCGAAGTCCCGAGCGGGTCGGAAATCCTCCAGGAACGGACCAAGCAGGCCAGCTCGCAGACGAAGCAGGCCAAGGTCACGCTGCCGCTCGGCATGGGCATCAACCCCTCGGCGGCGACCGGGGGGCTGCAGACCTGCACCGACGCGCAGTTCGACAAGGGGACGACGAAACCGGTCGCCTGCCCCGCGGCTTCGAAGGTCGGCGTTGCGACGATCAACACGCCGCCGCTGCCCGATGGCTCGTTGAGCGGCCCGGTCTACGTCGGTCAGCAGCTCAGCCGCGATCCGACCTCGGGTCAGGAGTACCGGATCTTCGTCGACGTCGAGTCGACTCGGTACGGGATCTCGGCGCGCCTCGTCGGCAACGTCAGCGCCGACCCGATCACCGGCCAGCTGACGACCACCTTCGACGACAAGGCGCTGGGCGGGCTGCCGCAGGTCCCCTTCAGCTCCTTCAAGCTCGACTTCGACGACGGGCCGCACGCGGTGCTGACCAGCCCAGGCTCGTGTGGGCCGAACAAGACCACGGCCGTGATGACTCCCTGGACGGGGAACGCCGCGGCCACTCCCTCTGGCGAGTTCTCGCTGAGCACGGCGCCCGGCGGTGGTAAATGCGCCAAAACCCTCGCCGAACGCCCCTTCGCTCCGAGCTTTGCAGCGGACACGAACAAGCCCGCGGCGGGCGAGTTCAGCCCGCTGCACATGAACATCGCTCGCACCGATGGCAACCAGGAGCTGAAAGGCGTAGACGTGACGTTGCCGCCGGGCCTGGTGGCGAAGCTGGCCGGGGTCAAGTACTGCCCCGGAAGCGTGCTGGCCGCGGCTGCCGCCAACAGCGGCGCGGCCGAGGCGGCCGACTCGAGCTGCCCCAGCTCGAGCTTGATCGGCCACGCTGACATCGTCGCCGGCAGCGGCCCATCCCCGCTGCACGTCAGCGGCAAGGTCTTCCTCTCGGGGCGCTACAAAGGCGCGCCCCTCTCCCTGGCGGTGGTCACCCCCGCCACGGCCGGGCCGTTCGATCTCGGCACGGTCGTGGTGCGGGTGGCGCTCTCGCTCGAACCGCGGACCGCGCAGGTGCACGCCGTCTCCGATCCGATCCCTCACGTCTACGGCGGCTCCCTGCTCGACGTCCGCTCGGTCTCGGTCAAGCTCGACCGCGACAACTTCACGCTCAACCCGACGAACTGCTCCAAGTTGAGCTTCGGCGGGGCGCTGCTCGGCGGCGGCGCCAACCCGGTCGATCCCGCCGCCTTCACCCGGTCACCCGTCTCGGCGCCCTTCGAAGCCAGTGGCTGCGACAAGCTCGACTTCAGGCCCAAGCTCTCGCTGCGCCTGACCGGTGCGATGCGGCGCGCCAAGAACCCCCGCCTGCGCGCCGTCCTGACGGCACGGCCGGGAGACGCGAACCTCGCTCGCGCCCAGACGATCCTGCCCCGTTCGCTGATCCTCGATCAGGGCAACCTGGCGAAGGTCTGCACGCGCGTCCAGTTCGCCGCCAACGACTGCCCGAAAGACTCGATCTACGGCAACGCCGTCGCGACTTCGCCGCTGCTCGACGATCCGCTCGAAGGGCCGGTCTACCTGCGCTCCTCCAACAACGTCCTGCCCGATCTGGTCGCCGACCTGCGCGGTCAGGTCGAAGTCGAGCTCGACAGCCGCACCGACAGCAACCACGGTCGCATTCGCAACACCTTCGACGTCGTCCCCGACGTGCCGGTGACCAAGTTCGTGCTCAACCTGCGGGGCGGCAAGCGCGGCCTGTTGGTCAACTCGCAGAATCAGTGTCCGCGCAAGAAAAAGCATGGGGGTAAGGGCGCGCAGACGAGCAAGGCGCACAAGCGCATGGGGGCGCGCGGCAAGCGGGTGGTCGTGCGGCTCAAGGGCCAGAACGGCAAGAAGCTGAACACGCGGCCGCGCCTGCTGCTCGCCTGCGGCAAGAAGCACAAGGGCGTCAAGAAGAACAAATAGCCTCCCGCGTCGGTGCGCCCGACGCTTTCGGTCCTGATCGTCGCCTGGAACAGCCGCGAGGAGCTGGCGCGGACGCTGCCTGCCCTGCTGCCCGAGCTGGGGGAGGGGGACGAGCTGATCGTCGTCGACAACGACTCCAGCGACGGCACCGCCGAAGCGGTGGCCTCCTTGGCGCCCGCCGCAAAGGTGGTCCAGACCGGCCGCAACGCCGGCTTTGCCGCCGGCTGCAACGAGGGGGCCGCGCGGGCGCGCGGCGACCTTCTCGTCGTGCTGAATCCCGATGCGGCCCCGCGTCCCGGCTTCGGCGAGTCGATCCGGCGTCCCTGGCACGAGCGGCGCGGTTGGGTCGCCTGGCAGGCCCTTGTCGCCGACGGCGATGGGACGACGATCAACTCCGCCGGCAACCCGGTCCACTTCACCGGCATCGTCTGGGCCGGCGGGCACGGCAACCCGATCGCGACCGCGCCGGCGGCCGGAGAGGTCACCGCTCTCTCCGGCGCCTGCCTGGCGATTCCCCGCACCAAGTGGGAGGAGGCGGGCGGCTTCCCGGAGCGCTTCTTCCTCTACCACGAGGACGTCGACCTCTCGCTGCGGCTGCGCTTGGCCGGTGGGGCGCTCGGGATCGAACCGGCGGCGGTCGTCGACCACGACTACGAGTTCGGCGCCCGCGAGCACAAGTGGCGCTGGCTCGAGCGCAACCGCTGGGCGTTCCTGATCCGCGTCTACCCGGCAAGCTTGCTGCTGTTGCTGGCACCGGCGCTGATCCTCACCGAGCTGGCCCTGATCCCAGCCTCGATCGCCGCCGGCTGGGGCAAGCAGAAATTCGCCGCGATCGGCGAAGTAATCCGCTGGCTTCCCCGCCTGCTCCGCGAGCGCCGCCAAGTGCAAGCCACGCGCAAAGTCAGCACCGCCGAGTTCGCCAGCTTCCTGACCCCAGACCTCGACTCGCCCTTCATCCCAGGGATAGCCCGCTCAGCTCCAGCTTGCCTCCTACTCCGCAGCTACTGGCGAGTAGTCCGCCAGCTGTTGCGATAGGACCCATCTCGGTAGGGCTGAAACGTCTTGTACTTTTTCGGTGTCGGTAGCGGGCGCCAGCCCACCGGCGATCCATCGAAAAAGTTAAGTGGAAGCCCTACCGAGATGGGTCCCTAATCGGCTGGCGTGCCCGTAGGCCGAATCAAAATCTCGTTGATGTCGACGTTGGCCGGTTGCTCCAAGGCGTAGATCACGGCACGGGCGACGTCGTCGTCCTGCAGCGCCCATTTGCCGGGCCGGTTGTCGAAGAAGGGCGTGTCGACCATGCCCGGCTCGATCAAGGTCACCTTGATCGCGTGGTTCTCGTGCATCTGGCGCAGCTCGCCCAGCAGCGACTCGCCGATCGCCGTCGCCGCCCACTTGGTCGCCGAGTAGAGCGAGCCGGGCAGCGCCTGTCGCCCCGCGACCGAGCTGGTGACGATGAAGTGGCCGTCGCCGCGCTCGAGCAGGTGGGGGAGGGTGGCGCGGATCGTCAGCGCGAGGCCGTAGACGTTGGTGAGGACCATCGAGCGCCAGTGCTCCGGCGACTCCTCGAGGAAGCCCCGGGTGGCGCCGAAGCCGGCGTTGGCGAAGACGACGTCGATCCGGCCGAAGGCTTCGAGAGCGGCCGTCGTCAGGGCCTCCACCTGGTCCCACTCGGTGACGTCGCAGCGCACCGCGATCGCCCGCTCGGCCCCGCCGAGCTCCTCGACCAGCTCTTCAAGTGGCTCCAGCCTGCGCGCCGCCAAGACCAGCCGGTGCGTCTTCGCCGCCGCACGAGCCGTGGCGGCGCCAATCCCGCTGGAAGCTCCGGTGATGAGCAGCACTGGATCGCTGGCAGTGCCGTCGGGCATCGCCCGATTCTCCCAGATGGCGGGCTTGCGATAATCCCCGGGCCGTGGATCCAAGCCGCAAGCGAAAGATCCGACTCGTCGTCGCGCTCAGCGTCGCTGTGCTGCTGGCCGTTGCGCTCGTCTACACCTCGTTCAGCGCATCTTCGGAGGCGAAAGAACCCTCGCAGCTGATCGGCGTCTCCTCGGGCGGGAGCTATGAGGTGACCGGCCGAGTGGTGAAGCGCTCGGTCCGTCACCACGGCGAGGGGATCAGCTTCCGCGTCGCCGATCGCGAAAACGCCGCTCAGAGCATCCCTGTCACCTACACGGGCACCATTCCCGATCCCTTCCGCGGCGGCCGTGAGATCGTCCTGGCGGGCACGATGAAGCACGGCGTCTTCGTCGGCGAACGCGACACCCTGGTCACCAAGTGCCCGTCGAAGTTCACCACCGGTAACGAATGACGACCGGCCTCGGCAGCGCGGTCCTGGCGCTGGCCTTCCTCACCGCGGTCTTCGCCGCCGTCGCGGCTCTGATCGGGCGCGACGGCAACCGCCGCTGGGTCGACATCTCGCGGCGCGCCGTCTACGGCCTCTTCGCCCTGCTCACCCTCTGCGTCGTGATGATCGAGATCGCCTTCGCCAGCGACGACTTCTCCTTCAACATCGTCCAGCAGCACTCCTCGATCGAGACGCCGACCTTCTACAAGCTGGCGGCGATGTGGTCGAGCCAGGAAGGCTCGCTGCTGCTTTGGGCCTGGGTGCTCTCGATCGCGTCCTCGCTGGCGCTGTACACGACCCGTAACAAGCTGCGCGAGATCGTCCCCTACGCGACCGCGGTGATGGCGGGCATCTCCGGCTTCTTCACCGGCCTGATGCTGTTCGCCGGTGGGGTCAACCCGTTCGCGAAGCTGAGCCCGGTGCCGGCCGACGGGATCGGCCTCAACCCGCTGCTGCAGCACCCGAGCATGATGATCCACCCGCCGATGCTCTACTCGGGGTACGTCGCCTTCACGATCCCCTTCGCCTTCGCGATCGGCGCCTTGATCACCCGCCGTCTAGACGGCGCCTGGATCCGCTCGACCCGTCGCTTCGCCCTGATTGCCTGGGCCTTTCTCGGCTTCGGCCTGCTGCTCGGCGCTCGCTGGTCCTATACCGAGCTCGGTTGGGGCGGCTACTGGGCCTGGGACCCGGTCGAGAACGCGGCGCTGATGCCGTGGTTGATGGGGACCGCGTTCCTGCACTCGATCATGGTCCAGGAGAAGCGGGGGATGCTGAAAGTCTGGAACGCCTGCCTGATCGTCGCGACGTTCTCGCTGGCGCTGCTCGGCACCTTCCTCGTCCGCTCCGGAGTCCTGCAGTCGATCCACGCCTTCGGCGACAGCACCGTCGGCCCCTACATCCTCGGCCTGATCGCGGTCGTCCTGGTTGGCTCGACGGCGCTGATCGTCTCGCGCCTCGACGACCTGCGCTCCGAGAAGCGGATCGATTCGCTCGCCTCGCGCGAGTCGGTCTTCCTCGTCAACAACCTGCTCTTGGTCGCGCTCGTCGTGGCGATCTTCTGGGGGACCTTCTTCCCGCTGATCTCGGAGCTGTTCACCGGCGACAAGTCCTCGCTGGCGGCGCCCTGGTTCGATCGCTACACGACGCCGCTGGCGATCGTGCTCGTGCTCTTCACCGGGATTGGCCCGCTGCTCGCCTGGCGGCGGGTCAGTTGGGGCTCGGCGCGGCGCGTCTTCGTCGTGCCGGCGATCGTTGGCGCCCTTGCCGGCCTGGGCCTGGCGTTGTTCACCGATGCGGCCGGCAAGCCCTGGGCACTTGCCCTCTTCGCCTTCGCCGCCTTCGCCCTGACCGGCTTGGCCCAGGAGTTCTGGCGCGGCGCGGCGGCGCGGCGCTCGCTTCACGGCGGCTCGATGCCCGCCGCCCTGGTCGCGGTCGTCGCGCGCAACCGACGACGCTACGGCGGCTACATCGTCCACGCCGGCGTCGCCGTGCTGCTGATCGGCATTGCGGCCTCCTCCAGCTTCCAGACCAAGCAGGACGTGCGCTTGCGGCCAGGGCAGAGCGCGGTCGTCGACGGGTACACCGTGACCTACGTCCGGCCGACGGCCAAGGTCGACCCCCTTGCCTTCACCGCCGGTGCGGCCCTGCGCATAGAGAAGGACGGGAAGAGCTTCCTGCTGCACCCGACCCGTCGCTTCTACCGCCCGACCGGGGTGGAAGGTGGGACGATCTCCAACTACTTCGCCGGCGAATCCGACAGCGACATCGGCTTGAAGGCGGGCTTCCTGAGGGATTTCTGGACCGCCCTGCAGCCGAGCATCGTCGGCATACAGCGCCATGCCCGCGCCGCGGACAAGGGCTTCGAAGCGTGTGTCTCGGGAGCGCCCGGCACGCCGCCACAGTGCCGGGCGGTGTCGCAGCTGATGCGGGCGGCGGCGGCCAACCCCCGTCTGCGTCCCACCGCGCTGGCCCAGATAGAAAGCCTGCAGGTGGCGACGGCGCAGCGGATCGCCCAGGGCTATCTAGCCGAAGACGCAACCGCCACCTTCCGCGTCATCGTCAACCCGCTCGTCACCTGGATCTGGATCGGTGGGCTGATCTCTCTCGCCGGCGCCCTGATCGCGATCTGGCCGGCCCGTGGGCCCCGCCGCCGCCCGGCCGCGGACACGGAGCTGGAGGCTTTGAAGGAAGCCAAGTACCGCGAGATCCGCGACGCCGAACTCGACCATGCCGCCGGCAAGCTCTCCGACGAGGACTTCGCCCTGCTCGACGCCGAGCTGCGCAAAGAGGCGGTCGAGATCCTCGACACGGAGCAGCCGGTCGAACCGGTTTAGTCTGGGAACGATATGAGCACTCGACGGCATCTGCGCAACTCGGCCCCGTGCTTGCTGCTGGTGTTCTTGGCAACGCTCGTCGTCGCTTCCTCCGCGCAGGCAGCGGCCGGCTGGACGGCATCCCCCGGGACCGCGGCGGCGCGCGAGGCGTTGCGTTTCTGGACGCCGGCGCGGATGCGGCAGGCGCGACCGCTGGACATGCCGAGGCCCGAGGGCCGGGGCCTGGCAAGGCAGTCGTCCGCCGAAGCCGAGGTCGACCCGGTGCGGGGCCTGGAAGCTGACGCCCGGGCACGCTCCGAGTTCGCCGCGGTCGCCGACCCCACCGCTCCCGGGTTCAGGCAGAACGGCGTGATCTTCACCGTCCTGCCGGGGGGCTCTGGGCTTGCCCGCTGCTCCGGGACCTCGGTCAACTCTCCCAACCGCAGCGTGGTCATCACCGCCGGGCACTGCGTCAACGAGGGCGGCCCCGGCCGCTGGTTCAACCAGGACTGGGTCTTCGTGCCCGGCTACCACGACGGCGTGCGACCTTTCGGCGTCTTTGTCGCCAAGTGGCTCGGCGCCACCGCGCCCTGGATCGACGGGGGCAGCGAGAACGCCGACGTCGGCGCCGCGGTGGTCTCGCGCAACGAACGTGGCCAGCGCCTGGGCGCCGCCGTGGGCGGAGACGACATTGCCTGGAACCTGCCACCGAACCAGGTGTTCGACGTCCATGGCTACCCGGTGGAAAAGCCTTTCGACGGGGCGACTCAAAGGCTCTGCTCCGGCACCCCGTTCCTCGGCCACGACCTCGCCTCGTTTCTCTGGCCGGGCCCGCTCAACCTGGCGCTGACCTGCGACGTGACGGGCGGCGCCTCGGGCGGGGGCTGGACGATCCACGGCAACGTGCTGAACGGGGTTACCAACTACGGCTACGGCGACGACCCGACCACCGATTTCGGCGCCTACTTCGGCGACTCGGTGCACGCGCTCTACGCCCGCGCCGCGAGGGTGCGATGAAGTCTCGTCTCGCGTGTGCCTGTCTCGCACTGCTCGCGGCGCTCTGCTGCGCGCAGCCCGTCGCCGCGACGCCCACGCCGACCGCACCTGCGCTCCTGTCCGGAGCCGCGCAGCTGAACGACGAGCTGGCGCTCTTGGGCCAAGGCTCGAGCGTCCTCGGCCTGCCCCGCGATCATGCCCTTTACGAACTCAGGTTCCGGAACAGCGACGGCTATGCGATAACCGTCCTCGCGCACAGCCAGACCGTCGCCCTTATCGTCAGTCGTGGCCACGGTGAGCGGAAGGGCCGCGGCCCTGTTTCGACCACGACCTACGTTGCCCATGGCAAGGTCACGCCGACGTCGATCGCCGCCTCCTTCGGCGACCGCGGTCGGATCGACGTTCGCTTCCAACCATCGGGGCGGACGCTCCGCGCCACGCACAAAGCAGGCTGCAAGGGGTCAGGCGGTGGCGTCTTGGCCCGTTTCGGCATCTTTGCCGGCAAGCTGAGCTTCCGGGGCGAGGGAGGATTCACCTCCGCCGAGGTCCATCGCGTGGCTGGGCGGTCCGTCGACTTCGACGCGTTGGTCGCCTGCCTCTTTGGCGGGACGCCTCGTGGCCGCCAGGCAGTGCTGCCGGCGCCGAAGCTCCCTTGGGGGCTTCACCTGCCGGGTGCCGACGTGGGGGTCCGCCGAGTGACCCCGGAAACCCCGAGCGTGCAGACGCATCCCAGTCGCGCCCCCAAGCCCACGACCCTGCTCGCCGACCGCAAAACCCCGCTGACGCGAACGGTCTTCGCGGCGCAGATACGCGGCCAGGGCCCGTTGCGCCTGTTTGCCATCGAGTCGGCCAGCGAAGGGTCGACCGGCGTCATCCGCGTCGTCAAGACCCAGGCGGACCCGTCTGCCTTCAACGTCAACGGCATCCTCTCCAGCGCGAGCGTGAAGCCGCCCGCGCCGTTCAGCGGCGAGGGCGCCTACGAGCAGGGCCCCGGCAACGCGAAGAGCTGGAGCGGCTCGCTGGCGGTCTCGTTCCTCGGCGCGCCGCACGTGCCGCTGACCGGCTCGCCGTTCGTCGCCCGGCTCGCGCGCGGCTGGTAGCCGGCGCGGCCCGAAGACAGCTAGATCTTCAGCAGCACCACGGTGTTGACGGCGAAGAGGACCGCGAAGAAGACCGTGGCGCGATCCAGGTTGCGCTCGACCATCGAGCCGCCGCCGAAGGAGCTGCCACCGCCGCCGATCCCGAAGGCGCCGGAGAGACCCGCGTCTTTGCCGGAGTGCAGCAGGATCAAGAAGATCACGATGCCGGCGATGATCACTTGGAGGACGGCGAGGAGGGTGTACACGCAGGGAATGGTAGCGGCCGCCGCCGCACGGCGGGCTTTGGACAGAATCAGGAGTTATGTTGCGTTGGTTGACAAACTAAGCTACTCTGTAAATCAAGCAGACGATTTCTGGCGATCTGACAAGGAGGAGGCGCCCATGGAGGCTGCCGCGCATGACCACCATCATCACCACGGTGCCGCAGACGTCGAACTGAGCCCGGCGACCTGGACCGACCCGAAGCGCTACGCATGGCTGCTCGGGCTGATCGTGCCGTTGCTGCCGTTTCTAGCCTGGGGCCTGGTGACGCTCACCGGGCTCGGTGTCTTCTGGTTCTACGGCCCGATGTTGGTCTTCGTGATCTTTCCCGTGCTCGACGTCATCGTCGGCGTGGACGCCGAGAACCCACCCGACAGCATCATCAAGTGGCTGGAGCAGGACCGTTACTACCGCTGGTGCACCTACGTCTTCATCCCGGTCCAGTACGCCGGGCTGGTCTTCGCCTGCTGGCTCTGGGCCGACGGTGGCCTCTCGCCCGTCGACAGCATCGGCCTGGCGCTGACGATGGGCATGGTCAGCGGTATCGCGATCAACACCGCTCACGAGCTCGGCCACAAGCGCGCCGACCTGGAGAAGTGGCTGAGCAAGGTCGCCCTCGCGCAGAGCGGCTACGGCCACTTCTTCATCGAGCACAACCGCGGCCACCACGTCCGCGTCGCCACTCCCGAGGACCCGGCCAGCTCCCGGATGGGGGAGAGCTTCTGGGCCTTCCTGCCGCGCACGGTCTCGGGCAGTCTCAGCTCGGCCTGGGGCATCGAGCGCGCCCGCCTCGACCGGATGGGCCACTCGGTCTGGTCGATCCACAACGACATCCTCCAGGCCTGGGCGATGACCGTGGGGCTGTTCGCGCTGCTGGCGATCGTCTTTGGCCCCGTCGTCCTGCCCTATCTACTACTGCAGGCTGTGCTCGGCTTCTCGCTCTTGGAGGTCGTCAACTACCTCGAGCACTACGGCCTGCTGCGCGGCAAGAAAGAGGACGGTCGCTACGAACGCTGCCTCCCGCAACACAGCTGGAACAGCAACAACGTCGCCTCCAACGTGCTGCTCTACCACCTGCAGCGCCATAGCGATCACCACGCCAACCCGACCCGCCGCTACCAGGCGCTGCGCCACGTCGAGGAGGCGCCGCAGCTGCCAACCGGCTACGCCGGGATGATCGTTCTCGCCTGGTTCCCGCCGGTCTGGCGCCGGGTCATGGACGGGCGCCTGCTCGACCACTACGGCGGCGACGTCGAATGCGCCAACATCCAGCCGCGCTCGAAGCGCAAGGTGCTTGCCCGCTACGGGAGCGCCGCGGCGTGAGCGCCTTTCGCTGCCCCGGTTGTGGGTACGTCTACGACGAGGCGGCCGGCCACCCCCGCGAGGGCTTCCCGGCCGGCACTCCCTGGAGCGAGGTCCCGGACGACTGGCACTGCCCGGATTGCGGCGTGCGCGACAAGGTCGACTTCGAGCTGGTCGTCGACGGTGACGTTTGACCGCTCCCGCTGCGACGATTAAGGGTGCCGTGGAGGCGCGCACCCCCTATCCCCAGGCCGCTAAGCAGCTGCTGCGCGAAACCCTGTTCGCGGCGGCCCGCGACGAGGTGCAGCGGCGCGCCTGGTCGGAGATCACGATGGCCGATATCGCCGCCGCGGCGGGAGTCAGTCGCCAGACCCTCTACAAGGAGTTCGGCAGCCGCAACGAGTTCGCCCAGGCGTTGGTCATCCACGAGGGCGAACGTTTTCTCGACACCGTCGACATGGCGGTGCGCGAGCACCTCGACGATCCGCGCGGCGCGATCCGCGCGGCGCTCGAGACCTTCCTTCGCACCGCCGGAGAAGATCCGTTGGTGCGCATCCTCTTGAGCGACGACGGCACCGCCGGACTGCTCCCCTTCGTGACCACGCGGGGCGCGCCGGTGGTCCAGTGGGCGACCTCCCGCCTCACCGCAACGATCGAAGCGGGCTGGCCGCAGGCGCCGCCGCCGAAAGCCCGCCTGCTCGCCGAGAACCTCGTTCGCCTCGCGATCAGCCACATCACCGCCCCCGGCGACTCCCCCGAGACCACCGCCGCCCAGACGGGTGAGCTGCTCGGCCCCTTCGTCGACGAGGCGCTGGGCCAGGCGTCCTAACAGCGATTCATCGGCGCGGCCGTTTGCCGTGGTAGATGACGAAGCCCTGGCTGAAGCCCATGCGCTCGTAGAAGCGACGGGCATCGACGTTGGTCTAGAGCCTGTCTCGGAATCTCCGCGCACGCCTGGCGGCGGCGGACACTGCGCGGTGCGGCGTCCTCGGTCGGCCAAATAGCGCTGCTATTCGGCCTCCCTGCGTCCTTGCCCCGCTTGGTCCGGCGCTCCCCAGCCGCACACGCAGGTTCCGAGACAGGCTCTTGGTCGTGGTGATCGCCATGTCCTCGGCCGGCCCACCCGTCTTAATCCCGGGAGATCGCGCCCGGGGGTTTGCGGGTCGAGCTCGGGGGTGATTCGCACGTGGTGCTCCTGCAGCGCGTTCCACATCGGCTCGACGACGTCGATCTCCTCGACGCCGTCCGTGTAGCGCAGAGTTATTGCGGGTTGACCGGGCTCATTCACCGAGGAAAGAAGTAATCAGAGCGGCCAGCCGCTCCGGCTCCTGGGCCTGGAGGGCGTGCCCGTCGCCCTCGAAGCGCTCGGCTCTGCAGTTGGGCCAGCGAGCGGCGAGCCGGTCGGTGTTCTCGGGTCGAATCACGGCATCCTCGCTGCCGCAGACGGCAAGGACGGGTGGTGAGCCGGCGTCCGGACGGGCCAGGCCCCTGACGCTCCAAGTGCCGATCGCGGCTCGCTGCGCGGCGAGCGTCGCCGGCGACAGCGCCGCGCGGTCCGCGGCCACGACATCGCCGATGCGCTGGTTCATCTCAGCGGCCACATTGGCGGGAAAGACCAGCTCGATCAGCCGCGTGGCCTGCTCGCGCGGCGTGCCCGAGTGGTCGGTCAACCGTTCGAAGGCGACTGGGTCGCCTGGCACGGCGGCGTCCCCACCGGGGTTGGTGGCGAGCAGGACCAGTGCCTCGACTCGGGCAGGTGCTTGGATCGCCAGCGCCTGAGCGATGAAGCCGCCCATCGACCAGCCGGCGACCGGCAGCCGCTCGATCTCGCGTGCGTCGAGCAGCGCCTCGACGTCGGTGGCCATCGCCTCGATCGTCAGCGACTCGCGCAGCTCGCCGAGCTGCGAATTACCCATACCGCGATTGTCGGGGCAGATCACCTCGAACGAGCGCCCCAGGGCCGCGAGGAATTGCGGGTCCCAGCCCGCCGCGGCGCCCGAGTAGCCGGTGATCAGCAGCAGGGGCCGGCCCTCGCCGACGCATCGCCAGGCCAGCCGCCGGCCCTCGATCTCGATCGCATCGTTGCGTTCGGCCGGTTGCTCCATGGGCGCGCAGTATCCCAGTGCCTCAGACCTCGATCATCAGGGTGACCGGCCCATCGTTGACGAGCGCCACTCCCATGCAAGCGCCGAAGACCCCCTTTGCCGCGTCGAGGCGCTCGCAGAAGCGGTCGTAGAGCGGCTCGGCAACCTCGCCCGGCGCCGCTTCGACGTAGCTCGGCCGGTTGCCCTTGCGGGCATCGCCGTAGAGGGTGAACTGGCTGACGCAGAGCACCTCGCGCTCGCCCAGCGGCTCGTTCATCCGCCCCTCGTCGTCGTCGAAGATGCGCAGCGCCCGCACCTTGTCCGCCAGTCGGTCCGCCTCGGCCTCGCCGTCTTCACGGCCGACTCCGAGCAGGACCAGCATGCCGGGCCCGATCTGCGCCACCCGCTCGCCCTCGACGTCGACTGCGGCTTGGCTGACCCGCTGTACCAGTGCCCTCATCGATCTCCCCACTGCATCGGCGCAAAGCTACACCCGCAAATCGGCCATAGTCTTCGCTCCATGGTCAAGTGGGGAGTTCTCATCGTCTTGGGCGCCGCACAGTTCCTGATGGTCCTCGATCAGGCGGTGATGAACGTCGCGATCTCGCAGCTGGTCGAAGACTTCGACACGACCGTGACCACGATTCAGGCTGTGATCGCTCTCTACGCCCTGGTGATGGCGGCGCTGATGCTGATCGGCGGCAAGCTCGGCGACATCTGGGGCCGACGCCGTGCCTTCACGATCGGGATCTGCATCTACGGCCTCGGCTCCGGTCTGACCGCCGCTTCGTGGAGCGTGCCGAGCCTGGTGCTCGGCTGGTCGATCCTCGAGGGGATCGGCGCCGCGCTGGTCCTGCCGGCGCTCTTCGCCCTGGTCGCCGGCTCCTACAAAGGCGCCAACCGCGCCGTCGCCTATGGGGTCCTCGGTGGCATCGCCGGTGCCGCGATCGCCGTCGGCCCGATTCTCGGCGGCTGGATGACCACCGACTTCACCTGGCGGCTGGTCTTCGTCGGCGAGGTCGTGGTGGCGATCGGCATCCTGCTCGGGACGCGCCTGCTTCGCGAGCCGGAGCGGGAGGGAGCGGCACCCGAACTCGACTGGGTCGGCGGCATCCTCTCCGCCTCCGGTCTCGCCCTGGTCGTCTTCGGCGTGTTGCAGGCGAGCAACTGGGGCTGGCTGCAGCCGCACAGCTCGCCGATCGAGCCCCTCGGCTTCTCGCTGACCCCGTTCGTGATCGGGGCGGGGGCGTTGGTCCTCGCCGGCTTCGTGGCCTGGGAGCGGCGGCGCGAGGAGCAGGGGCTCGAACCGTTGGTTCACCTGCGGCTGCTCAGCATCCGCCCGCTGCGTGGAGGGGTCTCGATGCTGCTTGCCCAGAACCTGATCCTGATGGGGATCTTCTTCACGATCCCGCTCTACTTGCAGATAGTCCAGGGCCTCGACGCACTCGAAACCGGCGTGCGCATGCTGCCCACTTCCGCCGGTCTATTCCTCACCGCGATCGCGGGCTCAGCCCTGTCCTCGCGGTTCGCGGCGCGAGGCCTCGTGCGGGTGGGTCTGCTGATCGTGCTCGCCGCCACCGTAATGCTGCTGGCGACGATCGAGCCCGAACTCGACAACGCATCCTTCCTGGTCGCGATGGGAGTGCTCGGCGTCGGCATGGGCATGATCGTCTCCCAACTCGGCAACGTGGTCCAGTCGGCGGTCGGCGACGCCGACCGCAGCGAGGCGGGGGGGCTGCAGAGCACCGCGCAGCAGCTCGGCTCCTCGCTGGGTACCGCGCTGCTCGGCGCGATCGTGATCACCGGGCTGAGCGCCGCCTTCACCGCGAACATCGCCGACGACTCACGTGTTTCCGACGACGTCAGCAACCAGGTGCAGGTGCAGCTGAGCGCCGGTGGCAGCTTTGTCGCCGCGGAAGAGGTCAGGGCGGGGGCCAAGGAAGCCGGTGTGGACGCGGCGACCGTCGACGCTCTGGTCGAAAACTACGAAGACGCCCAGCTGAAGGCGCTGAAGACGGCGTTCCTCTTTGCGGCCTTCCTCGTCCTCGCCTCGTTCTGGACGACCCGCCGCCTGCCCACGCAGCGCTTCGACGAGCTGCAGGCGGGGCCCGATCCACCGCTCGCCGAGCCTGCCGTAGCCTGAGCCGATGTCCGATTCGATTCAGAGCCATCCCGGATCGCCCGACGAGCGCGCCGCCGCCGGCAAAGCCGCTCGTGCTGTTGCGCCGCGCTCCAGCCACGGCGAGTGGAAGCCTGCCGCCGGCCGGCCGGACCCGGTTGAGGTTCTCGAGCACCAAGCCACCTCGCGCGTGGGGCAACTGGTGCCGTTGCGTTACGGCCGCATGCTGGTCTCGCCCTTCACCTTCTATCGCGGCGCCGCGGCGGTGATGGCGGCCGACCTCGCCGCGACCCCGAGCTCGAGCCTCGAGACGCAGCTCTGCGGCGACGCCCACCTCTCCAACTTTGGCGCCTTTGCCTCGCCGGAGCGGCGGCTCGTCTTCGACCTCAACGACTTCGACGAGACCCTGCCGGGTCCCTGGGAGTGGGACGCGAAACGGCTCGTCGCCAGCTTCTCGCTGGCTGGCCGCGATCGTGGCTGCAAGGGCTCCGAGCGGCGCGACATCGTGCTGGCGGCGGCGCGGGAATATCGCGAGACGATGCGACGACTGGCGCGGATGGGCAACCTCGAATCCTGGTACCAGGAGCTCGACGCGGACGCGATCGCCGCCCGCTGGGCGACGGCGGTCGGGGGCAAGCAGCGCAAGACGTTCGAGCGCGGGGTGGCCAAGGCGCGGGCCAAGGACAGCGAGCGGGCATTCGCGAAGCTGGTCGAGGAAGTCGACGGGAAGCTGCGCATTCTCAGCAACCCACCCCTGATCGTGCCGATCGAGGAGCTCGCCGACGAGGCGCCCGGGGTGGACATCGAAGCGCTCGTGCGCGACGTGCTCTCCGCCTACCGCGACTCGCTTCCGGTCGAGCGCCGCACTCTGCTCGACGGCTACCGCCTGATCGACGTCGCCTTCAAAGTCGTCGGCGTGGGCAGCGTCGGCACGCGAGCCTGGATCGCCCTGTTGCTGGGCCGCGACCGCCGCGACCCGCTCTTCCTCCAGATCAAGGAGGCGCAGCGCTCGGTGCTCGAGCCCTATGCGGCCCCGAGCGAGTTCGACCTCCAGGGCGAGCGCGTCGTCCACGGGCAGCGGCTGATGCAGGCGGCGAGTGACGTCATGCTCGGCTGGGTCCGGGCAAAGGGGGTCGACGGCGAGCAGCGCGACTTCTACGTGCGCCAGCTCTGGGACTGGAAGGGCTCGGTCCGGGTCGAGTCGATGGACGCCCGCGGCCTCATCGCCTACGCGGAAATCTGTGGCATGACCCTGGCCCACGCCCACGCCCGCGGCGGCGACCGGATCGCGATCGGCTCCTACCTCGGCAAGAGCGACGTCTTCGACACGGCGATGGCCGAGTTCGCCGAGGCCTACGCCGACCAGAGCGAACGCGACTACGAGGCTCTGAAGGCGGCGGTCGGCGCCGGCCGCGTCGAGGCGATGGCCGAACCCGCCTAGCCGATCCCTCTCTAACAAACTCAGTAGTTTTTGATCACTGTGGTTTACTGCCCGCATGGGGCTGAAGCCGGTGAGGAAGTTGACGGTGCTTCTGCTGCTTCCGATAGCCGGATGCGGCGGTGGGGAAGAGGCGACCTCGACCGTCCAGGACGCCAAGGACTCGACCACCACCCTGTTGATCCAAAAGGGCGACCTTCCACCCGGCAAGGTAAAGGCCGAATCCATTCCGGAACCGTGCAGTCCAATTCCACTTCTGGAACAGCAGAACGCGGAGGTTGCCGGCACGCCCCTGCTGAGTCTCGAAGACGGTTCGGTGGCCGAGGTCGTCGGGGTCGTCCCGTCCGTGGGAAAGGCACGGCAGGCGCTCGCCGAACTGGAGGATCGGAAGCGGATGGTGTGCATACGGTCGACGATCGTGAGCTTCGGTCCGCAGGAAGGTGAATACGTGAACATCGGGCAGTCCGAGGCGACGGGCGAGGGGGACGAAGGCTCGACGGTCCAGATCTCGGAAGTCGACTCCGAGTCGAAGCCGATCAACTTCACCACGGTCGTCTCGCTGAGGTCAGGTCGCTGCGTTGCCACGCTGCTCTTCCTCACGCAGGCGGGAAAACCCAAGGGTGGTTTCGTCAACGGTCTCACCGATCGAGCATACGAACGGCTCGAGGATGCACACAGCACCTGTCGGTAGGCCCCACCCCTCCTTGACCGGTGCGGATGCCCGCATTGCGGTCGTATCCACCGAGATGTTCGGGGCTCGCGACCTGTTGTCGGCGCTCGGTTGGAAGCCGAACCTGTTCAGCTTCCTCAGGTTCAGCTTCCTGATTGCCGTGATCATGCTCGGATTCGTCGCCGTCACCGTCTTCGTCGGCGAGATGATCCAGATCCCCCCGGCGATCCTCCAAGTCTTCCTCTGGGGGGGATGGCTCTTTTGGCTGGGCTACCTCCTTCCTCGCCACCAAGCGCGCGACCTTGCCGCGGGGGGCGACGCGTACAGGCGGGCGTTTTGGCGAGAGCTCTGCTTCGGTATCGGCTTCAACTTCGCGATGATGTTGCGGCCCGTCGTGGTGGGGATCGTGGAGGGAGGCAGTGTGGTCGGGTCGCCGTGGATCTTGGCGCTGGGCTTGCTGCCGAGCGGGCTTGGTCTCTTCGCTATCCTCGATGCGAGTCGGCAGTTGGGTGTGTCCTGCGCGTTCTTCGTCTACGAGTACGCCCGCGACACAACATCCCCTGTCATCGACCGCGGCGTCTACCGCTGGTTTCGTCACCCCCTGTTTACCGGTGGGATCTGCATGTCGGTCGGATTGGGGATATGCGTGGGCACGCCGGTCGCGCTCGAGCTGGCCGCGGTCAACGCGGCAGTGCTGCTGCCTTACCTCCCGGTGGAGGATCGTCGCTGCAGCAATGCGGTCGGCTCCCGGTACGCTCGCTATCGGGAGGAAGTCGGGGGCATCGTGCCGCGGTCGCGGCGGGTCCTACCCACGAGTGAGTCGGTGCAGGCTCAAAATGGCTCCTCCCAAGGTGAGCGCCGCGAAGATCCCGCAGGTGAGCAGCGCGTCCACCAGATGAGGGCTGGGCAGACCCGCCGCCAGTAGCTCTCGCATCGCTTTCAAGCTGTAGCTGGCGGGATTGATGCTCGAGGCCGACTGGACCCATGGCCTCAGCTGATCTTCGGGCAGCAGGAGGGGGGAGAGGAAGATGATCGGCAGGAAGACGATGCTGGCCGCGGAGGTGATTTGGGCGTCCCGAGTGAGGATCGCGACGAGCACCGAGTAGCCGGCGAACCCGAGGCCCCAAAGGAGCGCCAGAAGGCAGATGACAAGCAGCGCCGCGACCCCGCCTTGGGGTTCGGCACCCAGCAGGACTGCGACGCCTATGACCGCAACGGTCTGCACGACGACCTGTATTCCGCCGACCAGAATCGTCGCGCAGAGCAGGGCCAGACGCGAGATCGGCATGGTCATCTGACGGAAGAAGTAGTTGGACTGAAGGTCGGTCACCAAGGCGATGCCGGCGGCGCCGCCGGCGACCGAGGCGGCGAGGATCGCGGCGGGGAGGATGAAGTTGAAGTAGTTGCCGCCGACCAGGGCCAGCACGGCCGGCGAACCTCCCAGGCTGCCGTCGTAGACGAGCAGGAAGAAGATCGCCACGACGGTGTTGACGGCGACGATCGGGTTCCTCGCGGAGACGACCAGCGAGCGGCCGGTGAGCATCGCCAACTGCCTGCCCCAGGAAAGCGAGCGCCCGCCGGGCGCTGCGGTCATCTCGACCCTCGCGATGCCTTGTCGATTCGGAGAAAGAGGTCCTCCAAGCTCGGCTCTCTCAGTCTCGCCGAGATGGGACGGATCGCGCGCGCGTGCAGTTCTTCGAGTCCGGTGCGGACGCCGTCCGGCTCGGAGACCGGCAGGCGGACGCTGCTCTCGCCCAACGCGCGAGCTTCGCTGCCGAGGCAGGCTGCCCCGCGGGCTGCTTTGGCCGCGTCTTCGAAGTCGAGCTCGAGGATGGACTCCGCGACTGTTCCCTTCAGTTCGGCCGGGGTGCCTTCGCTGACGACCTTCCCGTCGACGAGGATCACCACCAGGTCGGCGAGCCGATCCGCCTCCTCGATGTGCTGCGTGGTCAGGAGAATGGTCGCGCCCCCTGCGCGCAGGTCGCGTATCTGCTCCCACAGCTCGATCCTGGAGGGAGGATCCAAGCCGACCGTCGGCTCGTCGAGGAAGACGATGGGCGGGCTGTGCACGAGGGCCAGCGCGAGGTCGACCTTGCGGCGCATTCCTCCGGAGAGGTCGCGGATCTTGCGCCCGGCAACGTCTTCGAGGCGCAGCGCCGCGAGCAGCGTCTCGACCCGCCGATCCCCGTCCCGTCGACTCAGCCCGTGGAGTCGGGCGTGCAGCCGCAGCATGCTGTTGACGCCGCGCGACTCGTCCAGGCCGACGTCCTGCTGGGCCACCCCGATCGAACGGCGTGCTGCGTCGGGTTCGCGGAGGACGTCGAAGCCAGCCACCCGCACGGTTCCCGAGTCCGGTTTGAGGAGGGTGGAGAGGATGCGCACCAACGTGGACTTACCGGCGCCGTTGACCCCGAGAAGCCCGACGATTTTCCCCTCCCCAGCGGCGAAGGTGACATTGCTGAGTGCGTGCACCGTCCCTCTCCCCGATCTGCTGTAGCGCTTCGAAAGGTTCTGAACGACAATTCCAGAATCAAAGTAATCAGTCATTATTTCTCGTTCATGTTAAGTCGTCTCGCATGAGCAGGTACGACGCGGTGGTCATCGGCAGCGGGCCGAACGGTCTGTCCGCGGCGAACGCGCTGTGTGAGCGAGGGTGGTCGGTGTTGGTTCTGGAGGGGCAGGCCGTTGTCGGCGGCGCGATGCGCACCGAGGATTTGACCCTGCCCGGATTTCGCCACGACACCTTCTCGGCGGTGTACCCGGCGGCCGCGGCATCGCCTGTATTCGAGCGTTGGGATCTGGGGCGCTTCGGGCTCTCCTGGGTTCATCCGGAAGTTGCCATGGCCCATCCGCTGGAGAACGGGGACTGCGTTTCACTTCACAGGAACGTCGATCGCACCGTGGAGTCGCTCAACCGGAGTTGCAGCGGGGACGGAGATCGCTGGGCGTCGTTCACGCGCCCCTATCTGGATGGGTTCGATGCCGTCCGCGCCACCGTGCTCGGCGGCTTCCCGCCGTTGCGAGGTGCCGCCGGGATGTTGTACCGGCTGGGGGCGCGGGAGAGCTTGGAGTTCCTCAGGGTCACGCTGAGCTCGGCATCGACGATCGCGGAGGATCTCTTTCGAGCCGACGCGGCGAGGACGTGGTTTTTCGGGCTCGGCATGCACAGCGACCTCAGTCCGCGCATGCCGGGGACCGCGATCATGGCCGTCCACCTGGCGCTGCTGGGCCACGCGGTCGGCTGGCCGAGCCCGCGTGGCGGGGCGGCCGCCTTGGCGGATGCCCTGGTCGCGCGGCTGCGGTCCCTGGGCGGTGAGCTCTGGCTGGGGGCGGCAGCCGAGGGACTGGCGATAGAGCGTGGCCGGGTGGCCGGGGTCCGGGTCCTGGGCGATCTGGTCAGGACCAGGAACGTGCTCTGCGCGACCTCCCCGGCGCAGCTGTTGAATCTGGGCGGCGCGGCGCTTACCGATCGATACAGGGTGCGCCTGGGGCGATTCCGCAGAGGCCCCGGCATCCTCAAGATCGACTGGGCGCTCGAGGGGCCGATCCCCTGGCTGGCCGAGGACGCCCGCAAGGCCGGGACGGTGCACGTCGGGGCCGATACCGGGGAGATGGTCAGGGCGTGCGGCGCTTTGGAAGAGGGGACCCTGTCCCGGCCTCCTTTTCTCATCGTCGGCCAGCAATCGCTGGCGGATCCCGCGCGAGCACCTGCCGGCAACCACACCGCCTGGGGCTACACCAGAATCCCTCCGGATGTTGATGACTCGACGCTGTCGTCCTACCTCGACGAGATGGAGTCGCAGGTCGAACGCTTCGCGCCCGGGTTCCGCGATCGGATCCTGGCCAGGCACCTGCTCACGCCGGCGCGTATGGAGGCCGTCAATCCCAACCTCCTCGGCGGCGACATAGGGGGAGGGAGCTACGCGCTCGACCAGATGCTGCTTCGTCCGACTCCCTCGCTTTCGCCCTACCGCACCCCGGTTCGCGGCCTCTACCTAGCCAGCGCGTCGACGTTTCCGGGCGGCTCCGTCCACGGCGTCTGCGGCTGGGCGGCCGCCCGATGCGCCCTCCACGACGCCCGGACGATCGCCGGATTGCTGCCGGCACCGCTGAGGCCATGAGCTCTTGGCCGAACCTGCCGGCCCGATGCTCTCAGGGTGCGGGCGGGAGCGCGACCGGAGTGGAGGGCGCCGCTCCTTGCTTCAGGAGAGTCGCGAGGTAGAGAACGACCGGGTCCGGGCCACGGTTCGCCGCTTCGTGAATGTCGGACGGCTGCTCGACGATCCACTGTCCGGCTCGGATCGCCGCAGTCTGCCCGGCGGCGATCTTGCGAACCAAGGTCGGATTCTGGTCCGATTCTCCACTCTGTACGACCGCCGAGCCGCGCCTGACCGTGTAGGTGAGGACGCCCGCCTGAACGCGTGCGATCTGGGTGCCGAGGTGGTGGTGGGTGGCCAGCTTGGCGCCCGGTTCGACCATCACCCGGCTGAGGACCATCGTGTGCCCTGGTGCACCCTGAACGTGACTGGTCTGCGCCAGCGCATTGCGGATCGCCGTCGGCGCGACCTCGGTGCTGCCGAAGGCGGTTGGCAGGAGGGCGCCGAGGGCGACGCCCGTGGCCAGCGCGAGCACGACTATGAAGCGTGGTTTGGCAAGCCAGTTCATGGGAGTCTTCGATGCGGCTGAATGGAGTCGAACCATCACGTCCCGTAAAGGACACAAGCCCCTCAAGCTTGCGCGTCTACCAGTTCCGCCACAGCCGCTCGGGGTGGCGATTCTAGATGTTTGGCGGTGACGGGGCTTGTGGTGCGCCGGGATCGGCCGTTGCGCGGGCTGGTTTGGCTTGCACGCGTCCGAATCGGGCGGTACGCTGCGAACAAGTGTTCGAACGCCTTCGCTTGTTTGATGACGAGGAGGACTACCCGGTGGACTTGGACCTGACCAAGAGGCAGAAGGAGATCTTCGACTTCATCGGCCGCTATGCGGAGAAAACCGGCTATCCGCCGACCGTTCGCGAGATCGGCAAAGCGGTCGGGCTGCACTCCTCCTCGACCGTGCACGCGCACCTCGCCAACCTCGAGAAGATCGGGCTGCTGCGCCGCGACCCATCGAAGCCGCGCGCGATCGAGCTGCTCATCGACAAGGCGAAGAAGACGATCCGGCCCGACCAGTCGGGCCTGCCTCTGCTCGGCCACGTCGCCGCCGGTGCGCCGATCCTGGCCGAAGAGAACATCGAGGAATACATCGAGATCCCCGACGTGGTCGGCGGCGAGGAAGGGGACTACGTCCTCCGCATCCGCGGCGAAAGCATGAAGGAAGCGGGAATCTTCGAGGCCGACTACGTCATCGTCCGACCGACCGACGACGCGACCGACGGCGAGATCGTCGTCGCCCTGATCGGCGAGGAGGCGACGGTCAAGCGCTTCTTCCGCGAATCCGACCACATCCGCCTGCAGCCCGAGAACGAGACGATGGAGCCGATCCGCAGCGCCGAGGTGAGCGTCATCGGGCGGGTTATCGGCGTAGTTCGCAAGGTCTGACTAGGGCCACTTGCCGGATTCGATGAGGCGCTTATAGCGTCGCTGACGTCGGCGCGCGTCGCGCATCACCAGCGGCAGCAGTCGCAGGGCGAGGCGGGGGAAGAGGTCGAAGAGGCGCAGCAGCGGACCGCGCCAGCGCGGCAGCACGAGCAGCGGCCGCGGGCGTTCGGTCAGCTTGCCGACCGCGGTCGCAACCTCCCCAGGAGTGAGCAACTGGCCGGAAAAGGAGCCGGCTGCCGCAGGGTCGTCGAGCTTGTCCTCGAGCATCGGCGTCCAGATTCCGTCGGGGCAGACGGCGGAGAGCTGCACACCGGAGACGCCGGACCGGCGCAGGTCGAAGAGGGTGCCGAGGGTGAAGGCCATCGCCGCGTGCTTGCTCGCCGAGTAGCTCACCTCCCCTGGCGCCGCAACCAGCCCGGCCAGCGAGATCACGTTGATCACGTGGCCGCGCCTGGCGGGCAGCATCTTCTCCAGGGCGGCAACCGTGCCGTTCATCGTTCCCAGCGCGTTGACGTCGAGCATCGCCCTCCGCGTTGCCTCGCTTTGCTCCCAAGACTGGCCGGTGACCAGCACTCCGGCGTTGTTGACCCAGAGATCGAGCGTTCCGGACCTCGTAGCGGCGACCGTTGCGATCGCGTGACAGGCCTCTTGGTCGGTGACGTCGAGCTCCGAGGAGCTCGCGCCGGCGCCAATCTCGGCCGCGGTCGCCGCGGCGGCGTCGGCGTCGATATCGGTGGCCTGGATCAGGTAGCCGCGGCCGGCGAGATCGAGGGCGATCGCGCGACCGAGACCACCGCCCGCTCCAGTGACGACGGCTACCGGCATCCGCGCAGGATATTCGATGCAATTGTCGCGAGCGTGCCTGTCGTGCGCGCATTGCGCGCTAGCATCGGGGAGCGGGCCGAGCGACCGCGGGGGGAGAGAAAACCCCTCGAGGAAAGTCCGGACACCAAAGGGCGAGGGCGGTGGGTAACGCCCACCCGGGGAAACCCGCGGGAAAGTGCCACAGAAACACACGGCCGATGGCGCAGCCACACGTGAGCTGCGTACAGGCAAAGGTGAAAAGGTGCGGTAAGAGCGCACCGGCGTCGCGGTGACGCGGCGGCCAGGCAAACCCCGCCCGGTGCAAGGCCAAACAGGATCGTCGACCCTGCCCGGCGAGATCCAGGTAGGCCGCAGGGCCGCTTCGGCGGCCCCTCGGGGCTTCGGTCCCGGTGAGATAGATGGTCGCTCACGACAGGATCCGGCTTACAGGCCCGCTGCGGAAAGGCCCCCGAAAGGGGGCCTTTCCTATCTCTTCACGATTTTCTGTCTTAGCGTTTGCTAACGTGCCGCCAACTTCCGCTGAATCTCCGCCACATATCGCGGGGAGCGGGGGACCCACAAGTTGGGGCGAATCGTCGGCATCTGCCACGTAGCGCAGCTCTTTCAGCGCGAGCCCGTCAGCTAACCCCGTAAGCGTTCGAGAGAGCTATGAAGACAAACGCAAACCGCCCTTGGCGGAAAACCCGAGCTTGGCCTGCCCTGCTGCTTTTCGTGGCGGCACTTGCCGTGTCCGCGGCGCCTGCCGAGGCTTCGACCGGAGGCGCCTCGACGGTCGCCGACAGCGGTGCCCAGGCGGGAAGCGAAATTGCCTTCGCCCCGATGCAGTGGGCCGGTGCCACCTGGTACGGCCCCGGCCTGTACGGTCGCCGCACCGCCTGCGGGCAGATCCTCGGCCCGGAAACGATCGGCGTCGCCCACCGCAGCCTCCCCTGCGGCACCACGGTCGAGTTCGTCTACCAAGGCCACTCGATCGTCACCCAGGTGATCGACCGCGGCCCCTACAGCCGCGGCAACGCCTGGGATCTGACTCGAGCCGCAGCTCGCGCTCTCCAATTCGAAAAGTCCGGCGCCGCTCGGCTCCGCTTTGCCGTCTCGCTCGAATACGCGGGAAGCTGGCGCTCGACCGGCCCCGTTGGCCGCTGACGGCCGCTTCTCCGGCTAGTCTTCCCGTCCCAGCAGGACTTTTCTACGAGAGGAGCACGGGCATGTCGAGGTTTTCCCAGAGGGCCGCAGTCGCCGATCGGTTCGCAGGACGCGGTCGATTTGCCGTGCTCGCCGCCCTGGTCGGGTGCCTGCTCGCCCTCGTCCTGACGGTCGCCGGTGCCGGTGCTGCGACCAACTCGCGCACCACCGTCGTGCTGGGCGCCACCGCGACCGTGCCCGATCCCTCCTGTCCGGACTTGCCCTGTCAGGCGGTGGGAAGCGTCACCGGCTTCCAGGTCAGCACCGACCAGGGGGGACTTCCCTTCAACGTACGGCGAGACGGCAAGGTGAAGGCGTGGACGCTGACGCTGGCCGAGCCAACCAGCAAGCAGCGCTCGTTCTTCAACGGCTTCTTCGGCACGCCTCCTGAGGCCCGGCTGGCGATCCTGCGCCGCGTCCCCGGCACCGATCCTCCGCGCTACGTCCTGCGCAGCCAGGGCTCGATCCACGTGCTCAGTCCCTATCTCGGCCAGACGGTCAAGTTCGGCGCCTCGCTCAAGGTCGAAAAGGGCGACATAGTCGGCGTCACGATCCCGACCTGGGCCCCGGCCTTCGCCCAGAACCTCTCCTCGAAAAACGCCTGGCGCGCCAGTCGCGAAGAGGGAAAATGCACCAACACCACCGACGTCCGCCAAGGTCAGCCCCAGCAAAAGGTCGGCACCCGAGCCACCTACGGCTGCCGCTACAGCACCGCGCGTCTGCTCTACACGGCTACGGTCGTAGAGGACTGACGCGCCCCGAAGCGCTTCTCCGAGTTCGATCGGGCGAGGGGCCGGGGGTCCTTGACGGAAACTTGTGAGCCGCTGGGATTTGAACCCTCAGTAGGCGACCGTCGCGGGTTTCCGGCAGGGACCCCCGGCCCCTCGCCTGCTTACGCAGCCGAAGGAAGTACTTCAGGCGTAGCTTGATCTTTAGGTAGAGCCGCAGCGCTCGCGATCAGGCTCTGAAACTCGTTCAGCGCCAGGTGCGCGACCGCCTCGAGGATCTCCTCGTCGCTCCAACCGATTTCCCGCGCCTCCTCCTGGAGGTGGTGGGGGGGCACCCCGTCGGCTTCGAGCGTCGCCTTGAGGAAGACCAGCAGCGCCTCCTCTTTGGCGTCGCCGGAGCCGAAGCTCCGCGCTCGTGAGACCTCGTCCAGCCCGAGCCCGGCGCGGCGCGCCGACTTTGCGTGCTGGGCGGTGCTGTAGGAGTCGTGCCGGTACTCGGCGACCGCCAGGGCGATCCGCTCGCGGGTTGCCTGCGGCAAGACGCCGCCGCGCAGCTCGGAGCGCATCCGGGTGTAGGCACGCAGCACGGCAGGAGCGCCGGCGAGTACGCCGACGAACTTGGTCACCGCGCCGCCGGCCGCCTGAATGCTCTTGATCAAGGGAGCACTCTCATCAGGGGCCGTCAACTCATCATGGATCTGGAATCTGCTTACTGCCGTTTTTACGGTCACTTGCATCCCGCCTTTAGCTCGGATTGACGGAATTCCGCTTCACAGAGCCTTTACGTGGCCTTTACTTTACTTTAAGCCATTAACTTACGCGAAGTAAGTTATACCTGGATCCAGACGCTCCCGCAACCCCTCTGCGTCCAACGTCACATACCCGCAATACGGGGTTTCTCACCTGATCGGTTCACTTCGCCTATCTTTGCCCCGAACGCGCCGAAACCGCCACGAAGGAGACCGGGGAATGGCAGAGCAACCAACGAGTGCCGCCGATGTAGCCGAGATCGTCAAGGAGCGCGACGTTCGCTTCATTCGGCTTTGGTTCACCGACGTGCTCGGCCAGCTGAAGAGCTTCTCGATCAACTCCGCCGAGCTCGAGGACGCGTTCGAGGGCGGGATGGGCTTCGACGGCTCCTCGATCACCGGCTTCAACCCGATCGAGGAGTCGGACATGATCGCCATGCCGGACCCCTCGACCTTCGCGATCATCCCCTGGCGCCCCGAGGAGGAGAACGCGGTCGCGCGCATGTTCTGCGACATCCGCGTCCCCGGCGGCGATCCCTATGAGGGCGATCCGCGCTGGATCATGCGCCGCGCGCTCAAACGGGCCGAAGACATGGGCTTCGACACCTACAACATCGGCCCCGAGCTCGAGTACTTCTACTTCCGTTCGGCCAAGCCGGAGGGTGGCGTTCCCGAGGTGCTCGACGAGGGCGGCTACTTCGACCTGACCACGCTCGACGCCGGCTCCGACGTGCGCCGCGACACGATCCTGGCGCTGGAGAAGATGGGCATCCACGTCGAGTACGCCCATCACGAGGTCGGCCCTTCCCAGCACGAGGTCGACATGCGCTACAAGGACGCGTTGCAGATGTCGGACGACTGCATGACGTACCGCATCGTCGTCAAGGAGTATGCGATGAAATACGGCTGGCACGCGACCTTCATGCCGAAGCCGCTGTTCGGCGAGAACGGCTCCGGGATGCACGTCCACCAGTCGCTGGCCAAAGACGGCAAGAACGCTTTCTTCGACGCCGACGACCCTTACTTCCTCTCGGCCACGGCGAAGGCCTTCATCGCCGGCCAGCTGCGCCACGCGCGTGAGATCTCGCCGCTCTTCGCCCAGTGGGTCAACTCCTACAAGCGCCTCGTTCCCGGCTTCGAGGCGCCGGTCTACCTGGCCTGGTCGCGCCGCAACCGCTCGGCGCTGATCCGCGTGCCGCTCTACCACCCTGGCAAGGAGGCGGCGACGCGGGCCGAGCTGCGTTGCCCCGACCCCGCCTGCAACCCCTACCTCTGCTTCGCCGGCATGCTGCAGGCCGGATTGGAGGGGATCGAGCATGGTTATGAGCTGCCCGAGCCGATGGAGCAGAACCTCTACCACCTCTCGCCGGAGGAGCGCTCCCAGCGCGGCATCGAGCAGCTGCCGGAGACGCTCGGCGAAGCGATCGACATCGCCGCCGACTCGGAGCTCGTGCTGCGCACGCTCGGCGAGCACACCTTCCGTCGCTTCGTCGAGATCAAGCGGCAGGAATGGGACGACTACCGCGTCCAGGTGACGCCGTACGAGATCGAGAACTTCCTGCCCGTGCTTTAGCTGGATCCCGGGCGCGAGAGCGCCGAAGGCCACCAGAACTTGTCGCCCACGGTCAGGGCGATTGCCGGCACCAGGATGCTGCGCACGAGGAAGGTGTCGAGGAGGACGCCGAAGGCGACCACGAAGCCGAGCTCGGTGAGGAAGGTGAGCGGGAGGATGGCGAGGACGGAGAAGGTGCCGGCGAGGACTATTCCCGCGCTGGTGATGACCGCGCCGGTTACCGCGAGGGCGCGCAGGATCCCTTCTCGCGAGCCGTGCTTGATCGTCTCCTCGCGGGCGCGGGCGATCAGGAAGATGTTGTAGTCGACCCCCAGGGCGACCAGGAAGACGAAGGCGAAGAGCGGTAACGAGGGATCCGATCCGGGGAAGCCGAAGACGACGTCGAAAAAGAAATAGCCGACGCCGAGGGCGGCGAGGAAGCTGAGGATCACGGTGCCGATCAGGATCAGCGGCGCGACCACGGCGCGCAGCAGCCCGATCAGGATCAGGAAGACGACGACGAGGATGATCGGCGGGATCACGATCGAGTCCCAGCCGGCCGCGTCGCGGACGTCGAATTCGACCGCCGTGGGGCCGCCGACGAGGGTGCTCGGGGCCACTTCGTGGGCGGCTTCGCGGATCGGTTCGACCAGGTCGAACGCCTCGGTCGAGTAGGGGCTGATCGCCAGCGTCGCCTGGATCAGCGTCCCCGGCGGCCCTTCGCTGACCGGGCCGGAGACCGACTCGACGTCTTCGACTCCGGCGACGGCGCGGCGCACGGCCGGAACGTCGGCGCGGTTCGCGACGACGATGTCGGTGAGGGCGGTGGCGCCTGAGGGGAAGCTCCTTTCGAGCAGGTGCTGGCCTTCGACCGATTCGACTTCGGTGCGGTAGCTGTCTTCGCTGGTCAGGTCGGTGGAGAAGGTGGCGAAGCCGCAGCAGAAGATCAGCAGGACGACGATCGCGCCGCCCATGATCCGCGTCGGCGAGACGGCGACGCGGTTGCCGACTCGCGCCCAGAAGCCGTGCGTCGCGTCGGCGGTGTGCTCGAGGCCGTGACGACGGATCTCGTAGGGCTTGAAGACTGCGCGGTCGAGTGGGCCGACGATCAACGAGGGGAAGCCGTCCTTCCAGGCTTCGACCTGGTCGCGGAAGGGATCCCCGGTTGACTTGGCACGGGTGCGGCTCAGCTTGTAGGCGAAGGAGTTGAGGATGACGAATGGCAGGGTGATCAGAACCAGCAGGCAGGAGGCGACGAGCCTGACGATCGCCCCGAGCGCCGAGCCGTCGACGATCCGTCGCCGGGCCCGCTCGGAGACTTCTGAGGCCTGCGGCGCGGTCTGCTCGGTATGCGGCACGAAGGGCCAGAAGGCGCGGCGGCCGAAGATCGTCAGCAGCGCCGGCAGCAGGGTCAACATCGAGAGGGCGGCGCAGGCGATGCCGATCGCGGCGATCGGGCCGAGGCCCGAGGTGCCGTTGACCTTGGCGATGGTCAGGCAGAGCAGCGCCGCGATCACGGTCGCCGCCGAGGCGAATATCGCCGGGCCGGCCGACGCCAGCGCGGTGCGCATCGCCTCGTGCTTGTCCGCGGTGCGGTGCAGCTCCTCGCGGTAGCGAGCGACCAACAACAGTGCGTAGTCGGTACCCGCGCCGAGCACGAGCACCGACATGATCGAGCTCGACTGTCCGTTGATCGTCACCCCCAGCTCGGAGACGCCGTAGCCGATCGAGCGCGAGAGCGTCTCGGCGAACAGCACCGCGACCAGGGGGATGAGGAAGAACATCGGCGAGCGGTAGATGACGATCAAGAGGAAGATCACCAGGCTGACCGCGGCCAGCAGCAGGGTGCCGTTGATGCCTTCGAAGACTTCGATCGCGTCGGCCGAGAAGCCGGCCCCACCGGTGACCTTCACGGAAAGCCCGGGCGGCGGGTCGGCGATCTGTTCGCGCCAGTACTTGACCGGGTCGAGGATTCGTTCGCCCTCGCCGTTGCCCTTGATGTAGGAGGTGACGATCGCCGCCTTGCCGTCCGGCGAGCAGACCGGGCCGACGAAGGGTGCGTAGCCTGCGGGTTGGCCGGGCACCGCCTGGGTGGGCGTTGCGCACCCCGCCGGCAGGTTCTTCGCCGCGGCCGCCGCTTCCTCCGAATCCGGCCTCTTGCCGCCCGCAGCCGCGGTTTCGCCGTCGGCGACGACACCCGGGAAGCGTTCTCCGCTAGTCATCTTGCCGACGTCTTCGACGATCGTGCGGTGGTCGGCGGCGGTCAGGCCGGACTCGCGCCTGAAGATGATCACGGCGGGGGCGATTTCGCCGTTCTGCAGCGACTCGGTCGCCTTCAGCGCCTTGGTCGATTCGGCCGAGCCGGGCAGGTAGGAGGTCGCCTCGTTGCTTTCGGCGTCTTCGAACTTTTCCGGCAGCTTTGCCGGGCCGGCGGCTATGAAGATCGCCAGGAACCAGATCGCGAAGACGATCCACTTCGCCCGGCGACCAGCCGCGAAGGTGAAGAACGAGCCACGCACTGCGCGCATCCTTGCAAATGGGGCACACAGCCGCGGGTCCTGTCACGTGGTGAGGGGGTATTAGCGGACTCACCCGTCCGAATACCCCCTCACCCCGTGCCACCCGCGGGAGGGGCGTCTAGAGGGAGGACGCCAGGGCGTTGGCGTCGGTGGTTGGAGCTCTACAGGTGAAGTTTTCGCAGACGTAGGCGGTGGGCTTGTTGTCTATAGCTGGACGATCGGCGAGCAGGGGAGGGGCTTTGCTGCCCTCTGGTCCGCCCGCCAGGACGAGGTGGGGGTGGTGGCTCGCGCGGATGACGGCACCGAGCTCGCTGAGGTCGCTGCCGATCAGCGCCACCTCCTTGGTCGCGGCGAGCTGGAAGTCGAGCGCGCGCAGGAGGTGGGCGAAAGCGTCGGGTTGGCGCGGAGCGGCGTTGGCGAAGAGGCGCAGGACGCCCGCCGCCCGGTCTCCGTAGGAGCGCTCGCCGGTCAGCGCCTCGAGCCGCAACAGGCCCAGGGCGGCAGCCGAGTTGCCGGAGGGAATCGGGTGGTCGCCGATCTCCTTGCGGCGCGCGATCAGCTCCTCGTGGTCGTCGGAGGTCGAGAAGAAGCCGCCGCGCTCGGGGTCGCCGAAGCGGGCGATCATGGTGTCCGCGAGCGCCCGCGCCTCCTCGAACCAGCGCTGCTCGAAGGTCGCTTCGTAGAGCGTCAGCAGGGCTTCCAGCAGGAAGGCGTGGTCCTCGAGGTAAGCGTTGAGCCGGCCCTCGCCGTCCTTGTAAGTGCGCAGCAGGCGATTGTCGGCATCGCGCAGGTCGCGGAGGACGAACTCGGCGCAGCGGCGGGCCGCGTCGAGGTAGTCCTCGCGCCCGAGCGCCGCGCCCGCCTCGGCCAGGGCCCCGAGCATCAGCGCGTTCCAGGCGGTGAGGCGCTTGTCGTCGAGCCCCGGTCGCACGCGCTGCGCCCGCGCCTCGTACAGGGCCTGGCGCGCCGCGTCGAGCCCTTCCGGCTCGGGTGCCGCTGCCCCGCCGGCGAGGTGGAGGATGTTGCGGCCCTCGAAGTTGCCGGCCTCGCCGGCCCCGTAGAACTCGGCGACCGCCTCGGCGCGCTCGCCCAGCACGGCCTCGATCTCCTCGAGCGTCCAGACGTAGAAGCGGCCCTCCTCGCCCTCGGAGTCGGCGTCGAGGGCCGAGTAGAAGCCGCCCTCGGGCCCGCGCATCTCGCCCAGCGCCCAGTCGAGCGTCTCTTCGCAGACGCGCCGGTAGCGCTCGTGGCCGAGCGCCTGCCAGCCGTGCAGGTAGGCCCCCGCCAGCAGCGCGTTGTCGTAGAGCATCTTCTCGAAGTGGGGGATGAGCCAGCTCGCGTCGACCGAGTAGCGGGCGAAGCCACCGCCGATCTGGTCGTAGATGCCCCCGGCCATCATCGCGTCGAGCGTCCGCTCGACCAGCTCGTTGACGCCTTGAGCCATGAGCAGCTCGAGCGCCGACGAAGGGGGGAACTTGGGGGCGCCGCGGAAGCCGCCGCGCTCCATGTCGGCCGCCTCCCCCAGGGTCGCGACCGCGGCCTCCAGCAGCTCCGCGCCGGGCGCCTCGCCGGAGGGCTCGGTCGCGCCGATCGCCCCCAGTCGTACCCGCGTCTCCGGCGCCCGCTCGCGCAGCTCCCCGCGGCGGTTCTCGAAGGCGTCGAGGACCGCTTCCATCACCATGCGGAAGCTCGGCATGCCGCGGCTCTCGTCGGGTGGGAAGTAGGTGCCGCCGTAGAAGGGCACGCCGTCGGGGTCGCAGAAGACCGTCATCGGCCAGCCGCCGTGGCCGCTGATCGCCTGCACCGCCTCCATGTAGAGCGCGTCGATGTCGGGTCGCTCCTCGCGGTCGACCTTGACGCTGACGAAGTGCTCGTTCATGTAGGCGGCGGTATCGGCATCCTCGAAGGACTCGCGCTCCATCACGTGGCACCAATGGCAGGCCGAGTAGCCGACCGAGAGCAGGATCGGGCGATCGAGCTCACGCGCGCGTGCCAACGCCTCAGCTCCCCAGGGGTACCAGTCGACCGGGTTGTCGCGATGCTGGAGCAGATAGGGGCTGGTCTCCTGCGCCAAGCGGTTCGCCATTCGCTCACACTACCCGCGGATAGGAGAGGCCAACTATTGGGTGGCGCACGTCGCCGAAACTAGGTCGCAGTTCGCCATAGCGGTGTGTTTTTGGGAAATGGACAGGCGGATATATCTACCTTCCTCGGGTGGCAAACGAAAGAACCCCTGCGCAGAGCGAGCCGGCGATCGAAGCTGTGCTGAACAAGCTCGAGGACGACGATCGAGCGGTCGTGCTGGCGGCGCTGGAACGGGCGGAGCGGACCGAGGCCGAGCTGCGTTACCTCGCCGACCACGACTCGCTCACCGGGCTGCTCGACCGCCGCCGCTTCCGCGCCGAGCTCGACCAGTATGTCTCCTTCAGCGCCCGCTACGGCGGCCGTGGCGCGGTGATGATTGTCGACATCGACGGCCTCAAGGGAATCAATGACTCGCTAGGCCACCACGCCGGCGACAACCTGATTCGCCAGGTGGCCGCGGTCATGCGAGAAAGGGTGCGTGCCACCGACATCGTCGCCCGCCTCTCCGGCGACGAGTTCGCGATCCTGATGCCGCAGACCGACGTCGAAGGTGCGATGCAGCTTGGCGAGGATCTGCGCGCCCAGGTCGCCGACAGCGTCCAGCCCACCTCCGACTCGGACCCGGCGACGATCAGCGTCGGCATCACGATGTTCGGCGGCGGTGAGAAGGGCATTGGCTCCGAAGCGGTGCTGGTCGCCGCCGATCAGGCGATGTACCGGGCGAAGGAGGGTGGCCGTAACCAGATCGCTCTCTTCCGCGACCCGAACGAGCCACAGCGCGACCCGGAGCGCCGCCAGACCACCGCGGCAAGGATCCGCGACGCGCTCACCGGCGATCGCCTCAGCCTCCACACCCAGCCGATTCGCAGCCTCGCCTCCGGCGGCATCGAGCGCTACGAGCTGCTCCTGCGGATGACCAACGAAGAGGGACAGCTGCTTCCGGCGGCCTCCTTCATCGACGCGGCAGAGCGCGCCGGCATGGTCCAGGAGCTGGACCGCTGGGTCGTCGGGCAGGCTCTGGAGTTGCTCGGCGAGCGCCGGCGCAAGGGGGCGCCACTGTCGCTGCACATCAACCTCTCCGGCGCCTCGCTGGCCGACATCTCGGTACTCGAGTTCATCGAACGGCGGCTCGACGAAGGCGACGCCGATCCCTCCAGTTGCACCTTCGAGATCACCGAGACGGCGCACGTCCACGACTTCGATGCGGCCTCCGGCTTCGCCGACCGGCTGACCGAGTTCGGCTGCCAGGTCGCGATCGACGACTACGGCGCCGGCTTCAGCCCCTTCCACTACCTGAAGTCGATCCCCTTCGATCTGATCAAGATCGACGGGGCGTTCATCCGCGATCTACCCCGCAGCGACGCCGACCAGCTCACCGTGCAGGCAATAGTCCAGATCGCCCGCGGCCTCGGCAAGACGACGATCGCCGAGTACGTCCAGGATGACCAAACGGCCGAGATGCTGCGCGAGTACGGCGTCGACATGGCCCAGGGCTACCACCTCGGCCGCCCCGTCGGTCTCGACGAGGCCTTCGCCCAAACCGCCTAACCCGTCGCTTGCTCGCCGGGTTGACGTCCTCTGCCATAGGCAGGCGCTGCACGGTGCGTTGGCCCGGCCGACTCGTCACGTGCTTCGAGTCGCCTGTTCACATAGCGGATGAGAGATGTCGCGTATATCTAGAAATTTCTATTTTTCGGTAAAACATGTGTCCCGGTACTCGCTAGATTGCGCCCTCGTTCATCCGGTCGAACTTCCTCCTTTTAGTGAGAAAGTTCCTTGAGTGTGGGGAGGCTTCATGCGCAGTCTCATGTGGGTTCGTATGCTGGGAGCCGTTCCGCCGATCATGCTCGCGGCTTGGATGCCACTCGGGGTTGCCGGACCGACGATGGCAAGGGCCGCCGAGCCCAACCCGGACCAGAACGCCAAGCCAGGCAAAATTACGACGGCCAAGGCAGGTTTCCGTCTGCGACAGCCGGGCTCGGTGCAAGCGTCCGCTGCCGGCTCACCCTTCTCGGGCGCTGCACCGGCGGCACCATTTACCGAGTGCCCGCCGGTTGGGGCGGACACGAGCTGCGCTCTCCTCGTCGACGTGACTGACTCCGGCGTGACGATTCTCCAGGATCCCTCGCAGGGCCCCTACGACAGCATCGAGGACACGCTCATTGGCGTCTTGAATCAGTCGAGCAAAGACTTGGGCCATCTCTCGCTCGGCTCGAATACCGACATGTTCGGCTTCGACGGCGACGGGATCTGCTCGTTCGAATACACCATCGCCCCGGGGTGCCCGTTCGGTCCAACGGGCTACGAGGGCCCCGGCACCAGCTTCTCTGAAATCTCACTCGACGCAAGCAGCGGCGTCGTCAACTTCAGTCCGCCGATCCCTCCGGGGGGTACGAGCTACTTCTCCTTGGAGGAGCCGCTCAGCGCAAGCACGGTAGTCAGCGGGGGTCCTTCGCCGATCGAACAGGGGGGTGCCCCCAACCGGAGCGAGAGGCACACGACCTGCTCGACGGGCCACCCGGTCAACTGCGCCACCGGCGCCTTCTGGCACGAATTCACCGATGCACAGGTGCCTGGCCGCGGGGTGCCGCTCGAATCCACGCGCACTTACAGCACGATGAACGCGGCGGAGGACGGGCCGCTCGGCTTTGGTTGGAGCTACAGCTACGGCATGTCTCTGAGCATCGATGGCGAAACCGGCGCAGCAACCGTCCACGAAGAGGGCGGTTCGGCCGTCACCTTTCCAGCTAACGGCGAAGGGGGCTTCACGAAACCGCCGCGTGTGTTGGCGACGCTTCAGGCCAACGAAGATGGCACCTACAGCTTCATGCGCTTCGCCGACCGCATCGACTACGTCTTCTCGTCCGGAGGGAAGCTTCTGCGAGAGGTCGACCGCAACGGCAACGCGACGACGCTCACCTATAGCGGCGGTCTGCTCGAAAAGGTCACCGACCCCGCCGGGCGCAGTCTGACCTTCGCCTACGCCGGCGCTCACATTCACACGATCGCCGACCCGATGGGTCGGACGACGACCTTCGACTACGACGTAAACGGGAACCTGAAGGAAGCGACCGATCCGATGGGCCGGACCTGGAGCTTCAGCTACGACGGAAGCCATCGTCTCCTGACGATGACGGACCCGCGCGGCGGCACGATCTCGAATACCTACGACGGCAGCGGGCGGGTGATTGCCCAGACCGATCCGATGGGTCGCGAAAGCACCTGGCAATACGAAGGTGAAGCCACCACCTCGGAAGGCGGCACGACGACGTTTACCGACGCGCGTGGGGACGTGACTCGCTACGGATTCCGGGACCTCGAGCTGCGCTCGCTCACCCGCGGTGCCGGAACCGCGAGCGAAGCGACGACGAGTTATGGGTACGACGCGATCACGCTCGGTGTCACGTCGATCACCGACCCGAATGGCAACGTCACCCACAACCGCTACGACAGCCATGGCAATCTGCTGGAAACCACCGACCCGCTTTTCCACACGACGTTCTATTTCTACGGTTCAAGCGATGAACTGCTGTCGGTCACCGACCCGCGAGGCACGACGACCCAATACCGCTACGACACCTTCGGAAACCTGCTCGAAAAGGAAACGCCGGACTTCCAAACCGGCGAAACCGCGATCGCGCACTACGGCTACGAAGCAGAACCGGGCGAGCTCACGAGCGTCACCGACCCCAACGGACATACGACGACCTTCGGCTATGACGGTGCCGGCGATCGCACCAGCGTCACCGACGCCGACGGAAACGAGACGACCTACGCCTATAACGCCGATGGGGAGCAGATTTCGAGAGTCTCACCAGCCGGCAACGAGCTCGGCGGCAACCCGGCGGCACACACCACCCTCTATGCCTATAACGCCGACGGCGAGTTGACCGCCGAAACCGATCAGCTTGGCCACACCACGAACTACGGCTACGACGGCGATGGCAACCAGACGACCATCGCCGACCCCAATGGACACACCACCCACCAAGTCTATGACGCCGACAACGAGCCGATCGAAGTAGTCAGGCCCGATGGCAGCGTCCTGAAGACCGTCTGGGACGCAGCCGGGAACATGAGTGCGCAGATCGACGGCGCCGGGCACGCGACCAGCTATGGCCACGACGCGCTTGGCCGCGTCGTCTCGGTGACCGATCCCGACGGGCATATGACTTTCTTTGGATACGACCCTGCCGGCAACAGGACGGGCGCTACCAATGCCGAAGGGCAGCTGACGAGCTACGAATATGACGCCGACAACGAGCCGATCTCGATCTTCTACTCGGACGGCACCACGCCGTCGGTGTTCGAGGAATACGACGCGGACGGCAATCGCATCCGGCTGACCGACGGCACCGGCACGAGCACGTTCGCCTACGACTCGCTCAACCGAATGACGAGTGCGACGGATGGTGCGGGACAGAGCGTCGGCTACGAATACGACCTGGCCGGACACCTGACCAAACTGACCTACCCCAACGGTCAGAGTGTCATGCGGGTGTTCGATCCGGCCGGGAATCTGACGAGTGTCACCGACTGGTTGGGCCACACCACCCACTTCAGCTATGACGCCGACTCCAACCTGAGCGAAGAGCTATACGGCAATGGGGTGACTGCGCAGCTCGGCTACGACAATGCGGACCGCCTCACCTCGATCGCCGACGCGCACGGGGCCGCCCAGCTGGCGAGCTTCGACTACACGCGCGACCCCTTGGGTCAGGTGACGAGCGAAGTCAGCCACAACGACGAAATCTCGACGACCAACTACTCGCGTAACTCGCTGGACCAGCTCACCGCAGCCGACTCGGCGCCCTACGGCTACGACGCCGCTGACAACCCGACCACCTTCGGTGTCGCGACCCAGCACTTCGACCCCGCCAACGAGCTCACCTCGGTCAGCGGTCCGGGAGAAGGCGAATCACCGGCGCCGGGCGGCGGTGGCGGTGCGCCGACCGTCCAAGGTGGCGGCCTGCCGGGCTCGGGTGCACCGACGCCCATGCCCACGCCCCCGCCTGGAAAGCAGCTCCACTGCCGAAAAGGATTCAAGAAGAAGAAGGTCCATGGCAAGAGCAGGTGCGTGAAGGCCAGGAAGAGGCGACATACGCATCGCAAGGGGCACGCAAGCGCCTCGGCGCGAGGTGCAGGCGCGGCCTTCTCGGTCGCTACGGCCCCCGCTTCGGCGCGTCGGCCAAGGCCCCTGTCCTCGAGGGGCAACGATGGCGCCGGTCAGGGCCGCCAGCTGCCACTCGGCGCCGCGACTGAAGTCACGCGTCAATTTGCCTACAACGCGCGCGGCGATCGAATCACGGAAGGGCTGCCGGGCGGCGGCACCCGCTCGCTCAGCTACGACCAGGCGGATCGTCTGATCGCGGTAGGCAGCGGCATTCACTACGCCTACAACGGCGACGGGCTGCGAACGTCGAAGACCGTTGCCGGAGTGACTACCGGCGACGTCTGGAATCAGGCAGAGGTTCTGCCCGAATTGCTCGAGGCCGGCTCCACGAGCTACGTCTACGGCCCCGAAGGCCGGCCAATCGAGCAGATCACCGGTGGGGTTGCGACCTTCATGCAGTCAGACCAGCAGGGCAGCATCCGTCTGCTGACCGACGCGGGGGGCGCAGTCGTAGGACGCTACGACTACGACCCATGGGGCAACGTCACCAAGCACACCGGCAGCGCCACCACCGATCTGCAATTCGATGCGCAGGTAACCGATGCCGAGACGGGCTATCAGTACCTGCGGACCCGTTATTACGATTTGGCAACCGGCCAATTCTTGACGGCAGACCCGGTTTACCCTCTGACTCTGAGTCGCTTCAGCTTCGCAGCGAACGATCCGCCGGATCTCGTGGATCCATCCGGTCTATGGGGTCTACCGTCCCTCAAGTCCATTGCCCACGTGACCCTTGATCTACTGGCTGTGCCTCCCTATCTGGCGTATTACAGCAGCTATACGATTGCTCATACGATCAATTCATTTGGCGATCGCTATGGTTTGGTTGGTAGGAGCGTGTCCCATATTCTCGCCGTGCCGTTGGTCCCGGCTGAGGCCATCGGCCTCGGTGGGGATGTATTGGTTGACTGGGTCAAGGGCCATACGGTCAACAACGAGTCGATATGTGACGAGGGCAAGGTTGGTTATATAAACCCCCTCCACGCATATGTGCCCGGCCCCTTTAAAGGCCCGACGACCTATCTGCCTGGTATTCACGAAAATGGCCAAGTCGACTTCGAGTGGTAGCGACACTCGAAGGTTGGCGTGGTTGCGGGTAGCTCTTACGGTCGGGTTTATTCTGAACAGCACGCTCTTGTCGCTGGCCGGGTGTGCTTCAATCGATCCAACCGACCCGAGTGGTTTCACCGATGTTGTGGTTCGAAACGATACTGCGGTCAGAGTGCAGATAGTTCAGTGTGATGTCTCTTGTGCTGTGTTGCATGACCGCTCGACCGTACCCGCGCATGGCAGTGTCGATGTCAACGTCTCGAACGAAGGTATTAGGGTTGGCTACGTCGTAGAGAGGCCGAATGGCGAGCGGCTTGGCTGCCTATATATGCAATACGATCAGGTTGAACATCCGCCCATCGTATTTGTGTCACATATGACTGGCTGCGATCGGTGAGGGCTACGTTCAGCCGCGCAACTCGGCCCGCTTGATCTTGCCGCTGGCGGTCTTCGGCAGCTCGGTGGCGAACTCGATGATGCGGGGGAACTTGTAGGGCGCGGTCTCGCGCTTGCAGTGCTCCTGCAGCTCGCGGGCCAGCTCCTCGCTCGGCTCGCGGTCGCGCGGGACGACGATCGCCCGCACGACGGAGCCGCGCTCGGCGTCGGGGGCGGCGACCGCCGCGGCCTCGGCGACGGCAGGGTGGACGAGCAACGCCGCCTCGACCTCGACCGGCCCGATCCGGTAGCCGGAGGAGACGATCACGTCGTCGTCGCGACCCTCGAAGTAGAGATAGCCGTCGTCATCCTGGCGGACCAGGTCGCCGGTCGGCCACCACTCTCCCTCGAAGCGCTCGCCATCGAGGTAGCGCGAGAAGAAGGTGGGGGAGGAGGAGGCTTTGAGCTGCAGCTCTCCGTCCTGGACGCGAACCTCGATCCCGGGCAGCGGTTTGCCCATCGAGCCGGGGCGCACCGGTTCGCCGGCGAGGTTGCCGGAGATGTGACCGGTCTCGGTCTGCCCGTAGCCATCGGCCGGGGCCAGGCCCATCGCCTCCTCGAAGGCGGCGATCGTCTCGGCCTCCAGCGCCTCGCCGGCGGAGACCATGCGGCGCATCGTCGGGAGGGGACGCAGCGACGTGCGCTTAGCCAGCATCCTGTACTCGGTCGGCGCCTGACAGAGCACGTTGACGCCGAGCGCCTCGGCGATGTCGAGTCGCTCGGAGGGGTCGAAGCGGCCATCGTGGATGACCGCCGCGGCGCCGGTGAGCCAGGGGGCGAGGAAGACGTTGCGGGCCGACTTCGACCAGCCGGGAGCGGTCGTGCACCAGGCCAGCTCACCGGGCCGGGCGCCGAGCCAGTGCTCGGCCTGGGCGCGCTGGCCGGTCAGGTAGCGGTAGGCATGGACGACGCCACGCGGCTCGCCGGTGGTGCCGGAGGTGAAGACGATCAGCGCCGGGTCCTCGCCGTCCATCGCCTCGATCGCCGCCGGGGTCTCCTGCGGCCGGTCCTCGTCGAGGGTCGCGACGACCTCGTCCAGGGTCATCGCCGGCACGCCGTCCGGGAGCTCGCCGAGCATCTCCCCGTCGACGACGCAGAGCGCCGGCTGAGCGGCGCCCGTGCGCTGCTCGAGGTCGTGACGGCGCAACTGCGGGCTACAGGGCAGGGCGACGGCGCCCATCCGCCAGCAGGCGAGCAGCGTCAGCGCCCACTCGATCCTGTTGCCGAGCAGCGCCATCACGACGTCGCCGCGCCTCACTCCGCGGGCGGCGAAGGCACCCGATAGCCCAGCCGAGCGGGCGATCAGTTCGCCGAAGTGCCAGTCGCGTCGATTTCCCTCGGCATCGACGGCGACGATCCCCAGCCGCGAGGCAGGGGAGCGTTCCATCACGTCCTCGACGAAGTTCACGGGGCGGCAGTCTTTCAGGCGATCGTGAAGCCTTGTGGCCCCTGGAGGGGCCACAAGGCTTCATCTGGCGCTCAGGGGGCGGTCAGGCCTCGGAGATGCCGAGGCGCAGGTAGATGCGGCGGAGGGGCTTCGGCGCCCACCAGTTCCACTCGCCGAGCAGGCGCATCAGCGAGGGGACGAGCAGGGCGCGGACGATCGTCGCGTCGATCATCACCCCGAAGGCCATCCCGATCGCGATCTGCTTGACGAAGAAGACGGTGCTGACGCCGAAGGCGAGGAAGACGATCGCGATCGCCAGAGCCGCGGCGGTGATCACCCGGCCGGTGCGGCCGATCCCGATCGCGACCGCCTCCTCGTTGTCGGCGCCGAGGTCGTGCTGCTCCTTGATCCGCGAGATGACGAGGACCGCGTAGTCGGTGGCGAGGCCAAAGATGACGGCAAAGAGGAAGACGAGGCTGGTCACCTCGATCGCCGTCGGCCCGACGTAGTCGAGCGGGGTGTCGAGCCAGCCGTCCTGGAAGGCGAGGACGAGGATGCCAAGGGTCGCTCCCAGGGTTAGCGAGTTCATCAGCAGGGTCTTGATCGGCAGCAGGACCGAGCCGGTGAGCAGGAAGAGCAGGACCAGCGTGGTCAGGCAGATGATTCCGACGACGAGCGGGGCGTGGTCGATCAGGCTCTGCTTCTGGTCGATGAAGCCGGCCGTGTTGCCGGAGACGAGCGTGCTCGAGGCGCCCGGGGGGGAGAGGTCGCGGATCGCGTGCACCGAGTCCTGGGCGCCGGCATGGAGGGCCGGTTCGGCGAGCGCGAAGTTGGCGAAGGCGACCTCGCCGGGAGCGCGGCTGAAGGGGGCGCCGCCGGCAACTCCGTCGACGGCTTCGATCTGGCGCTGGAAGCCGACCAGCTGGGCGTTGCTCGCGCGCCCGTCGACGGTGACGGTGACCGCCTCGGTGACGTCGCGCGGGTAATGCGCTTCGAGGTAATCATAGGCTTCGTGGGAGGGCTTGCCGGGCGGCACCGCTTCCGCGCTGGGGCCGGTCAGGGTCGTCCAGAGCAGCGGCGCCGCGGCGACGAGCAGCAGCGCCGAGCTGCCCAGGGCGACGGCGACCGGGCGGCGCATCACGCCGCGGGCCAGGCGATACCACCCGTCGGAGGTGTCGGACACCGCCGGCCCGCGGCGGATCGAGAGGGCATCGATGCGCGTGCCCAGCAAGCGCAGCAGGGAGGGAACGACGAGCACCGCGATCACCGAGGAGAGCACGGCGACCGAAGCGCCGGCGACCGCCATCGAGTAGAGGAAGCGCTGTGGCATGAAGACCAGCGCCGCCATCGCCGCCGCCACCGTGAGGCCGGAGAAGAGCGCAGTGCGACCCGCCGTCTGAACGGTGCGACGGTGCGCTTCCCGCGACGCACCGTCGCGCCCGATCTCCTCGCGGTAGCGCGAGACCATGAGTAACGCGTAGTCGACCGCCAGCCCGAGGCTGAGCCCGGTGGCGATGTTGAGGGCGAAGACCGAGGTATCGGTGAAGCTCGCCATGATCCGCAGCACGAACAGCGTGCCGACGATCGAGACGCCCCCGATCAGCAGCGGAATCGACGCCGCGACGACGCCGCGGAAGACGAACAGCAGCAGCAGAGCGAGGATGGGGAAGGCGATCAGCTCGGCTCTGGTCAGGTCGGTTTTGGTCTGGTCGTTGGTTTCGTTGAAGCCCGCGGCAAAACCGCCCATCTGGACGTCGAGGGGGCTGGAGGCGACCAGGGGTTCGACGCCTTCGGCGGCGATGCCGCCGGCGTCCTCGATGTCCGTCGTCGAGAGGTAGCCGGTGATCACCAGCGATTCGCCGTCGCGGGCGATCAACTCGGCGCCGGCGCGGCGATCGCGCAGCGGGTTGACGACCCGGCCGACGTATTCGACCCGCGACATGCCGCGGCTGAGCCTGGCCACCTCGCGGCGAACGGCGGGGTCGGCGGTGTCGAGTTGCCCACCGCCGGGGGCGCGGACAACCAGCGCGATCGCCGGGTTGGGGTTATAGCCGAGCGATTCGTCGAGCAGCTTCGTCGCCCGCTCGCTCTCCGAGGCGCTGTCGGTGAACCCGGCCGCCTTGAGGTGCTGCTCGACGTTGTGGCCGATCGCGACGGCAAGAACGGCGAAGATCGCTACGGCGATGAGGACCCGCTTTGGATGGTTCCAAGTGAGGTCTGCGATTCGCGTCATGGGACTCCTAACGGGCGGAGGGGACGGAGACGTCGACGCCGGGACCGTACCAGAATTCAAAGTATCTACTTTGAAATACAAATTAACGCTGTTACGATCGCTACCATCGAAACGATGTCCCGACGCCGCGAATACGATCAACCCTGCAGCCTCGCCTGCGCACTCGACCGGATCGGCGAGCGCTGGTCGCTGCTGATCGTGCGCGAGCTTTCGCTCGGGCCGTTGCGCTTCTCGGACCTCGTCCGCAACGTCGGCAACGCACCCACCGACGTCCTCACCAAGCGCCTGCGTGACCTCGAGAGCCACGGTGTCGTGTGCCGTCGCGAGCTCGACCCGCCTGCGACCGGGGTTGCCTACGAGCTGACCGAGGTCGGTTGGGGGCTGGAGCGACCGATGGTCGAGCTGGGCCGCTGGGGCCTGCACTTCGAGCAGATCGACGACGTCGTCAACCTCGCACCGACGTCGCTCGCCAATGCGATCCGCATCCTCGCCCAGCCGCCGCCGGACGCGCGGCTGACCGTCGGGCTGCGCAGCGGCGGCGGGGCCTACTGGCTGCGGATCGAGGACGGCTGGATCTCGGCCTCCCGCGGCGAGGCGCAGGACGCCGACCTGGTCCTGGCGGGCGAGCCCGCCGATGTGCTGGCGGCGCTCGTCGCCGGCGAGCCAGCGGAGCGGGACGTCGAGATCGAGGGCGATCGCGGCGTGCTGGAGGAACTGCGCGCGATGGTCGTCCTGCCCGAGCGCCTGCGTCAGGCCGCGCTGGCGCTTGTCGCCGACGCTGAGCCCGCAGCCGCCTGACGAGGTTGCACTTACCCCGCCATATGAGCGGGAAACTGAAACCTCGACCTAGCGCAGTTCGGCCGAGCTCTTGCCGAGCAGCTGGCGAGCCACGATCAGCAGCTGGATCTGCTGCGTGCCCTCGAAGATGTCGAGGATCTTGGCGTCGCGCGACCACTTCTCGAGCAGCTCGTCCTCGCCGTAGCCGACCGCGCCGCAGAGCTCGACGCAGCCGAGCGCGACATCGACACAGGTACGTCCCGCCTTGGCCTTCGCCATCGAGGCCTGCAGCGAGTTGGGCTTGCCGTTGTCGGCCATCCAGGCCGCCTGCAGGGTCAGCAGGCGGGCGGCCTCGTAGTCGGCCTCCATCTCCAGGAAGCGCGAGACCGCGGCCGGCTGGGACAGCGCCGGCAGCGCGTAGTCGATCTGGACCCCGGCCTCGTCGAGCAGTTCGTGCGCCCGCTCGAGGGCGGCGCGGGCGACGCCAACCGCCATCGCCGCGACCAGCGGCCGCGTGTTGTCGAAGGTCTGCATCGCACCGCCGAAGCCCTGCTTGGGATCGGCCTTGACCTCGGGGTCGCCGAGCAGCGCCTCTTTCGGCACGCGGCAGTCCTGCAGCGTGAAGTTGGCGGTGTCCGAGGCGCGGATGCCGAGCTTGTGCTCGAGCCGGTCGAGCTTCAGGCCGGGGTTGTCGCGCTCGACGATGAAGGACCTGATCGCTGCCCGTCCAACCGACCGGTCGAGCGTCGCCCAGACGACGATCAGCTCGGCCCTGTCGCCGGAGGTGACGAAGATCTTCTCGCCGTTGAGCACGTACTCGTCGCCGCTGAGGTCGGCGGTGGTGCGGATCGCCGCCGAGTCCGAGCCGGCCTCGGGCTCGGTGATCGCCATCGCGGCCCACTTGCCGCCGTAGCGCTCGAGCTGCTCCTCGGTCGCCACCGAGGCGATCGCCGAGTTGCCGAGGCCCTGGCGCGGCATCGAGAGCAGCAGGCCGACGTCTCCCCAGCAGAGCTCGACGATGCCGAGCACCGTGGAGAGGTTGGAGCCGTTGCGGTTGCCGCCGTCGCCGTTGCCGTTCGACTCGCGGCGCACCCCGGCCGCGCCGGCGCCGCCGATGTCGGACCCCTCGTTCATCCCGTCGATCAGCGAGGCGAGCATGTCGAGCTCCTTCGGGTAGGAGTGCTCGGCCTCGTCGTACTTGCGCGAGATCGGTCGGAAGACCTCGGTCGCGACCTGGTTGGCCTGGCTGGCCAGCGGCTTGAACTTCTTCGGTATCTCCAGATTGATCATGGTTGCCTTTCGCTCTAGCGGGGCGCTAAACGAGCAGGGCGCCCTCCATGACGCCCGCTGCGCGCAGGTCGCGGTACCAGCGCTCGACCGGGTGCTCCTTGACGAAGCCGTGGCCGCCGAGCAGCTGCACTCCTTCGGAGCCGATCTCCATGCCCTTGGCGGCGCAGAGCTTGCGTGCCAGCGCCGCCTCGCGGCCGAACTCCTGGCCCTGGTCGGCGCGGCTGGCGGCGCGGTAGGTGGCGAGCCGCATGCCGCTCGACTCGATGCCGATGTCGGAGACGCCGAAGGCGACCGCCTGGCGGTTGGAGACCGGTTCGCCGAAGGCGGTGCGCTCGTTGACGTAGGGGATGACGTAGTCGAGGACCGCCTGCGAGGCGCCGACGGCGAGCGCGCACCAGGCGATCCGCGCCCGCTGGACGCACTCGACGTAGGAGTCGCGGTCGCCCTCGCCGAGCAGGGCCTCGCCCGGCAGGCGGACGTCCTCGAGCAGCAGGCGGCCGGTGGCTGCGGGGCGCAGGCCCATCGCCGGCTCGTCCTGCACCGAGAGGCCCTTGGCGCCGGACTCGATCACGAACAGCGCCGGGTCTTTGCCATCGACCGCGGCGGCGACGAGGAACAGCTCGCACTCGGCCGCGCGAGCGACGAGCGACTTGGCCCCGGAGAGGACCCAGTCCTCGCCGTCGCGGCGCGCCGTCGTCTCCAGCTTCAGTGGGTCGAACAGCGGCCGCGGCTCGAGCAGGGCCAGGGCGGCGGCGGGCACGTCCTCGCCGCTGAAGGCGGGCAGGTAGGTGGCCTCCTGCTCGGGCGTGCCCCAGTGACCGATCGCGGTTGCGACCGCGCCCGGCGCAAGCGCGGTGAAGGCGATGCCCATGTCGCCGTGAGCAAGCGCCTCGCCGACCAGGGCGCTGGTCGTCGCGGCCTGCTCGTGCATCACGCCGCCGAGCTCCTCGGGGATACCCAGCGTGTTGACGCCGAGCTCGTTGACCTGGGCCAGCAGCTCGGCCGGGGTCGCCCGCCCTGCATCGGCCTCCTGGGCCGCGGGCCGGACCTTGGCCTCGGCGAAGTCGCGCACCGCCTCCTGGAACATCTCCTGCTCGTCGTCGGGGCTGATGTCGAAGAGGGCCCGGGGCTTGCCCGTCGCCTGGCGTGCCGGCCGGGTCAGCTTCTGCGCCGCCTTGAAGGTGCGCCCGGCGGCGGTCGCCGAGCGGAAGCCGTTCTTGGTGCCCTGGAAGAGCGCCCGCTCGACTTGTTTGCGGGCGCGGATGCGGTCGAGCAGGTCCGTGCCGGCGAGCCAGTTGAGCGCTCGCAGCCCGATGCCCATGCTGCGCTCGGCGACCCCCGTGCTGCCGTTGCCGTTCACTTTGAGTTCCTCCCGCTGTTCTCGTTTGGTGAAGTCTTCGCCTCGGTCGGCTCGACGGTTCCGTCGAGGTGAGGCGTGTACCGCTTTGCATCGCGTACCGCGAAGTGGATCTCCTCGCTGCCGGCGTCGCTGAGGAATTCGACCTTGCCCGGCAGCAGGATCGGCTTGCGGAAACGAACGTCGACGGCGAAAGCATCGGGCAGGCGTCCCTCGAGCGCCGCCAGGCAACGCGCCTTGGTCCACATCCCGTGCGCGATCGCACCGGGGAAGCCGAGCGGCTTCGCGGTCAGCGAGTGCATGTGGATCGGGTTGCGATCGCCCGAGACGGCCCCGTAGCGGCGACCGAGATCGCCGCCGAGGCGCCACTCGGCGCTCGCCGTAAGGCCGGCCTCGTCCTCGTCGGACTTCGCCGACCGCTTGGGTCCGGTCGGCTTTTCGCCACCTCCGCGGCGCAGCATCGTGCTGGTCGACTCCCAGGCCTTCTCGCCGGCGATCCTTGCCTCGGTGACGAGGCTGAAGGTGCGACCGCTGCGGTGCGGCTCCAGGGCGGTTGGGCGCACGATCAGCTTCAGCTCCTCGCCCAGCCCGATCGGTCGGTGCTGGACGATCCGGTTCTCGACATGGACGAGGCCGACCGCGCCGAAGGGAAAGCTGCCGTCGGCCATCACCGCCATGTGCAGCGGGAAGGCAAGCACGTGCGGGTAGGTGGGGGGGAGCTGATCGCGCAAGGTGAAGCCGCAGACGCGGCAGTAGGCGGCGACGGCATCGGGGTCGGGCCGCACTCCGTCGAGGCTGAGCTCGAGGTCGGGCACGTCCTTGCCCCGGCCCGGTACGAACGGCAGCCGCGAAGCGCCGGGAATCAACGGTGCCGCCGCACGAGCGTAGAGCGGCAGGATGGACGGCGAGCTGTCGAGGGTCCGCGTTGCCATCGTCCTCACGCCCCCAGCAGGCTCTGGCCGCAGACGCGGACGACGTTGCCGTTGACGCCGGTCGAGGCCGGGCCGGCGAACCAGGCGATCGTCTCGGCGACGTCGACCGGCAGGCCGCCCTGCGACATGCTGTTCATACGGCGACCAGCTTCGCGGATCGCGATTGGCATCGCGTCGGTCATCTGGGTCTCGATGAAGCCTGGCGCTACGGCGTTGATCGTCACCCCGCGCTTGGCCAGCTCCGGCGCCAGCGCCTCGACCATGCCGATCACGCCGGCCTTCGAGGTCGCATAGTTGGTCTGGCCGGAGTTGCCGGCGATGCCGCTCATCGAGGAGACGCAGACGATGCGGCCGTTGCCGCGCAGCAAATCGCGGTGCAGGAGCTCGTCGTTGATCCGCTCCTCGCTGGAGAGGTTGATCTCCATCAGCGAGGCCCAACGATCCTCCGGCATCTTGGCGATCGTGCGGTCGCGGGTCACGCCGGCGTTGTGGACGACGATGTCGACGCCGTCGGAGAGTCGCTCGGCGATCGTTGCCGGAGCGTCGTCGTCGGTGATATCGACCTCGATCGTCTCCGCCTCGAGCCGGTCCGCCACTCTCTGCAGGTCTGCGGAGAGCGCTGGCACGTCGAGCAGGACGAGCTCGGCGCCGTCGCGGTGCAGGACATCGGCGATCGCCTCGCCGATCCCGCGCGAGGCGCCGGTGACCAATGCCCGCATCCCGTCCAGGGGCTGTTGCCATTCCAGCTTTGGGGCCTCGGCGACGCCGAGGCCGATTTGGATCGTCTGGCCGGAGACGTAGGCGGAACGGGGGGAGAGGAGGAAGCGCAGGGTCGACTCGATCTGGTCCTCGGCGCCCACGGCGAGGTAGACGAGCTGGACGGCGATGCCACGGCCGATCTCCTTGCCCAGCGAGCGGGTGAAGCCCTCCAGCGCACGCTGCGCGGTTGCCGCGCGAGGCGGCAGTCCGGCCGGGGGCGTGCCCAGCACGACGACGCGGCCGGAGCGCTCCACCCGCCTCACGTTGGGGTGGAAGAAGCGCTGCAGCTCGACCAGCTCGGTCGAGTCGGAGATGCCGCTCGCGTCGAAGACGAGCGCCCCGACCGGGCTGTCGGACCTCTCTGGGCGCGCCGCGCCCAGGTTGCCGAGCAGCCGCTCGATTGCCTTGTCGAGACGCCCTCCTGGCGCGGCGGCGGAGAGGACGGCGCTGGTCGACTTGGTCTCGGCGGCGCCGTGGCGGCGCAGCTCGGCGGGGCGGGGGAGGCCGACGCGAGGGGCGATCAGCCGTCCGGGCGGCGAGTTGACCAGCTGTGCGTAGAGGTCACTCATTTCTCGTCCTTTCCTGGGGCTTCGAGGATCGCGACGACGCCCTGACCCGCGGCGGCGCAGATGCTGACCGCGCCGCGGCCCGAGCCGCGCTCGTGCAGCTCCTTGGCCAGCGAGGCGACGATCCGCCCACCCGTCGCGGCGAAGGGGTGCCCGGCGGCAAGCGAGCCGCCGTTGACGTTGAGCTTGTCGCGATCGATCGCGCCGAGCGGCTTGTCGTGGCCGAGGCGGTCGCGGCAGAAGCGCTCGTCCTCCCAGGCGCGCAGCGTGCAGAGCACCTGCGCCGCGAAGGCCTCGTGGATCTCGTAGAGGTCGAAGTCCTGCAGTTTCAGGCCTTGACGGTCGAGCATGCGCGGCATCGCGTAAGCGGGCGCCATCAAGAGGCCCTCGCGCTTGTGGACGTGGTCGATCGCCGCCGTCTGCCCGTCGACGAAGTAAGCCAGGATCGGCAGCTCTCGCTCCCTGGCCCACTCCTCGCTCGCCAGCAGCACTGCCGAGGCGCCGTCCGAGAGCGGGGTCGAGTTGGCCGCGGTCATCGTGCCGTCCTCGCCGCCGAAGACGGGGCCGAGCTTGGCCAGCTTCTCGGGCGAGGAGTCCGGGCGCAGGTTCTGGTCGCGCTCGAGGCCGAGGTAGGGGTTGACGAGGTCCTCCATGAAGCCGCGCTCGTAGGCGGCGGCGAGGTTGTGGTGGCTCTCCACCGTGAGCTCGTCCTGCTCCGCACGGCCGATGTCCCACTCGGCGGCCATGATCGCGCAGTGCTCGCCCATCGAGAGGCCGGTGCGCGGCTCCTCGTTGCGGGGGATCGAGGGGACGACGTGGCCGGGGCGCAGTCGGGTCAGCTGCTTGAGCCGCCCGGCGGTTGACTTCTCGCGGTTGGCGTCGAGCAGGACCTCGCGCAGATCCTCGTTGAGGCCGATCGGCGCGTCGGAGGTGGTGTCGGCACCGCAGGCGATGCCGGCGTCGATCTGGCCGAGGGCGATCTTGTTGGCGACCAGGATCGTCGTCTCCAGCCCGGTGCCGCAGGCCTGCTGCACGTCGTAAGCGGGGGTCTCGGGAGCGAGCCGGGTGCCGAGCACGCTCTCGCGAGTCAGGTCGCGGTCGCGCGAGTGCTTGAGCACGGCACCGCCGGCGACCTCGCCGAGCGCCTCGCCGCCGAGCGAGAAACGCTCGACCAGGCCGTCGAGCGCGGCGCTGAGCATGTCCTGGTTGGAGGCGCGCGAGTAGACCGAGTTCGAGCGCGCAAATGGGATTCGGTTGCCGCCGAGGATGGCGACCCGACGGGGACTGTCAGTCAACGTCGATGCCTTTCGATTGAAGTGAGATACGAGGCGTGCAGGGGCTGCAAGGCCTCCCGCCGCGAATACCCGCTACATGGATCGATGTAACGTTAACTGAGACACCGATCTATGTCCAGGTCTGAGTGATCGGTCGCACACTTGCCCGGGCGCCACGGAGCAAGACCGCGGAGTCGGCGCTAGGCGACCTCGGAGAAGCCGTAGCGTTGCTGGAAGCGGCGCAGCGGGGCCGGTGCCCACCAGTTCCAGTCGCCGAAGAGGCGCATCAGGGCCGGCACCAAGAGCGCTCGGACGAGGGTGGCGTCGATCAGCACCGCGGCGGCATAGCCGATGCCCGCCTCCTTCATGAAGAAGATCGAGCTGGTGGTGAAGGCGAGGAAGACCGCCGCCAAACAGAGCGCCGCGGCGCTGATCACCCTGCCGGTGCGGGCGATGCCGCGGGCGACGGCCTCTTCGTTGGGCAGGCCGGAGTCGTGCAGCTCCTTGATCCGCGCCAGGACGAGCACCGCGTAGTCGGTCGAGAGCCCGAAGACCGTTGCGAACATCAGCACCAGGGTCGAGGTCTCCATGCCGTTCGGGCCGGAGTAGCCGAGCGGCCCGTCGAGCAGGCCCCACTGGAAGGCGGCGACGATCACTCCGAGCGTCCCGGCCAGGGTAAGGACGTTCATCAGCAGCGTCTTCAGCGGCAGCACGACCGAGCCGGTCAGCATGAAGAGCAGCACCAGGGTGGTCAGGGCGATGATGCCGATGACGAGCGGCAGGTTGTCGGCGAGGCTTGTCTTCAGGTCGAGGAATTCGGCGGTGAAGCCGGCGACCAGCAGCGGCGCCGGGCCGCGGATCTCGCGCACGGCCTCGACGGTTTCCTGCGTCCCTCCTCGCAGCGCCCCGTCCTCCCGGCCGCGCAGGCCGAAGTTGGCCACAGCCAGATCGGGGGCGAGGTGCCGGAATGGGCTCGGCCCGTCGACGCCGTCGACCGCGGCGACCCGGCGTGACAGCCGCCGCAGCTGCGCGTTGCTCGCGCGGCCATCGACGACGACGGAGACCGGCGTGCCGAGGGTCGGCGGGTAGTGGCGGTCGATGGTTTCCACCACTTCGCGCGACGGTTTGCCGGCTGGGACGCTGTCGGTGCCGGGGATGGTCAGCTCGACTCCCAGCATCGGCACCGCAAGGGCGAGCAGGAGTCCGCCGCTCGCCAGCGCAACGGCGACGGGATGGCGCATCACGCCGCCGGCCAGGCGATACCAGCCGTCGGATTCGTCCGCGACCGAGGAGCCGCGCCGCAGCGAGAGGGCGTTGATTCGCTCGCCCAGCAGCGCCAGCAGCGAGGGTACGAGGAAGAGGGCGCCGACCGCTGCGAGGATCGACGCAACCGCGCCCGCCGCACCGACCGAATAGAGGAAGCGCTGCGGCAGGATCGTCAGCGCTGCGAGCGCGGTCGCAACCGTGAGGCCGGAGAAGATCACGGTGCGGCCGGCCGACTCGACCAGGCGCCGGTGCGACTCGCGGCTCGGCCCGTCGCGCTCGAGCTCCTCGCGGTAGCGGGTCACCATCAGCAGGCCGTAGTCGACGGCAAGGCCGAGGCCGATCGCGGTGGTGATGTTGAGGGCGAAGACCGAGGTGTCGACGAAGATCGACATCACCCGCAGGACGAGGAAGGTGCCGCCGATCGAGACCATCCCCACCAGCAATGGGATCGACGCCGCGATGACCCCACGGAAGACGATCAGCAGCAGCAGGGCCAGCAGCGGGAAGGCGATCAGCTCGGCTCGCACCAGGTCCTTCTCGACCGTGTCGTTGACCTCGTTGAAGCCGGCTGCGAGGCCGCCGACGGTGACCTCGTAGCGCGACGAGGCGATCCGTCCGTCGGCTTCGTCGGCTGCCTGGGCGAGATCCTGCACGTCGTCGCTGGAGAAGTAGGCGGTCAGCAGCAGCGAGCTGCGGTCGCGGGCGATCAGCACCGGCGATCCCCCGTGGAGCGGGTCTTCGACCCGGGAGACCCGCTCGAGCGAGCGCAGGGCGGTGTCGAGGCGGGCGGTTTCACGCCGCAGGCCTACGGAGCGCAGCGGCAGGGCCGCCTGCCCGTCCTTCGACATGACCCGGACGACGATGCCGGGCTGGCTGCCGCTGCCGGTCTTTTCGATCAGCAGCTTCTCCGAGCGGCTGCTCTCGCTCGCCGGGTCGCTGAATCCTGCCGCCTTGAGATAGTGCTCGACGTTGCTGCTCAGAACGAAGGCGAGGATGGTGAAGACGCCGACCGCCACGAGGACCTTCCTGGGATGCTTCCAGGTCAGGTCGGCGATTCGCGTCAAGGCAAGGCCAGAGCCTCTATCTCAGCGGCAGCGCGGACCGTGACGTCCGTCACCCAGCCGGGTTCGGGCCGGGTCTTCAGCTCTCGTAGAGCTTGACGACCCGAACCGCGCCGTCGGGAGCCGCGTCCACGCAGAGGTTGCAGAGCACGCACTCGTCGAGGTTCTTGGCGACGATCTCGACGCCCGAATCGGAGGCGGCGAAGATGTCCACGGGGCAGACTTCTGCGAGCTTCTTGGCGAGCTCGGCGTCGCCCGCCACCGAGGCGTCGACCCCGACGTCGATGAAGACCTTGTCCAGCGTCTCGGCCATCAGACCGCCGCCCCCAGCTTCTGCTTGACCGCGTCGGGGATCTCGTCGATCCGCTCGACGACGCGGATGCCGGCGGCTTCGAGGCGGGCGATCTTCTCCGTCGCCGTGTCCTCCACGCCCTCGACGATGGTCCCTGCGTGCCCGAAGCTCATCCCCTTCATCTCCTCGTCGTCCATGAACTTGCCGGCCATGAAGGCGACGATCGGCAGGCGCGAATTGTGCTCCTTGACCCACGCGGACAGCTGCGCCTCCATGCGGCCGCCGGGCTCGGTGTAGATGACGATCGCTTGGGTCTGCTCGTCGGCCTCGAAGTAGGGCATCAGCTCGGCGTAGGTGGAGCCGATGATCGCGTCGCCGCCGATCGAGACGGCGGTGGAGACGCCGAGGCCGGCCTGGGTCAGCGAGGAGGAGATCTCCGTGGTCATCCCGCCGGAGCGGCTCATCACGCCGACCGGGCCCGGGGCGTAGGCCTTGGCGGCGTCTTTGGCCGGGCCGCCGATGCCGCCCATCTTGCAGACCTCTGGGACGATCAGGCCGAGGCAGTTGGGGCCGATGATGCGGGCGTCGTGCATGTCGGCCAGCTCGACCATCTGGGCGACGTCACGGCGCGGGATGCGCTCGGTGACGATCACGATCAGCTTGATTCCGTTGAGGATCGCCTCGAAGACGGCGTCCTTGGTGAAGGCGGGGGGGACGGTGACGACCGAGCCGTCGATCGGCCCTCCGTAGCTCTCGACCGCCTGGGCGACCGTGTCGAAGACCGGCACGCCGTGCACCTCGCGGCCCTTGCGGCCCGGGGTGACGCCACCGACGACCTTGGAGCCGTAGTCGAGGCACTCGCGGGTCAGGTTGACCGCCTCGCGGCCGGTGATCCCCTGGACGATGAAGGTGGTGTCCTTGCTCAGCAGGATCGACATCAGGCCGGCGCTCCCTGGATCTTGGCGACGGCGCGCCCCGCCGCCTCCCACATCGAGACCGAGCGGTCGCAGTACTCGACGCCGTAGCGATCGAGGATCTTGAAGCCCTCGTCCTCCCAAGCGCCGGGGATGCGGAAGATCGCAATCGTCTCGCCGGGGTCCTTGCCGAGTTCCAGACAGGCCTTGATCGTGCCGCGGGCGACGATGTCGACGCGGGTGTTGGAGACGATCGACATCATCACGGCGATCTTCTCGACGCCGTCCTTTTCGAGCACCTCCTTGGCCAGGCCGCAGGCCTTGGCGACCGAGGGGTTGCCGCCGATCTCGGAGTAGTTGGCCGGCTTGCCGCCCTGGCTGCGGACCGCGTCGGTGAGGGTCAGCGAGCCGCCGCCGGCGCCGATCACGAGGCCGAGGTTGCCCTCGAAGCCGTGGTCCTTGCCCTGGATCACGCCGCGGTGGTCGGCGGCGTCGATCGCGGCGACGTTGCGCTCGAAGTCGGAGGGCTCATAGGTCTCGCGCGTGTCCTCCTCGGCGATCCCGAGCTGCTTGCGGAGCAGGCCCTTCTGTCGCCCGACCGCCTCGGCCTCCATCTCCATGTGGGCGTCGAGGGCGACGAAGCTGCCGTCGGTCAGCTCGGCCAGCGGGTTGATCTCGGCCAGGGTCATGTCGTAGTCGCGGAAGAGGCGGGCGAGCTTGGCGAGGATCGGCGTGGCGCGGTTGAGCTGCGAGCCGGTGACGCCGGTCGCGGCGATCGTCTGCTTGGCCTCGAAGTCGGGAATCGGCATCAGGTTGGTGACGTGGCCGCGGCCGACGTGGTCGGGGTGGGTCTCGGCGACCTCCTCGATGTCGATGCCGCCCATGTCGCTGAACAGCATCAGCGGCCGCTTCGCGGTGCCGTCCCAGACGACGCTCGCGTAGTACTCCTGCTTGACCTCGGCTTTGGGATCGACGAGGACGCCGCGCGGCATGTGGCCGTTGATTTCGAGCTCGAGGATCGCCTCGGCGTGCTCGGCGGCCTCATCCGGCGTGTCGGCGAACTTGACGCCGCCGGCCTTCATCCGGCCGCCGCTCAGCACCTGCGACTTGACCACCGTCGGGCCGCCGATGTCTTCGGCGGCCTTGCGGGCCTCGTCGGCGGTCTGGCAGAAGCCGTACTTGGTGACGGGGATTCCCGCCAGCTCGACGATCTTGCGTGCCTCGTACTCGTAGAAGCGCATTGCGGCGCGGAACCCTATCCAACCTTGGCGCGAACCCAAGTCCGCCGCAGCTCGGCGCCCAGCTCGGAGGCGATGTTTCCGCCGCCGGCGAGCGACGTTCCGTCGATCGCGCCAACCGGCTCGATGCCCCGTACGGAGCCGGTCAGGAAGACCTCGTCGGCGCCGAGGAGGTCGTTAAGAGGGAGGCGTTCCTCGCGTGCCTCGATGCCGAGCTCGCCGGCCAGCTCGATCGCTCGCATGCGTGTGACGCCGGGCAGGATGCGGCCATCGAGCGGGGGGGTCAGCAGGACGCTGTCCCGCAGCGAGAACACGTTGGCCCGCGAGGCCTCGAGCACCGAGCCGCGCTCATCGACGAGGAGAGGAAGCGTGCCTTCGGGCAGAGTGGCTTGTGCTTCGTCGAGCAGCGCTCGGTCGACCCACTTGTGTGGCCCCAAGCCGCCTGCGAGCCGCAGACTGCGAAGCGAGACCGCCCGGGTGGACGATTGACCCCCGTTATCGGGGGCAAAGTGTCCATTCGTCGGCCTGCACTCCGTCGTCGCGGCCAGCTGGCCGTCCGTGCCGGGCGCCACGGCGATTCGCAGCACACCCGTAGACATGCTCGGCACCTCCAAGACCGGGTGCGATTGCCGGGGGAAGAGCTCGTCCAGGCTGGCCTCGAGGCGGGCCAGGTGGGCGTCGAGCTCGATCGGGTGGCCGTCGATGACGAGCAGGGTCTCGAAGACGCCGTGGCGGGGATCGGGCACGCGGCCATTGTGGCAACCTCGCGCAGGTTGAAGACGCTGCTGATCGACAACTACGACTCCTTCACCTACAACCTCTTCCAACTGCTGGCGGAGGCGAACGGCGAGGAGCCGACAGTCGTCCGCAACGACGAAGCAGGCTGGGAGGAGCTGTCGGAGCTCGAGTTCGACAACATCGTCCTCTCCCCGGGCCCGGGGAGGCCAGACCGGGCAGGGGATTTCGGCGTCTGCGCGGACGCGATCCGCCGCTCCGCTGTCCCGCTGCTCGGCGTCTGTCTTGGGCACCAAGGGCTCGGTGTGCTGTGCGGCGCAGAGATCGTGCCGGCGCCGGAACCCGTCCACGGCCGCCTCAGCGCCATCCTGCACGACGACTCACCGCTCTTCGCCGGTATCCCCCGTGAGTTCCAGGCGGTCCGCTACCACTCGCTCTGCGTCGAGCAGCCGTTGCCGGATGAGCTGCACGGCATTGCTTGGACAACCGACGGGGTGCTCATGGCGCTTGAACATCGCAAGCGACCTCTCTGGGGGGTCCAATTCCACCCCGAGTCGATCTGCACAGAACACGGGCGGCGACTGCTGGAGAACTTCAGGGATCTGAGTGTGCGGGGGGAGGGCCGACGGGGTGTCCCTCCCGCTAGCTGGGTTTTTCGCCAGGGGCGCCGGACGTGGCAACGCCGAACCCCACAGGGCGAAAAACAGGACGCCGCTGCGCGAGAGGGACACCCCGTCGGCCCTTCACGGCAGCTCGTGGTGAAGCGATTCGATGGGCTGGTCGATCCCGAGCGGGCTTTCGTGAGCTTGTATGGGGAGAGCGAGAACGCGTTCTGGCTGGACAGCAGCCGCGTGGGAGAGGGCGCTCGCTTCTCGTTCATGGGCGATGACAGCGGCCCCTTGGGCGCGAGCGTCACCTATGACGTCGAAGCTGGTGAGGTTCGGGTTGAGCGAGAGGACGATGTCGAGCTTCACCGGGAATCGATCTTTGACTACTTGGCGAACGAGCTGGCGCAACCCCGACCCGACGGGCCGGAGCTTCCATTCGAGTTCGATTGTGGCTTCGCCGGCTGGCTTGGCTATGAGCTGAAGGCTGAGTGCGGGGGGGATGCGGCGCACGAATCGTCGTTGCCGGACGCGGCGCTGATCTTCGCCGATCGTGTGATCGCCTTCGACCACGCCGAGGGCTGCACCTATTTGCTCTGCCTCGCCGAGACCGGTGCGACCGAGGACGCCGAGAGCTGGCTCTCCGACACGGCCACCAGACTCGCGTCGCTGCCATCGCTCGACGAGCTTGCGGGGTCCTCCGGCAATTCGGTGGAGTTTCGGCTGGCTCGCCCCCGCGAGCGCTATATGGACGAGATCGCCGAGTGCAAGCGGTTGCTCGCCGAAGGTGAGACTTACGAGGTCTGCTTGACGAACTCGGTTCTCGCCGACTCCGCCTCGGAGTCGCTGGCGCTCTACCGAACCCTGCGCCGGGTCAACCCGGCGCCCTTCTCCTCTTTCCTGCGGTTCGGCGACGTCGCCGTGCTCAGCTCCTCTCCCGAGCGCTTCCTACGTGTCGACCGCGACCGCTGGGTCGAGGCGAAGCCGATCAAGGGGACGAGCCGTCGCGGGGAGAGCGCCGCCGAGGACGTGCGCCTCGCCGAGCGGCTGCGCGGCGACGAGAAGAACAGGGCGGAGAACCTGATGATCGCCGACCTGCTGCGCAACGACCTCGGCTCGGTCTGCGAGGTCGGTACCGTGCACGTGCCCCACCTGATGCAGGTCGAGACTTACGAGACGGTGCATCAGTTGGTCACCACGGTGCGCGGCCTGTTGCGCGCAGGGCTCGACCCCCTGGACTGCGTCCGCGCCTGCTTTCCGCCCGGCTCGATGACCGGCGCGCCGAAGCGGCGCACGATGCGGATCATCGACGCGCTAGAGGGCGAAGCGCGCGGCGTCTACTCGGGCGCGATCGGCTACTTCGGCCTCGGCGGGGGTTGCGACCTCAGCGTCGCGATCAGGACGATCGTCAGCGCCGGCGAGACGACCAGGATCGGCGCCGGCGGCGCGATCGTCACCCAATCGGATCCCGAGGAGGAGCTCGCGGAGATGCTGCTGAAGGCGAGCGCTCCGATGCGAGCGATCGATCCCGACGCCGATCTGGTGCGATCCTCGCCCGCTACAGCCGGGTCAGGCTCGCCGCGTCGATCTCCCGCGTGACGCCGCGGAAGTCGACCGTCAGCGGCGCCGTCGACACGACCGCGCCGTAGTCGATTCCCGGGTGTGCGGTGACGATCGCCGCAAGGTCGGTGGAGGCAAGGGCCTCGTCGAGGCCCACCGAGCGGAGGTTGAGCTCGGCGAGCTCGGGCGCGAAGGGGTCGTGGTAGGAGACCACCGCTCCCAGCTCGCGCAGCATGGCGACGATCTCCAGCGCCGGCGACTCGCGGATGTCGCCGACTCCCGCCTTGTAGCTGACGCCGAGCAGCAGGACGCGGGAGCCCTTGACCGCCTTTTCGGCCTCGTTGAGTGCGCGCGCGATCCGGTCCACGCAGTAGGCGGGCTGGGCCCGGTTGACCTTGCCGGCGAGCTCGATGAACTCGGGGTAGAAGTCGTGCTCGCGCGCCTTGAAGGCGAGGTAGAAGGGATCGACCGGCAGGCAGTGGCCGCCCATTCCGGGACCCGGATCGAAGCGCATGAAGCCAAAAGGCTTGGTGTCGGCAGCTTCGATCACCTCCCAGACGTCGATCCCGAGCCGGTCGCAGAGCTGGGAGAGCTCGTTGACCAGGGCGATGTTGACCGAGCGGAAGATGTTCTCGAGCAGCTTCGCCAGCTCTGCCGCCTCGGGAGTCGAGAGGACGACGACCTCGTCGCAGACCAGCTCGTACAGCTCACGGGCCCGCTCCGCGGAGGCCGGCGCGATTCCGCCGACCAGCTTGGGGGTGCTGCGCACGGTGTAGTCGGTGCGGCCCGGGTCGATCCGCTCGGGCGAGAAGGCGAGGTGGAAGTCGCGGCCGGCGGAAAGCCCCGACCCCAGCTCGAGGATCGGTTGCAGGCGCTCGCGCGTGGTCCCCGGGTAGGTGGTCGACTCGAGCACGACCAACTGATCGGGCTGCAGGACGCCGGCAAGCGTCGCGGCCGAGTCGGTCAGGTAGGTGAGGTCGGGTTCGCGCGAGCCGGTCAGCGGCGTCGGCACGCAGACGATCACCGCGGCGCAGGATGCGAGCTCGTCGGCGTCCGCGGTCGCGCGGAGGCGATCGCCGAGCGGGGCGAGGCCGGCGCTCGGGATGTCCTCGATGTAGCTGCGGCCCTCGTTCAGCGCCTCGATCTTGCGGGCGTCGGTATCGAGCCCGACCACTTCGTGCCCGGCCTCGGCGAAGGCGACGGCCAGCGGCAGCCCGACGTACCCGAGCCCGACGATCCCGATCTTCATCGTCGAGAGTCTAGGTTGTAGTGCGGGGGCTTCGAGGACGAAGGCTCAGCCGAAGGGTGGCTGGGGGAAGTCCGCGACCGGGCGCATCGAGAAGGGCACCGACCGCTGAGTGCCGTACATGGCGCGGACGCGCCCGGTCTCCTTGTCCCCGTAGCGGCTGTGGATCAGACCGTGGAAGATTCCCACCTTGTTGGCCCGGACCACCCGGGCTCTGTGCCAGTGTCCGCGCTTCCAGAGCTGGATCTCGACCCGACCCGGTTTGCTGTTCGCCGTTCGACCCCAGAAAAAGAGACGGCGTTTTCTCGGGTAGGCGACGAACGGAAACCTGAAGGCATAGAAGACCTTCTTTGGCTCGTCCTGGCTGACCGATGGGCCGCGGAAGAAGAGGCCCGCTTGCAGCGTTTCGCTGAACGGGCGTTGGGGTTCGTAGGGGTCGTCCCTGATGCTGTACCAGAAGAAGTGGGTCATTCCCGCCCGCCACGAGCGGTAGAGCGCTTCCGCGGTCCAGCGGCACAGGATCGGCATTGCCAAGCCACCCGGGTCGGGGGGTTTCGAGTCCCAGGAGAACTCAGTGCTCCACAGTTCCGTCGGCCGAGAGTTGCCCTTGATGCGCCCGGCGCGATCGGCGGCCCTGAGCAGAGTCTGCAGCTTGTCCAAGTCGCCGAGCTCGACATCGTTGGGCGAGCTTTCATGGGTCGGGCTGCCGGAGGTGTAGGGGTGGATGTCGAAAGCATCGAAGCGCACGCCGCCTTCGCAGTCGCCCTTGGTCGGATGCGGGTGCGCGATGCCACGCATGCATAGGAGCAGGCGCGCGAACCACATCGGCCCGATCGTGAATCCCGGCACTTCGACCGGGCCGAGGCCCGCCGCGATCACAAGATTCGACCGGTGGACCGCCTTGATCCCGGTGTAGAAGGCATTGATCAGCTGGCGATAGAAGTAGGGCGAGACGGGTTGTGCGCCCTCGAACTGGGGAAGGAAGAAGAGGCTCAGGTTCGGCTCGTTGAGTCCCTGCCAGTAGCGGACGCGAGGCAGGTTGAGGAAGCCGCCGCTATAGCGGCGGGCTGCTGCCTTGGCGAATGCCTCCAGTGCCGCCGGGTCGGGATCGCAGAGGTCGGTGAGCTGGGAGTCGGGGGGCGCCTTGCATCTCTGCGCCCATTCCGGCGCGCCGTCGACCAGCAGCATCGGGGTGAGCCCGGCCCTGATGGCTTCGACGACCCCGGTGTCGATGTAGGACCAGTTGTAGTTTGGGTCTGCCGGGCTTTCTGGATCCCAGTTCTCGGGTTCCTCTTCAGGCGCCACTTCCGGCCAGTTCAGCGTCAGCCGCACCATCTTGGCCCCGGCCAGTCTGGCGTGGTCGAAGGCTTCCCCGCGGTAGTCGCCGATCCCGGCGATCCCCGTGACCAGGGGTCGGGCGGTGGCCGCCGGTGCCGCCGCGGGGGCGACCGCGAGGACGACGCCTACGGCTACGGCCAACGCCGCCAGGGTCTTCATGGTGGAGAGTCTAGGCAGCGATGCGGGGCTAGCCGAAGGGCGAGTGGCGGAAGTCGGGAATCGGCTTCATCGAGAAGGAGAGCGAGTTCTGGCCCCGGTAGAGGGCCCGGGCGTAGCCCTTCTGGCCCTTCCCGTAATGGCTCGGTGCCGTGCCGGTGAACATCCCCGCCTTGCTCGCCTTGACCGTCTCGACGTTGCGCCATTTGCCGCCCTGATAGACCTGGATCGCGACCTTTCCGGGCGTGCTTTCCGGCGTCCTCCCCCAGAAGAAGAGGCCCTTGGGCTTGGCGAAGGCGACGAAGGGGAAGCGGAAGGCGTAGAGCACTTCCTTCGGTTGGTCCTGCTGGACTTCGGCGCCGCTGCGGAAGTAGAGGCCCGACTCGAGCGTGTCGCTGTAGCTCTGTCCCGGCTGGTGGAGCCCGTCCCTGAGGCTGTACCAGAAGAAGTGGCTCACCCCGGCGCTCCAGGCGGTGTAGAGCGCTTCCGAGGTCCAGTGGGTGAGGATGTCCATCGGCAGGCCGCCAGGGTCGGGCGGCTGGGAGTCCCAGGAGAACTCGGTGATCCAGAGCGGCGTGTGTTTGAACTGGCTGTTGATCCGGCCCGCGCGGTCGGCCGCAGCGATCAGTTCCTGCAGCTTCGGCAGGTCGCCCAGCTCGACGTCGTTGACGCCCCCTTCGTGCGTCGGGCCGCCGGTCGTGTAGGGCTGGATCGCGAAGATGTCGAAGTCGACGCCGCCTTCGCAGTTGCCCTTCATCGGCTTCGGGTTCTTGCCGCCGGTCATGCAGAGCATCGTGCGGGCGAATTGCATCGGCCCGATCGTCCAGCTCTTCACCGCGATCGGACCGAGGCCGGCGGCGAGCACCAGGTTCGACGGGTCGACCCCTTTCACCGCGCCGTAGAAGGAGTTGATCAGCGCTCGATAGAGGCCGGGCGAGAGCGCGTGCCCTTCGGTGTCGTACTGAGGAAAGAAGAAGAGGCTCAGATTCGGCTCGTTGAGCCCTTGCCAGTAGCGGACGCGAGGCAGGTTGAGGAACTTGCCGCTGTAGCGGCGCGCGGCGGCGGTGGAAAAAGAGGCGAGTGCCGCCGGGTCGGGGTCGCACACCGCATCGGGGAGGACGGCCGGGGTCTGGCAGCGCTGCGCCCAGGTCGGCACGCCGTCGATCTGGAGGACCGGCACCAGGCCTGCCTCGACCGCGCGCGCGACCTCGATGTCGGCATCCTGCCAGCGGTAGTTGGGATCGGCCGGGTCTTCCGGGTTCCAGCTCGCCGGCTGGGCCTGCGGCGCGATGTGCGGCCACTCGAGCGGGATGCGCACGAACCCCGCGCCAGCCGCCTTCGTGCGGTCGAAGACCACCTGTTCGTCACTGCCGGGATTGGTGATGCCGGTCGTCAACGGCGCTGGTGCCTTGGCGCTTGCGGCGCCGGGGGTGACGGCCAGCGCGAAGGCGCAGCCGAGCAGGACGAGGGCCCAGCGCAGGCTGGTTGGAACCGGCAGCGATTTGGCGCTAGGAAGGCTCACGGAGAAGGGAGGGACCCCCTAATGAGTCGGCTGCCGGCGCCGGCGCACGACATATGCAACCGACCATGCGATCGTCCCGAGCACGATCAGCGGCAGCAGCAGGCCCAGTTGGCCCGAGGAGGAGCCGGTCGCCTGACCGAGCACCTCGCCGAGCCCGGAGGAGCCGTTCGGGATCTGCTCCGAGGCCAGGGTCGCGTCGTGGCCGGCGGTGCTCCCCGGCGTGTCGCCGGAGGCCTGGTGGCTTGGAGAGCCGCCGCCATTCGAGCCGTTCCCGCTGGGCCCGGACCCGCTCGCCGCATTTCCGGGCGGGGCGTGCCCCGACGCCGGGGGGGTGCCTGCCCCGCCGGCTGAGACCGCAACCGGCGCGGTCGCCGCGGCCACTTCCGCCGCCGCTTGCCCTTCCGGCCCTTGCGCGTCGAGCTTCTTGGCGTTGCCCTTGCCGAGCACCTGCTTAGGAGACTTGTTCTGGCCGTGCTTTGAAGGATTGCCCGCTTTCGGCCCGCCGGCGGTCGGCACCGCCTCCGTGTACTGGGTGGCGGCCGAGTTTCCAGGGGGTATGAGGTATTCCGCCTGGGCGGCGCTGGGGATGGCGAAGATCGCGATCGTCGCCGCAAGCAAACCGAGTCCCGTCTTGGATGCCTTCATATCTGCCTACGCCGGGGTTGTGGGTGCAGCGGGAGGTCGGCGCCGGACCGTCCGAACCGCGTTCGTAGCATAGAACCCGATGGACTCGGCTTCGATGCGGCGCCCGGCGCCCCTGGAAAACACCCGCGAGGTCGACTGGGCGGCGGCCGCCATCTGGCTGCTCTGCTTTGGGCTGATCGCCTACCTGGGGATCGAAGGGGGCGGCTATGACGCGCTGGTCCACGATCAGGTCGGCATCGCCGTCTGGTGGATCCTGCTTGCCGCGGTGGCGATCGGCGTGGCGCCGCGCCGGCGACCGGGCCGAGTCGCCTGGATCGCCCTCGGCCTGTTTGCGGCTTTCACGATCTGGACCGCGCTCAGTCTCGGCTGGACCGAGAGCAGCGACAAAACCTCGGCCGACCTCGCCCGCGTTCTCGGCTACCTGGGGATCTTCGCGCTTGCGATCCTCAGCCGGGGCTTCCGCGAATCGCAGCGAGTGATCGGCGCCGTCGCGGCCGGGATCTCGCTCGTCTTCCTGATCGGCCTGCTCTCACGCCTGCACCCGGCCTGGTTCCCGTTGGCCAGGCAGACCGGGGTCATCCTCGAAGACACCGAACGGCTCTCCTACCCGATCGACTACTGGAACGGGCTCGCCGGGCTGATCGCGATCGGCCTTCCCCTCTTGCTGCAGATCGCGAGTGGGGCGAGAACCACCGTGGCGCGAGCGCTGGCCGCAGCGGCTATGCCGGCGGCGATGCTGACCCTCTTCCTGACCTTGTCGCGGGGAGGGATCGCGGCGGCGGTGCTCGCCGTCGCCCTCTTCCTCGCGCTGGCCTCGGACCGGCTGCCGAAGCTCATGACCCTCCTCCTCACGGGTGTCGGCGGGGCGATCCTCGTCGTCGCCGCGAACAGTCGCTCGGCCCTGCAGGAAGGGCTCGAAAACGACGCCGCCAGGCACCAGGGCAGCGAGCTGCTCTTGATCGTGCTTGTGGTCTGCGTCGCGGTCGGCCTGCTCCAGGCCGCCCTCTCCTCGTCGGCGGTGCTCGATCGCCGCCCGAGCTGGACCCGGGTCTCGCGCGACCAAGCGCTCACCGCGACGATCGTCGCGGTGATGGTCGCGGTCGTCGCGGCGCTGCTGCTCGGCGCACCGGGTCGTGTCTCGAACGGCTGGGACGAATTCAAGGAAGGCGGTGGGCCGGGGTCCGGCGCGGGACGGCTGGGCAGCGTTTCCGGCCAGAGCCGCTACCAGCTCTGGAGCTCGGCGGTACGGGAGAACAAGACCAAGCCGCTGACGGGAACCGGCTCGGGCACCTTCGAATTCTGGTGGGCGCGCGACGGCGACACCGACGAAACGGTGCGCGACACCCACTCCCTGTACCTGCAGACGCTGGGCGAGCTGGGGATCGTCGGCTTCGCCCTGATCATTGCCTTCCTCGCTGCTGTCTTCGTCGGCGGAGCCCGCCGCTTGCTCGCCGCCTCGGCGCGGGACCGGCCGCTGTACGCCGCCGCCTTGGCCGGGTTCGCCGCCTTCTGCATCACCGCGGTGTTCGACTGGATGTGGCAGCTCCCCGCTCTGGCGGTGGCGGCGCTGCTGCTCGGCTCGATCCTCGTCATGCCCTCGCGCCCGGACGGGGAGGAGGAGGAGCGCCGTGCGGGCCTGCCCACCCCGCTGCGCGTCGCGGCCGCCGCCATCGCCCTCGTCGCGATCGTCGCGATCGCGATCCCACTTGCCACCACCAGCCTGGTGCGTCAAAGCGAAGCGGACGTCCGCGACGGCGACCTGAGCGCCGCGCTGAGCGCCGCCCGCAGCGCCCAGAACGTGCAGTCCGATGCGGCCGGGCCGCGCCTCCAGCAGGCGCTCGTGCTCGAGACCCAGGGGGATCTACCGGCCGCTGCGGAAGCCGCCCAGGCGGCAACCGAACGCGAGTCGACCAACTGGCGCACCTGGCTGGTCCTCTCGCGAATCGAGGCCGAGAGCGGAAACGCCAAGGCCGCGGTCCGCGGTTACCGTCGAGCCCGCTCGCTGAACCCGCGGGCGGAACTCTTCCAACGCTGAGCGCAGAGCCATTTGCCGCCCTGGGATACTTCTGAAGACCATCCATTCGAAGGAAGAGAGATGAGTTTGTTGGTCCGGTTTGGCGCGCTTACCGCGCTCGCTCTGGTCGCATTCCTGGCCGCCGGTTGCGGGGGGACCGAGCTGGATGCGAGCAAGATCGAGGATCAACTCGAAGCCAACATCGAAAACACCCAGAAGAGGAAGGTCTCCTCGGTGGATTGTCCTTCCGGTGTCGCGGTCGAGCCGAAGACGACGTTCTCCTGCACGGTGCGTCTTGCCGACGGAAGCCAGGAAACCGCGACCATCCTGATCCGGGACAAGGAAGCCAACACGACGCTCCTCAAGCTCCAGCCCGATAAGTAAAGTGCGCCGAATGAGCCAAACCATCGCGGCCGAAGCGCCGACCACCAATAAGAAGCTCCTCGACTGGGTCGGGGAGATCGCAGACCTGACCCAGCCCGACGCCATCCATTGGTGTGACGGCTCCGCTGAGGAGTACGACAAGCTCGCCGCAACGCTGATCGAGGCGGGCACCTTCGAGCGTCTCTCCGATGCCAAGCGGCCGAATTCCTACCTCGCCCTCTCCGATCCCGGCGACGTCGCCCGGGTCGAAGACCGCACTTTCATCTGCTCCGAGCGCGAGGAGGATGCAGGCCCGACCAACAACTGGCGCGAGCCGGATGAGATGAAGGCGATGCTGCGTGGGCTCTTCGAGGGCTCGATGGCAGGTCGCACGATGTACGTGGTCCCCTTTTCGATGGGCCCGCTCGGCTCGCCGATCGCCCATGTCGGCGTGCAGCTGACCGACTCACCCTACGTCGCGGTGAGCATGCGAATCATGACCCGGATGGGCAAGGGCGCTCTCGATGTGCTCGGCACAGACGGTGAGTTCGTGCCATGTCTGCACTCCGTTGGTGCGCCGCTGGCGGCCGGCGAAGAAGACGTCCCCTGGCCCTGCGACGCGGAGAACAAGTGGATCGTCCACTTCCCCGAGAGCCGCGAAATCTGGTCCTATGGCTCCGGCTACGGCGGCAACGCCCTGCTCGGCAAGAAGTGCTTCGCCTTGCGGATCGCCTCGGCGATGGCCCGCGACGAGGGTTGGCTCGCCGAGCACATGCTGATCCTCAAACTCACCTCGCCCGAGGGCGAGGTCAAGTATGTAGCCGGCGCTTTCCCCTCGGCCTGCGGCAAGACCAACCTGGCGATGCTGATTCCGACCGTGCCCGGCTGGAAGGTCGAGACGGTCGGCGACGACATCGCCTGGATGAAGTTCGGCGAGGACGGTCGCCTCTACGCGATCAACCCCGAGGCGGGCTTCTTCGGCGTCGCGCCGGGAACGGGCGAGAAGACCAACCCCAACGCGATGAAGACCGTCGCGCGGGACTCGATCTTCACCAACTGCGCCAAGACCGACGACGGCGACATCTGGTGGGAGGGAATGACCACCGAGCCGCCCGAGCACCTGATCGACTGGCACGGCGAGGACTGGACGCCGGATTCCGACAAGCCTTCCTCGCATCCCAACGCCCGCTTCACCACGCCGGCGGCGGCCTGTCCCTCGATCGCCCCGGAGTGGGAGGACCCGGCCGGCGTGCCGATCGACGCCTTCCTCTTCGGCGGTCGCCGCTCTCACGTCGTCCCGTTGGTCCGCGAGGCCTTCGACTGGGAGCACGGCGTCTTCCTCGGCTCGATCATGTCCTCGGAGACGACCGCCGCTGCGGCGGGCGAGGTCGGCAAGCTGCGCTTCGACCCGATGGCGATGCTGCCCTTCTGCGGCTATCACATGGGCGATTACTTCAACCACTGGCTCGCGGTCGGGGCTCGCGAGGGCGCGCAGATGCCCCGCGTGTTCTACGTCAACTGGTTCCGCAAAGACGACGAGGGCAATTTCCTCTGGCCCGGCTTTGGCGAGAACAGCCGCGTGCTCGAGTGGGTCTTCCGTCGCTGCGCCGGCGAAGCCGAGGCGGAGGAGACGCCGGTCGGCATGGTGCCGGCGGCGGGGGGGCTCGACACCGATGGCTTGCAGATCACGGCCGAGGAAGTCGCCGACCTGCTCGCGGTGGACCCCGCCGAGTGGAAAGCCGAGCTGCCGCAGGTCGAGGAGCACTTCGCCCGCTTCGGCGAGCACCTGCCTCGCCAGCTGCGCGACCAGCTGGCCGATCTCGAGCGTCGACTCGGCGTTTAGGCGACATAGGGTGGGCCGGCTCGGCGATCTCAAAGCGCAGGTCGCGAGCCGGTCGATCCGTGCCCTCAGCCGGCCGGCCGGCGGCTACTACGTCAACCTCGACTACCCGCCGACGGTCGAGAACGCGCCGCGCTACGGGCACGGGCGCCCGCCCAACCCGCGCCTGGAGGAGCTGCTTCGCTCCCAGGCATCGGGCTACGGCCGGATCCTGGAGACGATCGACGGCTACGTCGAGGAGCTGGCCCGGATCGAAGTCTCTGCGGCCGATCCCCGCGAGCCCTCGTGGGTCAACGGAATGATCTCCGGCCTCGATGGGGCCACCTTCTACGCCTTGATGCGGGACCGCAGGCCGGCCCGCTACCTGGAGATCGGCTCGGGCAACTCGACCAAGTTCGTCGCCCGGGGCTGCCGCGAGGGCAGCCTCGGCACCAAGATCGTCTCGATCGACCCGCACCCGCGCGCCGAGGTCGACGAGCTCTGCGACGAAGTGATCCGCAAGCCTCTGGAGGCGGCCGACCTCTCGGTCTTCGCCGCTCTCGAGGCGGGGGACGTCGTCTTTTTCGATGGCTCCCACCGGGTCTTCATGAACAGCGACGTGTCGGTTTTCTTCCTGGAGGTCCTGCCGGCGATCCCGGCCGGCGTTCTGGTCGGCATCCACGACATCTACCTGCCCGACGACTACCCGGCGGACATCGCCGAGCGCTACTACTCGGAGCAGTACATGCTTGCCGCCTATCTGCTCGGCGGCGCCGACATCGAGATAGTGCTGCCGGCCTGGTGGGCCGCCAACGACTCAAAGCTGGGCGGGATGCTCGACGGCCTCTGGTCCCGGCCCGGACTCGGCCAAGTCGACCGCCACGGCGTCTCCTTCTGGTTCACGACGACGTAGCTGCCGCGATCACATCCCGTAGGACTCGGCCAGCTCCGGATCCTTCGCGGCCAGCATCTCCGCCAGCTCGACCATCACCTTGCACTGCTTCCAGGTGGCGTCGTCCTGCATCTTGCCGTCGATCATGTGGACGCCGCGGCCGTCGGGGATAGCCTTGAGGACTTTCTTGGCGAACTTGACCTCCTCGGGGGGCGGGCTGAAGACCTTCTTGGCGATGTCGATCTGCACCGGGTGTAGCGACCAGGCGCCGACACAGCCCATCAGGAAGGCGGCGCGGAACTGGGTCTCGCATCCCGCCGTGTCCTTGATGTCGCCGAAGGGACCGTAGAAGGGCAGGATTCCGGTCGAGGCGCAGGCGTCGACCATGCGGGCGATCGAGTAGTGCCAGAGGTCCTGCTGGGCGCTGACCCGGTCGGCCTCGGGATTCTCAGGGTCGGCGGGGTCCTCCATCACGCGGTAGCCGGGGTGACCGCCGCCGACTCGGGTCGTCTTCATCCGCCGCGAGGCGGCGAGGTCGGCGGGGCCGAAGCTCATCCCCTGCATGCGCGGGCTCGCGGCGGCGATCTCCTCGAGGTTGACGACCCCCTGGGCGGTCTCGAGGATCGCGTGGATCAGGATCGGTCGGTCGAGGCCGGCCTTGGCCTCGAGCTGGGCGAGCAGGCGGTCGACGTAGTGGATGTCCCAGGCGCCCTCGACCTTGGGCACCATCACGACCTCGAGCTGGTCGCCGATCTCAGCGACTAGCGTGGTCAGGTCGTCGAGCACCCAGGGGCTCTCCAGCGAGTTGACCCGAGTCCAGAGCGCGGTCTGTCCGAAGTCGGACTCCTTCGCCGCCTTGATCAGGCCGGCGCGCGCCGCCTCCTTGCGGTCGACCGGGATCGCGTCCTCGAGGTTGCCGAGCAGGATGTCGGTCTTCGCCGCGATGCCGGCGGCCTTTTCGACCATCTTCTCGTTCGAGAAGTCAAGGAAGTGGATCATCCGCGACGGCTTGACGGGGATCTCAGTCAGTGGCTCGGGGGCGCCGATCGCCAGCGGCTGGAAGAAGTCTCTGGGGTTTCGCAAGCTGCTCCTCGGGTCGTGGTGCGGTCGGAGCGAAATCTAGTCCACCCTCGATGCCGGCGGCCCGCAGGGATTCAGGCCTCGCCGCCGTACATGAAGGGATGAGCGACCACGCGCGCGAGAGTGCCGAGGACTGGGCCCTGCCGGAGCGCTCGCGGCCGCCGCTGCTGGGCGAGTTGGTCGAGCGGATCGACGAGGCGTTGGCCATCGCCCGCGCCTCAGAGGCGGCGGTGATGACCGTCGGCGCCGCTGCCCTCGATGCCGCCGAGCAGGCAAAGCGGGCGGCCGAGCTGGCCGAACGGGCCAGCAGGGCGATGAACGGCAACGGTCGTGCGCCGAGCCCATTTCCCGACGACGGCGACATGGGCGATTTCACCGCCCGCGCCGACCGGGTTGCCGAACGTCTGCAGCGCTTGCAGCGGCTGCCGCTTTCGGCCTGAGCGCGAGCCGGGCATTCCCTTACGGTTGCGCGACGGGCGCGTCGCAATGCGAGCCGAAGTGCTCGGCCCAAACCCGCGTGCCGGGGTTGCCTTCGAGCGTGCCTACCTGCAGGCTGAGGCCGGTTTCGTCGAAATCGCCGAGGACGTTGGCGCGGTGGTCGGGCGAGCGCATCCAGGCGGTGAAGATCGATCGCACCGAGCCGTATTCGCCGGTGCCCCAGGCGAGGTTCTCACCGACCCGCCAGCAGGGGGTCGACATGTAGCCCGTTTCCTTCATCCAGTAGGTGAATTCGCGCCCGCAGGCGTAGTGGCTGAAGCTGTCGCAGCTGAAGATGTCGAGCGCCTTGTTGCGCGCCGATTGAGCCAGCGCGTCGGCGTTGGCGAGTTCGCCCAGGCCGGCCTGCCGGCGAGCGAAGTTGACCATGCAATCCATCGCCTGTTCCTGGCTGGCGGCCGAGGCAGCGAGGTCTTCTTGGTCGGGGCAGGCGGAAGCGGGCGCGATCAGCTCGCCGCCGTCGCTTGCCGCACTCGCCCTCTTGGCCGTAGGGGCGGTCGCAACTGCCGCGACCCGGTGGCCCTGGATGCCGACCGCGGAAGCGGAGGGAGCAGCCGTCGCCGCGACCAAGGCTAGAACGGCGCCTATGAGTGAGAGTCGGCGTGCCATCACTCCCCTTGTCGCCGGAAGCGAGGCGGAACCCCGCCCACCGGCCCAGCGCTGGACGAATGTATGAGTGGCCGAAGCTAGCTTTGGGTGCGGGGCGAGTCAACAGCGCTTTGAGCTATCGAGCGCCGCACGCCGATATCCTTGCGCTCCTTCCGCAAAACGATCCGAGCTAGGAGCCATGGCCGTAGACACCGCCGCCTATACCGAGCAGACCGACATCCAGCGCGACATCACCGAGATGGTGCGCCAGTTCGCCGACGAGCAGATCATTCCCAACGCCGAGAAGTACGACCACGAGGATTCCTTCCCGGAGCCGATCGTCGAGCAGATGAAAGAGCTCGGCCTGTTCGGGGTGACGATTCCCGAGGAGTACGGCGGGATGGGGCTCGACCTGACGACCTACGCGATGATCGTCGAAGAGCTCTCGCGCGGCTGGATCTCGATCTCCGGCGTCGTCAACACCCACTTCATCGGCTCCTACCTCCTGATGAAGTTCGGCACCGATGAGCAGAAGGACTACTTCCTGCCCAAGATGGCGACCGGCGAGATCCGCGCCGCCTTCTCGCTCTCGGAGCCCGAGGTCGGTTCCGACGTGCAGGGGATCAAGTCGACGGCGAAGAAGGCCGAGGACGGCAACTGGGAGCTGAACGGCCAGAAGATGTGGGTGACCAACGGTCTCGGCTCGAGCGTTGTCTTCGTGCTGATGAAGACGGACCCCAAGGCCGACCCTCCATATAAGGGGATGACCTGCTTCATCACCGAGAAGGAGCCCTGGGTAGAAATCAACGAGGGCGACTACAAGGGCCTCAACGTCCCGCCCAAGATCAAGAAGATGGGCTACAAGGGCGTCGAGTCGACCGAGCTCGTCTACGACGGCTACCGCTGCCCGCCCGGGCGCGTCCTCGGTGGCGAGGAGGCGGGGGTGGGGCAGGGCTTCGTGCAGATGATGGACGCGCTCGAGGTCGGTCGGGTCAATGTTGCGGCCCGCGGTGTCGGCATCGCCCAGCGCGCTTTGGAACTCGCTCTCCGCTATAGCCAGGAGCGCAAGACCTTCGGCAAGCCGATCGCTCAGCACCAGGCGATCCAGTTCAAGCTTGCCGACATGGCGACCAAGATCGAGGCCGCACGCCTCGTCACTCGCAAAGCCGCGCGGATGAAGGACGCCGGCATTCGCTCCGACCTGGAGGCCGGGATGGCAAAGCTGCTTGCTTCCGAGACCGGCAAGGAGTGCGTTGAGGAGTGCTTCCGGATCCACGGCGGCTATGGCTACTCGAAGGAGTACGAGATCGAGCGGCTCTACCGCGATGCGCCCTTGCTGCTGATCGGCGAGGGGACGTCGGAGATACAGCGCATGGTTATCGGCAAAAAGCTCCTCCAAAGGCACAAGATTTAGCTTGGCGTCGACCTCCGACTTGATCCAGACCGCGATCGAACGCTTCCAGGCGGAAGTACCTGCGCTGCAGAAGTTGAAACTGGTCTTCGGCCTGGAGCTGAAAGGCAGGGGTGACATCCAGCTCTACCGGGTTGAGTTGCCGGGGCCGAAGATCAAGAAGGACCTTGCTCAGGACGAGCGTGTGCTCGTCCAGATCGACCGGGCGCAGTTCAACGAGCTTGCCGAAAAAGGAACGCTGAAGAGCTACCGCAAAGCGGTCGAGACCGGTCACATCAAGGCGACCGGTGACTCGAACGTGAAGAAGCTGGTCGCCCAGGTCGTCGAACGCCAAGAGCAGCGCTCGCGCCTCAAAAAAGCACACTAGCTACGCCGCCGAGTTGAGTTCTGGGTGCGTTGTTGCAGGTGACGTTCATGCCTGCAACAAGCACTTTTTGAGGGGCCTTTAGTCAAAAGTACCTAGATTGGCCAGATGTATGACGGCATAGATTGGTCAAACGTCGAGTGGGTCTGTACTTTGGCCGCCAGTCGGTGCCCGTGGGAGTGAATGCAGGGGCGCCATTTGGCTTCAACTCACCAGTAAGGAGACCCACTCGATGATTGCGCCCAGGTTCGCTTCGCCCCGTGCGCGCTGGATCGCGCTAGCGCTTGGCACTTGCCTCGCGTTCGTTGTGTTCGCAGCCGTAGTCGGTTCCGCTTCGGCGGCCTCGAAACGCTCTGTGAGCACTATCAACCTCTGCATCACGAAGACCGGGCCCGACAAGGGCACCGTGCGCTTCGTCTCGAACAAACACTGCAGAAAGGGCGAGGTGCTCGTCCAGGTCGTCGGTGGCTCCGGCAGTCAGGGAGTACTCGGCGTCTCGGAAAGCAGCGGCGAAGCCGGACCGCAGGGCCCCCAAGGCCCCGTAGGACCGCAGGGCCCCGCGGGACCCAAGGGCGACAAAGGCGCGACCGGCGCCCAGGGTGCACCGGGTAATCCGGGCAACCCCGGAGCCAAAGGCGCGACCGGCGCCCAGGGCCAGCAGGGCAATCCGGGCGCCAAAGGTGCCACCGGCGCCCAGGGTCAGCAGGGCAACCCGGGCAATCCGGGTGCCAAGGGCGCTACCGGGTCCCAAGGTTCGCAGGGCAACCCCGGCGCCAAAGGCGACACCGGTGCCACCGGCGCCCAGGGCAACCCCGGCGCCAAAGGTGAGACTGGCGCAACCGGCGCTCAGGGCCAGAAAGGCGAGCCGGGAGCTAAAGGCGATACC
>Ga0068858_100000093_pt1 | contig 93236 bp, 92 predicted proteins | sample KBSSwiS12_FD_66589 | JGI IMG/M metagenome (GOLD analysis project Ga0068858, IMG submission 66589) | Switchgrass rhizosphere microbial communities from Kellogg Biological Station, Michigan, USA - KBS Switchgrass S1-2 | ecosystem: Host-associated > Plants > Roots > Rhizosphere > Soil ...
GACATAGCCATAGAAATTGGCGAGAAAGGCGGCGACTTCGCCCGGCGAGACCTTTTGCAGCCGCGCGTTATCCTCATCGGAAATCTTTTCCGACCGGCCGATCAGCTGCTGCTGGGACGTCATCATCTGATCGAGCATCGGGAAGAAGGTCGCCGGTTCGACGCACTGGCCGAGCAGGATCGGGCCCATATCAACCGCACCGTGCACCGGGAAATCGCGGAATTCATAGCTGAGCTTGCCGGCGGCGATCGGGCCTGCCTTGAGCACCGGGAATCCCTCGGCATCGAAGGCCGCGCAATGCGGGCAGCTGCGCGAGCCATATTCGATCAGCTTCACCGGCGCATTGGGATTGCCCATGCGATAGCCGCCCTCGGGCGTCTTGCTGACGACATCGACCCAATTCTGCCCGACCGGTGGCTTGGCCCCGGCCACAGGTGCTGCAGCTGGTGCGCCGCTGGCGCTGTTGCCGCCGGCATCACCCTTGCCGCAGGCGGCGAGGAGAAGGACGGGGAGCACGGCGAAGACGATACGGAATTTCATGGCAGCTTCTCTCCAGTCGAGTCTTCGAATTATTTCGCGCCGGCCGCGCGCAGGACCGGCTCGAGCGTCGCCCAGTCATAGGTGCTCTGGGCTACCTTGCCGTTCACGATGAAGGTCGGCGTGCTCTGGACGGAATATTTCGCATTGGCGGTATCGGTCTGCTTCGCCACCGCCGCCAGCGCCTTGGGGTCCGCCAGACAGGCCTTGGCCCTCGCCGCCGGGACGCCGTGCTGGGTGACGAAGGCGGTATAGCCATAATAATTGGCGAGCCAGGCAATGAGCGGGCCGGGCGTCATCGTGCGAAGCTTCTCCTGATCCGCCGCCGGAATCTCGGGGCGCTCCATCAGTTGTTTCTGAGCCGCCATCATCCGTTTGAGCATCGGGAAATACTGCGCCGGGGAGACGCACTGGCCAAGCAGGATCGGACCCATATCGATCACGCCGTGGACGGGGTAATCGCGGAACTCGTAGCTCAGCTGGCCGGTCGCGACATATTTGCTGGAGAGCGCCGGTACGCCCTGGGCATCGAACAGAGCGCAATGCGGGCAGGTCCGCGAGCCATATTCGATCAGAGCGATGCGCGCATTGGGGTTGCCCATGCGATATCCGCCCTCAGGCGTGCGAACCACCGTCTGGACCCAGTTCGGCCGCGCAGCTGGCTTGGCAGTTGCCGGCCTGGCGGGGTGCGCCCTGGGCTTTGCCGCATCGACGGGGGAGACGGCCATGCCGAGGAGCATGGTGGCAATCAGGAAAACGCGCATCATTCCTCCGTTGATCGAACTGTTGGCGGGCCGCGTGTCGCCGCAACGCTCGCCGCGAGCGCTTCCAGCACGGCCTTTAATTCAGGATCGGCAATCGTCCGCAGGCTCGCGCCGAGCTCGATGGGAATCGGCTTGAGCGACGGCGGTGCGGCTTTCACGCGCGGCGCGGGCACATCGCCCTGGCGGATCATGACGCGGGCGATCGCGCCATAGCCGAAAAAGCGGTTCACCCGCTCGACGATCTCTGGCGCGATATGCTGCATCATCGTCGCATGCGCACCGCGCACGACGAGGTTGAGCGTTCCGTCGGTGCGCTGCCCTTGCGGGAATTTGATCGATTCGGGTGCTGAGACGCCGGCATAGCGGCTCCCGACAATCTCCGGCCAGCGGCTGACCACCGCGCTCTGGACGAAGCCGAACTTGCGGAACGCGGCGCGGCCGACATCGGGCAAGAGCTCGGAAACCGCGCGCGCACGGCCGCCACGGGGCTTTTCAACCCTGGGTTCGGTTCCGGGACCGGGGACACCACGCTTGCTCATCCCGCAACCCATGCCATAGCGACGGCGTGCCCGCCAAGCTCCCATCGGATGTCGCCGCAAAGCTGCTTGCCTGGTATGACCGCAATGCGCGCGATTTGCCGTGGCGCAGCCCGCCGGGCGCGAACGCCGCCGACCCTTACCGGGTCTGGCTTTCCGAGATCATGCTGCAGCAGACGACGGTTGCCGCGGTGCGGCCGCGCTTCGAAGAGTTCGTCACGCGCTGGCCTGATGTCGAGTCGCTGGCGCGGGCCGACGACGCGACCCTGATGGCTGCCTGGGCCGGGCTTGGCTATTATGCCCGTGCCCGCAATCTGATCGCTTGCGCCCGCGTTGTCGTCGAGGAGCATGGCGGGAAATTCCCCGCGACCGAGGAAGGGTTGCGCGCCCTGCCCGGCATCGGCGCCTATACAGCCGCTGCGATTGCAGCGATCGCCTTCGGTGAGCGAGCGGTGGTTGTCGATGCCAATGTCGCCCGAGTCGTGGCGCGGCTTTTCGCGATCACCGAGCCGCTGCCTGCCGCGATGTCCGCCATTCGCAGCGGCACCGATTCGATCACGCCCGCCGCCCGCGCCGGCGATTTCGCGCAAGCCATGATGGATCTCGGCTCGGCGATCTGTACGCCGCGTGCGCCGCTTTGCCTGTTGTGCCCGCTGTCCGCGACATGCCGAGCCTTTGCCGAAGGCGATCCGGAGCAATTCCCGACCAAGCTCGCCAAGGCCGTGCGGCCGCAACGCTATGGCACCATCTTCTGGGCGGAGCGGGACGGCAAGGTCCTGCTCGTCCGCCGGCCGCCCAAGGGATTGCTCGGCGGCATGCGCGCGCTGCCGACCGGGCCCTGGACCGATGCACCGCCCGGCCTCGCCGATCCGCCTGTCGCCGCCAGTTGGCAGATGCTGGGCGCGACCGTCGACCATGTCTTCACCCATTTCCGGCTCGAACTCGCGCTTGCGGTCGCGCCGGTGGAAAGGCATTCCGGCACCGACAAGTCTTGCGGAGAATGGTGGCCGATAGCCGACATCGAGTCGGCGGGCCTGCCGACAGTCTTCGCCAAGGCGGCGCGTGCGTTCAGGAGAGCGGGATGATCATCAGGCGGTTCATGACGTCGGGGGCGCTGATAGCGCTGATCGCGGGCGCGGCATTTGCCGGCGAGGCGGCGCCCCTGCAATCGGGCCAGCAACCGGCCCAGCCATCGGTACAGGCCGCGCCGACTGGTCGCTCTCTGCTCCCCGCCACCCAGGCGCTGTTCGATTCCTATGTCGCCGCCAACAAGATGCCGGGCATCGTCGGCGCCTTCGGCTATGGCGACTATCCCACCGCCTTTGTCAGCGCCGGGCATATCGCTGATGGCGCCGGCGCGCCCCTGGCGGGGCCGGACAGCCTCTGGCGGGTCTATTCGATGACCAAGCCGATCACCGGCATGGCGGCGATGATCCTGGTCGAGGAAGGCAAGATCAAGCTCGACGAGCCGGTCAGCGATTTCATCCCCGCCTTCAAGTCGATGCGCGTCCAGCTCAACCCGGACACGCTCGAAAGCCGGCCAGCGGCACGCGAGATCACCATCCGCAACCTGCTGACCCATACTGCCGGGCTCGGCTACAACATCATCACCAAGGGGCCGCTGCTCGAGCAATATACCAAGCTCGGCATCAACCCGGCCGCGGTCAACGCCCAGCTCGAGCGCGAAATGCGCGCGACTCGCCCGGCGAGCCTCGAGGCGTTCGCGAACAAGGTGGCGACCTTGCCGCTGATTGCTGATCCCGGCACGAAATGGAGCTATTCGATCGGGCTCGACGTGATGGGCCGGGTGATCGAGGTGGCGAGCGGGATGAGCTTCGACGCATTCGTGCAAAAGCGCATCTTCGATCCGCTCAAGATGAGCTCCAGTTACTGGACGGTTCCGGCGAGCGAATCGGGCCGCTTCGCCACCAATTATCTGTTCGTGGGCGATGGCCGCGTGCCGCTCGATCCCGCCGCGACCTCCGTATGGCTGTCGCCGCCGAGCTTTCCTTATGGGGGTGCCGGGCTGGTGATGTCGGCGCGCGATTATGACCGGTTCCTCCATGCCTTGCAGAATGGCGGCACGCTTGACGGCGTGCGTGTCCTGAAGCCCGAGACAGCGGCACTGATGATGTCGAACCTGTTGCCGACGGGCGTGGATACGAGCCTGCTCAACACGTTGGGCAATGCCGGCAAGCTTGGCTTCGGGGCTGGCGGTTCAGTCTTTCTCGAGGACAGGCCGGGCGGCCTTTCGAAAGGGACTTATGGCTGGGGCGGCGCGGCGGGGACGATCGCATGGGTCGACCCGGCGCGCCGCACGCGCGGGACGGTGATGGTCAATTATTTCCCCGGCGAGAAATGGCCGTTGCGCGGGGAGATCGCGGCTGCGCTGGCAACTGACGTCGCGCACAACCGGTGATCGCAGCACCCGGTTTCACCGGCGGCACGCTCGACCGTGCCGACCGGCTTCGCCATGATCCCGAAGCCTTTGCCGCCGCCAGCAGCGACTGGCGCGCGCGTCTGCTCAAGCTCGAGAATTTCGAGCCCGAGCTGGATAGCGAGGGGCGGCTGGTCTGGACGATTCTCGCCGATGCGCCGGACGGATCCGACCTCGTCCTGCTCGGCCTGGACGGCGACAAGCCCTGTTTCGCCGCGCTGACGCCGGGCATGCTGCCGCCGGCGGGGCGGCCGATGCGGATGTTCGGGCTGCTCGACCGGCTCGCGCCGGGGGAAGCTGCGACCTATGCCGCAGCGCGCAGCCTGCTCGACTGGCATACGCGGCACCGATTCTGCGCCAATTGCGGCACCGTGACGAATATCTTTCGCGCCGGCTGGGGGCGGTTGTGCCCGAACTGCCATGCCGAGCATTTCCCGCGCGTCGATCCGGTCGTGATCATGATTGCCGAACATGACGGGCGGGCGTTGCTCGGGCGCCAGCATGCCTGGCCGGCCGGTCGCTATTCGGCGCTGGCCGGGTTCCTCGAAGTGGGCGAATCGATCGAGGAAGCGGTCGCGCGCGAAATCCATGAGGAAGCGGGCGTGCGGGTTTCCGATGTGCGCTATATTGCCAGCCAGCCCTGGCCGTTTCCGTCCTCGCTGATGATCGCCTGTGTCGGCATGGCCGAGGATGACGCGATCACGCTCGACACGAATGAGCTCGAGGATGCAATCTGGGTGCCGCGCGAAGTGGTGCGCGCAGTGCTGGCTGGCGAGCCGGGGCCGTTTCTGCCGCCACCGCCCTATGCGATCGCGTTCACGCTGCTGACGGCATGGGCGGAAAGCTAGCCCCGCGTTCTCGCTTGCCTGTACGTGCCGAGGATCCGCATCGATTTCGAATGGAAGCTGAGCTCCTCGAGCGCGCGGTCCAGCCCCGGATCGCCGGGCTTGCCCTCGACATCGGCATAGAATTCAGTCGCGGCGAAGCTGCCGCCGCGCTGATAGCTTTCCAGCTTGGTCATGTTGACGCCGTTGGTCGCGAAGCCGCCCATCGCCTTGTAGAGCGCGGCGGGAACGTTCTTCACCTCGAAGATGAGAGTCGTCATGAACGCGCCGTCGCCAATCGGGGCGTGCCCGGCCCGCGCCAGTACGACGAAGCGAGTCGTGTTATGATCGGCATCAGCGATGCCGTCGGCGAGTAGATCGAGCCCGTAGATCGGCGCGGCTGCCGGCGGCGCAAGCGCCGCGATCGCTGGATCGCCGATCTCAGCCACGAGCGCCGCGGCGCCGGCGGTATCGGGATAGGTGACCGGCCTGATGCCGCGCTCGCGCAGCCAGAGCCGGCACTGGCCGAGCGCCTGGGGATGGCTCATCGCCTCGCGCACGCCCTCGATCGGGCCCTTGCCCATCAGCGCGTAATGGATCGGCAGGAAATGTTCGCCGGTGATCGACAGCCCCGATTCGGGGAGCAGGAAATGCATGTCGGCGACGCGGCCGTGCAGCGAATTCTCGATCGGGATGATCGCGCAATCGGCGCGGCCGTCGCGCACGGCATCGATCGCGTCGGCAAAATCGAAACAGGGCAGAGGCAGGCCGTCCGGAAACGCCTGGAGCGCCGCGATATGCGAATTGGCGCCCGGGGCGCCCTGGAAAGCGACTGCGCGGTCAGGGTGCGCGGCGGCTTGCTCGATCATTCGCGCCACGATCGGGCGCGCGGGTGCGGCGAAGTTTTCCATGGGAAGGGCGCGCTTAACGGCCCCTCGCACGGTGCACAAGCCGGCTGGCTGTCAAAGCGCACAGGCGCGTCTTGCGGTGACGCTCTACCGAATCTAAAGGGAGCCGACTTTCCGACAGGGGCGCTTGGGTAATGGATAATCGTACGAACACGATCGCGGGTTGGGTGCTTGGCGCTTGCGGCGCCGCGCTGGGGCTTTCGATCGTGAGCGGAATGATCTTCCACAGCGAGACGCCCAAGAAGATGGGCTATCCGATCGAAGCCCCCGCCGACGCGGGCGGCGGTGACGCAGCGGCCGCTGACGTGCCGATCGCGTCGCTGCTCGGCACCGCCGATCCGGCCAAGGGCGCGGAGGTCTTCAAGAAGTGCGCGGCCTGCCATACGATCGCCCAGGGCGCTGCCAATGGCATCGGCCCGAATCTTTATGCGACCGTCGGCGAGGCAATCGCCACCGGCAAGGGCGGCTTCGCTTTCTCCGACGCGCTCAAGGCCAAGGGCGGCAAATGGGATTTCGACAGCCTGAACGCCTGGCTGACCAACCCGCGCGCCTTTGCCAGCGGCACCAAGATGACCTTTGCCGGCCTCACCAACGCGCAGGACCGGGCGAATGTGATCGTCTATCTCAACTCGATGGGCTCGAACCTGCCGCTTCCGGCAGCGCCCGCCGCTGCGGCGCCAGCGCCGGCAGCGGGAGCGGCTCCAGCTGCTGCCAACACGGCGGCACCCGCCGACAATGCAGCAGCGCCGGCCGGCAATTCAGCGGCACCGGCGGCAAAGAAGTAAGGAAAAGCGCCTCCCCGGCCTGGGCCGGGGAGCGCCGCACGCGCCGGGCTTAAGCGGGCGCACCCGGGGCGGGCGCGTCACGGTAGAATTCCTTCACCACCGCCCAGGCCTCTTCAGCGGTTTCGACGAAGGTGAAGATGTCGAGATCGCGGGCGCTGATCACGCCCTCCTCGACCAGCGCCTCGAAATTGACCACCCGGTTCCAGAATTCGCGGCCGAACAGCAGCACCGGGATCGGCTTGATCTTGCCGGTCTGGATCAGCGTCAGCAGCTCGAACAATTCGTCGAAGGTGCCGAAGCCGCCCGGGAAGGCCGCCAGCGCGCGGGCGTGGAGCAGGAAGTGCATCTTCCTGAGCGCGAAATAATGGAACTGCATGCTGAGATGCGGGGTGACATAGGGGTTCGGCGCCTGCTCGTGCGGCAGGACGATGTTGAGCCCGATCGATTCGTGGCCGGCTTCGGCCGCGCCGCGATTCGCCGCTTCCATGATCGACGGGCCGCCGCCTGAGCAGACGACGAACTGCCTCTTGCCCGATTCGTCGCGCGGAAAGTCGCTGACGAGCTGGGCGAGCTTATAGGCCTCGTCATAATATTTGGACTTGGCGACGAGGCGCTCGGCGATGCGGATCGCCTCCTCGCCCTGGGCGAGTTCGAGCAACGCCTTTGCCTTGGCCGGCTCGGGAATGCGCGCGGACCCGTACATGACGAAGGTCGAGGCGATATTGGCCTCTTCGAGGATCAGTTCCGGCTTGAGCAATTCGAGCTGGAAACGGACCGGGCGCAGATCCTCGCGCAGCAGGAAATCCATGTCCTGGAAGGCGAGCCGATAGGACGGGTTTTCGGTCTGGGGGGTGCTGATCCCGGCATTGGCGGTCTCGGCATCCTGGCGGGCGCGCGGGAAGACCCGCGACGGAACATGTGTATCACTCATTTGATGAGGTCTTAGCCGAAACCGGGGCAAAGATGAAGGCGCGGCGCGTCAACGGCAGAAATGTGCGTGATCGTCCTCGAGGTGAAGATGGTTGGCGTGCGCGGCATTATAGTCGGGGCTCAGCACCGTGCCGAAGCGCTTGCAGGCCGAGCTGTGGATCACCTGCAGGAATTCCCGCACGACCGGATCGTCGGATCGCCAGCCATCGAGCACGGTGATACGGCGCCCGTCCTGCAGCACGAAGGCGGAGATATCGACCGCGTTGCCGATCGCATGCCCCGACAGCTTGTTTGCGTTGGTCGCGGAGCCGATCACGTTGCGGCAGGCATAGCTGCCGAAACTTTCGATCCGTACCAGATCGCTGCCGAGGATCTGCCGCGCGGCCGGCGCGACCGCGAAGCGTGCCCAGCCGGTGAACGCATCAGCCAGGCCGCAGCGCATCGCCTTCAGATTGGTGACCGGCACGCCGATATCGATGAGCTGCACCGCGCCGATCACCTGGCAGCCGCCGCCATAATCACGGTCGGGCAACGGGCTGTAGCGCACCTCCTTGCGCGACAGATCGGCGAAGCAGGCCTGGGTCTCGCGCGAGGTGGGGATGTTGAGGGTGACCGGCCGCGATCCCACCGGGCGCGGCGGCGGCCGCTGCTCGCGCTCGCCACAGGCGGTGAGCAGCAATGGCAGCGCGAACAAGACGCTGGCCAAGCCGGTTCCGCGCGTGCTTATCTGCGGCAAATCATAAAGGTTGAGGATCGCCCGATGCGCACTCTCCGTCCCTTCGCGGTGTTGTTCGCCGTGCTGGCCTTCGTCCTGTCTGCTCCGGCTTGGGCGCAAGCGGGCGACGGCGTCCGCTATCCGCTCTGGACGGGCGGGGCGCCCGGCTTCGAAAGCCGCGCCGCGATCCCCGAGGAGTCGGCGGAATATTGGACGAAGCATATCAACAACCCCAGCATCACCGCCTTCCTGCCCGAAAAGGGTAAGGCCAATGGCGCCGCGGTGGTGATCGTTCCCGGCGGCGGGCACAGGATTATCGTGATCACGACTGAAGGCAATGACGTCGCGCGCTGGTTCGCCGCGCGGGGCGTTGCGGCGTTCGTGGTGCGCTACCGGTTGTTCCGCGAGGAGGGCTCGCCCTATTCCCTCGACGACGCCCGGGCCGATACCGAACGCGCGATGCGGCTGGTGCGGTCGCGTGCGGGGGAATTCGGGATCGATCCGAATCGCATCGGCGTCATGGGCTTTTCGGCGGGCGGCGAACTTGCCCGGATGGCGGCGCTGAGCGCGCCGGTGGCGCCGCGCGGCAAGGGCGATGCGATCGACCGGGCCTCGGCCAGGCCGGATTTCGCGATCCTCGAATTTCCCGGGCCGCTAAAGGCTGAAGAGGCGGTGACGAAGGAGTCGCCGCCGATGTTGCTCACCGCCGCGAATGACGATGCCTGCTGCTCGGCGCCGCTGGTCGACCTTCTGACCTCCTATCGCGCCGCGCAGGCTTCGGTCGAGCTGCACATGTACGCGGCCGGCGGCCATGCCTTCAACATGGGCGAGGACACGCCGCTCATCAGCCTGCAGCACTGGCCCGATCGCATCCCGGACTGGATGTCCGATCGGGGCCTGCTGGGGAAACCAGCGCCGAAGTTCGTGCCGAAATAGCGGCTCGCTTCGCCGCATCGCAACAGAAACGAATTGACGTGGCCGCGCACATCGCTAGGGCCGTCGACGGGCCACGCGGTCCCAACGCCGCGCGTGCTCTCTGTAAGGAGAGACTACATGACTGAGTTACCTGCGCCTCCGGCGACGAAGCCGACGCGTCCTTATTTCTCTTCCGGTCCCTGCGCCAAGCCGCCGGGCTGGACCCCCGAAAAACTCCAGACTGAAGTGCTCGGCCGGTCGCACCGCTCGAAGCTCGGCAAGACGCGCCTGCAATACGCGATCGACCTGATGCGCGAGATGCTGCAGCTTCCCGACACCCACCGCATCGGCATCGTGCCCGGTTCCGACACCGGCGCGTTCGAGATGGCGATGTGGACGATGCTGGGCGCGAAGCCGGTGACGGCGCTCGCCTGGGAGAGCTTCGGCGAAGGCTGGGTGACTGACGCAGTCAAGCAGCTCGGCCTGGAACCCACCGTCCTTCGCGCCGATTATGGCGCGCTCCCCGATCTCGAGACTATCGACTGGTCGAACGACGTGCTGTTCACCTGGAACGGCACGACCTCGGGCGTGCGCGTGCCGAATGGCGACTGGATCCCGGACGACCGCGAGGGCCTGAGCTTCGCCGACGCGACCAGCGCCGTGTTCGCGTACGATATCCCGTGGGACAAGATCGATGTCGCGACCTTCTCGTGGCAGAAGGTGCTGGGCGGCGAAGGCGGCCACGGCGTGCTCATCCTCGGCCCGCGCGCGGTCGAGCGGCTCGAAAGCTATACGCCGAAATGGCCGCTGCCCAAGGTCTTCCGCCTCGTCTCCAAGGGCAAGCTGACTGAGGGCGTGTTCAAGGGCGAGACGATCAACACGCCGTCGATGCTCGCCGTCGAGGATGCGATCTTCGCGCTCGAATGGGCGAAGGGCCTGGGCGGGCTGGAAGGCCTGATCGCGCGCTCGGACGCCAATGCCGCCGCGCTCGACAAGATCGTGGCTGACCGGTCGTGGCTTGGCCATCTCGCCGCCGATCCGGCATCGCGCTCGAAGACGAGCGTGTGCCTTACGGTCGGGGGTGCCGACGAGGCGCTGATCAAGAAGCTCGCCGGCCTGCTCGAAGCCGAGCATGCCGCTTATGACATTGCGGGTTACCGCGATGCTCCGGCGGGCCTCCGGATCTGGTGCGGCGCGACCGTCGACACCGCCGATATCGAGGCGCTGGGGCCTTGGCTCGACTGGGCCCACGCCTCGGTCACCGTCTCCGCCTGACATCCTTGTGTTCCCGCGAAGGCGGGAATCCAGACTGGGCTCCCGCCTTCGCGGGAGCACAATTTCCGACAGGAATTCCCCATGCCAAAAGTCCTCATTTCCGACAAAATGGATCCCCAGGCCGCCAAGATCTTCCGTGAACGCGGCGTCGAGGTCGACGAGATCACCGGCAAGACGCCCGATGAGCTGAAAGCGATCATCGGCAATTATGACGGCCTCGCCATCCGCAGCGCGACCAAGGTCACCAAGGATATCCTGGCGCACGCGCCGAACCTGAAGGTGATCGGCCGGGCGGGCATCGGCGTCGACAATGTCGATATCCCGGCCGCCTCCGCGCAAGGCGTGGTCGTCATGAACACGCCGTTCGGCAACTCGATCACCACCGCTGAGCACGCCATTGCGCTGATGTTCGCCCTCGCCCGCCAGCTGCCCGAGGCTGACGCCTCGACCCAGGCCGGCAAGTGGGAGAAGAACCGCTTCATGGGCGTCGAGCTGACCTCCAAAACGCTCGGCCTGATCGGGGCGGGCAATATCGGCTCGATCGTCGCTGACCGCGCGCGCGGGCTGAAGATGAAGGTGATCGCCTATGATCCTTTCCTCACCCCCGAGCGCGCGATCGAGATGGGTGTCGAGAAGGTGGCGCTCGAGGATTTGCTCGCCCGCGCCGACTTCATCACGCTGCACACGCCGCTGACCGACCAGACCCGCAACATCCTGTCCGCCGAGAATCTGGCCAAGACCAAGAAGGGCGTGCGGATCATCAACTGCGCGCGCGGCGGGCTGATCGACGAGGCGGCGCTCAAGGCGGGCCTCGATTCGGGGCATATCGCCGGTGCCGCGCTCGACGTGTTCGTGACCGAGCCGGCGACCGACTCGCCCCTGTTCGGCACGCCCAATTTCGTCTCGACGCCGCATCTCGGTGCCTCCACCTCGGAAGCGCAGGTCAATGTCGCGATCCAGGTCGCCGAGCAGATGGCTGACTATCTCGTCTCGGGCGGCATCACCAACGCGCTCAACGTGCCGAGCCTGTCGGCCGAGGAAGCGCCCAAGCTCAAGCCGTACATGGCGCTTGCAGAAAAGCTCGGCAGCCTGATCGGCCAGCTTGCACATGGCGCGCTGTCGGGGATCGCGATCGAGGTCGAGGGAGCGGCTGCGTCGCTCAACCAGAAGCCGATCACCTCGGCCGTGCTGGCCGGGCTGATGCGGGTCCATTCGGACACGGTGAACATGGTCAATGCGCCGTTCCTCGCCAAGGAGCGCGGCATCGACGTCCGCGAGGTGCGGCATGATCGCGAGGGCGATTACCACACGCTGTTGCGCGTGACGGTGAAGACCGATGCCGGTGACCGTTCGGTGGCGGGCACGCTGTTCGGCGATGCCGCACCGCGGTTGGTCGAGCTGTTCGGGATCAAGGTCGAGGCCGATCTCGTTGGGCACATGCTCTATGTCGTCAATGTCGATGCGCCGGGCTTTATCGGCCGCCTCGGCTCGCTGCTCGGCGAAGAAGGCGTGAACATCGGCACCTTCCATCTCGGTCGTCGTTCGGCCGGCGGCGAGGCGGTATTGCTGCTCTCGGTTGACGAGCCGGTGACGCAGACGCTGCTCGCCAAGGTTCGCGCGCTTTCGGGCGTGAAGACCGCGATGGGGCTGAGCTTCTGAACACCATTCGGGACGGGCTTGTCGAAGGACCTTTCTTCTTTCGTGCCGGAAGACGTAAAGGGCTCCGACAGGCTCGGCCCGAACGGGTGTTTTGGACGCATTTCTTACCGCTATGACCAACGCCCTCCTTCCCGAAGGTTTTCGCGACCGGCTGCCGCCCTTCGCCGATGCCGCCGCGCGCCTCGAACAGGCGGTGCTCGGTGCGGCCTATGCTTATGGCTATGAACGGGCCGACCCGGCGCTCGCCGAATTCGAGGCGGGGCTTGCGAGCCGGCTGAAATCTGCGCGGTCGCAGGATGTCGTCCGCTTCGTCGACCCGGTTTCACAGGCGACGCTCGCGATCCGGCCCGACATGACAGCGCAGATCGGCCGAATCGCCGCGACGCGCATGGGGCATCACCCGCGCCCGCTCCGCCTGTCCTATGCGGGGCCGGTGCTGAAACTTCGCGCCTCGCAGCTCAGCCCCGAGCGCGAGCTGCGCCAGATGGGCTGCGAGCTGATCGGGCTGGACACGGTGGTCGCCGCACGGGAGGTCGTCGATGTGGCGGTCGAGGCGCTGGAAGCAGCTGGCGTGCGCGGCATTTCGATCGACTTCACGCTGCCGGACCTTGTCGCAACGCTGGCAGCCGGGCCGTTGCCGATCGATGCCGGCCTGATCGGTGAACTCAGCGACCGGCTCGACGCGAAGGACGCCGGCGGGGTCGCCGAGATCGCGCCGGCCTATCTGCCGCTGATCGAAGCCGCCGGGCCGTTCGAACCTGCGCATGAGCGGCTCTGCGCCTTCGATGTCGGCGGCGCGCTCACGTCCCGGCTGGACGGGCTCTGGGCGATCGCGTCGGGCCTCAAGGGCCGGGTCGCGCTTACGCTCGATCCGACTGAACGGCATGGCTTCGAATTTCAGAGCTGGCTCGGCTTCTCGATCTTTGCTGACGGCGTGCGCGGCGAAATCGGGCGCGGCGGCAGCTATACGATCGTGCACGAGAACGGCGCCGAGGAAGCCGCGATCGGCTTCTCGCTCTATGCCGACGCGATCGTCGCGGCCGGGCTCACCGATGTCGAACGTCGCCGGCTCTTCGTGCCGCTGGGCACCGATCCGGCGCTGGCGGCGAAGATGCGGGCTGACGGCTGGGTCGCGGTTGCGGCACTCGAAGCCGGCGACACGCCCGAGGCGCAGCTCTGCACGCATATCTTGTTGGAGGGCGCGGCGCGGCCGCTTTAAGCGCAGCACCGCCCGATTGAAGGACCTGAATTTTGGCAAATGTAGCAGTGATCGGCGCCCAATGGGGCGATGAGGGCAAGGGCAAGATCGTCGACTGGCTCGCCGAGCGCGCCGATATGGTCGTGCGCTTCCAGGGCGGACACAATGCCGGGCACACGCTTGTCGTTGGCGAGAAGGTCTACAAGCTTTCGCTGCTGCCTTCGGGCATCGTGCGCGGCACGCCATCGGTGATCGGCAATGGCGTTGTGCTCGATCCCTGGGCGCTCAAGGCCGAGGTCGAGAAGCTTGCAGCACAGGGCGTCGCGATCAGCCCCGATACGCTGATGATCGCCGACAATTGCGCGCTGATCCTGCCCTTCCACCGCGACCTCGATTCGCTGCGCGAGGATGCGAGCGGCGCGGGCAAGATCGGCACCACAAGGCGCGGCATTGGTCCTGCCTATGAGGACAAGGTCGGCAGGCGTGCGATCCGGGTGTGCGACCTCGCGCATCTCGATTCGCTCGATTCGCAGCTCGACCGGCTGACCGCGCACCATGACGCGCTTCGCGCCGGCTTCGGCGAGCCGCCGATCGACCGTGCCGCCCTGATCGAGGAATTGCGGGCGATCGCCGGCTTTGTGCTGTCCTTCGCCAAGCCGGTCTGGCGCAACCTCAACGAGGCGCGCGGGCGCGGCCGGCGCATCCTGTTCGAGGGCGCGCAGGGCGTGCTGCTCGATGTCGATCACGGCACCTATCCATTCGTCACCTCGTCGAACACGATTGCCGGGACGGCGGCAGGCGGCTCGGGCCTTGGGCCGAGTGCGGTCGGCTTCGTGCTGGGCATCGCCAAGGCCTATACGACGCGGGTGGGTTCCGGCCCGTTCCCGACCGAGCTCGAGAACGCGACCGGCGAACGCCTGGGCGAGCGCGGCCATGAATTCGGCACCGTCACCGGGCGCAAGCGCCGCTGCGGCTGGTTCGACGCAGTGCTGGTACGGCAATCGGCGGCGGTCGGCGGCATCACCGGCATCGCGCTGACCAAGATCGATGTGCTCGACGGCTTCGACGAGGTGAAGATCTGCACCGGCTATCGCCTGCGCGGCGAAACGCTGGATTATTTCCCCTCCCATGCCGCCGATCAGGCGGCGGTCGAGCCCGTCTATGAGACAATGGCGGGCTGGCATGAATCGACCGCCGGCGCCCGGAGCTGGGCCGATCTGCCGGCCCAGGCGATCAAATATATCCGCCGGATCGAGGAGCTGATCCGCTGCCCGGTGGCGTTGGTTTCGACCAGCCCGGAGCGCGAGGACACGATTCTGGTGCGGGATCCGTTCGCAGACTGACGCGGAACCCGCCAAATGCGAACCAAGAGGCGCGTTGCCGCCTCTGCTTCCTGGCTTCCCCAGCGAAGGCTGGGGGCCAGTTGGAATGGCGCCCATGATGAGCGACAACGCCCATCGTCGGCGTTCCCCAACTGGGCCCCAGCCTTCGCTGGGGAAGGAAAGAGGGACTGGTTAGCGCATCGAGCGAGGCGTGCATTTTCTTTGCCGGCGATGAGAAAGACACGGCGATTTCCCGCCGCGGTCAGGCTGCATAGCGCGGGTTTTGGCGCGGTTGAATCAACGGCCGGCGGCGTGCCCTGCTGTTGGCAATGTCATGCGAAGCGCTGACAATTCCAACATGTACAGAACATTGTACAACTGACCTGACAGGCACGACTTGCTCAGCCGCACTGCGCCCGGTGGAGCAGTTTTTGGTCGGCAAGCACCAGCGCGACCATCGCCTCGACCACCGGCGCCCCACGGATGCCGACGCAGGGGTCATGACGGCCCTTGGTCATGATCTCGGTCGCTTCGCCGCCGCGCGTGATTGTCTCGACCGGCGTGAGGATCGAGCTGGTGGGCTTGAACGCGACGCGGACGCGGATCGGTTGCCCGGTCGCGATCCCGCCGGCAATGCCGCCGGCATGGTTGGCGAGGAACTCAGGGCCATTGGGTCCGGGCCGCATCGCATCGGCGTTCTCCTCGCCGCGCAAGCGCGCAGCGTCGAAGCCATCGCCGATCTCGACGCCCTTTACTGCGTTGATGCTCATGCAGGCGGCAGCCAGCTCCGAATCGAGCTTGGCGTAGAGCGGCGCACCCCATCCGGCCGGGACACCGGTCGCCTCGCAGGCGATCACCGCACCCAGTGACGAGCCGGCCTTGCGGGCGCTGTCGACCAGCGCCTCCCACCGCGCGGCCGCAACCGCATCGGGGCAGAAGAACGGGTTGGCGTCGATCTGTTCGGGATCGAAATTGGCCGGATCAATCGCATCGCCGCCGATCGCCTCGACCCAGGCGCGGATCTTGACGTCGGGGATCACCAGACGCGCGACTGCGCCCGCCGCGACCCGCGACGCCGTCTCGCGTGCCGAGGATCGGCCGCCGCCGCGATAATCGCGAAAGCCGTATTTGGCGTCATAGGCGTAATCGGCATGGCCGGGGCGATAGGCCTGCGCGACTTCGGAATAATCCCTGGAGCGCTGATCGACATTCTCGATCATCAGGCTGATCGGCGTGCCGGTCGTCCTGTCCTCGAACACGCCCGACAGGATACGGACCTGGTCGGGCTCCTGCCGCTGCGTGGTGAAACGCGAGGTGCCGGGCCGGCGCTTGTCGAGATAGGGCTGGATATCCGCCTCGGATATGGCGAGCCCCGGCGGGCAGCCATCCACCACCGCCCCGATCGCGGGGCCATGGGATTCCCCCCAGGTGGTGAAGCGGAAGACGCGGCCGAAAGTGTTGAAGCTCAATTCCCCTCTCCCTGAAGGGGAGAGGGAGGGGCCCGCCGCGAAGCGGCGGGAGGGTGAGGGGCTGGCTGGCGCGACGCCGCCTCAATTTCCTGGACTACACCTTCGATATTTTGCATCACGTCATTGTTCCAGAACCGTTTTAAGCGAAAGCCTTCGGCCTCTATGATCGCTGTACGTCGCTCATCATAGGCTTCCGCTTTGGGCCCAATATGGGTTTCGCCATCCAACTCAATCGCTAGCCGAGCTTCGGCACAGAAGAAATCGACGATGTAGGGGCCGAGCCAGACCTGCTGCCGAAACTTCAGCCCCGCGACCTGCCGATTGCGGAGATGTCTCCAAAGCCTTTTCTCGGGCTCGGTTGGTTCGTGCCGCAATTGCCGCTGGCGTTCCAGAGCTTCCTTGCCGGGTGGCCGCTTCATCCCCTCACCCTCCCATGCTGCGCATGGGCCCCTCCCTCTCCCCTTCAGGGAGAGGGTTTTTAGGCCAAAGCTATATCCGGCGCGTCCTCGGCCTTCATGCCGATCACGTTATACCCTGCATCGACATGATGGGTTTCGCCGGTCACGCCGCTGGCGAGGTCGCTCAGCAAGTAAAGCCCGGCGCCGCCGACATCCTCGATCGTCACATTGCGTTTGAGCGGCGAATTGAGCTCGTTCCACTTCAGGATCAGGCGGAAATCGCCAATGCCCGAGGCCGCGAGCGTCTTGATCGGGCCGGCCGAGATCGCGTTGACGCGGATATTGTCGCGGCCGAGATCGACGGCGAGATATTGCACGCTCGTCTCCAGCGCCGCCTTGGCCACGCCCATCACATTATAATGCGGGATGACCTTCTCGGCACCATAATAGGACAGCGTCAGCAGCGATCCGCCGTTGGGCATCATCTTCGCCGCGCGCTGTGCCACCGCGACGAAACTGTAGACCGAGATGTTCATGGTCATCAGGAAATTGTCGAGCGTCGTATCCATGAAACGGCCACGCAGCTCGTTCTTGTCCGAAAAGCCGATCGCGTGGACGACGAAGTCGATCGTCGGCCATTCGACCGCCATCGCCGCGAAAGTCGCGTCGAGCGCGGCCATGTCCGAGACATCGCAATCGAAGAGACGCGCGACGCCGAGCTGTTCGGCGAGCGGGCGCACGCGCTTTTCCATCGCTTCGCCCTGATAGCTGAACGCGAGTTCGGCTCCGGCTTCGCTCAATTTCTTCGCGATCCCCCAGGCGAGTGACCGATCGTTCGCAAGGCCCATGATGAGTCCCCGCTTGCCTTGCATCAATCCCGTCACGCCGCCGCCGCCTCCTCTTTGTTGCTGCCGCCGCCGCTCTCTACGCCTTCATCATCGCTTTCCGCCAGTGCCGCGTTCAATTCAGCGCCGACAACAAGCCCCAGACCCACGAAGAAAAAGAAGATCAGCGAAATCATCACGCCCGCCAGGCTGCCATAGGTCAGATCATAATTGGCCAGATTGGACAGGATAACCGGCAGCAGCGCGGTCACCAGCAGCCACCATATGGTGGTGAAGAGCGCACCCGGCCATTTGGGACATTTGCTCTCGCGATATTTGCGCGGCGTCAGCGCGTAGAACACCATGTAAAGCGCCGCGAACAGCGCGACCCCCGGCGCGATCCGGCTCACGGACACGACGGTCGCGGTGCTCGCGGCATAAGGCAGCACGCGCAGGATGAACTGCTCGACCGCAATCAGCATGATCTGGAACGCGAACGCGACGAGGATGAGGATCATCGAGGCGAGGATCAGCCCGATCGACCATAGCCGGTAGTGCCAGAAGGGGCGAACCGACTGCACGCCATAAGCGCGGCGCAGGATATCGCGAATCGTCTCGATGAAGCTCCCGGTCGTCCAGAGGCCGACAATCGCGCCGAACCACAGCAGGGATCCGGACCGGGCAGCCAGCACATCATGGATCGGCGTCTCCAGGACATTCGCGACACCGCGCGGCACGGTGTGGAGAAAGGCTTCGACAGCATGCAGCCCCTGCCCGGTTTGCCCGAACAGGCGCGCGACCGCGGCCGCGACGATGAAGAACGGAAACAGGGTGACCAGCGACATATAAGCGAGGTTGCCGGCATGGACGAAACCGTCGCTGTACACGCCGATCGCGACCCGCTTCAGCACTTCGCGGGCATAGCTGCCGGGCCGAACGAAGGCGAGGTGGCGGCTGAGTTTGGTCCGTTCATCGCCCGGTTGCTTACTGCGCTCCTCGGGCGATTGAGGCGAAACTTCCTGCATCTAGGGCCTGCACTCACAGCCGGAGATATTCGTGATCGCCCTGCGGGCGACCGCTTCGCGGCGGGCGCCTTTCTCCAGCTGGGGGCGTCTCTCGTCGGTCACGATGCAATCGACATCGCTCCCTCCTCGCTCCTTCCCAGCTGGCAAAATGCGCTCCGTCACGGCTATCCCCGGCTATGAGTGCAGGCCCTTGGCTAAACGCCCATATTGCCGCGCGGGTTGCTCTTGTCGCGATCTTTCCAGCCCTTCACGAACTCGACCAGCGCGTCGTCGCCAACCGGCAGGTCGACCATCAGCGTCACCATCTGATCCCCGCGCGTGCCATCCTTCTTGTGGAAACCGCGCCCGCGCAGGCGAAGGACCTTGCCCGAGGTCGATCCAGGCGGGATCGTCAACATCACCGCGCCTTCGACCGTCGGCACGCGCACCGAGGCGCCCAGCACCGCTTCCGAGAGACTGATCGGCAGATCGAGCCTGACATCGTCGCCGTCGCGGGTGAAGAAACGGTGCGGCTGAATCGTGATCGTCACGATCCCGTCGCCAGGGCCGCCTGGCCCGGGCGCGCCCTTGCCTGCCAGCCGCATCTGCGCGCCGCTTTCCAGCCCCGCCGGCAATTTCAGGTCGATCGGCTTGCCGTCGCCGAGCGTGATCCGCTGTGGCTTGAGCATCGCGGCATCCGCGAAGGAGACGTTCAGCCGATAGGCCGTATTCGCGCCCTTGGGCTGCTGCCGCTTGCCGAAGCCGCCAAAGCCGGCAAAGCCGCCGCCGCGGCCGCCGCCCGAGAACATGCCTTCGAAGATATCGCTCAGATCGGGGCCGTCCGCCTCGAACGGCGAGCCGCCCGGCCCGGGGCGGAACCCGCCCTGGCCGCCACCGCCGCCAAAGCCGAACGGCGCCGCCGGGTTGCCATCGCCGTCGATCTCGCCGCGATCGAAACGCGCGCGCTTGTCCTTGTCGGTCAGCAGATCATAGGCGTTGGTGACGGTGCTGAACCGCTCGCTCGCCTTCGGATTGTCCTTGTTGCGATCGGGATGCAGCTCCTTGGCGAGCTTCCGATAGGCTTTCTTGATTTCGGCCTCGCTGGCGGTACGGGCGACGCCCAGCGTTGCATATGGATCGGCCACTTGGTCACAGGCTCCCTTATTTCGTGCCTATTTGGGATATCCGAACGCCAAGCGCAATTGATCGGCGTCAGACGGCGGCCATCACCGGCGCAACATCGACCGAAACCTGCATCTTCTGCGCGCCCGAGCCGAGCACCACGCCGTCGATCGGTGCGATTTCCCCATAATCGCGGCCGATCGCCATTACGATATGGTCGCCCGCCATCCAGATGCCGTTGGTGGGATCGACGCCGACCCAGCCGAGATCGGGCCCGCACCATAGCAACACCCAGGCATGGGTTGCGTCGGCGCCCACCAGCCTGGCCTGGCCTGGTGGCGGGATGGTGCGGATATAGCCCGATACATAGGCGGCTGGCAGGCCGGCGGCGCGCAGCCCGGTGATCATGATCTGCGCGAAATCCTGGCAGACGCCGCCGCGCTTCATGAACGCCTCGTGCGGTGGGGTATCGACCAGGGTCGCTTCGGGATCGAAGGCGAATTCGCGCTGGATGCGCTGGGCGAGCGCAATCGCCGCTTCGAGGCAAGGCCGCTCGGGATGCAGATCCTCGGCGCACCAGGCGGCGATGTCGCGGTCGAGCGGAATCAGGGGCGATGGGAACAGATAGTTGGTCGGCCCGGCCGGCGACGGGTCGCGGCTGGCTCGCGCGGCGATCGCCACCTCGCCGAGCGACGGATCGCTGTCCGACGGCATCGGCACCGGCCGATCGACCAGGATCCGCGACACGCTTTCGATAACGAGGTGCCGCACCGGCTCCTCGATCACCAGCCGCACGACATTGGCGAGCCCCGCCTCGGCGCGTGCCGGCGCGGTGCGGCCCGAAGGCGAGATGGTCAGCCGGTAGTCGCGCAGCTCCTGCCCCGACCAGTGGATCGGTTTCAGCCTGAGATTGCAGCGCGCGAACTTGACCGAGCCGCCATAATCGAACCGCGTGACGTGGCGGATATCGTAGATCATCGGAAAAGCCCCTCCCCTTCAGGGGAGGGGTTGGGGTGGGGGCGTGCGTCTGCACGCTCAAAACGACTGCCTCGCCAAGTTCGAAGCGCCGCGCAGGGGATCGACCCCTGCCCGTCGCTGCCCCACCCCTTGCCCCTCCCCTGAAGGGGAGGGGTTGGGAAAAGGCTGGCCAACCGCTTCACGCCAGCGTCAGCCCGCCCGCCCTGAGCGGCTCGGCGCCCTGGAGGAAATAGCGCCGCGCGACCGCCTCGGACAAGGCGAACAGGCGCCGTTCGAGATCCCCCAGGATGTTCTCGTCGAGCGTAGCGGCGGTCGCGGTCGATATGATCGACATGAGCGCAGTTGCATGCGCCTGTTGCGGCTCGTCCATACCGTCATCGCCGAGCACCGGCAGCGCGCGCATATGATCGCGGATTCGTTCGATCTGGAAGGCGAGCGCGCGCGGATTGCCGGGATCGAGCGCGACCAGATCGACCACGGGCACGCGGGCGATGCCGGTCAGATAACGCTGGCGATAGCTGATCTGGCTGTCGGCGAGATCGAGCAGGGTCGAAAGATCGTCGGTCGTCCCGTTCGCCATGCCGAACACCCGCACGGCGCGCGTCACCATCATCGCCCGCTCGATACGCCGGCCGAGATCGTGGAAGCGCCAGGCCGATGTCCGTCCCATATGCTCGGCCGAGAGGCCGGAAAGCGCGGCATAGCGGCGCTGCAGCGAGCCGGCGCGATCGAGCATCCCGCCCCTGGTCGGATAGGGCGCGTCGAGCAGCCGGACCATGTCGGCCGAGAGCCGGTCGCGCGAGCCTTTGCCGATGCTCCGTGCGATGCGGTTGATCGCCCGGACGCTGTGCCAGCCACCTTCGCCCGATTCCATCGCGGTCCGGGTGAACAGGGTCAGATCCGCGCGGCGGAGGCTCGCCGGGTGGGGTGCCGCGCCGCCATTCACGACCAGCCCGACGAGCCGGCCGACCGTCTCGGAGCCGAGCGCCGCGCCGGCATCGGCATCGATCGAATTTCCGAGCATCACCCGGATGATGTTGAGCAGCGCCTCGCCGCGTTCGAGATAGCGGCCGAGCCAGAAGAAATTGTCCGCGACGCGGCTCGGCAGCGTGCCGGGGTTGCGGCGGACATGGATCGAATCGCTCGGCGGCAGCAGCGACACCGGCGCGACCGGCTCCGGCCCGTACACCGCGACATCGGCCGACCAATTGCCCTCGCCCATCACGCTCGCGCGCGGATCCGTATGCTCGCCGATCCGCGCGAAACCGCCTGGCATCACCGTCCAGCTGCCATCGGCGCCGCGCGCCGCGAACACGCGGAGCGTGAAGGGGCGTGCGGCGAGGCCGGTATCGGTGACGACTGGCATTGTCGAAAGCCGCGTGATCTCCTGCCCGACATAATCCTGCGGCCGCCGCGCCAGATCATCGAGCACCGCCGCGCGTGCCGCGCCGGTGATCTCGGCGCCGTGGCGCGGGACCGTGCCGTCAAAGCCGAGCGGCGCGACGCCGAAAGCCGGACCGATCAGGAGCTGATCGAAATCCTCGATGACGTGCGCGCGCTCCTGATCCTGGCCGCACCACCAGGTTGCGACATTGGGGAGCAGCAGATCGCCGCCCATCAGGCGGGTGGCGAGCCGCGGCAGGAATGCGCCGAATGCGGCCGATTCGAGCACGCCCGCGCCGGGCACGTTCGAGATGACGACATTGCCGGCCGCCATCGCATCGATCAGCCCCGGCACGCCGATGCCCGAATGCGAATCGAAGGCGAGCGGATCGAGCAGGCGCGGATCGAGCCGGTTCCAGAGCGCATCGATCCGCTTCAGCCCACCGATGGTGCGGACATAGAGCTTGTCCTCGAGTGCCGCGAGATCGGCACCCTCGACCAGCAGCAGCCCGAGATAGCGGGCGAGATGCGCCTGTTCGGCATAGCTTGAATTATAACGGCCTGGGGTGAGCAGGCCGATCCGCGGTTCGCTGCGGCGGCAGGCGGCGGCGAGGCCGTCGCGAAAGGCGGCGAAGAAGGGGGCGTGGCGCTTGACGTTGATCCGGGTCTGCAGGCCGCCGAGCGTACGCGAGATCGCCAGCCGGTTCTCGAGCGCATAGCCCGCCCCCGCCGGCGCCCGAAGATGATCGGCCAGCACGCGCCATTCGCCGACCGGCCCGCGCCCGAGATCGACTGCGATGAAATGGAGATGATGGCCGCCCGGCGGCACCAGACCCGCCATCGGCCGGAGGAAAAAGGGGCTGCCGCCGATCAGGGCCGCCGGGATCAGCCCACGTTCGACCAGCTTCGCGTCGCCATAGAGATCGGCGAGGATCGTCTCCAGCAGCTCGGCGCGCTGCACCACGCCGGCCGCGATCCCGGACCATTCCTGCTCTTCGATCAGCAGCGGGACCGGCGAGAGTGGCCAGGGCCGCTCCTCGCTCTCCCCGATGACGCGGAAACCGGTGCCGATATCCTCGGCATGGCGCTGGACGCGTTCGCGGGCATGGGTGAGGTCTTCGCCGGCGACCGCGGCGAGCTCCTCGAACATCGCGCTCCAGGCCGGGTCGGCCGGCGCGGCGCAGAGCACGTCACCCCGCTTTTCACGCGCGCAATAGTCCGCGATCCACCGCGCTGCGTGGATCGACGGGTCGAGCAGTGAAGGCGCGGGCTGGGTGGCCATGAAATATGTGCAGTCCCCGGGCTGAGACGGCGACTCGACCACAATCCGTTCGCGGGTGCAACAAGCATGAAGTATCAGGGATCAAAGATCCGGCAGCACCTGATCGGCAACCCCCCACCCCGCCAGCGCCCGGCTATTGGCGCGTTCGAGCAGTTCCGCCGAATCGCGCACGCCCCAGCGGTGCGCGCTGTCCACGTCGCGAAGCTCAGTCCAGGTTACCGGCGCCGCGACCGGCGCGCCGGATCGGGCGCGGGCGACATAGGGCAGCACCGCCGTCGATCCGCGCTGGTTGCGCAGATAATCGATGAAGATGCGGCCCTTGCGCTTGGCCTTGGCCATGTTCGCCACGAAGCGATCGGGCTCGGCCTCGCCGAGCGCCCGGGCGAAGCGTTCGCAAAAATCCTTCACCGCCGGCCACTCCGCCTGGGGCTTCAGCGGCACCACGACATGGACGCCTTTCCCGCCCGACAGCATCGGGAAGCTGACCAGGCCGATCTCGGCGAGATGGTTCTTGATGTCCTCGGCGGCCTTCTTGACCAGGTCGAAGCCGAGATCCTCATCGGGATCGAGATCGAACACCATGCGATCGGGCTTCTCGACATCGGCGACCGACGAGCCCCAGCCATGGAATTCGATGGTGCCCATCTGGACGCACATCACCAGCCCGTCGGCATCTTCGATATAGAGATAGGGCTCGACCGACCCGTCCTTCTCGCGGATCGGGACATGCTTCACATAATCGCCAAAGGTGCCGGCATCATGCTTCTGGAAGAAGCAGCGCTTCGCCCGGCCCTGAGGGCAGCGGACCAGGCTGATCGGGCGATTGGCCGCCCAGGGCAGCACGACCGGGGCCATGCGGGCATAATAATCGGCGAGATCGCCCTTGGTGACGTCCGAATCGGGGAAGATCAGACGGTCGCGGTTGCTGACCTTCACATGGACCTCGGGGACCGGCGTGGCATCGACCGGGACCGGCTTCTCGGCCACCACGTCCTTCGGGTCCTTGTCCTCGCGTAAGCCCAGAAAGCTCGGATGGCGCAGAACGCCGTCGGGCGTCGTCTCGGTAAAGGCGATTTCGGCGACCAGCTTCGGCGCCACCCAATGCGCACCGCGCACGGCGGCGCGCGGTGCCTCCACGGTCGGCTCCTTGCGCTCGAGCTTCGCCAGCTTGGCGCTCAGGTCCATCATCGTGTCGGTGTCGAAGCCGGTGCCGACCTTGCCGGCATAATAAAAGCCGTCCGGCCCGTTGAGGCCGAGCAGCAGCGCCCGGAAGCCGCGTGATTTGTCCGAGGGTGTCCAGCCGATAATCACGAATTCCTGGCGCTTGATGCATTTCACCTTGAGCCAGTTCTTGCTGCGCTGTCCGCGATAGGGCGCGTCAGCGAGCTTCGAGACGATGCCTTCATAGCCTTCGCGGCACATGGTCTCGAACAATTGCTCGCCCGAGCCGACAATATGCTCGGCGAACTGCAGGTGAGCGTCTTGACCCTGGATCAGCGGCCGCAAGCGCTCCTTGCGCTGGATATTGGGGAGCGCGGCAATGTCCTCGCCGTCCAGTTCGAGCAGGTCGAAGGCGAACAGCGTCATCTCGCCGCCATTGGCGATGGCATCCTGGAGCGCGGAGAAGCTCGGCTTGCCATGCCTGAAGGCGACCACCTCGCCGTCGATCAGGGCGCTGGCGACGTTCAGGGTCGCCGCGGCTTCGGCCACGCCGGGGAATTTGTCGGTCCAGTCGAGGCCCGAGCGGCTGTAGATCTTCACTTTGCCGCCGGCGATCGCGACCAGCACGCGGTAGCCGTCATATTTCACTTCGTGCAGCCAGCGGCTGCCGGTGGGTACGCTGTCGACCAGGGTGGCGAGCTGGAAGTCGCGGAATTTGGGCAAGGTGCCGGACGCTGATTTGCCACCGGCGGCACCTTTGGGGCGCCCCCCTCCACCAGCTTCGCTGGTCCCCCTCGCCCGCTTCGCGGGGGAGGATTTGGGCCTGGCGCCCTCAGCAATCTCCACCATCGTCCGCCCCGTCGCCACGCTCGTCAGTGCCGTCTCGGCCAGCGTGTCCGCGCCGCCGGCATATTCGTCGTCGATCTTGCGCAGCAGCCAGTTCTCGGCTTTCTCCTTGCCGCGCGGTTTCAGCCGGATCAGCAGCCACTCGCCCTTCATCCGCTCGCCCTGGAGCACGAAGTGGAGATGGCCTTTCTCCAGGTCCCTCGCGCTCTTGCCCGCAATGGGCGCCCAGGTGCCGCGATCCCACAGCATCACCGTGCCACCGCCATATTGGCCCTTGGGAATCGTCCCCTCGAAGGTCGCATAGGACAGCGGATGGTCTTCGGTACGAACGGCGAGACGCTTCTCGTTCGGATCGAGGCTTGGACCGCGCGTCACCGCCCAGCTCTTGAGCACCCCGTCCATTTCGAGGCGGAAATCCCAGTGCAGCCGGCTCGCATCATGCTTCTGCACCATGAAGCTGTTGCCATGGCCGGGTGCGAGCGTGCCAGCCGGTTCGGCCGTCTTCGCGAAATCGCGCTTGGCATTGTAGCGCGCGAGGGGATCGCGCTCAGGCACGCTTCTTCGCCGCCGGCTTTTTCGCGGGGGCCGCCCGCGCCGGCGCCTTCTTGCCAGCGGTCTTCTTCGTCGTCGTCACGCTCGTTGCCTGGGCCGGTGTCGCGCCCGGCTTCTCCATCGATTTCTTGAGCGCGGCCATCAGATCGACCACGTTGGAACCCGAGCGGCCGGTCGGCTCGTCGCTGGTATCCTCGATGATCTTGCGGCCCTTCGCCTTGCGCTTGCGCTCGACCAGATCCTTCAGCGCATCGACATAGCGATCGTGGAACTCCCCGGGATCGAAGCTGCCCGATTTCTTCTCGATCAGCGCTTCGGCCAGGTCCATCAGATCCTCGTCAGGCTTCGAATCCGGGATGTCGCGGAAATAGCCCTGCGCCTTGTTGACCTCATCGGCATAGCGCAGTGTCTCGAGCACCATGCCGCGCCCGCAGGGCTTCAGGCTGACGACATATTCGCGGCCACGCATCGCCAATTGCCCGAGCCCGACCTTCTTCGTCCGACGAAGCGCCTCGCGCAGCACGATGAACGCTTCCTCCGCCAGATCGTCGGCGGGCACCACGAAATAGGGCTTTTCGTAATAGAGCACGTCGATCTCGCTCGCATCGACGAACTGGGTGAGCTCGAGCGTCTTCTTCGATTCGAGCTTTACCGCGTCGATCTCATCCTGTTCGAGCAGGACGAACTCGCCCTTCTCATATTCGAAGCCCTTCATGATCTCGTCGGTGTCGACCGGGCCGATGCCGGTGACGACCTTTTCGTAATGGATCGGCTTTCCCGTCGGCTCATGGATCTGCTTGAAGCTGATCTGCGCGCCCGATTTGGTCGCCGAATAGATTTCGACCGGGATCGAGACGAGCGCCAGCCTGATCTGTCCCTGCCAATAGGCGCGTGCGGCCATGCCCGGTTCCTTTGTCGCCCCGATTCCCGTCTGTCGGCTCAATCGACGAGCGGCGGAGTCGTTCCGTTTCCTCGACACCGGCGTACCGGAACCGTAAAGCGCGGGCCATGGCCGAAAACCCTTTCACTCTCTTCGACAGCTGGTTCACCGAGGCGCGCGAAACCGAGCCGAACGACTCGAACGCGATGGCTCTCGCCACGGCGGATGAACAGGGTCGGCCGGCGGTGCGGATGGTGCTGCTCAAGGGCCATGGGCCCGACGGCTTCGTCTTCTACACCAACCAGCAGAGCCGCAAGGCGGCCGATATCGCCGCTAACCCGCAGGCGGCCCTGCTCTTTCACTGGAAGTCGCTGCGGCGGCAGGTCCGGATCGAGGGGCCGCTCAGCCTGGTGACGGAGGCGGAGGCCGATGCCTATTTCGCCAGCCGTCACCGCGATTCGCAGCTCGGGGCCTGGGCGTCCGACCAGTCGCGCCCGCTCGATTCGCGCGAGACGTTCGAAGCGCGCTTCGATGCGATGAAGGCGCGGTTCGAAGAACAGGATGTGCCTCGCCCACCGCATTGGGGCGGCTATCGCCTCGCGCCGGAGCGGATCGAGTTCTGGCAGGACCGCGAGCATCGCCTCCATGAGCGCCGCCTCTTCACCCGCTCGCATGAAGGCTGGCACGAAGGGCTGCTCTACCCGTGACCGAAGACCAGCGCCGCGCCATACCCTATGTCGTGCGCGCCGCGCTCGCGAGCGTGGGCATGGCGTGCTTCCTGCTGCTGTTGAAAGGGTTCGCCGCCTGGCAGACCGCCTCGGTGGCGATGCTCGGTTCGCTGGCTGATACCGGGCTCGACCTGCTCGCCTCGCTCGTGACACTCTATGGCGTGCGGCTCGCCGCGACGCCGGCCGACCATGATCACCGCTTCGGCCATGGCAAGGCGGAGGCGCTTGCCGCGCTCTTCCAGGTCATGCTGATCACCGCCTCGGCCGCAGGCATAGCGTGGCGCGCCGTCATGGCTCTGGGCAGTTCGGAGCCGACTCATGACGCGCAGCTGGGCATCGGCGTATCGATCGCCGCGATCCTCGCAACGCTCGTGCTGCTTGCCTATCAGCGCCGGATTATCCGCCGCACCGGCTCCGTCGCGATCATGGCGGACAATGTCCATTACCAGTCGGACGTGCTGCTCAACGGCTCGGTGATCGTTGCCCTGGTGCTTGATCAGCTTCTCGGGCTGCGCGGCGCCGATCCGCTGTTCGGTATCGTCATCGCGGCGTGGCTTGCCTTTGGCGCCTTCCGCGCCTCGAGCAACGCCATCGACCAGCTGATGGACAAGGAATGGCCCGAAGCCGAGCGTGCGCGCTTCATCGAGCTCGCGGCCCAGCACCCCGAACTGCGCGGCATCCATGATTTCCGCACCCGCCGGTCGGGCAGCCATGATTTCGCGCAATTCCACATCTATGTCGCGCCCGAGATGACGATCGCCGAAGCCCATGTCGTGATGGACGCGGTGGAAGCTAAGATCCGCCAGCAATTCCCCAAGGTCGAAATCCTGATCCATCTCGACCCCGAGGGCCAGATCGACACCGACAACCCGCTGATCGAGGCGGACGTCACCCCGCATTGGTTCGGAAAGCGGATATGAGGCTGCCCTTCGCCCAGATTGATGCCTTCGCCGGCCAGCCATTCGAGGGCAATCCGGCGGCGGTGATTCCCCTCACGGCATGGCTCGACGACGCGACGCTCCAGACGATCGGCGCCGAAAATAACCTGTCTGAAACCGCCTTCCTCGTGCCCGACGAAAGCGGCCCCAACGACAGCGAGAAGGCTGACTTCGAACTGCGCTGGTTCACGCCGACGAGCGAGGTGGTGATGTGCGGTCATGCCACGCTGGCCAGCGGGCATTTCGTTCTGTCGAGCGATCCCGACCGCGCGCTCGTCCGCTTCCGCACCCGCAAGGCCGGCATCCTCGAAGTGACACGGGCGGGCGAAGGCTATGAGCTCGCGCTGCCCGCCTGGAGCCCCGGCCCGAAGCCGCTGCCGGAGATCGTCGCTGCGATCGGGGTGACACATGCGATCGAGACGCTCTGGCATCCGGCGCGCTACTGCGTGATCGTGCTCGAGACCGCCGATCAGGTCCGTTCCCTCAACCCCGATTTCCGCGCGCTCGCCGCCCATGGCGATCTGCTGACGATCGTCACCGCGCCAGGCGACGAGACCGACATCATCACCCGCGCCTTCGCCCCCGGCGCCGGGATCGACGAGGATCCGGTGACTGGCTCCGCCCATGCCGTGATCGTACCTTATTGGGCGAAGCGCCTCGGCCGCGACCGTTTTACCGCGTTTCAGGCAAGCAAGCGCGGCGGGCGGCTGACCTGCCGCCTCGATGGCGAGCGCGTCATCCTCGGCGGCACCTGCGTGACGGTGATCGAGGGGATTTTCTTTCTGTAGTTCGCGCCGCTCAGTGAGCGGCGCGGCCGACCGTCTTCATGTCCTGGAAATAGCTGGCGCGGCTCGGCCGCATATTGGAAAGTTCGAGCGGGCCGGGCACGTGCCATGCGCCTTCCGGGCGGATCGTCACCATCGGATCCGCACCGAGCGAGATCGGGTGCGGATGCTCGTCGAGATCGATCACCATTTCGCGATATTTGACGTCGGCGAATTTGAAGATCGCCCGATCAGGCATGACGCGCGCGCCGAACATCGCCCAGAAGGGCACGAGATCCAGCCTTGCATGACCATAGACCCGCCCGAACCCCTTTTGCCGGGCCAGCGCGATCGCCTCCCGTACGAGCCTGAAGGCGAGCCGGCTGTTGCGATATTCGCGCCGCACCGCCAGGCGCTCGACCTTCACGAACCCACCGAAATAGCGCATGCGGACACAGCCCGCCGGATCGCCATCGACATAGCCGATCAGATGCGATGCGCAGAAATCATTGCCGTCGAATTCCTCCGAATAAAGGCAAGGCTGTTCGCTGAGATAGGTGGCCGCGCGGATCGAGAAGATCTTTGCCATGTCGCTGAACGACCGGGCGGGCTGCACCTCGATCTTGGGCGCGCGCACGGCCGGAACCGGGATATCGCATTCGGGAAGTACCACCAGCAGCCACTCGGGGGCGCCGGGATAGATATGCGCCGCCGATTGAAAGCCCATCGCGGCATTGAGCCGCGCAGCCTGTTCCGTGACGGCGCGCGAGAACAGGGGGCAGCCGGTTGGGGTCAGCGAGGAGAATATCCGGCCCATCGCCGGCAGCGCCCGCGCCAGCCTGCCCGGCGTCCATGTCATCCAGATATAGATCGCCACCGGCGTTTCGGCCTCTTCGACGATCCATTCGGGCTGGGGATTCTTCGCGTCGAAGCTGCCTTCGATGAGCCGCCGGGCGCCCTCGACCGACAGCGGCAGATAGGCGAGCAATGTCGGATCATCATCACCGCTGAGCCCCTCGATGACGCGCACGATGGTCCGGTTCCGTTCGCGCATGCGCTTCACCGCGCTGAGGGGCGCCACCGGGAACATGAGCGCAGCTTTCTCGAGCACGGTGCTAATTTCGGCGTCGGTCGCGAGCCGGGAGACAGGCGCCACCGAGTCGCGTTCCAGCAGCCGCTGGACCTTTGGCGAAAAGCGCAGGCGCCCAAAGCTGTCCGCTCCAAAGCGTTCGGAATCCTCAAAATGTCGCTCCACTCGCATTTCCCGGCTCCACCTGTTACAATCGCGGTCAGGGGACATTAATGGTCGGCAAACGTCCAGCTACGATCCAGAATCCAGAACAAGGTGTTCCTGCGTGGAACACCAGCCATGTGCGTTCGCTTGTCCGCGACCTGGATTGGGACGATCTCCGCGCGTTGCTCCATGTCGTAGACCAGGGAAGTTTTCGGGCCGCGGTCGAAAGCTCGCGGCTGGCGCTCAATACGTTGCGGCGGCGCATCGAACGGCTCGAGGCGCGTATCGGTACTGAGCTCTTGCGGCGATCGAGAAGCGGGGTCGTTCCAACCGATATCGGGCAGATGCTTGCAAAGGCGGCCAGAGAAATGGCCGGAGCCGCCATGTCTCCAGATGATTCCGGGGCGGCGAACGTTCTGATCAAGCCTGGTGAGATCACGATCGGCTGCACCGAGGGGTTGGGCACCATGTGGTTGACGCCGCGCCTCAACGAGCTCTCGCGGCAGCTGTCTGACCTGACGATTTCGCTTCAGCTCGATTATGATGTCGCACGCGACCGGAGCGCGGAGATCGACGTCGGAATTGCCTTCAGCGCGCCCCAGCGCCCGGACCTGGTCAGGGCGCGGCTGGCAACAGTCCATTACATGCTGTTCGCGTCAGAGGCCTATAACCGCCGCTTTGGCGTGATGCGGTCGCTCGACGAGTTCCGCGACCACCATTTCGTCGAGCAGAGCGGCCCCGGTTTGAGCCCGAGCCTGATCAAATATCTCATTGGATCAGAACTGCCGGAGGGCTTTATGCCGATCCGGTCAAACTCGGCACTGTCAGTCTATTGGGCGGTCCTCAATGGCACCGGGATAGCCGCGCTCCCCACTTATTCGCGGGCTATGTCGAAGTATCTGCTGCCGCTCGACGTCCCGCTGCCGATCCGGTTCGAGGTCTGGTATTATTACCATGTCGATGCGCGGCATTCGCCGGCGGTACGCGCGACGGTGGATTGGCTGAAGGCGGCATTCGATCCCGCCGATTATCCTTGGTTCGCCGAACACTTCGTCCATCCACGCGATTTCGAGGGCAAGAAGGCGGGCAATGTCGTGCCACTGTTCGAGGGCCTGCTCGACCCGAGCTAGGCCGGTACGCGGGACGAGGCGCATCGGCCCGCGACATAGGTTCGCTGTATTGCCCGATCGTCCCCCAATATCTGCAATGCGAACAGGCGATCTCGTAGCGTCGCGCCAGCAGTGCGCCGCGCCAAAACCGGCGTCGCGGCACAGTCGAGCACGATGAAATCCGCCTCCTGCCCGGGTTGAAGGCCGCCAATCCGGTCACCGAGCCCAAGCGTCCGCGCGCCGCCAGCGGTCGCGAGATAGAGCGCCCGGAACGGATCGAGGCTGACGCTGCGCATCTGGCCGACCTTGTACGCCTCGCCGAGCGTCGCGAGCATCGAGAAGCTCGTCCCGGCGCCCACATCGGTGCCGATCCCGACCTTCACGCCGTGCGCATCGGCTCGGGCGAGATCGAACAGGCCCGATCCGAGAAACAGGTTGCTCGTCGGGCAAAAGGCAATCGACGCGCCGGCGTCACCCATCCGCGCCAGCGCGCGGTCGTCCATGTGAATGCAGTGCGCGAAGACCGATCGCGGACCGACCAGGCCGAACCGGTCATAGACGTCGAGATAATCGCGGACGCTGGAGAAGCGCGCGGCGACAGCGGCGATTTCGTCGCGATTCTCGGCGAGATGGGTGTGCATCAAGACATCGGGATGCGCGTCTAACAAAGCCCCCGCCCCGGACAGCTGCGCGTCGGAGGAGGTGAGCGCGAATCTCGGCGTCACCGCATAGCCAAGCCGCCCGCGCCCGCGCCACCGCGCGATCAACGCCTCGGTCTCGGCGCGCCCGCTCTCGACGCTGTCATGGAGCCTCTCCGGCCCCAGATCCATCAGCACCTTGCCCGAGACGATCCGCATATCCCGCGCCAACGCCGCTTCGAACAGAGCGTCGACGGATTGGGCATGGACCGTCGCGAAGACGAGCGCGCTCGTCGTCCCGTTGCGCAGCAATTCATCGAGGAAGAAGCTCGCCACCCGGTCGGCATGGCCGCGATCGGCGAACGCCGCCTCGGCCGGAAAGATGTGATGCTCGAGCCATTCGAGCAGCTGATTGCCATAGGCGGCGATGCGATCAGTCTGCGGATAATGAATATGCGTGTCGACAAAACCGGGCACGATCAGCCCGGGCACATGTTCGACCGGTACATCGGCGAAGCGGGGCGCGAGATCGGCATGGGCGCCGAACGCCACCACGATCCCGTCCTCGACCACGAGCAGGCCGTCAGCATGATGACGGACTGCGGCGTCACCCATCTGCGCCGGGTCCTCCGGAACGCTCAGCAGCTCGGCCCGGAAGGCCTTGAGGCTCATGATGCGGCCCCGAGCGACAGGAGCTGCGCGAGCACCGCGACCGCGATCACATCCGGTTCCTTGCCGACGATCCCGGGCAGGCCGATCGGGCAGACGAGGCGCGCCTCATCGATCCCTTCGGCCTGGAGGCGCGAGACGAAGCGCGCGCGCTTGGTCCGCGATCCGATCAGGCCGACATAGGCCGCCTCGCCGGCGAGCGCCGCCGCGGTCAGGCGATAGTCGAACGCATGATCATGGGTGAGGATCAGGATCGCGGCGTCGGATGCCGCCGCGCCGGCGCAGGCAATCATCGCGTCTTCGGTTTCGAGCATTACGCCTGGCGTTTCGGCCATCTCGGGGCGGTTGTCGAACCAGGCGAGGTGAAAGGGCAGGCCAGGCAGCCGCGAGGCGATCGCTCGGCCGACATGGCCGGCGCCGAACAGGATCAGCGGCGTGCCGGTGGTTTCGACGGTTTCGAGGAACTCGGTTCCGGCTTCAAGCAACGGTCCCCGTGCCAAAAGTGTTCCCCGGCGAAGGCCGGGGTCCAGTTGCGAGCAGCCCGATACTGGGCCCCGGCCTTCGCCGGGGAACGATTTACGGACAACGGCATCTGCATCGAGCCTCGCGACAACCGCTTCGCCCTTTCCAAATGCCTCAAGCCACGCACCCGCATCCAACCGCTCGACCAGCAGCCGCACCCGGCCGCCGCAACATTGGCCGAGCAGCGGCCCGAGCGGATAATCCTGCACCCGCCAGCTCCCCGGCGGCAGAGCGAGGATCGCCCGCGCCTGCTCGGCCACGCGATATTCGAGCGCGCCGCCGCCGATCGTGCCGTGGAGCGCGTCGGCCGTCACCACCATGCGCGCGCCCGGGCCGCGCGGGGCAGAGCCTTCGGTCGCAAGAATGGTCACCAGCGCGGTCGGTTCTCGTGCCAGGGCCGCTCGTGCCCTATCGGCCCAGTCAGACATCACGGGCCTTCAGCTCCCCGATCGCGGCGAGGACCCGTTCCGGTGTCGCCGGTGCATCGAGCCTGGGCAGACCCTTGCCCGGCGCGGTCGCTGCAACCGCTTGGGTCAGCGCTGAGAAGACCGAGATGGCGAGCATGAAGGGCGGCTCGCCCACTGCCTTGGACCGGTGGATCGTCGCCTCAGCATTTTGGCCACGTTCCCAGAGCCGGATATCCATGCGGCGCGGCCGGTCGCTCGCGGTCGGGATCTTGTAGGTCGAGGGCGCGTGGGTGAGCAGCCGCCCTCGCTCGTCATAGACAAGCTCCTCAGTGGTCAGCCAGCCCATGCCCTGGACAAAGCCGCCCTCGACCTGGCCCAGGTCGATCGCCGGATTGAGCGAGTGCCCGACATCATGGAGGATATCGACCGCGAGCACCCGGTGCTCGCCGGTGAGCGTGTCGATCACCACCTCCGAAAGCGCGGCGCCATAAGCGAAATAGAGGAAGGGCCGGCCGCGATGAGTCGCCCGGTCATATTCGATCTTGGGTGTCGCGTAGAAGCCGGTCGAGGAGAGCGAGATGCGGCCGAGATGCGCCATCCGGCACAGCGTCTCGAACGGGACGAGCTCGCCATTGGCGACAACCCCGTCCAGCGTGAAGCGCACAGCGTCGGCGGCACCGCCGAACTTCGCCGCCGCGAAGTCGGCCAGCCGCGCGCGGATCTGCTGAGCGGCATTGAACGCAGCCATGCCGTTCAGATCAGCGCCCGAGGAGGCGGCTGTCGCGGAGGTATTGGGTACCTTGTCGGTTCGCGTCGCGGTCACGCGCACCCGGTCGATCGGCACCGCGAAGACATCGGCGACGACCTGGGCGACCTTCACCATCAGCCCCTGGCCCATCTCGGTACCGCCATGGTTGAGCTGGATCGAGCCATCGGCATGGAGCAGCACCAGCGCACCGGCCTGGTTCAGATGCGTGGTGGTGAAGCTGATGCCGAACTTTACGGGCGTCAGCGCCAGCCCCTTTTTCAGCACCCGGTGGCTGGCGTTGAACACCGCCACTGCCGCGCGGCGCGCATCATAGTCGGTCCGCTCGGCCAGTTCCTCGATCAGCTCCGGCGCGACATTGTCCTCGACGCGCATATGATAGGGCGTGATGTCCCGGCCCGGCGCGTAGAGATTGGCCCAGCGCACCGCGAGCGGATCAAGCCCGCGCGCGGCGGCGATGGCGTCCATCACCCGCTCGATCGCCATCATCCCTTGCGGCCCGCCGAAACCGCGAAAGGCGGTGTTGGAGACTGTGTGGGTCTTCAGCCGGTGGCTAACGATCTCGACCGCCGGCAGCCAGTAGCAATTATCGGCATGGAACATAGCCCGGTCGTTGATCGCCGAGGACAGATCGGCGGTCGCGCCGCAGCGTGAGGCGAGTTCGATCCTGATCCCCTCGATCCGGCCCGCATCGTTGAAACCTACATCATAGCGGACGGCGAATTCATGGCGCTTGCCTGTCATCGCCATGTCGTCGTCGCGATCGGCGCGGATCTTGGCCGGCCGGCCCGTCTTGGCTGCGACCAGCGCGCAGGCGACGGCGTAAGCGGCCGCCTGGGTCTCCTTGCCGCCGAACGCACCGCCCATGCGGCGCACCTCGACCGTCACATCGGCATGGGAAAGGTTCAGCACCTTGGCGATCAGATGCTGCACTTCGCTGGGATGCTGGGTCGAAGACAGGACATGCAGCTGGCCAGCCTCGCCAGGCGTCGCGAGCGCTGCCTGGCCCTCGAGGTAGAAATGCTCCTGGCCGCCCATTTCCAGCCCACCGGTCAACCGGTGTGGCGCGGCGGCTAGCGCGGCGGGAGCATCGCCGCGCGCCATGAATTGAGTGTCCTCGATAGCCGATCCTGCCACCAGCGCCTGCTTGATCGTCACGAGCGCCGGCAGTGGCTCGACCTCAGCCTTGCCCAGCCGCGCCGCGCGCCGTGCGGCACCGACACTGGTCGCCGCGACGACGAACAGGGGCTGGCCGGGATAGAGGATCTCGTCCTCGGCAAAGAGCCTGTCGTCGCCCTTGACCGGGCTGACATCGTTGACGCCCGGGATATCGGCCGCGCTCAGCACCGCCACCACGCCCGGCGCTGCGCGCACTGCGTCGAGATCGAGCGAGAGCAGCCTCGCATGGCCATCAGCCGCCAGCCCGAAGGCGAGATGGAGCAGGCCCGGTGGTTCGGGCATGTCATCGACATAATGCGCGCGGCCCGCGACATGCTCGACCGCGCTGTCATGGCGGAGCGGCTGGTTGACCGCGCCGGGGCGGCGGAGATCGGCGTCAGCCATCCGACAGCGCCTCGCTCAACACACTCACCGGTTCCTCCGGGTTCGCGTGCCGCGCCCACAAGCGGCGCAGCAGATTCGCGGCAACCGTCTGTCGATAGATACTCGAACCGCGCACATCCGTCAGCGGCGTATAGTCCTGGGCGAGTGCTTCCACGGCAACCTCGATCGTCTCTTCCGACCAGCTCCGGCCGACCAAGGCCGCCTCGCAGGCCGGTGCCCGCGCCGGTATGCCGGCCATGCCGCCAAAGGCGATGCGGGCGGCCGTCACCATGCCGTCAGCGACGGTGATCGCGAAGGCGCCGCACACCGCCGAGATGTCGCTGTCGAACCGCTTCGAGAGCTTGGCGATGCTGATGACCATGTCGGGCGCCGGGCGCGGGATGTGGACGCTTTCGACGAACTCGCCGGGCGCCCGGTCCTGCACGCCATAGCTTTTGAAGAAGCTTTCGAGCGGGATCGTCCGTCGGGTATCGCCGCGGCGGAGGGTGAGTGCTGCGCCGAGCGCGATCAGCGCCGGCGGCATGTCGCCGATCGGCGAGCCATTGGCGATGTTGCCGCCGATCGTGCCTGCATTGCGCACCTGCAGGCCGCCGATGCGGCGGACCAGTTCGCCGAGATCGGGATGCAGTCGTGTAAGCGCTGCCTTCGCCTCTGAATAGCGGACACCGGCGCCAAGCGTCAGGCCTTGCTCATCCTCGGCGATGGTCTTGAGATCGGCGATGTCGCCGATGAAGATCACCGCGCCGAGATCACGGTGCTGCTTCGTCACCCATAGTCCAACGTCGGTCGCGCCGGCGACGATACGGGCGCCGGGGTTTGCGAGAAGGATGGCGGCGAGATCGTCGGCAGTGCGCGGGGCGAACCAGCCGGTGCCGGCACTTTCCGGCGCAATCGAGCGGAGCATGGCGGCAATGGCGCTGTCGTCGGTGGCGGCAGGCGGCACCGCTTCGCCCGCCTCGAGGATCGGGCCATAGCCGGTACAGCGGCAGAGATTGCCGGCGATCACATCAGCGACCGGCTCCCCCTCAGTGCCGAGCGCGCCGATGCTGCGACCGTAGAGCGACATGACGAAGCCCGGCGTACAGAAGCCGCATTGCGACCCGTGCCGCTCGACCATCTCGCGCTGGACCGGGTGGAGCGTGCCATCCGCCGACAGGCTCTCGACCGTGCGGAGTGCCTTGCCGTGGAGCATGGGCGCAAAGAGGATGCAGGCGTTGACGGCGCGCCAGGCGACGCGGTCGCCGGCCAGCTCGCCCAGCAGCACCGTGCATGCGCCGCAATCGCCCTCCGCGCAGCCCTCCTTGGTACCCGTTCGGCGGAGATCATAGCGGAGCAGATCGAGCACGCTGGCGGAGGCAGGCGCCTCGATCTCCACCACCGCGCCGTCGAGGACGAAGCGTATCATCGCGGCGTTCCCGCCGCGATCCAGGCGCCGAGCTTCTGGCGCTCAGCCTTGGTCATGCCGGTGGTGTTTCCCAGTGGCATGATCTCGGAATCGACCGCCACCACCTTGATCCGCGGCGATACCGCGCGGACGTGTTCGTAGCTGTCCAGCAACACGCCCAGCGGCGGCGAGGTGAAAGCCGGATTGGTGGGGTGCAGGCTGTGGCAGGCCGCACAATGCTTCGCCAGGATCGGCTGGATATCGGCAAAGGCGGGATTCTGATCCGCGGGCTGTGCGCTCGCGTCGGAACTCGGCGCGGATACGCGCTTTTCCATCGATACATAGGTCACGCTGGCGAATGCGAGGATGGCCGCCAGCGCCATGGCCGGCCCCGTTGCCTGTGCGCGATGGCGCAGGTTGAACACATGTCGGACCGCCACGCCGGTCAGCCCGAGCAGCGCGAGCACCAGCCATGGCCGCTGCGCACCGTAGGTCATCGGATAATGGTTGCTGATCATGATGAACAGCACCGGCAGCGTCATGTAATTATTGTGCAGCGAACGCTGCTTGGCCGCTTTGCCCAGCGCCGGATCGGGCGTGCGCCCGGCGATCAGATCAGCGACCACTTTGCGCTGATTGGGGATGATGACGAAGAACACATTGCCGACCATCACCGAGCCGATGGTCGCGCCGATATGCATATAGGCCGCGCGCGCGTTGAACAGCCGATCGAGGATGATCGCCGCAGCCAACAGGAAGGCGAACCAGACAATACCGAGCAGCCGGTTGTTCTTGCCCAAAGGCGAGCGGCACAGCAGGTCGTAGAAGAGCCAGCCGCTCACCAGTGCCGCCAGGCCGATGGCGATGGCTTCAGCCGGGCTCAGCGCCGCTTTCACCGGGTCGATCAGGAAATTCTGCGCACCGACATAATAGACCAGCGCCAGCAGGGAAAAGCCGCTGATCCAGGTGAAATAGGCCTCCCATTTGAACCAGTGGAGGCGATCCGGCATCTGGGCGGGCGCGACCAGATATTTCTGGTTGTGATAGAAGCCGCCGCCATGCACCGCCCAGAGCTCGCCCGAAGCATCGCCGCTTGCCGGCGGCGTCAGATGGTTGTCGAGCCATATGAAATAGAAGGACGAGCCGATCCAGGCGATGCCCGCCGTCAGATGCAGCCATCTGATCGCGAGATTCAGCCATTCAGCAAGGTCGATCGTCATGGGTCAGCTGCCCCGATAGGTGGAATAGCCATAGGGCGAGACGAGCAGCGGCACATGATAATGGCCGCCGTCCCTGGCGATGCCGAAATCGACCACCACCTCATCGAGAAAGGGCGGATCGGGCAGCACGACACCGAGGCTGCGGAAATAATCAGCCACGGCAAAGCGGATCGCGTAGCGCCCCGGCGGTAGGGTGTCCTGCATCAGATCGGGGCAACGGCCATCGACATTGGTTGTGCCCCGCGCGATCTCGCCATGAGGCCCGACCAGCGCCAGGGCGAGGCCAGCTGCGGGCCGTCCATGCATCGTGTCGAGCACATGCGTGGAAAGCGTGTTCATAGCAGGTCCTTGAGGCGAAGTGCGGTGATCTTGCCGATTTCGGCGATGGCCGTGGCGATCTCGGTGTCGCGATCATTGCCGAGCCGCTCTTCCATCGCGGCGAGGATGCCGGCCTTGTCGGTCAGCCGCACGCAGATGATGAAGGGGAAATCGAAGCGGGCGCGATAGGCTGCGTTCCGTTCGTGGAAGCGGGCATATTCCTCCGGTGTCAGCCGATCGAGCCCGGCTGAGGCCTGTTCGGCGGCGGATTCGGCGGTGAGCGTCCGGTCGATCGCCGCCTTGCCGGCGAGTTCGGGATGGGCGCGGATCAGCATGAGCTGCTCGTCAGGCGTGGCCTCATGCACCACCGCCATCAGGCCGCTGTGCACATCGCTCAACGGCAGCCGGGCTGCGGCGCGCATCACCACCCAGGGGCTGTGCTCGAACAGCCCGCCATAATGGCGGATAAAGGCGTCAGGATCGGTACCGGTGATCACGCGGTCGATCCCTCGATCGAGACATGCGCCGACACGACCTTCCAGCCATCGGCGAATTTCACCCAGGCCTGGCTCTGCCGGCCCCGTCGTTCGCTGCGCTCGCGGAAGAACTCGGCATTGGCGGTCGCGAAGCTATCGCCATAGGTGGTGATCGCGACACGGCCGAGCTTGCGCTGCGGCGATCCGCCACGCCCCTTGCGGAATTCGCGGATTTCGTCGGCACCGTACAGGACTTCGCCGACGCCGTAGCGGACCGTGGTTGGGGCGTCGGCGAACAGCCGGTCCATGGCGGGTACGTCATCAGCCATCAGGGCGCGCTCATATTCGTAGAACGCGGCGGTCACCTCGGCGAGAACAACGGGATCGTCGATGATCATGCCGGGTGCGTCTCCATCCAGTGTCGTGCGATGTCGATGCGGCGCGCGATCCAGGCGTCGCCGCTGTCGATGACATGGTCGAGGAACTGCGCCACCGCGACCGCGCGGCCGGGCCGGCCGGCGATGCGGCCGTGCAGGCCGATCGACATCATCCGCCCGCCCTCCGCCTTCAGCTGCTCGAAGCTGTCGACGAGATAGCGGAAGAACTGCACGCCCTCCGTAAAGCCGTTGAGCGCGACCATCTTCATGTCATTGGCGTCGAGCGAATAAGGCACGATCAGCTGCGCGCGACCGTGCCGGCGATCATAATAAGGCAGGTCATCGGCATAGCTGTCAGCGTCGTAGAGAAACCCGCCTTCTTCGGCGATGATCCGGGCGGTGTTGGGCGAGGTGCGGCCCTGGTACCAGCCGAGCGGGCGCGTACCGGTCAGGCGGGTGTGCAACTCGATTGCCCTGGCGACATGCTCGCGCTCGACCTCTTCCGGCACATATTGATAGTCGATCCAGCGATAGCCATGGCTCGCGATTTCCCAATCGGCCCTGAGCATTGCGTCTACCGCGCCCGGGTTCATCTCCATCGCCGCCGCCACGCCGAAGATGGTGATCGGCAGCTGGCGCTCGGTGAAGAGCCGGTGGAGTCGCCAGAAGCCTGCGCGGCTGCCATATTCGTAGAGGCTCTCCATCGCCATCGCCCGCGCGGGATGGGAGGCGGCGCCGACCATATCGGACAGAAAGGCCTCGGAACCCTTGTCGCCGTTGAGGACGCTGTTCTCAGCACCCTCTTCGTAGTTGACGACGAAGTTCACCGCGATCCGCGCGCCATTCGGCCAGCGGGCATCGGGTGGGATGGGGCCGTAGCCGATGAGGTCGCGCGTCATCCTCCCCTCCCCTTCAGGGGAGGGGCGGGGGGTGGGGGACTCACGCGGACGTCCGAGTTAGTCCCCCACCCCAACCCCTCCCCTGAAGGGGAGGGGCTTAGAAGAAAGATGACCCCACTCACCGCCAAGCCTCCAGCGCAGCATCCACGCCAGCGCCGGCCGGCGTCGCGAACCCTTCCGCCCGCAACACCGCTTCCAGCGCCCCCAGCGTGATCGCGACCTTATGCTTCATGGCATTGTATCCCATCGCACCGATCCGCCAGATTTTCCCCTGCAACGGCCCGAAGGCGGCGCCGATCTCGATCTCGAAATCCTCGCGCATCCGCCGCCGAACCGCCTCGCCATCGACGCCATCAGGAATCAGGATGCCGGTCACATTGGCCATCCGATGCGCATCGTCGCCGAACACACTGAGCCCCATCGCCCGCGCGCCGGCCACGACCGAGGCACCGGCGCGCCGGTGCCGCTCGAACCGCGTCTCGAGCCCTTCGCCGAGCGCCACGCGAGCACATTCTCGCGCACCGTAGAGCATCGTCGTCGCCTCGGTGTGGTGGTTGAGCCGCTTCTCGGACCAATAATCCATCACCATGGCGAGATCGAAATAATTGGAGCCGATCCGCGCGCCGACACCATTCGCGATATCGTCGCGGACGATGCCTTTTTCGACATGACGCCGCGCCGCGATATGCTCGGCCGCGCGATCCGAGATCGTGATCGGTGCCGAGCCTGAGGGCCCGCCCAGGCATTTCTGCAGGCCGCCCGTGACCACATCGACACCCCAGGCATCAGCCTCGATTGCCATGCCGCCGATGGTCGCGGTGGCATCCACGTAGGAGAGAGCGCCCGCCGCACGGCACAGGGCACCCAGCCCCGCGAGTGGCTGGGCCATCGTCGTCGAGGTGTCGCCATGCACCGCCGCAACCACCTTCGGCCCGGTTCGCTCGATTGCGGCGGCAATCGCCTCCATCGGCACGACCTCGCCCCAGGGCGCATCGACTGTCTCGATCACCGCACCGATCCGCTCGCAAATCTCGCGCAGCAGCAATCCAAAGCGGCCAAAATTGACGATCAGCACTGTGTCGCCAGGCGCGATCAGGCTGACCAAAGCTGCCTCGATCGCAGCGCGCGCGGTGCCGTCGATCAGAAAGGTCCAATGGTTCTGCGTCCCGAAGATCGGGCGGTAGAGCGCCATCACCTGATTCATATAGGCGGTCATTTCGGGGTCGAACTGGCCGAGCAGATCCGCCGACATCGCGCGCAACACGCGGGGATGCGCGTTGACCGGGCCGGGGCCCATCAGCAGCCGCTGGGGCGGATCGATCTCTCCGAACAGGTCAGGCGTCAAAAGTCTCTCCAAGCTTGTCGATGAAACCGAGCATCACCCTAAGCGCGATCTCGACGTCCGCCGGCTTCACAGCCTCGGCCGGATTGTGGCTGATGCCGCCGGCGCATCGAATGAACAGCATAGCGGCCGGGCAGAGCGACGCCATCACCATCGCATCATGGCCCGCGCCGCTGGCAAGGCGGCGCTCGGGCAGTCCCTCGTCAGCCATGGCGGCGGCGAGCAGGTCCATCAGCTTGGTGTCGCACGGGCAGGCCGAGAGCTCATGCACCTGCCTTGCAACCAGCCCGACCCCACGCCGTGCCGCGATTGTCTTCAATTCAGCGAGGATCGCCTTGGCGGCGGCATCGCGGGCAGCGTGATCGAGCGCGCGGATATCGAGCGAGAAATCGACATGACCCGGAATCACATTGACGGCACCGGGCGCGACATCCAGCCGCCCGACGGTCGCGACCAGATCATCGGGGCCCGCGCTGCCGATCCGCTCCACTGCAAGCACCGCCTCCGCCGCTGCGGCCAGCGCGTCGCGGCGTAGCGCCATCGAGGTCGTCCCGGCATGGCCTGCCATCCCTTCGACAACGACCCGATAGCGCAGCTGTGCGGCGATGCCGGTGACGACGCCGACCGCGAGACCCTCCGCTTCCAGAGTCGGCCCCTGCTCGATATGCGCTTCGAGATAGGCGATGACCGATCCGGGCGCGCGCGCCGCCTCGGCGAAACGCCCGGGCGGATAGCGATTGTCAGTCAGCGCCTGCCCCACCGTCACCCCGTCGCGGCCGACAACCGCGAGACTCGCCGGATCGAACGTCCCCGCGACCGCCCGACTGGTCAGCATCGGCGCCGGAAAGCGCGAGCCCTCCTCGTCGCCGAACGCAACCACCTCGATCGCGAAGGGCAGGCGCTTGCCAGCCGCGCTTAGCGCCGCGACGCACTCGATCCCGAGCATCACGCCGAGCGGCCCGTCATAGCGGCCGGCGTCGTTGACGCTGTCGATATGGCTGCCAATCAGCAGCGCGGGCGCATCGGGCCCGATGCCCTCATAGCGCCCGATCAGATTGGTGGCGGTATCGGTGCGCACCGCCATGCCGGCCTCAGCCATCCAGCCGCCAACGGCGTCGTGCGCCGCGGCAAAGGCCGGCGTCAGCCAGGCCCGGAACAGCCCGCCTTCCATGTCGCTATAGGGTGCGACACCCAGCGCATCGCAGCGCGCCACCGCCCTGGCGCCGCCCGTCACCAAGCCGCCACCTGTCCGTCACTGCGCGGATCGGTCGCTCCCTCAAGCACGCCGCTCGGATGCCGCACGATCGCGCCGGCATGGCCCATGGTCGACGTGAAAGCCGGCATCAGCTCGACCTGATGCCCGGCCGCGCGCAGATCCTCATAGAGATCGAGCGCGAACCGATCCTCGATCTTGAGGCTGGTGCTTGTCTCTCCCCAGGTTTTGCCGAGCAGCCAGCGCGGGCGGCTGATCGCCTCCTGCAGGCCAATGCCGTAACGGGCATAGCGGCTGAAGATCGCCGCCTGAGTCTGCGGCTGGCCTTCGCCACCCATGGTGCCATAGGCCATCACCCGCCCGTCATCGAAGCGCGCCAGCGCCGGGTTGAGCGTGTGGAAGGGCTTGCGGCCCGGCCGAAGTGCGTTCCAGCCGCTGTCGGCGAGGCGGAAGCTGCTGCCGCGATTCTGCCACGTAATGCCGGTTTCGGGCAGAACCACGCCCGATCCGAATTCGAAATAGGTGCTCTGGATGCAGCTGACGACGCACCCCTGGGCATCCGCCGTGCCGAACCAGCAGGTATCGCCGGCCGAGGCGGGCTGTGGCCAGGGTAAAGCGCGGTCGATATCGATCCGCTTCGCCATTTCATCAAGCTGGGCCGGATCGTCGAGCAGTTCCTGCGGATCGAAGTCCATATAGGCGGGATCGCCCACATGCCGGTCGCGAAACAGAAAGGCCTGTTTGGTCGCCTCGACCAGGCCGTGCATATAGTCGAACCCCTCAGCCTCGGCGGCGTGAAGCCGATCGAACAGAGCAAGGATCAGCAGCGACGCGATGCCCTGGGTCGGCGGCGCGGTGTTGAACAGGGTCGCATCCGCCACGGTGACGTTGAGCGGATATGGGCGGGACGCGCGGTGCAACGCGAGATCAGCGGCGGAAACCGGGCTGCCGAGGCTGGCCAGGTCCGCCGCGATCGCTTCGGCGAGCGGGCCATCGTAGAAGCTTTGCAGCCCGTCACGGGCCAGCTGGCTGAGGGTCGCGGCAAGCGCGGGCTGGCGCAGGACATCACCCTCGACAAGCGGCCGGCCTTCGGGCTCGAAGATCGACGCCCAGGCGCCCGGCTGCCCTCGCAACTCGGCGCCCTTCGCGGCCGCGATTTCCGCGCCACCGCGCGTCACGACCACGCCGTCCCTGGCATGCAGGATGGCAGAGCGCAGCAGGCGGCTGAGCGGCAACGCGCCGCCATTGGTTTCGAGTGCGGCGGCCCAGCCCGATATGGTGCCCGCCACCGTGTTCGCCGCAAGCGGCCCGCGCCAGGGAATCGCATCCAGCCCTGCGTACAGCGACAGATCGGCCGTCTGTGCGGCCGCCCCGCAGGCGTCGATCGCATGGGTTCGACCGTCGGGCTCGGCGATCAGCCAGAAGCCGTCGCCGCCAATCCCGGTCATGTGCGGATAGACCACCGCGAGGCAGGCAGCGACCGCGACCGCCGCCTCCACCGCATTGCCGCCGTCCTGGAGTACGCCAAGCCCGGCCTGCGCCGCCCGGTGGTGCGGCGCAGTCACCATGCCGCGCAGGCTTCTTACTTCATGCCGCATGCGAAATGTTCCGAATCGATCATTGGCTCTTCATGGTCCTAGTCCGGGAGACCGGCAACGAAGGCGCGCACGACCGTCGCCGAATTGCCCGAAGCGAGCGCCATGAACGTGACCATCTGGTTCGCGCCGGCATCGCCGCCGGCGAGATCGGAAAGGCTGCGAAAGGCAACGAAGGGCACTGAATTGGCAAAGGCGACCTGCGCCACCGCCCCGCTTTCCATGTCGAGCACCGAGGCGTTGAAGGTCTTGAAGAGATATTCGCGGTAATTGGCATTATCGGCAAAGGCGGAGCCGCTGATCCCGTCGCCGCCGACGACGATTTTCGGCGCCCGGGCCAGGCAGGGTGCGCGCGCGTCGGTCGAGGGCAGGCAGCGCGCGAGCCGTGTCTGGGTCGCGATCCGGCGAGCAAGGTCAAGGAGCGCGGGGTCGGCTGCGAACCAGCGGCGCGGCGCAGCCTTTTCGGTGGCGCTGCCGACGCGCACGTCGCGCGGGAACATCATACCGTAATTGGGAAGCGCATCCTCCGGTCGCCGTTCGGGTGGCTCCCAGCCGCGCGGGGTCTCGCGGGCAAGCGAGACCTCCATATACTGGTTCCAGCGCGCCGGCACGACGACGTCGCCAATGTCGAGCCTGGGGTTGATGCCGCCAGCGATGCCCGAAAACACGATCCGTTTCACAGCAAACCGGTCAAGCAGCAACTGGGTGTTCATCGCCGCATTGACCATCGAGACACCACTCTGGATCAGAATGACGGGCTTGCCCTCCATCGTGCCGGTCAGAATCTCGAGCCCATTCACCTTGTAGGCCACAGGCGCGGTGACGCTACCGACCAGGGCGAACCATTCGGGCGGGAAAGCCGTCATCACCGCGGTGCGCGGCGTCGCGTCGAGCTTCTGCGCCACTGCCGGCGACGCGATGAGCACCAGAAGGGTGGCGAGGAGGCGGATCATGCGACCGCCAGCCATGCGAAGCGGATGACGAACAAAGTGGCGAGCACAAGCAACAGCCAGTCGGTGCGGGTGATCTTGCCGCGCAGCAGCTTGAGCAGGGCGTGCGCGGTGATGCCGAAGGCGAGACCATTGGCGATCGAGAAGGTCAGCGGGATCATCACCACTGTCAGGAAGGCCGGGATGGCGGCTTCCGGATCGTCCCAAGCCACCTCGATCAGCGGCGACATCATCAGCGCACCGACCATGATCAATGCCGGCGCGGTCGCAGCGAGCGGCACGAGCTGCGCATAGGGCGCGACGAACATCGCGGCGAGGAAGAGCAGCCCGGTGACGATCGCGGTCAGCCCGGTGCGCCCGCCCGCCTCGACGCCGGCTGCGCTCTCGACATAGGAGGTGACGGTGCTGGTGCCCGCGCAGGCGCCGATCATCGTTGCCACCGCATCGGTAAAGAGCATGCGGTTGAGGCGCGGGATCTTTCCATCCGGGCCGACAAGTCCCGCGCGCTTGGTGACCGCCACCAGCGTGCCGATATTGTCGAACAGGTCGACGAACAGGAAGACGAAGAGGATCTCCAGCACGCCGAGCCCGTGCTTGCCGCCGCTGCCGAAGACACCGCCGAGATCGAGCCGGAACGCCGTCTCGGTGAGGGCTGCGACTGAATAGGGCTGTGGCGTGAAGGTGACGATACCGATTGCCCAGCCGGCCAGGGTCGTCAGCACGATCCCGATCAGCACCGCGCCCTTGACCCGCCAGGCGCTCAGCACCGCGATAGTGACCAGCCCGATCAGCGCGAGGACGGCGCCTGGCGTGTGAAGGTCGCCAAGCGTGACGCTCGTCGCGGGACTGTTGACGACGATGCCGGCATTTTTCAGCCCGATAAAGCCGATGAACAGGCCGATACCGCCCGCGACCGCCGCCAGCAGATGCGGCGGGATCGCGGCGAGGATCATCTGGCGGATGCCCGCGGCCGTCAGCAGCAGGAAGGCAACGCCCGAGATCAGCACGCAGCCCAGCGCCACCGGCCAGGGCACGCCCATGCCCTGCACGACGGTGAAGCTGAAATAGGCGTTGAGCCCCATGCCGGGTGCGAGCGCCAGCGGCACGTTCGCGAAGGTCCCCATCAGGATGCTCGCCACGCCCGCCGCGAAGCAGGTCGCGGCGGCGACCGCGGCGACCGGCATGCCGGCCTGGCCGAGGATCGCCGGATTGACGACGATGATATAGGCCATGGTCAGGAAGGTGGTCGCACCGGCGAGGACCTCGGTCCGCATATCGGTACCGCGCCCGGCAAGGTCGAACCATGCCCCCAGCCTGCTCGTCTTCGATTCCCCTGTAGTCGACATTGGCGGTCCCCCGGCTGCCCGATCCGCTCCCGCCGATTTCCGGTCGGTGCCGGATTGACTGGCCAGCATAGCGCGACTTTTCCCGAGCGGAAGGGGGTTCAGACGGGCGAGCTGAAGCCGATCACGCCATCGTCTTCGAGGCGCTCGGCCAGCGCGAACAAGGCTGCTTCGCGGCCGGGCGCGCCGACAAGCTGGAGGCCTAGCGGCAGCGTGCCCGGACGACGGAGCGGCGCCGCGATCACCGGCAGGCCGATGAAGCTGAGGGGTTGGGTCAGGCGCCCGAGATGCGCGCGGGCGGGCACACGGGCACCGTCGACGGTGATGAAGGGATCGTCGATCCGCGGCGCGACCTCGCCGACGCACGGGGCGATGAGCACGTCGTAATGCTCGAACAAGGCGTTCACGGCGGCACGGAAGGTCTCGCGGAACGCTTGCGCCGCCAGATAATGCGGGGCTGGCAGCATCGCGCCGGCCATCAACCGATCACGGGTCGCCGGGTCGAACTCGAGCGGACGGCGACGCAGTTCGGGCAAATGCCTGGCGCCGCCTTCGGCCGCCGTCATCAGGAAGGCGGCTGAGCGGGCGCGGTCGACCTCGGGGAATTCCACCCGCGTGAGTCCACCGAGGTGCGCGTCGAGCCGATCGATAGCGGCGGCGAGCTCGGGCGCCATATTGGCCTCGAACCAGCCACCGAGCCGTGCGATCCGGACCGAATCCGCGCCATCGCCGGCACCGCCGAGTGCCTGCCACGCCAGCTTCAGATCAGCGATCGAAGTGGCGAAGGGGCCGATATCGTCGAAACTGTCGACGAACGGGAAGACGCCGCCCATCGGCAGGCTGCCATGGGCCGGTTTCAGACCATAGAGGCCACAAAGTGCCGCGGGCACGCGGATCGAGCCGTTGGTATCCGAGCCGAGGGTCAGTGGCAGCATGCCGCTCGCCACCGCAGCCGCCGAACCGCCCGACGATCCGCCCGCGAGGCGATCAAGGTCGTGCGGGTTGTGCGTGGTGCCGAAGGCTGCGTTGACGGTGGCGAAGCCATAGGCGAACTCGTCCATGTTGAGCGTTGCGACCAGCACGGCGCCTGCCGCGCGCATCCGGGAGACGGCTTCAGCGTCGGCACCTGCGGGCGGCGCGTTCCGCCGCATCGCCGCGCCGGCTGTGGTCGGCAGGCCGGCGACGTCGAACAGGTCCTTCACACCATAAGGCACGCCCGCGAGCGGCCCGGGATCGCCGCCCGCCGCGACGATTGCATCGACAGCGCGTGCTTCTGTCAGTGCCCGATCCTCGAGCAGCCGCGTGACCGCGCCAATCGCGCCGTCCCGTGCCCGGATTCGCGCGACCGTCTCCTCGGCGACCGACAGCGCCGAGCGCCTGCCGCTACGGACCGCTTCGGCGATTGCCCCCGCCATCTCACTCATCGAGATCGCCGACCAGCCGGGCGTGCTCGGCGAGCAGCGCGAGATTGATGCGAACGCCTGACAGGCAATCGGGCGGCACGTCGAGATCGAGCAAGGCGCGCGCCATCTCGATGATCGCGGCATCGCTCATGGAGTGAGGATCGGACATCGGCGAAGCTTACGAAAAGCCGCCGGCTACGCAAACCCATTGCGGCCCGGCACCGATCGCGCGAAGGAATGGCATGCTGAAGCGTTTCCTCGTCCTGTTCGAGCCGTTCATCCTGACGCTGCTCGGAACGGTCATCCTTGCGTCGATCCTGCCGCCACGCGGCGGCGCTGTGCCTGTATTCGGCGCGATCGCGGACGCCGCGATCGTGCTGCTGTTCTTCCTCCACGGCGCCAAGCTGTCGCGCGAGGCGATCCTGGCCGGTGCGAAGAACTGGCGGCTGCACCTCGCGGTGTTCGCCTCGACGTACATCCTGTTCCCGATTTTCGGGCTCGGCATCGCCGCCCTGCCCTTTCTCGCACCCCCGGTAGCGGCGGGGCTGTTGTTCCTGACGCTGCTGCCGTCGACGGTGCAGTCCTCCATCGCCTTTACCGCGATCGCGCGCGGCAATGTCGCGGCGGCGGTATGCAGTGCGTCCTTCTCGAACCTGGTCGGTATCGTCCTGACGCCGGCGCTCGCGGCCCTGCTGATCCGTTCGGGTGGCAGCGCGAGCGTCTCCCTGTCCTCGGTCGAAACGATCCTGCTCCAGCTGCTGCTGCCGTTCGTGCTCGGCCACCTCCTCAGGCCAGTGATCGGAGGCTTCGTCGCGCGGCAGAAGAAGCTGGTGACGATGGTCGATCGCGGATCGATCCTGCTCGTCGTGTACACCGCTTTTGGCGCGGCGGTGGTTGGCGGTATCTGGCACCAGATGTCGGCTGGGTCGCTCGCGGTGATCCTCGCGGTCTGTTCCCTCCTGCTCGCGCTCGTGCTGCTCGCGACCTGGGGCACGGGCAAGCTGATGGGGCTGAGCCGCGAGGACGCCATCGTGCTTGTGTTCTGCGGATCGAAGAAGAGCCTGGTTTCGGGCGTGCCGATGGCTGGGGTGCTTTTCCCGCCGGCGCAGGTGGGGCTCGTTATTCTGCCGCTGATGCTGTTCCACCAGCTCCAGCTGATCGCGTGTGCCGTCATTGCCCGGCGTTACGCTGATGATCCGGTGGTTTGAATCAAACGGCGAGCCATTCTCCCCTCCCGCTTGCGGGAGGTCGGGGGAGGGCTTGTCACATCAAGCCCTGCGCGGGAGGACACGCCCTCCCCTAACCTCTCCCACAAGCGGGAGGGGGATTAAGTGCGTGGGAGGATGATCTGCTCGATTGCCTGCGCCACTCCGTCGGCGTCGTTGCCGGCAGTGGTGAAATCGGCCTTGGCGCGAACTTCGGCCGGCCCCTGCCCCATCGCGATCGATAGCCCGGCGCGCTCGAACATCGCGACGTCGTTACCCTGGTCGCCGATCACCGCGACGGCCGGGAGGGGCGTATTCATCGCCTCAGCGAGCAGCGTGACGCCGTCTCCTTTGTTGGCGGCGAGCGCGGTCACATCAAGATAATAGGTCTGGGACTGGACCACCGTCGCGCGTGCGCCGAAGGCGGCCGAGGCTTTCTCGTGCAGCCCGCTCAACAGCGGCGGATCATCACTGACGAAGGTCAGCTTGTCGGCGCGGTCGTAGAGTGCGGTGAAGTCGCTGGTGACGATCGGCGCCTGGTTGGAGGCGACGCGCTCGTGATCGACATGATGGCCCTGATCGGTGCTGGCATACCAGAGATCGTCGGCGAACACCCAGCGGTCCACCGCGGCGCCCGCCGCCAGATCGAACATCGCTTTGACGATATCGGGGTCGATCCGGTGCTGGACCATGACGGTGCCGTCGCGGCGGAAGATGGTGCCGCCGTTGAACGCGCCCATCGGGTCGTCGATCGCCAGCGTGTCGGCGATCGGCATCATGCCGGATCGCGGCCGGGCGCTGATGATGGTGAAGCCGAGCCCCGCGGCACGAAGCCGTTCAACCGCGGCGGCCGTTCCCGGGGTAAGCTTCTTGTCCTTGTCGACCAAAGTGCCATCGACATCGGAGACGACGAGCCGCACGGGCTCGCTCATTGCGGCATCTCGACATGACCGCCAAAGCCGAAGCGCATTGCCGAAAGCAGCTTGTCCCCAAAGGTATGATCGACCCGGCTGCGATAGCGCGCAAACAGGGCTGAGGAGAGGACGTAGACGGGCACCGCCTCCTCCATCGCCGCCTCGATCGTCCAATGGCCTTCGCCCGAATCGGCAACCTTGCCCGAGAATTTCTCGAGCTGCTGGTCCTGCGCGAGCGCCGAGGCGGAGAGATCGAGCAGCCAGGACGAGATGACGCTGCCGCGCCGCCAGACTTCGGCGATATCGGTGAGGTTGAGATCGAAGCGCTCGTCCTCGGGGAGCTTGTCCGAGGACTTGCCCTTCAGGATATCGAAGCCCTCGGCATAGGCCTGCATCAGGCCATATTCGATGCCGTTATGGACCATCTTGACGAAATGCCCGGCGCCGGCGGGCCCGGCATGGATATAGCCCTTTTCAGCACGGGGATCCTCGCCCTCATTCTCCATCCGGTTCGGCGTGCGGGGAATGGTGCCGAGCCCGGGCGCGAGCGCTTCGAGGATCGGATCGAGCGAATCGACTGCCGCCTTTTCGCCGCCCACCATCATGCAGTAACCGCGCTCCAGGCCCCAGACGCCGCCCGAGGTGCCGACATCGACATAGCGGATACCCTTTTCGGCCAGCGCCTTGGAGCGCCGGATATCGTCCTTGTAGAAGGTGTTGCCGCCATCGATGATGATATCGCCCTCGGCGCAGAAGCCGGCGAGCGTCTCGATCGTCTGCTCGGTCGGGTCGCCGGCCGGGAGCATCACCCAGAAGATCGCCGGCCTGGCGAGCTTGGCGTGCATGTCCTCGAGCGAGTCGGCACCGACCGCGCCGTGCCCCACCAGATCGGCGATCGTCTTCGGGTCGCGGTCATAGACGACCGCCTCATGCCCGCCGCGCATCAGCCGTTGCGCGATATTGCCGCCCATCCGGCCGAGGCCGATGATTCCGATACGCATGCCAATCTCCGGATGGTGATGTGTGTTCAGTTCGCCGTTTCGGGATGCTTGGCCGCAATCGCGCCGAGCAGATCGTCGAACGCCTTGGAGAAGGAGGTGACCCCCTCCTCGACCAAAGTGTCGGTGACGCCCGCCAGATCGAGACCGAGCCGTTCCGCCTCGGCAAGGACATGGCGCGCACCGTCGACATCAGCGGTCAGCGTGTCGGCAACGGTGCCATGAGCGCGGAACGCATCCATCGTCTTGGGCGGCACGGTGTTGACCGTATCCTTGCCGATCAGCGTATCGAGATAGAGCGTATCGGGATAATCCGGGTTCTTGGTGCCGGTCGAGGCCCAGAGCAGCCGCTGCGGCATCGCGCCCTTCGCCGCCAGCGCCTGCCAGCGATCCGAGGCGATGAACTCTGCGTACCAGGCATAAGCGAGCTTGGCGTTAGCGATCGCGACCTTGCCCCTGATCGCCTTCAGCGCCTCGGACTCGGCATCGCCGGCCGCGACGCGGGCATCGATCGCATCGTCGATCTTGGTATCGATCCGGCTGACGAAGAAGCTGGCGACGCTGGCGATCTTGTCGATCGGTTCACCCCGCGCGACGCGATCCTCGAGGCCGGCGACAAAGGCCAGCGCGACTGCCTTATAGGCTTCGATCGAGAAGAGCAGCGTGACGTTGACGTTGATCCCGGCATCGATCGTCGCCGCGATCGCGGGCGTTCCGGCCGGCGTGCCGGGAATCTTGATCATCAGATCGGGCCGATCGACCGCCGACCAGAGCCGGGCCGCCTCGGCAATCGTGCCATCGGTATCGTTGGCGAGATAGGGCGAGACTTCGAGGCTGACATAGCCGTCCTTGCCGCCGAGCCGGTCATAGACCGGACGGAGCGTATCGGCGGCGGTCTGGATGTCCTGGATGGCGAGATGCTCATAGCGCGCCATCGCCGGCGCATCGGGATTCGCCCGATCGAACTCGGCGAGCGCGGCATCATAGGCGGCCCCATGGCCCATCGCCTTTTCGAAGATCGAGGGGTTGGAGGTGACGCCGGTCAGCCCATCCTCGTCGACCAGCTTCTGCAGGCCGCCTTCGGCCAGGAATTTGCGGTCGACGAAATCGAGCCAGACGGCTTGGCCCTTTGCGGCGAGATCCTTGAGGAGGCTCATGATCAATCCTTTCCGAGCAGTTCGCGCGACACCTTCACGACATTGTCGACGGTGAAGCCGAACTTGTCCTGCAGCTTCGCGATCGGAGCCGAGGCGCCGAACGTCGACATGGTGATCGTCTTGCCGCCCAGCCCGATATAGCGATCCCAGCCAAGCTCTCCGCCCATCTCGATCGCGACGCGCGCCGTGACGGATTTGGGCAGGACGCTTTCCTTATAGGCCTGATCCTGCAGCTCGTAGCGGAACCAGCTCGGCATCGACACAACGCGCGAGCGCACGCCCTGTGCCGTCAGTTTTTCGTGCGCCACGACAGCGAGCGAAACCTCGCTACCGGTCGCGATCAGGATCAGTTCCGGGCCAATTCCTTCGGAGGTGCCGCTGTCGGCAAGGACATAAGCGCCCTTCAGCAGACCTTCGGCCGAGGCATATTTGCTCCGGTCGAGCGTCGGCAATGCCTGGCGCGAGAAGATCAGGCTGGTCGGCCGGTTCTTGTCCTCCAGCGCGGCGCGCCAGGCCCAGGCGACCTCATTGGCATCGCCCGGGCGGATCGTGTCGAGCCCCGGGATCGCGCGCAGCGTCGCGAGATGCTCGATCGGCTGATGGGTCGGGCCATCTTCGCCGACGCCGATCGAATCATGGGTGAAGACGAAGATCGACGGCAGCTCCATGATCGCGGCGAGCCGGATCGGCGGGCGCATATAATCGGCGAAGACCATGAAGGTTGAGCCGTAAGCCCGCAGGTGTGACAGGGCCATGCCGTTGACGACCGCGCCCATGCCATGCTCGCGCACGCCGAAATGGAAGTTGGAGCCGTTATAGCTGCCGGCTTCGAAGCTCGGCTTGCCCTTCACATCGGTCTTGGTCGAGGGCGCGAGATCGGCGGAGCCGCCGATCAGGAACGGCACCCGGTTGGCGATGGCGTTGAGCACCTTGCCGCCGGCGTCGCGCGACGCCAGGCCCTTCTCGTCCGCGTCGAACACGGGGATATCGGCGTCCCAGCCCTCGGGCAGGCCTCCGCTCAGCAACAGATCGAGCTCAGCCGCGAGATCGCCATTCGCCTTGCGATATTCAGCGAACATCGCCTCCCATGCTTCGCGCAAGGGCCGGCCGCGATCCGCGATCGCCCCCTCGAAATGCTCGGCAACGCCTTCCGGCACCAGGAACTGCGCATCCTCGGGCCAGCCATAGGCTTTCTTGGTCTCGCGGACATTGTCGGCGCCGAGCGGCTCGCCATGGGCCTTTTCGCTGCCTGCACGCGGGGAGCCCCAGCCGATCACCGAATGGACGACGATGAAGGTCGGGCGGTCAGTCGTCGCCTTGAACGCAGCGAAGGCGTCGGCCAGCGCACCGCAATCATTGGCGTCGTTCACATGAATGACGTTCCAGCCATAGGCCTGGAAGCGCATGCCCACATCTTCGTCAAAGGCGAGATCGGTATCGCCCTCGATGCTGATGCGGTTGCTGTCATAGATCCAGCACAGGTTCGACAGCTTGAGATGCCCGGCGAGGCTGGCCGCTTCGGCCGAAACGCCTTCCATCATGTCGCCGTCACCACACAGGGCATAGACGTCATGGTCGAACAGATCGAAGCCGGGCTTGTTGTAGCGCGCGGCGAGCCAGCGCTCGGCGATCGCCATGCCGACTGAATTGCCGCAGCCGGCACCAAGCGGGCCGGTGGTTGTCTCTACACCGGTGGTGTGGCGATATTCGGGATGGCCGGGCGTCTTCGAGCCGAGCTGACGGAAATTCTCGATATCGTTGAGGCTGACCGCGAGGTTGCCGGTCTTTTTGCCGTCGCGATCGATCTCCTTCACGCCGGCGAGGTGCAGCAGCGCATAGAGCAGCATCGAGGCATGGCCGACCGAGAGCACGAAGCGATCGCGATTGGGCCAGTCGGGCTTGTCGGGATCAGTGCGCAGGAATTGCGACCAGAGGGTGTAGCCAACCGGCGCGAGCGCCATCGGCGTGCCGGGATGGCCCGAATTGGCCTTCTGCACCGCATCCATCGAGAGAGTACGGATCGTGTCGATCGCGAGGCGCGCGGGCGAGCCGTCTTCGTGCAGGCCGGGAACCGGAGCGCTGGTCGTGGCGACATCTGACATGAAAATTCGCTTTCGTAACTATGGGTGCCGAACGCCAGGCGCTACCGGAGGTTGCCTGGATTCGAGCCGAATGACGCGGTCGCCATCGCCGATATAGGCGCAATCGACCTCGTCAAGGAAAAGGCCGTGGCCGAGTACGCCCGGAATCGCCGAAAGGTGCCCGGCGAGGGCGGAAGGGTCTGGCATGTCTGGAAATATGCAATCCATGATGAGATTGCCCTGATCCGTCAGATAGTCTGCGCGCAGGGCAATGCTGGCGCCGAGCGCTTCGAGTCGCGCCGCGACAAAGGCACGGGCGAAGGGCATGACCTCGACCGGCAGCTTTGCCCGGCCGATCCGGTCGACGCGTTTCGAGGCATCGGCAATCACGATCATCCGGCGCGACGCGGCCGCGACGATCTTCTCGCGGAGCATCGCCCCGCCCGCACCCTTGATCGCGAACAGGCGGTCGTCGATCTCGTCGGCGCCATCGATCGTGAGATCGACTGACGGCACATCGGCGAAATCGAGCAGGTCGATGCCCGCCGCCCGCGCTGCCTCCTCGCTGCGACGCGAGGTTGCGACCGCGCGGATGCCGAGACCGGCGCGGACCAGCGCGCCCAGCCGCTCGATCGCGAAGGCTGCGGTCGAGCCGGTGCCGAGGCCGACCAGCATGCCGGGGCGGACTTCCTCTACCGCGGCAAGGGCGGCGGCGCGTTTTTCGTCATCTGTCATCGGAATTCCGCCACTGGCCGAGCACGCCGATACCACCAGCACCCGCGCGCTGGGTAGCCATTGTCGCGGCGCGAGGGCAGCGGCGAATGCCGAAGCGGCAACAGTAATTCTGTTGGTTTTGCGAAAAACCGACAAATATTCGCTGATTTATGATAGCCTGCCACAAGGAGAGCGGAATCTTGCTTTACTGGCGTTTTGCGCAGATTTTCTTGACTGGTATGGTAAATACCTTGAACGCCCGTGAAAAAGTCAAAGAATATCCTCGTCACAAATATTATACAATTTGTTTCCGAATTATGAGAATGGGGCCAGAAATTGTTAAGCCTGTATTTCAGGATATTGACGATACCAATCTTTACTTCCACCTCGCGCCTCCCTTGAATTCCGCCGGGGCCCAGCTCCGGACGCGCCATCCTATCCGGATCGGCGAGCGCTTGAATCAGGGCTGCGCGAAGGGGAGTCAGCCGTGGCGGCAAATTATGCTGGCGGCGGACGCGCGCTTCGCGGAAAGGGCGGACATGATCGAAAAGCTCCTGACCTTCCTCGCCAGTTTCGCCATCGCCGTCATCTCGGGCGGCGGCTATCTCGGCATCTTGCTGCTGATGGCGATCGAATCCGCCTGCATTCCGCTGCCGTCGGAAATCATCATGCCGTTTGCCGGCTATCTGGTCTCGATCGGACGCTTCAACCTGTATCTTGCGGCGACGGCGGGCGCGATCGGCTGCAATCTCGGCTCGATTGTCGGCTATGAGATCGGCAAGCGCGGCGGGCGGCCGCTCGCGGAACGCTGGGGGCGTTATGTGCTGGTCGGCCCGGGCGAGCTCGACGCCGCCGACCGCTTCTTCGACCGCTTCGGCTCGATCGCGGTGCTGATCGGGCGGCTGTTGCCGGTGATCCGGTCGTTCATCGCCTTTCCGGCCGGCGTCGCGCGGATGCGGCTGGTGCCGTTCCATGTCTACACATTCATCGGCTCCTGGCCGTGGTGCTTCGGGCTCGCCTGGGTCGGCATGAAGCTCGGCGACAAATGGAACAGCGACCCGCGAATCAAGACCGCCTTCCACAGCGCCGACGCGGTGATCGCAGTCGTGCTGGCGGCGGCCGCCGGATTCTATATCTGGCACCGGGTGCGCGGGTTGAAGGCGAAGCCCTGAGGCCCCGCGGAAGATCGATTGGCCTTAGCCGCGTTCGGCTTTCGCCGCCTGGTTCACCAGGGCGCGACCGACGGTCTCTTCGGCGCTGGTGGCCATGATTTCCCAGGTCCGCGCCGAGCGCTCGTGCATTTCGCGGCGGTTGGGGAGGTTCGTGCTAGCGGCAGCTGCGCGCTGTGCCGCTGCGTTGGCGCGATAGGTTTCGATAATGGACATGCGCCCCCATATTGGCGGTGGTGCGTCAGGATCAATAGATTAATTGAAATCATGCGACGGATCGCAACGGCCATGGGTGATTTTGCGATGAATTACCGGGCAGCGAGCAAGGTTAGCCCATCGCCTTGCCGCCATGGCGGCACGCGGAGCATTGCTTGCAGGAACAGCGGCGACTCCTGATGGTGCGCCAACCAGGCCTTGAGACTCGGCAGGGACTGCGCCTCGAACCAGACCTGGTCTGTCGCGGCGAACTGGCGGACGAAAGGCATGATCGCGATATCGGTGAAGGACCGCGTTTCGCGACAGAGATTCGCTGACTTCGCGAGCCGTGCTTCGAGTGCTTTCAGGAACTCCATCCCGATAGTACGGTGCTCGGCGGGATCGGAACCGTGACGGTCCGGATATTTGTAGCGATCGAGATGCTGTTTGAACGGGCCGTCATTTTCAGCGACGAGCGCGGCATCATCGTCATCCAGCCAGCCTTCTGGATCGTTTCGGGCGAGTGCCCAGCGCATGATGTCGAGGCTCTCCTCGATCACCCGGCCGCCTGGCAGGACGAGCACCGGGACGGTCGCCTTTGCCGAAGCCGCGATCATCTCGGCGGGCTTGGCGCGCAGGGCCACTTCGCGCAGTACGCTGACCTGCTCGCTGATCAGCAGGGCCATGCGGGCGCGCATCGCATAGGGGCAGCGCCTGAAGCTGTAGAGGATCGGGTACTCCGCGGTGTCAGCCGGTTCACCGGTCATGCGTTTTGGCGAGGGCAATGCCCGCAAGGTTCTGCGAGCGCTTGATATAGTGAACACGCAAGGGCGGCCCGGCGGCGATGAGCTGTCGGAAGGCCTCAAGATGGCGCTGCAGGTTTGCGCTTCGACATTTCGAGACACCATTGGCCTGTGCGACGGCCATGGCGGAATCGCCGACGAGCACGCACTCCGGCTCGTCCAGCGACCGCGCGATGCGGACCGCTTCGAGCAGCGCGAGCCATTCGGCGTCGGCGCTGGTGCCATGGCCGAGATCATGGGTGATCCAGGCCCGCCCGCGCGCGACGACCGCGATTTCCATCATGCCGGGATTCGGGCGACAGCCGCCGTCGAAGAAGATCCGGAGCCTGTCTCTGCGCATGGGCTTGCAGCCACGCCCTACGCGGGATCAGCGGCCGGTTTGGAATCGACCGGCCCGCACAGCCCGGCGCGATTGAGCAGCTCGGTGAGATCCTGCACCGCGGTCGTGAGCTGCTGGACCTCGGTTTCGCGTAACTGATCGAGCTTCTGGTGGAGTAGTTCGATCTCGAGCTCGGCCTTGATGTTGATCTGATAATCGGTTTCGGCGGCGCAGCGATCGATATCCTGTTGCCGGTTCTGGCTCATCATGATGAACGGCGCGGCATAGGCCGCCTGGAACGACAGAGCGAGGTTGAGCAGGATGAAGGGATAGGGATCCCAGCGCTCCACATAGGCGGTGACGTTCAGCACGATCCAGAAGAACAGGATCGTCGTCTGGATGATGATGAAGCGCCATGAACCCATGGTCGAGGCCACCGTATCGGCGATCTTCTGGCCGACGGTGAGCGGGGGTGCGGTGCCGCTGGCCTCGCTCGGCTTTGTCCGCACCGTGCGCCGCACCCTGCGGAGTTCGTCGAGCAGCGCCTGTTCCGCTTCCTGAATCCCGTGGCCGATGGCTTGAGTCATTTCCGTACCCCTCCGCGCATATTTTCGCGGCAAGCTTAAGACCGGGTTGGTTTCGCGTCGCGCTAATTTATCGTCACGACAGCGCTGTTCGGAGGCGCCCCAGTCCAGACGTTCTCGCTACTTGTATCTGTAAACCCGCTGGATATGCTGGGTTTATGGAGCACGTATACCTTCTGCATCATGTCCGCGAAGACGACGAATTCAGAGATGATGCCAAACTTATCGGCGTCTATCGGAGCCGCTCAAGCGCTGAGCGCGCGATCGAGCGGCTTTCTTCGCAACCGGGCTTTCGGGATTATCCTGCCGGGTTCGAGATCGGCAAACACCTTTTGGACCGGGATTACTGGGAGGAGGGGTTCGTCCGTTTGATCGGGATTTTGATCCCAATTGAAAAAGACGGCGCGGAGTTATGGAGCGCCGTCCAATCCGAATTGCTGGCGAATGGACACTTCGAAGTGATCGGTCCGATGCCTGATGACGAAATCTGGCGATATCCGCCCGGAACGATTGTGCGTTGCGAGGTCCAGCAGCGCGAAAGTGGCGACACGCTTGTCGCGGTGTCTGGTGCTTGAGGGCATTTTAGGATACTATACTTAACAGATTAGTATAGTTCCCCTGAAATAGCGAGCGCGAACGATCGCCGCTTCAAAAAATCAAAGGCTATGAATGGAAAGAGACGACCCTTCTCAAATGATTTTCGCAGAAATCCAATATCCGGGAGAATATGCGGATGTGCATTCGGAGATAGTGACATTCATGGAGAGTTATTTCCATAACATGCAATCCGGGATTCAGGGGGATTCGTGGATTTGGATCATGGATGGCGCTGATAAGGTGGCAATCGATACCTTTTCTTCGATGAAACATCAGGTTAAATCTTGTACCACCGGTCCACACGTTCAGAAGGTTATCGCTGCACTCCGGGTCAAATACGATGTGCAGGTATTCGACGCCCCCTTAGAGGAATGGGGCTGAGCCTCTTGGATCCCATCCGCGCGGCCAAAAGCCGACTGTCGCTTAGCCACGAATTGCAGCCATTTGCGTTGCACCGCTAAGATGCACGCATGTGTCACTTCGTTACGCTGATCGCGCCCACCGAGGATGAAGATGCGGTTCGTGCCGTCATGGAACGGCACGGTCGCGTTGCGGCTCCGATCGACAATGCCTCGGTCCGCAGCGTGTTGCGTGACGGTGAGCGCCAATATCTGACGACGCGCGGACATTGTGATTGCGGCACTGTTCTCGCCCCTCGCCATGATACGCCGGAGGCGTTCGAGGAAAAACTCGCCAAAGAGGCGACTCGCATGAAGCGCAAGGGCTGGTCGGAGACGAAGATCGAGCGTGCTATCGCCGACCGACGCAAGGCCGATGCGCGGCCCAGCGGTGGCGGTTCGGACAGCCTCGAACTCTGGAACGCCGTGCTGCGCGATCTCTGCGGAGAGCTGAAGCTTCCCTATATCGGCCTGTTCGTCAGATTCTATTCGGGGGTAATCGCGACCGAAGCGTTCAAAGCGTCGCGCCGCCAGGTTCCAGGCGGTCAGGAATGGAAGGATGCGCTCGGTTCGATCGAGCATGACGAGGTGACAATTTTTCACCTGCAATGAGTGCCCGCTTGGCATTTCGGCGACGCTATACTTAGTAGATTAGTATAGTGTCCCCGAAATAACCTCCGCACCTAAGCAGGAGGATGGCTACCTCAATTACGCAACGTCACCGTAATCCGCAACGATCGAGCGGGATCAGATCACCAAGACCGTGTGAGGCAGATCGTAACTCTATTCGCATTGGCTGGTCACTGATGCCAGAAAGCGCATCATGAAAAACATCCAAGTCATCGACGGCGCTGTGAACGCTACCTTTAGCGTATTTCAAGCCACAGAAGAGGAGTTTGCGGCCATTTTTCCGGACGGGCGGGACATGGAGTTAGCTGAAGATTTAGTTGAACGGCTTGGCGATGAGGCAGCGGGCGCGGTGCTAGACCCGCTTTGGAACCGTCCGATCCTGAAGCGTGACGCGCTCGGCATTCACGGCACCCTGTTCTACGACAATGAGGACAGACGAGACTATATTCCGTCGTCGAAGCGTGAAGTCGATTGGGAAAGCGGATCCGTCAACCAAGCCCAGCGCGACCTGTTCGCCAAGCATCGCTAATTTGTCCACGCCGCCCAGGAGCGGGGCGGTTTCGCGTCGCGTTATTTATCGTCACGATAGCGTTGTTTGGCGTGCCGTCCCGCCTGACAGGACCCAGATGAAGAATGTCGCCCTCGCGACAGCCCCGTATGGCACCCTCAAAGGAGCCATCTGAAATTGGCTGATCGTTACTGTCGAAATGATTCTTTTTGGGCCGTTACTGTCAACCAGCGGGCCGGTGCGCTGAAATAGCCAACGCCATCATATTCGTCACACCATATCGACGCCCACGCGCCGCTTCGACCATATAAACGCTCAGCCTCGTGGCGCCCCAGATAGTTGTAATAACGTTGGTGCTTGTCCCAACCCTCGACCCCCGCCGTCTTGTAACTCGCAAAATGCCAACCGCCCGGCTTGAGCGCTTTCCAAATGCGATCCAGGATTCCAGGCAATGCCACATTTGGCACGTGCAGCAACGAGGTGCACGCAACGATGGCATCGTAGCTTTCCTCCGCATGGAGTTCATCGAAACGCAGAACCCGAACCGTTCGCCCAAGCCGTTCGCTCGCAAGCGCGGCCATGGCGGGGGTACCGTCGGTTGCATCGATGTCGAAACCGAGCCTCTCCATTTCTGCAGCATCGCATCCGCTCCCACAGCCAAGCTCAAGGATGCGTGCACCCGGGCGGAGATTAGACAGGAATGTCACGAGTTCAGGCGTTACGTCTTCGGGACGCGCGGCCGAATAGGGTATCGCATTCGAGTCGTAAAAGTTGATGGTGTCCCGATCGAACGGAGAATCCTTCCCACTCCGCGAATCAGATCGATCGTAATCAGGCACTTGATACCTCCTGTTCGAGGGACCTTGGCACATGGGCGCCGGTCCGTTGCCGACGTTCCGTCCTGCTCCCCTAGAAAAGCCCGAGCGCCGCGACCTCTTCCGCTGTCAGCTCGATCCCGAATGCCTGGTTGAGCCGGGCGCGCCAGGCGGCGACGTCGGTGATTTCGATTTCGACCGCGTGCCCGGCGTCGTGCGCGCGATAGTGGCGCTCGTTCAGGCTCGCCATGCCATTAGCCAGCACTCTGGAGGCAAGGCGGATCTGGGTGAAGCGGCTCGTCGGTGCAGTCGAGGTCCAGTGGTTGCTGAGCGCCAGATCGACCTCCCAGACCTGGGCCAGAGTGAAGCTGTATTGTGGCTGGAAGCCGGTGCCGGTGTTGCGCCCGTCCGTCGTTCCAGGATGGCCGTCGCGGGACAGCATCCAGCCATGGATCGGATCGCGGGTGAGGCGGAACTGCGCGCCGTCTGATGCCTCTACCTCGGCGCCCTCCGCGAGCGGCATGACCGGGGCATAGCTGCCGCCGAAGCCGGGATCGGCGACCCAGTCCCGCCCGGCGATCGTCACCAGGCTGAAGACATGGGTGAGCGGCGGGGTGTCGCTCGCGCCGAGCCAGACTCGCGCCAGCGCCGGTCGGGCAGTGAAACCGAGCGCGGCCAGCGCGTCGAGGAACAGCCGGTTATGCTCGAAGCAATAGCCGCCACGGCGCGCCGTCACGAGCTTGGCGAAGACCGACGCACTGTCGATCCGGATGCCCCGGCCGAGAATGACGTCGAGATTCTCGAACGGGACGGCGAGGCGGTGCGCACGCTGCAGCGTCGCGAGACCCTCCGCATCGGCGGCGGGCGGTGCTTCGAGCGCGATGCGGGCGAGATAGGCGTTCAGATCGAACATGGGCTCAGTTCCTTTCTGCCAGTCGCGCCGCGGCGGCCTGGGTTCGCGCGTCGCGATCGGGCGCGGATTTCGCGACCATCGCCTGGTAGCGCGCCAGCGTCCCGGCATCGGCGCGTTCGGGCGATCCTGAATCGAAGGGCGGTGCGGGATCATATTCCAGGCTGAGCTGGACGAGTTTCGCGTGCGCCTCGCCGCGAATGGCGGCGGTCAGCGCGAGGCCGAAATCGATACCGGCCGTAACACCGCCGCCGGTTGCACGGTTGCGGTCGAACACGACGCGCTCCTTGACCGGGATCGCGCCGAACGCAGCGAGATGATGGTGCGAGGCCCAGTGCGTCGTCGCGCGATAGCCCTTGAGCAGGCCGGCGGCCCCGAGCAGCAAGGCGCCGGTGCATACGCTCGTCACCCAGGTCGCGCCGGCGGCTGCCTCGCGCACCCAGGCGAGTGTGGCCTCATCCTCCATTGCATCCTGGGTACCGAAACCGCCCGGAATGCAGAGGATGTCGGGCTGGGCCGCGTCGGCGAAGGTCGCGGTCGGCAGCAGCGCGAAGCCGGCATCGGTCGGCACCGGATCCCGGGTCTTCGCGACCAGATCGATGGTGGCGTTGCCGAGACGCGACAAAACCTGTGCCGGCCCGGTCAGATCGAGCTGAGTGACATTGGGGAAAAGCAGAAAGGCGATTCGAATCGGCGACAACTCTGGCATAGGGACCTCCAACGATCGAGGATATGCCCAGGCGAGCGGCCAATTACGTCTCGCGCTTCCCCGTGGTGCTCCACGATTCGCCAGTCACGCGAGAACCGGCTGGATATCCGCTGGCGCCTTTGCGGGCAAGCCGGCCTGGCGCACGATCCAGACCAGCAATGGCAAAGCGAGCGCCAGCCAGAGCCCAAGACCGAGCAAGGGCGGCCAGCCCCAATATTCGCCGGGCAGGTCCCTGATCTCGCCGCGCATGAACCCCTTCAGGATCGGGTTGACCAGCGGGAAGCGATATTCGCCCGGCGCGGCGATCTCGACCGCGGCAACGGCAAGATTGATGAACATGCCCGAGGCGATCAGCCCGGCGATCCAGCCGCGCCCGGTCGCGCGCCAATGGCGCCATAGCGGCGCGATGCCGAGTGCCAGGAAGCCGACCATCGGAATCGCATGGCGCGGCCCGGTCGAGGAACCACCATCCCAATAGACATAGGAGGCGTTGTAGAGCAGCACCACGAGGGTGATGGCCGCGACCAGGATGCCGAGATCGCGCGTTTCGGGCGTACGGATCAGCCGGATGACCCCGAACGGCGCGAGGAACAGGATTGGCGCCAGCCAGAACAGGCCGCGGGCGGTGCCGAAGGTGATTTCCCACAGCACCATGAGCTTGGGGTAGGTCAGCCCGAAAACCCCCTGGTTCATGCCGTCGAACCCGACCACGCCCGAATAGCCGACCTTGAAGAGCGTGCCGAAGGCGATCTCGTTATAGCAGATCAGCGGCAGCAGCGCGGCGATGCCGGCGCCGACGGCCAGGCCGAACAGCCGCGCGCGGAGCGGCCAGGCGAGTTGGCGGGTGCGCCAGATCACCCAGAGGATAATCGGCGTGGCTGAAATGGCAGCGGGATATTCGATGACCAATGCCCAGCCGAGCGCACCGCCGGCGATCAGCGGATAGCGCCGCCGCGAAAGCTCGCGCTCGCCCGAGGTGCCGCGCCAGATCGCCCAGGTCGCGATCAGCAGCAGGGCGCCGACAGGCGCATGGCCGAACAGAGTCGTCGACCAGCCCCAGACCGGCGTCGCCAGCGCATAGCCGAGCGCGGTTGCCAGCCCCGCCTCCGGGCTGCCGGTAACACCGGTCGCGAGATCCAACAGAAAGACGGCGGCAAGCGCGGTGAGGACCGCGGTGCTCATCGCCACCGCGAGCCGCAACCGCAGCCGCATGAAGCCGGAAAAGCCGTCATTGTTGATCCTGTGCGGATGGCTGGCGGACGTCTCGCCGGTAACCAGATCGGCGATCGCGACCGCCGGCATCGCCATCACCGTCATGCCCGGCGCCTTGTCGAGATAAACGTGGCTGCCGAACTCGGCCTTGTCGATCGTCAGCGTCTTGAACTCGTCGATCGTCGCCTTGTGCTGTTCGACCAGCGAGACCGCGGCGAAAAGGCGGGTCGCATTGTTCGGGTTGAATTCCCACGACCCGAACCAGACGATCGAGACCCAGACAAGCGCGAACAGGCCGAGCGCCACTGTGTGAGGCCCGCGGACGGGCGAGGACGGGATCATCAGGTCAGCCGAACAGCCAGACGCCGAGCATCCGCCCGAACGGGAGGGTGAAGACACCGGCGATCAGCAGCGCGCCGGTGACCATCCCGCGCACATTGCCCCGGTGCAGCGCGACGCGGTGGGTGCGGGCCGACCACCAGATGACGGGTGCCGCCACGATCACATAAGCGGAGAGGAGATGGATAAGGCTGAACCCGCCCCGATTGATCGTGTGGACCAGGAAGGAGAAGGCAGCCGCGAGGAAGATCGCGATCACCCAGACCCTGCCGAGCAGGCGGTGCTGCGAATCGCCGCGCCGGCGCAGCAGCTGGATCGGGGTGAGGGCAAGCGCTGTCAAAATGGCCGCGAGATGCGCCCAGACCGGCCACGGAACCTCGCCCCAATGCGCGTGGCCGCGCACCAGGGCGGTCAGCACCGTTATCAGGAGCGCGATCGCGGCGACCGCGAGGAACTTCTCATAGCCGTCCGCGGCAAGCGGCTTCACCCGTGGGGCGGTGCCCGTCACTGTTGCCATGAATCATGCCCCGACCAAAAGACAGCGCATCCTAGAGTCTGTGTCCGGCGCCCGCAACGGCTACGGAAATCGGGCCGCGATCAGGGCAGCGAATCCTCGACATGTTTTTCTTCGGCTTTCTTGTCCTTCTTCTCGGCGCGCGCCGCCTGGGCCTGTTGCAGGAAGCAGCCGGTCGAGCCGCCCGGGCCAACGGTGGAACAGCTGCCGATACCGCCGGCGACGGTCGGATCATTGACCAGGCCCTGCGCCCGCACCGCCCAGCTTTCATTTTCGGGCGTGACCCTGAATTCGCGCATCTCCTTGGGAATGCGGAACTGCTCGGCGGCGCTGCGACGGGTGCAGACGACGATCTCGTTGCCGTTCTGGTCGGTCGGGCAGCGCTCATTGCCGAACAGGACCAGCACGCCGTTGACGGGTGCGTTGCGCGAGACCTCGCCAGGGCCCTGGGGCTTGGGCGCAGCCGGCGCGCCGGGCAGGGCCGGGGTCGGCGCCCGGGCCGGAGCCTGGGTTGCGGTCGGGGTGGCGGTCGAGGCTGGGGCTGGAGTCGGAGTCGGGGTTCCGGTCTGGGCAGCCGCCGGGCTGAGAGCGGCGAGGGCGAACGCGCCCGCGACAAGTTTGACGATCATTGCTCTCTCCCAGTTCAGAGCCGCTTGGCCGTCGCTATGGCTAGCTTGCAGCCGACCCGAATCAATGCGGTTAAGACCGGATAGGCGACGGCATGTTCCGCACCCGAGGCGAGCGCGGTCTCACGGTGCTCGACCTCCTCCGCCTGGAAATCCGCGATCGCCGCCGACAATTCCGGATCGCTCTCGCCGAGGGTTTCGAGTTGCTCGGCATAATGTTTGTCGATCTCGGTTTCGACCGCGACCGTGCAGGCCATGGCCGCTTCGGGGCCCATCGCCGCCGTCACCGCGCCGAGCGCGAAGCCTGCGACATCCCAGAAAGGCTGGAGCAGGGTCGGCCGCACGCCGCGCCGCGCCATCATCGCATCGAAAAAGGCGCGGTGACGCTCTTCCTGAATCGCCATGCCGGCGACCTTGCGGGCGACAGGCGTACGATCACCCATCACCGCGAGCTGCCCGGCATAGATCCGCGTCGCGCCATATTCGCCGGCCTGATCGACCCGGACCATCGAGTCGGTCGCGCGCCTCGCATCGCCGGGCCGCCAGGCGCCGGTTGAGGTGGCGGTCGCGTTCATGGCCTGGGCCGTCGCATCAGCCACAGGATGGTGGCACCGCCGCCCAGCGACAACAGCGCGTTGAAGCCGGCGAGCGAAATCCCGAACAGGGTCCATTGCGCGACGTCGCAGCGGACGACCGGCGCGCTCATGATCCGCTTGAGCATGTCATCGACCGAGCCGCCATGCCCGGTCATGGTCGAGCTGCAGGCGGTGATGCCTTCCCACCAATGATATTCGACCCCGGCATGGTACACGCCGATCGCGCCGCTGACGATGATCGCGAGCGCCGCAAGCAGCACCAGTGCGCGTTTCGCGCCCGCGCCGGGTGCGACAAAGGCGAGCGCGGCAAGGACGATGGCGGCGATATGCGGATAGCGCTGCCACCAGCACATCTCGCATGGATAGAGATGGCCGATATATTGAGAGCCGAGCGCTCCCGCCATCAGGCCGAGCGGCAGCAGGAGCGCGAGGGCTCTGGCCGTGGTGAAGCGATCTCGCATTACCGCTTCACCTCGTCATGCCGGACTTGTTCCGGCATCCATCTCTCGACCCGCGATGCGGCTCCTTGTGGCGCGTTGGACCCCGGAACAAGTCCGGGGTGACGGAAGATGCGGAGGCAAGGGCTCACTTCTTCGTCACCGCCGCGATCTGCGGCGCGACGGCGAGCCGGCTGATCGTCTTCAGCGCATAATCGAGCTGGAAGTCGGTGACCCCCTTGGCCTTCAGCTGCTCGGGCGTCGCGGCGAAGCGAGGATCGGGCTTGGTATCCTCCTCGAGCACCGAGTTGTTCGTCTTGACCTCGTTGATCAGATGGCGGCGCAGATCATCCTCGCGGAACACCGGGCGCGATTTGTAATCGGGATCGGAAATCTGGGGCACCTTGACGTCGGGCTCGATCCCGCCCTCCTGCACCGACCGGCCCGAAGGCGTGTAATAGCGCGAGGTGGTGAGGCGCAAAGCCGTGCCGTTGCCGAGATCGAGCACAGTCTGCACCGAGCCCTTGCCGAACGAGCGCTCGCCCATGATCAGCGCGCGGTGATGATCCTGCAGCGCCCCAGCGACGATCTCCGAGGCCGAGGCGGTTCCGGCATTGGTCAGCACGATCACCGGCAGGCCGTGCGCATAATCGCCATTATGCGCGTAGAAGCGCTGGATATCGCCCTTTTCGCGCCCGCGCTCCGAGACGACTTCGCCATAGTTCAGGAAGACGTCGGCGACATTCACCGCTTCGTCGCGCAGGCCGCCGCCATTGTCGCGCAGATCGACGACATAGCCGAGGGGGGCATGGCCCAGCGCCTTGTCGATGCCGAGGACCGCCGCCCTAGTCGCCTCGCCGGTATTTTCGGAGAAGGTGTTGATGTTGATATAGCCGACATTGCCCTTCACTTCCCATTTGACGGGCTTCTGGACGATGCGCTCGCGCGTTACCGAGATGTCGATCGGCTTGTCATGGCCCGGGCGGATCAGGGTCAGCGAGATCTTGCTGCCAGGGGGGCCGCGCATCTCGGTGATCGCCTCGTCGAGCGTTTCGCCATAGATCAGCTTGCCGTTGATATGGGTGATATAGTCGCCCGACTTGATCCCGGCGCGCCAGCCCGGCGTATCCTCCTGCGGGGCGATCACCTTGACCGCGCCGTCCTCAAGCGTGACGCTGAGGCCGAGGCCGCCATAGCTGCCGGATGTCTGGATGCGCAGATTGTCGTAATCGAGCCCGGTCTCATAGGCGCTGTGCGGATCGAGCGCGGCGAGCATGCCGCTGATCGCGCCCTTGATCAGCGTCTTGTCATCGACCTTGTCGACATAGTCGGCCTTCACGCGGTTGAAGACATCCATGAACACATCGATTTCGCGATAGGTGCCGGTATCCACCGCTGCCATCGCGCTGGTGCCGATGGGCACGATCGCCAGCGCGATCGCAATGGCCGAGGCCTGGAAAAACGCGCGAGAGGCGGGACGTGTCATCGAAATTATACCTGTAAAGACATGATATGGGCACAGTAGCGCTATTTTCGGCCTGATCAAAGCCAAGCCGCCCTGAACGCAAGCTGAGCGGGGCCTGGCGGAGTCGAAGTTCAACCGAGCAGGGGCGTCATGTCCACGGCGCGGTCGCGGCGGCGGAGCTCGATCGTGACCCGCGGATCATCACCGCCGCCCGCCGCGCCGATCGGCGCGCCCTGCCCGACGCGCTCGCCGACCCGGACCGATACGGCGCCGAGGCCGGAAATCAGCGAAGTCCACCCGCCGCCATGATCGATGATGACGATCGTGCCATAGCCGCGGAACTGGCCGGCATAGGCGATCCGGCCGGCGGCGGGCGCAACCACCTGCGCCTCCTTCGCGCTGGCGATGGTCAGCCCGCGTGAGCGTACGCCAGCGTCGGAAAGCTCGCCCAGCCCCGTCACCACCCGTCCCACAACGGGAAGCCGGTAAGGCGGCGTGCCGTGCGACCAGGAGATGGTGTCGACGGGCGAGGCGACCTCGCCGGGGCGGGGCGGGCGCGGAAGCGGGCCGGGGAGCGATTCGAGCCCCTCGCGCGTCGCCGCCTGATTGCCGAGCTGGTCCATCAGGTCGACGATATCGCGGGCATGTTCGCCGAGCGCGATCGCTCGGTCCGATTCGAACAGCGCATCGCGACCGAGCGCGCGCGAGCGCAGCCGGTGCTCGGCTTCGAGCCGGGTCAGCGACAGCCTTTGTTCCTCGAGCTGGGTGCGGCTGTCGGCAAGCGCCTTTGTCGCCGCCGTTGCGCCGGCCTGGAGCTGGCGGGTGCGGGCGAGATCGGCGCGGACATCAGCGGTGCGCGCGCGGATCACCGGCAGGGTGTTCGCTAGCACCGCGCGGACATGGACGAGATCGTCGACCGAGCCGGGCTGTACGACGCTGATCATCGCCGGCCGCCGGGCGAGTGATTGCAGCGCCGCCATCAGCCGGGTGACCGGCCCCTGGCGGACCGCAAGCCTGGTGCGCTGGGCGGCGAGCAGCCGGTTTATGATCGCCATCCGCGCCTGGCCGGCGGCGATATCAGCCTCGATCTGTTGGATATGCGCCGCGACCGACGCCTCCTGCGCGCGCGCCTGAAGCGCCTGGTCCTTCTCGTTCGCGGCAGCCTGTTCTAGCCTGGCGGAGCGCTCGGCGGCGGCTTTTGACGCCGCCTTGGCCTCGATGAGACGCTGTTGCTGCTCGGAAACGGGGGCTTGCGGGAAGGCGGTCTGCGCCGACGCGGCAAAGAATCCGCTCGCGGCCAGCGCGACGATCGCGATTGCTCCCCAGGCAAGCCTTCCCCTCACCCCGTCATCCTTCGCGGTGATAGGGGTGATTTGCAAGGATGCTCGCCGCGCGCCACAATTGCTCGGCAAGCATCGCGCGGGCGAGCAGGTGCGGCCAGGTCGCGCGGCCGAACGACAGGAGCAGATCAGCGTTCGCGCGTTCGCTATCGTCAAAGCCATCGGCCGCGCCGATCAGGAAGCGGGTTTCACGCACCGCTTCGTCGCGCCACCGGCCCAGTCGCTCGGCAAAGGCGCGCGAGCCAAGCATCTCGCCGGTTTCGTCGAGCATCACGATGCGGGTCTGGCCTTCGACCGGAGGCATCCTGCCGCCCGTATCGGGCAATTCAGTCAGTCGCACCGGCCAGGTGAGCCGCTTCACATAGCGATCGACCAGCTCGGCCTCGGGCCCGCGCCCGATCCGGCCACGCGCGACAATGTGGAGCAGCAAGCCCGTTTACGCGTCGCGCGCGGGGGCCGGCTCCGCTGGCGGCGCGTCACCAAATGCCCACATCCGCTCCAGATTATAGAAGCTGCGCACTTCGGGCCGGAAGAGGTGGACGATCACGTCGCCCGCGTCGATCAATACCCAGTCAGCGGTCGGGAGCCCCTCGATCCGCGTCGTGCGGCCAAGCTCGCCCTTGATCTTCTCGGCGAGCTTCGATGCCATCGACGCAACCTGACGGGTCGAGCGGCCGCTCGCGATCACCATGTGATCGGCGATGCTGCTCTTGCCGGCGAGCGGGATCGAGATCGTGTCCACGGCCTGATCGTCATCGAGCGACGCCAGGACGAGTTGATGCAGCGCGTCGACCTCTTCGGGATCGGTCGCACGCAGAACGGAGGAAGATGAGGCCAAGACGGTTCCTATGTTGAGGGTGGGGACGATAATCGCGGCAGAAAACGCCGCTGCCAGGCGGGATCGGCCATGCGAAGCCGGGTCGCGGAAGTCGGGTCGGGGCGGAAGCGCAACAGCACGAGTGCCGGCAATCTCCACTTCGTCCAGTTCTTTCCCTGGCATGCGGGCCGGATGAAGCGCCGCAACCAACCCATCGCGGGGGCCGCGCGGGCAGCGCCATCATAGCCCGGACGCGCCACAACCGCAATCGGAACCTCACGGGCGATCCGGCGCCAGTCGCGCCACTGGTCGAACTGGGCGAGATTGTCGGCGCCCATCAGCCAGATGAAGCGCTTATTGGGATAAAGGCGGGTAAGGGCACGGACGGTGTCGATAGTGTAGCGCGTGCCCAGTTTCAGCTCGATCGCGCTCGCGCGGATCGGCGCGTGCCGCGCCATCGCCTGTGCGGACGCGAAGCGCGCGGCGAAGGGAGCCATGTCGCCGGATTTCTCCTTCAGCGGATTGCCCGGGGAAACCAGCCACCACACTTCGTCGAGCCCAAGTGCCGCGATCGCGGCGAGGCTGATCGCGCGGTGGCCGCTATGTGCCGGGTTGAAGGAGCCGCCAAGGATGCCGATGCGGGTCATTCGACCAGCCAGTCGGCCGCACCATGCCTGACGCGGCGGATTTCGATATCGCTGCCGCGAACCACATAGAGCAGGAGGAAAGGCGTGTGCCGCACGTTCCATTTGCGGACATCGAGATTCACGATTGGCCGGCCGATGTTTGGATTGGCCAGCAGCGCCAAAGCGGCGCCATCGATCCGATCGACCATCGCTTCAGCAAGATCGGGATCGATCGCGTCATAATAGTCAGCGATCGCAAAGACATCGTCGCGCGCGGGCCGCGACCAGAGAACGCGCATCAGGCGACGCGCTTCCGACCCAGCTTCCAGCTCTTGATGTCGGCGATCATTTCCTCATGCGTCAGATAGTCGCCGCGATCCATCGCATCCTCACCTTGCTTGATGAAGGCGCGGAACTCGGTTTCTTCCTTGACGTAGCGCTGGATCGCCTTGGCAACGAGCCAGGCGCGTGTCCGCTCCTGATCGGCGGCAAGCGCGTCGAGCGCCTGCAGCGTTGGCTCATCGATACGGGCGGTGATGACGGCCGTCCTGCTCATGTATCGAATGTATACGTTCGATACATGCGAATCAAGTCTCGCACAGCGGCAGCTTCAGAACATAGTTGCGGCGGGCGCGCGAGAGCGCGATCATCCAGCCGCGAAATAATCAGGGCCGGATCTGGCCGGTGCCGCGCACGATCCATTTATAGGTGGTGAGGCCCTCGAGCGCGACCGGGCCACGCGCATGGAGGCGGCCGGTCGCGATGCCGATCTCGGCACCGAGGCCGAACTCGCCGCCATCGGCGAACTGGGTCGAGGCGTTCCACAGCACGATCGCGCTGTCGACGCCCGCAAGGAAGCGCTCGGCCACGCTCTCATCGCCCGCGACGATGGCATCGGTATGATGCGATCCGTGCGCGGCGATGTGCGCCATCGCGCCATCGACGCCGTCGACCATCGCCACCGAGGCGATCGCCTCCAGATATTCAGTGTCCCAATCAGCGGGACTGGCGGGCAGGACCGCGGGCACCAGCTCGCGCACCCCGGGGTCCCCGCGCACCTCACAGCTTGTGGCGACCAGCGCACCGACCAGCGCGCCGGCATGCGGATAGCTACGATCGATCAGCAGCGTCTCCATCGCACCGCAGATACCGGTGCGGCGCATCTTGGCGTTGACGGTGATCGCCTCCGCCATGGTCGGATCAGCCGAGGCGTCGACATAGACATGGTTGATGCCGTCGAGATGCGCGAGCACCGGCACCCGCGCCTCCGCCTGCACCCGCGAGACCAGGCTCTTGCCGCCGCGCGGGACGACCAGATCGATCATGCCCTCCGCGCCGAGCATAGCCCCCACCGCCGCACGATCCGTCGTCGGCACGAGCTGAACCGCATCGCGCGGCAGGCCTTCCTGCTCAAGCCCGGCGACAAAGGCTGCGTGGATGGCGCGGTTGCTCTCGATCGCCTCGGAGCCGCCGCGCAGGATGACGGCGTTGCCAGACTTGACGCAGAGCGACGCGGCATCCGCGGTCACGTTCGGGCGGCTTTCATAGATGATGCCGATCACGCCGATCGGCACGCGGATCCGGCGCAGCACGAGCCCGTTGGGGCGGCGATTCTCATCGATCAGCTGGCCCACCGGATCACGGAGCAACGCCACCGTGGCGACGCCCGCCGCCATCGCCTCGATTCGCCGGGCATCGAGCCGAAGCCGATCGAGCATCGCGCCGGAAAGACCGGCAGCCTCGGCCCGCGCCATATCCGCCGCGTTGGCGGCCATGATTTCTGGCGCCGCCTCGCGGATCGCCTCCGCCGCAGCTTCCAGCGCCCTGCTCTTCGCGGCGCTCGACGAGGCGGCAAGCTGGCGCGCCGCGGCGCGGGCGCGCTTACCCATATCAGCGATCAAACCCGCGGAATCGATTTCGACATCAGCCATGGCGCACCGCTACCACGCTCGCCGCCGCCTGCCAAAGCCCTATCGCCTTAACTGCATCCGGTGATAATCGGGCCCAATGAGCGGGGGAATCGAAGCAGCCGGCGATATCGCCACCGGAGCCCTGATCGGGCGCGCTTTCGAGCCGCGCGCGGGGGAAGGCCATGGTGGGACCGCGCACGGCCTGTGCCTCAACTGCGGCACCGCACTGATCGGCGATTATTGCCATGCCTGCGGCCAGGCCGAGCATGTTCACCGGACGCTGAGCTCGATCCTGCATGATCTGCTCCACGGCGTCTTCCATTTCGAGGGCAAGGTGTGGCGGACCGTGCCGATGCTCGCCTTCCATCCGGGTTCGCTGACGCGCCGTTTCATCGCCGGCGAACGCGCGCGCTTCGTCTCGCCGCTCGCGCTGTTCCTGTTCTCGGTCTTCCTGATGTTCGCGACGATCCACACTTTCAGTGGCGAGCTGGAGGTCCCGAACCGGGTTGCTGCATCGTCCAAGCAGATCGCCGAGGTCGACAAGCAGATCGCGGACGCCAGCGCCAAGCTCAAACAGGCACAGGCAGATCATGCGCACAAGCCGGCTGACATTCCGGATGGGGACCTGATCGCCGCCAAGGCCATCCTTCAATCCTTGAAGGTCACGCGCGCGACCATGGGGACCGACAAGAACGGAAACGGCGGGGGCACCTTCAAGGAGGTGAACACCGGGTGGCAGATGTTCGACAAGGGCATTGCCAAGGCACGCGAAAATCCGGGCCTCGCGCTCTACAAGCTTCAATCGAGCGCCTATAAATTCTCCTGGGCGCTGATTCCGATCTCGGTGCCGTTCGTGGCCCTGATGTTCCTGTGGCGCCGCCGCTTCCACCTGTACGACCATGCCATCTTCGTCACCTATTCGCTGGCGTTCATGATGCTGTTCGTCGTCGCGCTCACCGTCGCCGGCAATATCGGCCTATCCAGCGGGCTGATCATCCTTGCCGCGCTGACCGTGCCGCCGGTGCACATGTTCGCGCAGCTGCGCGGCGCCTATTCGCTGCGCAAGCGTTCGGCGCTGTGGCGGACGATCGCGCTGATGATCTTCTCGTTCATCGCGTTGAACGCCTTTGCCGTCCTTCTGCTGGTCCTGGGCCTGATGGAATAGCGCGCGTCGCCTCAGCGACAGGGGTAGCTTTTGTCCATGAAGCCGTAAAAGGCCGCCTTCACGCTCATCATGCGCTTTGCGGGCGGGATTGCCTTGAACGCGGCCATCAACATATCCGAATCGACCTTCGCCTGGCCCTTGGGTGGCGGGCAGCTCCGCGGCTTTCGGTGCGCGGCCTGAGCAGCATCCAGTTCGGAGCGATAAGCGGTAGCCGCCGTCTTGATCTCGTCGCGGAGCAGGGTGAGATCGGGCGACACCATCGCCGCAAAGCCTTTGGCCTGGAGCGCGCTCGTCTTCGCGAGGAACTCGTTGACCGTCATCGCCTGAGCCGCCGCCGGCGCCAGCAGGAGCGCCAGTGCCGCTGCCTTGATCGTTCCCCGCATCGCCGCTCCCTTTTTGAAATGTGGCGAGCAGGAAGGACCGGCTGGTGAACCGAAAATGAACTGAAATGGCTGCGGACGCCACGCCGGTGCTTCACCGCCGCCAGTCGTGCGGTTATGCGTTTGAAAACGGGGGACTGGCAGCATTCCATGATTATCGGAATCGACCTTGGCACGACCAACAGCGCGGCAGCGGTCTGGAAAGACGGCGTAGCGACGCTGATTCCCAACCGGCTCGGCCAGACGCTGACGCCCTCGGCCGTCAGCATCGACGATGACGGCACCCTGCTCGTCGGGCTGGCCGCGCGCGACCGCCAGGCCAGCCATCCCCACGCAACCGCGACCGCCTTCAAACGCTATATGGGGACGAAGCGCACGACCAAATTGGGCGGGCGCAACTATAGCGCCGAGGAACTCTCGGCCCTCGTCCTGCGCAGCCTGAAGGAAGATGCCGAGGCCTTTCTCGGCGAGCCGGTGACCGAGGCCGTCATCACCGTGCCCGCCTATTTCAACGACCAGCAGCGCAAGGCGACTCACCGCGCCGGCGAAATCGCGGGCTTGCGCGTCGAGCGCCTGATCAACGAGCCGACCGCGGCCGCGCTCGCTTACGGCATCCACAATCTCGATCGCGAGGCGCGCTTCTTCGTGTTCGATCTGGGCGGCGGCACCTTCGACGTTTCGATAGTCGAGATTTTCGAGGGCATCATCGAAGTCCGCGCATCGACCGGCGACAATCAGCTTGGCGGCGAGGATTTCAACGAGCTGCTGATCGGCATGATGCGCGCGCACTTCGCCCACCCATGGGAGCCGTTCGAACGCGACGACGCGCTGTATCAGAAGATTCGCGAACAGGCCGAGAGGGCTCGTCGCGACATGACGACCGCACCCTCAGCGACAATGCGGGTCGTCTGGAAGGACGAGCCTTACACGTTCGAAGTCTCGACCGCCGAGTTCGAGGCCCAGGCAGCGCCGCTGATCGAACGGCTGCGCGAGCCGGTGCTGCGCGCGCTTCGCGACAGCGACCTTCGCCCCGAAGCGCTCTCCGACATCATCCTGATCGGCGGCGCGACGCGGATGCCGGTCGTCCGCCGCGCGGTGGCGCGCATGTTCGGGCGCTTCCCGAATGCGACGGTCAATCCCGACGAGGCGGTTGCGCTCGGGGCAGCGGTACAGGCGGGCCTCAAGGCGCGCGACGCCGCATTGAAGGAAATCGTCGTCACTGATGTCTGCCCCTATTCGCTGGGCGTGAATGTCAGCCGCCAGCTTCCCGGCGGCGGTTACGAGACCGGGCTGTTCGCACCGATCCTCGAGCGCAACACCGTGATCCCGGCGAGCCGCGTCCACAGCTTCCAAACGCTGCAGGACAACCAGACCGAAGTGTTGTTCGGCATCTATCAGGGCGAAGCGCGGCTGGTGCGTGACAATGTCGCGATCGGCGAGACGCGGGTGAAGGTACCGCGCGGCCCGGCCGGGCAACAGATCCAGGTGCGCTTTTCCTACGATGTCAGTGGGCTGCTCGAAGTCGATATCCTGGTCGAGAAATCCGGGCTGCGGACCAGCCTCGTCATCAACGACGATCAGATCGGCGACGAGGCGGCGATCGCTGAACGCCGCACCGCGCTGGCGGCGCTCAAGACGCATCCGCGCGAGGACGAACTCAACCGGGCCGCGCTGGCGCGGGGCGAGAAATGCTATGAGAATTTCCTCGGCGATGAACGGGCGATCATCGACCATCTGATTACCCAGTTCCAGATGGTGCTCGACAGCCAGGATCCCCGCGCGGTCGACCATGCGCGCAGGGATTTCCACGAAGCGCTCGACCGCATCGAGGGCGAGCGCTTCCTGTGAAGGGCCCGGAGATTGGTCCTGCGATCGGGCCGGGGACTGAGGTCGCCGTTTGAACATCTGGCAGATCCTCGGGATTCCACATGGCAGCGATCGTGACGCGATCCGGCGTGCCTATGCGACGAAGCTGCGCGTCACCCATCCGGAAGACGACCCCGAAGGCTTCAAGCGGTTGCGGGCCGCCTATGAGGCAGCGCTGCGGCATATCGAATACCAGTCCTGGCACGATATCGAGGACGACGGGGACGACGGGGACGAGGGCCAGGGCGAGGAAGAGGGCGAGAGCGAAGAGGTAAGTACCGCGGCCGAACTCATTGCCTGGGGGGAGCCGCAATCGGGGACCCGGCCTGAACCGGACGAGCCTGTCATCGCACCGGAACTCGACGCCATGCGCGCCGCCCGCGAAGCTGAGCTAGACGCGCTGCGCGGCGCCATGGCCGCGCTCGAAAAGAGCTTGCGCGGGCCGTGGCGACCTGATGATTCAGCACTCGGTGAGCAGCTCGAGGCGATCCTGCGCTCGCCGGCGCTGGCCGAAATCCGAATCCGCACCGATGTCGAGCCCTGGCTCGCCGACCTGCTGGCCGCGACGATCCCGCATAGCGATGCAGTGCTGTTGCAGTCGATCCAGGCGTTCGGCTGGCTCGACGGGGACCGCAGGCGGTCCTTCAACCCCGTGATCGCCGCCGTGCTCGACCGGCTCGACGAATGGCGGCTGATCGAGAGCCTGAATCGCCCGAGCCATGTCCACCACGCCGCCTGGCGATCGCTGACGCAGCCGCCCGGCCCATGGTGGTCCTGGCGGATCGCTGCGTTCAAACCCGGCATGATCACCGGAATCGAGATCTTTCTCGGGATCCGCGGTGAGGTCGCGCGCGGCCTGCGCTTTTCCTATCGCAAAGATTCGGTCGAGCGATGGCAGCGCTTCCTCGCCAAGCCGCGGCTGACGCTCGGGATATTGGCGCTGATGCCGTTGGCGTTCCTGGGATTGCTCGGTTTCAGCATAATTGTCGCGGGTACCGGAATTGCCGGTTCCACTGTCGTTATTGGCGGCATGTCGGCAGTCGCCTTTGCGACGCCGTCGGCAGCGCTGTTCCTGCTGGCGCGATGGCAGCGGCGATGGCGCGAAGAGCCCGACCATCCGCGCTGGCTGAGCGACGGTTGGCTTACCGGCTATTTCGCGCTCCCTTTCGTGGCGATGGCACTGCCGCCGCCTTGGCCCGCGCTTGTCGTGCTGCCCGCGATCGGAATCGCGATCTGGGCCTATATCGTCGCGCCGCCCGCTGAGCCGGGCGCGCTGAAGCTTGGTGCCGGCGCAGCTTTCTGTGCGGCGGCCTCCGGCCTCCTACTGATCCTCTCGCCACCCGATCCTGCCGACCTGTTTGCGCTGGCGGTCATTGCCTGCCTCCTCGCTTATCTTAGGCTCACCTCGTGGTCTGCGATCGGAGCGATTTTGCGCCCGCTGTTCGGGCCGCGCCGCGAATGGTTCATCCTCGGCGGAACCATCGCCGGATTGGTTGTCACCCTGATTGCCTTCCAGCTGCGAGCGGCGTGGCATCCCGTAGCTCCCGCCTACCCGTTTGCCCTCGCCGCCGCAGCGTTGCTGCCGCTTATCGGCTCGCTTCCCCGGGGCCCCGAGTGGCCGCTACGACCCGTCGCGGGCATTGTTCTGGGGCTGGCGTTTCTGATGGCGCTCGGCGCATCGACTCAGCCCGACCGGGCCGCCAGTCCGGTACTCGCGCCAATCGCGACGACGCCAGCCGATGACGCCCGGACCGATCTAGCAATGCAGGCGCTCGAACGGCGCCAGCCGGGCTACACCGAGCTGCGGCACGGCAATCCTGCGCTTTATGCCGATGTACGCGCGATCATGACACGCTTCGTCATGCACAAGATTACACGCCAAGACGCTGACCGCACAATCACTGGCCTGATCAATCATGCCTATTTGACCATGCTCCCTGAGGCGAGCAGCGACGCACTGGTAGAGAGCCTCCGCTTCCGCCTCGAACGCCTACGCATACTACGCCGCGGCGCCCCCGCGTCCTGCGCGTCGGGAGACGCGTGGAACGGCGGGACCGCGGTTTCAGAAGACTTGCGCAGCCGCGAGGAAATCGAGGTCTTCAGGTTGATATCGACCCAGCCCGACACAGACGCGCCCGGGGACGTCATCAGCAACGCCCAGATTCTGGAACGCGCCGCCACTACGGAACATGTCGATCAGCCAACGCTGATGGCCCGGCTGAACGGGAAGAAAGGCGTCGATATGGCCTGTTCGGCCCGGATCGCGATCACCCAGGCTCTGCTTGACAGTGACAATGTCGACGACATCGCGGCTACGCTCCGCGAAGAATATCGGCAGGCTCTTGCCCGAGGAACGGCCAGCTCAACCCAGGGAAAGGGTGGCGATCTCAGTCCGTGATCCCGGCCGGGGATCACGGACTGTGGCGTGGAGGTCAGGCGCCCTGGGGTGCCGGGCTGCCGAACGGACCCTTGGGCCGCCGCGTCTTCGGGATCGAGGTGCCGCCGGCGGGTACTGCCGGACCGTTCGTATCATTGTCGACCCGGCCGATATCGTCACCCGCGGCCAAACGCTTGATCTCCTCGCCGGTCAGCGTCTCATATTCGAGCAGAGCGCCGGCGATCAGATGAAGCTGATCGATATGCTTGGTCAGTACCTCGGTCGCGCGGGCGAGGCCGCCATCGACCAGCCTGCGGATTTCGCTATCGATCATCAGGGCAGTCTCGTTCGACATATTGTGCCGCTGAGTCTGCGAATAGCCGAGGAAGGTCTCGCCCTGCTGTTCTTCATATTGCAGCGGGCCGAGCTTGTCCGACATGCCCCATTGCATGACCATCGCGCGGGCGAGCTTGGTCGCCTGCTTGATGTCGCCAGAGGCGCCTGACGAAACCTTGTCATAGCCGAAGATCAGCTGCTCGGCGACGCGCCCACCCATGACGGTCGCCAGATCCGCAAACATCTTGTCGCGGTGATAAGAGTAACTGTCGCGCTCCGGCATGCTCACGACCATGCCAAGGGCACCGCCGCGCGGGATGATCGTCGCCTTGTGGATCGGATCGGAAGCTGGCTCATGGACCCGAACCAGCGCGTGCCCGGCTTCGTGATAGGCGGTCATCCGCTTCTCGTCGTCGGTCATCACCAGGGAGCGCCATTCGGTGCCCATGATAACCCGGTCCTTGGCAATCTCGAACTGCGCCATCGCGACGAGACGCTTGCCGAGCCGGGCGGCCATCAGCGCCGCCTCGTTGACGAGATTGGCCAGATCGGCGCCCGACATCCCCGGCGTGCCGCGCGCAAGCGTGCGCGCATCAACATCGGGTGCGATCGGCACCTTCTTCATGTGAACCTGGAGGATTTTCACCCGGCCCTCGATATCGGGCAGGGGAACCGTGACGCGCCGGTCGAACCGGCCCGGCCGCAGCAAGGCGGGATCGAGCACGTCGGGGCGGTTGGTCGCGGCGATGATGATGATGCCTTCATTGGCCTCGAAGCCGTCCATCTCGACCAGCAGCTGGTTGAGCGTCTGCTCGCGCTCGTCATTGCCATTGCCGAGGCCGGCGCCGCGATGGCGGCCGACCGCGTCGATTTCGTCGATGAAGACGATGCACGGCGCCGATTTCTTGGCCTGTTCGAACATGTCGCGCACCCGGCTCGCGCCGACGCCGACGAACATCTCGACGAAATCCGAACCCGAAATGGTGAAGAAGGGCACGCCCGCCTCACCCGCGATCGCGCGGGCGAGCAGGGTCTTGCCGGTGCCGGGCGAACCGACGAGCAACGCGCCCTTGGGGATCTTGCCGCCGAGCCGTGCGAATTTGGTCGGGTCCTTCAGGAACTCGACGATCTCCTGCAATTCCTCGCGGGCCTCGTCGATGCCGGCAACGTCGTCGAAAGTGACCTTGCCCTCGCGCTGAGTCAGCATCTTCGCGCGGCTCTTGCCGAAACCCATCGCGCCCGACCCGGAATTTTTCTGCATCTGGCGCACGAAGAACAAGGCGACGCCGAGCATCAGCACGAAAGGCAGCGACTGAACGAGCAGATATTGCCAGATCGGGGTACCGTCCTCAGGCTTGGCGTTGATCACCACGCTGTTCTTGCGGAGCCGTTCAGTCAGCTGCGGATCCTGCATCGCATAGGTGCGGAACCGGGTGCTGTCCTTGAAGGTACCGGTAATCACCTCGCCGGCGACGTTCACATCGCGCACATTCCCGGCCTCGACCTTGTCGAGGAAGGCCGAATAGGCGATCGTGCTGCTTGCGGCCGGCTGCGGCGCCCCGTTGAACAGCGTGACGAACACCGCGCCAACCAGGAGGATGCCAAACCAGATCAGCAGGCTCTTCATCCAGGGATTGCCGCCCCCATTATCGGGGCCCTGCTGCTTCTCATTGTCGTTCATGGGTATCGGATACCTTTCGCCACCAAGATAAGCGGTGCGCGGTTAATGGCAATGGAACAAACTGCAGGTTTCGCCAATCAGTGTGATCGACGCGGTGGTGCCTGGCGAAAGTGCCAGATATCGCCCCTGGCCGAGGCCATGACCTCAGCCTGGGTCGCGGCCTTTCCCGCCTCGAGCGCATCGAGCAGCGCTTCGACATTGGTGGCCGGCGACCAGCTCCCGGCGCCCATGAAGTTCACGCGCAGAACATGCTCGATCGCGAGGCGCACGAGGTACCGACGGACAGCGCGCGGCAGCCCAGCGACGTCGAAGCTGATCTCATTGTCCCCGGACGGCAGCGCCCGCTCGCTGCGAAACCACTGGCTGATCGCAAGCATGTCAGCGTCGATTTCAGCGAGATGGGCAGCCGAACGCCCGATCTGCACCGGATCGATCCATGGCGCCTCGGCCAACAGGCGACGGAACCGGGTGCGGTCGAAACGATCATCATTGTTGCTGGGATCGTCCACAAACGGGACGCGCCCATCTGTGGCCACTGCCCGCAGTTCCTGATGACGCCAGCCGAGCAACGGCCTGACCAGCGCCAGCTTTTGTCGGCGACCTGCAACATCCATGTCGATGTCCCGCCGGGCGCGCACCGCGGCGAGGCCTGGCAATCCCGAGCCCCGCGCCGCCCGCATCAGGAAGGTCTCGGCCTGATCATCGGCGTGGTGGGCGGTCGCCAGCGACGCCGCGCCGGCCTTCACCGCCCAGCGTTGGAGCAGCGCGTAACGCTCCTGCCGCGCCCAGGACTGGATATTGTCGCCGGCGTGAGGCGGGACCGCGATGTTCAAGACATCATGCGCGATCCCCGCCGCCGCGCAATAGCGGGCCACCATGGCTGCCTCGTCTGCGGATGCGGATCGCAGCCGGTGATCGACCGTCGCCGCGACCGCCTGGCCGGGAAAGGCGGCGTGCGCGAGCACGAGCATCGCCATGCTGTCGGGGCCGCCCGAGACAGCAAGCGCGATCCGTTCGCCGGCCGCGACGGGACGGCCAAGCACCGCTTCGAAATCGCTTCGAAATCGCTCGACGGAAGCCGCGTCAGGTGCGCTTTCGCGCACGTGCCTAGCTGGATCCCGGCCTGCGCCGGGATGACCCTGATCCTCGGATCAGGGTCACTTGCACTGCGCCTCGGTGCGGCCGCGCGCGACATCGGCCTTGATCGCTGCGCTCATATTCTCGGCATAGACCTGGTTCAGCACGCCAAAGACTTCACAGGCCTTGGCCGGCTTGTTGATCTTGATCAGCGTCTGGGCGAGATAGTTCAGGCTGTCGGGCGCCCGGTCGCCATCGGGCATCTTGTGGAAATTGTCGTAGAAGGACTGCATCGCGTCCCGGACATTCCCCTCCTCCAGATAGGAGCGGCCGAGCAGGTTCTGCGCATAGCTTGCCCGTTTGTGCTTGGGCCAGGTCGCGACGACCTTCTGGAACTGCGCTTCAGCCTCGGGATAGAGCTTCGCCGCCCATAGCCGATACCCGTAGAGATAGGCGTCCTCGGCCGGATCGTCCGTGACCGGCGGCTTTTCGACCGCCGCGACCTTCCTGGCGCGGTCCGCGTCCTTGACCGGAGCGCCCGACGGCGTCGGTTTGCCGGCCGGCGGGACTGGCCTGGTGGCGACAGGGGCCGGCTTGGTCGCGGACGGCTTGCTCACTGGCGGCATCGCGACGCCGGCCGGCGATTCCATCGCGCCCGAGCTTGTGCCGACCGAGGAGGCATTCTCCTCCAGCACTTTCAGCCGCGCTTCGGTCGTCCGCTTATAGGCGTTGAACGCATCCTCGAGTTGCTGGACGCGGTGCTGGGTCGTCTCGATCTGGCCGGTCATGGTGGTGATCTGCGATTCGAGCGCATTCACCCGCGCATCCAGATCGGCGGCCGGACTGTTCGACGGGCTGCCCGGAATCGTGGTGCTCACCGGCGGCGGATTGATGTCGGGCTCGACATATTGGCCGCCGCCGCCCGGGAAGACCTTGCGCTGCACGGCGCGCATCTCGCTTTCGAGCCGGCCGACCCGGCCCTCGATCGCCGTCTGGGCATGCGCTGCCTGCGAGCCAAGCGTCAGCCCCGCGACCAGCTCCGCCGCCATCATCGCCGTCATCAGATATTTGCGCATGGATACACCCCCCCAACGCGGTGAACGTCCGGGTATAGCTGACAGATTCATCCTGTCGCCAGCCTTAAGGAGTCGGGGTGGCGGTGGGAGCCGGCGCCGCGGGCGGCGGCGTCACAACGGGCAGGGTCGCGGCGGCGGCCGGCGTGCTCTCGCTGCTTGGGCGCGCCGCCGGCGGCTTGCGCGTCGCGTGGGGCGTGGAGGCAGCGCTTGTCGGCGTCGCGCCGGGAGTCGGCACCGTTTGCGGCGTGGCGCTTGCCCGGGCAGCGAGCGCGGCCGCGCTGACCGGGACATCCTTGATGGGACGGGCACCGTCACCGAGCGGCGGAATCGCAGTGCCGTCGACCGTCACCTGAAGCTTGTCCGGCCGGCCGACATTGATCATCGGATTATTGGCATCGGCGGGGACATCATAGCGGTCACCCGCCTTGAGCGTGTTCTCGTAGAGTGTCTTGCCGGTCGCGTCATAGATCCGCATCCAGACTTCGTCAGTGGCGGTGATCGTCACCTTGCCCGCCGCGACGGGTGCTGGCGCGGCGATAGGCGCGGCCTGGGGCAGCTGCGGCGCCTCGGTCGGAGCGGGCGCGGGTGCCGAACCATCGCCCCGGAACCAGGGCGTGCCATACCAGAGGCCAGCCCCGATCAGCAGCAGCACCGCACCGATGACACAGGCGATGACGATACCGCTGGTCGGCGCGCGCGACGAATCGGTCTGTTCGAAGGATTCATATTCGACGTGACGCGTGGTGGTGTCGTTCTGGCTGCGGATGTCGCGGGCAATCGCGACCTCGTCCGCGCCGACTGCCCTGGCATAAGCCTTGGCGAAGCCGACTGAATAGGTGATCGAAGGGAGCGCCGCGAAGTTCGATGCCTCGATCGCCTCGAGCTGGCGGACCGGGATACGGGTCCGCGCGCCGATCTCGGCCAGCGACAGCCCCTGCGCCTCGCGCGCCTCTTTGAGGCGCTCGCCCGCTGTCTTGGGGAACAGAGTCGCTTGGTCGCCGGGATCAGGGTCGGTCATTCTTGTCTCCGGCAGGAAGGTTGCGGCCCATTATAGCCCTGCGTCAGCGTGTCTCACAAAGCGCCGCTGCGGTGTCAACGGCCTGTTCCGCCGTCCGTCACGGTATCACGCCAGTTCGACGCCGCTTTGCGCCGCCCAGGCGAGCAAAGCGGCTCGCATGTCGCGGGGCGGGGCGGCGAGCAGCGACTCCATATGCGCGATCAGCGCGGGCCGATCGAGCGACCGGACCATTGCCTTGATCGGCCCGACCGCCGCCGGGGTGATCGACAGGCGGTCGATACCGAGGCCGATCAGCGCCATCGCTTCCAGGGGCCGCCCGCCCATTTCGCCGCACACTGCGAGCTGCACGCCCGCGCCCCGGGTCGGCGCGACGAGGCGGCGCAGGAAGCGCAGGATAGCCGGGCTCAGCCAGTCATAGCGCTCCGCGAGCTTGGGATTGGCGCGGTCGGCGGCGAACAGGAACTGAGTCAGGTCGTTGGTGCCGACCGACAGGAAATCGATATTCGGCAGCAACAGGTCGAGCTGTTCAGCGAGCGCCGGCACCTCCAGCATCGCACCGTAGCGGATTTCGGTCGGCAATTTGCGGCCCCGCGCGCGCATCCATTCGCGCTGCGTCTCGAACAGGGCCCGGGCCTCGTCGAACTCCCAGGGCTCCGAGACCATCGGGAACATGACGTTGAGCGTGCGCCCGGCCGCCGCATCCAGCAGTGCCCGCGCCTGGACCTTCATCAGCCCGCCCCGCTCCAGCGCAAGCCGCAGGGCGCGCCAGCCCATGGCCGGGTTCTCCTCGTCGCCGTCGTCCTTGTTGAGATAGGGCAAAGCCTTGTCACCGCCGATATCGACGGTGCGAAAGATCACCGGCCGCTCGCCCGCTGCATCGAGCACATCCTTGTACAGCCGCTGCTGGCGCTCACGCGACGGCAAGGTCGACGAGATCAGGAACTGGAACTCGGTGCGGAACAGGCCGATACCGTCGGCTCCCGCCACATCGAGCGCGGCGACGTCATCGCGGAGGCCCGCATTGACCATCACCGTGACGCGGTGCCCGTCCCTGGTTACCGGCGCCTCGCTTCTGAGCGCGGCGAAGGCGGCGCTGCGCTGCTGGCGAAGCTGCAGCTTGGTCTGGAACGCCTCCTCCATCGACGAGGAGGGCCGCGCATAGACATTGGCGGCGGTGACATCGAGCAGCAGCAGATCGCCCTCGCCGATCAGCCGGCGCACGCCCTTGACCCGACCGAGCACCGGCACGCCCATCGCCCGCGCGACGATCGTCACGTGCGCGGTGAGCGACCCCTCCTCGAGGATCACGCCCTTCAGCCGGCGACGATCATATTCGAGCAGCTCCGCCGGGCCGAGATTGCGGGCGATCAGGATGGTGTCCTGCCTGAGGCCCAATTGCGCCGCAGTGCCCATCTGGCCCGAGACGATGCGGAGCAGGCGGTTCGACAGATCCTCGAGATCGTGCATCCGGTCAGCGAGCAGCGGATCGTCGATCTGGCGCATGCGGGTGCGGGTGCGTTGCTGCACGCGCTCGATCGCGGCCTCCGCCGTCAGCCCGGAATCGATCGCCTCGTTGATGCGGCGGGCCCAGCCTTCGTCATAGGCGAACATCTTGTAGGTCTCGAGCACCTCCTCATGCTCGCCGCCCACGCCGAACTCGGCCTGGGCCGAGATCTTCTCGATCTGCTCGCGCATCTTGTCGAAAGCGGCGTAGACGCGGTGACGCTCAGCCTCGACATCTTCGGCCACCGTGTGTTCGATGGTGACGCGCGGCTGGTGGAACACCGCATAGCCGCTCGCCATGCCATCGACGAGCTTCAGCCCCTGGATGCGCATCGCCGCGGTCGATTGCGGCCGCGTCGCCGCCGCGCCGCCGTCATCGGCGAGATCGGCATTGGCGATGAGCTCGCTCAGCACCATCGCTACGGTCTGGAGCGCCTCGATCTCGACATCGTCATATTTGTGCGGATCGGCGTGCTGGACGCAGAGCACACCCACCGAGCGTTCACGGCGGATGATTGGCACGCCGGCGAAGCTGTGGAACTTCTCCTCGCCGGTTTCGGGCTTGTAGGCGAAATCCGGATGGCTCGCCGCCTCGTCGAGGTTGAGCGTCTCGACATCCTCGGCGATCGTACCGACCAGGCCCTCGCCGAGCGCGAGCTTGGTGACGTGGACCGCCTCCTGGGCGAGGCCGCGGGTGGCGAAGAGTTCGAGCACGCCGTCGCGCAAAAGATAGATCGAGCAGACCTCGCTCGACATCGCCTCGCCGACGATCTGCACCACGGAGTTGAGCTTGGCCTGGGCAGCGGTGCGCGATGCCATCACGTCATGAAGACGGACGAGGATCTCGCGGGCGGAGGCGGCGGCGCTTGGCATAAGGGGGCGCTATCAGATTGTTTCGGGCGGAGCCATAATGCGGCGCAACAAGAAAAACCGTTGTCGGGTGAAGGTGGGGAGCTCGTTAGCGGCGGCACCGCGCCGTTTGAATCGACCCGGAGATCACCGCGGCCGTTTTTCATCCCCCCGAGGAGATATGTGACACCAGCATGTAACATATCTCCCGCATGTCGGCGCCGCGCGTCACCGGACCTTATTATCCACTATTTCAATGTGATGCGCTAGTCGAACAAGCCATCCTGCGAATTCGCCGGCGGGTTGAGGCCGAGATGCTTCCAGCCGCCGGCGTTGAGGCATCGCCCCCGCGCGGTGCGCGCGATCAGGCCGAGCTGGATGAGATAGGGCTCGATCACTTCCTCGACGGTATCGCGCGGTTCACTGAGGCCCGCGGCGAGTGTCTCCACTCCAACCGGGCCGCCGCGATAGATATCGGCGATCATCATCAGATAACGCCGGTCCATCGCATCGAGCCCGAGGCCATCGACTTCAAGCCGGTTGAGCGCCGCGTCGGCGATCTTCGCATCGACGACGGCATTGCCCGCGACATTGGCGAAATCGCGCACCCGGCGGAGCAGCCGCCCGGCGATGCGCGGTGTGCCACGCGACCGGCGGGCGATTTCATGGGCGCCATCGGGCGCGACATGAAGATCGAGCAGGGTCGCCGCTCGCGTCACTACGCGTTCCAGTTCGTCGACGGTGTAGAAATGGAGCCTGACCGGGATGCCGAATCGATCGCGCAGCGGCGTGGTCAGCAGGCCCTGGCGCGTGGTCGCGCCGACCAGGGTGAAGCGCGGCAGATCGATCCGGACCGAGCGGGCCGAGGGCCCCTCGCCGATCATCAGATCGAGCGCGCGGTCTTCCATCGCCGGATAGAGGATCTCCTCGACCGCGGGCGCGAGGCGGTGGATCTCGTCGATGAACAGCACATCGCCATCTTCGAGATTGGTGAGGAGTGCCGCGAGATCGCCCGACTTGGCGATGACCGGACCCGAGGTAGCGCGGAACCCGACCCCCATTTCGCGCGCGATGATCTGGGCGAGCGTCGTCTTGCCGAGCCCGGGCGGACCGAAGAACAGGACATGATCGAGCGCTTCGCCGCGCGTTTTCGCCGCCGAGATGAAGACACGCAGATTCTCTCTCGCGCCCTTCTGGCCGACAAACTCGTCGAGGCTCTTCGGGCGCAGGGCGGCGTCGATATCCTCGGGCTTGCGCGCGGGCGTGATGAGGCGGTCGCTGTCGGTCACCTTGCGGCGATAGCGCGCCCATGCTGGCGGGGGCAAGGCGCGCGCTTTATGAGAGGCCGATGAGCGACCTTCCCGACCTTTATCTGACCGCCACGATGACGCCCTCGCAGATGGACGAGCTGGCAAAACGCTTCCGGATTCACTCCGACAACCCGCCGGTGACGACGCGGGCGATCCTTGGCGGTGGGACGGTGCTGGTCGATCAGGCGGTCCTCGATGCATTCCCGGCGCTCGAGATCGTCGCCATCAACGGCGTCGGCTATGACCGGATCGATCTCGACGCGGTCCGCGCGCGCGGCGTGCGGGTGACGACGACGCCCGATGTGCTGACCGACGATGTCGCCGACCTCGCCATCGCGCTGATGCTCGCGGTCGACCGCCGGATCGCCTTCAACGATCGCACGGTGCGGAAAGGCGGCTGGAACGTGCCGCTCGGCCGCCGTACCAGCGGGCGGCGGATCGGCATTTTCGGCTTTGGCCGGATCGGCCAGGCGATCGCGCGGCGGGCCGCGCCGTTTGCACGCGAGGTGCTTTATACCGCACGGCATGAGCGGCTGGGTTCGGGATACCGTTTCGTCGCCGATATCGGCGCGCTTGCCGAAGCCTGCGACACGCTGATCCTGATCGCGCCGGGCGGCGAGGCGACCCGGCATGTTGTCGATGCGGCCGTGCTGGAGAAGCTCGGCGCGCAGGGTGTGCTGATCAACGTGGCGCGCGGCAGCCTGGTCGACGAGCCGGCGCTGGTCGCCGCGCTTGAAGCCGGCACGATCGCGGGGGCAGGGCTCGATGTGTTCGAGGACGAACCGCATGTCCCGGACGCGCTGAAGGCGATGGACCAGGTCGTGCTGCTTCCGCATCAGGGCAGCGCCACGGCCGAGTGTCGCGCCGCGATGAGCGCGCTCCTCTTTGCCAATCTCGACGCGCATTTCGCTGGCCTGCCGCTGGTGACGCCGCTGGTGTGATCGGGCGGCCCTCCATGGTTATCCGCTGCTATTCTGCGTGCAGCGTATAGTGCGTGACGTGCGGTTCGAGCTCGATCAGGAAATCGCGATCGAAGTCGTAATATTTCGCGACCTCATAGTCCTCGCCGGCGAAGCGCTTGATCGCGTCGATATCGGGCCAGAAGCTCAGCATCTGGAAATGGACCACATCGCCCTCGGCGCGGTGCAGGCACCACGCGCCGAGATTGCCAGGCGTCGACTGATAGTCGGGAATGGCGACGTTGCGCATATGAGCGAGATAGGCTTCCGCTTTCGCGGCGGGCACGGTGCCATGCCACAGTCTCGCGATCATGCCCGCCTCCCTATTTCGCCGCTTTCCTGAGCGCCAGACGGACCAGCGCGTCGAGGGTCGCGCCCGATCCCAGTTCTTCTTCCGCCGCAGCGACCGCGCTGCTTGCCTCGGCGGGGCGGAAGCCGAGGTTGAGCAGGGCCGAGACTGCGTCAGCACCCGCGCCGCCTGCCACGACCGGGGCCGCGCCGCCGATCGCGACGCCGCCGATCTTGTCCTTGAGTTCGCGCACGATGCGCTCGGCGAGCTTGGGGCCTACGCCATTGGCGCGGGCGACCATCGCCTTGTCCTGGGCGGCGATGGCGCGGGAGAGGTCGGCTGGATCGAGCGCCGACAGGATGGCGAGCGCCACCCGCGCGCCGACGCCCTGAACGCCGGTCAGCAGGCGGAACCAGTCGCGCTCGCTGGCTGTCGCGAAGCCGACCAGGCGGATGAAATCTTCGGCGACGAGCATTTCGGTGTGGAGCATCACCGCCTCGCCGACGGGGCCGATCGCAGCGAGGGTCTTCGCTGAGGCGCCGACGAGATAGCCGACCCCGCCAACGTCTATCACCGCGTGGTCGATGCCGGTTGAGTCGAGGCGGCCTTTGAGGTGGGCGATCATGCGTGGTCAGGCTCTATCTGTCATGCCGGACTTGTTCCGGCATCCACCGGGTCGCAAGGACCGCGCGCTGGTCGTATGCGGCACGGTGGACCCCGGAACAAGTCCGGGGTGACGGTTGCTAGGGGAGGCGCCGCGCCGACGCCATGTGGTGCGCGTGGCAGATCGCGACCGCGAGCGCATCGGCTGAATCGGGGCCGTCGATCTTCACGCCGGGCAGCAGCCGCGCGACCATTGCGTGGACCTGCGCCTTTTCCGCAGCACCGGTGCCAACCACGGCTTTCTTGACCAGTCGTGCGGCATATTCACCGACTTCGATGCCGCTGCGCGCGACCGCGCACAGGACGACGCCCCGCGCCTGGCCGAGCTTGAGGGTGGATTGCGGATTGGCGTTGACGAAGACCTCCTCGACCGCTGCGCTTTCCGGCGCGTGATCGGCGATCAGTGCGACGAGCATCGCGTCGAGATGGGCGAGGCGGCGGGGGAGCGGGGCGGTGCTGTCGGTCTTCAGGCGGCCATTGGCCAAGTGCGAGAGGCGATTGCCCTCGGCGCGGATGAGGCCCCAACCGGTCGTGCCGAGACCTGGATCGAGGCCGAGGATGATCATTCTTACCTCCCCTCCCGCTTGCGGGAGGGGATTGAGGGGTGGGCTCGCGCTATCTGCAAACGGTCCGCTCGCGGTGGCCGGGCGCCCACCCCTGCCCCTCCCGCAAGCGGGAGGGGAAGAAGAAGGGTCACCCTAATTTCTCCATCACGGCGTCCGACACTTCGTAATTACCCCAGACCGTCTGGACGTCGTCGTCATCGTCGAGCGTGTCGATCAGCTTGAAGAGCAGGCCGGCATCGTCCTCGCCGACATCGACCATGGTCTGCGGGCGCCAGGCGAGTTTCGCGCCTTCGGGTTCGCCGAGAACCGGGGTGATCGCCTTCACCACCTCATGGAGCGATTCGTTCGACGTCCAGATCTCGTGACCCTCATCGCTCGATTCGACATCGTCGGCACCCGCTTCGAGCGCCGCCTCGAAGACCTTTTCGGCGTCGCCGGCGCTGGCGGGGTAGGAGATCAGGCCCATCCGGTCGAAGCCGTGGCTCACCGATCCGCTCGCGCCGAGATTGCCGCCATTCTTGGAAACGGCGGTGCGGACATTGGTGGCGGTGCGGTTGCGGTTGTCGGTCAGCGCCTCGATGATCAGCGAGACGCCGCCGGGGCCGAAGCCCTCATAGCGGATTTCCTCGTAATTCTCGGCATCGCCGCGCGCGGCCTTGTCGATCGCGCGCTGGATATTGTCCTTCGGCATCGACTGCGCCTTGGCGGCGTTGACCGCGGCGCGGAGTCGCGGGTTCATGTCCGGATCGGGCGTGCCCATCTTCGCCGCGACGGTGATTTCGCGGCTCAGCTTGGAGAAGGCGGCGGACCGTTTCTTGTCCTGCGCGCCCTTGCGATACATGATGTTCTTGTATTTGGAATGGCCTGCCATCGGGTCCTCTATCTCACAATCCGGCCGCGCTTACCGAAGCTCGCTCTTTTCTCTGACCCCAGGGTAGAAGAAAGAACGCCGCCTCGACAAGTTCGGCGGCGAACCGGCGGGCTGATCAATCCAGCCCGAGTGCCGCCTTGTAGGTATCGAGCAGCATCTCGGCTTCGTCGCGGTGATGCTTTTCCATGCGGCGGAGGCGGACGATCGCGCGCATCGTCTTGGTATCATAGCCGTTGGATTTCGATTCGGCATAGACGTCCTTGATGTCGTCAGCGATGCCCTTTTTCTCTTCCTCGAGCCGCTCGATCCGCTCGATGAAGAGTCGAAGCTGGTCGGCGGCGATCACGTCGCTCATGGATATTCCTCGGTTGAATCGGTGAAGGTGGCGGCCTTAGCGTTGCCGCTCAGCCGCGTCCATTCTTCGCGACGCTTTCCGCCATACGGGCGAGCTGCTCGGGCGTCGCCTCGGCCTGATGCTCGGCCTTCCACTGCGCATAAGGCATGCCGTAGATCGCCTCCCGCGCGGCGTCCTTGCTGAGTGCGGCCCCGGGGAGATCGGCGCTCGCCTCTTCCACCCAGTCCGACAGGCAGTTGCGGCAAAAGCCGGCAAGCCCCATCAGATCGATATTCTGGGCATCGTCACGATGACGCAGATGGGCGACGAGCCGGCGAAAGGCGGCGGCCGCAATTTTGTCATCGAGCTGATCGATCGTAACCATTCTTGTCTCCAAAACTTGATCGTTCGGAGATAGGGACTAGAGGCTGTCGCGCACAAGGCGAGGAAAACGTTGTCATGAAGGCCATCCATCCGCGTTCGCGCCAGGTACGCGTGCTCGCCACGCTTGGGCCGGTGAGCAGCACGGCGGACATGATCGGCCGCCTGTTCGAGGCGGGCGCCGACGCGTTTCGCGTCAATATGAGCCATGGCGACCAGCAATCGAAGGTCGCGGTAATCGAGGCGATTCGCAGCCTCGAGAAAAAATATGGCCGGCCGACCACGATCCTCGCCGATCTCCAGGGCCCGAAATTGCGCGTCGGCAAGTTCGAGGGTGGCAAGACCGAGCTCATCACGGGATCGATCTTCACGCTCGACCGCGACAAGACGCCAGGCGATGCTCGGCGCGTCGAACTGCCGCACCGCGAGATTTTCGAAGCGATCAAGCCAGGCGCGCGGCTGTTGCTCGATGACGGCAAGCTGGTGCTGCGGGTCGAGAGCCATGACGATACGTCCATCGTCACGACGGTGGTGGTCGGCGGGGCGCTGTCGAACAACAAGGGGCTGAATGTTCCCGACGTCGTGCTCCCGATGGCGGCACTGACCGAGAAGGATCGCAGCGACCTCGCCTTCGCGATCGACCAGGGCGTCGACTGGATTGCGCTCAGCTTTGTCCAGCGGCCCGAGGATCTGGCCGAGGCGCGCAAGCTCATTCAGGGCAAGGCAGCCCTTCTCGCCAAGATCGAAAAGCCCTCGGCGATCGAGCGGCTCGAAGAGATTGTCGAGCAATGCGACGGGGTGATGGTCGCACGCGGCGATCTCGGTGTCGAATTGCCGCCCGAATCGGTGCCGCCGCTGCAGAAGCGGATCGTCGAGACCGCGCGCCGGCTGGGCCGGCCAGTGGTGGTCGCGACGCAGATGCTCGAATCGATGATCACTGCGCCGACGCCGACTCGCGCCGAAGTTTCCGACGTCGCGACCGCGGTCTATGACGGGGCCGACGCGATCATGCTGTCCGCCGAGAGCGCTGCGGGCGCGTGGCCGGCCGAATCGGTGGCGATGATGAATTCGATCGCCAATGCGGTCGAGCGCGACCCCATGCATGGCGACCGCATCCATTTCACCGTGACTCGCCCTGATCCGACCACCGCCGATGCGCTGGCCGAGGCGGCAAAGACCATCGCCAAGACCGTCTCCGCGGCGGCGATTATCTGTTTCACCTCATCGGGCTCGACTGCGCGCCGCGTCGCGCGTGAGCGGCCATCGGTTCCACTCCTCGTGCTGACACCGAAGCTTGCGACGGCACGGCGGCTCGGTTTGCTGTGGGGCACGCATGCCGTCCACACCCGCGACGTCGAATCGTTCGAGGACATGGTCGGCAAGGC
>Ga0068858_100000094_pt1 | contig 93130 bp, 93 predicted proteins | sample KBSSwiS12_FD_66589 | JGI IMG/M metagenome (GOLD analysis project Ga0068858, IMG submission 66589) | Switchgrass rhizosphere microbial communities from Kellogg Biological Station, Michigan, USA - KBS Switchgrass S1-2 | ecosystem: Host-associated > Plants > Roots > Rhizosphere > Soil ...
CGATCACTGCGAGCTTATATTCCCGGCTGAAGCGCCGCTGATCGACTCCGTTCGCCATATCGTCCTCCTTACAGGAGAACTGTCACCCTTTTCTCTGTCTCATTTCAGGGGTGCACTACAATTGTGTCCCCGAAATGCCAAGTCAGAGGGGACCGAAGACGCGGCTTCCTGCTCGCGCAGCGCGCATCGCGTGAAACTGGACTCGGCGGCGCGGCCGGGCGTATCGCGGCGCTTATGACAAGACGCGAATTCATCGGCATGGGGAGCGTCGGGGTCGTCGCGATCGCCATCGCCGGTCGTTATGCCCTTGCCGACAGGGCGTCCCCGGCGCCGATGGTGAACTTTCCGGTGCATCGCGGCGACGCCCGGTGGCGGCAGAGGCTGACGCCGGCGAGCTATCATGTGCTGCGCGAGGGGGGCACCGAAACGCCGGGTACGAGCGCGCTGCTGTCCGAGCATCGCCGCGGCACATTTTCCTGCGGCGGATGCGGCAGGCATCTGTTCTCGTCGGACACCAAATTCGATAGCCACACCGGCTGGCCCAGCTTCTGGCAGGCGCTGCCGGGTGCGGTGACCAGGCGCACCGACCTGTCGTTCGGCGAGTCACGGACGGAAATTCTCTGTGTCGACTGCGGCAGCCATCTCGGCCATGTGTTCGACGATGGTCCGAAGCCGACCGGCCTGCGCTACTGCATGAACGGTCTCGCCCTGACGTTCGAACCGAGCGCGACATGACCCACAAGCGAGGGACGGAAAAGCGATGAACGAAATCTTCAACGGCGTGATGCGCGGCATCAGCAGCCTGCTCGGCCTGGCGATGGTGCTGATGGGCGGAATCTGGATCCTGCAGGGATTCAACATCGCCTTCCTCAACAGCTTCATGGCCAATGACAAGCAATGGGCGGTGTGGGGGTTGCTGCTGGCGGCGGTGGGCGTCGCCCAGATCGTGTGGAGCAACACGCGTGCCGGTTACTATAAGGGCCGCTAGGGCGGTGCGTTGACCGCGGGGGCGGTCGTTGTCGCCGCGGATTCCACCGAACGCGCTATCGCCTATCTGCGCGGCCACCGAGTCTCTTCATTATCATTTGGCCGTAGGGCGTGGTGGCGGAATATCGTCATTAGCGGCCTCAATCTGCAAAATCGGCTCGCCCACGGAAGGAGGAAATATTAGCTTAGAGGCTACAGCGCGAATTTCAGCGCGCTTGGCTTCTTTCTCCTCGCTTAGCTCAATTGCTTCATCCTTTGCGCCTGGCGGAGGCAAATACCTGACATCGACCGTAAGGCCTCTCTCAATCCTCGCAAGAAACTGCCGGAGCGCTGGACGAAGGCCGTTCTGGATTTCATTTTTTCTGCCCGAATCGGCGTACACTGCGGTTAATTCAGCGACTTTTTCGTCAATCGATAAAGCTACCTGCTTTTCAATCTTGGGATTGAAAATGGCTTCGATCTCTTTCACGCTAAAGGATTTTAAATTTGACATCTCGGCGCGAACTTTGCGTATATCTTCAACTTTCTTCCAAGTGTCCAAGCACCAGCCTGTCACGCTGCCCACACTTTTTGCCACTCCAAAAGTGACAATGAGCCAAAATAGAGGGTCGGTTGTCGAGATTACTCCAACTCTAATATCATCTGGATTTTCATCGCATGCCTCAGCAATGAGGCGGACGAATCTACGGATAAACGATAGCTCGCCTATGAGTTCAGAAAAATTATTATCAAATAAATCCCGAGGGATTTTAAATCCTAATTGGCCTTGATGAATTTGATTCAATTCAATGCTGAATCCAAAATAAACTAGCTCCTTCAGTAATGCTCGATAATGATTTATCTCATTTTTTCGTTTATCAGAAATTTCAATTATACCGTCGCGGATCACCGCTGGAGTCGCGGCATTCTCGCTAACAAGCTTCTCTATTTCCACAATTATTTCATCTGAGAAGTCATCTTTACTTTTTATCTCTTCAAGGCCATCCCATTCGCTAGGCGTAAGCGCGTCACTTATTAAAATGATACTAGATTTTAATTCCTTGAACGCGTTGGCGAACGCTGTCTGAAATGATGGATCTTGCGGGGAATTCGCCATGTTCGTGATTGAATCACGCGCTAATTCTAGATTTGGTTGAATTTTGAGTTCATCTTCTAGTTTCATGACCTTTGCCAACAAGGCTCGTAGTAATGATGCGTCCATGTCGTCCCCCTTCTTAATGCCAAGGATAGCGCGGTCTGGGCTGCGGTCAAATTCAACTATGCCGCGAACTCATAAATGGGTTTGGGTTGGGCGTGGAGATGATTCAGGAACTCATGCCTTCGCCCACTAAATCTGTCCCAATTACGCGCACAAATCGCCTGCTTCTCAGCGTTGACGATGGCGCGCAGTTCGGCTGCAACTCAATACCACCATGTCTCGCACAGATGCAGCCGATGGTCGCCTTCATCCGGCATGGCGACGCCGCAGTTCCACAGCGCGAAGTCGAGCTCGCGCGCAGTAACGTCGAAGCCTTGGCCGACCATCGCCAGCCGCAACAACTCGCACGCATGCACCGCCACCGCGCGCAGTTCGATTTCCGCGCGGCTCCCCGCCCGCAGCGTCTCGCCCCGGCCGATCCGCCGCGACAGCGCCGGATCGTAGCGCAGCACGCCGCTCGCCTCGAGCACGAAGGGCAGCATGTTGTCGGCGAACACCGTCAGGCGCTCCAACCCCTCGATCGCGAACAGCCCTCGCTCCGCGCCGGCCATGGCGGTGTCGTGGACGAGGATCTGGGCGCGTTTGAGCAGCCACACCTCTTCGCCGCCGAACGAGGCGACGTCGCGGAACATCGGCATGCGGCAGAGCAGGGCGACCATGTCGTCGGCCTGGTGGTTGCCATGGCTCAGCAAATTGGCGCAGCGGCCGTTCAGGTCGGCCGCGATGAAGCGGCCGAGCTGGTGGAGCGCCTCGACCGCCCAGCCGATGAACGGGCGTAGCGGTTCGCTCGCCGGGTCCTGGCCGAGGATGCGCGATACCTCGGCCGCGTCGATCGCTTGCAACGCCGCCGGCGTCGGTTGCCCCTCTTGCGCGAACCAGTCGCGCAGCGCCGTGGCCAGCGCGAAGTAACCTTCCTCGCCGCGGTAGGGCCGGTAATGCGCGAAGAAGCCCGAGCCGAAATTGAGCGCGTCGAGGACGAGGAAATAGCCGACCGTCTGCTCGGCATCGCCGGCGAAATGGTGCGGCGTGTGCGTCATCGCCCGCGGCAGCAGCGGGGCGATGCGCGCCGCGAACCCCGCCAGCGCGCCCTCGTCGATCGTCACCAGCCGCGCGCGCGCGGCGACCCGGCGGCAGGACGGGAGCACCCGCTCGATCATGCCGCCGCCGCGCGCCTCAGCCGAGCCAGAAGCGGCGCGCATCGTCCAGCGAGCCCGCCGCGATGCCCTCACGCACATCGGCCATCACGCGGTTCATCGTCGCGATATTGTGGATCGTCAGCAGCGTCTGGCCGATGATCTCGTCGGCCTTGAGCAAATGATGGATATAGGCGCGGGTGTAGGTCGCGCAGGTCTCGCACCCACAGGTCGGGTCGAGCTGGGCGCGGTCCTCGCGGAAGCGGGCGTTGCGCATGTTGAGGCGCGGCTCGCTGCGCTTGACCGCGGCGCCGTCAGCCACCGCCGCCGGCACCAGCGCCGCGCCGTGCCGCGCCATGCGCGTCGGCGCGACGCAGTCGAAGGTGTCGATGCCGAGCGTGACGCAGTGGAACACATCCTCGATCCCGCCGATGCCGAGCAGATGCACCGGCTTGTCCGAGGCGAGCGCGGCGTTGGTGAAATCGACCACCTCGTACATCTGCGCCTTTGACTGGCCGAGGCTGCCGCCGATGGCATGGCCGAAGAACGGCCGCTCGCGCAGAAAGGCGGCCGAGGCCTGGCGCAGATCCTCATACACGCCGCCCTGCGAGATGCCGTACAGGCCCTGCAGCCCGGCCGAGCCCTCATGCGGGGCGTAATCGCCGAACGCCTCGCCGTAACGCGCGATCGACCGGTCGGTCCAGCGGTGGGTCAGCGCGAGCGACTTCGCCGTATAGGCGCGGTCGACATGGAAGGGGGTGCATTCGTCGAAGGTCAGGATGATGTCGGCGCCGAGCTGGCGCTGGATCTCGATCGAGCGCTCCGGCGTCAGCGTGACGTGGCGGCCGTCGATATGCGAGCGGAAGGCGACACCCTCCTCGCGGATCTTGAGCACCGAGGTGGCCGATTTCTCGAAGGTGCGCGTGCTCTTGATCTCCTGCGCCACGCCGCCATGCGCCAGCGAGAAGACCTGGAAACCCCCGCTGTCGGTCAGCATCGGCCCGTCCCAGCCGATGAATTTGTGCAGGCCACCATGCGCCGCGATCACCTCGGCGCCGGGCTGGAGCATCAGGTGATAGGTGTTGGACAGGATGATCTGCGTGCCCGCCGCCTTGACCGGCGGGATGGTCGTCGCCTTCATCGCCGCCTTGGTCGCGCAGAAGATGAACGCCGGGGTCTGGACGGTGCCGTGCGGGGTGCGCAGTTCGCCGAGGCGCGCGCGGCCGAGCGGCGGGGTTTCGGCGACGCTGAAGCCGAAGCCGGGGAGGGCGGGGTCGGTCCAGTCGCTTTTCTGGGGGAGGGGGGTGGTCATGATTTCGGGCTGGTCCGTGAAACAAACAGTTCCCCGGCGGAGGCCGGGGCCCAGTTGGAGAGGTTGTGGGAACGGCCGGTGCGCTCCGTTACAACTGCCTTCCCAACTGGGCCCCGGCCTCCGCCGGGGAACAGGAAGTTTTGTATCGACGAATTCATCACGCCCCCGCCACTTCACGGTCCGGACTCATCCGGAACACCTTGCGCGAGAGATAGATGAACGGCGTGTCGAGCAGCGAGACGAACACGCGAATGCCGAAGGTGCCGAGGATATAGGTGAAGATCAGGCTGTCCCAGGGAACCGGGTGCGCGGCGAACACGCGCCAGGCGAGCAGCGAGAACACCGTATTGTCGAGCAGCGCGGCGGCGATGTTGGAGGCGCCGTTGCGCAGCCATAATTGCCGCCCGCCGGTGCGGCGCTTGAGCCAGGCGAAGATCGTCACGTCGAGATGCTGGCTGAGCAGATACGACATCAGCCCGGCGGCGAGCAGCCCGACCTGCGGCAGCATCAGCGTGGTCAGCGCGCCCTCGATCGCGGCGCCCTCGGGCAGCGGGTGATAACCGAGCGTCAGCAGCATGACGAAGGTGAACAGCAGCTGGCAGGCGAAACCGGTCCAGATCGTGCGGCGGGCGGCGGCGGCGCCGTAATTCTCGGCGATCACGTCGATCGCGAGATAGGTGCTGGTGAACAGCTCGGTGCCGAGCGCGACCGGGTGCGCGAAGACCGAGAATTGCGCGGTCTTCATCACCTGGAAATTGGCCGCGACGATCGCCACGACGATGAACGCGGTGAGCCCGGTCAGCCCGAACAGCCGCATCATCACCAGCACGCCGCCATAGGCGGTGAAGATCATCGCCAGCGACAGCAGCTCGGGCGGCAGCGTGTTGAGGAAGGCGATGACGGTGCCCATCGGGTGGCGGGTGGTCCTGTTGGCGGGTCGCGGCGCCGGTGCCGCGCGAAGCCGGGGGCTTCTTGCGGGGTATCGGCGGGGCGTCAAGGGTCGGGATGTTGTGGCGCTGTTGGAGAGCAGTAATGATAGTTTGCGATCAACTGGCGAGCGTCGCCAATACAGGTAGAACCAAGCTATGCTTCGCCCATTGAAAATTTATGTCGATGCGGTCCAAGCGGATGCCCGTGAAAAGGCCGAAAGCGGCGAGAAATTTTCGAGTGCGGACTTCCCTATCGCGCCGCTCTTTGCGCCATGGCTTGTGGGTGTTCCCGCCCTGACCCTGCTTTCGGCAAATGGCCTTGTCTGGAAGATTACATTTCTCGGGACGCTGATGCTTTCGATAGCGGGGCGGCTTTGGTTCGCCCAATATTATCAAAAGCTTGTCCACATATATCGTGACCAGCCCGATGGCGAGGATTGACTAACAATACCCGCCTTTCCGCCAAGTGGGGCCTCCCCGGCATCCGGGCCTATGCCTCACGGCGACCCCGGTCAGCCCATGTCCTCATTATATTTGAAGTGAACCCCCGGCGGGGCGTCAACTGCGCCTTCGATCAGCGTGGCCGCAACCGCGCTCGCCGGGCTGACGCGCAGGCGGCGCGGCACCAGCGGCGCGAAGAGCCGCAGCGCGACAACCCAGGCACGCTCCCCCAAGCGCCATTCCGCGCGATCGCCGCCGAGCACGCTCGGCCGGACGATGGTCAGCGACGGGAAGCCGAGCGCAGTCAGCGCTTCCTCCAGCTCGCCCTTGAGCCGCGGATAGGCGAAGCGCGAGCGGGCATCGGCGCCGAGCGACGAGGTCAGCGCGAAGCGCGTCGCGCCGTGCTCGCGCGCCAGGCGGGCGACAGCGAGCGGATAGCCGTAATCGATCTGGCGATAGACGGCCGGCGCGCTGGTTTTCGCGCGGGTCGTGCCCATCGCGCAGACGACGCCGTCGACCGACCACCAATCCGCCTCCCGCGGCAGATCGGCGAAGTCGACCACGACATTCTCCAGCCGGTCCTGTGGCGCCATGGGACGCCGGGTGAGGGCGACGACATGGCTGACCCGCGGATCGGCCAGCGCCTGTGCCACGACCTGCTGCCCGACCAGCCCCGTCGCGCCGACGATCAGCAACCTTGTCATGCCTTGCTCCTGTGCCGCGACGCGCGAGGGGAAGCGTTCGCGGGCAATGGCGGGGGCGTCAAGGGCTGGGGTGCGAGGCGAGGGAGCGGCGCTTCGGGTTGCTGCGGTCGAACCGGTGGCACGCGCGACACATGCTGGCAAATCCGCGATCATGATCCAGCAATGCAAGGATGATCGAGCGCGGGATCACTACCCATTTGGCTGGAACGACCTCAACGCCGCGACGAACGCATCCGGCTTTCGGGGGCAGAGGCGGCGAAGAGCCGCCCGCTCAGCGCCGGCGCGGTGCAGGCGGTTCGGGGGGCTCGACCGTCAGGCGCAGCATCAGCGCGGTGAGCTTGTCGTCGAGTATCTCTTCCTCGTCGTCGGGAAAGCAGGCGTGCAGCGCGTCGCCGACGCGCGCGACGCGGTCATGGTCGAAGGGCGGGCCGGTCGGTCGCGGCACCGCGCCGGCCGGGGGCGTGGCCGCGCGACCGTGCAGGCGCGCGGTCGCGGCGATCCAGTGGGTGAGCCAGCCGCGTCTCATCCGCGCATCGCGCGGGGCAGCCCGCGGCGTCCTGCGCGTGCGAACATCAGCTTTTCTTTCCGTCTGTTAGCGTATCAACGCCCGAACGATGCGAGGGTTGCGGCGCGGGCGGTCGGCCATTGCCGGCGGGGCGGCGTTCGTGGCAGTCTGCCACCGGCCGCGACGGGTCGGCCGGGGTGAGGGGTGTGCGATATGCGGCGGACGGTGATGGCGATGCTCGGCGCGCTGGCGCTGGCCGGTTGCTCGTTCGGCGCCGACGTGCCGGTCGCGGAAAAGGCGATCGACCGGTTCCACAACCAGCTCGACACCGCGCAGTTCGGGCCGATCTACACCCGGTCGGCGGCCGAGATGAAGCAACTGATGACGCTGCCGCGCCTCACCGCCTTTCTCGGCGCGGTGCACCGCAAGCTCGGCCGGTTCAAGTCGGGCAAGGCGGTCGCCTGGAACGACAATGTCAACACCAGCGGCCACTATATCACGATCAACTATCAGGCGACCTATGAGCATGGGCCGGCGGCGGAGAATTTCGTCTATCGCATCGATGACGGCAAGGCGACGCTGGTCGGCTATCACGTCAATTCCGACGTGCTGGTCGTGAACTAGGGCGGCTGTCCGCGTCGTTGACACCGACCGGCGCGATCAAGGTCGATTATCGCGCCAAAGGCGATCACAGGATGCTGACGGTGAACGACAATGCGTGGGCATGCCGCGGCGACGGGGCGCGAATCCCGGCACCCGCGTGACGGTGACGCGCATCTGAGGTTGGAGAAGGAAGGAAAGTTGTTCGCGCGGAGACGCGGAGACGCGGAGGAGTGGCGACGCGCCGCCGCCGCCCGTGCCTTCGCGCTATTGCCGGCCTGATCAATGCCGAAGGAATTTTGCTGGCGCGGTACAGACGCGGCGAACCCAACATCTTCGCGCCTCCGCGTCTCCGCGCGAACAAATTCTCCTCTCTTTCTTCAGAAAGCGTTGAGCGGCAGCATCGCCGCGTATGAAAAAAGACCCGGGCCGGCGGCCTGTCTCGCGACAGGCCCGTGCCCGGGCCTTCTCACCCCCGGTGCCGGCCGACGCGCGGGGGGCGCGGTCGACCTGGCCGGGTTAGCGGGTCCAGCGCGTGTCGCGCCCGTCGCCGGTATCGAGACGGGCCGAGATGCGGCCGAGGCGGGCGCGGATCATCGCCGCGTCGCGCGGCGACAGGCCGCCGCGGTCATGCCGCATGCCGCGTTCCTGGCGGTCGATCGCCTGCAGCTCGGCGAGCATCTGGCGGCCCATGCGGCGGCCGATCGCGCGGCTGTCGGTCGCGTGGCGGATGCTGCGATCGACCCAGTTGATCTCGCCGCGGATGTCGCCCGGCCGGTCGCCGTGCGCCCAGTCGCCGCGCGCCCCGTCGTCGCGCATCCCGTCGTCGCGGCGGTCGGATCCGCGCACCGCGCTGTCGATCGTCACGCTGCCATCGGTCGCGGTCCAGCGGCCATTGCCGTCATAGAAGCCGGTCGTCGCGCCGGCGCGCCAAGTGCCGCGCGCGTCGTAATGGCCCGGCGCGGTGTCGTTGCTCCAGCGGCCATCGGCCTGCTGGCGGGTCGCGGCGCTGCCGCTGGTCCAGGCGCCGTTGCGGTCATATTGGCCCGAGACGCGGCCGGCGACCCAGCGCCCATCGCGATCATAATGGCCCGGCGCCATGGCCGGCGTCCACTGGTCGTTGCTGCCATAATAGCCGCTTTCGCCATTCGGCACCCAGCGCTCCGATGCGTCGTAATAGCCGCGCTCGCCATTGCCGGTGCCCGCCTGCCAGCGCCCGTCGCGGCCATAATAGCCGTTCGGCGCGCCATCAACCCATTGGCCGTCGCGGTCGATATAGCCGCTGACGCTGCCGCGCGCATTGTTGCTGGCATGCCAGCGCGCCTCGCGGTCATAATAGCCATAAGCGCGGCGGCACTCGTCGCTCGGTTTGGCGATCTGGTTGCCGAGGATCGCACCGCCGACCCCGCCGATGATCGCGCCGAGCGTGCGGTCACCGCGGCCCGCGACGCTGCTGCCGACCAGCGCACCAACCCCGGCGCCGCCGACGGTGGCGACGACGCGGGTGCTGCGCTGCTGCTCGCAGGATGTCTGTGCGAGCGCGGCGGCCGGGACCAGGGCGGTCGCGGCGAGGCTCAGCATGATGAAATGGCTTTTCATGAAATATCGCTCCTCGGCCGATAGGTATCAGCCGTTGGTGCGATAACATGTGGCCGGTCGCGATAGTTCCGGATCTGGCGGCGAATCGAATAAACGGCATGGAAGTTGCAATAAATATCGTCAAATCGACGCTGAAAATGACCGATATTATATTAAGGTGGCGCCGCTAAATTATTTTCTCTTGCCGTATGATGCTTGATCAAATCAGGTCAATGCCGCAACCATAGCCAGCTGATATATGCAAGACAGACGAGCGCGACGACGACCAGCTCCACGGTCAGCCCGTGGAACAATCCCGGCCAGCACGCACCGATCGCGACACCCAGCGCGAGCATGCCGAGCTTGAACAGGCCGATCTGCCACCAGGTCAGCGTCATCGGGCGGAACAGGTTCATGGTCGTCGCCTTTCAAGCATGGGCCACCCTTGTACCACATCGCGGTGGAGAGAGCGTCACGGCAATGGGTCGCCGCCGCGCCCGCCCGGTCTTTTCCAGTTAGCGGCGCGTCAACTTCTTTTCGTTCGCCGACGGGATGAACTTTTTCCCAAGGACTCGCGTTGGTTGGCTGGCGCGGTCGTTTGCGCCTTGTGGGTGAGACCGGGGAGTAAGCATGAGCATCGGCAGGACGGAGAAGCGCGGCAACCTGGTGTTCGTCCATGACGAGGAGGGCGCCCTGCGTTTCGTCCGCATCGGCGAGGTCCATGGCTGGACCCGCAACACCGTGAGCATCGAACGCGGCGGCAGGATCACCACCTTCGACGAAGCCGGTCGCGAGATCGAGGAAGCGCGGCTGGTCGGCAATGTCGTCGCGCCGCCGCGCCCGATCCTGCGCCAGGCGGTCGGCGCGCGTTAAGGCCGAAGCACCAGCTCGAGGAAGAGCGTGCCCGGCGTCGCGCCGTCATAATAAGGCGGGATCGGGCGGAAGCCGGCGGCGGCGTACATTGCCCGGGCGGCGGCCATGTCGGGCAGGGTGTCGAGCCGCATCGCGCGGCAGCCGCGATCTCGCGCGGCGGCGATGACCGCGCGCATCAGCGCCGCGCCGAGCCCGGTGCCGCGCGCCGGCGGTGCGACATAGAGCCGCTTCATCTCGCACCGGCCATCGCCGAGCGGACGCAGCGCGACGCAGCCCAGCGCCCGCCCCGCGGCATCGCGGGCGAGCAGCAGCGCGCCGTGCGGCGGGGCATATCTGCCCGGCAGGCCGGCAAGGTCGGCGGCGAAATCCTGATAGGCGAGATCGACCGCGAGCCCATCGGCATAGGCGCGGAACAGCGCGGCGACCGCCGCGATATCGGCGGGCGTCGTGGCGGCGGTGATCGTCGGAGTGAGGGGCACGCCCGTCAGCCTGTCATTGCGCGACGGTCGCGGCAAGGCGGGGCGGATCGCCGCCGCGCCGCGCCGCTATTGGGCGCGCAAACGGAAGCGCAGGAAGCGCAGCGCCGTGCCGCATACCGTGCCGATCGCGATCGCCACGGTCAGGTCGGCAAGCACGGTCAGCGTCATGGTCAGCAGCAGCAGCGCGAGGTCGGCGCGCGACGCGCGCAGCCGTTCCGGCCAGCGATGCGGCTCGCTCATCGACCAGGCGGTGACGATCAGCAGCCCGGCCAGCGCCGACATGGCGAGATAGCCGGCGAGCGGGGCGGCGAGCAGCATCACCGCGAGGATGATCAGCGCATGGACGATGCCGGCGACCGGCGTGCGCCCGCCGGCGCGGACGTTGGTCGCGGTGCGCGCGATCGCGCCGGTCGCCGGCAGCCCGCCGAACAGCGGCGCGGCGACATTGGCCGCCCCTTGCGCGAGCAGCTCGGCATTGGAGCGGTGCGCGCCGCCGATCATGCGGTCGGCGACCACCGCCGAGAGCAAGGATTCGACCCCGGCGAGGAAGGCGATGACCAGCGCCGAGGGCAGCAGGTCGAGCATCGCGCCGGGCGAGACCGGCGGCAGATGCGGCCAGGGCAGGCCGGCGGGCAGCGCGCCATAGCGCGAGCCGACACTGTCGACCGGCAGCGCGAACAGCGCGACCGCCGCGCTGGCCAGCGCGACCGCCACCACCGGGCCGGGAATGCGCGGCACCCAGCGGCGCATCGCGAAGATCGTGATGATCGTCGCCACGCCGATCGCCAGCGCGGCCGGGTTGAAGGTCGCGCGCGCCGCCCACAGCGCGGCGAGCTTGGCGAGGAAATCGGCCGGCAGCGCGCCGCCGCCCAGCCCGAACAGGTCCTTGATCTGGCTGGTCGCGATGACGATCGCGATGCCCAAGGTGAAGCCCTCGATCACCGCCTCGGGGATCAGCGCGATCAGCCGCCCGGCGCGCAGCGCGCCGGCGGCGAGCAGGATGACGCCGGCCATCAGCGTGGCGAGCAGCAGGCCGTCGAAGCCGTGCTTCGCGATCACGCCGTAAACCACGACGATGAACGCGCCGGTCGGCCCGCCGATCTGCACCCGGCTGCCGCCCAGCGCCGAAATGAGGAAGCCACCGACCACCGCCGTCACCAGCCCCGCCGCCGGCGCGGCGCCCGAGGCGATGGCGATGGCGATGCTGAGCGGCAGCGCGACCATCGCCACGGTGACGCCGGCCACCGCGTCGCCGGCGAACTGGCGCGATGTGTAGCCGGGCAGGGTGGTGAGCAGTTTGGGCTTCATCGCGCGGCGTTCATGGGCGCTCGATCCGCACCAGCTTGTCGCGCGCGGTGGCGCCGCGCAGCAGGGTCAGCGCCGAACGCGGGCGGTGCAGCGCTGCGGCGAGCAGCGCGAGGATCGCGTCATTGGCGCGGCCGTCCTCCGGCGTCGCGGTGGTGCGGATGGCGAGCACCGGCGCGGCGCCGGGCGCGGGCAACGCGACGGCGTCAGCGCGGGCGTTGGGCGTGGCGCGGATCGCCAGCCGCCCGTCCGCGTCGGCCAGCGCGAGAATGGCTTCGGGCGGCGGTGTGGCGGGCCGGGCGCGCGCCATCAGGCCGCAGCGCAAGCGGCGCGCGCCGCCTCGCCGATCGTCTCTCGTATCGCCCGCGCTCCGGTCATCGGCGCACCATGGCCGGCGCGCCGACGATGTCCAGTGCGGGAATTCCCTTATTGCGCGGGGTGCGGCGGCTCAGCCGTTGCCCTGCCTGCGCCGGGTCTCCCAGCCCTTCTTCGCCGCGGCCGAGCGGGTGGCGTGCGACTGGCTCGATCCGCCGATCCGGCCGCCCTTGCGCGACGAAGCGTGGCTCACCTTGTGGCCGCGCCCCGAGCCCGACTTCTTGCCGCCGCCGCTCTCCTTGTTGACCGTCGCCCAGGCGCGGCTCTCGGCCTCCTTCTTCGAGACGCCGCGATCCTCATAGCCTTGCTCGATATGCTCGGCCTGGCGCTTCTGCTTGTCGGTATAGCTGCTCTTGTCACCACGGGGCATGATGTCCTCCTTCCGTTATGCCCCTCCGCCCTCGGTTTCAGGCCGGCTCGGTCACGCGCTCGGCCCGCATATTGGCCTTGCTCTCGGCCAGCTTGGTGAGTTTCTCGTCGGTCGCCCGCTCCTCGGCCAGCGTCTCGGCCAGCACCGCGGCACAATCCGACCGGCCGAGCTCCCTCGCCCAGGCGATCAGCGTGCCGTAGCGGGTGATCTCATAATGCTCGACCGCCTGCGCCGCGGCGATCAGGGCGGCGTCGAGCACCGCCTTGTCGGCGACGTCGCCGGCAATCTCATTGGCTTCCTTGATGATACCGTCGATCGCCGGGCAATCGACCTGTCTGGGCTTTTGCCCGTGCATCTCAAACACCCGTTCGAGCCGCGCGATCTGCCCTTCGGTTTCCTTGAGATGCTTCTCGAAGCCCTGCTTGAGCTCGGGATCGGTGGCCTTTTCGGCCATTTTGGGGATCGCTTTGGTGAGTTGGTGCTCGGCGTAATAAATGTCCTGCAGCGTGTGCACGAACAGGTCGTCGAGCGTTTCGATATCCTTGGAAAACAGGCCCATCACAATTTCCTTTCGGCAGCATGTCGATGTGCGCGATCGCGTGGCGTGCAGGGGCATTTCCTGCTGCGCGATTCGCCTGTCTCCAACGCGAAAAAGACCGAGCTAGTTGCGGCAATCGCGGGAAAAAGTTGCCCAACATCGATCAAGTGAGGCGCCGCCGCGGCGCGTCGTGGGGAACCCGGCGGCCGGCTCGGGGGTAGTGCGCCGTTGGCAAGTGGGAGAGACTTTGATGGATGCCATGACAAGCGTCGCGGGTCAGGCCGACGCCGCCGGCGTCAGTCCCTTTGTGTTGGCGCTGCGCGAGGCGCTGCGCACCCCCCGCCGGCCGATCGCGCGCTTCGCGCTGGGCGATCTGGCGGTGGAGTTGCGTGCGACGCAGGATTCGGTCTGGGCGCTGATCCGTCGTCCGGGTTCCGGCGGCGTCGCGTTGCGGGCGGCGTTCCTCGCCGGGCCGTTCACCTGCCGCCGCGTGCGTCGCCGGGCCGGCGAGGCGGCGCGGCTGCGCATCGCCAGCGCGCTGGGCGAGCATGTCGTGGTTTTCGCCACCGCGGCCGACGATCCGCAACGGCTGCGCGTGACCGTCACGCTGACCCCGGCGGCTCCGCTGCTGCTGCCGTTCCTGCCGCGCGATCTCTATCCGCTCGGCCGCGGCGACGACCCGCTGGCCGCGCACGGCCATGTCGAGGCGGCGCAGCGCGGGCTCAACAGCGGGCTGCTCTATCTGCGGCTCGACGAGCCCACCTTCGGCTCGCTGCTCTATTTCCAGAACCTCACGGCGATGAACGACTATTACCGCGCGACCGGCACCAAACCCGATGGCGCGGTCGGCGGCGAGTGGCCCGAGCTCGGCTATCTGCCGCCGACGCCGCCGCAAAGCGGCACGCCGCCGGTTCATCCGCTCCCGGCCGGGCGCGCGGTGACGATCTCCGACGCGATCCTCGTCTTCCGCGACCGCGCCGACGGGTCGGAACGGGAGATGGCGCGGCAGTTCCTCCAGATGCTCGGCGCCGCCTATCGCGTCATCGACCGGCCCGTGACCCAGTTCCGCGACTGGCCGGCGCGCGCCGAACGCACCCTCGCCGATCTGTCCCGCGCGCCCGAGGCGACGGTGCGGCATTACGGCCATCGTTACGCGCATCCCTATGTCGCCAGCGAATATCCCGACATCATGGTGCAGATGGCGCTGCTCGCGCCGATCCGCGACTGGGGGCGCTGGTCCGGCACGATACATCCGCTCGATCGCGCGTTCGCCGCCGGGCTCGGCAAATTCTACGATTCCCGGCTGCGCACGCTGCGGCGTTATCTGCCCAATGTCGGGCGCGACAAGGACAAGGACGCGGTCGACAGCTGGTATCTCTATCATCCCCTGCTCAACCTCGCCCGGCTGGCGCGCGACGGCGACGCCCCGGCGCGGCGGCTGTTGCTCAAGTCGCTCGACTTCGCGATCAAGGCCGCGCGGCACTTCGACTATCGCTGGCCGATCCAGTTCAAGGTCACCGATTTCAGCGTGATCACCGCCACCGCCAATGACCAACGCGGCCAGACCGATGTCGGCGGGCTTTATGCCGAGGTCATGCTCCAGGCCCATGCGCTGACCGACGACCCGCGCTTCCTCGACGAGGCGCGCGCCGCGATCGATGCGGCGTGCGGCATGCGCTTCAACCTCAACTACCAGGCCAATCTCACCGCCTGGGGTGCGGCCGCCTGCATGCGGCTGTGGCGCATCACTGGCGAGGATCGCTATCGCGACCAGAGCTATGTCTATCTCGCCAGCTTCTTCCACAATGCGGCGATCTGGGAATCGAACATCGCGGGCGCCGCGCACTATACCAATTTTCTCGGCGTCACCTGCCTGCAGGACGCGCCCTATATGGCGATCTACGAATGCTTCGATAGCTTCGGCGCGTTCGAGCGCTATCTCGAGGATAGCGGTGCCGACCTCGACCCGGCGGCGCGCACGCTGGTGTCGGAATATTGCAAATATGCGCTCGACCGGGCGTGGTTCTACTATCCCGACACACTACCCGCCGCGCTGCTCGCCAGCGAGAACCGCAACGGCCATATCGACCGCGCGCTGTCCTTCCCGGTCGAGGATCTCTATGTCGACGGCCAACCCGCCGGACAGGTCGGGCAGGAGATTTACGGCGCCGGCGCGGCGCTGGTGTTCGCCACGCGGTCGTTCCACCATGTCGAGGGCGCACCCTTCCTGCTGTTCTGCAATCACTTCATTCGCGCCGCCGAGCGCATCGACGCGCATGCGCTGAGCGTGCAGCTCGACGGCGGAGAGACATGTCGCGCCGCCATCTCGCTCGTCCCGATCGGGCGCCGCCGCCTGCCGCGCGCGACGGTGCGCGATGCCGCAGGGCGGATCATCCGGGCGCGTCATCGCGCGCCCTCTCGGATCGATTTCGACGTGCCGGCCAGCGGCCGAATCATCCTCAGCTGGCGATGAAAAGCGATGGGAAAACCGACGGTCGCCGCCAGGGAACGAAAGGGCCGGTTCGACAGCTATATTCCCCGCGGGGAGTGTAACGGCGAGGCTGTCATGGACGAATTCTTCACCCGCATCGCATCGCGTTCGGCGTCTTTCCTGGGCGCGCCCTCGGCCTTTATCGGCTCGACCTTGCTGATCATCATCTGGGCGGCGACCGGGCCGGCGCTGCATTATTCCGACACCTGGCAATTGATCGTCAACACTGCCACGACGGTGCTGACCTTCCTCGCCGTGTTCCTGATCCAGAACAGCCAGAACCGCGACGGCGCGGCGATCCAGGCCAAGCTCGACGAGATTCTGCGCGCGCTGGACAAGGCGCGCACCGAGTTCGTCGGCATCGAGCATCTCACCGACAAGCAACTGGGCGAAATCCGCGCCGCGCTGGAGAAGGAGGTGGGCCGGCTTCCCGAGGGCCGTGAGACGACGACCGAGGAGAGCGTCGAGCGCCTGCTCGATCGCTATTAGGAGAACACCGATGATCCGTCCCGCAGCGATCAAGTCCTCCGGCTATCTGATTTCCTCGGTCAGCGTGATGTTGCTCGGTGCGGTGTCGTGGAAATCGGCCAGCGAGAAGCCCGTGCTGCTCGCCTGCCTGATCGCCGGCATGGTGCTGTCGGTGATCGGTATGATCTTCCGCTGGGTCTCTTATCAGATGGAGGAGTGAGCGCGCGCCGCATCGCGCAACAGGTCGAGCGCGACGCGCAGCGCGGCGAGCCGCACCGACCCGCGCCCGATATCGCCGAAATGCTCCTCGCGCGAAACCAGCTCGCCGCCGCGCGACAGGCAGGCGAAATGCACCAGCCCCGGTTCGTCGCCCGGGCCGCCGGGACCGGCGAAGCCGGTGATCGATACCGCGATGTCGCCATGCGAGCGCGCCAGTGCGCCGCGCGCCATCGCCGCCGCCGTCTCGGCGCTGACCGCGCCGCAGCCTTTCACCACGGCCGGGTCGATTGCCAGCAACTCGCATTTCGCCGCGTCGGTATAAACGACGAAGCCGCGCTCGAAGGTGTGGCTCGCGCCCTCGACATCGGTCAGCAACGAGGCGAGCAGGCCGCCGGTGCAACTCTCCGCCGTGACGATCGCGAGGTGCCGATCGCGCGCCAGATCGAGCAGCGCACGCGCCGCCTGTTCGATGTCGTCGGGCAGGGCGGCGAGCAGTTCGCTCATGGCGGAAAACTCCCTTTCGATCTGAATGGGGGATTAACCTGCATTGATGTGCCGCGGTTGCATCGACGTTATTATGCGAGTCGCAATAGGAGGACAGGATGGCCGACGACGATCTCGTCTATCTGCTCCGGCGCGCGGCGGACGAGCGGGCGCGCGCCGAAAAGGCGGTCGACCCCGCGGCGAAGGCGGCCCATGGCGGCCTTGCTGAACGCTATGACCAACGCATCCGCGAGCAGAGCGCCGGCAAGGTCGCACGCTTGCGCGCCTGAGACGCGCCACGCGAAAAGGAGCGCGCCCGGCGAAGGAATCCGCCGGGCGCCATCGCTCAGTTGGTGGTGACGGTCGTCCTGGTGCGCGTCGTCGTCGCCGGATGGGCGCTATGATGGACGACGCGGCGGACGACGCGACGCCTGGGCGCCGCTCGGGTCGTCGTCGTCGCGGCGGTCGACTGCGTCGTCTCGGTGGTCACCGTGGTCGGCGTGGGCGGTGTCGGCGCGGGCGCGGCGATCACTACCGGGGCTGGCGGCGGCGCCGAGCGCGCGGCGGCGGCATCGGCCTGCGCCGCGGCGGCGCTGGCCTGGGCGTCGGCGGCGCGTTCATTGGCGGCAGCGGCCTGGCGCTGCGCTGCCTCGGTCGCGGCCTGCTGGTCGTTCAGCCGGGCGCGCGACGATGCGCTGAGTGCCATGTCGGCGAGCTCCGAGGCATGCTGGGCGTCGCGGATCGCGGCGTCCTTGTCGTGGTGCGCCAGTTCGTCACGCGCCAGCCTGAGCGCTGCCACCGCCTGTGCCTGGAAATGCGGCGCGTCGCCGGCGGCGCCGACGGTGTTGCCCGCATCGACCTTGGCCTGTGCCGCGGCGATCGCCTTGCGCGCCTGATCGGTCTTGCCCTCGGCGAAAGCGCTGATCGGCATCGTGACCAGTGCGGTCATGGCGACGCCGCGCGCGAAAAATCCCAAACCCTTCATGTTACTTCTCCACTTTGCCCCCGCTGTGGCCGCTCAACGAGCGCGCTGCGGCAAGTGTTCCGATGATTCGCGGAAGATATTGTAAGGCAAGGAAAGATGATTCTCTGCGCGCCGCTCCCTTCCTTTACGGGCAGAGCGGTGTCACCCAGCCGACAGCCAGGCGAAGCGGGTCACGAACAGCGCCGCCAGGATCAGCAACAACACATCGCCGCGCCCGATCTTCCCGCGCAGCAGCTTCAGCAGCGCATGGGCGGTGATGCCGAAGGCGAGGCCGTTGGCGATCGAGAAGGTCAGCGGGATCATCACCACGGTGAGGAAGGCGGGAATCGCGGCGTCGGGCTCGTCCCAGGCAATCTCGACCAAAGGCGCCATCATCAGCGCGCCGACCAGGATCAGCGCCGGCGCGGTGGCGGCGAGCGGCACCAGCTGGGCATAGGGTGCTACGAACATCGCGGCGAGGAACAGCAGGCCCGTCACGATCGCGGTGACGCCGGTGCGCCCGCCGGCCTGCACGCCGGCGGCGCTCTCGACATAGGAGGTGAGGGTGCTGGTCCCGGCCAGCGCGCCGATCATCGTCGCGATCGAATCGGTGATCAGCATGCGTTTGAGGTTGGGGATGCTGCCGTCGGGCGCGATCAGCCCGGCGCGTTTGGTCACCGCGACGAGCGTGCCGAGATTGTCGAACAGGTCGACGAACAGGAACACGAAGAGGATTTCCAGCACGCCGAGGCCGTGCTTGCCGGCACCGCCGAACACACCGCTGAGGTCGAGCGCGAAGGCGGTCTCGCCCAGCGCGGCCAGCGAATAAGGTGCGGGCGTGAAGGTGATCGCGCCGACCAGCGCGGCGAGGAGGGTCGTCGCGACGATGCCGATCAGCATGGCGCCGCGGATCTTCCACACATTGAGCGCGGCGATGACGACCAGGCCGAACAAGGCGAGCAGCGTGCCCGGCGCATGGAGATCGCCGAGCGCGACGCTCGTCGCCGGGTTGCTGACGACGAGCCCGGCATTCTTCAGGCCGATAAAGCCGATGAACAGGCCGATGCCGCCGGCGACCGCGGCGAACAGATGCGGCGGGATCGCGGCGACGATCATCTGACGCACCCCGGCCAGCGTCAGCGCGAGAAAGGCGACGCCCGAGACCAGCACGCAACCCAAGGCGGTCTGCCACGGCACGCCCATCGCGCCGACCACGGTGAAGGCGAAATAGGCGTTGAGGCCCATGCCCGGCGCCAGCGCGAGCGGCACATTGGCGTTGAGGCCCATCAGGATGCTGGCCACGCCCGCGGCGAAGCAGGTCGCGGCGGCGACGGCGGCGACCGGCATGCCGGCCTGGCCGAGGATCGCCGGGTTGACCAGGATGATATAGGCCATGGTCAGGAAGGTGGTGGCGCCGGCGAGGATCTCGGTGCGCAGGTCGGTGCCGCGCGCGGCGAAGTCGAAGCGTCGGGCGATGGCGCCCTGATCGGTGGTCGGTGCAGCGTCCGGTGCGGGCATGATGTCGTTCCCCCGATATGGTCCACGCCGCGCGTCCCGATACGGCGTCGGAAAGCGGCGGGGCAGCATAGCGAAGCTGCCGGCGGGGGATAGCGGGGACCGATCAGGTCATCGGCCTTTAGCCGGACGGCGGCGGCGTAGCGGCCGCTTCGTCACGCCCGCGCCTCTGTGCGGCGCGGGCGTGACGCGGGTCGGTCACATCGATCCGGAGACGGTGCCGAAATAATTGTCGAGGAATATCTGTTGCGGCGCGCGCAGCTGCATGCGCTCGCCCCAGGTCCAGATGGTAAAGAGCATGTCGCCATTGTCGACCTGCGACGTCACCTCGCTGAGCAGCACGACCCAGTGGTTGGGGAAGGAATCGAGGATCGACCAGCTATGTTCCGCTGGCGGTGTACCGGTGTCGACGCGGGTGCTCTCCTTGATCAGGTTGGCGTGGATCAGCATCGCGGTGTCGGTGCCCTCCGCCACGCTCAGGTCGGTGGCGTTGGGGATGCCGGGGTTGCTCGCCCATTTGCCGCCGTCGGTGACCGACGACCAGATGCCGGTCTGGCGCATCCAGTCGGCCAGCTCCTCGGGCCGGGTCATGCCGGCGAGCTCGTCGCTGGGGTCGCCGACCCATTCGGGCTGCCACCATGCCTCGGTCGAATTGCGCACCGCGCTCAGCATCATCCATTCGGCCTGGGATGGGATCGAGCCGTGGGTCGCCATGTCGGCATAGCTGGCGGTGCGCAGATCGTCGCTCGCCGTTACCGAGAAATTGCCGATGCTGCCGGTGCCGGTGTCGAACAAATCGGTGGCATAGCGCGCAACGGCGGCGGGATGGCGACCGATCGCCATCACCAGCAGTGCCGCCGGGCCGCACTGATTGAGCTGGCGTTGCTCGATGCCGCGATAGCCGCCCGTGCCATCCGAGCCGGGCACGGCGAAGATCTCGACGAGCCGCGCGGCAACCTCGGCGCGGTCGAGGCTGGGCCATGCGCCGGCCTCGGTCTTGGCGGCGAAATCGGCGACGATCTGCTGTGCGTCGTCGATCGTCGAGGACGCGCTGATGTCGACCAGCCGCTTGTCGATCATCATGTCGGTGAGCTGCTGGTCGTCGGTGAACCAGCCGGTATCGGTCTTGCTCGGGGCGGTGTCGGTGTCGGCCATGAGGTTTCTCCTTGGTGGTCAGTTCCAGGTCAGGTCGGGCAGCGGGTCGGGCGCTCTGGGCAGCCGCTTGCAGACGAAGGCCAGCACCGAGATGGTCTCGTCGGGCGGCGGTGGCGGCGGTGGCGGCGGGGGGGGTGGCGGCGGTGGTGGCGCCGCCGCCGGCTCGATCGTGTCGGCGCGCCCGAAGGCCAGCGGACCGCGCCGGAGGCGCGCAATGTCGATCATCGGCCGGCGCGCGATCAGCGACGTCACGGTCGGGCTTGCCGCCTCCGTTACGGCAAGCGCGGCCGGGGAGAAGCGGCGGGCCAGCATGGCGGTGGGCGTCGGTGCCGCGGCCACTGCCACCGCATTGAAGCTCTGCCGTTGCAGGCGGATGAAGGCCCGCGCGGGTGGTGGCGCGGGTTCGGGCGCCGCGGGCGGCGGCGCGGTCCGCATCATCACCATCGGCGCAAGATTGACCTCGCGCCGCGTCAGCAGTGTCGCCGCGAGCGTGAAGCGCAGCGGACCGGTCGCGACGGCGGGGGCCTGCGCCTTGGGTTTGACGACGATGTTGCGGACCAGCACCAGCGCCGCGACATAGGCCGGGAGCCGGCCGCCGGGCGGGTCTGCGCCGTCCGAGAGAGGAACGCTTTCGGCCGGTTCGCGCCAGATGCGCGAAGTCAGCGCCGCGCTGTCGAACCACGGCCGCGTGACCGAGACCGAGCGGTATTCGAACGTCACTTGCTCGATATTGCCGGTGTTCTCGACGTGCAGCTCGTTTGGCGCGCCGGCGAGGAGCGAGTCGATCTCCGTGGCGGACATGGAGGTGCTGAGCCAGTTGCCGGCGCCGGTGATGTCCGTCGGGGAGAAGCCGGTCGGCGCGAAGGCTACCGGGCCAGAATGCGACATGTCGATGTCGGGATTGAAGCCGGCCTGCCACTGCGACCATCGCAGGCCCGGGTCGTTGGCGGCGTCTGTAATCTCCGACGCCAGCGCAGCCTCTATCTCGGCACGGCGGCCCAACGTCTGCCAGTCGGCCAGCGCCTGACCGACCACGCCGCGCAGCTGCGGCTCGAGCGTGTCGTGCCAGTGCTGTTGCTCAGCGGGATCAGTCGCCGCTTCGCCGGTAATGCGCTGCGCGTTATAGTCTTCCTGCGCCGTGAACCACGCGTCGCGATAGCTGCGATACGAGAGATAGGCGGCGCTTTCGTGGCGCGTGCCGTCGCCGTCGATCTCGTAGAGCAGCGCCTGCGCCGCCGCGTGCCGCCCGTCGGCGACCGGGTCGTTGCGCCCGGTCGCGACCTCGGCGTTGGCGAGTATATCGCCATAGATGCGCCACAGGAAATTCTCACCGTCGATGGTCGCGACCTGATCGCGCGGGACGAAGTTGACGACGCGCGAGAAATCCGCCGCGGCGGCATAGTCGGCGGCGCTTTGCGGCGCGAGCAGCGCGGCAAGCGCCGCCGGCTGAAAACCGACCGGCGTGACGACGGGAAAACTCAAGAACAACCCGCCGTCGAGGGCGAAGACCTTCTTCGCCTTCTCGATCAGCGCCACCTGGACATAGGCGTCCATCGGCCGACTCCCTTCCGTTCGATGCTGCTGTCAGATCCAGGCGGTGATCGCCGGGTCGGGATCCGGGCTCTTGGGCATCACATGGCATTTGAAGCCGATGAGCTGCATGCCGGGAATGTGCAGCGAGTTGTTCTCGAACTTGTAGCCCCAGTCCGAGCTGCTCGATGCCGAGGACGAGCTGTGCGACGCGCTGGAGCCGAAGCTGAACGGCCCGAAGCTGAAGCCGCCGCCGCCGGACTGGGCATTGGATTGCTGATCACTCATCCATTGCGACAGGCCCGACGAGTTGCTCATGGTGAGCGAGACGTTGCGCACGAAGATGCAGGTCGTCGGATAGGCCGCCATCAGCCCGTGCGGCGGGGCGCCGCCATCCGACAATTTGTCGTTCTTGGTGGTCGGATTGTTCTGGTCGAAGCGCCACGCCTTGCTGTTCATGAACGCGGTGCGGAACCATGGACGCACGATCGGGATCTGGGCGATCTCGAAGCTCATGCCGGTGGATTCGGACGAGAAGGTGCCGGTATATTCGGCATGGCTTTCCGAGTGGCTGGCGCCGCCATGCGCGCCGATGCCGAAGAAGCCGGCGCTGGCCGAAACCGCCCAGCTCGAGCTGCTCGAATTCGAATTGGTATGGTTGCTGAAATCGCCGGCCGAGAAGCCGAACTGGGTCCAGCCGTTCGAATTGGCGAAATTGCCGGGGACGAGCGCGGTGTAGAAAAAGTCCGAGCCCGAGGCGATGCCGGTCAGGCGGGCACGCTCGAGATCCTCGACATATTCCTGCTTGATGAGCGACATGTCGCGGCGCGAGACCTGCTCGATGAACGCCGAAATCTTCTCGAAGTCGTCCTTGTAGCCATTGGCGACCCAGTCGGCCATCGCCGCGCGGACCTTGTTGCGGTAGATATTAGCGTTGACCGCCCAGTCGTGGATGGCGTGCTGGTTGGTCGCGTCCATCGCGTCGATGCGGCGGGCATTATATTCGAGCGCGGCGTCGTCATACGCCGCCATCTTCTCGAAATAGGCCTTTTGCAGCGGGCTGGGTTCGGTGACCTCGGTCTCCTCGTCGGTGATGAGGTCCTTCTTCTTGGTCACCACCTGCAACAGGCCGCGCATCTTCTCGATCTTCGCCTTGAGGTCGTCCGGTAACTCGGCGGACATCACCTGGCTCATGCGCAGGGTGAAATCATAGACGTCCGACAGCGTACCGTCATTGTTGGCGACCGACATGCGCGCGAACTGGCTGTTGGTCGACGAGGTGACGTCGGGGATGAAATCGAGCAGGCGCGACAGGTTTTCCGCCTGTTGCAGCAACTGCGCGGCATCCTGTGCCATCAACGCATCGATCTGCGACTGGGTAAGGGCGGGCGGCGGCGTCGGCGTCGCGCCGCCGCTGGCCGGCGGCGTGCCGTCGGTGGCGGCGCGCATCGTGTCGACCGCGGCTTTCTTGACCACACCGGTAAAGCCCTGGGTGAGGAAGGCGAATTCGGACGGGTCCATCGGCACACCGGGGGTCATCCAGCTGAAGAACGCGTCTTCGGACTTCGGGACGGTATCGTCGCCATTGGTCAGTACGTCGTAGAGCTTGGCCATCACACCGTTGGCCATGACGCTTGGTTGAATATCGGGCATGACTGTCTCCTTGATTAATAAAAGTCAAAGAATTGCGGCCCTGCAAATCGAAATGATTGCAAGTGATTAAGAAATACTGATTCGACGTCGTGATTATGACGTAGAAAAAATCATCGTATTGTATGGATTCGCCGCACCGAGCGGAAAATTTCAGTTAATCGGCGCGGCATGCGACGAGATGTTGCTAGAGGAAGACTAGGCGTTGCTGTCGATCGTGATCAGCTGACTGCACACACTGTTCTGGAAATCGGCAAGCGTCGCGAAGAGCGAGACACTGATATCCACCTTGCCAAAATCCGGAATCTCGGCCGGATAATCCGGCAGCACGGCGGTACCGTCACCGCAATATTGCCACATCGCGACGCTCGGCAAATCCCAACCGGCACGCTGGTACATCTCCGCCGGCAGGGTCGCCGTGTAGCGCGGAATCCACAGCCAGTCGCAGCCCATGCGGTCCTTGATCGCCTTGTCGCGCATCGCACCGTTGCCATAGAGCATGACCTGCATGTTGGTCTCGGATTTGACCCGGTCGGCCCATTCGCTGGTGCAGTCGATGATCTGCTGCGCCGATGCGTCCCAGTTGCTGTTGCGGCCGGTCACGCGCCCTTGATCGTCGGTCTTGCCTTCGCCGCCCAGTTCGACATCGACGATCGGGATGATGTCGCCGGTATCGAAGCCGCCGGCATCGTTGATCGTCTTGAGATAGAAATCGGCCTGGTCGCGACCGGACTGGTTGAATTTCAGAAAATGATAGGCGCCGCGGAACCAGGTCGTGCCGTAGCGATCACCGCCGGCGTCTTTGACGGCCGGCCAGTTGCGCGAAAACCAGTCGGTGTTGAATGCCGTCGACTCGGTCGCCTTGATGATCGCCCCGACGAAATCGGGGGCCGCGACGACCGCATCCCAGTTGGGATGACCACCAAGATCACCCGAGTAGATGTCTACCAATAAATTGCGTTCACCCATCGTACGCCTCCAACCGGCTTGATTGCCAATGCTGCTGCGCGACCCGATGTTTGTCCGGGTGAGATATCACAGCGTAATTTGGGAGTCGAGGCCGAGAAAAGATGACAATAAGACTGCGAATGAGTGTCGCATTTGTCCTATTTAGCCTGTAAAATATCGGCGTTATTGCTGTCATTATTTTATAATTCACGCTTCAACGTGAATATTGCGCGATCTGTCGCAACCGTAACGATTTTCGGGGCGCCCTGCCGTGGCGGTATCGCCCGCCATGGGCCGGGACTTCACGGTATCGTCGCGTCCTCGATCGGGCGAGTCGTGTTTGTTACGCATTGCCGCACCGCGATGCGCTGGTTATCGGCGGCGCTGCATGCCGTGGCAGTAACGAATACAGAACGAGGGGCGAATAGGATGAGCGACCGACCACACTATGAGGTGCTGATCGTCGGCGGTGGCCATGGCGGCGCGCAGGCGGCGTTGTCGCTGGTGCAGGCCGGCTTCGCCGGGTCGATCGCGATCCTCGGCGACGAGCCCGAACTGCCCTATGATCGCCCGCCGCTGTCGAAGGAATATCTCGCCGGGGAGAAGACGTTCGAGCGCATGTTGCTGCGACCGGCGGCCCTGTGGGCCGAGCGCGGCATCACGATGCTGCTCGGCAAGACGGTGACGGCGGTCGATGCCGCAGCGCACAAGGTGGATTGCGCCGACGGCGGCAGCATCGGCTATGGCACGATGATCTGGGCGACCGGCGGGAGCCCGCGGCGGATCGCCTGCGAAGGGCATGATCTCGCCGGCGTACATACGGTACGCAACAAGGCCGATGCCGACCGGATGATCGCCGAAATGCCCGGCGTGCGTGAGGCGGTGGTGATCGGCGGTGGCTATATCGGGCTCGAGGCGGCCTCGGCGCTGGTCAAGTTCGGCAAGAAGGTGACGGTAATCGAGGCGCTCGACCGCGTGCTGGCGCGGGTCGCCGGCGAGCCGTTGTCGCGTTTCTACGAGGCCGAGCACCGTGCGCATGGGGTCGATGTCCGGCTCGGCACCGGGGTGGCGGCGCTGACCGGCGAGAACCGCCATGTCACCGGCGTCGAGCTGGTCGATGGCGAAGTGATCCCGGCGCAGATGGTCATCGTGGGCATTGGTATCGTGCCGGCGGTCGGGCCGCTGGTCGATGCCGGCGCGGCGTTCGGCAATGGCGTGCGGGTCGACGCGCAGTGCAAGACCAGCCTGCCCGACATCTATGCCATCGGCGACTGTGCCGAGCACCAGAGCGTCTATGCCGAGGGCGACTGGATCCGCCTGGAATCGGTGCAGAACGCCAACGACCAGGCCAAGACCGCGACGCAGGCGATCCTCGGCACGCCGGCACCGTATGAGGCGGTGCCGTGGTTCTGGTCCAACCAATATGATCTCAAGCTGCAGACCGTCGGCTTGTCGCGTGGCTATGACGAGCTGATCGTGCGCGGCGCGATCGACCGGGCGGGCTTCTCGATCGTCTATCTGCGGGGCGGCACGGTGATCGCGCTCGATTGCGTGAATATGGTGCGTGATTATGCGCAGGGCCGTGCGCTGGTCACGGGGCGCGTCGCCGCACCGCGCGAGGCCCTCGCCGATCCGGCGGTACCGCTCAAGTCGCTGGTCGGCTAGTCGGGCGCCGCGCGCGGCGCGATTATGCTGCGCAGCAAAAGCGCACAAATCCGTGCCGGTCAGTCGCTCCAGTAGAGCCGCATCGGGTTGTCGATCAGCAGCTTGCGCTGCAGTTCGACGGTCGGCGCGATGCGCGGGATCATGTCGACCAGCGCGCCATCGTCGGGCGGGGAATGCTGCATATTGGGGTGCGGCCAGTCAGTGCCCCACAGCATGCGGTCGGGATAATCGGCGACCAGCGGACGGACCGCGGCCGCGAAATCGTCCCAGGGCGGACCACGCTCGTCGAGCCGGTCAGGGCAGGTGACCTTGACGTGGATATCGTCGCGCGAGTCCATCAACTGGCGAAAGGCGCGCATATCGGGGCCGTCGGGTCCCTGCGACACGTCGGGCCGGCCCATATGGTCGATCACCAAGGGCACGGGAATGGCATCGAGAAACGGGCGCAGTTCGGCGAGGATGTCCGCCTCGAAATAGACGACGACATGCCACCCGGCCGGCAGCCGCGCCGCGACGTCGAGAAACTTGTCCTTGGGCGCGTCATCGACCAGCCGCTTGAGGAAGTTGAAACGGATGCCACGGATGCCGCCGGCATGCAGCGCGGCCAGGTCGGCAGCGCTGATCGCCGGGTCGACCACGGCAACGCCGCGCGCCTTGCCATCCGACAGAGCGATGGCGTTGAGCGTCGCGCTGTTGTCGGTGCCGTGGCAGCTCGCCTGGACGATGACGTTGCGGGCAAAGCCGAGCTTGTCGCGTAGCGCGAACAACATGTCCGGCCCGGCATCCCGCGGCAGATACTTCGCCTTGGCCGAAAAGGGGAAGCGCGCGGCGGGGCCGAACACATGGCAATGCGCGTCGACCGCGCCCGGCGGCGGCACGAAGCGTGGCGTCGATGGCGCCTGGGTCCAGCTCCTGATCCGGCCTTCGCTGTCGACGCTCATCCGAACACCTTTCCGTCCATCAATTTGCGTGCGGTGCGCAACAACGCGGCGCTGGTCACCGCGCCGTGTTCGTCGAGCCCGAGCACGCAGCTCATCTCGCCGGTCGGATGTTCGACCGACAGGGTTTTGCGCGCGCCCTCGGGGATCGACGCGACCTCGGCCGCCGGCGATCCCTCGACCAGGCAGGCGGTCGCCACGCTGACCGCGCCGAGCACGCCGATCGTGGCATGGGCGCGGTGCGGGATGAAGCTGCGCACCGTCACCGCCCCGCCATGCGCCGGCGGCGCGACGAGCATCATCTTGGGCACCGATTTCGCGGTCACGTCGCCGAGGTTCATCAACGGCCCAGCCTGCAGCCGGATCGCCTCGATCCTCGCCTTGAGCGCGGTTGCCGCATCGAGCGTGTCGCGATCCTCATAGCCGGTCGCGCCGACATCGCTCGCCTTGAACACGACGCACGGCATGCCGTTGTCGATCAAGGTGCAGGCGACGCCGTCGATCATATCGACCGCATGACCGGTCGGCAGCAACGCGCCGCACGACGAGCCGGCGGTGTCGCGGAATTCGAGCGGCACCGGCGCCGCGCTGCCGGGCACGCCATCGATCCGCGCGTCGCCGTCATAGGTCGGGATGCCGCCGGGCGTCTGGACCGTGGCGACGGCGATCTGGCCGGTATTGACCATGAAGATAGCCACCGAGGTCTCGTTACCGGTCGCGGCGACCAGCCCGCGCTCGATCGCGAACGGGCCGACCCCGGCGAGCATGTTGCCGCAATTCTGCGCGTCGGTGACGATCGCCTGATCGACGAACACCTGCAGAAACAGATAATCGACATCGACGCCCTCGCGCACCGATCTGGAGACGACCGCGACTTTGGAGGTCAGCGGGTCGGCGCCACCCATGCCGTCGATCTGGCGCGGGTCGGGCGAGCCCATCACGCGGAGCAGCAGCGCGTCGCGTGCGGCGGTGTCGGCGGGCAGATCGTCGGCGAGGAAGAAGCCGCCCTTCGACGTCCCGCCGCGCATCCACATGCAGGGAGTGCCGGTCACAAGTTCCTCCCCGGCAGGGGGAGGGGGACCGCGAAGCGGTGGAGGGGGCGTGCCCCAACCGCACCGCTAGTGGCTTGCCCCCTCCACCAGCCTGCGGCTGGTCCCCCTCCCCGTGCCGGGGAGGATTGAAGAAGCTCACTCATATTTCAGCCCCATCGCCTCGAGCTTGCCGCGCATGTCGTAGATGTCGAGGCCGAGTTCGCCCGCCGCGAGCCGCTGGCGTTTCGCTTCCTCATTGGCCTCGCGCGCCTGGGCGGCGGCGAGCACAGTCGCGGCGTCGGCGCGCTTGACGACGCACACGCCGTCGTCATCGGCGACGATCACGTCGCCCGGGTCGATCGCGGCACCGGCGCAGACGATCGGCACATTGACCGAGCCGAGCGTCGCCTTGACGGTGCCTTGCGCGAACACCGCCTTCGACCACACCGGAAAGCCCATCTGGGTCAGGTCGCGCACGTCGCGCACGCCGGCATCGATCACCAGCCCGCGACAGCCGCGCGCCATCGCCGAGGTGGCGAGCAGGTCGCCGAAATAGCCGTCCACGCAGGGGGACGTCGGGGCGAGCACGAGAATGTCGCCGGCCTGGAGCTGCTCGATCGCGACGTGGATCATCCAGTTGTCGCCCGGCGGCGCGGAGATCGTCACCGCCGATCCGGCGATGCGCGCGCCGGGATAGATCGGCCGCATGCGGCTGGCGAGCAGGCCGATGCGCCCCTGTGCCTCGTGCACCGTGGCGACGCCGGCATGCGCCAGCCCGTCGATCACCTGCGCATCGGCGCGTTCGATGTTGCGCACCACCCGGGCCATGTCTCTCTCCTGATCCGCCGAGGTGGGCGATGCGATCGGGCACCTGCATGGGCAAGTCACATTAGTGGCGCGGCGATAAGTTTTTGCTATGTCTTCCACCATGCATGCGTTCGACCTCAACCTCCGTCACCTGCGCGCGCTGTCGGCGATCGCGGCGCGCGGCAGTATGAGCGCGGCGGCCGAGACGGTCAGCCTGTCGCAGCCCGCGCTGACCCAGGGGCTGGCCAAGCTCGAACGCCAGCTGGGCGTCGCGCTGTTCGAGCGTCACCCGGACGGCATGCGCGCGACGCCCGAAGGCGCGATGCTCGCCGATCGCGCGGGCGCCGCGCTGGGTCATCTCGCGGCGGGGGTGCGCGGCCCGGCACGCGGGGCGCGCGGCTTCGCCCGACCGGAATTGCTGATGACCGCGACGCAGCTGCGCGCCTTTCTCGCGCTGGCCGATGCCGGCAGCTTCGTCGGCGCGGCGGGCGACACCGGCCTGTCGCAACCCGCGCTGCACCGCGCGGTGCGCGACCTCGAACAATTGTGCGCGACGCCGCTGGCCGAGCGGCGCGGGCGCGGCGTGGCGCTGACCTCGGCCGGCCGCCACCTCGCGCGCGGCGTGCGGCTCGCCGCGCGCGAGATCGCCGCGGCGATGGTCGATATCGATCCGGCGGCGGGGCCGCGCGGCGCGCGCATCGTGGTCGGCGCGATGCCGCTGTGTCGTGCGATGATCCTGCCGCGCGTGCTGGCCCGCTTCGCGCGCGAAATGCCGGGCGCGAATGTCGAGGTGGTCGAGGGATCGTGGCGCGAGCTGGTCGACCCGCTGCGCGACGGCATCATCGATCTGATGATCGGCGCGCTGCGCGACGAGGCGCCGGTCGACCTCAACCAGGCGACCCTGATCGTCGATCAACTGGTGGTGATCGGCCGAGCCGGCCATCCGCTCGCCGGACGACGGGACGTCCCGCTCGCCGCGCTGGCGGAGATGTCGTGGATCGTCGGCCAGCGCGGTACGCCGCTGCGCCGCCATTGGGAAGCGATGTTCGCCGGCCACGCGCTGCCAGCCGCGCCGATCGAATGCGGGTCGGTGATGACGGTGCGCGGCGTGCTGGGGGAGAGCGATTTCCTGACGCTGTTGTCGCCCGATCAGGTCGCGCTCGAAATCGACGCCGGCATTCTCACCACGATCGACTACAGCCTGGTCGGCGGGAAGCGTGCGATCGGGGTGACCACGCGCACCGGCTGGCGCGCCACCGCCGCGCAGGGGCGCTTCGTCACGCTTGTCGAGCAGGTCGCTGCCGAAGCCAGACTTTCAAAAAACTGATCGCGCCGTCGGCAAAGCGATTGGCCGGGATCGGGGGCGCGGGTCTAGGCGCCGCTTCGTGGAGAGCGGCATCGCCTTTATCGGCTTCGGGGAAGCCGCCATGGCCCTTGTCGGCGGCGCGCCGCATGCGCGTGCCTATGACGTGAAGACCGACGCCGTCGCGACACGCGCGGCCAAGCTCGCCGATTATGGCCGCCACGGCGTGGACGCCGCGACGAGCGCGCAAGAGGCGTTGCAGCAGGCCGAGGCGGTGCTCTGTCTCGTGACCGCGGACCAGGCGCTGCTCGCGGCGCGCGAGGGCGCCGGCCTGTTGCCGGCCGGCGCATTGTGGCTCGACATGAACAGCGTCGCGCCCGACACCAAGCGCGCCGCCGCCAGCGCGATCGAGGCGGCGGGCGGGCGCTATGTCGATGTCGCGATCCTCGCGCCGGTCCTTCCGCAGCGCCTGGCCGTGCCGTTGCTGGTCAGCGGCCCGCATGCCGAGGCGGGGGCGGCATGCCTTCGCGCGATCGGCTTCACCAATGTTCGCACCATCGATGGCGGGATCGGCAAGGCGTCGGCGATCAAGATGATCCGGTCGGTGATGGTCAAGGGGCTGGAGGCGCTGACCGCCGAATGGATTCTCGCGGCCGAAGCGGCGGGCATCCGCGAAGAGGCGGTCGCCGCGCTCAACGCCAGTTGGCCCGGGACCGACTGGGCGGCCAAGGCCGATTACAATCTCGAGCGCATGATGGTGCACGGCCTGCGCCGCGCCGCCGAGATGGAGGAAGTGGTCAAGACGCTCGACGCGCTCGGCACCGGCAGCGCGATGACGCGCGGTACGGTCGAGCGGCAGCGTGCTTTGGGCACGCTCGCTTTGCCTGCGCCGGCCATGCTCGACGACAAACTCGCGCTGCTGCTGGGCGACAACAAGGAGGCCGCATGACGCTGATCATCGATTGCCACGGACATTATACCACCGCGCCGGCGCCGCATAACGACTGGCGCGACGCGCAAAAGGCCGCGTTCAAGGCGGGCGAGGCGCCACCGCCCTATCCGGCGATTTCCGACGACCAGATTCGCGAGACGCTGGAGAAGAACCAGCTCCGCCTGCTGCGCGAGCGCGGCGCGGACATGACGATCTTCAGCCCCCGTGCCTCGGCGATGGCGCCGCATGTCGGCGACGAGAGCGTCAGCCTTGCCTGGGCACGCGCCAACAACGATCTGATCGCGCGTTGCGTCGATCTTTATCCCGAGATCTTCGCCGGCGTGTGCATGCTGCCGCAATCGCCCAAGGCGGACATGGCGGGGTCGATCGCCGAGCTGGAGCGCTGCGTCACCGAGCTCGGCTTTATCGGCTGCAACCTCAACCCCGATCCGGGTGGCGGCCATTTCACCAGCCCGCCGCTCACCGATCGCTTCTGGTATCCCTTTTACGAGAAGATGGTCGAGCTCGACGTGCCGGCGATGATCCACGTCTCGGGCAGCTGCAACCCGGGGCTGCACGCCACCGGCGCCTATTACATCGCCGCCGACACCATCGCCTTTATGCAGCTGATCGAGGGCGACCTGTTCAAGGATTTCCCGTCGCTGCGCTTTATCATCCCGCATGGCGGCGGCGCGGTGCCCTATCACTGGGGGCGCTATCGCGGCCTTGCCGACATGCTCAAGCAGCCGTCGCTCGACGGGCACGTCATGAACAATGTGTTCTTCGATACCTGCGTCTATCACCAGCCCGGCATCGACCTGCTCGCCAAGGTGATCGACACCAGGAACATCCTGTTCGGCAGCGAGATGGTCGGCGCGGTGCGCGGCATCGATCCCGAGACCGGGCAATATTTCGACGACACCAAACGCTATGTCGACGCGCTGCCGATTAGCGACGCGCAACGCCATGCGATTTTCGAGGGCAATGCCCGCCGCGTCTTTCCGCGGCTCGACGCGAAACTGAAGGAGAGAGGCTTGTGACCGGCCCCCGCGACATCCATGCATATCTCGCCGAGTTCGAGGACATCCCCGGCACACGTGTGTTCACCGCGAAGCGGGCACGCCAGGGTTACCACCTCAACCAGTTCGCCATGAGCCTGATGAAGGACGAGAATCGCCAGCGCTTCCGGGCCGATGAATCCGCCTATCTCGACGAATGGAAACTGACGCCCGAGCAGAAGGACGCGCTGCTGAAGCGCGACTATAACCGGCTGCTCGACCTGGGCGGCAACGTCTATTTTCTCGCCAAGGTATTCTCCACCGACGGGCAGAGCTTCGCGCAGGCGGTGTCGACCATGACCGACATGAATTTCGAGGATTACACCAAAATGATGGTCGCCGGCGGACGCTCGCCCGAGGGCCAGCGCTCGATCAAGGAGGGCCGATAGACATGGCAATTATCACTGCCGGCGTGGCCTCCAGCCACGTGCCGCTGCTCGGCGTCGCCTCCGATTTCGGCAAGGACGCCGACGATTATTTCGGGCCGATCTTCGCCGGCTATGAATGGACCCGCGAATGGGAGAAGGCCGAGAAGCCCGATGTCGTGATCCTGGTCTATAACGATCACGCCTCGGCGTTCGACATGAGGATCATCCCGACCTTCGCGATCGGCTGCGGCGAACGCTACAAGCCCGCCGACGAAGGATGGGGGCCGCGACAGGTGCCGGATGTGGAGGGGCATCCCGACCTCGCCTGGCATATCGCGCAGAGCCTGATCCTCGACGAATTCGACATGACGATCATCAACGAGATGGACGTCGACCACGGCCTCACCGTGCCGCTGACGATGATGTTCGGCAAACCCGAAGCGTGGCCGACAAAGGTCATTCCGCTGGCGGTCAACGTCGTCACCTATCCGCCGCCCTCCGGCAATCGCTGCTGGGCGCTGGGCGAGGCGATCGCGCGCGCGGTGGCGAGTTTCGAAGAGGATCTGAACGTTCAGGTCTGGGGCACCGGCGGCATGAGCCACCAGCTCCAGGGGCCGCGCGCCGGCCTGATCAATCGCGAGTGGGACAACATGTTCCTCGACGGTCTGATCGGCGAGGACGACCATCTCCGGCGCATCCCGCATATCGAATATCTGCGCGAGACGGGCTCCGAAGGCATCGAGATGGTGATGTGGCTGATCATGCGCGGCGCGATGGGCAAGCGGACCCGCGCACTTCACCGCCATTACCATGTGCCGTGCAGCAATACGGCGATCGGTCATCTCGTCCTGCGGCCCGACAATGGCGAGGGACTCGACATGACCGGCAGCGACACCGTTCACGCGATCGCGGCCGAATAGGCGCCCAAACCCGACATCCGCCCCTTCCGCCCAGCTCGGCCGACGGAAGGCGCGGGCGATCAAGGACAGGACGTAACATCATGACCCTACGTATCGCGCTCGCCGGCGCAGGCGCCTTTGGCGAGAAGCATCTCGACGGCCTCAAGAATATCGACGGCGTCGAAGTCGTCAGCCTGGTCGGCCGCCGCCTCGAACCGACCCAGGCGATCGCCGCCAAATACGGCATTGGCCATGCCTGCACCGATCTCGCCGACAGCCTTGCGCTGCCCGGGGTCGACGCGGTCATCCTGTGCACGCCGACCCAGATGCACGCCGCCCAGGCGATCCAGTGCATGGACGCCGGCAAGCACGTCCAGGTCGAGATTCCGCTCGCCGACAGCCTGGCCGATGCGGAAGGCGTGCTGGCCAGGCAGCAGGCGACGGGGCTGACCTGCATGGTGGGGCACACCCGCCGCTTCAATCCGAGCCACCAATATATCCACAATCGCATCACGGCGGGCGACTTCGCCGTCCAGCAGATGGACGTGCAGACCTATTTCTTTCGCCGCAAGAACATGAACGCCAAGGGTGAGGCGCGCAGCTGGACCGATCACCTGTTGTGGCACCATGCCGCGCATACCGTCGACCTGTTCGCCTATCAGGCGGGCCCGATCGTCAAGGCTAATGCGATCGAGGGGCCGATCCACCCGGAGCTCGGCATCGCGATGGACATGTCGATCCAATTGAAGGCGGAAAGCGGCGCGATCTGCACCCTGTCGCTGAGCTTCAACAATGACGGGCCGCTCGGTACCTTCTTCCGCTATATCGGCGACACCGCCACCTACATCGCGCGCTATGACGACCTGTTCACCGGCAAGGACGAGCGGATCGACGTGTCGCGGGTCGACGTGTCGATGAACGGCATCGAGTTGCAGGACCGCGAGTTCATCGCCGCGATCCGCGAGGGCCGCGAACCCAACAGCTCGGTCGCGCAGGTGCTGCCCTGCTACCGCGTGCTCGACGCGCTCGAAAAGCAGTTCGGCGCATGAAGACACAGGTCGCGATTATCGGCTCCGGGCCGTCCGGGCTGTTGCTTGGTCACCTGCTGCGCGCCGAGGGTATCGACTGCGTCATCGTCGAGCGGCAGACGCGCGATTATGTCGAGGGGCGGATCCGCGCCGCCGTGCTGGAAAGCGTGACGACCGACCTGCTGCATCGCCTCGGCATCGATGCCGGGCTGAACGCCCACGGCATGAACGAGGAGGGGTTCAACCTCGCCGATGGCGACAAGCTGATCCGGATCGAGATCACGCGGCTGACCGGCCGGCATGTCACGGTCTATGGCCAGACCGAGGTGACCCGCGACCTGATCGACGCCGCGCCGGCCCGCGGGCTGGACATCGTGTTCCAGGCCGGCGACGTCGCGCTGCACGACATCGACGGCGCCCGCCCCGCGGTGACCTACCGCAAGGACGGCGTCGAGCACCGCATCGAGGCCGATTTCATCGCCGGGTGCGACGGCTTTCACGGCCCGTCGCGCAAGGCCATTCCGGACGGGGCGAAGCGCGAGTTCGAGCGGGAATATCCGTTCGGCTGGCTCGGTATCCTCGCCGACGTGCCGCCCTGCCATGACGAGCTGATCTACGCCAATGGCGAGCGGGGCTTCGCGCTCGCCTCGATGCGTTCACCGACCCGCAGCCGCTATTACATCCAGGTGCCGTTGACCGAGAAGCTCGAGGATTGGCCCGCCGATCGCCTGTGGGACGAACTCGAACGGCGTTTCGCGCCACTGGCCAGCCGTCCGGTGGCGCGTGGCCCCGCGCTGGAGATCTCGATCGCTCCCTTACTCTCCTATGTCTTCGAGACGATGCGGCATGGCCGCCTGTTCCTCGCCGGCGATGCGGCGCACATCGTGCCGCCGACCGGCGCCAAGGGCCTCAACCTCGCCGCCTCTGACGTTTCCTATCTCGCCGACGCGCTGGCGGCGCACTACCGGCGGCAGGACGACACCGGCTTGTCGGGATACGAGGCGCGCGCGCTCGCGCGGATCTGGAAGGCCGAGCGCTTCAGCTGGTATCTCACCAAGCTGATGCACCGCTTCCCCGAGGACGGCGCGTTCGAGCATCGCATGCAGAGCGCCGAGCTCGACTATGTCGCGTCGTCGGAGGCGATGCAGAAGGTGGTCGCCGAAAACTATGTCGGCCTGCCGCTGTAAGGGCGGCAGCGCCGGTGCTGCTATAAGGTAGCAATCCGAAACTTGCTGGCGGCGCCCCCGCACCCCAGCTATGGCGCGACCATGACCACGCACCTCGACACCAAGGCCCCGTCACCGACCATCGAGTCGCGCGACCAGCTGATCGCCAGCTTCGCCCGGGGCGAAAAGCCGCCCGAGGCGTGGCGCATCGGCACCGAGCATGAGAAGTTCGTCTATGCCCTCTCCGATCACCACGCGCCGAGCTATGACGAGAAGGGCGGCATTCGCGACCTGCTCGACGCGCTGACCGCCTATGGCTGGAAGCCGGTGCTGGAGGGCGGCAAGCCCATCGCCATGTCCGGCGCCGATGGCAGCATCAGCCTCGAACCCGCCGGGCAGTTCGAGCTGTCCGGCGCGCCGCTCGAAAACCTGCACGAGACCTGCGCCGAAACCGGCCGCCACCTCGAACAGGTCAAGGCGATCGGCGACAAGTTCGGCATCGGATTCCTCGGCATGGGCATGTGGCCCGACAAGACCCGCGCCGAGCTGCCGATCATGCCCAAGGGCCGCTACGCCATCATGCTGCGTCACATGCCGCGCGTCGGCAGCATGGGCCTCGACATGATGCTGCGGACCTGCACCATCCAGGTCAATCTCGATTACAGTTCCGAAGCCGACATGGTGAAGAAGTTCCGCGTCGGCCTCGCGCTGCAGCCGCTGGCGACGGCGCTGTTCGCCAACTCGCCCTTCACCGAAGGCAAGCCCAATGGCATGCTCAGCTACCGCAGCCATATCTGGTCCGACACCGACCCGGCGCGCACCGGCATGCTGCCCTTCGTGTTCGAGGACGGCTTCGGTTATGAGCGCTACGCCGAATACGCGCTCGATGTGCCGATGTACTTCGTCTACCGCGACGGCAACTATATCGACGCCGCCGGCCTGTCGTTCCGCGATTTCCTGAAAGGCGATCTGTCCGTCCTGCCCGGCGAGAAGCCGACGCTCGACGACTGGACCGACCATCTCTCGACCGCCTTCCCCGAAGTGCGCCTCAAGACCTTTCTCGAAATGCGCGGCGCCGATGGCGGCCCGTGGGGTCGCATCTGCGCGCTGCCGGCTTTGTGGGTCGGGCTGCTCTACGACGCCGCCGCGCTCGATGCGGCGTGGGACGTGGTGAAGAATTGGACGATGGAAGAGCGCGAGGCGCTGCGCAGCGCGGCGCCGAAGCTCGCGCTCGACGCGCCGATCCCCGGCGGCGGCAAGCTCAGGGACATTGCCGGCGAGGTACTCGACATCGCCGGCGCCGGCCTCTCGGCCCGCGCGCGCTTCGACAGCTCGGGCAGCAATGAGACGGGCTTCCTCGAACCGCTGCGCGACATCGTGCGGACGGGCAAGGTGCCGGCGCAGGCGTTGCTCGATCGCTACTATGGCGCATGGGGCGAGGACGTCAGCCGGATTTATGAGGAAATGCGGTTCTGATCTGTCCTGATCGTGCCGGGACATGGTCACTCACCGTGACGAAGAACTGGCGGATGACGCTCCGCCTCAACCACGCCCTCGTGATCGACGAGCTGGACCTGGAGGGTTGTCACTGATGGCTCTCCACCGGCATCCGTCGATCCCCGTCCATCCCGGCGCGTTGCTGTGCGCCGAGATGGCGCTGCGCTTTGAGCAGGCCTTCGGTATCCGCGCCGACGCCATGATGCCTACGCAGCCGGCCGATGAGCCTGCCCAGGCACGCTTGCGCGGCAAGGCGAACCGAAATGTCGGCACCACGTGCCATCACCCAGCAACTGGCGGGCGCCCCGCCGCTCCGCGAACGCAAAACGGCCCCGCCATTGCTGGCGGGGCCGTTGCCAAGCGCGGCGCGCAGCCGCGTCGATGCCGCGATCAGAAGCGGAAGCCGCCGATCACTGCGATCTGGTGGCGAACCGCCGACACGCCGGACGAGATGCCCTGGAACTTCACGTCGCCATAGTCGGAGTAGCGATACTCGACGCGAGCGAACATGTGGCCCATGCCATATTCGGCACCGGCGCCGAGACGATAGCCACCCTCGTTGGTGCCGTCCGTCACGGTCGTGGCGCCGCTGGTGTAGACGCCGGTGATGCGGGCATTGGTATAGCCGGCCTTGCCGTACAGCAGGACGTTCTTGCCAACCTTGGCGCCGATCCGGCCGCCGACATAGATGTCGCGGCCGGCGCGCAGCTCGAACCGGTCACCCGTGACGAAAAGATCGTTCACGCCGTCCTTGACGGTGCTGCCGGTCAGTTCGGCCTCGACGCCGACCACCGCGCCGCCAATCTCATGATCATAGCCGAGCGCGCCGCCATAAAGCAGGCCGCTCTTGGCGCCGCTGGTGCTGCCGTCGTTAAGGACGACATCGTCCCAGCCGGCCTCGGCTGCAACCCAGGGGCCAGTGAATTTCGGCTCGTCCTGTGCCAGCGCTGGCGTTGCAAAGCCAAATGCCACCAGGGCGATCGCAATCTTCTTCATGTTAGTTTCTTCCTTTCTCTGCGAAGAACGGCGCGCCTATCGTCGCAGGATTCGCGGGGATAGTGGGAATTGCCGGTTTTTTTGATTGTCGGGAACATTGCCAGCTACTTGTTGCAGCTTTGCAACAACCTTGGCTATTGGCCCGCATCGGACTCAATTCACCCGCAATATTTTCAAATCTGTATAGTATGGAAGCGTCATCGATACGTAGCGAACAGCGCTTTTTGGATGATCGTCCCCGGACCCGTGCTTGGCCAGCACGGACCGCAGCCATCGATCGTTCGTCGCCGTCCGCCGCGATCACTCCGATCCGAGCGCGTGGAGCACGTCATGCGTGCGCAGCGGTTTCTCCAGCACGGTGGCATAGCCGGCCGCGAGCGCTTCCTCGCGCAGGGCCGCCGCGGCGATGCCCGTGATCAATATCGCGCGGCCCTGCCAGCCGGCGTCGCGCAGCGCGCCCAGCACCTCGATGCCGTTGCTGTCGGGCAGCCGGTAATCCGCAATGAGGAACGCCGCCTCCGCGACCGCCGGGTCGGCGAGCAACAGCGCCGGGGATTCGTGCGAGCGCACGTCGAACCCATGGGCGCGCAGCATCAGGTGCAGCCCGCGACGCACGCCGGGATCGTCATCGAGCAACAGGATGCGCTGCGGCGTCGGGGCGGGGGCTCGGGGCACGTGCGGTTCCTTCACGAACCCCCCATGATCGTGCTTCCCGGCCGCCGCGTCTTTACGTGTTTTCCCCAGCTGGTGCTCGTCCCGATGCCGCGCCGTGCCGCGCGACCCGAATCGGCGCCGGATCAGGCGTCCTCGATCAGGCCCGCGGCGAAGGCGATCCGCAGCGCCTCGGACAGGCTGCGCACGCCCAGCTTGGTCATCGCGTTGGCGCGATAAACCTCGACGGTGCGTGGCGAGATCTTGAGGTCCCAGGCGATCACCTTGTTCGGCTTGCCGATCACCAGGCCGCGCAGCACGTCCTGCTCGCGTGGGGTGAGCGCCGCGATGCGGCCGCGCGCCACCTGCGCCGACGCATTGGCGCGCGTGCCATGCGCCAGCCTGACGAAGGCGGTCTCGATCGCGTTGAGCAACACCTCGCGCTCGAACGGCTTCTCGATGAAGTCCACCGCCCCGCCGCGCATCGCCGCGACCGCCACGGCGACGTCGCCATGCCCGGTGAGCACGATCACCGGCATCGGCACGCCGCGCGCGTTCAATTCGGCCTGGACCTCGATACCGTCCATCTGCGGCATGCGCACGTCGAGCAGCACGCAGCCCGGATCGAGTCCGCCGACATCCTTCAGGAAGGCGACGCCGGTCTCGAAACTCTGCACCTCGAAGCCGGCGGCGCGCAGCATGAAAGACGCCGAGCGCCGGATCGCGTCCTCGTCATCAACGAGGTAGATGGTCCGCTTTTCGGTCATGCCCTTCCTCGATTTCCCCACCCATGATCGTGAAATGAAAGATCGTGCCCGTGTCCGGGGCCGCTTCCGCCCAGATGCGGCCGCCATGCGCCTCGACGATCGTGCGGCAGATCGACAGGCCCAGCCCCATGCCGCTCTCCTTGGTCGTGGCGAACGCCTCGAACAGGTGCGGCGCCAGCGTCGGGTCGATGCCCGGCCCGGTATCGCGCACCGAGATGCGCACCATGCCGCGTGGATCGCTGGCGGTGGTGATGAGCAGCTCGCGCCGATCGACCGCCGCCATCGCCTCGACCGCGTTGCGCACCAGGTTGAGCAGCACCTGCTGGATCTGCACCCGGTCGACCAGCACCTCGTCGATCCCCGGCGTGAGCGCATAACTGGCCTTGATCCCGCGTTCGACGGCGCCGATCAGCGCGAGGCGGCTCGATTCCTCGATCAGCGTCGGCAGGTGCTCGACGCGCTTCTCGACATCGCCGCGCGCGACGAAGTCGCGCATGCGGCGCACGATGGTGCCTGCGCGCAGCGCCTCCTTGGTCGACTCGACGAACGCCTCGCGCAGCATCGCCTTCAGCGGACCATCCACCTCCAGCCGGTCGAGCATCTCGCGGCTCGCCTCGAGATAGTTGGAGATCGCGGTCAGCGGCTGGTTGAGCTCGTGCGCCAGCGTCGAGGCCATCGTGCCCATCGCCGACAGCCGCGAGACATGGATCAGCTCGGACTGGAGTTCCTGCAACCGGAATTCGGCGCGCTGCTTGTCGGTCAGGTCGCGGATGAAGCCGGTGAAGATGCGGTGCCCGTCGGACTGCGCCTCGCCGACCGACAGCTCCATCGGAAAGTCGGTGCCGTCGCGCCGCCGCCCGACGACGATGCGGCCCAGGCCGATGATCTTCTTCTCGCCGGTCGCGAGATAGTTTGCGAGATAGGAATCGTGGCGCTGGCGGTCGGGCGAGGGCATCAGCATCGACACGTTGCGCCCGATCACCTCGGCTTCGGCATAGTCGAACAGCCGCTCGGCGGTGGCGCTGAACGACATGATCGTGCCGTGGACGTCGATCACCACCATCGGATCGGGCACGGTCGCCAGGATTGAGCGCAGGTGCAGCGCGCTGCGTTCGAGCGCGGTCTCGGCCGCCTTGCGATCGGTGATGTCCAGGATGGTCTGGCCATAGCCACGCAACCCGCCATCCTCGTCGCGCAGCGCGGCGATCGTCACGTCGGCGAGATATTCGCTGCCGTCGCGGCGCACCCGCCACGCCGACTGGTGTGTGGGTGGCCCGGCCGCGGCCAGCGCGAGGTCCGCCGCCGGCTTGCCCGCGGCGATGTCGGCGGGGGGATAGAGGATCTCGCCCGAGCGATTGCCGATCTCGCTTTCGCGCCACCCGGTGAGGATCTCGGCACCCCGGTTCCAGGTCATGATCAGGCCATCGGCATCGAGCAGGAACAGCGCGCGATCGACCGCGCTCTCGACGAACAATGCGAGCGTCGCCTCCTTTTGCGTGTCCCGATTCTTCATTGCGTGATCAAGCTATCGGCCCCCCCAAGCTAATCACGGGAAACTGCTTCCCCACGGTATGGCCTTAGTTACGGAATTGCCACATTTAATTGATCCGGAATGGCGGTCTTGCGGTGCGGCCGCCGGCCGGGCGACCGGAATCTGGGCGACGACAGGACGGGCCGGCCCGTATGTGCCGCACGTACCTGCGCCTGCGCCGGGCGCGCGGACCCGGTGAGCGCTGTCGCTTTCCCTGTTTCGTTCGCCGATGCACATCATCAAGCTGCAAGCTGCATCATATCTCGATGTTTCGATGCCAGAACGGGCCGATCATTACCGCAGGAGCGACATCATCCGACTCCGGATATCCTACGCTCTCTCTGCGATCCTCATCTTCCTGAGCGAGATCGTCATCGCAGCCTTTGTCCATGACGCGTTGATCCGCCCCTATCTTGGCGACAGCCTCGCCGTAGCGCTGGTCTATTGCACGGTCAGGGCGATCGCATCGCTTGGCGTGCGCTGGTCCGTCGCAACCGCGCTGGCGGCGGCCTGCGCGATCGAGTTCGGCCAGCTGTTCCATCTCGCCAACCTGCTCGGCCTCGGCCATTGCCGGATCGCGCGCGTGGTGCTCGGCACGGGCTTCGATCCGGCGGATTTCCTTGCTTATGCCGGCGGTGCCGCCGCCATCCTGCTGACCGAAGCGGTTCGCGCTCGTCGCGCGCGGAGCTGAAGCAAGTGTCGCTCTTTCCACCCATACAAGCCGACGGGGAACCGGGTGACGCATTGCCCCATGCGCTAACCGGCCCGCCACCGTGCGAACAACAGAGGATAAGCGAGAGGCCGCCGCTCAGCCGAGCGGCAACGTTCCCGCAACCGCACGCTCGCGCCCCAGCGCCCGGTCGAACAGCCGTGGTACCAGCCCGTTGCGGTCCATCCAGGCGGAGTAATCGCGGTAGGCCGGGTCCAGCCCGAGATGCCGCTCCTCGGTCTTGGCGCGCCAGTAATAGACCCCGCTGACCGCGCACATCAGGATCGTCGCCCGCGCCGCGTCGACCAGCGATCCGGTGGTCAGGAACGGGATGGTCGAGATCCACCAGAACAGGTTCTTCGACAGATAGGCCGGATGGCGCGAAAAGGCGTAGGGGCCGTGTGTCAGGATGCCGCGATGCGTCAGGTTGGAGAAGCGGAAGCCGAACGCGATCGTCGCCCAGGCGTAGATCGCGGTCAGGGCGACCAGCACCGTGCCGACGCCCGCCAGGATCACGGGATGGCCGGCGAACCAGTGCATCCAGTCCGACGTGCCGGGATGGTAGTCGAGCGGGCCGCCATCGCCCATCAGGATGAACGGCGGGTAGCAGATCAACGCCGCCATCCAGCTCGCCGCGAACGGGTTGGCGGTGCGGATGTGCGAATCGAGCGGCTTCATCGCCAGGATGTAGCCGACCGTGGCGAACGCGACGTCGATCACGAACATGAAGGTGATCAGCCAGTTGGCCAGCGCGACCGGGTCGTGCAGCACTCGCGCGGTGTCGCCGCGGATGAAGTCGCCAAAACCCGGCGGCACGATCGCCAGCATGAAGGCGAGGAAGAAGGCCTTCACCCCCCAGCTGCGCAGATGGTTGAAGATCGCCTCGCGATCGACCGGTTCGTTCAGCCCCATCAGCCACGCGCCGAGCGACCAGCAACCGTCCTTCGGCTCGGTCGCGCGCTGGTCGAGCAGGATGATATAGGGGATCGAGGTGACGAACAGGAACGGTGCGGCATAGCCGAAGCACCACATCGAAAAGGCGAAATTGCCCTGCCAGTAGAAGCGCCCGGTGCCATAGATCACCGCGATCGCCGCCCAGGTCAGCCACAGCCCGGCGAGCTTGGTCAGGCTGACGTCGATCGTCGCGCGCCACGGCTTCGGGTTGGTCCAGTCGATGCCGGTCGAGGGGCTCAGGTGCACCTTGTCGACCAGCACCGCCCACAGCACCATCGGCAGCCCGCACGAGGCGATATTGGCCAGCGCCGCATAGGGCCCGTCCATGCCGTACCAGCGCGCCACGCCGACCCAGCACAGCAGGCCGGCCAGCCCGGCGATGCCGCACCCGGTCGAGACGGCGGATCTGGGGCGCGGATCGGCCTTGGCCGCGACGGCGAGGGCGGTGTCGTGATACATGGGCGTGTGCGTACGCCGATAATGGTAAGCAACCCGTGAAGGATAGGCCGGCGACTAGGCGCGCCCGGCCGGCGCCGGCCTATCCCGGCCCATGGCGCCGTGCCACGATCGCCGCGGCGGTGATCGTGCCGTTCTGATAGGCCATGTTGTCGAGCCGAACCGGCCCGAACGGCCCGTCGAGCGTGACGCCGAGGAACAACGCCCGGCTTCTCGCCCCCCTCAGCATGAGGAAGTCCCCGATCACGACATCGCGATAGTCGAGCCGCGCCTCGCGTCCGGCGTCGCGAACCGTGACCTCCTGCACGCCCGCTTCGATCGACACCAGCGGGTCGCGATAGTCCTTGCGTCGTCTCGCCCCGACGCGCGCGACCACCCCCAGCGGGACGAGCAGGGCCAGCGCGATGATCGCCGCGATCGGGAAAATGCCGCTGTCCCCCTCGCTACCGAACCAGGCGAACGACAGGATCGCCGCCGCACCGATGCCATAGAGGCTCAGCAGGATCGGATAGATGCGATGGTCGATCGTCGCGATTTCCTCGGCCGTCAGGCTGCGCGCGGTGAGCGGCAGCGGATGGCTGGCGGCGAGGTTCAACGCCTGTTCGAGCGCCTGGGCATCGGCGCGTCGGCGGAACTGCTCGGTTCGCGTAGTCACCGGCTCACTTGCGCTTCGCCCGTGCCCTGGCGATCGCGGCGCGTAGCACGACGGGATCGAACCCGTTGAGCGCCTTGCCGTCGCCGATCACCCATGCCGGCACCGCCGTGCCGTGATGCTCGACGATCGCCCGGTCGTTGCGGTTGAGTTCATTGACGATCGGACTGTCGATCAACGCGTCGCCGCTCAGCGGCGGCAGGCTGGCCGGATCGATCGCCGCCGCCTTGAGCGCGGCGGCGATACCCGCCGGGCCGGGATCGCCGCCGGCATCCATCGCGCGGTGGAACACCGCCCAGTCCGCCGGCGACTGCGCGATGGCGAGGCTGGTCATCGCCGCCTGGCGCCCCTCTTCCTCGTTGACGAGGATCAGATAGACGACCTTGAGATGCGGGTCCGCCGCGACCAGAGCGTCGATCACCGGCTGTGCCTCGCGGCATGCCGGACAGGCATAATCGGCGAAAACCTTCAGCGTCACGTCGCCATCCGCCGCGCCCAGCCAGGCCTTGCCGAACGGCACGCCGAACGGGCGGTCCTCCAGCCGCGGCGCCATGGCGGGGTCGTCGTCGGTTGGCGGCGGCGCCTCGGTCTGCTCGGCGGGGGAGGTGGGCAGATCGGTCGACTGCGCCCAGGCCGGCGTTGCCAGGGCGGCGAGCAGGAGCGCGAGCACGGGACGATAGGTCATGGCGATGGCTCCAGCGGGCGTGTCGGCTGATCGTGAGCCGGGACCGCGTCAGCGACAAGCGATTCGGCGCAAGTATCTGAGAACGGGCGCGGGGCAGCGGCCCATGCGGCGATCCGCCGTCGCCGCGACGTGCGGAAGCCCAAATGCGGGAATAGATCAAGTATCAGGAAAAGAAGTATATTCAGATCAACCATAGCTGGAATTGTGCGGCGTTCCTGTTCCTCGCGCGCCGCGTGACCCAGCGCGGGACATTGAAAAAAACAGCCTCTTTCGCCCGTTGGTCGTAGCGGATAAATTGGCATCAATCACGTCGAAACCGGGGGAAGTGTCGATGACTTCTGCATATCGCGCCGGCATTGGCGCCGGTCGATGATCGCCCTGTTCATGTCACTTGGCCTGTTGCTGGCGTTCGGGAGCGCCGCGCTGGTCGCTCGCTCAATGCGCTGACGCCGCTATTCGGGACCAGCGACGGGTGGCGCGCGTTGGGGAAGGCGCCTCGTCAGGTCGGAAGGCGCCGGTTCCCGCTTGAGCGGGCAGGCAACTGCGCGGTCTGCCGATCGCCGGCAACCTTTGCTGTTCGACCGCGGCGCGTTGCCGGACCCGCCACCGCGCCATGCGCGACTGTCAGATGATGCGCCACGCCAGCGCGATGAGCGTTGCCCATAACGAGATCAGAAGCGCGCCAAGGACATAGGCTCTGGCGAGATAGGATAGTTTTCGCGCCTGGCTTCGGCCCGGCGCGCTCGCATCATTGGAGCCAGCAGCATCCGACAAGAAGTCTGCAGCGACAACATCGCCGGATCGCAGTGCCGCGCTGACCTCCAGGTCGCTGAGTGGCGACAGGAACTCGCAGCCATATGCCAGGCCCATACGACGCACGATTCTGACACGTCGGCGCAATGCGCCGCCGATGCTGAGCCCGATCAAGGTGCCGATACCGAGATCCGCCATCGTCGACATGGCAAAGCCGGAACGCGAGAGGTTTTCGACGATCGCGTCGATTGGCTTGTTTCTTGCCGCCCGCAATGTGATCGGGCGCGCGGCGGCCGTGCGTGGCGCGCCCCGATTTTCGGGATATAGGCGCGCGGCGAGCCTGGGGCTCGCATCTTCCGCTCCTAGTAAAGTCATCGACAGCATCCGCGTGGTTCCCCAAGCAACCGCAACAATTGAACTGGATGCTACGTGCGACCCGTAACATTAGGCGCGCGGCTCGCTGCAACTCGCAACATATACCGCTATAATCTTGTAAAGATAAACTCGATCACAAAAAATAGCAATCGGAACCATAGGCGTCGAATGAAACAAGATCAAGAGCTTTTCCAAGCCCGGTAAAGGTTTATCGAAGAATTCATTTTCAGATTACAAGTGATTCAACGACCACGCAATTTTGCGTGCGCTGTGCTGGGCTTGGCATTTCTCGACTCTGTCTCTCTCTCCGCAAAGGCGCCGCGATGCCGGAACAGCCCCTAATTGTCGCGCTCGTCGCGCTCGCGGACAGCCGCGCTACGGTGCATATCGCCGAAGAACTTATCCGTCACCTGTCGCCGAGCGTTACAACTGCGCAACGATCGCGTTCGGGCCCTTTCTAACATACTGTATTTTAACAATTACCCGAAATGGCACGACGTTTGCTCACACTTGTCGTCTGAGAGAGCTCGTCGGCGCACATTGGGAGTTGGCCGCTGGCGGGTAGGGATCAACAGGGGAATATGCATGCGCTCGACCATTGCTTCAAAAATAATCGGATTCGCGTTCGTGGCGGCGGCAACAGTCGGCCTGGCGGCGCCCGCCAGCGCGACCGAGACGACCTTTGCGAGCTTCAGCCCGGTCGGCTCGAACCCAAACGTTCATCTGACGAATACGGGCAATGCCTTAAATCGTGCGACGGATGGGACTTTCACCTCGGGAAGCCCAGCGACGTCCTCGGTGAACGTCAAATTCAGCTTTCTGCTTCCCGGTATCAGCGATTTCGTCACTGACGTGGCCGCAACCTACACGCTGACCGCGTCGATCGCGACGAATACCCCGGCGATCACCGGCGCGGGGTTCGCGATCCAGCCGGGCGTTGCCGGGTCCATGACGTTCGTCACGCAGAACGCCATTCTCGTAACGGGGCCGGGCTTCGTTACGCATAATTATCTCGCTGGTTCAAATCTGCTTACCGTCGTGTTCAGCCAGGCGGCGCTCGCCGGCCAAATCGGGAGCCACAATCTCGCGTTCAGCGACGGAACGCTGAGCGGGGGTGCGGTCACGTTCACGTCGGATTTCCTCGATTTCTCGAGCACTGCCGATCGCGATTTCGCGCTCTCGCTGACCTCATTGAATCCTGTTGTCGGTGCGGCGACGGGGGTGAACAAGTCGCTCAAATCGTTCAGTGGCTCGGCGGGCGGACAGTTCGCCTCCGATCCTGCCGCGCTCGTCAATGGCGCGGTTCCCGAGCCGGCGACCTGGGCAATGATGCTGCTCGGCTTGCTGGGCATCGGGCTGGGCTTGCGGGGCCGCCGCAATGGTGGTTCGTTCGCCAGCGCTTGATCTGGACGAGGCTGAACGGGCCGTCGGCTGCACAGCAGCCGACGGCCTTTTCGCGCCTGCCTGACGCGCGACCGGTGTGACTGTTCCCGACGCAAGCGGTCGTTTCGGGTCGGCGCACAGCTTCGCGCAGGCCGCGATGACGCACGCGTCATGCGACAGGCCGGCTGGTTTGGGGCGCTCCGCGCGGGAAATTTCGCGCACATGGCCGCAGCGATGAGCCCTCGATTCAGATCAGGCCTCGCCGTGGCGTCATTATGGTATAAAGACCGGACGGGGCCATGTGTTCGGGGGGAATAGCAGTTTGAACCGGCATCGACTTGAGCGGGCGCGCCAGTGCTGCTGCTAGCTTATTGGGGTCTTTTTCTTTCGACCGTCTGCTATGTCGCGCTGGCCGTCTGGCGGGTGTCGATCGCGCGCCATCACGACGGCGCACTTTATCTCGCGGCGGCGTTTGCCGGAATGGCGAGTTGGACCGGTGCGGTCCTGACCGACATTCCCTCGCTGGTGACAGCAGGCGAGTTATTGCGCGATTTCGGTTGGCTCGCCTATCTGTTCGCGACCACCAGGTCCTACGATCAACAGGATGATGTCAGGCGCACGATACAGCGCTTCACGATATTGCTCGCGGTCCTGGCGGTTGTTCGAACAGCGCTGCTCCTGGCGCCCACCATCATTGTTATCGGCGTCGAGGCAGACAGGCTGATCTTTCTCGCCACGCTCGTAATACGCTGGACCTACGCGCTGGTCGGCATCGTGTTCGCGCATTATCTCTATCGCGCGACGGCTTCCTCGGCGGCGTCGGGGTTTCGGTTGATCGTCGTGGCGCTGGGCGTGGTCTGGGCCTTTAACCTCAACCTCTTCACCTTGTTGTTGCTCGGCTACCGTCAGGCCCTACTGCTGTCGGACCTGCGCGGCGTACTGCTCCTGTTGCTGGTCCCCGCATTCGCGCTCGCCGCGCGTCGCAAGGAACGCTGGAAGGTTACCCTGTCGCGCCAGGCAACGACCCAGTCCCTGTTGCTCGTCGCGATCGGAAGCTATTTCGTCATCGTCTCGACCGCGACGCGCGCGCTGATCTGGGCTGGAGGGCACGCTGCCGAGCTCGCCAAACTTCTTGCCGCGCTGTCGCTGACGCTTCTCTTCCTCGCTTTTGGTTTCCTCCCGCGGCTGCGCGCGCGGGTGAAGGCCGTTCTCGTCCGCAATTTGTTCGAGCATCGCTACGATTATCGCAGCGAGTGGTTGCGCTTCAGCTCGACGATCGGTGATCGCACCACGTCCGCGCTTTCCCCCGAGGAGCGGGCGATACGCTCGATCGTCGACGTCACCGAGTCGGTTGGCGGCGCGCTCCTCGTTGCCGAGCGCGGTGACCGACTGATTCTCGCCGGGACTTGGCAATGGCCTGCACAGAGTTTGTTCACCCATGCGCTGCCGGTCGAAGCCGCCTGGCTCGAGAGCCTCGCTGACAGCGCGCGCATTCTGACGCTCGACAATATTCGGACCCGCGGCGGAAACACGACCGAGGACGCAACCGTCCCCGATTGGTTACTCGCCGAGCGCCACGCCTGGGCCGCCGTGCCATTGGTCAGATCGACGCGTCTGGTTGGTATTATCCTGCTCGGGCGACCGCGTCTCGATCGGGACCTCGACTGGGAGGATTTCGATCTGCTCAAGGTCATCGCCCAGCAGGTCGCAGTGCACCTGACCGACGCCCAGGGCCAGCTGGAGCTGGAGGAGGCCCGTCGCTTCGATGAGTTCAATCGACGGTTCGCGTTCATCATTCACGACCTCAAGAACCTCGTCAGCCAATTGTCGCTGGTGTCGAGCAACGCCGCCGAACACGGCGCCAATCCCAAGTTCCAGGCGGCGATGGCGCGAACGCTGGAAAACGCCACCAGCAAGATGACCACCTTGCTGGCGCGACTGTCGAGCGATCGCGCACCGGCAGAGCCGACCCTCAGCGAGGTCAGGCCGGCGGAGCTGTTGTTGAGGCTCGCCCGCGAGAACCGCCCTGAAGGCTCGGTGGGTGTGTCGATCGAGCAGGAATGTGTCATCCGGGCCGACGAGGAACAGCTGCTCGAGGCGCTCGGCCACCTCGTGACGAACGCCATCGAAGCAAGCCCCGCTGAGGCGGTCGTGTTCCTGTCGCTGACGATTTGGGAGGGAATGGTCGTCATCGCGGTTGAGGATCAAGGCTGCGGCATGTCTCCCGATTTCATCCGCAAGGAATTGTTCAAGCCGTTTGCCTCGACCAAACAAAATGGCTTTGGCATCGGGGCAGCCGAGGCGCGTGCCTTGGTGCTCGCCATGGACGGCGAGCTCGATGTCGTCAGCGTGGAGGGCGAGGGGACCCGCTTCCTCGTCCGGTTCCCGCTGATATCCTCTACCGATAGTGGGACCTGAGCGGCATGGCGCGTGTAGGAAAACAGAAGCTCCTTGTCGTCGAGGACGATATCGGGGTGCAGAGCCAGCTCGAATGGGCGTTCGGCGCCTATGAAGTTATGGTCGCTGCTGATCGCAAGACCGCCCTTTCGGCGGTGCGCGCGCACCGACCGGCGGTCGTCACGCTCGACCTCGGGCTGCCGCCGGATGCCGATGGCGCGAGCGAAGGTCTTGCCGCGCTGCGCGAAATCGTCGCGATCAGCCCGGAAACCAAGGTCATCGTCGCTTCCGGCCATGAGGCTCGCGAAAGCGCGCAGACGGCAATCGCGCTCGGTGCCTTTGACTTCTACGCCAAGCCGATCGTCATTGCCGATCTCAGCCTTATCGTCGCGCGTGCTTTCCATATCCACGCCCTGGAGCATGAAAATCAAAGAGCGGCCCAGACGGCGACGTCGGCTGAGGGGATCGTGACGGGCTCGACCGAAATGATGGAGGTGCTCCGCACGATCGACAAGGTCGCCGGGGCGGAGGCGACGGTGATGCTGCTTGGTGCGTCGGGTACCGGCAAGGAACTGCTGGCAAAGGCGATTCACAACAAGAGTTCGCGGGCTCGGGGCAACTTCGTCGCGATCAACTGCGCCGCAATTCCGGACACGCTGCTCGAGGCGGAACTGTTCGGCCATGAACGCGGCGCCTTCACCGGTGCGGTGAAGACCACGATCGGCAAGATCGAACTGGCGCAGGGCGGCACGCTGTTCCTCGACGAGATCGGGGACGTACCGGCCGCAACCCAGGTCAAGCTCTTGCGCTTCCTGCAGGAGCGGGTGATCGAACGGATTGGCGGCCGCAAGATGATCCCGATCGACGCGCGCGTGGTGACCGCGACCCATCAGGACCTGCCGCGTATGATGAGCGAAGGCCAGTTCCGGGAAGATCTCTATTTCCGGCTCGCGGAAGTGATCGTCAAGGTGCCGAGCCTTGCCGAGCGTCAGGGCGATGCGGTCTTGCTGGCGCGGCATTTTCTCCAGCAATATCGCGACGCGAAACGGACCCGGGCCAAGGGCTTCGCCCCCGACGCGCTGGCCGCCATCGCCGCATGGCCCTGGACGGGCAATGTGCGAGAGCTGGAGAACCGGGTGAAGCGCGCCACGATCATGGCCGACGGACCCACGATCACGGCGCGCGATCTCGACCTTGGCGATGCGGCCTCACCGATCAAGCGCTCGGAATTGCGGGTTGCCCGCGAGCGCGCCGATCGGCTTGCCATTACCGACGCCATCGCGGGCAACAACGGCAACCTTTCCGCGGCCGCGCGCGACCTCGATATCTCCCGGCCCATGCTGTACGATCTCATGAACACATATGGGATACCGAAGGGCTGAGGTGCCGTCGGGTCGCAGTCACGGCTCTTGATCATGCCCGATCTACTGTTGCGCGCGACCTCTGACGCCCGCGAACCAGGCAGTCTGGCTGAATCCTCCGCCCTTGTGCGCCGCATCTCGTCTTGCCCGGCTTGTCAGTGTTCCCGGACCCGCAATGACGGCGTCGGCTCGAGCTTGCCCGCCTGCAGGTCCGCTGCAAGAACGTCGATGCGGTTGAGTCCCGGGTTGAGGGTGGCCGCCTTTTCGCCTGCAATGAGCGTGTGGGGCGTATGATCGATCGCCAGCGCGACGGCGGGCGCGCGGTGGGAGGTCATCGCGACGTCGGCGGCCAGGACTGTCGGCGCGGCGGGCGCTGCCGAAGGATCGGCCGGCGCGAGCGGGCTGGATGCTGCCAGTCCGATATTAGGTTGCGGCTCGACATTGGCATAGCGCTGCGAGAAATATTCCGCCGCGCGCCAGCTGCCGCGCCAGCGATAGAAGTCGTGGGCGCCGATCGCGCGAATCTTCGCCATGCTCGCCGCCCAATAGGGCACGACATAGTTTGCGTGGTAATGCGTCGCATTGCCCACGGGGGCATAAACCTGGCCGTGGAGCGCAGACGTTGCGACGCCCAGCGCGCGGCGCCAGCCGGCGCTGCTCGGCGCGCGCTTGAGCGAACCGTCGCAGGTAAAGGTAAACTGGCAACCGGTTGTCCGTTCGGCACCTTGATAGACTACGCCGCAGATGGAGTCGGGAAAGGCGGGGCTGCGCACGCGGTTCAGGACGACCTGCGCGACGGCCCGTTGACCCTCGGGGCTCTCCGCACCGGCCTCGTAATAAACCGCCTGGGCAAGGCACTGCGCAGCGCGATCCCAGGTCGGTGCATCCGCGCGGATACGAAAAGGTTGCGCGGCGGGTCCCACGCTCTCGATCGGTATCGCGCTGTTGATCTGTTCGGCGGTTTGCGGCGAGACCGGCTGATAGGCGACCGCCGCGACCGGCGGGGCACCAGGGGGCGCGGCCGGCTGGGCAGGCGGGGGAACCGGGGCGACCAACTCGTACCGGAAATGCCGGCGCGCGTCCGCGAGGCTGTCCTTGAACACATAAACCGTCACGCTGCCAAGGATCACAAAGACCGAAGCAGCGCCGGCGAGGACGCTCTTGTTCATGGGTTTCGCCCGCGTTTGGATATCGGGATTGTAAGCACCGACCTTTAATTCGCGATTGATCGCTTGCCAATGACGTCGATCAACAAGTCGGCCGACTGTCAGATTTCTGGACAATCTGACAGTTCTACCAGCGCGCTGAAATGCTGACGCATCACGCCCTGGAAATGCTCAAGCGCCGCTCAGCGTTTGAGACATGTCCCCCTGGTCCGCCGCCGGATGCGGCTGCGGGCTGGCCGATGAAACGCCGGCGGCTGTCCCGACGTGCGCCATTCGACGACCAGCGCTGTCGTAAATGCCCGCTTGAAAAGCCCGGCACTTGCGTTAACACCTCGGTTCTTCAGATAATATTGCATCAGAATGGGAAAATGGGTGGAAGGCGCGAAACTACGCCGCAGGCCCCAATGGCTGATCTGGTTGCCACGCGTCTGGCTTGCGGTGGCCGGCGCGTTTCTGTTGTGGCAGTCGATGACTTATCGCGGCGTTTCGGCCTTTGCCGCTGAGTGGCAGTTCAACGCGTTCGGCTTTTACCATCCGGCATTGACCTACCTCGTCCTGCTGCTGCTTTTCTGCTCGCCCCTGTTGTTGCTCCGCGTACCGCTACGGCGCGACCGATCGCAGCGCGCGCCGGTGCCGGCCGAAGCGCGGTTCAGCCATGCGATCGGGACGACCTCGCGCTTGCTCAAAACCCTGTTCGGCGCAGCGGTCGCGGTTGCGATCGCCGCCGTGATGGTCGCTTCCTTGACCCTGTTCCTGCCGCGGAACGATGGCCCTGTGGCGCGAACGGTCATTGGCGACGATGCACCCCCGCCCCCGCCCGGGCCGGCCGCGCTGACCGGCCGGCTGCTTCACGAAAAGACCTCGGTCTTCAACGAGGATTTCGTCCTCACGCGGCGAAGCAGCAGGTTTGCGCCGATGATCGGCGAGGGCACCGATCAGACCGTCTTGCACTATTTCGTCGAACTGCCTCCGGAGACGGCGACCACCGTCCCGGATACCGTCACCGTACGACAGGGAATTCTGCGCAAGGGCGGCCTGCCAGGGGAGCTCGTTCGTCTCTATCGCTATGCCGGGTTCCGCGTCGATCCGGACTATTATGTGTTGTTTGCCTCTGCGGAATCGATGCGTCGCGCCTACCTGACCGACGCGTTGGAGTTGTTGGTACTGGCGCTCTTCATCGCGCTGATAGGCGGCATCTACGCCTACCGGCGCCGGCGCTTGCGCAGGCTCGGTACATAAAGCGGGCCCAACCTAGTCTGCCTTAACGTCCAGGTAAGCGAGTCTGGTAACCCAGTTCTAAGCGAGTCTGGCGGATATGGCCGCCATGATCTCGCTCAACCGTTGGGCCCTCGCCTTGTGCGCTGCGGCAATATCGTGCGCGAACGCGAGTGCGGTCACCGACGGGAGCGTGGTCCATACCCAGCAGCAGTTTGCAGCTAATTTCGCGGTTGCCGACCAGGCTGCTCTACCGGCCCCGCAGCCTCAGCCGAGCGTGCACGCAACGACGATTGCAAAGGCGCCGGACGGTTTGTTCTACGTGTCCGGCTCAGTCAATGGAACGCAAGTCCGCTTTCTGGTCGACACCGGCGCAAACATGGTCGTGCTCACCGGTGACGACGCGCGCCGGGTCGGTCTGACGCCCGGGAATGCGCGCGCGGTAGACAGTATCGACACCGCGGGTGGCCGCTCAAGTATGGAGCGAGTGTCCTTAGGGCGTGTAAATGTTGCGGGGCGCGACATCGCCCATATCGAGGCGGCTGTAATGCAGGATGGACTCAAGGTCTCACTGCTTGGACAGAATCTGCTGTCCAAACTCGGCCCGATTACCATGTCAGGCGACGAGATGACCTTGTCATCGCCGCGCTAAACGGATCTACGCGACCTGCGGCAATCGGCGCGGGCGACGCCGCACCACCGAGCCGATCGCCAGAAAGCCGAGCAGCATCATCACCCAGCTGGCGGGCTCCGGCACAGCCGAGACGGGCGGTTGGTCGTCGGTCGGCGTGCTCGTGCCCGGCGCGCCGGCGGTCGGCGGCGGAAGCCCGGGCGCCGTGGGAGGCGCGCCAGTCGTCGGCGTGCTGGATGTCGTCGTTGGCTGGCCGCCGGTCGGTGCCAGCGGTGCGCCGCCTGGCGACGACACGTCCGCAGCCGGTGGCGCCGCGCCCGGCGCGGTGCCGGTAGACAGCAGCGTCGGCAGTGTCCCCGGCAGCAAGGCCTGGTTCGAGGCTACGAACTGCGGGTTGGGCGGAGTGGTCTGTGCCCCGCCGGAGCGGCTGCTGCGCGACCCGATGGCATTGAGCAGGCTGCGCTCGAGCTGTGAGCGCGTGGCATCCAGTGGCGGGACCACCGCGCTGAACGCCTTGGCGGGCAGGCGTCCATCATCCTTCAGAAACAAGGCGCGTTCACTGCGCGGCGCGATGCCGACCAGAAACAGCACCGCGCCGATTCCGACTGCTGCGGAGGCAAAGCCGGAGCGCTCGAATCGGGGGAAGTTCTTTTCGCTGATCTCCATGACGAGATTAGTAGCTGAACTTGAATGTAAAAGCGATAGACCGCTATGGTTAGCGCGGGCAATCGGGTTGAAGCGGACGACAGGTGACCGACACCGTGCGATAACGGCACAGATAGGAACGGGGGCAAGCATGACGGCGATGCGACATTTCAATGACCGCGATCGCGTTCAGGGGGCGGCACGATGATGGTCGTCGCTGTTCGTGCTGCCATTGCCCGCCCTTTCCTGCGCGTGCTGGGCTTTGCCACGCTTCCCGCACTGTGTCTGGGCGTGGCGGCTTGCAGCATGCCCGATCTGGCGCCGCAGAATGACGAGGAAAAGCTCGTCGCGGCGACGCTTCTGATGCTCAGCGGTCGGGGTCCGGTTTGTGTGGATGCGACAACGATCGGCCAACCGCTATCGGTTTTCCGTACGCTTACGAGCAATCCACCGCCGGGGGCGACGCCGCCGGCCTGGTTTCTGCCGGACCGGTTCCGTCCGCCTGCCGCCCTGTCCGGAGCCGATCTCTATCGCGGCGCGCAGGCAGACGGCGCGGTTCACATCGATCAACCGACGAATGGCACCCGCGCTGTCGCGCAGCCGGCTCAGCTAATGCTTGATCGCGCCGCCTGGCTCCTTTCGGCACAGGAGGCGGATCGCGCCGTCACCATCGCGCCGTCATGGCAGCCCGCGATCAAGGCGCGCTGGTGGCTGCGCAACCGGGTTTCCCGGCATTGCTCGCCTACATACCATGTCTCCAACCCGGTAAGGGCGCGCGATATCGGGTTCGTCACCGTTACCGCAGACCATTGGGGCACGACCTATGCCTTCAAGCGCGATGGCAACGGCTGGGTCGCCCGGGCGCAATGGAGCAATTGGCTCTATTGAGTCGACCCGGTTCCGCGAAACGAGCGAAGGTGCGCGGCGCGGGGCGTCGAACGCTGCAACCGGGCGATACAGGGTCGACCAGCGGCGCGACCTTCATGGTTGATAAAGTTCTCTGTGCCTAAACCAGGCCAGTCGAACAGAGGATTGGCCATGGCCCTGGGCACCACAGCAGCGTTTAATTCGGAAGCGAGCCGGCTGGCCGCGCCGGAACATGGGCCACGCTCGGGCGTCTATGGCGGGCTGGTCGGCAACATGATCGATGACATTGATGCGCGTATGTCGCTCGTCGCCTATCATCCGGCGCCGGCCGCCTCGCGCGAGGATTTCCTGCACGGCATTTCCGTCGTTTGCGGATATGTCGGGCTCCTCGCCGGTTTCGGCGCCGTCGCCGCTACGCTCTTGCGTCTTTTCTGAAACAATCTGCACCGTCCGTGCCATTTTCGTGGTAAATGGGGCGCATTCCCAATTGTAATAAGGGAAAGGCAGCTTTAACCACCCTGTCTCGACCGCGGTGCGGTCGAATCGGCCATCATTTTGTTACGAGGGTGGAATAAGTGGTCGGGAAGTCCGGGGAGGCAGCCTGATTGTCCAGCAGGAGCGGGGCGTGGACTTGGTTGACGGGGATGGGGGACAAGAGACTTACGAGCGTATTCATTCGAGTGGCTATGTCATTTCGAAGCAGGCGCGCCGATTCCAGCTTTATGCTCTTCTCGCCGTAATCGACACGCTGAGCATCTGTCTCGCCTTCGTCCTCGCCGGCCTGCTACGCCACAGCGAAGTCTTCGGCGCCAATGGCCTGCACCTCGCGTCGCTCATCACGCCGATCTTCCTGCTCGTCGCGCTCAACAGCAACGCTTATGGATATCAGGTCCTCGTCAACTGGAAGCAGGGCCTGAGCAAGGCGCTCATGGCGCTGGCCTTTTCCGTGGCCGCTGTGCTGTTCGTCGCCTTCTATGCACGATCGTCGCTGGAATTCTCGCGGGTCGTCTACGGGGTGGGTTCGCTCGGCAGCGCGGCGTTCCTGGTCGCGGGGCGTTACATGTTCAAGCGCGTGGTCACCAGGACGAGTGATGAACATCTGCGCGCCGAGCTCGTTATTGTCGACAATTGCGACCCGCTCCCGATGGGCGGGGTGCGGATGATCAGTGCCGCGGCCTATGGTCTCAAGCCCAATCTGCGCGATCCCAGGATGCTCGACCGCCTTGGCAATGTCGTGCGCGGTGCCGACTATGTCCTGGTCTGCTGCGCGCTCGAGGATCGCGCCGCCTGGTCGCTGCTGCTGAAAGGCACCGACGTACAAGGCCATGTGCTGGCGCCCGAATTCGACGAGGTTGGGGCCAACCGTCTCGGCCGGTATAATGGTCACTGCGTCATGCAGGTGGCATCGGGCCCGCTCGATCTGCGCAGCCGCGTGCTGAAGCGCACCATGGACCTGTCGCTCACCATACCCGCGATCGTCTTCCTGTCGCCGCTGCTCCTGCTCGTCTGCCTGCTCATCAAGCTCGAGAGCAAAGGCCCCATTCTCTTCCGGCAACAGCGCATGGGGCGGGGCAACCGCCTTTTTTTCGTGGTGAAATTCAGGTCGATGCGTGTCGACGCGTGCGACACCGACGGTTCGCGATCGGCCGCGCGGGGCGACACGAGGATCACGCGCGTCGGGCGCTTCATTCGCGCGACGAGCATCGACGAACTGCCGCAACTGTTCAATGTGCTGCACGGTGACATGAGCCTGGTCGGACCGCGACCCCATGCGCTTGGCTCGCTTGCCGGCGCCGAACGGTTCTGGGAGGTCGATCAGCGTTATTGGCACCGTCACTCGTTGAAGCCGGGAATCACCGGCCTCGCCCAGGTGCGCGGACTGCGCGGAGCAACGCACGAGCGCGAGGACCTGGTGCGGCGCCTCCAGGCCGACCTGGAATATCTCAACGAATGGAGCTTGTGGCGCGACATCGCGATCCTCGCCGCCACCGCACGCGTGCTTGTCCACGCCAACGCGTTCTGAGGGCAGGTTGATGGGCATCGTCATGCGGCGTCGTGCCGGGACGCGCGCCGGTCACCGCAATATTAACGACATCGATTCTATTGTCGCATCGCCGCGACCCGGGATCGCTGGTCTGGACTGGGGATGGCGTTGTGCAAACCGTTTATGACTGGCTGACCATCGCCATATTTGCTGGTCTGATCACCTTGTTCCTTCAGCGCTCGAGTGCCGAGGAGCCGAAGGATAAGATGTATCAGTATTTTCCGGCGGCGATTGGCTGCGCGCTTGCGAATTATTTCGGCAATCACGAACAGGAGATCTTTGCCTGGCTGTTGCTCGCCGCGATTGCTGCGTACATCTGGTATGTTCTCAAGCCGTTCGCACATTGGAAACAATAATCGAAAGACGCGGATTACGGTTATTGTCGTCAAACCGGGATGTGCGACTGTGCGCTGCGCGTGCGGCGGGAAGGGGAATTTAGTGCAGATTTGTTCGGGTCGAACCCATAGGGGCTTGCAGTATTGTTCTGCCCGGGCGGAGAGTCGCGATTAACGCTCCCGTTTCGCTGATCTCCGGGAAGGTGACCGGTTGGCCAGGGTCGGGTCGGCCTGGGCTCCTTCTCATCGTCGCCATCGCCTGCCTGGCATTGCCGACGATGTATGACGTTGCGCGCGAGAGCTGGTCGACCGAGCAAGGTGCTCATGGCCCGATCGTGCTTGTCACAGGCATCTGGCTCCTCGTTCGCGAGTTGCGCCTCGCCCCATTGCAGGTCGGCAAAGGCAACGCTGCGCTGACCGCACTGCTGCTGATCCCCTGCCTGGTCCTTTTTGCTCTGACGCGCATCGCCGGGATCATCGAGATGGAAGGGTTCGCGATGTACGCGTCGCTGATCCTGATCGCCTATGCGCTATGGGGCGGAGCACTCCTCGCGCGCATCTGGTTCCCGTTGATCTATCTGCTGTTCGTCTTCCCGCCGCCCGACACCATCTTTGCAATGGTCACGCAGCCGCTCAAGATTATGATATCCGAGACAGCCGTCTCGTTCCTGCACGTGCTCGATTACCCGATCGCGGGGTCGGGCGTCACGATCCAGATCGGCCAGTATCAGATGCTCGTCGCCGCCGCCTGCGCCGGCCTCAATTCGCTGTTGAGCCTGACCGCACTGGGCCTGTTTTACACCTACATCCGCCACAGTTCGAACTTTGCCTATATGGTGCTGCTCGTCTGCTGCATCCTGCCGATCGCGATCCTCGCCAACCTCGTCCGGGTGCTGTTGCTGCTGCTCATCACCTTTCATTTCGGTGAGGCCGCGGGGCAGGGTTTCTTCCATGAGGTTGCCGGCCTCTCCATGTTTGCCACGGCGCTGGTCGGCATATTCCTGCTCGACTGGCTCGGGACGCCGTTGCGGCGGCTGCTCGCAGCAAAGGGTGTCGTCGCATGACGGAGAAGACCGTCAACTCCGACGCGTCGCGGGCGGACCGTCCCGGCACGCGGCGCGAGCTGCTGATCGGCGCCGGTTGCCTGGTTGCCTCGGGCACCGCGCTCGCCATGAAACCCCGGCACCAGATCGAGTTTCTCGGTGGGGCGAAGATCGAGACATTGGTGCCGACGCGGTTTGGCGAATGGGCTTTCGTCGCGTCGTCGGGGCTTGTTCTGCCACCTCAGGACCAGCTGCAGGACAAGCTCTACACGCAGTTGCTCACCCGCACCTATGCCAATGCGGCCGGCGCTGAGATGATGCTGCTGATCGCCTATAATGCGTCACAGGACGGCGTCGTGCAGGTTCATCGTCCCGAGGTCTGCTATCCGGCGAGCGGCTATCGGCTTACGACCATCGCTGAGCACGCCGTTCCCCTGGCGCCGAAACTCGCCGTGCCGTCTCGCTATATCGTCGCGGAAACGGGGCTGCGCCGCGAGGAAATCATCTACTGGACGCGGCTCGGAAGCTATTTTCCGCGACGCTGGTCTGACCAGCGCTGGGCAGTCTTCCGGCAGAATTTGCGTGGCGACATCCCCGATGGCCTGCTCGTCCGGATCTCATCGATCGCGCCGGAGGTCGGTGTCGCATCGCTCGATGCTTTCGCCCGCGACCTTTACGCCGGCGTTGGTCCGCGGATGCGGCGCGTGCTTGTCGGGAACCGATAGAATTTATGGCAATGAATGGCGACGACCGCCGGACTGATCGAGGAGAAAAAGGGTGAGCAGGAAATCGAAGATCATGGCCGGCACGGCGGCAATATTGCTGCTGGTCGGCGGCTGCCAGAAAAAGGTCGGTGGCCAGGTGGTCGCCGTCGTCAATGGCGAGGAAATCACCCAGCAGGAGCTCAATGCCGAGCTGCAGGGTGCCACCGTTCCGGCCTCGGCCGACAAGAACCAGGTGATGGCGCAGATCCTGCAGCGCATCGTTGACCGCAAACTCCTCGTGCAGGAAGCCAAGGCCCAGGGCCTCGATCAATCGCCGGCCTATCTGGAGCAGGTACGGCGATCGCAGGACGCGCTCATCGTCAACCTGCTTGCCGGCAAGCTGTCCAAGAATATTTCGCTCCCCGATGGCGGCGCGGTCACCCGCTTCATTTCGACCAATCCAACGATGTTCAGCGATCGCAAGCGCTATGCACTCGACCAGATCATCTTTGCGCAGCCCGCTGACGCCGCCGTCATCAAGGAACTCGAGCCGGCGCATTCGCTTGACGCCATCGCGGCGCTCCTGTCAGCACGCGGCATCCAGTTCACCCGCGGCAAGGGGCAACTCGATTCCGCCACCGTACCTCCGGTGATGGCCAGCCGCATCGCCTCATTGCCATCGGGCGAGCCCTTCCTGGTGCCGGACAATGGTCGCCTTGTCGCCAGCGTGATTACCGCGACGGAAGCGGTACCGACACCGGACGAGCAGGCCAAGCCCGCGGCGCTCAATCTGCTGCGCCAGCAGGCGCTGTCTGATGCGATGCGCCGCCAGCTTGAAAAGGCCCGCACAGCGGCGAAGATCGAATACAAGCCCGGCTTCTCGCCGCCGACGACGCCGGCGGGTGCCACGCAAGCGCCGGTTACCGGCAACGCCGTGACCAATCCCTGACCTTGCACTGCCGCGTGGCGCCGCCGCGCGGCAGTGCTGCGATCCGTCCGGCCCTACTGGCCGGGGGTCGGCGCGGTCCGGGATGTGGCCCAATCGGTCGGCGCCGATGGATCGAGCGTCGCGCGCAGACGCAGTGCCCGCAGGCTGACCGGCGCGGCGCGCACAAGGTCGCGCGCCACGTCCATCGCCGCCGCCCTCTCGCCGCGCTTGAGGAGAATGTCGGCGAGCCGTGCCGCCAATCGAGGTTCTTCCGGCATCGCGCGCACACCCTCGCGCAGTGCGTTCCGCGCGAGGTCGACATCGCCTTGCATGAGGAGGAAGTCGACCAGCGCAAGGCGGGCGGTTACGTTGCGGGCGTCGTCCGCCACCACGCGCCGCGCATCGGTGATGGCGCCACCGACATCCCTGCCAACCGCCTTGAGACGCGCGCGTGCGAGCAAGGCGCCGGGATGAACCTCGTCGGTTGCGAGTATCGCGTCCAGGCGTCCCATCGCATCGGCGCGATGTCCCAGCAGACCGGTCGCGAAGGCGGCTGCGGCCAGCGCGTCGGCATTGGCGATGTCGGGCGTCGAGCCGCCGAGATCGGGGGGGAGAATGGCGAGCGCCAGATCGGGACGACCGGTCTCGTTGGCGAAGCGCGCATAGGCAGACTTCATCTCGAGCGACGCACCCGCCGCCTGGCTCCTGATCTGTTCGGTCGCCAGCGTGTCTGGTCCCTGCTTCAGCCAGACATCGAGAATCTTCGCGGCGACGCCAATATCGTTGGGATGACGACGCATCTGCCGAACGAGCACCGCGTTGGCGGCTAATGCCTGTCCGGTCTGATACAGCATGTCGGCATAATCGAGCTGCCGATCCGCATCGCCCGGCTTTTCCGACGCCAGTCGCTTGATCGTCGCCTGGTAATTCGGACGGTCACCCGCCTGAACGTATAAGTCCTTCAGGAACGTCAGGCGTCCACTTTCATCGCTGCCGCCGATCAGGCTTCCTTCGATGAGGCTTGCGGCATTCGAAAAATCGCCCCGCGCCGCGAGCACGCGGCCCTTCAGGATCAGCGCGCCGCTGTTTTGCGGGTTCCTGGCGAGCACCTGCTCGGCGAAGCCCAGCGCGCCGTTGCTGTCGCCACGCTGCAGTGCCGCGCCGCCCTTCATCACCAGCGGAAGTGGATCGCCCGGTGTAAGCAGCAGCAGTTGATCGGCATATTTGTCGACCTTGTCGGGTGATTTCACCGCCAGCCCCAATTGACACAACAGGCGCAGTGCCTCGACATTGCCGCGGTCCAGCTCGATCACATTTTCATAGGCGTCAAAGGCCACGGGCAGATCGTTCGTCGTCGTACTTATCCGGCCCAGCAGCAACCAATAGTCGCTGACGTCGTCGCGGGCTGCGAGGGCCTCGTGGATCGCGCGCAATGCCGCTGTGTTGTGTCCCTGCTGGAACAACGTCTGCGCATCGGCAGCGGCGCTCGCGGCGGTCTTGTCGCGCGATGAACACGACGCCAGCGCGAGCGCCATGAACAGCAAAATCTGAGGTGTCAGGCGAGAGGACATCAGATGTGAAACTCGAAGCGGATAGTCACGGGAAGTGTCGCGTGATTGCCGTATTTCGGCAATCTGAATCTGCGGCAGTCGAAACGGCTAAGCAAATTGGGCAACAATGTTCGCCTTGCCACGGAAATTTACACTCTTTTCGCCTAGCAGAGCCCAGTCCAATTAGGTTAAGGCCTTGGCAAGATTTTTTTGGGGGGTTTTAAATGCGTTTATCCGCAACCGTTGCGGCATGCGGGCTGGCGTTGGCTGGCCTGCCAGTCGCGACGCCTTCGCAGGCGCAGGACAGTCCGGTGACGATAGCACCGCCGGCGGGGCAATTGCGGGCCTACCGGATCAATCCCGGCGACGAGATTGAGGTGTACGTCTGGGGCGAGGAGCGTTTGCAACGCACGGTCAAGGTGCTGCCGGACGGGACTTTTTCATTCCCCCTGGTCGGGCAGATCGATGCCCTCAACAAGCTCCCGCGCGATATCGAAGGCGAGGTCGCTCGCGGGCTGAAGTCGCAATATCGTGACACCGTACCCCAGGTGACGGTCTCCGTGAAGGCAGCGACCGGACTGCAGTTCACCGTTGCGGGCAAGGTTAAGGCACCCGGCGCATTTACCCCCGGTCGCTATGTCAATGTTCTCGAGGCGCTGACCATGGCGGGCGGGCCTTCCGAGTTCGCCGATGTCGCGGGGGTGACCATCTTGCGCAAGTCCGGTGGCCGACTCTCCGCTATCAAGGTGCGGCTGAGCGATGTCCTCAAGGGCAATCCCAGCACGCGCGATCTCTCCGGCCTCCCGCAGCTTGAGAGCGGCGATACGGTGATCGTACCATGAGGGCGCCGCGCAAGAGCCTGTGGCTGCTCACCCCGCTTTCGCTCGCAGCTTTTCCAAGTCTGGTCCATGCACAGGCGGACGTGCGGCTGAGCGCCGATACGAGCGCCAATATCGGCTATTCGGCAAATCCGTTTTCGGAACCCGCAACGGATACCGGTAGCGGTTTCGCCCAGATCCAGGCGACGCCACAAGTGAAGCTGGTCGATGCGCACAGCACGTTCACATTGTCCGGGCACGCTCAGTATGAGCGATATTTCCGGCGCTATGGCGACTCCTTCGATTATGGCGCGGGGCTCGATTACCGCGGGACGCCGGGCGAGCATGTGAACACGCACCTGAACTTCCGTTATGACAGCACGATTATCGGAAGCAACGATCTGGTCTCGGGCGTCGTGGACACGACGCTGCCGCAGGAGCCTGTGCTAACGGGCACCGATATATCACTGTTTGGCACGCGGGACCGGCGCAGGAGCTTGCGGGGCAGTGGCGATGTGAGTTTCCTCCTCTCGGCGCGAGACTCGATCGCTGCCAGCGCCTACTATATCCAGTCGCGTTACAAGCAGTTCGGCGTCCTCGGCAACAATGACGGTTATGGCGGATCGGCTGGGTATTCGCGCCAGGTGAGCGAGCATCTGCAGCTTGGCGCGCAGGGGTCGGTCGCGCGCTATGATTATACCGGACTGGTCGGTGACTCGACGGTATATTCCGCCCAGGTCGCTTTTTCCGCGACACTCGGCTCGCACTGGAAGGCCAACGGCGCGATCGGCGCATCGTTCATGAATCCCTCGACAGGCGGTACGTCGACCGCGCTCTCGGGCAACCTGCGTTTGTGCCGCGATACGACGCGGAGCAGCTTTTGTCTTACCGCGCTGCGCGCCGTATTGCCGACGGGCATAACGGGTACCCAGAATGAGACATCCGTTGGCGCGACCTATTCCTATAAGGTCTCCGAGCGGGGCTCGGTGTTCAGCGCGGTGGACTACACAAGGAACGGTAACAGCCAGCTCGGTTTCGCTACTCGAAATGAGTATCTGCGTAGCTCGCTCGGTTATGACCATCTTCTGCGCGAGCGCGTCCACGTCATCATGAGCGGTCAATATCGCAAGATATATGGCGGCGTTGTGGCTCGCGGTGCCGATTATGGCGGTCAGCTCGGCATCGCCGTCAGGCTTGGAGATCGTCGATGATGGAGGGCTCGGGCTTCGCCCCCGAGCAGGAAGAGCAATCCTCGGGCATCCTGACCAACCTTCCGATCATCATATGGCAACGCAGGTGGTTTCTTTTCCTGCCCGCGATCCTGATCGCTGTCGCTGCGGTTGCGGCGGCGTTTCTGTTGCCGCGCTCGTATCGTTCGAGCGCCGTGCTGCTGGTCGAATCGCAGAACCTCCCGGGCGGCACCGCGAGCGGCCCCGTCGATGATGTGATCGACCGCCGGATCGCAAAGATACGTCAGCAGATTCTGAGTCGCCCCGACCTTGTCGAGCTGATCCAGACCAACAATTTGTATAACGCCTCCAGTCGCGCCGAACCGCTGTCCAAGCTCGTCGACCGGATGCGTGATGCAACGGATATCAGCGCGGTCGATGCCGATATCACGAAGGGCGCACCAGGCAAGGCCGGTGCCGGTTCGATCGCCTTCTCCCTTTCGTTCGACTATCCCCAGGCGCCGCAGGCGCAGCTTGTGGCACAGACCTTTGTCGACCGGCTGCTGAAGCTGGACGCTTCGGAATCGCAGAACCAAGCGCAGAACAATGTGCGCTTCCTCGAGGATCAGCAAACCGGCTTGCAGAAGCAGGTCGACGACATCGAGGACCAGATCAATCATATTACCGGCCAGAATGGTGCGGCTCTGTCGAGCGGTGCCGGGCTAGGCATGATAACAATCGGCGGCGGCGATTATGACGGCCAGATCGCCGCGCTGCGGCGCGAAAATGCGCAGCTCATTGCCCAGACGGGTGGATCGGCGGTCGGGCGGGATCCCGCCGTCGTGGCAGCCGAAGCCGCGCTGGCGGGTGCGCGAGCGCAATATTCCGACGATCACCCCGACGTAAAGCTCGCGGAGAGCCGGTTGGCGGCGGCAAAGGCCAATGCCACGTCGTTCCAGGCCAATGCCGTATCAGGCACGGTCCAGAGGCAGATTGCCGTCAACAACGAGTCGATCGCCGAATTGTCGCGCGCGCGCGCCGCGGCGCAGGGCCGGGCCGCGACAATGGCCGCGGCTCAGGCAAGAGGCCCCGTCGTCGCTCAGCAGGTCTCACAGTTGCAGGCCAAGGCAGACCAGATCCGAACCGATCTCGGAAGAGTTACCTCGAATTTGCTGTCCGCACGATCAATCGCGAAGCTGAATGATGAGCAGCGTGGCGAACGGCTTACGCTCATCGACCCGCCCGTCACTCCGGATTTGCCGACCAAGCCAAACCGGCCGTTGCTCGTCGCTGGCGGTGTGCTCGGGGGCCTCGCAGTGGGCCTGGCGCTGGCGTTTCTCGTCGAGCTGATCCTTCGCCCGATCCGCAGTGTCGCAACACTGACCAGGATCGCCGGCGCTCCGCCGCTTGCGGTTGTGCCGGTGCTCTCGAAGCGGCGTGCGCGGACGCGACGCCCTTCGCGCAAGGAACGCAGGCGCAAAGCCGCAAAGGACGAAGTCTTGTGAGCATTTTTGACGCTTGGGATGCCAGCGTACCCGACTCTGGCCTGTCGCCGGCAGGGATACTCCAGCGCAGTTCGACAATCGAGGCGCTTGAGCGGTTCGATTCACCCGCGCGGGGCGTCTTTGGTTTCAACAGCCGCGATCGGCGTTCCAGGCCGTTCAACCTGCTACGCGCCCAGGTGCTCAAGATCATGCGCGCCAACAAGTGGAAGATCATTGGCGTGACATCGGCGACGCCTCGGGTGGGCAAGTCGTTCATGGCAAGCAATCTCGCGGCGTCCCTTTCGCGTATTCCGGGAACGCGCACTCTCTTGTTCGACCTCGATTTGCGACGCGGTTCGATCGCGGGCAAGTTTGGTATTCCGGACGGCCCGGGGATCAACACGTTTTTGGCCGGCGAGATAGATTCGCTCGACGCCGCCGCCTATGACATCGCGAATACGGGGCTGACGATATTTCCTTCGTTCCCGACCGATGACTCGTCAGCCGAGTTGCTCGCCGGAAACCGGCTTCGCACGCTGGTCAAGGCGATGCGTGCCTTGCCGGACAATGTGATTTGCATCTGCGATCTGCCGCCGGCCTTTGCGAATGACGATACAGCGATCGTCCTGCGCGAGATCGACGCGTATCTGTTCATCGTCGAGGAAGGCAAGACGACGGCGCATCAGGTGCGCGATGCCATCGAATTGCTCAAGCCGGCCCCCTGCATGGGAACGATTCTCAACCGTTACCGTGGTGGTATCGGCGGTGACGACTATGGGTTCGGCTATGGCACGCAGCGCTATTATGATGCCTATTATGGTTAGGAGTTGGCCGCGTGCAGAGGCGCCACATCAGGCGCGAGGGATTTCCCGGTCGCGGCATTGCTAATCGTGGCGAGCACGTCGTCGCGATAGGCGGCTAACGACGCCTCTGGATCGAATATCGCGAACAAGGTGGGCGCCGCAGCGCGGATATTGGCGCGCATCTCGTCCGAGCGGTCCCAGATCTCAAGCACAGCCGCGCATATCGATGTCGCATCGCGCGGTGGCACGGCAATGCCGACTTCGAGCCCGTCGAGATAACCGTCGATACCGGTACCGGCAGTATAAATGATCGGGATACCCGCGAACAATGCCTCGACATAGACCATGCCAAACGTCTCATTGAGACTTGGCAGGACCAGGCCACGATATTGCGACATTCGCGCCAGCAGCGCAGCGTTGCTCAGCGAGCCTTCAAGGCGAACGCATTTCTCCAGCCCACGCGCCGCGATCGTTTTCGTCACGGCGTCAACCGAGCGAGTGCTGCCGTCGCCAATGATGTCGAGCTTGATCGCCGGGTTCGCCCTCACCGCGAGGGCCACGCCGTCGAGCAGCCAGTCCAGCCCCTTGCGCTTGCGCGTATCGAGGTTGAGCACGGCCAGAAACCGATCACCAGCTTCGGCGCCTTCGATGACCGGACCGATATTGCGCACAATATTGGGCAGTCGACGATGCTTGGCGGCGTTGCCGGGCGCGTGACGGCTGAACTCACTCTCGAACCAGGCGGACACGAAATAGAGTCGCGTCGCATAGTCGGCGATCGACCGCAGAGTCCGCCTCAGCCGCGGCTTGTATCGAAATACCTTGGTTTCCACCTCGCCGCGCAGCGAAACGAACAGGGGAACGCCAAAGTGGCGCGCGACATACCAGCCCGCCAGGCCCTCGAACGTAAGCTTGTGGGCATGAACCAGATCAGGTCTGATCCCCTGCCGCTCGAGCAATGCGATGATACGGTCGGCTGCCTTGCGCATTGCGGAGTGCAGCCCGAGCCCCATGGGCAGACCGAAATAGGGCATGTCGAACACGCGCCCATTCGCACTTGGACACTCCCTTACCAAGGCCCTGCGGGGGTGTGCTGATCGGCGCAAGGCGATAACGACATTGTCGAAAGCGCGGAGTTCATCGACGAACCACTCGATCGCGCGCGTGGTTGGCGCGCGATGGGGGGTATTATAATCAACCGCCAGATGCAGGATGGTGGGTCGCGTCACTTCCCTCACAATGCGGACCGAGCGAGCCGCCGCCATCGCAGCGCCATTGGCAGTATACGCGGGCCATCGATGAGATAGCGCCGCGCCATGCGCCGCGGTTGCATCATTAGTCGCCATGACCATTCGAGGCCGACGCGCTGTAACATGCGCGGCGCGCGAGACTGCGCTCCCACGAGAAAATCGACTGATGCACCGATGCACAGCGCTGTGCCGCGGACGCGGCCCGACATCGCCATTTCATGCGCGATCAGTTCCTGCTGCGGCGACCCAACGGCCAGCAGCGTGTACCGTGCCGCAGCCCGCTCCGCAAAGTCGATAACCTCGGTCCGGGCGGCGGGGTCGCGACGCAGGCCCATTGGCGGCGTGTGATGCAAGATGACCAGGCCGGGATGCTTCTGACGCAGCGTCGCGGCATGCTCGGCGCTGCCCCCAACCAGGCAGACACGATCTCCGTCGCGCAACAGATGATCGAACATCGCGAAGACCAGGTCGCTGCCCGGAACGACCGAAAGCGACACACCGCAGAACTGGGCGACACGTTTGAGCACGCGGCTGTCACAGACACATAAATCGGCACGTTCATAGGCGAGAAGAACCTCCTCCTCCGCATTGGCGAGGCGGACCATGTGATCGACATTGGGCGTGACGACATAGGCGAAGTCACTGTCGGCCTCGCGGGCGTCGAGCCAGCCTTCCACATCTGCCATCGGCCAGGTGTCGAAGTCGATGTCGAGAAAATCATGGCGGGACATCAGGCGTTCACGGCGGCATGATCGAGTGCTGCGCAAAGTCGCGTTAGATTCACCTCGTCGGAGAATTCGCGCTCGACGAGCGCCCGGGCATTCGCTCCGAGCAGCCGCGCATATTCTGCGTCGGCGGCGATGCGCTGCATCGCCGCGACCAGATCCTCGTTCCGGCTCGGTTCGACGCGGAGGCCGGTTTCGCCATGTCTGACCAATTCCCTCAGGGTCGGGAGGTCGCCTGCTATTACCGGGCGCGCTGCCGCCATCGCTTCCATCAGCACGACAGGAATACCGTCCTGGTCGCCATTTTCCGCGGTCCGGCATGGTAGCACGAACATGCCGGACGCGGCGATCGCCTCAAGGCATCTGGCATGGGGCATTGCCCCCTCGAAAGTCACGCGATCGCCCAGGTCGAGCGCGACGGCCTGGCGCTCAAGAGACGCGCGCTCCGGTCCATCACCAATGATGCGCAAGCGCCAGCCCGGCAACGCCGCGGTCGCGAAGGCGCTTATCAGCAGATCGATGCCTTTTTTTCGCACGAGCCGGGCAACGGTCACGACGTCCCTGCCGCGTTCGCCAATCTCCGCCGGTACCGCAACGGAACAGCGTACCAGCGGCGTCCTGAGCGTCGTCGGCTCACCGATCTCGCGATAGAATTGCTGGTGCCAGTTGCTGATACTCGAGACGAAGTCGGCCTCGTCCAGCTTGAATCGCAAAGCGGAGCGCTGAACGAACAGGTCCGCGGCGTGCCCGGTGAAACTGAAGCGCGCGCCCAGTATACGGGCTGCATAGAGCCCCACCATGGCCGGCACGTGCGCCATATGCGCGTGAACATGCGCGATGCCTTGGTTGCGCGCGCGCCAGCCGAGTCCGAGACCCATCATCGCCTGGAAGACATGCTTGAGGCGCGACTTCAGCGTGGGATGGTCGGCGCGCACTGCATCGATCAGGGCCTGCGCCAATGCGGCAGGATTGCTGATAAAGGCAAAGGGCAGGGCGGTGAATGTCCGTCTGCTGTAGGCAATTACGACTTCGCGGGCGAGCATGGTCGTTGCTTCATCGCCGACATTGCCGCGCGGCGCACGCACGCTCGCGCCCAGGACGCGACGGCCTCGCCCGCGCAACCCGAAGAGCTCACGGTAGACGAACGTCTCGGAGAGCTCCGGAAGCCGCGACGCAATGTAAAGGATGGCAGGGCGTCGTGATTGATGGGCGGTGGTCATCGTGTGTCCGGATCGCGGCTCATTCGGAAACGCAGGGAGGCAAGGCAATACATTGTCAACCATCATCGGCCATGGGAAGGAGCATAATTCGAACCGGTTACGATTGGGTTCGACGATGCTCATTTTGGGGTGATTCATTGATTTGGAACGGCTTGCGGTAATAATCGTCAACTATCGCACACCAGAGCTTGCGATTGCTTGCCTCGATTCGGTGCGCGCAGCGCGAGCCTCATTTGCAGACATAAAGGCGATCATCGTCGATGGCGGTTCAGGCGACGCGTCCGCGGACATGATCGCCCGGCATATTTCGGATGGCGGCGACGAGGAATGGGCCGAACTGTTGCCCCTTCCCATCAATGGCGGCTTCGCCTTCGCGAATAATCGCGCCTTGATGACCTTGGCGGCCAAGGGAGAGGTGCCGGACCTGATCGCGCTGATCAACCCTGACGCGCGCGTGACCCCGGGGGCGTTGGAAAGCCTTGCCGCGTTGCTACGGCGCGAGCCGCTCGCCGGTGCGGCCGGTGCGCAGCTTATCCACGAAGATGGACGGACTCAGGGGTCGGCTTTCCGTTTCCCCAGCTTGCGCGGCGAATTTTGCCGTGGCGCGCGCACCGGATTCATCGATCGCCTACTCGGCCAGTCCCCGCCGCGCATCGATGCTGAGGAAGCGGGCGAGGTGCCGTGGGTCACCGGTGCGGCGGTGATGTTCCGCACATCGGCGCTGGGCTCGGTTCGTCTCTTTGACGAGGGTTTCTTCCTCTATTTCGAAGAGACCGAGCTGATGTGGCGGTTGCGACGCGCGGGTTGGCAGATTTGGCATGAACCTGCAGCCCGCGTGGTCCACGCCGGTGGTGCTGCGACCCGGATTCGCGATCCGGATACCGGGCTTCCGCTGCCCCAGCGAATGCCCCGATATTGGTATGAGTCGCGGCGCCGCTATTTTGCGCTCGTCGGAGGCAGGGCATACGCGCTGCTGGTCGGCCTGGCCTGGTTATTCGGCTACCTGCTTTGGCAGGTGCGACGTGTCGTTACGCGCGCGCCGATCGATGGTCCGTCGCGGCCGGCGGCAGACCTCGTCGCCTATGGGCTTTGGCCCAAGGCGCATGACGTCGCGCTTGCGGCGCCGGATTTCGCGACCGCGCCGGCCGAAGCGCCGGTGTGGATGATGCATCCGTCATGACCGGGTTGGGGGTTGTCGTGATCGGACGTAACGAAGGCGACCGACTGGTGCGCTGCCTGGGTTCGATCGGCCCTGTCGAGACCGTCTATGTCGATTCCGGCTCGACCGACGACAGCGTCGCCGCCGCCCGTGTCAGCGGCGCGCGGGTCGTCGAGCTGGACCTGACCACACCGTTCACCGCCGCGCGCGCGCGCAACGCCGGTCGCGCGGCCTTGTCGCACGGCTGCACGCTCGTGCAGTTCGTCGATGGCGACTGCGTGCTTCAGCCGGGCTGGCTGGAAGCCGCCATGCGCGCGCTGCGATCGGACGACAAGCTCGCGGCTGTGTTCGGGCGGCGACGCGAAGTGGCACCGCGGGCGAGCCGCTACAACTGGATGTGCGACGTGGAATGGGCCGTCCCGCCGGGGCCGGCCCGCTACTTCGGGGGTGATGTCATGTTGCGCGCGGCCGCACTGGACGAAGCGGGCGGGTATCCCGGCGAAATGATCGCGGGGGAGGAGCCCGACCTCGCCATGCGCCTGCGCCGGCGGGGCTGGACGATTGCCTGTCTGGCGGCCGAAATGACACTCCACGACGCCGCGATCACCCGGTTCGGCCAATGGTGGCGGCGGGCGACCCGATCGGGCCACGCCTATGCCGAACTTGCCGCGCGCCATCGCGGTGGAGAGTTTGCCGATTATGCACGAAGGGTCGGGGGCGTTCTGTTCTGGGGCGTCGCTGTGCCGGTTGCTGCGGGCGGTTCCCTCCTGCTGGGTGCGATCGCCGCGCTTCCCTGGGTCGCGGCGGCCGGTATAGCGTTGCTGTGCCTGCCGCTCGTCCAGCTCGTCCGGCTGACGATGCGCGAGTGGCGGCGGCGTCCGTTGCACGACGCGCTGACGATCGCCGTCTTCCTGATGCTCGCCAAGCCTGCGCAGGCGCTCGGTGCGGCCCGGTACTGGCTGGCGCGCACGCGCGGGCGGCGATCGACGATCATCGAGTATAAGGGCGAGCCGGCATGACCGCCGGGCTGTTCGCGCAGATCGCCGATGACTGGCGATGCAATGGCCGCGACTGGACGCGGCCGGGGTTCCGCGCGCTGGCGGTGCACCGTTTCGGCGTGTGGCGGATGGGCGTGCGGTCGAGCATGGTCCGTGCGCCGTTGAGCGTGCTGTACCGGATGATGTTCCGTCATTGCCGCAACGTCTATGGTATCGAACTGCCTTATTCGGCGAGCGTCGGTCGCGGCGTCGTGATCGAGCATCAGGGCGGAATCGTCATCCATGGCGCGAGCGTGATTGGCGATCGCTGCGTCATCCGCCAGAACTGCACGCTGGGCATCCGCCGCCTCGACGAGGTGACGGCCGCGCCGACCCTCGAGGAAGAGGTCGACCTGGGCGCGGGCGCGGTGCTGCTCGGCCGGATCACCATCGGCCGCGGGGCGCGGATCGGCGCGAACGCCGTGGTGCTCGGCGATGTGCCCGCCGGGGCGGTGGCGGTCGGGGTGCCGGCGACGATCCGTTGAGGTCATAGTCCGACTGTCGAGGTGCCTCACGGTCGAGCGCCTAGCTCAGGTGCCGAGCGCGCAAAGGGCGCGGGGAAAGGAGCGACGCGAGCGCCCGCGGATACGATGCGTTCGCAAAGCAGAACGGAGTAAGTTCCATCTTTATCCTGCATGGTGACGTGATAGTCTGGCAAGCCGCACCCGGCGCCGTTCGGCTGAAGGACCCAGAACCGTGCCCTTTGCCCGGCTATTGCGCCGTCGAACCAAGGGAAGACGGTTCGAGCTCGATACGGCAGAGAATTCGCGTCCGGTAACAGATGGAGCCGTTGAACCCAGGTTGGGCCGATCCGAGAAAAGATTTTTTGCCAATGTGCTGGCGGCGGCGCCTGGACTTCGTGGACGGCTGGTCGAGCCGCTCCCGGAAGATAGCGCACAAAGCCGAGATAGTCGGAAAGGAAAGAGTTTACATAAATGACGTCGCCCGGCTTTGATCTCGTTGCCCAAAAATTGGAAACTTGCTCAAAGCCTCCCTTGCGATAGGTCATCGCGTTGTAAAAGGACGCAACCGACAGAACCGACAAGAACCCGACGAGGCTGACCATCGCGAAAACGGGAAGGCCGCGCGTCTCGTTAGGGACTTCTACGCGGCCAACACGACTCCCAGCGAAAACCGCGAACCCGATCGCTTCAAATGGCATAAACAGGCCAGTGCCACGAAAAGTGTACACCGGCTTAATAAATATGGATATCAATATCATAAGGATGGTGGGCGCAATGAATAGCCACCAAACTATCGAACGAGATCGCTTTTCAAAGAGACAAAGAACAATAAATGGCACGACAAATATAACGCCCATTATACTAGGGCAAGGGATATTGAATCCTAAAAGAGAAATGGTAATCTCGGAAGATATCGCTGATAAATTAGAACTCTCCAAACCAATCGTCTGCCGCATTGATCCTACAATAAGAGAATATAAGGTCGTAATGCCGACAGTGAGGCTCGCTAGGAATATTTTCAAAAACTGCCGCCGGGGTATTCTCTCTTCCAAAGCTCTTACGAAAGTGTAGATCACAATAAAAAAAGTAACCATTGCTCCGAAGCCATGGAGCATATTAATTAGGCTGCCAAGCATCACGAATATTACAAGATTGCGATGGTCACTTTCTTTATCGCGAATGAAACATTCCGCGACATAAAACATCCAGATAACAAGCAGGTTTTCAAGGCAATACATCCGGAGGGTTTCAGAAAAAATCACCTCCAGAGGCAAGACGGAAAATACGGCAAGACCAATGAGCGCCTCTCGTCGACCGTAAAGAAATTTCAAAACCAAAAAAACGGAAATTGTCGAAAAAAATGAGAGTACTACCGAATTAATGATCAGCCAGGTATCTGAATCGGAGATCAATTGCCAAAAATGGAGCTGGATATAATAAAGCGGTGGGTGGGAATCGTGCCGTAGCGTGAGGCTGATGATTTGAATCAAGGGCTCTTTGGAAATTGCGGCAGAAAATGCCTCATCTGTCCACAGCTTTGGGGTAAATAGGCGGGCGATACGCAATACCAGGCCGAAAATTACCACGCCACCTAGAGCCGTGGTTAGCGGACTCAGCGAGCGTACCTGCGAAATCAACCTTTTGATCGTCGGTGTCCCTGATGACACGGGCGCCAGGCGCAAATCTGCTGACAATTTCATGCCCTCCGGCGGTTATTGGGGCCACTAAGGCCAAGCTGCCGTTCAAGGCCGATCATGGAAACCGCTCGCTGAATCCCTACCGGAATAATGACAGCGCCCGCGACACAGCAGACCAACTGAATAACACTGGTGTCCAGCCAAGGGAGGACGTTAAGCGCGGACCTGATCGCGGTTGCGACAATGGTGTGCAGGATGAAGATCGCCATCGATGTGGCACCGAGTACCGCCAACAGGCGGCTTCGCGCGCCAAACGCAGCAGAGAACGCCACGACAGTGGCGATGCCACAAACAGCCAAAATGAATTTGAACAGCGGGACGTTGAAATGCGCGGCTCCACGCCAGGAAAATAGCACCAGAAAAGCGGTCGCGGAAACCACGCCGCATACGGCCAAGGATCGCGGCGAATATCCGTTGATCGATTTCAGAAAGTGGGACGAAAGCAAAATACCGGCTGCAAAGAACGGAAACGAACCGGTTGCCTCCACCAGAATCGGATATCGCATGTCGAACGGTGACAGAAGCGCGGCAATGGCGATGAGTGCAATGATGAAATGTCGCATGCCAACGCAGAAGGCTACCATCTGGCAAATGAACAGGGCGTACAGAAACCAATATTGAAACACGGGTTTCCAGGTGATCGCGATCACATCACTCATGCCGACCTGATGATTGACATATCGCTGGCCCGCCATGGCCAAGCCCAACGATATGAGCGACCACAATATATAAGGATATATCAGCGTGACGAGACGCGAATGGACAAACTGCGCGCTGGTGCTTTTGCGAAAGGTCCGCTCGATCGTCAGGCCGGAGATGAAGAAAAACAACGGCATGTGGAATGCGTAAATCACCGCATCCTGAAGCGGTGCGGACCATGAGGCTTCGACCTTGCCGGCGGCCATTTGCGCGCGCAGCTGATGGCCATAAACTACCAGGATGATTCCCACCCCTTTGGCGGCGTCGAGCCATGCCAATCGCTGAGCATCGGATCCGTTGGGCGCGGAGGCGCGTGCTGAATCTGCCTCGCCATGGGAAACGGTAGTCGCCCGGTCGAAAATAGGCAGCGCCAAAATCTTGAGAAGAGACATGTGCTTTACATGCGCGACCAGGTTGCGGCTGTATAGTCGCCTTGCCGGCCACCGACCCGTTTTCACCTGTTCCACCTGCAATAACAGGAGTGAATCTTTTTTTGCGCGTTCAAAGGAAACAGAAAATACATTTTATCGTTATATATCATACGGTTGTTTACGATACCTGTGAGGCAATATTTCCAACTTATCAGGTGCAATAACAGGTGCGGTAACAGGGCGACCACCGTCCCGGAACAGGTCGAGCAGGTACCTCGAACAGGACTATGGTCTCGCCGGTCGCAACGGCAGTGACGACGGTCGATTTGTTGAAGCCGGGTCGGAAGGGCGCAGGGCATAAAGGCAGTATGACCACGGTAGGCGCACAATTGAATCAGCGGCGAGAGAAATTGGGTTATTGTGGGCAGTGAAGGGTACGGACAATTGTGCAACCCTGACGATCAGGGCATTAGCGACATGGCCGGCTGAGGCGGCAGGCATGAGCGAAGCGAGGTGGGTGGTTTTGCGCGGTGAAAGAGGAGCATGTTTCGGCGTGTCGCCAGGGGCCGCATGCGGGGATGTCGGTGCGCATATTCCGACGCCCGATGAGCCAGCACATATGGTTCGCTGGGTATGTGATCGTACGTGGCGCAAGCTGATCTCATCTTCGGATATTCGCGCGCGATGAAAGTCTATTTCATTGTCATGATATTGTTCAGCGCCGGTTTTTTTGGTGTGCGATACGTTTTTGCCCCACCGATGCGCCAATATTTTGGTCTGCGAATGTATCTTTCTTTTGCCGGGATTCTGGGCGCCGGTTTCTTGTTGCACAATGCGGCGCTCTTCGTCGCGACTGCGGGCGTGGTTTTGCTTGTCACGGTGACGAGCAGGACGGATGCACTATGCCGTTTGGCGATGTTGGTTGCCTTGATTCCGGACGTCACGTATTTTGTGAGCGCTGGCGGGGCGTATTTGGGGAACCTTACGACATCGGATGCGCTCAGCATCGGAGCGCTGCTTGCCTGTATTTTGCGACCGGGGCTGCAAGCACGACGTGGGATGGGGATCGAAGATGCGCTAGTCCTTGCCCTGATGATTATCTTCAGCGTCGGTGCGTCAAGAGCGGCGAACATCTCAGGGATATCGAGGGAAATCGTCACCATCGCGCTGGGACTCGGCTTGCCGTTCTTCGTTTTCAGCCGCTTCGTTCGTGATCGCGCGCAGTTCGGCTACGTCGTGGGGGCATTGGCAGGAACGGCTCTGATCCTCGCGGTTATAGCGATATATGAAGCCAGATTCCACTGGTCGGTTTTCTACCCGGTATTCGCCAACCAATCGCTCGGCGAGGTGATGTCTCATAGCCTGCGGGTGCGGGCGGGCCTTATGCGGACGCCGACTGCCTTCAATGAATCGACCTCCTTCGCTGTTTTCCAACTCGTCGGCGTTTTCGCGATTATCGCGTCTCGTCGCCTTTTTCGGAACGGCTTCCTTTGGGTCGGCAGTTTCGGCTTGGCGATAATTGGCCTGTTGGTCGCGCAGTCGCGCGGAGCGGATCTCGCGCTCTTGTTTGGTGTTTTTGTACTGCTGATGGTACGTCGCCGCTATATTCTTGCCGCCGGCATTGCAGCTGGCGGGACGTTGATTGTAACCCTGCTGATCCTTCTTGCCTCGTCGATTCCGAAAGTCGCCGCATTTCTGGGTGCCGATAGGGGTTACGGTTCCGATGGCGATTATCGTCAGACCTTGTTGCGTCGCGGGCTTCAGGAAGGGATGAGGCACCCATTCTTCGGCGACGACAAGTTGCGCGTCGTGAGCCGCATGGCCGATGTGGTGCAAGGGGAAGGCATCGTCGATTTCGTCAACACGTATTTGATGATATTTCTAAACTCAGGCTTTGTCGGACTCGGCTTGGTTGTCGCTCTACTAGCCGCGATAACGTGGAAAATTTGGCCGTCCCGCAAAACTGAAAAGCAAGATAGATACTTTATATCACTACAGATGTTCCTAGCTGGAGCGCTGGCCGCGGAATTGCTCGCTCTCCTTTTCACATCTTTCTACGAGCGTAATCCCTATTGGCTCATGATGATATTTGCCGGGTGCCGGGTCTTGCGCGTTTCGGCCCGCTCTGCGGGAAAGTCAGAGACGCAAAAACTAGAAGGTTTGAACCTTGAGAAACCTGCGGAAGAGCAGCCGCTGGCGCCTGGCCCGGCGACTGACTCCCCGCCACTTCGGCCTCCGCCACAGTCGATGACCGGGCGCTATGCCACGTGATGCGCGAATTCGTTTCTGGTCTCACTATGGAAATCTACCCACCAGAATGAGCGAAACCTGGACCCCTGGCCGATTGCGGCGACGTTTTGTTCAGTTCGCGCGCGGCGGGACCGCCAGTATCGTCGCGACGGCGATCACCACCAACGTGCTTCGCATTGCAAGCAGTGTGACACTGACGCGATTGCTGGACGCTCGCGCGTTCGGCATCGTCGGCATCGTCACCTCGGTCGCCATCATCCTACAATTGATATCCGATATCGGGGTTCTCCCTTTTGTCGTCCGTCACGATCGCGGCGATGATCGCAAATTTCTTGATGAAATCTGGACGCTGCGCCTGCTTCGTTCGGCGGCGCTAACGATCATCATGGCGGCGGTGGCAATTCCCGTTTCCCGCTTTTTGGACAAGCCAGAATTCGCGCTCATCCTCGCGGTGTGGAGCGTGAACTTCATTATCGATGGACTTTCGTCGATGACCTTCGCCACCGCCATTCGTGAACAAAAACTGTGGCGACTGACACTGTCAGAGCTCACCGCCAGCGTGGCGCAACTGGCAATCGCCGTGGCATTGGCGATCATTTTGCGGAGCTATTGGGCACTGTTGATCGCAATGCTGGCGAGCGCAACCTTGAAGGCCGTATTGTCTTATGTGCTGTTCCCGAATTCGCGTCGGCGCTGGTCACTAAGCGGTGAACGAGCACGCGAGATGTGGGCGTTTTCACGCTTTATCGCGCCTTCCAGCCTGATGACGGTATTGATCCTTCAGGCGGACAAGGTTGTGCTCGCGAGACTAATGCCACTGGTGACGTATGGCCTCTATGCCGTTGCTGCGACGCTGTCGGCGGCTGGACCGGTGCTGGCAGCGAGCTACGCGCGGCGTGTGCTCTATCCGGCTTATGCGGAGGTGGCTCGCATCGACCGGGGTGCCCTACGCGACGTCTTCTATGCGAAGCGACGCCTGGTGGCGTTGCTCTATATGGCCGCAATGGGAATGATAGGCGGCGGCGCGCAACTGATCGTCGCAGTACTTTATGACGCGCGCTATCTTCCGGTAGCACCATTTCTGCAACTGCTCTGTATCTCTGGCGCGCTGACGCTGGCGAACACCGCAGCGGAAGAGGTGTTGATCGCTGCCGGAAACGTGCGCGCCACGCTGTTCGCCAATGCAACCCGCATGATCTGGTTGGTTGCCAGCGTCTGCGCGACTTTGGTGATAGGCCGCACGCTCGTGCTTGTCGCGGGATTCGGTTTGATGGAAGTGGCAGCCATGCTGACGCTTTGGTTCAGTCTGCGACGTGTCGGCCTGTTCAATTTCCGAGAAGAAATGTTTGGTCTATTTGCCGGATGCATCGGCGCAGTTGTCGGATTGCTTGTCGCGCACCTGGGTTTGGCGATCCTTCCGAGTATCAGGATGTGACCCGGGCGGTGCGGGCTTAAAATAGCTTTTCAGCAGCACGCGTTCTTAGCGCCTGACAGTTTCCGATGTTCCATTGGGCGATGCGCCGGCGCGCTCTTTGATCTGACCGGTGCTCGTCATAAAATCAACCAGTGCGCGCATCTTCGGTGCCGAGCTCAGCGGCTGCCCAGTGAAGTCATGATGGCCGAAGTTCCAGCTACCAGAATCAAAGAGAACGAGCAGGCCGCCGACTTCCGACCGCCACCGCTTGAGGTAGCGCATATAGACGTCGTAAATGCGAGGATCGTGATTGAATTTAACGAATTCGGCGCTGAGATCGGGGCGGCCAGTCCAGAAGCCTTGACCGCCCTCATAGGCGCCAAACTGCAACCCGAATTGTGTCGCCACGGCCTTGTTGTTGCGCGCCCACCCGATCGCTTGGTCGATGTTGGCATCGACATTCGCGAAAAGTGCGTCGACTCGATTGGAGCCGGCAGGGAAGTTCACAACGTTGGGGCTAAAATATGGTGCGACGGCCAGCATATCCACCGATCGCCAGGTATCCAAATGCGATAGTGCGGCTTTCGCACGATCAGAATTTGCGGCTTGGGATGACAGTACGCGGACTATACGATGGCTACTTCGTTTGAATACCTCACTCCAAACCGTCATGACGGCACGGACCCGGTCTGCGTAATAGAAATCGTTCGCGTCGCGATCGGTCGCGCCGGGATATATTCCCTTACCCTTACGAGTAGCATAACGGGCTTGCTCGAAGCTGTTGTTCCAGACTTCGTTCGATACCTCGACATAGGCCTTCAAGCCCGGCGAGAGATGGTCACGAACATAAGTGGCGAAAGCGCGATAATATTCCGGGTCGGCATCAAGTGGCATGTTGAACCACGGGTCGGCGTGCTCTTCGTTGGCCAGTTGGACCATATATTCGATTGACATGCCCGCGCTGCCGGCCTGACTCAACGAGGCTGGCGTAGGGCGGTCTTCCCAGAGTCGGGCAACGGTTCCGTTGGTGGACATCCAATCCATGAAGCGGATCACGCCGAACGGATGATTGTCCGCCAGGAAGCGGGCATTGAAAATGGCGTCAGGAGCTGCCGCTGCATCCCTACAAGAAAAGTCGGAGAGGGAAGCCCCGTTTGTCGTCGCGTTCAGCTTCAATACCACACCATTCGTGGGGATAGGATGGTCAATGATGAGCGTAAAATGCCGCCCATCGCCGTCAAGCCTCGCGTCACCAAACGGATATACTCGCCACCCGGGCGAGACGGAGCAATCGTATCGGCCGACGGGCAATGGATTGCCGCCCTGAATGCCAATTTGCAGAGCTGTGTCGCGTGGGACGGATATGAGATGGCCGCCTTTGTCTACCTGGAGGCGCTCTGATGCTTTCGCCCAGCCCTTTTCAGTACCTACCGACACGCTGTCGATGTTGGCTTGTATGAGATCGACCATGGGCCATTCCGTCGAGCCCATCCCCCGGCGGGAGAGATTCATTCCAAGGACCGTCGGCGGAATGGCATGGTCATCGTTAGACGACGGGCTACGTGTACCCGACACCATAGTGTCGATCCGCATCCTCCCAATTCTCGATATCGTGATGCCGACACCGAGCAGGACGATCACCGCTATCAATGATGCAAAGACGGGTGCTCTCGACATCATTTCACTAACCTCGTTTGTGTCGCGTTCAGGCTCAATCAAGGGGCCTGAATCTAGTTTGTTGCTGTGCCGCCTTCGGCAAGCTCTTCAGAAATGAAAACGGCGTCTAACCGGGTCAAATATGGTCGAGGCGGAGTGAACGAACGGTGCTGCTCGGTAAGGGAAAAAATTTGGTAACGCTTCGTCGCCATATATTCCTGAATCTCGCGCAACGGCACGTGCCATGCCTCTCCGATTCCAATGCCGGTTTCGACCTGAATCAAATCGATAGCCGCGCCGGTTAGTAGCTCTGCGGCTCCCTCTAGCACGGCAAGATCAGCGCCCTCGGTATCGACCTTTAGATAGTTTATCCTGCTCACATTATGCGCCGCGCAGAACGCGTCCAGTGTGTCGACTTGTACTTGCTCGCTCTTACTCGCCGTTGCCACCAGCCCCTTGGCTTCCGCGACTGCGGTGAGACGGAACATACTGGTAGGCCCTTCAAGAGACATAGTCTCGGTTCCTACGTTGGCACCAAACGCCAACTGATAGGTTTTCACCGACGGTTCGCCGCGCAAATTCGTAGTCAACTGAGCGAAGGTCGACGCCACCGGTTCAAAGCAAGAGATCGAAGCGCCCGGAAAGGCCCGAAGGTACTCGCGGGCCGATTGACCAATATTGGCACCAACGTCGAAAACTGTCTTGATCTCGAGGTGCGGTAAATCACGAGCGATGTCGAAGAATATATCGGCACCTCGTGGTGGCTGCTTATAGATACGAAAGCCCGTAAGGTTTTCCAGCATGCGCCTTATATCGCTTCGCATTTGTGGATCCTCGCGAAATTGATTGCTGGGATGAGAGAAAATATTTTAATTCTGCTGTCAATTGGTCGCAGCGCTTAAGTTTAACGCCTAAGCCGGTGTCGAGCGCGATTTCCGGCCCAGGACCTCGTCGTAAATCCGCTCCAACTGCTCCGATGCCGTCGCCATGCTATAATGCGACGTTGCCCATTCGCGCCCCGCGCTTCCCCAGCTGGCGAGCAAAGCGGGATTATCGTATATTGCTACCACGCACTTTTCGATGCCAGCGACGATCCGATCATTGGCGTCATCCAGTGCAGCCAGTTTTGCCGGGCCGCTCAATTCGAGACCGGACCAGCGGCCATCCTCGCGGAGCGGCATGTCGACCAGCCAGCCGGTGGAGCGATCTCCGACCAATTCAGGAAAGGCGCAGACCCCGGCGCCGATTACCGGCACGCCGAGCATCGCCGCCTCGATAGGCAACCAGCCGAGGCTCTCGTCGAGCGAAGTGTAAATACAGATATCGTGAGCACGCAACTCGGTGAAAACTTGGCTGTTTGGCACCGGATCGATGAAGCGGATCCAGTCTTTGCCGTTGGCACGAGCACGCCATTCGACGGCATTTGGAATGCCCTCGCCAAAGGCGTAGCTGTCGGTTTCGAAGTCGCCAATCAGGGTGAGTTCGACATTGAGTCCGCACTCTCGAAGCCGCTCGAACGCCTGGATGGCGTACATGCCACCCTTGCGAAACAATTGTGTGCCGATAACCACGGCCGACAAAGGCTTCTCCGCAAACGGCGGACGGTTGGCCCGGGCAGCGATCGTCTCATTGGCCGGCAGCGGATCGGGCACAGCCCCGCGGAACACGTCCATCTTTTGCGCGAGATGGCCCATGCCGTAGCGTTCGAAGCGCTGCGTGGCGTAACGGTGCGCAAAGTCGCTCAGTGCGAGGATCTTCTTGCAGCGATCGGTGGTCAGGATATCGAGTCCCCGACGCACCTGCGCGTCGCTCGGCCCGCCAAGGTAACGCGGCAATTCGAGTTCAAACGAGACAATGAAATCCCGGTTGAACGGTATTGCATTCCACGTGTGCACGAGCGGCGTCGACCAATCGAGAATGAAGGGCGTGAACTGAAAAAAAGTCACCTTGCCGTCCAGTCGCTTGAGCGGCAATGTGCTGAGCGTGCGGTGGCGATAGCGCGGGGTGTCGAGACCGTAGATCACATGGCTTGAGCCGTAGCAAGGATCAAGGACGCCGATCGTCGTCGTGTCGGCGTCTGGTCTCTGCCATGGATAGAGGGCAGGCGGCGCGCTGGAAATCGACTTGATATGTTTCGGCATTAATCGCTCCCCGGGCGAGAATGTCTCGACGACATTAGCGCATCGCGCAAATTCATGCGGGCGTCTACCTCGTTGCTCTGCGTGAAAGCCTGAACAGGTGTGCATATGGCGCTTGGCTCCCACCCCAGCGCGTGCCAGATAGTCATATGGGCTTGGGGAAACCGCATCGTTTTGAAGCGCTCGACAGTCTTCGTGGCGTCAGTGCTTGTATGATCGTTTTGCTGCATCTCGACACGATCGGGTTCATAAACCGATCCTCGCTCGTGCAGCACGGTTTTTTATTCGTCGACTTTTTTTTCGTACTAAGTGGATTTGTTATTTCGGCGAGCTACGGCAATAGACTGGCTCACGATTTTCCGATCACGGATTTTATGAAATTGCGGCTCGGTAGAATCTATCCGCTGCACTTTGTTGTATTGGCGCTATTTGTCATTTTCGAGGCTGCTACGGCTGGCATAACCAGGCACTCGGGAAATTTGCCTTTCAGTGAGATCCATAGCCCGGGTATGCTCTTGGCCAATCTTGGGCTCATTCAAACTTTTGTGGGACCTGATCGATCATCATGGAATGGGCCGGCGTGGAGTATAGCAGTAGAAGTGTGGACGTACCTCTTGTTTGCTTTCTTGTTTCGCCACTCTAGCCGTTTCATCGTGCCGGTCGCTTTTCTGCTCGCCGCTGGGTGCGGTTTCTATTTGCTATTCGCTACAGATCGATTTTTGGATGCTTATCATGACGGTGCCTTTGCGCGGTGTCTTATCGGATTTTCCTTTGGCATAATAACGTTTCACTTATTTAGTAAAGTGCAATGGAGAGTTAGTAATTTGCAGGCATCTATAACTGAAATACTTGTGGTAATGGCTACAGTAGTGATGATTATAATCGCTGGATCAACGTTAATATCGCTTTTATTTCCTATTCTATTTGCCGTTGTAATTTTTATATTCTCTCATCAATCTGGATCGGTAAGTAAATTTTTATTAATTCGTCCAATGAAGTTTATAGGAAAAATATCATACTCAATATATTTGATTCATTTCTTTATAATATCTAGAATGATTAATATTCTAGAATTGTCTCAGGGTCATATGCGCGATTATCATTTAATTTACTACGTCGGAAGCAAAAAGTTCGTCGGACAGACGCCGCTTATGGCAGATCTAATCTCGGTTATTGTACTTGTATTGGTAATACTGTTAGCTGCAATGTCCTATAGTTTCATTGAGAACCCCGCAAATCGATGGGTACGGCGAAAGGTGCAGTCCGCGCGTAGCGGAAGCCAGCCGCATAGCGCCCCGGCGGCAGGCGAAGCATTGGACAATGCCGGCCAGATACCCACTCGCATGTACGAGCCGATCTAATGCACATTCCGTGGCCACCAGACTATGCGCGATTTTATGCGTTTATGTGTGGCACCCTGACGACGCAGCGCGCTGTAACGCCGATGTCGCCCGAAATCGAAAACAGGCTGTTTGCCTTGGGTATTTTCTTTTAGCGGCCGTCGGGGACGAAATGCTGGCGCACGCCTCCCGGCATCCCACCTCAATAAGCCATCTCCCCCACCACATTCCCCACCGGCGCATAACGGCACACCAGCACGTCACTCTCCTTGTTGTTCGCCAGCGCACAGCCCAGCGCGCTCGCGTTGCGCCACACGATCTGGGTGTAGTGCGCGACATCGCTCCACTGGCCGGTGGTGCTGAAATCCGGCGTGGGGGCAGGGCGGTAGAAGCGCCGCTCGGCGATCCAGTCGTCGACCATCTCGTGCAGCGCATAGGCGTCGCGCGTGCCCATCCACAGATTCTCGCCCTCGCGCTCATCGCCGTCCGGCTGCGCGGCATGCTCGAAGCGATCCTCACGCGCGAGCGTCGCCGCATAGGCGGCGGCATCGGCGGCGAGGCGATCGTCCCAGCGCAGCGGCGGCACGCCGACCGCCGCGCGCGCGGCGTTATGGGCGTCGAGCATCGTCGTGCGCAGCAGCAGCTCGCCGCGCGGCATCGGCGCCATGGTGGTGCGCCGCTCGGTCTTCTGGCCCTGGGCGGCGGTGGCGCAGACCGCCAGCATCAATCCCAGCGTCAGCCCCCGCATCGTCGCCGCTTCCCCGTGGCGACGCCAAGGTGGCGTGCCGCCGCCGGCCCTAGCACGTCCGTCGGCCCGATTCATCCGCCGGACGAAAAGCCGTGCCGGCGACCACCGTCCGGTGCGCCGCATCGCCATTGCGTCATCCCGGGACGTGTCCGCGAGCGGCCGTGTTGCGTGCGGCCCTTGATATCGGCGCGTGCGCCGGTAGACACACCCTGCGGCGCGTTTCGCGCGGGCCGCGATATCGGGGGAAGTCCATGCAATTCACCACGCTCGGTCTCCCCGGGCTGATCGAGATAATGCCGTCTCGCTTCTCGGACGAGCGCGGCTATTTCTCGGAGAATTTTCGCGACGACCTGTTTCGCGCGCATTGTGGCTCGTTCGATTTCGTGCAGGATAACCAGTCGCTCAGCACCCGCGCCGGGACCGTGCGCGGGCTCCACTTCCAGGCCCATCCCAACGCCCAGGGCAAGCTCGTGCGGTGCATTGCCGGCGCCCTGTTCGACGTCGCGGTCGATCTGCGGCGTGACTCGCCCGGTTACGGCAAATGGGCGGCCCGCACGCTCTCCGGTGACGTCGGCAACCAGCTATGGATCCCGCCCGGTTTCGCCCATGGTTTCTGCACGCTCCAACCCGATACCATCATCAGCTACAAGGTGACGGCCTATTACAGCCCGGCCGACGATCGCGGGCTGGCATGGGACGACCCCGATCTCGCCATCGCCTGGCCAGACATTGCCGTTGCCGACTCGCTGTCGCCAAAGGACCGCGCACAGCCGGCCTTCCGGCACCTGCCACCTTGCTTCTCACTGGGGGACTGATCGTCATGCGTGTCCTGGTTACCGGTGGCGCCGGCTTCATCGGCTCGGCGGTCGTGCGCCATCTCGTGCGCGACAAGGGTTATGAGGTCCTCAACATCGACGCCCTCACCTATGCCGGTAACCTCGCGTCGCTGCGCGATGTCGAGGACAGCCCGTTATATAGCTTTCTCAAGGCGGATATCTGTGACCGCGCGGCCATGGCGGGCGCGGTCGCTGCGTTCGCGCCCGCGCGCATCATGCATCTCGCGGCCGAGAGCCATGTCGATCGCTCGATTACGGGCGCCGCCGATTTCATCCAGACGAATGTCGTCGGAACGTTCACACTGCTGGAAACGGCGCGTGCCTATTGGACCGGGCTGGAGGGGCAGCGGAAGAGCGCGTTCCGCTTCCTCCATGTCTCGACCGACGAGGTCTATGGCTCGCTGGGCGACCAGGGATTGTTCAGCGAGACGACGCCCTACGATCCGAGCTCGCCCTATTCGGCCTCCAAGGCCTCGTCCGATCATCTGGCAAAGGCCTGGCACCGCACCTATGGCCTGCCGGTCATCATCTCCAACTGCTCCAACAACTATGGCCCGTTCCACTTTCCCGAAAAGCTCATCCCGCTGACCATCCTCAATGCGCTCGCCGGCGCGAAAGTGCCGGTTTACGGCACGGGCGACAATGTGCGCGACTGGCTGTTCGTGGATGATCATGCCCGCGCGCTGGATCTGATCGCCGAACGCGGCCGCGCCGGCGAGACCTATAATGTCGGCGGCCGCAACGAGCGCCGCAACATCGATGTCGTGCGGCGCATCTGCCAGGTGCTCGACGATCTCGTGCCCGCGGGCGCGCCGCGTGAGGCGCTGATCGAGTTCGTCACCGACCGGCCCGGCCATGATGCGCGATACGCGATCGATGCGGGCAAGCTCGAGGCCGAGCTCGGCTGGCGCGCCAGGGAAGATTTTGACAGCGGCATCGAAAAGACCGTCCGCTGGTACGTCGACAATGAGTGGTGGTGGCAGCCGTTGCGCGCGCGCTATGACGGTCAGCGGCTGGGGCTCGCGGCGGGCGACGGGGCGTGAGGATCGTCGTCACCGGGATGGAGGGCCAGGTCGCCCGTGCCATGGCGGAACGTGGCGACGAACACGGGCACGACATCGTGCGGCTCGGTCGCCCCGCGCTCGATCTCACCGCCAACCGCGCGACGATCGACGCCGCGCTCGCGGCGGCTCGTCCCGACCTGATCGTTTCGGCCGCCGCCTATACGGCGGTCGACCAGGCCGAATCCGAGCGCGACCTCGCATTTTCCGTCAATGCGACCGGCGCCGGTGCGGTTGCGCATGCGGCCCGTCGCCTGGGCGTGCCGCTGGTCCATCTCTCGACCGACTATGTGTTCGGCGGCGACAAGGAAGCGCCCTATGTCGAGAGCGACGAGACGAGACCGCAGACTGTTTACGGCGCGTCCAAACTGGCGGGGGAACAACTGGTCCTGGCGACGCAGGCCGACAGCGCGATCCTGCGCACGGCGTGGGTGTTCAGCCCGTTCGGCAGCAACTTTGTCCGGACGATGTTGCGCCTGGCGGCGACGCGTGACCAGATCGGGGTCGTGCAGGACCAGTGGGGCAATCCAACCAGCGCCTTCGATATCGCCGACGCCATTCTGACCGTGGCCGGGAACCTGCTCACTGATCGTGATCCCCACCTGCGCGGGATCTTCCATATGGCGAGCAGCGTAGCGACGAACTGGGCGGCCTTCGCTGAAGCCATTTTCGCGCTGTCGGCGGCAAGGGGTGGGCCGACGGCCGGCGTGCGCCCAATTGCTACGTCCGACTATCCGACCGCGGCACCGCGCCCGCGCAACGCGCGGCTCGATTGTACGCTGCTCGAGCGTACGCATGGCGTGCGACTGGGCGACTGGCGGGCCCCGCTCGACGCGGTGATCGCGCGGCTCGTAACGCCGGTGCAAGGATGAGGGAGTACAAGGCGCCAATGAAGGGTATCATTCTTGCTGGCGGCAGCGGCACGCGCCTCTATCCCATGACGCTCGCGGTCTCGAAGCAGCTCATGCCGGTCTACGACAAGCCGATGATCTATTACCCGCTTACCACCTTGATGCTGGCGGGCATTCGGGAAGTGTTGATCATCACCACCCCGCACGACGCGGCGAGCTTCCGAGGATTGCTCGGCGACGGATCCCAATGGGGCATGGAACTCAGCTACGCCCAGCAGCCCGAGCCCAAAGGACTCGCCCAGGCCTACACGATTGGCGCTGATTTCGTGGCCGGCGGGCGCTCCTGTCTCGTGCTGGGCGACAATATCTTTTTCGGGCACGGCCTGCCCGAGGCGCTGCGGAGCGCGCGCCGCCGGACGTCGGGCGCAAGCGTCTTTGCCTATCAGGTCGCCGATCCCCAGCGTTACGGCGTGGTCGAATTCGATGGCGAGATGAAGGCCGTGAGTATCGAGGAAAAGCCGGTCGCGCCCAAGTCGAAATGGGCAGTGACAGGTCTCTATTTCTATGACGCCGATGTCGTCGACATCGCCGCCAATCTACGGCCCTCCGCGCGCGGCGAGCTTGAGATCACCGACATCAATCGTACCTATCTGGAACGCGGCACCCTGTCGGTTGAGGTGATGGGGCGCGGCTTTGCCTGGCTCGATACCGGGACGCCTGACAGTATGCTGGATGCCTCCGAGTTCGTGGCCACCGTGGAGCGCCGGCAGGGCATGAAGATCGCTTGCCCTGAAGAGATTGCCTGGCGCATGGGTTTTATCGATGATGCCGGCTTGCAGCGCGCCGCGAGCTATTTCGCCAAGAGCGACTATGGCGCTTATCTCGGATCGCTGCTTTCAGCCTGACGCGCTCGTCACAGGCCGCAGTCGGATAGTTCGATCCCACTGCGTGAGCCTGCCGGCGGACGCGACGCGGGAGGCCTGACCGGGCCATCGTCCCACAGATGCTCTGACGCAGCGCCATGGCCTGTGGACGTCGGACGTAAAGGCGCGTAGAATATGACGCGGAGAGGGCGGGCCATGCCTTCAGCAAACCCGCACCCGACGACGAATTGCGTCAGGGCAATGCAAATGACTATTGCCGCCACGATGAAGATGATTATCGGCAGCCTGCTCCCGCCTCATAATGTGAGAGCACCCTTGGCATCGTTTTCATGCCGGGACCCAATTTGCCCGGATTGGCATGAACCGTCCTCCTGTTTTCGACGCTTGGGCGCCGACGAGCGGGGAGGGGCGTAGCGCCTGGAAGGAGTCCGGATGAATGGCCAAGCCATTTCCGCCCTTGAGCTCATTGGCGAAGGCCGCACGCACGGCACTTCCCGGGCTGTCGGTGGCATCCCGGTATCACATACGCGCTGATCGGTCGGATCGCACCCTCGACCGGTCGAGCATGCGCCGCGCTAGCAGTCAGCAATCTGTAAGAGATCGATCACCGGCGGATCTCCGCGTGACGGTGTACCGCACGGGCGGTGCGTTGCCTGACGTGTATATCCATGATCTGTCGGTGACCGGCTTCGCGATGGAAAGCAGCGAGGTGTTTCATCCGGGCCAGACGATTTGGATCGGGCTTACCGGCGGCGGCGCAAGCGCGGCCCGCGTGGTGCGCCAGACCGCTGATGGCTGGGCGTGTCAATTCCTGCAGCCGATCAGCGAGCAGGAATGTCAGGCGGCCCGGGTCGCTCGACCGGTGGTCACGACGCCATGGGCTGGTCTTGGTGCCGCCGGGACAACGGAACCGGAGATGGCGCGCTGGCCGCTGCTCGCTCGGGTGGCCTTCATCGTCGGTAGTTCGTTGGCATTGTGGACAGCGATTTTCTGGATATTCCAGCGATAGAAGATCAGGGTGCCGGCCAAAGCTTGTCACGCCCCCGGCACAAACTCATCCTCTGTCGATCGACCTTCACTCGCGACGCGCGGGTCGGTCGCGAGGCGTCTGGCAGAATGCTGCTATTCCGCGCCGCATCGTGGCGAACAACGACCTGCGTCTCGCTATCTTACAAGCCAAGCGAAAAGACTTGTCACTTGCGAGCGAGTGGATATGAAAGCCGCCGGGATTTCGGCACCAAAAACGGCGCCAGATTTCGTCGAGGTGTGTCCAGGCCCTTGAAATGCGGGTATAGCACAATGGTAGTGCAGCAGCCTTCCAAGCTGAATACGCGGGTTCGATTCCCGCTACCCGCTCCAATTTCCAATCCGCCGGTGTCCGTGAGCGGCTGGACAACCGCTGTAAATACACGATACGACCACTAGCGTGCACGCCTGCTCGCTCACAGCCACCACGCGCTGGGGGTAGAATTGGGGGGCGCGTCGGATTGGTCAATGCGGTACCCCCACGATCGGGGGTATCTTAGGCGAATCACTATCGGGCTAACCACAATGGCGCTCACAGACATAGCAATACGTTGGGCTACGCCAGCGATGAGATGACCGCGCATGGTTTTCGGGCCATGGCGTCCACGCTGCTCAACGAAAGCGGCAAATGGCATCCCGACGCGATTGAGCGTGCACTTGCCCACGGTGATCGCGATCAAGTACGGGCGGCCTATCATCGCGGCGCGCATTGGGATGAGCGGGTCGAAATGGCGCAATGGTGGAGCGACAATCTCGACCGGTTGCGGGGAGATATTCCGAAGTCAAAGCCTTCAAAGCAGGTTCGCTCTTAAGGAGAATCCCAAGGTTTCCACCGAGTCGCCCTGGCTCATCGTGGGTCCGGAAGTGGGCTATTGGGGCGTTCGTCGGGTCAGCGAGTTATGGCAGCCGAAGACGCTCTATATTTCCGAGAACGGCGCGTCGGCCGACGATCCGCTGGTCAACGGCCGTATCGATGACGCCGATCGCGTGATGTACCTGCGCAACTATGTCGGTCAGTTCCACCGCGCGGTCGCGGAGGGATATCCGCTCAAGGGCTATTTCCTCTGGAGCCTGATGGACAATTTCGAATGGGCGGATGGTTATACCAAGCGCTTCGGTATCCATTACACCGACTTCAAGACCCAGCAGCGCATCCCCAAGCTTAGCGCTGCCTGGTACCGCGAGGTCATCCGACAGAACCGGCTGGTGTAGCGGCCGGGCCGTTACGATGCTGGTGTGGCGGGGAGGCGACTGTTCCGAACGTCGATGTCGGCACGATTCCGAAAAAGCGCGGTCTCGTGCCGACATGATCTTCGTCGAACAGATCAGAAGCGGTTGACGAGGTTCTCCAGCCATTCCTGTCGGCCCGACTGCGGCGTCGGCGATAGATTGCGACTGGCGGCAAGGTCCGCGATCGACGCGAGCGAGGCGTCCTTCGAATGGATCGTCGTTCCCAGAGCGCCTTCCCAGCCAGCATAGCGCTGCGTGCGAAAGCCATCGAGTTGACCGTCGGCGATGATCGCCTCGGCCTTGACCAGCGCATGCGCAATCGTGTCGATCCCGCCGATATGGCCGTGGAACAGGTCGGCGGCATCGATGCTCTGGCGGCGCACCTTGGCGTCGAAGTTGAAGCCGCCGGTGGTGAAGCCGCCCGCGCGAACGACTTCCAGCATCGCCAGCGTCAGTTCCTCGACCGAATTGGGAAACTGGTCGGTGTCCCAGCCGTTCTGATGATCGCCGCGATTGGCGTCGATCGACCCGAAGATGCCGAGCGCGCGGGCCATGGCGATCTCGTGCTCGAAGGTATGGCCCGACAGGGTCGCGTGATTGGCTTCGATATTGACCCTGACCTCGTTCTCGAGCCCAAAGCGCTTGAGGAAGCCGTAGACCGTCTGGGTATCGAAATCATATTGATGCTTGGTCGGCTCGTGCGGCTTGGGCTCGATCAGGATTGTGCCGCTAAAACCGATCTTGTGCTTGTGTTCGACCACAAGGCTGAGGAAGCGCCCGAAATTCTCCTGCTCGATGCCGACATCGGTGTTGAGGATCGTGTCGTAGCCTTCGCGACCGCCCCACAGCACATAGTTCGCGCCGCCAAGACGGTGCGTAGCCTCGAGCGCGTCGCGTACCTGCAGCGCGCCCCAGGCGAAAACTTCCGGATCGGGATTGGTCGCGGCACCGGCCATGTAGCGCGGGTGGCTGAACAGATTGGCCGTGCCCCATAACAGCTTGCGGCCATGTTGCGCCTGCAATTGCTCAAGATGGTCGACCGCCTCCGCGAAGCTGCGGCGGAACGACGCGGCATCGTCCGCGTCGGCCATCACATCGACATCATGGAAACAATAGAACGGTACGTCGAGCTTCTCGACGAACGCCAGCGCCGCCTCGCGCTTGGCTCTGGCCGCTGGCGCATCATTGGCGCCGGCCTGCCACGGCCGGCTGAAGGTGCCCGCGCCGAACACGTCGCTGCCCGGCCAGCAGAAGGTGTGCCAGAAGCACACCGCGACGCGCAGATACTCCTCCATGCGCTTGCCGAACACGACCCGGTCCTTGTCGTACCAGCGATAGGCCAAGTCGTTCGGGCTGTCGGGCCCCTCGTAACGAACGGTGTCGAACGGCGCGAAATAGTCTGCGGACATGATTACTCCTGAATCTGGCGAACGAGGGGATAAGCGGCACGAAAGCGCGCGAGCTTCGGCGCAAGTCGCTCGGCAAGAGCGGCGTCGGGCTCGACGACATGGCTGACGGGCGGGCGGACGCAGACCTGCGCCGCCGTCTCCCCGGTCACGACGACCTGGGCAAGCCGGCCGGCGCCGAGCGCGGGACCGACCTCCCCGCCTTCGAGATAGACCAGCGGGAGATCGAGCGACGCGGCGATGATCCGTCCCCAATAGGAGGAGCGCGCACCACCACCGATGACCGAGAGTGAGCTGATCTTCGTCCCGGCCTCGCGCAGCGCATCCAGACCATCGGCATGGGCAAAGGCGACGCCTTCCAGGACGGCTGCGGCAAGGCGGCCGGGATCAGTGTCGTTGCCGAGACCGAGAAACGCACCGCGGACGTGCGGATCGTTGTGCGGCGTCCGCTCGCCCGATAGATAGGGCAGGAACAGTTCCGGCCCGGTTGCCGGCCCCGCCTGCTCGGCGAGCGCGAACAAGGCGGCCGGCTGGTCGACGCCAGTCAGCCGCGCCGCCCAGTCGATGCACGCCGCGGCCGACAGATGCACGCTCATCTGGTGCCACATATCGGGCAGGCAGTGGCAAAAGGCATGGACCGCGCGTGCCGGGTTGGGCCGAAAGACAGTTGTCGCGACGAAGATCACGCCCGACGTGCCCAGCGACAGCAACGCATCGCCGTCGCCGATCACGCCCACCCCCGCCGCGCCTGCGGCGTTGTCACCACCGCCCGCCGCGACCGGCACGACCGGCATGCCCCAGCGCGCCGCGATGGCGGGGCGCAGCGTCCCGCTGACTTGCGTGCCTTCATACAGGGTCGGCATCTGTTCTTCCGAAAGGCCCGTGGCGGCGAGCATCGGCACGCTCCACCGCCGCGCGGCCACGTCGAGCCACAGCGTGCCGGCACTGTCGGACATGTCCGATGCCTTGTCACCTGTCATGCACAGCCGGACATAGTCCTTGGGCAGCAACACGCTGCGCACCTGCGCGAAGATGTCCGGCTCATGCTTGCGCACCCACAGCAGCTTCGGCGCGGTGAACCCGGGCATCGCGACGTTGCCGGTGATGGCGCGCGTGGCGGGTTCAGCGCGCTCCAGTTCGTCGCATTCGGCAAAG
>Ga0068858_100000095_pt1 | contig 92510 bp, 82 predicted proteins | sample KBSSwiS12_FD_66589 | JGI IMG/M metagenome (GOLD analysis project Ga0068858, IMG submission 66589) | Switchgrass rhizosphere microbial communities from Kellogg Biological Station, Michigan, USA - KBS Switchgrass S1-2 | ecosystem: Host-associated > Plants > Roots > Rhizosphere > Soil ...
AGGTGGGTGATCCGCACCGCCGAGTCGGTGGTGTTCACCGACTGGCCGCCCGGCCCCGATGAGCGGAACACGTCGACGCGGATGTCGGACTCCGGGATGTCGATCGCCTCGGTCTCTTCCATCAACGGGATCACCTCGACCGCCGCGAAGCTCGTCTGGCGCTTGCCCGCCGCACCGAACGGGGACATGCGCACCAACCGGTGCGTGCCGGCCTCGACGCTCAAGGTGCCGAAGGCGTGCGGTGCATCGATCTCGAAGGTCGTCGACTTGATGCCGGCCTCTTCGGCGTAGCTGGTGTCCATCACGGTCACCGGATACTTGTGCTTCTCGGCCCAGCGCAGGTACATGCGCTGCAGCATCTCGGCGAAGTCCGCGGCATCCACTCCCCCGGCGCCCGAGCGGATCGTGATGACCGCGGGCCGGTCGTCGTACTCGCCGTTCAGCAGGGTGCTGACCTCGAGGTCGCCCAGGTTCTGCTGAATGGACGCCAGCTCGGCTTTCGCCTCCTCGGCGCTCTCGGCGTCGTCACCCTCGTTGGCCAGTTGGACGAGGACCTCGAGGTCGTCGATGCGGCGCTGCAGGGTCCCGATCCGGGCGAGTTCGGTCTGCCGGTGGCTCAGCGCGGAGGTGACCTTCTGCGCGGCCTCCGGGTCATCCCACAGGTCAGGAGCCCCGGCCTGCTGGCTCAGCTCGGCGATCTCGGCCTCGAGCTTGTCGACGCCGACCACCGCCCGGATGTCGCTGAACGTCTGGCGGAGCGTCGCGATCTGGTCGCTGAGGTCGAGGTCGATCATGGCTCGGAGCAGTCTACCGGCGGGCGTAACGTGGAGCGGGCCATGAGTGCCTCTGCCGATCAGCCCTTCCGCTGGCGGTCGGTCATCGTCGCGGCCCTGCTGCCCACGCTGCTGTTCTCGACCGGCGAGGGTGCGATCATCCCGGTGATCCCAGTGATCGCGGGCAACGTCGGGGCGACGCTCGCCATCGCGGGCTTTGTGGCCGGGATGCTGGTGCTGGGCGAATTGCTCGGCGACATCCCGAGCGGGGTGGTCATCTCGCACATCGGCGAGCGCACGGCGATGATCGCGGCATCCGGGCTGTCGGTGCTCGGGTTGCTGACCGCTCTGCTGGCGCCCAATCCCTGGGTGCTCGGGCTCGGCATCCTGGTTGTGGGTATCGCCACCGCGGTGTTCGCGCTCGCGCGGCACGCCTTCATGACCAGCTTCGTTCCGCTGCGGTACCGCGCGCGGGCGCTGTCGACGCTCGGTGGCAGCTTCCGGCTGGGCTACCTGATCGGGCCGTTCCTCGGGGCCGGCGTGATCTCGCTCACCGGGGCGGCGACGAGCGTGTTCTGGATCCACATCGCGGGATGCGTCGCCGCGGCGGTCGTGCTGCTGGTGCTCGCCGACCCGGAGAAGACCTTCTCCACCCTGCTGGGGCGGCGCGAGACGCCGGGCGAGCGCGAGGTGGAGGACGAGGCTCGGGGACTGTTCCGCACCATCCGAGCCAACCACCGCGTGCTGCTCACCCTCGGCATGGGGTCGACCCTGGTGGCGGCCCTGCGCGCCTCGCGACAGGTGCTGCTGCCGCTGTGGGCGGTCAGCATCGGCCTGCACGAGACGCAGACCTCCCTGATCATCGGCGTGGCCGGCCTGGTCGACTTCTCGCTGTTCTTCGCCGGTGGCTGGATCATGGATCGCTTCGGCCGGCTCTGGACGGCCGTCCCGTCGATGGTCGGCCTCGGCGTCGGCCACCTCGCGCTCGCCGCCACCGCGTTCCTGCCGGGAACGGTGTGGTGGTTCATCGGGATCGCGATGTTCCTGTCGCTCGCCAACGGGATCGGGGCCGGGATCCTCATGACGCTCGGGGCCGACCTGGCCGACCCGCGGCATCCTGCCCCGTTCCTCGGCGCCTGGCGCTTCACGAACGACTCGGGCGCGGCCGCGGCTCCTCTCATCGTCTCGGGGCTGACCGCGCTGGTCTCGCTGCCCTTCGCTGCAGGCGTGCTGGGCGTGATGGGCCTGGCGGGCGCCGTCGTGCTGCGGGTGTTCGTGCCGCGGTATTCGGGGCCGCGGGGTCGTCGACCCGGCGCCGGAACACGAGCGGCCTCAATCTGATTTTGCCCCCTTTACGGGGGGTTCGGGCGGGCGTAGTTTGAAAAACGCCACCTACTCCCGAGAACCGCTCGCATTGTCGAGACCTCGCCGGCAGGTCGAACACCATCGAAATCATCGACCGAGATCACGTCACGGGAGAATGCTGTGAGTACTGCCACCGACCCCGCCGCCACCACCGCCACCACGGATGCCGCCATCCGCCCCTTCCGGGTCGAGATCCCGCAGGACGATCTCGACGACCTCAAGGGCCGCATCCTTGCAACGCGCTGGCCCACCAAAGAGACCGTCGGCGATCAGTCGCAGGGCGTGCAGCTCTCCACCATGCAGTCGCTGGCGGACTACTGGGCGACGAAGCACGACTGGCGCAGGATCGAGGCGCGGCTGAACTCGTTCCCGCAGTTCCTCACCGAGATCGACGGGGTCGACATCCACTTCCTGCACATCCGCTCGAAGCACGACGATGCGCTGCCGATGATCGTCACGCACGGCTGGCCGGGCTCGGTGATCGAGCAGCTCAAGATCATCGAGCCGTTGACCGATCCCGAATCGTACGGCGGCACCGCGGCCGACGCCTTCCACCTGGTGATCCCCTCACTGCCCGGCCACGGCTTCTCGGGCAAGCCGACCGTGACCGGCTGGGATCCGATCAAGATCGCGACCGCATGGGCCGAGCTCATGTCGCGGCTCGGCTACACCCGCTATGTCGCCCAGGGCGGCGACTGGGGCAACGCGGTGACCGAGCAGCTGGCGCTGCAGAAGCCGGCCGGTCTCATCGGCATCCACACCAACATGCCCGCGGCCGAGCCCGACGCGATCTCGGCGATCGTGCCCGGCGGTCCCGAGCCGGCCGGTCTCTCCCCGGACGAGAAGCAGGCCTGGGACCAGTTGGTCAACTTCTGGCTGCACGGCCTGGGCTACGCGCAGGAGATGGCCGGGCGTCCGCAGACCATGTACGCGCTGGAGGACTCGCCCATCGGCCTGGCCGCCTGGATGCTCGACCACGACCCGGCGAGCATGGCCATGATCTCGCGGGTGTTCGCCGGTGGCACCGAGGGACTCTCGATGGATGACGTGCTCGACAACGTCGACCTCTACTGGTTCACCAAGACGGCGGTCTCATCCGCGCGGCTCTACTGGGAGAGCAAGCTCGCCTTCTTCGCTCCGAAGGGGGTCACGCTGCCCACGGCGATCACCGCGTCACCCGAGGAGATCTACACCGCGCCCGAGAGCTGGGTGCGGCAGGCCTATCCGAATCTCATCCACTACAACCGGGTCGCGAAGGGCGGTCACTTCCTCGCCTGGGAGCAGCCGGACGAGTTCGTCAGCGAGATGCGCGCGTCGTTCGCGACGCTGCGCTGAGACGGGGCCCCGATGGACGCGTTCGACGTCGTCGCCCAGATCGACGCGGGAGTGTTGAACGTCGGTTACGCCGAGAGCGGTCCGCCGGATGGGCCCGCCGTCCTGCTGCTGCACGGCTGGCCGTACGACATCCACGCCTTCGCCGATGTGGCGCCGCAGTTGGCAGCGGCCGGCCATCGGGTGATCGTTCCGCACCTGCGCGGCTACGGCACGACGCGCTTCCTGCGCGACGATGCTGTGCGCACGGGCGAGCCGGCGGCGCTGGGTCAGGATGCGATCGATCTGATGGATGCGCTGGGCATCCAGACCGCGGTCGTCGCCGGCTTCGATTGGGGCGCCCGCACCGCCGATGTGCTGGCCACGCTCTGGCCGGAGCGCGTGAGCGGCCTGGTCTCGGTGAGCGGCTACCTGATCGGCAGTCAAGCCAGTGGCGCTGCGCCGTTGGCGCCGGCCGCCGAGAAGCTCTGGTGGTACCAGTTCTATTTCGCCACCGAGCGAGGTCGAGCCGGCTACGCGGCGAACACCCGCGACTTCGCGAAGTTGATCTGGCACGATGCGTCGCCGAAGTGGGCGTTCGACGACGCCACCTTCGACCGGAGCGCGGCGGCCTTCGACAACCCCGATCACGTCGACATCGTCATCCACAACTACCGGTGGAGGATGGGGCTGGTCGAGGGCGATGCCGAGTACGCCGAGCTCGAGGCGCGGCTGGCGACGGCTTCGGAGATCACGGTGCCCACCATCACGATGGAGGGCAGCGACAACGGGGCGCCGCATCCGCCCGCTGCCGCCTACGCGTCGAAGTTCTCGGGCCCCTACGCTCACCGCGAGGTCGGCGGTGGGGTGGGTCACAACCTGCCGCAGGAGGCACCGGATGCCTTCGCCCAGGCCGTTCTCGACGTCGCGGCGGGTGCCCTGTGAGCGAGGGCAGGCTGGCTGACTTCGACGGCGCGACGGGCTGGATCAACTCGGAACCGCTGACGCGCGAGGGCCTGCGCGGCAAGGTGGTGCTCGTCGACTTCTGGACCTTCACCTGCATCAACTGGCTGCGCACGCTGGGCTACGTGCGCGCCTGGGCCGAGAAGTACGAGCGGCACGGACTCGTGGTGATCGGCGTGCACACGCCGGAGTTCCCGTTCGAGGCGGATCGCGCCAACGTCGAGCGGGCCGTCACCGAGATGCGGATCGGCTATCCGGTCGCGCTCGACCCGGACTACGCGGTCTGGCAGGCGTTCGGCAACCACTACTGGCCGGCGCTGTATCTGGCCGACGCCGAGGGCCGCATCCAATACCACGTGTTCGGCGAGGGCGGCTACGACGAGAGCGAGCGTCAGATCCAGCGCCTGCTGCGCGAGGCGGGCGCGACGGGGGTGCCCGATGACCTGGTGCCGACGCCGACAGAGGGTGTCGAGGCGCAGGCGGACTGGGACGAGCTGCGCTCGCCCGAGAGCTACGTCGGGGCGCAGCAGGGCCGCAACTTCGCCTCGCCCCGGCCGACCGTGTTCGACCAGCCGCACCGCTACACGGCACCCGACTCGCTGATCCTGAACTCCTGGGCGCTGTCGGGTGACTGGACCATCGGCGACGGCGACGTCATGGTCAATGAGGCGGGCGGCGGCATCCGGTACCGCTTCCACGCCCGCGACGTGAACCTGGTGCTGCGACCGGCAACGGCAGGGGCGGCGGTGCCCTTCCACGTCCTGCTCGACGGGGCGGCGCCGGGGGCGGCGCACGGCGTGGATGTCGACGAAGCCGGGCGTGGCACGCTGACCGAGCCTCGGCTGTACCAGTTGATCCGGCAGCCCGGCCGGATCGAGGATCGCACCGTCGAGATCGTCTTCGACCAGCCCGGCGCGGAGGCCTACGTGTTCACCTTCGGGTGAGCGGAATGCGAGGGGACACGATGAGCATCATCGACCAGGCGCTGGCGGCCAATGCCACGGCCGCGGCCTCCTACGACGCGAGCCACTCCGGGCCGCCGAAGCCGAAGATCGCGATCGTTACCTGTGCGGATCCGCGGCTCAGCGGCATCCTGCGCCTGCTCGGCTTGGACGAGCCCGACGTCGACCTGATCCGCAACGTCGGCACGGTGATCGACGACGACACGATCCGATCCCTGGTGATCTCGACCCGCCTGCTCGGCACCCGGGAGATCATGATCATCAACCACGACGGATGCGGGATGACGACGTTCACCGACGCCGAGTTCGAGGCGCGGCTGCGCTCCGAGTCGAGCGAGTGGCCGATCGCCCCTGCCCGGTTCTTCAGCTTCACCGACCCGGTCGCGAACACGCGCGAGCAGGTGCGCAAGACGCGGTCGCATCCGTGGATCGCGGCCGAGGTGCCCGTGCGCGGGTTCGTGCTCGATGTGGGGACCGGTCTGCTGACCGAAGTGACCGACGCCGCCGAGGCCGGGTAGCGAGGGGTCGGGAGTGTCCAGTGACGAGATGCAGCAGCTGCTGCGCGTCCTGCACGAGCGGCAGGCGCAGGCTCCCGCGACGCCGCCGTCGCTCGCCGAGGAGCGTGCGGACTTCGCTCCGGCTGGGCCGCTGCATCCGATCCCGGATGACGTCCGAGTGACCGAGGTGTCGGCCGGCGGCGTGCGCGCGCACTGGCTCGACTCCCCCGGAGCCGACCCGGATCGGGTGCTGCTCTTCCTGCACGGCGGCGGCTTCCGGTTCGGGTCGCTCCGCAGCGACGGTGAGCTCGCGGCGCGGATCGGTCGGGCGAGCGGGATGCGCGTGCTGTTCGTCGAGTACCGACTGGCGCCTGAGCATCCCTATCCGGCCGCGATCGACGACGTGCTGGCCGCGTGGCGCTGGCTGGTCTCCGAGCGCGGTGGCGCACCGCAGGCGGCGGCGGTCGCCGGCGACTCGGCCGGCGGTGGTTTGGCGGTCGCGCTGCTCGTCGCCACCCGGGATGCCGGCGAGCGCCAGCCGGCCGCGGCGGTGTTGATGTCGCCGACCGTCGACCTGACGAGTTCGGGCGCGTCGATGTCGGAGCGCGTCGACCAGGACCCGATCTCGACGCCCGCGCTGCTGAAGGAGCTCGCCGCGGACTACCTGGCCGGCGCCGACCCGCGCTCGCCGCTCGCCTCGCCGCTGTTCGCCCCGCTCGCGGGACTGCCGCCGCTGCTCATCGTGGTGGGCACCGCCGATCTGCTGCTCAGCGACTCGGAGCGTCTGGCTCAGGCCGCGTCGGACGCCGGCGTCGACGTCGAGCTGCAGGTCGGCGAGGGCCTGCCGCACGTCTACCCGCTCATGCTCGGAACGCCGGAGGCCGCCGCAGCGACCGAGACGATCGGGCGGTTCCTCCGCGAGCGCGTCTAGCCTCGGGCCGTCAGCCGAAGACCGAGCGCGCCACCGCGGTCGCGTCGATGCGCAACCCGTCGGGCACGAACACGGTGACCACCGGCGGATGCCAGACCGCCGACACCGTGACCGTCGCGCTCTCGCCGTCCACCGTCGTCGCCCGCTCGACGACCAGCCCCTCGAACCGGTCGACCGGATTCCCGGCCAGGTAGCTCTCCACCGCCGCATGCACCTGCCCCGGCTGCAGCAGCGGCCGAGGACCGTGCCCCGAGAACGTCACCGAATCGAGGTCGAACGACTCGGCGCCGACCAGTGCCGCGTCGTCGGCCAGCGTGAACAGGCGCTTGCGCTCCAGGTAGAGCGAGGCGGCCGCGGCCACGATCAGCACGAGCGCCAGCGCGAGGAAGCCGTAGAAGATCACCAGCGGGAGCGTCGAGCCCTCGTCATCCCGCAGCGCCGGCCGCGGCATCCACGTCATTTCGACCCCCAGAACCGCGAGACCTGCTCAGTGGCCACTGACTGCACCGGGATGCCGGCCGGCAGGTGCAGCTGCAGCACCGGCGGCATGAGCGGCAGCGGCACGGTCGTCGTGACGGTCACGGTGACGAAGCCGCGTCGAGTGAGGCAGTCGGCCGGATTGGGCCGGCAGCTGATCGCGACCCTGGCATCGCGCGCGTCGAGCCCGTAGTCGGCGAGCGTCACCTGGATCGCAGTGCGGGCCGCCGACTCGGCCGCGCCCTCCGACTCGGATTGCACGAACACCCGCGCCGCCTGCCGAACCGCGCCCTCCACGCCGAACGACGCGCTCTCAAGTGCCGACAGCGCGAGAACGAGGTAGACGATCGGCACGAGCAGCAGCAGGCCGACGGTCACGAACTCGAGCGAGGCCGAGCCGCGCTCGTCGCAGGCGCCGCGAATCGCCCGATGCAGAAGGTCACTCCAGCGTCTCGACCGCAGCATGCCCCGACACCTCCAGCACCCCGTCGATGCCCACCAGGCCGACCAGCGGGAGCCGCGTGCGCACGGTGATCGTGACGGCGGGATGCCCCATCCAGGCGCCGCCGTGGACGGTCACGTCCCGCGCGTAGTCGTCTCCGATCGCGAGATCGATCAGCTCGCGGGTGCGGCGCACCCCGTCGGCGGGAGCGTGATCGGCCAGGGCGCCGTAGCGGGCTCCCTCGGCGGCGGCATCCTGAACGGTATTGCGGATGTGCAGCGCCAGGCCGAGCTGCAGAACCGACAGCGTGAGCACGGTCAGCAGCGCGCCGACCATCACGAACTCGGCGACCGCCGACCCGCGATCATCGCCCAGCTGAGCACGCGGCTGGGCACGCAGCCGAGCACGCAGTTGAGCCCACAGCCGCGCGCGCACCCGACCGAGCGCCCTCACGGCTCAGAGCCCGCTGACCTTCGCGATCGCGTTCTGGAAGATCTGGCTGAGCGCCGGCCCGGCGAGCGCCCAGATCAGGATCACGAGCGCCGCCGTCATCAGCGTGATCAGCACCCAGCCGGGCACGTCGCCGCGCTCGTGGGACAGCAGGCCTGCAATTCGTCTCGTCACCGTGCGGATCATGACCCGCAGGGTGGCAGATCGCCCGTGCTAGCCGGGCGATCTATCCACAGCTCACGCGAACCCGAACACCGGCGGCAGCAGCAGCACGACCGCGGTGACCCAGCCGGCGATCACCAGGAGGTACGAGGTCTGCCAGCGCTCCAGCGCGAGCGGGGGTGTGCGGCCACGCAGCATCCGCACGATGATCACCGCTGTGACGACCAGGTCGATCAGCAGCACCAGGTTGAGCCCGAGCGCCGCGACGCGGTTGGCGGTGAAGCCGAACTGGCCGATGCGCGCCAGCATCGCCACCAGCACCAGCAGGTCGAGCAGCACCGCCGCGACCACCGCGGTCAGGCGCAGGGCATCCATCAGTCCGGCCCGCCGGGTGCTGCGCGCCGAGATGCCGTAGATCACCAGGCCGACCACCACGATCAGCAGGGCGTCGAACAGCACCAGTGCATCGCGGTCGAACGGCCGACCGATTCCGGTCACCGCGTAGACCACGGTGGCGACCAGCAGCATGGCGGCGAACAGCGGAGTGAAGATCGCAGTCAGCACCGGCGCGATGTTCTCGATGATGCTCTTCTTGGCCTCGACCAGCCAGGCGGCGACCAGTACGGCGCCGGCCGCGCCCGAGGGCACGACCCAGGTCCAGATGACGCTGGATGCCTCCGGCGCCGCCAGCGAGAGGACGCCGTCGGTCAGGCCGACCAGCACCCCGCCGGCGAGGGCGATCAGCGCGTAGTAGACGATCCACTCGCCGGTGAACCGCACGAAATCCATCCGTCGGTCAGACGATCGCCACTGCCCGCCGAGATAGGCCGCGCCCACCACGAACCAGAGGACGACCGGCAGATGGATCGCGACCACCATCTCGGTCGCGCTGTCACCCCGGTACGGATACAGGTTCACCGCGAGCGCGAGGGCCACGACGATCCCGGCCAGCGGCAGGACGCGCCGCCACGACATTCGACGCACCACGGCGAAGTAGGCGCCGAGCACGGGCAGCACGAAGAAGCTGATATCGCGCGCGATCCAGACGCCACCGCCCGCACTGCTCGGCACGTCGGCGGCGATGCGCGCCACCTGCACCAGCACGGCGGCGATCACCGCGAACACCAGCATCATGCGCCACGAGGCGGGCCGCGGATCGGCCGCCGGGGCGACCACCAGCTGCTTCCACAGCCGGTCGCTGTGCTCGCGCGCGAACTCGGCGGTGAGCGCGTCGACAGTGCCGACCCGGCGCACGGCGATCAGGAAGGCCTCGTCGGGGCTGAGTCCGGCACCCTCGAGGTCGGTCATGGCGTCGCGCAGGTGCCCTTCGAGCTCGGCGGCGTCCGCCTCGTCGACCGCTTTGTTGCGCCGCACCGCGGTGCGCCACTGCTGCATCAGTTGCTCGCTCATGCGCCGGCCGCCTGCGTCCAGAGGCCGCCCAGGGTCCGGGTGGCGGTCGTCCATTGCCGGCGCTGATCGGCCAGCTGGGCGCGGCCGGCGTCGGTGATCAGGTAGTACTTGCGGCGGCGGGAGGCCTCGGAGTCGCGCCACTCCGACTCGACGCTGCCCGATCGCTCGAGCCGATGCAGAAGGGGGTAGAGCATGCCGTCCGTCCATTCCAGGTCGCCATCCGACAGCTCGCGCACCCGCTTGAGGATGGCGTAGCCGTAGCTCGGCCCCTCCAGCAGGATCGCCAGAACCAGGGGTGTGGCCATCGCGGCGACCAAGTCCTTGTCGATGTTCACGGGGCCATCTTATGCCTAGCAGCACAATGTATCTAGCACTGCATGGTATCTCTTCGGTGTCGGCAGTCCCGCCTAGCGTCAGGGCATGGACATCGTGCTCATCCCCGGTTTCTGGCTCGACGGCGACTCGTGGAACGAGGTGGCCGCACCACTGCGCGCGGCCGGCCACACCATCCATCAACTGACTCTCCCGGGGCTCGAGTCGCGGGGCGCCGACCGCTCGGGCATCACGTTTCAGGACCACGTGGATGCCGTCACCGCCGCGATCGACGCGATCGACGCCCCCGTGGTGCTGGTCGGGCACAGCGGCGGCGGAGTGATCGCGTGGGGAGCCGTGGACGCGCGGCCCGACCGGGTCGCCCGCGTGATCTACGTCGACAGCGGCCCGTTGGCAGAAGGCGGCTGCGTCAACGATGAGATCCCGATCGTGAACGGCGAGGCTCCGCTGCCCGATTGGTCGTTCTTCGAACCCGACGACCTCATCGATCTGACCGACGAGTTGCGCGCGCACTTCCGCGCGATCGCGATCCCCGAGCCGGCGCGGGTGACGAGCGACCCGATCCACCTGACCGACCCACGACGCTACGGCGTGCCGGCGACGATCATCTGCTGCGAGTTCCGCACCGAGCAGTTGAAAGTCTGGCTCGAGCACGGCGAGATGGCCGAGATCCCGAAGCTCACCGACGCAGACCTCGTCGACCTACCCACCGGCCACTGGCCGCAGTTCACCAAACCGGTGGAGCTCGCGGCGACGATTCTGGCGGCGGTCGACCGCTAACTCGGCGCCCCGGGGTGCGCCGCGAAGAATGCCCAGATCAGCTTCGTTGCGTCGAGATCGGGAAACGGGGTGTCGGCACCCTGCCGACCCTTCGTCGAGCCCGGCCACTGATGACCGGCGCCCGAGATGGTGATGAGTTCGACCGTGCGCGAACCCGGGCACTCCGCGGTCGACGTGGTGACCTCGCGCGCGGTCGTCGACGCCGGCGGCCCGCACGAGTCGGCGGAGCGCCACAGCTGATTCACCGACGGGATGCTGGGCCCGTCGATCTTCGCGAAACCGGAGCCCTGGCCTCCGTCGTAGGGGATGTTCTGGTCGGCCGTGCCGTGGATCGCCAGCACCGACAGCGGATGCGGCGACGCGCAGTCGCCGAGCAGGGTCGCCGAGTCGGGGCCGATCGCCGCGAACAGGTCCGTGTCGCAGGCCAGCCGGTAGGCCATCATGCCGCCGTTCGAGATGCCGGTCGCGAACACCCGGGTCGGGTCGATCGGCATCGCGGCCTCCACGTCGCGGACGACCGCCGACACGAAGCCGACGTCGTCGACGTTGGTGCGGCCCGGCGCGCCGCAGCATCCACCGCCGACGTTCCAGGCGCGGCCCATGCCGTCGGGATAGACCACGACGAAGTGCTCGGCGTCGGCCTCGGCGTTCCAGCCGTACGACGACTCGGCCTGAGCCGCCGAGCCGAACCCGCCGTGCAGCATCACCACCAGCGGCGCGCGGCCGCTGAGGCCGGCCGGCCGGTAGCTCAGGTAGCTGCGGGTCTGGCCGCCGACCTGGATGGTGTGCGACGACGGGCCGATCGGGACCGACGCCGCGGACGACTTTGTCGGGCCGCCGGATGCCCCGAGCTCCGGGCTGCCACCGCGGAGGGCACCACAACCCGAGAGGGTGGCGACCACGACGACACAGGTCAGCAGGGCGACCGCGAGGCGAGGCATCCGATTCATGCCGTCAGGCTGGCAGCACCGCGTTCGCGGGGAGTCAAGCCCATGTTCGAGCCGGGTAAGGCGCCCGGTCAGCCGTTGGCGGCGCGCTCGAGCTCGGCGACATCCAGCTTGACCATCTTCATCATGGCGGCGGTGACACGGGCGGCTTTCGCGCGGTCCGGGTTGGCCTGCAGTTCCATCAGGCGGCGCGGCACGATCTGCCACGAGATGCCGAACCTGTCGGTCAACCAGCCGCAGGCGACCGGCGTGCCGTCAGCGGTGAGCGCATCCCAGTAGCGGTCGACCTCGGCCTGGTCGTCGCAGCTCACGAAGATCGAGAACGCGTCGGTGTGCGGGTGGCCCGGGCCGCCGTTCATCCCGTAGAAGGTCTGCCCGGCCAGCGTGAACGTGCAGAAGAAGAGCATGCCGTCCGGCCCGTTCTGCGAGTCGAGCACGCGGGCATCCGGGAAGACGCTCAGGTACAGGTCGAGCGCATCCTGCAGATCGTCGTCGAACCAGAGGAAGGGGGTCATGCTGGTCATCTCGCCACCCTACTCGTCGGCCTCGATGGCCGGTTCGGACTCGATGACCGGTCGGGCCGCCATGATGTTCGAGATCGACCGCCACACGATGATCAGGGTGATCAGCGATCCGCCGAAAGCGAACCACCACGGAGCAGTCAGCCCCCAGGTCTGCGCGATCAGGCCGCCGAGCAACTCGCCGATGACGAGCCCACCGAAGACGCCGACCATGTTCACCGACGCGATGCGCCCCTGCAGTTCGAGCGGCACCAGCCGCTGCCGCACGGTCGTCGAGATGGTGCCCCAGACGAAGGCGTAGGCGCCGAATCCGAACATGATGACCAGGGCCACGATTCCCGACGTGGTCAGTGCGAACGACAGATGCATGATCACCTCGAGCGACAGGCAGATGCGCATCAGGGTCGCGAACTTCACATGCCGCTCGAGCCAGCCGAAGGCGAAGGTCGAGAGCAGGCCGCCGAGCGCCGCACTGGTTGTGAGGGCGCCGTAGCCCACCGCGCCCAGCCCGAGGTGCTTGGTCGCGTAGAGCACCAGGATGCTCCACGGTGCGGCCCAGGTCACGTTGAAGACCAGGATGATGACCACCAGGGTGCGCACCGGTGGATTGCCGCGCAACCAGCGCAGTCCTTCGCGGATCGGGTGCGGCGTGGACGGCGCCGGTGCGGTCGCGCCGTCGCCTGCCTCGGGCGTCGGCTGGGGTTCGGTCCTGGGAGGGATCGGCGTGCGCGCGATCCGCGAGATCAGGATCACGCCCAGGCTCACGCACACGATCTGCGTCACGAACGGCCAGAACGACCCGGCCGCGAACAGGAACGCGCCGAGCGGCGGCCCGATCAGCTGGTTGCCGACGAGGAACCCGCCCTGCAACCGCGCGTTTCCCACACCCAGGTCAGCGGGCTTCACGAGCATGGGCATCAGGGTCGAGCCCGCCGTGTTGGCGAACACCTCGGCGGTTCCGTAGAGGAAGGCGAAGCCGAGCACGACCCACACCGTCACCTGGCCGGTGACCAGGAAGGCGACCAGTCCCGCGACGATGAGGGCGCGCGATCCATCGGCGATGATGACCAGGCGGCGACGGTCGTTGTGGTCGGCGATGGATCCGGCCATCAGCCCGAAGAGCAGCCACGGCAAGTACTGCATCAGCAGGCCGCCCGCGACCAGCACCGGCGACGACGTCAGCGACGCGATCAGCAGCGGCGCGGCGGAGAGGGCGATGCCGTCGCCGATGTCGGTGGTCCACGACGACGACATCAGCCACCGGAAGTCGCGCCCCAGCCGGCGGGGTGCGATCAGTTCGCCGAGCGAGGGCATCCCGCCATCCTAGGGCGGGGGTCCGACGCGCGAGGGGAGCTGCGGCGACCGGTAGCGTGCTGGCATGGCGTCATTCATCTTCATCTACCGAGCCGGCTCCGATCCGGTGCCCGCCGATCGCGTCGCCGAGAACCGCGCCGCCTGGCAGGCGTGGAACACCGCGCTGGGTGAGGAGTACGGGATCCGCACGGCGGGCGGCAAGCTCGTCACGGCCACCGGGGTGACGGATGCCGACGGCGTGGTGCGCGGCGCTTCCATGGTCGAGTTCGACTCGCTCGAGGATGCCGTCGAGGCGGCCAAGGGCGCCCCGAACCTGGCATTCGGCGGCTGCGTCGAGGTGCTGCAGGAGCTGGAGCGGCGGGGGTAGCTCAGAACCCCGGTCGGCTCAGGCTGCGGCATCCAATCGCGGCATCTCGGCCGAACTCAGCGGTGTGGATACCCGCCGCCACACCCGCCATCGGCCGTCCACTCGGCGCCACACGTCGGTCATCGTGAACGGGCCGCTGCGATCGCGGCCCATGACAACGGCGTCCATGGTGATCAGATGGGTGTGCACCGCCAGGTCGCCCTGCACGTCCCACTCCGATGACACCGTTCGCCAGGTGCTCACGACGTAATCGGGCAGCATGGCGAGCCATTCCGCGCGAGACACGCGGGCGAAGGTCGGGTAGAGCACGACGAGGTTGAAGTCCTCGTCGAGCTGTTGGATCGCACGATCCTGATCGCGGGCCATGACCGAGCCGTACCACTCGGCGTCAGCCTCCTGCGGCGTCTGCTCGGTCATGGCGCGAGCCTAGGGCGGCGGCGATCGGATAGCGAGAGCAGGTCAGAACCCCAGCCGCAGCACCAGGATCCCGGGGAAGATCGCGAACACCCCTGTTGGATAGGCATCGTCTCAGGTGAGGTCCGAGGGCTGGGCGAGCCGAATTGAGCTATGTCGATCTGACAGACTCGGCGCTGTGTCCGCGACCATTCTGATCCTTGTGCTCGGTCTGATCATTGTCGCGGCAGGAATTCTCGTGATCCGATTCGCTGCCCCCGTCGCGAGCTTCTTCTACTCATTGGGCAGTCCGATGTTCGGGGAGAAACTGGCAACCCGGACATACACCACCCGGAACACGCGAATTGCAGGAGTGGCGTGGATCGCATTCGGCTGCCTCCTCCTGGTCTTGTCCGCGCTCGGCTTCGCTGGGGTGATCCACCCACACTCGTTCGATCCAAACTCGTCCAGCTAGATCCCCTACGGCGAGAGATGAGATCGTTCAGTCAGAATCCGATATCCAACAAAAGGTCGCACGGAAGGTCGCGAGCCCAACGCGCAAGTGAGGCGTGTGGGCCTCATCGTCTGGGACCCTGTTCGCATGACCCCAAATCCACTCCAGATTGACCTCCGCGAGCTTCGCGCTGCGTTGACAACGGTTCTTGATCACATCGAATCGACAAGTGGCTCCGTGGTCGCCCTACCGGTGGACTACTTCTGGTCAATTCCGGCACCCGACCTCTACAAGGTCGACGCTCGACCGACCGACCTGACAATCGGGCAAATCAGCGATTCATGGGAGAACTTGACCCGCGAACGTCGAGGAGACGATAGCGCGGTCATTGGATATGCGTCCGTCTGGCTCGGCGAAGTCCTTGCTGCGGTCGGGCACAACCTCGTTGGGTAATCAGAATCCCAGTCTCAACACCATGACCCCGAGGAAGATCGCGAACACGATCGTCACCGGCAGGATGAGGAACACCAGCGGCACCACCATGGAGTCTTGGTACTGGTTGGACGACGATTAGCTTCTAGTCCTTGGGTTCGATGATTGCTGACTACAAGTCGTCGAGGCTGTCCTTCGCTGCGGCTACAGACTCGTGCCAGTGAGTTTGAGGCCATGGGAGAGATTCCGGCGCCTGCTTCCATGTCAGGTGCACCGAAGCGCAGCCGGGGTGCCCGTCAACCACCACAAGGATGTCGTCCTGCGCCCACCGGCGCGCGACCATCGAGTAGGTCTTCCCGTGGAGAGGGTGACCTGGAGACAACTCCATTTCTAGCTCCTTCAAGAGAGCGGCCCACGTTCCACCATCCGCGTCTTCCCAGTCGTCTTCCCTCGTCACGGGTCGAGCCTAGAAGCCAAGCTGCAGAACGAGCAGCCCCGGGAAGATCGCGAACGCGATCGTCACCGGCAAGATCAGGAAAACGAGCGGCAAGAGCATCGAATATCAGTACCTTTGCGATCACCTAGGCGGATGGGCCCCTCACCACGGCTTCCGCCCAAGCACGTCGATTTGCGAGCGACTCGCGATCTCGGTCGGTCGACGAGGCTATTTTCGACGAGCCGCCTACGGATTCGATCAGCGCGGTGATCATCGAAAGTCCGCCAAGATCATCGCGCTCGGCAACTGATTGGTATTCGTGCAGTGCAGGCAGCGCGTCCGGCCCCAGTCGCCGGGTTGCGGCGAACCCCAGATCGGGCGCCGTCAAGTAGCCGCGTGATGTCCGAAGACTATCGAGGAGGGCCTGATCGAGTTGAGGCTCCGGGTGGACGAGGGTGAACCAGGCGCCCACGCGCCGCGGTCGCCAAAACGTGCCCAACATCCAGAGCACGTCATCAATCGATGCCTGCCGCGCTTTTTCGGCTACAAGCGCTGCTTGGGCTGGATCAAGCGGCGCGCTCATGTTCACGGACAGGTAAATCGGCTTGACGAATTCCTCGATGACCCTGCCTGAGAACTGCGGCTCGTCCACGGTCGAAGTCTAGAAGCCGAGCTGCAGTACAAGGATCCCGGGGAAGATCGCGAAGACAACGGTCACGGGCAAAATCAACAGGACCAGCGGGATCAAGGCTGATTTTCGATGCCTTCAGGCCGACTTCCGTCTGCGGAATAGATGTACCTCCACACCGGATGGCCATACTCGTCGTCCACGGGTGTTGCCGATCTCCAATAGTGGATGTCGGGTTCTGGGGTCCATGGCTCCGCAATGTCGATATCCGGATCGATGCCGTAGTCGTCGTCCTCGCCGGACAATTGCGGTTGGATCACCAGATGTTCGGGATAGTCCGGCCACTGCACCTGTATCGGAAACCCTGGATCTCCTGGCCCGCCGATCAGCGCAACCCAAACAAACGGTTCGCTCATGAGGCACCACGATCGCACAAGTAGGTCAGAACCCGAGCTGTAGCACCAAGATCCCCGGGAAGATCGCGAATACCACCGTCACCGGCAGGATCAGGAACACCAGCGGCACCAGCATCGCCACCTCCTTTTTCCCCGCTGCCTCGAGTAGCAGCCGCTTGCTCTCTTCGCGGGAGTCCTGAGCCTGGGCACGCAGCACCTCCACCAGCGGCGTGCCGCGCTCGAGCGCGCCGAGCAGCTGGTCGATCGTGCGACTCAGCGCGGGCAGGCCGATCATCGAGGCGGCGCGCTGCAGGGCGTCCGGCAGCGCGACGCCGGTGTTGACCTCGGCCACCACCCGACCGAGCTCGCGAGCCAGCTCACCGTTGCCGGTGCGGGCGACGCGCTTCAGGGCATCCAGGATGCCCTCGCCCGCCGAGAGCGCCAGAGTCAAGAACTCGACGACCGTCGGCAGCTCGGCCGAGATGCGGGCGAGACGGGCGCGCACCGCGCGGCTCAGCAGCTGCTCGGGCGCGAGGAGTCCGAGGGCGGCAGCCACCAGCACCACCGCGACCAGCAGCGGAACGCTCGCGGCCGAGACGCGCGAGATCAGGGTCGCGAGCAGCGCACCGATGACCGCCCCGCCCGCGGCCCAGAGCAACTGGCGTGAGCGGAAACGCTCGACGGTCAACGTGGACCCGGCTTGACGCAGCCGCCGGGCGACCGCCGCGTCGCCTCCGAGGATGCCGGCGAGGGTGCGGCGGGCACGGATGCCGGCGGGTGCCAGCAGGCCCGCGATCAGCGATGCGGGCTCGGCCGGGCGCCGGGATGCCCGCTCGCGTGCCACCGGAAACACGTCGACCAGGTAGGGCGCGATCCGGTCGGCCAGGCGCGGCGCACCGATGCGCGGAACCAGCGCGAGCAGCGACCACAGCCCGAGACCCAGCACGATGCCAAGCGGGATGGATGCGGCGAGCGCCGGCGTCACGCGAACCACCGCCGCTCCTCGGGCAGCCGGCCGAGCGCGATCATCAGCCGGTACGCGATGATCGTGATGACGAGGCCGGCGCCGAGCACCGCCAGCCCGAGCGGTGAGTTGTAGGCGGATGCCGCCTCGGGCCGAGAGGCGAGCAGCAGCAGCACGATCCACGGCGCCGCCACCCCGAGGCGGGCCGCCGAGAACACCCAGGACTGCCGGGCCTCCGCCTCGGCGCGCACCGCGATCTCGGCACGCAACGAGGCGGCGAGGTTGCGCAGCACGGTCGGCAACTCGGTGCCGCCCACCTCGCGCGCCATTCGCAGTGTTTCGACGATGCGGTCGGCGACCGGATCGGACAAGCGCTCCTTGAGCGCGTCGAGTGCGGGCGACACGGCGCCGCTGGCGCGCACCTCGCGTTCGAAGCGGAGGAGGGCATCCCGCGTCTCGGGAGCGCCGACCCCGGCGAGAGCGCCCACGCTCTCGGCGAGCGGGAGTCCGGCCCGCAACCCCGAGACCAGATGGTCGACGAGATCGGGCCAGGCGGCGCGCAGGGCACGGCGCCGCACGCGAGCCCGCGCGGTGAGCAGGGCGAGGGGCAGCATCCCGGCCACCAGTCCGGCCAGCACACCGAGCGCCAGCACCGGGGTCACCAGAGTCACCAGCGCGAGCACGGATACCCCGAGCAGCACGCTCACGACGATGAACACTCCGGCCGAGACCTGCGGCAGGCCGGCCTCGCGCAGCCGCACCCGCAGCCCATCGAGCGGCGACCCGTGACGGCCTGCGGGTGCCGCCGCACGCGGCCACAGCCACGGCGAGATCCCGAGCACGAGACCCGCGCCGAGCAGCAGACCGACGGCGATCGTCACGGCACCGCCCGCAGGATGACCGCCGGGTCGATCCCCGCCCGCTGGAACTTCGCCGCCCTCTCGGGCAGCTCGCCGGTCGCCACCAGCGACCCGCCACGACCCCTGGACAGCGCGAACAGTGTCGTCGCCTCGGGCGCGCCGTCGACCACGCGCCCGGTCGTCGCGACGATCTCGACCACGCGGCGACGTCCGCCGCGCTCGAGCTCGGCGTGCGCCACGACGTCGATGGCCGAGGCCACCGTCGGAACGACGAATCCCGCGTCGATGTTGCGTCCCGCGAGCAGCGGCAGGGTCGACAGCTTCGCGAGTGCGTCGCGGGCGTGGTTGGCGTGGATGGAGCACATGCCCGGCAGCCCGCTGTTCAGCGCGATCAGCAGGTCGAGCGACTCGGCCTCGCGCACCTCGCCGACGACGAGGCGGTCGGGGCGCATCCGGAGAGCTTCTTTGATCAGCCGCCGCAGGGTGATCTCGCCGGTGCCCTCGAGGCTGGGCTGGCGGCATTGCATCGCCACCCAGTCGGGGCTCGACGCCGACAGCTCGAAGGTCTCCTCGACCGTCACGACCCGTTCGTCGGGCCGCGCGCTTGCGAGCAACGCACCGAGCAGGGTCGTCTTACCCGACTGGGTCGCCCCCGACACCAGGATGTTCTGCCCGCTGCGCACGCACAGGTGCAAGAACTCGGCCGCCTGCTGCGTCAGCGACCCGAGTCGGGTGAGCTCTCTCAGATCCCGGATGCCGCGGCGGAACTTGCGCACGTTGACCGCCCAATGCGCGCGGGTGATGTCCGGGATGACGACGTGCAGCCGCGACCCATCGGGGAGCGACGCATCGACGAATGGCGAGCTCAAGTCGACTCGCCGCCCGGTGGAGTGCAGCATCCGCTCCACCAGTTCGCGCACCTGCAGCTCGGTGAGCGCGAGCTCGACCCGCTCCGACACGCCCTCGCGGGCGATGAAGACCCGGTCGGGGCCGTTGATCCAGAGTTCCTCGACGCTCGGGTCGTCGAGGAACGGCTGGAGCGGCCCGAACCCGGTCAGGGTCGCGACCACCTGTCGCGTGACCGCGGCCTCGTCGCTCAGCAGCGGATGCGATCCCCCGAGCGCGTGCTCGCTGTAGCGCTGCACCTCGTCGCGTACCAGCCGGGTCGCGAGGGCCTCGTCGCCGGCGAGATCCACACCGTCGACGCGAACGCGCTCGCGCACCCGCTCGGTGATGAGGCGGATCGCGCTGGTCACGCGGTCAGTGTGCCCCGGCGAGCGGCTCGACCGTCGCAGTTCTCCACACCTCGCGAAGCGAGGGGGCTGGGCGGGCGGGGGGCGGCCGGGCGCGCAAGGTGGGCAGGTCCGCCTTTCTCATTTCACTTCGCGCTCAATTGAGGGCGAAGTGAAATTGGGTTTTCGGGCACCCGTCCCCCGCGGCGAGAACTCGCCGATCGCGAAGCACGGCCGGAGGACTACCGTGTCGCCCATGGCGAACCAGATCCAGCAGGAGAAGATCTACAGCAGAACCGGACTCGCGGCCGGCAGCTCCCAGACCGTCACCTGGAAGAACCCGCCGCAAGAGACACCGCTCAGTTTCTGGGCGGCCGCGAACCCGCCCACCGCAGCCGGCCAGCACGGCACCTCCCACGGCGCCGTCGAAATCACCGGGGTGGTTCACCACTACGACCGCGACAACTACAACGGCGACCGGCACTCCGTCGACATCACCGTCAAGAACGTCGGGTCGACCGTCACCGGCTACGACGTGTGGATGACCTGGCTCACCACCAGCTGATCATGGAGTTCGACACCTTCGTCGTGGCGCGACTGATGACCGGCCCGACTCCCCCGCAGTTCACCGAGCAGCAGGAGCGCGCGGCCCAGGACGCCCACCTCGCCCACATCGCCGACATGTGGGCCAGTGGCAAGCTGATCGCCGCCGGGCCGGCATCCGGCCCCGAGGGATTGCGCGGGTTCAGCATCTTCGTCTGCTCGCTGGATGACGCGCGCGCCCTCGCCGACAGCGACCCCTCGGTGCTCAACGGCACCTTCGTGAACGAGTACGCCGTCTGGCGCGCGCCGCGCGCGATGATCGTGCCGGGCCCCGGCATCCCACCTCGCTCGGTCGCCGAAGCCCTACGCTGACTCGGCTCCGCCGCCCGCGATCCGCCGCCTCACGGAAAGAAGCACTCCACCCACCAGGACCAACAGGGTCGCCAGCAGCCCCGGCCAGCCGATCTCGACCCCAGTCGCCGCGAGCACCTGACCGCTGCTCGGTGAGACCGGCGGCGACACCAGTGCCGTCGACGGATCGGACACCACGGCTACACCTCCCACCGTTCCGGAGGCGGTCGCCGTGTTGACCAGCTGCCCGTTCGCCAGGTCGGCCGCCACGACCGTGTAATCGGCGGTGCACTCGACCGAATCGCCGGGAGCCAACGACGCGCTCGCCCCCGGGCAGGTCACTGGCGACATCGTGCCGTGACCGTTGAACGAGCCCTCGGTGACGCTCACCGTCGAGATCGTCACGTTGCCGGTGTTCGTCACCGAGAACGAATAGTGGATGACCTGCCCGGCCCCGGTCAGATTGGTCCGGTCCGCGGTCTTCACCAGGGTCAGCTCAGCCGACGGGTCGATGGTCAGGTCGGCATCGGACACCGCCGAGGTGATCGGCGTGTTGTCGGGTGCGGTCCCCGTCACCGTCGCGGTGTTGCTGACGGTTCCGGCATCCACATCGGCCTGGGTGAGGGTGTACGACGCGGCGCAGGTCTCCGCCTGCCCGGGCACCAGGGTCGACCGCGGGCAACTGACGGCAGACAGCGTCCCCGAGCCCGAGAACGCTCCCTCGTTCACGGTGATGCCGGTGAGGTCGACGTTGCCGGTGTTCGTGACGAGGAACGAGTAGGCGATCGTTTGTCCGGCGACCGTCGGCGCCGAGGGCGTCGCACTCTTGACCAGAGCGATGGCCGGCTGCGGCGGCGTCGGCACGGTTACGCTCGACGGCGGCGAGGTCACCGGAGTCGTCGAACCCGTCGGCGTTCCGGTCGCGGTCGCCGAGTTTGTGATCGATCCCGCGTCGACGTCGGGCTGCGTCAGCGTGTAGGTCGCGGCGCAGACCTCCTGGTCTCCGACCGCGAGGAAGGTCACGGGGCACGAGGGCGCAGACATGGCGCCCGTTCCGCTGAACGCTCCCTCATTGAGGGTGACGTTGTTCATCGGCACATTGCCGCTGTTGGTGACGACGAAGGAGTAGGTGATCACCTGACCCGCGGTGTAGCTCGCCGCAGCCGAGGGCGAGGCCGACTTGACGACGGTCAACGCGGGAGCCGGCGCCACGGCGGGCGTCGTGGTCGATGACGGCGTGGAGGTGATCGTCTCGGTGCTGTTGGGCGCATTGCCCGACGCGGTCGCGGTGTTCACCACTGAGCCGGCCGAGACATCCGCAGCCGTGACGGTGTACGCGCTCGCTGCCGTGCAGGTCTCGCTCGCGCCGACCGCCAGGCTGGATTGCGGGCAGGTCACCGCTCCGATCTTGGCGTCGCTCACCACGATGTTCTGCAGTGCGACCTGGCCCGAGTTGGTCACGGTGAACGTGTACGGGATCTGGTCGCCGGCGTCGGTGAGTCCGTCGCCGTTGACATCCACGGGCGTGCCCGCATGCTTGGTCAGGGTCAGACCGCGGGTGAGCCCGGTGTTGGTGATGGTGCAGATGACGGTGTCGCCGACGCCGACCGTGACACCCGTGCTCGTACCGGCGCTGCCCGATGGCAGCGTCGCGTCGGTGGCGCCGTTGCGCGTGCACGACCAGCTCTGGGTGTAGTTGGCCAGCGATCCGCTCGTCGCGGTCTCGCCGAAGGTGTAGGTGGATCCCGTCGAACCGACGACGACCGTCGTGCGCCCCGTCGTGGCGCTCGCCGTGCCGCCGGTGTTGGCGCTCGCAACCGGGTTGCCTCCGGCATCCGTGATGGACACCGCGAACGCGTCGCCCGCGTACCCGCCGACCACCGTCTTGTTCAGCTGCACGCTCGAGAGCAGCACTCCGAACGAGAACGCCTGCAGACCGCCGCCGGTCATCGACTGCGAGAACGTGGTGGGCGCCTTCGACGCCAGGATCGCGGCGCCGGTCTTCGTGCCGACGCTGGCTCCCGTGCAGGTCACGGTGGTCGTGCCGACCCCGGTGAATCCGCCGCCGCACGCATTGCCGAGACCGGTTCCCGAACTGGTGGCGGTCAGTGAGGTGATCGGTGAACTCGAGGTCCAGCTGAGTGACTCGCTGTTGTCGCTGGACTCGGCATCGGCTCCGACCAGCGCGAAGCCGGTCTGTGCGACTCCACTCGAGTTGGTGAGCGAGATGTTGGTCAGCACAGAGGTCGTCACCGTGTGGCTGGTGCTCTGGTACAGGGCGGGTGAGCCAGGGATCCCGCTGTAGTGGCCGGCGCTGCCGAGATAGGCGCCGCCGAAGGTCGGAAGAGTCGCGGCGTGAACGGCTCCCCCGCTGTTGGTGATCGTGAACGACAGGGTGTACCCGCCGGGGATCGCGACCGCGAACGCCTGCCCGGTCTGAGCCTGCACGGCGTTGTAGCCGCTCATGTCGAACCAGCAGATCGTGCTGGCGAAGGTTCCCGTGCCAGCCGTTGCATAGCCGCAGGATGCCGCGGTGACCGGGGGCGCAGCCGCCGCCGGAGCGGTGCCGAGCGCGGCCACGACGAGAACGGCGGCCGATGCCGCGAGCGCGAGAAGGATGGACCGGATCGAGCGATTTTTCGGGCGCTGAAGTATGGCCTGCTGAGACACGTGGTTCCTCGGGTATCACGGCAATGCCGTGGTCAACTCCCCAGCCCGACCAGTCGCACGTCATCTGTCCCAGAGCGCGACCAGGTTCAGCGTATCGCAGGCTCCGCAGCTTCCCTGCCCGACATCCGACAACGGCTCACCCTTTTTCGGGGGTCGAAACCATCGAACTCGTACGATATCCCCATGTCGACGACCAACCCGGATGAGGTCAAGAAGACCATCCGGCACCTGCTGATGCCGGCCGCTCTGCCCATCGCCGTGATCGGCGTGCTGGCCGCCCCCGTGCTCGCCACCATCAACACGAACATGGGAGGCAACGAGGTCTGGACCTTCGTCGCCTTCGTCCTCATCTCGGTCGGCGCCGGCCTCTTCGGCTATTACGTGATCCGGCCGACTCCGTGGGTGCTCGCCGCCTATATCGCGGCCTACGTGGGCGGGGTGTTCCTGGTGCTCAGCTCGGGGGTTCCGCTCGGCGACCCGACCAGCGTCGTCCATCAGGGGTTCCTGATCGTCGCCCTTCCCTACGTCGCGGCGGCCGTGTGTTTCGTCCTGTGGACGCTGCGCCGGGCGGCGGTCGCGGGCACCCGCGCGCACGGCATCAACACCACCGCGACGGTCGAGAGCGTCGGCGTCGACGGGATGGTCAACTACGTGCAGCATCAGCGGATGACCCTGAGCTTCACCGACAACAAGGGCACCAAGCGCTACTTCCGCACCGGAATCACGGGCGGGGGCTACAACATCGGCGACACGATCCCGATCCGCTACGACTCGGAGCACCCCGAATCGAAGCGCGCGATCATCGTGGGCGGCCAGCCGTACGTGTCGCCCGACCAGCAGCCCTAGCCCATGCCGACCAGCGACGACGACGCGCGCGAGAAGCCGACGCGGCCGACCTCGCGCCGCGACTTCCTGCGGGCGGCAGGATTCACGGCCGCCGGCCTCGGCGTGGGCGGGGTCGCGGGCGGGCTGGCCGGCGCGATCGCGGGGCAGCAGCATCCATCCGCCCCGCTGCCGGACACGCTGCTCACACCGCGCGCCGACGGGCCGGGGTTCGACCACCTCGTCGTGGTCATGTTCGAGAACCGCTCGTTCGACAACCTGCTCGGTTACCTCTATTCGGATGACGGCGTGCCGGTTCCGCCCGGCCAGCACTTCGAGGGCGTGGCCGGCCGGCCCCTGAGCAACCGGACCCGCGAGGGCGACGAGGTCGCCGTGCATCCCTACAGCGGGCCGACCGACGTGGTGATGCGCAGCCCCGATCCCGACCCGGGCGAGGAGTACCCGTTCGTCAACACGCAGCTCTTCGGCACGGTCGACCCGGCATCGAACGTGTCGCACGAGGTGCGGACGCTCGAACCGCCGTACAACGCGCCGCGCGAGGGCACCGAACCCGACATGAGCGGATTCCTCGCCGACTACATCGACAAATTCCGCGGCGAGCACGGGCGCGACCCGCAAGCCGAGGAGTACCGCCAGATCATGGGCTCGTTCACGCCCGAGATGCTGCCGGTGTTCTCGACTCTCGCGCGCGAGTTCGCGGTCTACGACCACTGGCACTGCGCGGTGCCGAGCCAGACCTTCCCGAACCGCTCGTTCTTCCACGCCGGCACCTCGCACGGCTTCGTCACCAACGCCTTCAACCCGGGCATCGGCAAGTGGCTCTCACCGTTGCTCAACACCGGCACGACGATCTTCAACCGGCTCGAGGAGGCCGGCATCCCGTGGCGCATCTACTACGACGAGCGCCAGCTGGTCTCGCTGACCGGCATGCTGCACGCGCCGCATCTCGAGAAGTACTGGAAGTCGAACTTCCGCACCATGGCGACCTTCTACGAGGATGTCGCGAGCGGCACCCTGCCCGCCTACAGTTTCATCGAGCCGCGCCTGACCTTCGACCACAACGACATGCATCCGCCGGTCGGACCACTGACCCGAACGGATGTCGACGGCACCGTCATCGAGGGCGGCGGCATCAGCGACGTGCGGGCCGGCGACGCCCTGCTGCACCGGATCTACACGGCGATCCGCGAGAGCGCGACGCCGAAGGGATCGAACGCGCTCAACACCACCCTGATGGTGACCTTCGATGAGCACGGCGGAACCTACGACCACGTGCCGCCGCCCGCGGCGCCCGCTCCCCCCTTGCCGGGCGAGACCGAGATGGACTTCCGCTTCGACCGCCTCGGGGTGCGCGTGCCCACGCTGGTGATCTCGGCCTACACGCCGAGCAGGGTGATCAACGAGCCGATGCACCACGGCTCGCTGATCTCGACCCTCACCCACCGGTTCGGGCTGAAGCACCTGACCGCGCGCGACGAGCACGCGCCGACGATCCAGAACGCGCACAGCCTCACCACCCCGCGCGCGCCGTCGACCTGGCCCAGCACCTTCCCGCTGTACTCGCCGCCGAACCCGGAATCGCTGGATCCGACCGCCGACGGCGACGACGACCGGCCACTCAGCCCGCCCGGCGTCGGCCTCGTGGCTCTGCTGCTCGCGCGCTACGCGCCCGGCGACCCGGTGCCGCGCACCTACCGCGAGGCCTACGACGCGATCCATCGGCACGGCGAGGGGCTGTTCGGCACGACGAATCCGCCGGAGAAGTCGAATGGGATGACCGGCGACGGTCAATAGACTTCTCAGCGCGCGGGAGTGGTGAAACGGTAGACACGCAGGATTTAGGTTCCTGTGCCGAAAGGCGTGTGGGTTCGAGTCCCACCTTCCGCACTCACCCGGTCGGCGGCGCGGGCGGCAGCGCCACCGTGTACGTGCTCGGCGTTCCGCCCTCGACCGGCACCAGCCGGTCGGCGAACAGCAGCGGCGGCGTGACGCTGTAGACATCGAACGCGACCCAGCCCGGGGCGCTCGTGTGGGAGTACGGGATGCTGGTGCCGTTGTTGGCCACCTGGAACGGCGTGAAACCCCATTTGGTCATCGCGGCGGTGATGTTGTCGAGCATTTTGGGCGGGTACTCGTGACCAGCTGAATCCATCAGGAGCAGCCGGGTGGTGTCCCACCCGGACCAGTATTGGCCGCCGGTCGTGACCGTCACCTGCACCAGGACGATCTCGTCCTTGTTCTTCACCCCGTCGATCGGGAAGTTGCGCACGATCCCCGAGACCGTGATGGTGTCGCGCAGCGTCGGCTCGCGAACGCTCAGGCTGAGCGGGGTGGCGACGGGCGTCGGTGTCGGCGTGGGGGTCGGCGTCGCCGTCGCGGTGTGCGTGCCGGCTCCGGTTGGCTGTCCGCCGGTGCCGCAGCCGGCCAGGGCCGCACCCAACACGACGCTGAGAGCGGCCACGAGGGCGAGTGCTGGGAGCTTGGGCACGGCATCCATTGTCCCTTGAGATCGCCTTTCGCGCCTCAGCGCACCGGCTTGCGGTGGCAATAGTCATCGACCAGCAGCGGGTGTCGATTTGGAAGTAGGTCACACGGTCAGCGGGTAAACATGCCGGTTTGTCTACCTCTATAGCAAGGAGGCAAACGCAGAAGACATCAAGTTCCTTTTCGGTCTTGCCCTGGGCCCTAGCCCGACCGTAGATTGCTCCGCGCGGGGCTCTTTCTTGAATTTCCTTCGAAGTTGGGACGAATCGTGTCTCCTGTCGTGCGCGCGCTTTCGATCGTGGCAGTCGTGTCCATCACCCTGGGGTCGGCACTAGTATTTTCGCCTCCGGCCCAGGCCACGGCCGTTCAGGCGAACCGCGTAATCCCCGTCTCGAGTGACACGACTCCCGATGCGGCCGGGCTTCGGAGCGCGACAACCGACGGAACACGCTCCGACCGGGGCCACGTATCCGCCGTGCCCGAATTGAAGATGGTCACCGGTTCGGGTTCTATCACGGGGCATGTTGCATACGGGTCGATGCCGGTTCCGACGACTGCCAGTGCAGAGGTTTGGGAACACAGCGCGAGCTTGGGAACCTTTGACACATACATCTCGGCGCCGATCAACTCGAGCGGGAACTTCACGGTCACCGGACTTGGCTCGGACTTCTTTTCGGTGGATTTCAGGTTTACTTACCCCGATGGAGTCACCAGCCACCAATTCTGGGGAGGCGGGGTCAGCCCGGCCAGCGCAGCCTATTTTCAAGTGACCGACGGGGTTGTCACAACCCTTCCGACCGACTTCACTGTCATGCCCGACACGACCGTCTCTGGCCGAATGACCGACGGCAGTGGGAACCCAGTCCATGGGTTCGTCACGATGTGGGACGCAACAGGAACGTCCGCGAAACTGACGAACGTTGCCAACAGTGTCGAGACGCGAGCGGACGGCACCTACACCCTGCTCCACGCAGTCGAAGGAACGTACCGGGTTGGATTTGTGGCCGGGCCTGCTCCTTTCAACCCGAGCACAGGTGCGCTCGGAATATCGACTGGATTCGTTTCTCAGTGGTACGTCAACCAACCCACCTACAGCCTGGGGGCGGACCTGGACGTTTGGGTGTCACCAACGACCGGTCTGCTTTCGCCCATCACGGGCGTTTCAGCAACGATGGGCTTCGGCTTCTCGCTCCCTCCTTCGGTGCCACGGTGGAACTACGAGGTTGTCAGCGTTCAGAACCCGTCTGAGACGGCCTGCCAGTGCGGGCATGGTGAGCCTGTGAACTCCGCGACTGGCGAGTTCTATGAATCGATGACTGACGTCTCAATTCCTGGCGTGGGGCCTGAATTCAGCATCACGCGAAACTATTCGTCATCCATCGCAGGCACCGCCGGCGCGTTCGGGTTCGGCTGGACATCGTTGATCGACGCACATGTAGCAGTCGTGGATCCGGGGCCGCCCGGGTCTACGCAGCCTCTCACCGTCGCCGTCTATCAAGAGAACGGATCGACCGTTCAGTTCACCGACGACGGCACGGGCAACTACATTCCCGATAGCGCGCGAGCAATCGCTCAACTGGCTTGGAACGGGTCGACGTGGACGTTCACCCGCAGGGGCAGCCAGATCTTCACGTTCGACTCCAATGGCCTATTCCTTTCGATCAGCGACCTCAACCACAACCTGGTCGCCGCCAGCTACACCGGAACCGACATCACCTCCCTCACTGCTCCGGGCGGGAGGCAGATCGACTTGACGTGGAGCGGAGGGCACGTCAGTCACATCGAGGATTCCGCGCTAAGAGGTGTCGACTATGCCTACAACGGATCGGGCGAGCTGACCTCGGTTACGGGCATCGACTCGACCGTCGTTTCCTATGGATACGACTCGGGCCACCACATCACTACGGTCACGAAGCCGGGCGGCGCGACCACAACCAATACCTACGACGCCAGCTATCGGGTGACGAGTCAGGCGGATCCGATCGGTCGGGTAACCGGGTTTTCCTACTCGAGCGACTCGTCGACGGTGACGTCGCCGAGCGGCGCTCAGACGACCGATCGCTACTACCAAGGGTTCCTTGTCACGCAGACGGTGGGTGATGGAACGGCAGCAGCAGCGGTGACCTATTACAGCTATGACGATCAAGGCAACGTTCGTAGGATCACAGACCCTCTTGGTCACATCGAGTCCTACACGTACGACTCCCGGGGCAATGCCACCGGCGAATCTGACACGGTCCGGACCACAACACGAACCTTCGACTCTGCAAACAACCCGACCTACATCAAGGATCCTCTTGGGCGCATCACGTACCTGACCTATGACGGCAACGAGAACCTCACCAGCGTCACAAATCCGGCCGGAAACGTGCAGTCATGGACGAGGAACTCGGATGGAACTGCCGCCACCTCCACTGACGGCGACGGCAAGGTGACGTCGTACACCTATGACGCGGCCAGCCGACTGCTCTCGACGGTCGACCCACTTGGTCATTCGACTTCGGTCACCTACAACGACGCCGGGCAGGTGTTGTCTTCCACGGATGGTGCAGGCAAGACCACGACTTTCACCGTTGATGCGAACGGACGAGACCTCACCGTCACCGACCCGAACAACCACACCACCACCTACACATACGACTCGCGTGGCAACAAGACATCGATCACAGATGCCAACTCGAACTCGGTTTCGAGCACCTTCAACCTCGCCGACGAACTCACCGCGACCATCGATGCGCTCGGCAAGACGACGAGCTATACATATTCCCCCGACGGCCAACCGCTGACGACCACAGACCCGAACTCTCACACGACAACCAACGCGTATGACGTGCGCGGCAACCTGCTCTCCGTCACGGACGCGCTTTCTCACACCACGTCGTACACATACGACCTCAAGAGCGAGCGCCTGCAAACGACCCTGCCATCCGGAGCGACAAGTTCGGTGAGCTACAACGCGTACGGCGAAGCCGTCACGTCAACGGACAGCCTTGGGAAGGTGACTCAATACGGTCGCGACGCGGACGGCGAGGTCACTCAGATTGTCGACCCCCTCAACCGATCCACCTCCAAGACCTATTACGGTGACGGAAGACTCAAGCTCGTCCAGTACCCCAACTCGTCAACGGAGAGCTACGTCTATGACGGTCGCGGCGACACAACTCAGTTCACAAATGCTGATGGACTCGTCTCGACCTACAGCTATGACGACGCGAAACGACTGACTAGCCGAGTCGAGCCGGGCGGCCTGACGACGTCCTATGGATACGACAACGCAGACCGCCTGCTCACGACAACAAGGCCCGACGGCAGCATGTCCACCAACACCTACGATGATGCAGGGCAAGTCACCAACGTCCATGAGAGCGCCGCCGGAAGCGTCGACACAACGATTGTCTACAACGCGGTCGGCGAGCGGGCTGGTGTGACCGACGCCACCGGCACCACGGTCTACGGCTACTCGGCCCGCGGACAGATGCTGAGCGCGACGAACGCGTCAGGAGCGGTTTCGTACGGGTATGACAATGCCGGGCAAGAGACGACGGTGACCTACCCCGGCAGCAAAGTAGTGACCTACGCGTACGATGCCGGCGGCAACATGACATCGGCGACCGACTGGAATAGCAAGACAACTTCGTACACGTGGACGCCGAACTACCAGCTGTCGACCCGAACCGGCCCCGACACGATCGTCGAGACGCACCTCTACGACGCCGATGGTCAACTCTCGTCGATCACGTCGAAGAAGGGAACAACCCAGGTCGCGAAATACAGCTACACCTACGACGTGGCGGGCCAACTGATCACCGACACGACCGTCGACCCGACCACCACTTCGCTTTCACACACATACACGTATGACACGGTCAGTCAGCTGAAGTCGACGAAGACCGGCAGTACAACGCTCACGTACACAGCAACACCCGGCCATGAGATCACTAAGACCTCCAACGGGGACGTGTATTCATACAACGGTGACCAGGAGCTGAGCAGTCTGACTCCGACCTCCGGAGCGGCGACCAGTTTCGCCTATGACGGCAATGGATCGCGGACCTCCTCGACCGTTGCCGCCCACGGAAGCACGCCAGCAGCGACAACCACGATGACCTATTCGCCGAAGGGCTCGCTCGCATCGGTAGTGGTGCCTGGATCGCCTGCGACTACGGTCTCGTACACAACCGCCAGCAGCGGACTCCGTCAGACGCGGACAAAGGGCGGCTCGACATCGTTCTTCCTCTGGAACGTCAATGCTCCGGTGCCGCAGCTCCTGTCGGACGGCGCGCAATGGTACGTCTATGGCGCTGAACGGACGCCACTTGCGCAGATCGATCGCACCTCGGGGACAACGGTCTACCTTCACTCTGATCTGATCGGATCAGTCCGTCTCCTCACAACGCCCACCGGCAGCACTGCTGGCGCGAACACGTTTGATCCCTTTGGCAAGAGGACGGTCCACACGGGCACCTCCGACAGCTCGATTGGATTCGCCGGTTCGTGGACGGATGTGACGACTGGCCTCGTCTACATGCAGGCGCGTGACTACGACCCGAAATCGTCGCAGTTCCTCACGGTAGATCCTGCCGTGTCGCAGACGCACGACCCCTATGCCTACGTGTCGAACAATCCATTGGCGGTCACTGATCCCGTCGGGCTCTGGGACATCAACAACGACTTTCTATATCCACTTCTCACGCAAGGAGTCAGCGGACAGGTTGCCGACTTCTTCGTTGGGCTAGGGGACACTGCCAGCTTTGGGCTCACTCACGCAATCACGAGTTCAATGTATCCGGACGTCGATTGCCGGATCTCGAATAGCGGTTCGTACCTGGCGGGCAATGTTGTTGGCGTCGTCCTCATCACCACAGTGACCGCCGGAGCAAGCGCCCCGGCAGGGGCTGCTGGATTTGCCCGGGCAGGGGCTGCTGGACTTGCAGAGTTCAGCTCCGAGGCTGGAGCAAGGTTCGTCGCGTCTGGTGATGGCGTCGTCACCGACCTGGTCGGCTCAAAGAATGCGATTTCAATTGGGCACTACCCGGCGTATGTCGACAACGCAGAGGCGACCGGAGCTAGAACATTCAGCGTGCCGGATGATGCGTGGAACGGGATGTCATCAACCGAACAATGGATGCGCAATCAACGCTTCTTGGATGATGCGATTTCACGGGGTAGCGAGATTCAGTTAGCTACGCCCCTTAGCTTGGTGAGGGCGGGCAGCCCCCTTGAGCGGGAGATAGACTACCTCGTCGCGAGGGGGTACGTCCCAAACGCTGGCGGCACTCTGATGGTCCCGGGGGGCTGAGTATGCAAGGTCTACGTGAGGCACCAGAAGTGATTCAGGCGCTTGCGGTTTGGCTTGAGCAGCGCGGCGCGCCCCTCGTTGTGAAGAGGTTTGATTCCCCCAACTACCAAGTCCTCGAAGCCGAGACGAGTCGGGGTACCATCCAACTGCTGGTCGATCGCGGGGGTTGGTTCCTGACCGTGGCTCCACCAGACTCCCGAGAGTTTTTTGATTCCGCCGTATGGATAGCTTGTTTGACTTCAACTCCGGTCAGCGTTGAGATCGCACCGCTTTCCGATCAGGTGAGCTGGCTGCGGGGCTTTGTCGAGGAAGGTGCACCCGCCGGGTACAGCCTCGCATGCCTTCAGGAAGCCCGTCACCAGCGGGCCTACCGTCGGATGGGGCTCGTCGACTGACTTAGGCAAACTGTATTCTCGCGAAGGATGACCCATTTCGACGACCTCAGTCCATACAGCTACCAGCCTTCAGAGAGCCCCATTCCAACGGCGACTATCTCGACCCGAGCACTGGCCTTCCGGGGCCACTTCAAGCGACTCACATCCCTCGCACATACGTGGGGCCGTACCTAGGATGGCCGCAATGAGCGACCAGTTGAACGAACCACTGGATGACCTAGCTTCCACCGCGATTCCTCTTGTCGGCGCCCGCCTGGAGGAAATTCGCGTTGGCTATTCGGTAAGGCTCGAATTTGGCGATGCTGGCGGCGTTCTTATCCAAACCACGTTCACCTGCACCATCGGCGGCGTCAGCACTGAGGTTGATCCCGAGACCGATTTGAGCGCCGCAGGCCCGCTTCTTGGTGCGATACACACATCGGTGGTCGCCGCCTTCTCAGACGAGCACGGCGCCCTGCACCTGAAGCTCGGTTCCGAGATTCAAGTAACCGTTGAACCGCACCAGAGATACGAAGCCTGGGAGTTCAGCTCCACGACGCTGAAGATCGTCAGCGTTCCCGGCGGCGAACTGGCCGTTTTCAAGATGTAGAAGCACGGTGTCAGCCAAGTGCAAGCCGAGCTGATCCGTTCAGTTCGACCCAGCCTCGAATGTCGTGGCGCCCTTAGGCTGAGCGCGTGCTGCACGTGCTTCCGACGTCGTCGATCGACGGCCAACTCGCCGACTTTCTGGCGAGCTCGGGTGCCGTGCTGTTCTACCTGGCGGTGTGGGGGCTGGTCTTCGTCGGAACCGCCCTGTTCGTCGGGTTGATCATCCCGTTCCTGACCGGTGACTCTCTGCTGTTCGCGGCCGGGATCATCGCCGGCACGGCATCCGCTCACATCTCGATCTGGATCCTGGCCAGCGGGGTCGGCGTCGCCGCGTTCGCGGGCGATCAGGTGGGCTTCTGGATGGGCCGGCGGCTCGGCAAGCCGGTGCTGACCCGGCGTGGCGGCCCGTGGGTGCGCAAGGCCGTGGCGCGCACCGAGCGGTTCTACCAGCTGTTCGGGTGGTGGTCGGTCGTGATCGGCCGCTACATCCCGTGGGGGCGCGTGTTCATCGCGCCGATCGCCGGGATCAGCAAGATGTCGTACGCCCGCTTCGCCACCGCCAACGTGGTCGGGGCCCTGACCTGGGCCGTGGCGATCACGGTGATCGGGTACTTCGCCGCCTCCAACCCGCAGGTGCGGGTGGCGTCGTACATCATCGCCGGCGTGGTGATCGCGATCTCGGTGATCGCCGGCATCCGGGCCTGGCGGTTGGATCGGCGCGGCGAGCGGCAGACTCTCACAGACGCCGCCTAGCCGGTTCAGGGCCACCCGGTACGCTGTGCTGATGCTCCCCACCCTGTTGCACCCCCTGGTCATGCACCCCGTCGCGGGTCTGATCCCGTGGCTCGATCCGAAGAACCTCATCGAGGGCTTCGGCGTGTGGGCGATCGTCGTCGTGTGCGCCTTCGTGTTCGCCGAGACCGGCCTGCTGGTCGGGTTCGTGCTCCCGGGCGACACCCTGCTGGTGATCTCGGGAGTTCTGGCCTTCCCGGGAGCCAAGCAGGTGATCCATATGGACATCTGGTGGGTCTGCCTGGCGATCTCGGCGGCCGCCTTCGCCGGAGGCGAGGTCGGCTACCTGATCGGGCGCAAGGCCGGCCCGCGCGTCTTCGAGCGCAAGGAGAGCGGCTTCTTCAGCCGCAAGAACGTCGAGCGCACCAACGCGTTCTTCGTTCGCTTCGGCGGGCTCGCGGTGATCGCGGCGCGCTTCGTGCCGATCGTGCGCACCTTCGCTCCGGTGGCGGCCGGGGTCGGGCACATGCCGTACCGCCGCTACTCGCTCTACAACGCGATCGGCGCGATCATCTGGGGATCGGGGCTGACCTTCGCCGGGTTCCTGCTCAACTACATCCCGCCGCTGCGCGACTTCATCGTGTCGTACATCGACGTGCTGCTGCTGTGCGCGGTGGGCATCGCTGTGATCCCGACGGTGTTCCACACCATCCGCTCGAGCCTGGCTGCCCGCAAGGCGCGTGCCGCCGGCATGACCGACGCGATGAGCGAAGACGAAGTGCTGCTCGACCCGAGCGTGTTCGAGAACAAGCCCAAGAAGTAGCGCCCGGGGGTGCGCGGCGGGTCAGCCGCCGAGCAGCAGCACGATCAGGCTGACGTTCAACGCGATCAGCAGGGTGGCCGCCAGGGCCGCGAGCACTGTCGTCCACCAGCGGTTCGTTGCGCCGCCGAGCAGCGAGCGTCGCGCGGTGTACCGCACCAGCGGGATCAGCGCGAACGGGATCCCGAACGACAGCACCACCTGGCTGAGCACCAGCGCCAAGGTCGGGTCGACACCGATCACCAGGATCACCAGCGCGGGGATCAGCGTGACCAACCGCCGCACCAGCATCGGGATCCGAGCCCGCAGCAGCCCCTGCATGATCTCGGCGCCCGCGTACGCCCCGACCGAGGTGGATGCCAGCCCAGACGCCAGCAGCCCCACCGCGAACAGCGTGGCGATCACCGGTCCGAGTGCGGCCGAGATGGCCGCGTGCGCCCCGGGGAGCGTACCCGCGCCATCCACTCCCGGCAGCGTCGACGCGGCCAGCAGCAGGATCACCACGTTCACCGTGCCGGCCACGGCGAGCGCGACGGTCACGTCGAGCCGGGTGGCGCGCAGCACGCGGCGGCGTTCCGGGCCGTCATCCACCAACCCGAAGCGGTCGCGGGTGAGCGCCGAGTGGGCGTAGATGGCGTGCGGCATCACCGTCGCCCCGAGGATGGATGCCGCGAGCAGCACCGACCCCGACCCGCTGAACCGCGGCACCAGACCGCCCGCCGCGGCCGCGCCGTCGACCGGGGCGAACAGGATGCCCGCGCAGAATCCGACCCCGATGATCACCACCAACCCGGTGACCACGCGCTCGAACACCCGCGACCCGCGCCGGTTGGCCAGCGTGAGCAGCAGCAGGGACACCACGCCGGTGATGATTCCGCCGACGATCAGCGGCAGCCGGAACAGCAGGTTCAGCGCGATCGCGCCGCCGAGCACCTCGGCGATGTCGGTCGCCATCGCCACGAGTTCGGCCTGCACCCAGAACGCGTACCGGGCTCCCCGACGGCTCAGGCTCTGCCCGAGCAATTCGGGCAGGCTCCGGCCGGTCGAGAAGCCGAGCTTGGCCGACAGGTACTGCACCAGCCAGGCCATCGTGTTCGCCACCACCACGACCCAGACCAGCAGGTAGCCGTAGCGGGCGCCGGCACTGGCGTTGCTCGCCACATTGCCCGGATCGAGGTAGGCGACACCGGCGACCATGGCCGGGCCGAGCAGCGGCAGCAGGCCGCGCAGGCCGGGGCGCGAGGTGGTGCGGTCAGCGATGGGATTCGCCTTCGTGATCGGCGTGCCCGGCGGGCTCCAGTTGGAACGTCGAGTGCGCCACATCGAAGTGCCCCTTGAGGCAGTCGCCGAGCCGGTCGAGCATCCGGTCGGTCTCGCCCCGCTCGAACACGCTCGGCTCGACCTCGACGTGGGCGGTGAAGACCGGATCGCCGCTCGTGATGGTCCAGACGTGCACGTCGTGCACATCGACGACGCCGGCCGTCTGCAGCAGGTGCGCGCGGATCTCGTCGGCGTCGGTTCCCCGCGGGGCCGACTCGGTGAGCACGCGCACCACGTCGCGCAGCAGCGAGGCCGCCCGCGGCACGATGAGCACGGCGATCAGAAGGGAGGCGATGGCGTCGGCCGGGGCGAATCCGGCGGTCAGGATGACGACACCGGCTACCAGCGCGGCGATCGACCCGAGCAGATCGCCCAGCACCTCGAGGTACGCGCCGCGCAGATTCAGCGAGTCGCGGTCGCCGCCGCGCAGGATCGCGAATGCGACCAGGTTCGCGGCCAGACCGATCGCGGCGACGACGAGCAGCGGCAGGCCGTTGACGTGGTCGGTTTCCGGGGTGAGCAGGCGCCGTATCGCCTCGATGGCGACCGTCACCGCGACGACCGTGAGCAGGGCCCCGTTGACGAGGGCGCCGAGCACCTCGACCCGGCGGAATCCGAAGGTGTGCCGATCGGTGGCCGGCCGTGCGGCGATCGTGCTGGCGACCAGTGCGACGACCAGTCCGACCGCGTCGCTGGTCATGTGACCGGCATCCGCGAGCAGAGCCAGCGAGCCGGACAGCCACGCGCCCAGCAGCTCGATCAACAGCACGACCACGACGATCGCGAGCGCGGACCCGAGCCGACGGCGGTTGCCGTGGGCTCGGTCGGCGTGATCGTGGGCCATGCGCCCAGGCTACCGGCGAAGCCTCGCGCGAACGCCGCCGTGAGGGGCGAGCGATCGACCCGTGGGGGGCGCGCCCCTCCGAATTCCCCATTTCACTTTGCGCTCAATTGAGCGCGAAGTGAAATGGGAAAACCGACCCACCCGCTCCCGCGGGCCACGCGCGTCGCGGCCGAGAGGAGCGGGCGGGCTCTGAGAGCCACGCACGTCGCGGCGGAGCGGAGCGCGCGCGCTTCCCGCGCCACGGGTCGCGGCCGCGCGGAGCTCTACCCGTACCGCGCGCGCAGCGCCGCGACGAGCAACCCGAACGCCCGCGCGCGGTGGCTCTGCGCGTTCTTCTGGTCGGCGGTGAGCTCCGCCGAGCTGATGTCGAGTCCATCGGGACGGAAGACCGGGTCGTAGCCGAAGCCGCCCTGACCCGCAGGCGCCTCCAGCACCGAACCCGGCCAGACCCCGCGCTCGGTGTGCTCGAAGGCCGCGCCCCCCGCCTGCAACCCCGTGCGGCTCGGGCCGGCGTCGAGGGCGCCCACGTCGACCAACGCGGCGGCGCAGACGAACTGGGCCGCGCGATCCGTCACACCGCGCAGGTTGGTCAGGAGCAGCCGGTAGTTGTCGGCGTCGTCGCGCGGCGCGCCCGTCAGAAGCTGCGCATACCGCGCCGAGTGGATGCCGGGGGCGCCGCCCAGCGCATCCACGCAGATCCCCGAATCGTCGGCGATCGCCGGGAGGCCGGTGAAGACAGCCGCCGCCCGCGCCTTGATCAGTGCATTCGCCTCGAAGCTGTCCCCATCCTCGACCGGCTCAGGACCGTCGTACCCGACCAGACGGTGGTGTCCCAACCGCTCCCCCAGGATGCGCCGCAGTTCCTCGACCTTGTGCGGGTTGTGCGTCGCCAGGACGAAGACGGTCACACCGTGCCCGCGCCATCCACACACGGTTCCAGCGCCGCGAGCTGCAGCGCCGTGAGGGTGGTCGTTCCGCCGAGCGCCAGGTCGAGCAGGGTGTTGAGCTCGGTCCGGTCGAACGGCGCGCCCTCGGCGGTTCCCTGCACCTCGACGAACAAGCCGCGCCCGGTGACCACCACGTTCATGTCGGTCTCGGCCCGTGAATCCTCGGTGTATGCCAGATCGAGCATGGGCACGCCGTCGATGATCCCGACGCTGACCGCCGCCACCGAGTCGATGAGCGGCTTCGCGGCCTTGCCGATGAATCCCTTGCTGCGTCCCCACTCGATCGCGTCGGCCATGGCCACGTAGGCGCCGGTGATCGACGCGGTGCGGGTGCCGCCATCCGCCTGCAGCACGTCGCAGTCGATCACCAGGGTGTTCTCGCCGAGCGCCTTGGTGTCGATGACGGCGCGCAGGCTCCGGCCGATCAGCCGCGAGATCTCGTGGGTGCGTCCGCCGATGCGGCCCTTCACCGACTCGCGGTCCATGCGGTCGTTGGTCGAGCGCGGCAGCATCGAGTACTCGGCCGTCACCCAGCCCCTGCCCTTGCCGGTCAGCCAGCGCGGGACGCCGTTGGTGAAGCTCGCCGTGCACAGCACCCGGGTGTCGCCGAAGCTGATCAGGGCGCTGCCCTCGGCCTGCTTGCTCCAGCCCCGCTCGATGGTCACCGGGCGGAGGTCGTCGTTGTCGCGGCCATCGATGCGGGTCATGATGCCTTTCGGGTTGGTGGTGCTCGGAGTCACACGCGCGGAAGCGGGATCGCTCCGGTTTCGAAGGTCTCGACCCGCGTGACCTCGGGCCCGAGGAAGCGCGTCGCCAACTGCCGGAACGCGGCTTCGTCGTCGCCGGTGCTCTCGAAGGTATGGGTGGGGGCGCCCGCAGCGGTGCGCTCCAGCCCACTGCTCACGAGCACCCGGTAGAGGTCGGCGGCCGTCTCGTCCGCGCTCGACACCAGCCGCACATCCGGCCCCACCACGTATTGGATCGCCGCCGACATCAGCGGGTAGTGCGTGCAGCCCAGCACGAGCGTGTCGATGCCGGCGTCGCGCAGCGGAGCGAGGTACTCCTCGGCGGCCGCGAACAGCTCGGGGCCGCTCGTGACGCCCGCCTCGACGAACTCGACGAAGCGCGGGCAGGCGGCGCTGAACAACTCCAGCCCGGATGCCGCGGCGAACGCGTCGTCGTAGGCCCGCGACTGGATCGTGCCGACCGTCCCGATCACGCCGACCCGCCCGTTGCGAGTGGCGCGCACCGCGGCGCGCACCGCCGGCTGGATCACCTCGACCACCGGGATGCCGCTGGCCGCCTCATAGCGCTCGCGGGCATCCCGGAGCATCGCCGCGCTCGCCGTGTTGCACGCGATCACCAAGGCCTTCACCCCGGTCGCCACCATGTCGTCGAGCACCTGGAGCGCGTAGGCGCGGACCTCGGCGATCGGCTTCGGCCCGTACGGCGAGTGCGCGGTGTCTCCGACGTAGAGGATGGACTCGCGCGGCAGCTGATCGAGGATCGCCCGCGCCACCGTGAGACCGCCCACGCCGCTGTCGAACACGCCGATCGGCGCGTCGGTCGCGCCCGGAATCGACAGCCCAGTGGTCACCGCATCAGGATACCGGGGCCGCGCTGGCCTCTAGGCTCGACTCCATGACGAGCGCGCTCCTCACCGACCGCTACGAGCTCACCATGATCGACGCGGCGCTCGCCGACGGCCGGGCGCTGCGGCGCAGCGTGTTCGAGCTCTTCGCCCGCCGGCTGCCCAGCGGTCGGCGCTACGGGGTGGTGGCCGGAACCGGACGGCTGCTGCACCTTCTCGACGACTTCCGGTTCGGGCAGCGCGAGCTCGCCTTCCTGAAGCGCGAACGCGTGGTCAGCGACACGACGCTCGACTGGCTCGAGGGCTTCCGATTCTCGGGAACGATCCGCGGCTACGCCGAGGGCGAGCTGTACTTTCCCGGGTCACCCGTGCTCGTCGTCGAGGGCACCTTCGCCGAGGCCGTCGTGCTCGAGACGCTGGCGCTCAGCGTGTTCAACTACGACTCGGCCGTTGCGTCGGCTGCCGCGCGCATGGTGTCTGCCGCCGGAGAGCGCCCGCTCGCCGAGATGGGCTCGCGGCGCACGGGTGAGCGGTCCGCCGTGGCGGCCGCCCGAGCCGCCTACATCGCCGGGTTCGGCGCGACCAGCAATCTCGAGGCCGGGCGGGAGTGGGGCATCCCGACCATGGGGACCGCCGCGCACGCCTTCACGCTGCTCTTCGACTCGGAGGAGGAGGCGTTCCGAGCGCAGGTCGCGGCGATGGGGGTCGGGACGACGCTGCTGGTCGACACCTACGACATCCCGACCGCGGTGGAGACCGCGGTCCGCGTGGCCGGAACCTCGCTCGGTGCGGTGCGGATCGACTCGGGCGACCTCGGCGTCGTGGTGCGCGAGGTGCGGGCGCAGCTCGATTCGCTCGGGGCGGTGAACACGCGCATCACGGTCACCAACGACCTCGACGAGCACGCGATCGCCGGGCTGCGATCCGCGCCTGTGAACTCCTACGGCGTCGGGACGTCGCTGGTCACCGGATCGGGATCACCTGCCGCCGGCATGGTCTACAAGCTCGTCGCCCACCTCGACGGTGCGGGCGGGTGGCTGCCGGTCGGCAAGAAGTCGGACGGCAAAGCCACCGTCGGCGGGCGCAAGCAGCCGGTGCGCACACTGCGCGACGGGGTCGCGGTAGCCGAAGACATCTACGTCGAGGATCCGCCGGTCGACGCCTCGGCCGGACGGCCGCTGCTCGTCGATCTGATGCGCGACGGCACCCCGATCGACGCCCACCTCGGAGCGGCCGGCGTCGCGGCGGCGCGCGCCCACCACGCGGCCGTCATGGCCGAGCTGCCGGTGCACGCGCTCTCGCTCTCGCGGGGCGAGCCCGCGATCCCGACGCGGTACCTGTAGGGCGCGCGGCCTCCGCCACCACCCTCACCGCCCCCAATGGCCCCAGCTGGTTCAATTCATCGGCGCACGACCACCATCTGCGACCCGCGAACCCGGATGCCGGGCCATCCACGCTCCGCAAGTCGCCGATGCACGCGGTCGACCAGCTCGGCCGGCCGATCGAACAGGTCACTCCTCGTCACCCGCATCAACGACCACCCGACGTCCTGGACGCGCTCCTGCCGCCGAATGTCGGCTGAGAACTCCGCGGGCGAGCGATGCTGATCGCCGTCGTACTCCAGTCCGAATCGGACCGCCGGCCAGGCCAGGTCGACCCGCGGTGATCGTCGACCGGGAGCGATCGCCAGGTTCAACTGTGGCTCTGGAATACCCGCGGAGGTGAGAACGAGTCGAACCAGGGTCTCCGGCCGTGACCAGCTGCCCGGACGGGCATCAGCGAGGGCTCTTCTCAGTTTCTCGATCCCGGGGCCATGCCGATGATCTCTCAGCAGATCGCCCAGAGCCTCGAGAGTCGAGAGGGGTGGCCCCGTGCGATCGGAGAGCAAGTGATCGGCGACGGCCGTGAGATCGCAGGGGTCGAGTTCACGCCAGATCGATCGCCAGGTCTCGGCCGCCGAGAGAACCGGAAGGGACCCGATCCGCGTTGTCGAGGTACCGCGGTGATGCCGACTGCCACGAACGCCGACCCCACGGGGCGCCCGACGCGGGTCCTCGGCTGAGACGTGCACGACCCCGATTTCGCGGCCGAGGTACGCCGGCAGGGGCATCCGCCAGAGCCGCGCCGCCGTCACCCCGGCGAATACCGAGCCCGGGCGGAGCTTGAGCGCATAGGCGGTGCAGACGTCTTCGACGGAGCGGAGGCTGCCAGACACCGCGCGGATGCCGTAGAACGGCGCTTGCCAGTACGACGAGCGCAGGGACTCACGCGACAATCCGGATCGGATGCCATCCGCGACCAGAAAAGGTTCCATCCCCCGAGAATCACCGGCGAGTGGTCGCAGATGGGTCCGATGGACGCATCAGTTGACCCAGCTGGGGAAATCGGAGGCGGGGAGGACCCTCGCCGTGGTGGCGGCCGCGGCGCGCTACTTCATCCGGTCGTAGATCTTCTTGCAGTCGGGGCAGACCGGGAACTTCTCGGGATCGCGGCCGGGCACCCAGACCTTGCCGCACAGCGCGATCACCGGCTTGCCCGTGACGGCCGACTCGAGGATCTTCTCCTTCTGCACGTAGTGCGAGAAGCGGTCGTGGTCGCCGTCCTCGGTGAGCTCCTTCTCGATGAGCTCCTGCAGTTCCTTCTCGAGCAGATCGGTGCCCGCGCCGCCGCCGGCCGTGTCGGGGCCGTCCGGGCCTCCGATGCTCATCGCGCTCATGCCTCTAGTTTTGCATGGTGAAGGCCAGCAGTTCCGGCCCGCGGCGGTCGAACGCCGCCGCCCCGCTCCGAAGGCCGAGCGCCAGTGCGACGGCTCCCGATACGAGCCCGACCACGAGTGCGATCCAGGGCAGAGGACCGGGGAACCCCATCAGCCACAGCGCCGTGGCCGCGATCGACGGCGCCCCCACGAGGATCGTCAGCAGGAACGATCCGGCCTGAGCGCCGCCTCCCGTGCCACCGGACGCCTGGGGGTAGGTGAAGGGACCGTCGCCGGGGCGCGGCGCGGGATACGGGAAGCGCGCGGACATCGCGCTGCCCACGCCGACTCCCCCGAGCAGCAGGGCGAGGTTGATGCCCAGAACGGCGGGCAGCGAAGCCGGGTCGCCCTGCACCCACACCGTGATCGGCGTGCCGATCGCGATCAGGATGATGCCGAACGCCAGCACCGGCCACAGCCGGCCGAGCCGATCGTGCACGCCGCGGGTCTGGGCCACCACGTGCGCCCAGACGGCCGTCGAGTCGTACGCGACGTCGTTGTGGATGGTCGACCAGGCCAGCACGAGCACCATCAGGGGCAGCGGCACCAGCGCCCCGATGGGCAGCGGCACCCCGCCGATGAAGAACGCCAGCCCGGTCAGGATCGGAAGCAGGGGCAGGATGCCGAACACCGCCCGGTAGCGCGGGTCGCGCAGCCAGTAGATGAAGCTGCGCGCGGCGACCGCGCCCACCGGACTCGCCGGCATCCGCCGGAACCACGCCGGAACCCGCTCGGCCCTGCTGATCTTCTGCCTGTGCGTCGGACGCAGCGCCCCCTTGACGAACGCCCACCAGATCAGGGCGAGCACGACGATCACGCCGGCGCCGATCCACAGGGCAGCGCTCGGTGAACCCAGGCCCGAGGCGGCGAGGCCCGGCGCGCCCCAGAGCGAGGCGAGCGGGGAGCCTCCCACGGCATCCGCCACCTGCTCCGGTTGAAGCTGGGCGAGCAGGCGCGCCAGCGGCGACAGCGGGGCGAGCGAACGTTCCGGTGCGAGCAGCACTGCGCGCGGAAGCAACAGCCCGGCGATCAAGAGCAGATCGGCCGCCAGGATGACGACTCCGGCCACCCTGATCCACAAGCGCACCACGGGGTGGCGCTGCACCCTCGCGCCGATCGCGACCCCGATCCGCACCAGGAGGAGCAGCTGCAATACCAGCAGCGGCGCCGCGGCGGCCGCAACGCCGGCGATCCCGTCGAAGCCGCGCCAGGCGACCACCGGCAGCAGGGCGGCAACGACGAGCAGCGCCGCCGGACCCACCAGGGTGAGCAGCAGCAAGGCGCCGGCCAGCGGCACCGACGCGATCCGGTACCCGAGGAACGCACGGGGCTCGACCAATTGCGACGACGAGAACATCGCAGGCAGCAGCAGCGCTCCGAGGGTGACGCCCGCGCCCAGGAGCACGATCGCGCGTCCGACGATCTCGCCGTCGAACTCGGTCACCCGCGACGCGACGGCGAACAGCACGACCAAGCCGATCAGCGCGACCGCGAGCACGATCGCCGAACCGGCGACGCGCGTCGGAGGACGGCGGAACCCATTGCGGAGCAGGCGGGCCTTCAGTCGGAGAAGCTCTGCAACCACTCCATGCCCTCCACTGCGGTGGCGCCACCGGCCAGCTCGACGAACCGCTGCTCGAGCGAGTGCCCATTGAGCACGTCCGCGATCGGGCCGCTCGCCAGCATCCGCCCCTCGGCGATGATGGCGACCGAGTCGCAGATGCGCTCGATCAGATCCATGCTGTGGCTCGAGAGCAGGACGGTGCCGCCCGCCGCCGCGAACTTCTTCAGGATGTCGATGACCACCTGCGCCGAGACCGGATCGACAGACTCGAACGGCTCGTCGAGCACGAGCAGACGCGGTGAGTGGATCATGGCCGCCGCGATCCCGATCTTCTTGACCATGCCGGCCGAGTAGTCCGACACCAGCCGGCTCGCGGAGTGCTCGATGCCGAACGCGCGCTCGAGGTCGTCGACCCGGCTGCTGATGGTCTGGCGGTCGAGGCCGCGGAGGGCACCGGCGTGGTGCAGAAACTCCGACCCGGTGAGCCGGTCGAACAGCCGCAGCCGGTCGGGCAGCACACCGAGGGACCTCTTGGCGACCGCGGGGTTGGCCCAGACATCCACGCCGTAGATCTTCACGATGCCGGAGTCGGGGCGGAGCAGGCCGGTCACCATCGACAGCGTGGTGGTCTTGCCGGCGCCGTTGGGGCCGACGAAGCCGAAGAAGGAACCCGCCGGAACCGTCAGATCGACCGTGTCGACCGCCACGGTGTCGCCGAACGACTTGCTCAGCGCGCTGACCGACAGCGCGACCTCCGACGCGATCATCGCGGGCGCGCGGGAGGAGATGGGATGCGATGCGGGCGCGCGCGTCGTCGGTCCGGCGTGCGGGTGCCCGGACTTCGATGCGCGAGGCGCGGGCGGTGCGGGTTCGGGCTCCGGCTCCGGCTCCGGCTCGGGTTGGGGCTCGGGTTCGGGTTCGGGCTCCGGTTCGGGCTCGGGCTCGGGTTCGGGCGGCGCCTCGGCCTCGACCTGGACCTCGGCCTCGGGCTCGGGCTCCGCGGGTGCCTCGGGCTCCGCGGGTGCCTCGGGCTCCGCGGGTGCCTCGGGTTCGACGTCAACAGGCGCGTCATGGTGCTGACGCGGGGGTCCATTTCGTGGCGAACCGAGCACCGGGGTCTCGATCACCGATCGACGGATCGGCGAGCTGTCGTCCCGGTGCGCTGCCGGGGGCGCGGACGGCGTCACGGCCTTCTGGGCGCCGGTCTTGGCACCGCTCTTGGCCGCGGTCGTCGGCGCGGATGCCGCGGGCTTGCTCGGCCTGCGCGACGCCCCGGATGCGGCGCCGCCGGCTCCCGCAGGACGCCGTCCCGCGCTCGAGCGAGCCGCGGTGGACTTGCCTCCGGGACCCTGACGCTTCGGCGTCGACGGTTCCGATTCGGCTTCCACGGGTACAACGTATCAACCGCGACAAGCGAGCGACGCTCACCCGTGAGCGGTTCACAGATCACCTCGACCCGTGATCACGAAACGACAACGGAATCCTGAGGTTCCGCTGACTGCTCAGGACCGCCGATTAGAATCCTTACCAAGCACGAAGGTGTGTCGCACAGCCGGATCGGCGATGAACAGCGGGTGAACTCTCCCCGGCTGGGTTCCATCAAGCACCGTCGATCCACTCGCAGACGAAACCTTGAGGAGCACCATCGCCATGAGCACCCCGAAGCCGACCACCCAGATCGTGATCCTGGCCGCCGGCATGGGCAGCCGACTCGGTCGGTCGCTCCCCAAGCCGCTCACCGAGCTCAACGATGGCCGCACCATCATGCAGCAGCAGTTCGACAACATCCGTGCCGCGTTCGGCAATGATGCCGCGGTGAGCATCGTCGTCGGCTACAAGCTCGAGCACATCATCGAGGCCTTCCCGCAGGCGTCGTACGTCTACAACGAGCAGTACGACCAGACCAACACCAGCAAGAGCCTGATGCGCGCGTTGCAGGCATCCAGCGCCGGAGGCGTGCTCTGGATGAACGGCGACGTCGTCTTCGACCCCGAGGTGCTGGTGCGCGTGGGCGACCTGGTCGCCGCCGACCGCAGCTTCGTCAGCGTCAACACGGCCAAGGTGTCCGACGAAGAGGTCAAGTACACGACTGACGCCGAGGGCTTCATCCACGAGCTCTCGAAGACCGTCGTCGGCGGCCTGGGCGAGGCGGTCGGCATCAACTACATCTCGAGCACCGACAAGGCGACCCTGCTGCGCCACCTCACCAAGGTCGGCGACCAGGACTACTTCGAGCGCGGCATCGAGACCGCCATCGCCGACGACAGGATGCGCGTGCAGCCGGTCGACATCTCCGACCTGTACGCGGTCGAGATCGACTTCGCCGAAGACCTGGAGCGCGCCAACGCCGTCTTCTCCTCGTCGTTCGCGCGGTAGGCGCTCCACCCGCCTCCACAGGTCCGGGCGGTCAGCCCCGATAGTCTGACGGCGTGACCACGTCGACGCGCGCCCGCTGGTCGCCGTTCGAGCGGTACCGCCGATCGTTGTGGTTGCTGACCTCGCGCGACCTCAAGGTGCGGTACACCACCTCCGCGCTCGGCTACCTGTGGTCGATCCTCGACCCGCTGCTGATGGCGGGAATCTACTTCTTCGTCTTCGTGAAGGTCTTCAACCGCGATGTGCCCGGCCAGGAGCCCTACATCGTGTTCCTGATCTCGGGTCTGCTGCCCTGGACCTGGTTCAACGGTGCGATCTCCGACAGCACCCGGGCCTTCACGAGCGAGGGCAAGCTCATCCGCTCCACCACCATCCCGCGCACCATCTGGGTCGGGCGGATCGTGCTCAGCAAGGGCATCGAGTTCCTCGCGAGCATCCCGGTGCTGATCCTGTTCGCCGTGCTGTATAGAGCGCCGTTCCACTGGCAGGCCGTGCTCTGGATCCCGGCCGTCATCCTGCAGGCCGCCCTGACCTTCGGGCTGGGCATGATCATCGCGCCCCTGGTGGTCTTCTTCCGCGACCTGGAGCGGGCGGTCAAGCTGATCCTCCGCCTGCTGTTTTACGCCTCGCCGATCATCTACGGCCTGAACGACCTCGAGAAGCTGCATCTGACGTTCTGGGGCGCATTCAATCCGCTGTCCGGCATCATCGGGCTGTACCGCAGCGCGTTCTTCCCCCAGGACCTCAACTGGTTCGATGTCGCAGTCAGCGCCGGGATGACGGCCCTGATCCTGGTGGTCGGCATCCTGGTGTTCCGGCGCACCATCCGTGCCGTGCTGAAGGAGATCTGATGTCGCGGACGGCAGTGGAGGCGCCGATCGGGGTGGGAGGCATCCGAGTCGACGGAGTCGGCATCCGGTTCAAACGCAACCGGTCGTCGCGGCGCAGCTTCAAAGACCTGTTCGCCGGCCGTGATCGACGCTCGCGCCCGGGCGAGTTCTGGGCCCTCAAAGACGTCAGCTTCACCGTGCACCCCGGCGAGTCGATCGGCGTCGTGGGCCGCAACGGTCAGGGCAAGTCGACCCTGTTGAAGCTGGTGGCACAGGTGATGTTCCCGGATGAGGGTTCGGTGCGGGTCGAGGGCGGCGTCGCACCGCTCATCGAGATCACCGGCGGCTTCGTGAACGACCTCACGGTGCGCGACAACGTGTATCTGACCGCAGGGCTGCACGGCATGCCCACGAGCGAGATCGACCAGACCTTCGACGAGATCATCGAGTTCGCCGGCATCGGCGACTTCGTGGACACGCCGTACAAGCACCTCTCCAGCGGGATGAAGGTGCGCATCGCCTTCGCCGTGATCTCGCGCCTGGAAGAACCCATCCTGCTGGTGGACGAGGTGCTCGCCGTCGGCGACAAGGGGTTCCGCGACAAGTGCTTCAAGCGGATCGACGAACTGCTGGCCGGCGGTCGCACGCTGTTCCTGGTCTCGCACAGCGAGCGCGACCTGCTGCGGTTCTGCACCCGCGGGCTCTACCTCGACAAGGGCCGGCTGGTGCTCGACGCTCCCATTCAGGAGGTCGTCGACCGGTACAACGCCGACTACCACCAGGGCGCGGCGGGCTAGGCTCCGCAGTTCAGAGCGCCCGCTTCACCTTGCGGGCGGCGATCACGGTGGCGCGGGCCGGCGTTCCGACCGCGAGGGCGACCGCGCCCGCGACCGTGCGGTCGGCGTCTCCGAACGCCCGTTTTCGATCCCAGGCCAGCCGCAGCCTGCCTCCCGCCTTCCGTGCCGGTTCCCGGGCCGGCAGCACCCCTTGCCGGCGTGCGGCCACCAGGGCCTCGAGCTGAACAGCAACATCGTCGGTTTCTGCGGGGTGGAAGTAGTTGTCATCCAGCCAGGCCGGCTCAGGATGCCGGAACTCGCGTCGGATCACCGCATCCTCGTCGCCGAACAGGCCGCTGCCCTCGAACACCGGGTTGATCAACTTGGGCGTCACCCCGAAGATGTCCAGCGTGATGACCGGGATGCCACGGGAGATCGCCTCGATCGCCGCTGTCGAGCTGACCGTCAGCAGCCCCTCCGCGTCGTCGAGAGCCGCGGACATCGGTGCCGTCGAGACGACGAGGTTGGCCGGCGCATCCGGAACCTGCTCCAACAGCTCGGGATAGCTCGTCGACTCGTCGTGGGTCTGGCGCTCCCCGGCGAGACCGCGCACCTTGATCACCACTCGGCGCGTGAGATCGGCGCGGGCGGCGGCGATCAGCAGCTCGAGCACGCGTACGCGGTCCTCCACCGCTCTGGGCACGACCGCTTGCGCGGCGAACACCAGATCGGTGCCCGTCGCGCCGGTGCGCTCCTCGACGAAGGGAAGCGTGGCCAGCGCGAAGCGGTGCGTCCAGCCGTACTCGCGCGACATCATGGTGAACTCGCGGATCTCGCGCCGGCTGTGCAGCACGAACAGATCCGCCTGCCGGCGGAACGCGAGCGCCTTGCGAGTGGCCGGAATGGAGATTCCCGGCAGACCCGTCACGATCACCGGGCGATGCGGCAGTTCGGCGATCATCCTGATCAGCACGGCCGCCACCGGCCCGCGCACTGCGACCAGGACCGCGTCCGGCGGATCGCGACGCAGCACCGCGATCACCTCGGTCAGACCCAGGCTGAACAACTGCTCGGGCGACACCCCTCCGACGGCCAGGGCCGCCTGCCGCTGACTGTCGCTCGGCAGCACGGGCGTCTCGATCAGGATCAGCTCGCGCTCGGACACCCCGGACAGTGCGCCCACGAACGCCGCCGCCCACTTGAGGTAGGAGTCGGAGTCCGCGATCGCGATGAACTTCATGCCGAACGCGCGATGGGTCAGGCCGAGACGCGGCGGAGCTTGGCCATCGGCGCGAGCTCGCCCGGGAACACGCGCTTGACCCCGTCGCCCATCGCCTCCTCGATCACGCGGATGTCGCGCACCAGGTGCTCGAACCCGATCGGCTCGAGCGAGGCCGCATGGTCGGAGCCCCACATCGCGCGGTCGAGGGTGATGTGACGCTCCACGGCGGTCGCGCCCAGCGCGACCGCGGCGAGCGAGATCTGCAGGCCGCGCTCGTGACCCGAGTAGCCGATCGGGATGCCCGGGTACGCCGCACGGAGGGCCGGAATCATCCGGAGGTTGGCCTCCTCGGGCGGAAGCGGGTAGGTCGAGGTCGCGTGCAGGATCACCAGGTTGTCGGTGCCCAGCACCTCGACGGCCGCATCGATCTGCTGCATGGTCGACATGCCGGTGGACAGGATGACCGGCTTCCCGGTCGCGGCGAGCGCACCCAGCAGGTCGAGATCGGTCACGCTCGCAGACGCCACCTTGTGCGCCACCACGTTGAGGTCTTCGAGGAACTCGACGGCCGGCACATCCCACGGCGAGGCGAACCAGTCCAACCCGCGCAGCGTCGCGTGGTCGCCGATCTCGATGTACTGATCGCGGTCGAACTCGACCCGGTAGCGGTACTCGAGGTAGGTCATCTCGCCCCACGGCGTCTCGCGCAGCACGTTCTTCATGTGCTCGGGCGTCGAGATGGCCGGGGTGCGCTTCTGGAACTTGACCGCCTGCGCTCCGGCGTCGGCCGCGACATCGATCAGCTTCTTGGCCAACTCGGCCGAGCCGTTGTGGTTGAGGCCGATCTCGCCGATGACATAGCTCGGCAGTCCGTCGCCGATTTCGTGGGATCCGATGGTGACCGTCATGTCTTTCTCCTGGTGCTGGTTGGGCTGGTGTGCCGGGAACGCGCGGCTCGTGCGAGAAGAACGGACTCGGCCAGTTCGCGAACAGCTCCCGCGCCGCCGGCGGCGCCGAGCACGATGCGCGACGCCGCGAGGACCCGCGGATGCGAGCCGGGGACCGCGATCGGCCAGCCGACCGCGTCGAGGCAGCCGAGGTCGTTGACGTCGTTTCCGAGGTAGGCGATGCGCTCGAGCGGGATCTCGCGGTCGGAGGCCCACGCGCTCAGGGAGGCGGCCTTGTCGGTGCTGCCCTGCACGACGTCCACCCCGAGCTTGCGGGCGCGGGCCGACACCACCGGGTTGGTCTCGGTCGACAGGATCAGCACGGGCACGCCCGCCGCGCGCAGGCGCCCGATCCCCATGCCGTCTGAGCGGCTGACGCTCACGAATTCCTCGCCGTTCTGGCCGACCAGCACGTTGTCGTCGGTGTGCACGCCGTCGAAATCGGTGACGACGGCGTCGACGTCGATCGCGGTGCCGGCGCCGGCCGTGGCGTCGACCACCTGGGCGATGGCCGCGGCCAGGGTCAGCTGCTCCTCCGTGTCGATCTCGAGGGCGTGGCCCTCGGGCACGAGCGCCACGCCGACGCGCCCGAAGAAGCGGTGGCGGGCGGCACGGAAGCCCGCGGCATCCATCACGTAGAAGGCGCCGGTCTCGAGGAACTCGGGCCGGCGCTCCTGCCGCCGCGGGCGGTGCCGGTGATCGTGGTTGATGCCGGTCGCGCCGGCACCGGTCGGCCCGGTGCGCCAGAGGAAGCCCCACGACTCCACGGCCGAGAACACGACATCCGACTCACCGGCCCGAACCCGCTCGATCGCCGCGTCGAGATCGGCCGGGTCGATGAACGGCGAGGTGGCCTGGACCAGGATGACGATGCCGACCTCGACTCCGAAGCGCGCCAGCTCGTCGAGGGCGTGCTCGAGGGCGCTCTCGGAGGTCGCCAGGTCGCCGGACCGTTCGGCGGGACGAACCACCACCTCGGCGCCCCACTCCCGCGCCACGGCGGCGATCTGCGGATCGTCGGTCGAGACCACCACGCGGTCGACGCGGTCCGCCGCTCGCGCCGCGGCGATCGCGCGTGCGACCAGCGGGATGCCGCCGACCCGGCGCAGGTTCTTGCGGGAGACGCCCTTCGAGCCGCCGCGGGCCGGAATGACGGCGACGGTCTCACCGGTCGGCTCCGAAGGCCCGCCGTCGGCGGTCATCGGACCAACTCGGCCGGGGCGCTGACGGTCACCGAGCTTCCGGACCCCTCCAGCACCGCGCGCAAGGTCGTCGATGCTGAGGAGCGCATCATGACCACCTCGAGCGGCTGGCGCGTTCCGGCCAGCACGAGCTCGGCCGGCATCCCGAGGTCGACCACCGCGACGCCGTCGAGCCGGGAGACGGTTGCGAGCTGCTCGCCGCGCTCGCGACGGTGCGGCAGGTAGCTGACCGGGCCGGAGGCGGCGAGCGAGCGCAGCCAGTCGAGGTACTCGGCCTGGTCGACCAGGCCGTCGGCGACCCGAGCCGAGCCGAGCACGACGCGGGGATGAGGCAGCTGCGCCGGTCGGGCGTGCGCGCGCAGCCAGGCGAAGCCGTTGCGGGTCAGGTCCACGTCGCGCGCGGGCAGCGCCGCCACGGTCGGATCCGCGGCGAACGCGCTGAACATGGCGAGCCGTCCCCGGCCGGCGAGGCGGAGCATCCGCTCGCGGGCGAGGCCGCCGAGCAGGGTGGCGGCTCCGCCCTCGTGGACGCCGGGACGCGCGAAACCGGTGCGCCCGAGCAGCGCCGAGGCGAGGTGGATGGACATGTCACCGTCGTCGAGCAGGGTGATCGAGCGCGGCCGCAGCACGGCGGCCGCCATCCGGAACTGACCCGAGAACCCGTCGCCGATGACCCACTCGCTCTGATCGCGCAGCAGCGACCACGGGATGCCGAAATACGGCGCGACCCGCGAGAACAAGGCCCCACGATCCAGCAGCTCGGCCATCGTGGTGGGCATCTGCGGGCCGGTGAGCCGGTAGGCGACGGCGATCGGCCGCCCGAGCGTCGCGGCGTACTCGGCCGCGCCGAGCAGCTGCAGCGGGGATTCGACCCACGCCAGGGGCGTTCGCCGTTGCTCCACGTGCGCTCCATCCTGTGCTGTGCCGAGCACCCGCCTCGTGTGCGCTCAGTTCAGGGTCGCGGTCGATCGTGATCCCGCCCTGCACGCGAGGTGAACACTCGCTGTCGGCTGTGTGAAGACCGTGCAACCCGGCGGCGCTGGGCGCGCGACTGCGGCCCCGGATACGGTGGGGGCATGACGAAGCAGATCGCACCGATCACCGCGGACGGGCTGCACCCGCGCGTTGCTCAGGGGATCGACAAGCTGCTCTCGGTGCAGCGCCCGGTGGTGCTCGCCCACATCCGCTCGATCCGCACCAGCCGGCCGGATGCTTCGCCCGCCCAGGTCATCGCGATCCTGGAGCGGCGCTTCCTCACCGCGGTGACCAGCGGTGGGGCACTGGTCGGAGCCAGCGCCGCGATTCCCGCGGTCGGCGTCGGCACCTCCCTGGTGCTCTCGGGCGTCGAGACGGCGGGCTTTCTCGAGGCCAGCGCCCTGTTCGCCCAGTCGGTCACCGAGGTGCACGGCATCGCGGTGGTCGAGCCGGAGCGCGCCCGCACGCTCGTCATGGCCATGATGCTCGGCAATGGCGGCCAAGAGCTGCTGCAGCAGTTCGCCAGTGAGGCGGCCGGCCGTGGATCGCGGTCCGCCTATTGGGGCGAACTCGTCACCAAGAGCGTGCCGCGCGCCGCTCTGGGCCCGCTCACCGACCGGGTCCGCGCGGCCTTCGTGCGGCGGTTCGCCGTGACCCAGGGCGGCTCGGTGATCGGACGGGCGATCCCGTTCGGCGTGGGCGCGGTGTTCGGCGGCGTGGGCAACAACATCCTGGGCCGCCGCATCGTGCGGTCGGCGCGCGAGGCATTCCCGGGGGCGCCGATGACCTTCCCGGCGTCGTTGGATGCCGCGCCGCGGGCGCCCAAAGCACCGCGCCCCCCGAAGGGCGAGCGAGCGCCCCGCGCGGCCCGGGCACCGCGCACCCCGCAGCGACTCGGACCCCGACTGCCTCCGCCGTCCCCGTTGCCGGGTGCCGGGGCACGGCCGGCCCCGCTCCCGCCTGCCGCCGAGGACCGCCGGCCCGACTGAGTCGCCGTACCCCAGCCGTCCCTCGTGCCAGAATCACCCTGAGACAATGGCGAGCTTCACATTCGGAGCCGGCAACGCCCGCAAGGTGCTGCGCCTTCCGCTCTACGCGCTCGGAGCCCTCGCGACGCTCCTCGTTCCGCGCACGCCCCGCCTCTGGGTGTTCGGCTCGGGGATCGGGGTCGGCGAGGGAGCTCTGCCGCTGTACCGAGCCGCGCGCCAGGCCCTGCCCGACTCGGTGCGCCTGGTCTGGCTGGCGGGGTCGTCGGCCGAGTTGACCGCAGCGATCGCGGCAGGCCTCGATGCCGAACGGCGTTCCGGATGGCGCGGCTTCCGCCTCACGCTGCGGGCTCGCGTGCTCGTGGTCACCCACGGGTTCGGCGATGTGAACCGCTACGCGACTCGCGGTGGATTCGTGGTGCAGCTGTGGCACGGCATCCCGCTGAAGCGGCTCCACCTCGACTCGGATGCCACGCTCCGCGTCTCGTTCCTGCCGAACCATCGGCTGGTGCGCGCCGTGCTCGCCCGGGCGTACCGGCGCGCCGGCCGTGGAATCGCGTTGTTCCCGGTGGCCTCGGCCCTGGTCGCCCCGCGCATCGTAAGTGCGTTCGGCATCGGGCCGGAGCGGGTCGTGGTGACCGGCGATCCGCGCGACGATGTGCTGCTCGCCGGCTCGGCGGCCGACCGACGCGCCGCGGCACGCGAGCTGCTGACCGCGGCGGTCGGCGAGCTGCCGCCCGACGCGCGGGTGATCCTGTCGGCTCCGACCTGGCGGGATGGCGCCGCCGATCCGGGCGCGCCCGACGACGCGACCTGGCGGCTCATCGCCGACTGGCTGGAGCGCACGAATGCCGTGCTGCTGGTGCGCACCCACCCGCTCGGCAGGGGCGACTACGCGGTCGGGCCGCTCATGTCGACCCGTATCCGGATGCTCGGTCCCGACGTTCTGGCCGAGATCACGCCCGCGCTGCCGGCCGTCGACGCCCTGGTGACCGACTACTCGTCGATCGCCTACGACTACAGCCTGGTGGGCGGCCCGATCGTGTTCCTCGCGCCCGACCTGGAGCACTACGCCAAGCGCCGCGGGCTGTACCTGCCGTACCGGGCATTCGCGGGCGGCCAGCAGGTGGGCAACTGGCCGGACGCGCTCGCACGTCTGGACGCCGTCGCAGTCACCGGCTCGACGGCGGCCATCGCGGCATCCCGTCACGCGGAATGGCTGCGCGACGAGGATGTCGACCTGCTCGACGGGCGTGCGACCGAGCGCGTGCTCGCCGAGACACTGACGCGCAGCGGGGTGGCGGCGGCCCTCGGGCTGGCGGTCGCCGAGGTGCCGTCGCCGACGACGGTCCGCTCGCGGGTGACCCGGATCGGGTTCGACGCCGAGGCCTCCCCCGCGCTGACCGTGACGATCGACCCGGCCGGGCACGACCTCGGCGCGGTCCGGCTCGACGGCGCACGCACCCAGCGGCTGGCGAGTTCGATCAGCTCGGCGGGAGGACTCACCACCGCGACGTTCCGGATGCTCTCCCCGCGCTGGGGAACCCCCGGGCTGGCGATGCCGTCCGGTGACTACCGGCTCACGCTCGACGCCGGCGGCCCCCGAGTCGGCACGGCGCGCGTGGAGGTCGCGGCCGAGTTGCCCGCCGAGCTGCGGCATCCGCTGTTCCGGGCTCGGGTCATGGCGACCGCGGGAGGGCTCGTGCTGCGGGTGTCTGCGCCGCTCGAGGATGCCGAGCGCGGCGCGGGCGCCCAGAAGCGGCTGGAGCGCGCCTACCGGCGCTCGCGTCCCGCGCCCGAGGACGCGGTGTTCTTCGAGAGCTTCTACGGCCAGTCCAGCTCGGACAACCCGCTCGGCATCGACCGCGCGCTGGCCGCTGCTCGCCCGGACACCGTCCGCTACTGGAGCGTCGTCGACGGCTCGGTCGCGGTGCCCGACGGAGCGGTGCGCATCATCGAGGGCAGCCGCGAATGGTGGCGCGTCCGCGGGGCGGCTCGGGTGCTGATCGTCAACGACTGGCTGCGCAAACGCTACCGGCGGCGCGGGCACCAGCACGTGCTGCAGACCTGGCACGGCACCATGCTCAAGCGCTTGGCGCTGGATCGCGACCCCGGCTTGCGCACGCGGATCGCGGTGAAGCGCGAACGAGCCCGCTGGGATGCCCTGCTGGCGCAGAATCCGTACAGCGCCGGGATCTTCCGTTCGGCGTACGACATGCGCGACCCGATCTGGCAGGAGGGCTACCCGCGCAACGATGTCTTCGCACAGCCTTCGCGCGTCTCGGGCGTGCGTGCGTCGCTCGGCCTGCCCGCCCGGGCCCGGGTCGTGCTCTACGCGCCCACCTGGCGCGACGATCGTACCGAGATGGTGGACTACGTCGACCTCGCGAGTTTCGCCGGCGAGCTGGGCGGCGACCATGTCCTCCTGGTGCGCGGGCACTCGCGCACGCTGCGCTACGGCCAGGACCTGGAGGCCGACCGCCTGATCGACGTGACCAGCTACCCCAACATGGCCGATCTGCTGCAGGTCGCCGACGTGTTCGTCACCGACTACTCCTCGGCGATGTTCGACGTGGTGGGCACGGACACGCCGCTGATCTTCTTCACGCCCGACCTGGCGCACTACAGCACCGACCTGCGCGGCTTCTACTTCGACCTGCTGGCTGAGGCGCCGGGGCCGGTGGTGCAGACCCGCAGCGAGCTGCTCGAGGCGATCCGGGCGGCGGATGCTGCAGCTCCCGCCTTCGCGGCCCAGCGCGCCGCCTGGCGCGCCCGCTTCACGCCCCGCGACGACGGCTCGGCCGGCGCCCGTGTCGTGCAGCGGCTCGAGCAGGAGGGCTGGCTCCCGTAACCGCCACGGCCGAGCACCGCCCCGCCGCCCGACGCCTGACGCCGACGCCGACGCCGACCCTCCCCCACACCCCATTTCACTTCGCGCTCAATAAAGCGCGAAGTGAAATGAGCTTTTCGGACGCGCGTCGCCGGCGACCGGCTTCCACCCTCCGCCGGGCGTGTTCGGTTCTCGCGACGTAGCTCGGTTCTCGGGTCGCGCTCGGCTCCCGATGCGGGCCGCGCGGGCTCAGCTCTCGGTGCGGGAGGTGTCCACCGCATCGCCGGCGCCGCGAATGATTCCGCGCAGGAATCCTGTGCCCCAGCTGAAGTGCATGATCGCGATCACCGCCATGAACCGGATGCGGTCGGCGAGCGAGCCCGCCGTCGTGATGGCCGCGACCAGCAGGAGCACCGCATACAGCACCGGGCCGAGGTAGACGAGGGCGACGATCCAGCCGACGACCCCGTGCAGCAACCCGGTCGCGTGCAACGGGATCGCGATGATCGACAGCACGGTCGCGATCACCAGCACCGGCGGCGCGAAGAACCGCAGCGGGTTGCTGCCTCCGAGCCGGCGCACCAACTCGGCCCGCCAGACGCCGGTGGCGAAGAACTGCCTGGCCAGCTTCGCCGGCGTGCTGCGCGGCCAGTACTTGACGCGCAGCTCCGGGTCGAGCCAGACGATCCGGCCGGCCTTGCGGAAGCGGAAGTTCAGCTCCCAATCCTCGCCGCGACGCAGCGTCTCGTCGAAGCCGCCCACTTCGGCGAGCGCGTCGGCGCGCATCACCCCCAGGTAGGCGGATTCGGCCGGCCCGGCCACCGCCGCGCTGCCGTGGTACGCACCGCCGCCGAGTCCGAATCGGCTGTTGTATGCCCGGGCCACCGCGGCCTGGAACCCCGGCTCCCCGGTCGCGACCATGATGCCCCCGACGCTCGCGGCACCGGTGCGCTCCAGGTCGTCCACCCCGCGAGTGGTGTAGCCGGGCGCGAGCTCGGTGTGCGCGTCCACTCGGATGATGTCGGGATACCTCGCGGCCTTGATCGCGAGATTGAGGCCGATCGGGATATCCATGCCGGGGTTCTCGATCAGGCGGATGCGGGCATCCGCCGCCGCCAGCCGCTCGACGATCGCGCGCGTGCCGTCGTGCGAGGGCCCGAGCGCCAGCACGACCTCGACCGGACCGCTGTAGTCCTGCTCGAGCACACTGCGGATCGCCGACTCGACATAGCCCGCCTCGTTCAGCACGGGCATGACGTACGAGACGCCGGTGCGAGGCTCAGCCATGGTCGCACGAGCCTATCAGCGGCCGAAACGCCGCCCGCGACTCACAGCTTGAGCGTGCCGAGCGTCACCGTGACCGTCGTCGAGTCCGTTCCCCGCACGTAGACGAGCTTGGCCGAGCTGCCGGGTGCGAGCGTGCGCACCTGGGCGGTGAGATCGGTGCTGTCGGTGATCGGATGCCCGGCGAACGAGGTGACGACGTCGCCCTTCTTCAGGCCGGCCTTGTCGGCACCGCCGCCCGGAGTGACGTCGGCGATGAGCGCTCCGACGACCGAGCTCTTGTCACTGGTCGCCGTGGTCACCGAGGCGCCGAGCAGGCCGTGCGTGCCCTTGCCGGTCTTGATGATCTCCTGGCTGATGCGCTGCGCCAGGTCGACCGGGATCGCGAAGCCGACTCCGATCGAACCCGACTGGGTCGAACTGCTCGTGCTGCCCGTACTCGCGATCGCCACGTTGATGCCGACCAGCTTGCCGTCGCTGTTGAGCAGCGCGCCGCCGGAGTTGCCGGGGTTGATGGCGGCATCCGTCTGGATCACCGGAAGCGAGATGTCGGCGGTCTGACCCGAACTCGAGCCACTGCCGCTGCCGTTGCCGTTCCCGTTGCCGAAATTCCAGAAGTTGTAGGGGCTGGCTCCGTCGCCGGGGGTCGAGTTGTCGCCCGAGCCCGTGCTCGGCACCGCCGATGAGGCGATCTGGATGCTTCGGTTCACTGCGCTGACGATCCCGTCGGTCACCGTGTTCGGCAGGGCGAGCGGGGCGCCGATGGCCACCACCTTGTCGCCGACGTTGATCTTGGACGAGTCGCCGAACTCGATCGGCTGCAGGCCGCTGGCGTTGTCGAGCTTGATCACGGCCAGGTCGACGACCGGGTCGGTGCCGACCACCTTCGCGGTGTAGAGCTTGCCGTCATAGGTGGTCACCTCGATGGTGCCCGATGCCGAGGCGCCGTCCAGCGTGACGACGTGGGTGTTGGTGAGGATGTAGCCGTCGCTGCTGAGTATGACGCCCGATCCGGTGCCGCCTTCGTCGCTGGCGGTCACATTGATCGTCACGACGGAGGGCCCGGCCTTCGCCGCCACGGCGGTCGTGCTGTTGACGTCATCCTTGTTGTTGATGGTCACGGTCTGCGGGCCTGCGGTGACACCGCTGTGCGAGCTGTTGTTGGCCGTCACCGCCCAGGCGGCGACACCGGCTCCGGATGCTCCGCCCAGCACCGCTCCGACGACCAACGCGCCGACCAGCGGGCCCACGTTGCGCTTCTTGGCCGAGGTGTCCGTCCCCACGGGTGCGGCCGTTGTCGAGGTCGTGGGTGCCGCAAAGGGCTGTGCGGCGGTGGGCTGCGCGGCGGTGGGCTGCGGTGCCGTGGGCTGTGCGGCGGCGGGCTGCGGTGCCGTGGGCTGCGGTGCGGTGGGCTGCTGCGCGGTGGGCTGCTGCGCGGTCGGCTGCTGTGCCATGACGTCTGCGGGCGGCTGTGCCTCAGAGGGAATGTGGGGTGAGTCGGGCATGTTCGGGATGCTCCTTTCAGCGCAGCCAGCATCCCGCTCAAAGCTGAACGTTGCATTTACTGGCGCTGGGAGCCTACTGCCGTTCGCCCGAAGACGCGTCTAGCATCCGGGGCCGGCCGGGTTGGCGACGCAATCACGATCGACGAGCACGGTCTTGGCACCGGTGACGGTGACGCGCAGATCGTTGGCGGGCAGGGTGATGGTGCCGGCGATGGGGACGAATCCGCCGGACCCGAAGCGGTACGCGGCACGGAAGTCGATGGTCAGCCGGATGACGTACTCGCCCTCCGCCTGATACACGTGACTGGTCGCGGTGCGGTCGAACTCGTGCAGCCCTTGCGCCGCCCAGGTCGCGCCTTTCGTCCCGCGGACGACAGCGGATCCGTCGCCGTAGTTCCAGTGCCAGCCGATCGGCGTGAACTGGACGGTCGCCGGCTGACCGAGCAGCGTGCCGGGCACCAGCTGTTGACCGACGACGGAGTAGAAGTTGGCGTCGAGGCCGGGCACGACCCACCCGTCTGGCTCCATGTGCTGGACTCCGGGAGCGGGACGGAAAGCGGCGATATCGCGCAGCGTGATCGGCTGCCCGGCCGGAGCCACCGGACCTGGATGCCCGGTGTGACCCCGGCATCGGGCCGCCAGGATGACCTCGCATTCGAAGGGCGATCGAGCCCCGGCGTGTCCCGAGCCCTTCGCCGCTCCGCCCCCGCTTCCCGGTGACGTCGACGTGCCGATGAGGGTGACGTCGTCGGCGCCAAGGGACGCGTCGATGGAGCAACCCACTGTTTGCTTCTCGATCGCAGTGCAGTCACTTGCAGGCAAGCCCCCCGCCGGTGCACTGGACACAAGTAGCGTGACGATCACGACCTGCGCTAACAAACGCCGTCACCGGTCCAGACATCGTTGCTTGCGAGAACCAAAGTTCTCGAATGCGCTAGCGCGAATGTGACTTCGAAGGCCGTACGCTCGGGTCGATTGGGGGAGACAACGGACACCCCACGCGAGTCCAGAACGTCTACTCTGCTGACATCGGAACACACATAGGCCGTTACGAAAGCATCCCGATCTGACGGGTCGTAGGCCTCCAGGGAAAAGTGGTCGTAGCTTGTCCCGCCAGTGCTGTGCCATCCATTCGCGGCGGTTTGTTCGAAGCCCTTCTTCTCTTCCGCGTACAAAGAAGCGGAGACGTACGGTTCGAGACGCTCAGGTCTCGAGCCGCCGTCGATCAGAATTTCATCCGACACCTTCAGGTACGCCGCATACGCCTTCTCCGCCGCCGCGAGCGCGTCGGCATCCGACGCGAATACCGGCGTCGCACTGGCGCGGGGCGACGCGCTGGGGTGCGTCGAGGGGACGCACCCGGCAAGGGTGAGCAGCAGCGCGGCCGCGAGTGCGAGGGGGGCGAGGCGCATACCCACGACGGTAGGGCACGGCGGCGACCGGCGGCATCCGGAATCCACAGGGGCGGAGCCCTCGGCGCGACAGCCCCCACCCGCCCAGGCGGTGAAGATTCAGGCCGCGGACGGAGTTGGCCCCGACATCGCCCGCCATTCCGCGGCCGCAGCCTGAACGTTGCGCGTGGTGCCTCGCCCCGTCGCGCCGCCCGGCACCCACCGACCAAGTACCGTGACATCCATGACCGTTTCCGGCGCATGGACCCGCGCAGCACGCGGCGCGATGCTGCTGGCCGATGACGGCGAGCTGCGGCCGACCATCTTCGCCGAGATGTCGGCGCTCGCCGCGAGCACCGGGGCGATCAACCTGGGGCAGGGATTCCCCGACGAGGATGGCCCCGAGCAGGTGCGCGAGGCGGCCAAGCTGGCGATCGACTCGGGCGAGAACCAGTACCCGCCTGGACGCGGCATCCCGCTGCTGCGCGAAGCGATCGCGCGCCACCAGCACCGGTTCTACGGGCTCGAGCTCGATGCCGAGCGCGAGGTGCTCGTGACGGCCGGCGCCACCGAGGCCATCGCGGCCACCCTGCTCGCGCTGCTCGAGCCCGGCGACGAGGTCGTCACCTTCGAGCCGTTCTACGACTCCTACGCGGCGATGATCGCGCTGGCCGGCGGGGTGCATGTCACCGTGCCGCTGCGGGCACCCGACTTCGTGCCCGATCTCGACGAGCTGCGGGATGCCGTCACCTCGCGCACCCGCATCATCCTGATCAACTCGCCCCACAATCCGACCGGTATGGTGCTCGACCGGGCGGCCCTCGAACTCATCGTGGAACTCGCCCACCAGCACGACGCGATCATCGTCGCCGACGAGGTCTACGAGCACCTCACCTTCGACGGCGTCGAGCACCTCCCGATCTCGTCGCTGCCGGGAGCCCGCGAACGCACCGTCACGATCAGCAGCGGTGCCAAGACGTTCAGCCTCACCGGCTGGAAGATCGGCTGGCTCATCGCCCCCACCGAGTTGGTCGACGCGATCCTTGCCGTCAAGCAGTTCCTGACCTACGTCAACGGTGCGCCGTTCCAGCCCGCCATCGCCCTCGGACTCGGCTTCCCGGACGACTACTTCGTGGATGCCGCATCCACCCTCGCCGCCAAGCGCGACTTGCTCGGGGCCGGGTTGCGCCGCGCCGGGTTCGAGGTCAGCAGGCCCAGCGGCTCGTACTTCGTGATCGCCGACGCGGCTCCCCTCGGAGTCGACGACCCCGGCTCCGACGACCCTCGATTCACCGATGCCGTGGAGTTCTGCCGCCGGCTTCCGGAGCTCGCGGGCGTGGTCGGCATCCCCCTCACCGCTTTCGTGCGACCGGAGCGCCATCCGGCCTACCGCTCGCTGGTGCGCTTCGCGTTCTGCAAGCGCACCGATGTGCTCGAACGAGCCGCCGCGCAGTTGGCGGATCTGCGCCGCTGAGCCGTCATTCCGCGACGCCGTGAGGGTGATCGGCGGGTGAACGGTGCTGGGGTGGACAGACTGGTCGTCCCGTCCCCCTATGCTGGGCTGAGTCCCGCCCCGACTGACCCACAGAAAGCGAACACGTGGCCCAGCCCGTCGATGTCGAACCGGTTCTCGCCGCGGCATCCGTGATCGTTCTCGAAGACGGTTTCGACGCCGCGAACCTCCGCAGGATCGCGGAACGCGCCGGCATCACCGAAGAGCGGCTGCTCGAGCTCTTCCACTCACCCGGGCAACTCTTCGTCAGCCTGCTCAACCGCGAGTACGCCGGCATGTTCCGGGTGATCGTCGACCACATGGACCGCGACCCGCGCGGCGGGCTGCTCTCGCGCATCTACCGGCACACGCTCGGCGCCGTGCACGAGCGCCCCCTGGCCCGCGCCCTCTACCTCACCGACCCGATCGCCCTCAACACGATCATGCGCGAGGCGTACGGCTTCGAATACATGCCCCGCATGGGCGTGCGAGCGTCGTTCATCGACATGATGAAAGAGGCCGGGATGGTGCGCCTCGACGTCGACTCCGCCTCGCTCTCGGCTCTCATCACCGCGGTCTCGGCGGGCGCCGCGTTGACCGCCCCGCACGAGGAGCTCGACCAACTCATCGACGGCCTCGCGACCGTGCTGGAGCGCTCGGCCGACACCGACGCGGTCGACACCTCGCCCGGCAAGGCCGCGTTCATCGAGTACGCGACCGGGCTCACCGGCCGGGCCCGCGACTCGCGCGACGCACGCGACAGTTGACTCTTCAAACCGCATCGGCCGCCGATTAGGGTGGAAGCCTGACGACTATTCGGGAGCGCTCATGACGACCACCACCCCCACCGATGTCGCGAAGGCCGCACGGGCCATCTGGTGGCTGGTGCTGATCCGCGGGATCCTCGCCATCGTCTTCGGCGTCATCGCGCTCATCCATCCCGGGGTCGCCTTCGTCGCTCTGGTCTACACCTTCGCCGCGTTCGCGTTCGTCGACGGCATCGCCAACATCGTCCACGCCGTGCGCGTGCGCGAGCGCGACCCGCGATGGGGCTGGTTGCTGGCGCAGGGCATCCTGTCGGTCATCGCCGGTGTGCTGGCCTTCGTCTTCCCGCTCGCGGCCGGGCTCACCATCGGCATCTTCGCGTTGAGCCTGATCGGCGTCTACGCGATCATGATGGGGATCGCGGGCATCCCGGCGGCGGCGAGCGTTGTCGACGGCGGCCGCAAGGTGCTCGGGTTCATCGTGGCCATCCTGAGCATCCTGCTCGGGATCGCGCTGCTGCTGATCGTCTTCGTCGCGCCCCTGAGTGGGATCGTCAACCTGATCTGGCTGGTCGGCGTCTACGCGATCATCGTCGGTGTAGTGCTCATCGTCGCGGCGATCCAGGCGCGTCGGATGTCACCTGCGGCCACCTCGAAGCCCGCCACCTCGAACTCGGCGGCCTAACGGGGGACCACCTTGAACCGCCGCAACTGAAGCGCCGGGTTGATGCGCCGCACCTCGGTCACGCGAGCCGGCGTGATCCAGGCGATCGCCGTTCCGACCTCTTCGCCCAGGCCGGCCAGCTCGACCCCCATCGGGTCGACGATGAGGCTGTTGCCCACACCGATCGGCGGGGCATGATCGGCGGCCGCGAGGTAGACGGTGTTCTCGATGGCACGGGCCGTGGCCAGCGTGCGCCAGTGCGCCTCCTTGAGCGGACCGCGCACCCACTCGCTGGGAACGAGCACCAGGTCGGCCCCGGCATCCACCAGCTGGCGCGTCACCTCGGGGAAGCGCAGGTCGTAGCAGGTCTGCAGTCCGACGGTGAAGCCGCCGAACGGGAAGGTCTGCGGCTGCTCGATCGGGCCGGGCACGATCCACTCGCTCTCGCGCTGACCGAACGCGTCGTAGAGGTGCACCTTGCGGTAATGGGCCACCAGTTCGCCGTGCGGGTCGACGGCGACGAGCGTGTTGGCGACGCGCGTCTCGTCCTGGATGCGTTCGACCAAGCCCGCAACGATGTGGATGCCCAGCTCAGTCGCCAACTCGGCAAGCGCCCGCACGAACGGACCGTGCAGCCCCTGGGCGTGCTCGGCCCAGCTCGCGTCCATCGTCGGCGTGAAGTAGCTCGAGTACTCGGGGAACACGACCAGCAGCGCGCCCCGGTTGGCGGCATCGCCGGCGAGCCGCGACATCCGCTCGAGGTTGTCGTCGGTGTCGTCGCCGGGCGCGAACTGGGCGACCGCGATCGCCACCTGCTCCGATGCGCCTGCCGCTGCCGCCATGAGCCCAGCCTAGGAGGCGGCGTCGGTCAGCGCGCCGCGTCGAGCCGGATCACCAGGGTGGGCGGTGAGCTCGCGTCACCGCTCAGGGTGGCCGAGACGCGTATTCCCGTGGCGGCGGCGGGACCGATGGTCGCCGTGAATTTGTCGCCGTGGTTCTTCTGACGATCCGCGACCAGATCCGCCTCGAACTGGGCGACGGCATCCGCCGACCACCCGACCTTGGGCGCCAGGGCTCGTACCTGGCCGAGCATCTCGGCGTAGCTCGCGTTCGGGCGGAGTTCGACGGCGGCCAGCTTGCCGCCCGAGGTGATCAGGTCGAGCCCGTCGACATCGGTGAAGCCGACCGGGCGCGCGCCTGTCGCCGTCACCGCCAGTGGGACCAGGAAGTCGAGGTGCTTGCTGCCCGAAGCGGGCAGGCCCAGCTCGGCCGCCGAGGGGCGCTCAGATGTCATGGTGAGGCGGACGACGCCGGTACGCGTGTAGTAGTCGATCCCGGCTTGCGTGAACACCGAGCTGCCATCCGACGCGATCTGGTCGTGCGAGGCGACCGGATTCGACTTCACCCACCACGAATTGTTGAAGCCGATCGACAGCACCACGGCCGTCGCGATCACCAGCAGCATGGCCACGATCGAGACCCAGAATCCGATGACCCGGCGCCGGTGCTTGCGGCGGCGCGCCTCGGCTGCGGCCGAGACGGCTGCTCGGTCGACGGTGCCGGTCGCGGTCATGGTTCGAGGTTACGTCGATCCTCCGACGCGGGCGAACCTCGGCAGCCCTGCGACCACTAGCCTGTGCAACATGAGCGACGCACCGGTTGATCCTCAAGTCGAGTCCGAGAGCGTGCCCGCGACCGAGCCCGTGCGCCCCGACAACCCGGCCCGCCAGAAGCTCGGACCCCTGCCGATCTGGCTCTGGGTGGTGCTGGCGGTGATCGCCGGCGTGCTGCTGGTCATCCTGGGGTTCGCCCTGATCGCGCGGGATGGCACGCCGTCGGCCCTGCATTCGCCGTCCCCGTTCCCGAGCCGCTCCAGTGCCTCACCGACGCCCTCCGCGACCGCGAGCCCGACCGCGACCGCCTCGCCCAGCGCCACCGCGGGCGGCCCCACCGATCAGGGGACCTTCGACAGCGATCTGCCGAACTTCCTCTCCGACACGCTCAACTCGCAGAACACGGCGGTGCTCGCGCAGAGCGGCACCTTCACCGATCCCGTGTTCGTGCTCGCAGCCAACAGCGGCCTGACCCAGAACATGCACCCGGAAGACGCGGTCAGCGCGATGGACTTCATGTTCACCCGCGAGGATCCCAACCCGTGGGATCTCGCCCTCCCCGACAGCGTGCTGGCCGGCTACCGCGCAGGGCCGTACGGCCAGTACTTCCCGGTCGGCGCGATCGTCGCCCGCTCCCATGACGGGCACGTGTTCTCCTTCATCGGCCACGACTCGAGCATCACCACGATGTTCATGGCGGCGTCCGAGGATCTGCTGCACTGACTCCTGCCGCGGGCGTTCGCTAGGCGACCGTCAGCGCCGCATCCGGATCAGCCGACCACTCGTTCAGTGAGCCGTCATAGACCGCGAGGTCGGAGTGCCCGAGCAGGGTGAGGGCGAGAGCGGCCTCGGTGGCGGCGATGCCGGCCGCGCAGTACAGGATGACCCGCTCGCCACGAGGCACGGCCTCCAGCCGCTCGGCCAGCAGCCCGGGTTCGAGCAGGCGGCGCGTCTCGGGGTCGACCAGGGATCGCGCCGGCGCCGACACGCTTCCCGGGATGTACCCGGCTCGCCGACGGACCGGCGCCTCGCCGCTGAACTCCTTGGCCGGGACCGCGCACACCAGGGCGCCCGCCCGCTCGCCGGCGACGACCTCTTCGATCTCGCCCTTGTCGGCCCACAGCTCCGGGCGCTCCCGAGCGACGAAGGTGCGCGCAACGGGAGCCGTGTACCCCCTCTCGAGCTGGCGCCCCTCGTGGCGCCACTGCGTGAGCCCGCCGTCGAGCACGGCGACGTCGTCGTGCCCGAACGAGCGCAGCAGCCACCACAGGCGCGAGGCCCATTGCCCGGATGCCGTGTCGTACACGATCACGGTCGTCTCGTTCGAGATCCCGTGCTCCCCCGCGACGCGCTCGAACCGCTCACGATTCGGCCGGGTGAACGTCAGGGCCGCGTCGGGGTCCGAGAACTCCTCGATCAGATCGGCCGAGTACGCGCCGGGCACGTGGCCGTGCACCAGGTACTCCTCGTCGCCCGAGACGTGACCGCCGCCCTCGACCGAGAGCACCGTCGCATCGAGCACGACGAGGCTCTCACCGCCCAGGTGGTCGGCGAGCCACTGGGTCGACACGAGCGGACCGGGAACTGGCATGAGTCGACGGTAAGCCCGATGGGGACGCGAGCCGAATGGACGTGCAATGTCGCGTAACAGGCCGTCGACGGGAGAGCGATGCACCGGGTGAGGATTCCCCGCTAGTTTGAACTGCACTCTTCCGCAGCGACCAGCGAGGCAACCATGAAAAAAGAAGACAGCGCCGCTACCGGCTCCGAACCGCCCACGGGCGCGTCCCCGGCCGCGCGGGACGAGGCAAACCCGGTCGCCGCCATGACGCCGAACAATGCACCCGCGGCGAAGAGGTCACGTTCCGTGACGAAGAAGCCCGCAGTGGGCGACCAACCTGCGGCGCCTGGCGTACCCGCAGCGCCCGACGCCGCAGTGCCCGACGCACCCGTCGATGCCGCCTCGGTGGCTCCTCGTCCGCGCTCGCGTCGACGGCGTCTGATCCTGGCTCTCGTCCTCGGCGGGATCGGCGTGCTGCTGATCGCCGGAGTCGGCGTCGCGTACGGAGTGCTGTCTGCGCGTTACGCGCCGAGCGCGAGCGTCTCTGCCTTTCTCGATCAAGTCGTGAAGGGTCGGTCGACTGAAGCCATCAGGTTGATGTCTCCAGGGCCGCTCGGCAACTCGGATCTGATGAGCGATGACATCTACCGGGCCGCCAAGCATCGGATCACGTCATACCAGATCGAATCGGCCACGACGAAGGGCGATCAGGCCCGCGTCAGCGTGAAGCTGCGCACCGATTCCGGCTCGTGGACGCAGGTCTTCGACTTGGTCACCACGAGCCATGTGCTGATCTGGAATGTCTGGACCGTCGACGGACACGACATACCGCAGATCACGCTCGAAGACACTCGACCGGCCGGCGTCACGATCACGGCCAACGAGCTCGCCGTCCAGAAGAACAACGCCGACTACACCTCGTACTACGCGCTTCCGGGCAGCTACACCTTCGCCGTGGAGAGCGACAACTCGCTCGTTGCCGGGGACTCGCACTCCGTGTCCATCCATTCGATGACCGGAGCACGAGACGTGAAGGTGCAACTGCGCTTCCGCCTCACCGACGACGGCATCGCCGCAGGACGGACTGCTGTCGACCAATACCTCGATGGGTGCCTCGCGCAGGCGACCCTCGCACCGACTGGCGACTGCGGCTTCTACGTCGAGAACGACCCGACCGGGACGATCAGCAACATCATCTGGAGCATCACTCGCCGGCCCGTGGTGTCGTTCGACGACTGGCAGGACGACGGCTGGACGGTCAAGACCGACACCGCCGGCGTGTTCGAGATGGACGGCACCTACCGGGGCTCGCAAGGCTACGGCGACGTGTCGGCTCTCTTCACGTCGTACGACGTGCAGGGATACCTCGATCTCGATCAGGGCAAGATCGTCTTCCACAGCACCTACAAGGATGGCTCCGGCGGTCAACCCGGCTCCGGCGCGTAAGACCGGGCCGTCCTGACCACACGAAGAAGGCCCCGGTCTTTCGACCGGGGCCTTCTTCGTTAGTTGCGGGGACAGGATTTGAACCTGCGACCTCTGGGTTATGAGCCCAGCGAGCTACCGAACTGCTCCACCCCGCGGCACGAAGAGTGACTCTATCACGCACCGCGGAGCGCCGCAGGACGCGGCTACCCGCCGATGGCCGCCATCGCCGCCTTGATCGCATCCTGCATCTGCTGGTCGGCCTTCGCCGCAGCAACCAGATCGTTGGCCGCGTAGGCGGCGGTCCGCGCGGTGAGCGCGGTCTGGTAGTCGTTCAGGGCGTTCTGCAGTGCCGTCTTCTGGGCGTCGGTGAGGCCGGTGCCCGTTCCGCTTCCGGTGCCCGTCCCGGTTCCCGTTCCGGTGCCGGTTCCCGTTCCGCTTCCGGTGCCCGACGATCCGCCCGCGCCGTTGTCGCCGGCGTTCGCGCCCGAGTCGCCGCCGAAGAGCGCGTCGAGGCCGGCATCCAGCGTGTCAGCGATCTCGACCTTGTCGCCGAACGCGACCAGCACCTTGCGCAGCAAGGGGTAGCTGGTGTCCGAGTCTCCGGAGCTCGACTGCACGTACACCGGCTGCACGTACAGCAGGCCGCCGCCCACCGGCACGGTCAGCAGGTTGCCGCTGATCACGTCGGTCTTGCCACCGGTGCGCAGGATGTTGAGCTGACTGAGCACGCTCGAATCCGACTCGAAGGTGTTCTGCACCTGGCCCGGCCCCGGAACCGTCGCCTGCTTCGGCAACTCCAGCAGGGTCAGCCTGCCGTAGTCGGGGCCCGCGTCGGAGTCGACCGCGAGATAGCCGGTCAGCACGCTCCGTGTCGACGACGAGCCCGACTTGGGAATGTAGGTGGAGTACAGCGTGAACGCCGGCGCCTTCGTGTCGGGCACCTGCATCGTGAGGTAGTACGGCGGCTGCGCCACCGAGCTCGACTTGGGCTGGGTCGGGTCGTTCGGAACGCTCCACGCGTCGACGCCCGAGTAGAACGAGCCGGCGTCGGTCACGTGATAGGTCTGCAGGATCGACCGCTGCACCTTGAACAGGTCGGCCGGGTAGCGCACGTGCGCCAGCAGTTGCGTGCTCATGTCGCTCTGCGGCTTGACCGTCGAGGGGAAGATCTTCTCCCAGGTCTTCAGCACCGGATCCTTGTCGTCCCAGGCGTAGAGCGTGACCTTGCCGGTGTATGCGTCGACCGTCGCCTTCACCGAGTTGCGGATGTAGTTGATGTCGTCGATCGCGTACCCCGGCTGCGGCGTGTTGGTGTCGACGATCGTGTTCGACAGCTGCTCGACCCGCGAGTACGGATAGTCGGCCGTCGTCGTATACCCGTCGACCAGCCACACCACGTGGCCGTTCACGACCGCCGGGTAGGGGTCGCTGTCCAGGGTCAGGTACGGCGCGACCTTCTCGACTCGCGTCTTGGGGTCGCGGTCGTAGAGGATCTGCGAGTTGTTGTTGATGGCATCCGAGAACAGGATCTCTTGAGCCCCGAAGTGGATGGCGTAGGTCAGCTTCTTGAGGAAGCTGTCGAGCTTCGGCCCGCCATTGCCCGAGTACGTGGTGGTCGCGCCGTCGGTGCTGCCGTCGGATGCCGTGGCGCCGCCTCCGGACGGGTAGTCGAACTCGATGTTCTTCGAGCCCTGGGGCGCGCCGACGATCGAGTACTCGGGCGATTCCTCGCCGAAGTAGATGCGCGGCTGGAAGCTGCCGAGCGAGCCCTTGGGGGGAATGTCCGACTCGAGGAACTTCGGCTCGCCATTGACCGCGCGCTGGTTGCCATAGGCCGCGACGATGCCGTAGCCGTGGGTGTAGACCAGCGTGTCGTTGTACCAGCTGTTCGAGCTCTGGTTGGCGGAGTCCAGCTCGCGCACAGCGATCACGGTGTCTTGGGTCTTGCCCTTGATCTTGTAGCGGTCGACATCCAGTTGCGGGGCGAACTGGTAGTACTGCCGCACCTGCTGCAGCTGCCCGAAGGTCTTGGTGACCAGGGCGGGATCCAGGATGCGGATGTTGGCCGTCGTCTCGGCGTCGGCGCGGAGCTGGCCGGCCTCGACATCGGTCGTGGCGTTGTACTGCACGACATTGACGCCACTGACGCCGTAGGCCTTGCGCGTCGCGTCGATGTTGTAGCCGATGTATTTCGCTTCGAGCGTGCGCGCGCTGGCGTTGACCTGCAGGTTCTGCACGATGGCCGGGTAGATGGATCCGATCACCAGGCTCGACACCAGCAGCAGCCCGGTCGCGATCAGCGGCAGCCGCCAGCGCCCGATGGCGGCGGTCACGATGAACAGCAGGGCGACCAGGATGGCGATCCCGGCCAGGATCCACTTGCTCGGGATGGTGGCGTTGACGTCGGTGTACCCGGCGCCGGTGATCGTGACGCTGCTTCCGATCGGCGATTCGTCGGTGAGGGTCGAGTACTGGTCGAGCCAGATGCTGACGGCCTGAAGGGCCACGTAGATCGCCGCGGTCAGGGCCAGCTGGATGCGCGCGGGGCGGGTGATGCGCACCTCGCGACCCGAGATCCGGATGCCGCCGTACAGATAGTTCGTCGCCAGCGCGGCCAGCCCGGCCACGATGAGGGCAGCCGAGGCGTAGCCGATGATCCCCCGGTACAGCGGCAGTTCGTAGACGTAGAACGACACGTCGAGGTGGAACTGCGGGTCGAGCGTGCCGAACGAGGTCCGGTTCAGGAACTGCAGAACGGTCGGCCATCTGGTCGCCGTCGAGACGCCCATGAAGATGCCGAGCACGACCGGGATGCCGTACATCGCCAGCCGGCGAAGCGGCTCGATCACCTGCTGGTAGCGGTCCAATTGCGAGTTGAGCTTCGCGTACACCGGTCGTGCGCGGAAGGCGATGAAGATGCTCAGCCAGACCAGCAGCGCCATGGTGAGGAAGCCCACCACGAACATGATCGCCGTGGCATACCACTGCGTGGTGAGCACGTTGAGGTAGCCCAGCTGGTCGAACCAGAGCACGTCGGCGTACAACCCGGAGAAGATGAAGAACAGGATCACCAGCACGGCGATCGCCGCGGCCGTGATCGCGATGGCGGCACGGCTTCGATTGCGGGGTGCCTGCGGCTGGGTACTGGCGGTGGAGGACGTCACGCGACGATCCTAGGGTCGCGAGCAGGTAGCGAGCTTGGAAGTGTCGCCGCCCGCCGCGATCACCCGGACGTCGGCCAGCGAGTCGTCGAGCGTCTTGACCGCGAACACCGTCAGTCCGCTGGGGATGTGGCCGGTGACCTCGTTGCAGTTGGACTCCGGCGCGAGGAACCAGGTGGCGCCCGCGTCGCGCGCGCCGTACAGCTTCTGCCGGATGCCGCCGATCGGGCCGACCGCGCCATCCGGGTCGATGGTTCCGGTGCCCGCGATGTGCGCGCGGCCGGCGAGGGCGCCCGGCGTGAGCTTGTCGTAGATGCCCAGAGCCAGCATCATCCCGGCGCTCGGGCCGCCGACATCCTGCAGCTGGATCTTGACGTCGAAGGGGAAGGTGAAGGTCGATCCGGTATAGACGCCGACGGCCGGCTTCTTGCTGTCGGGGCTGATCGCCGGCGTGATCTCGAGGGTCTTGAGCGTGCCGTTGCGACGGATCACGAGTACGAGCGGCTTCGAGACGCCGTTGCTCTGCACCGCGTGCTGCAGCATCGTGAGCCCGGTCACCTCCTCGCCGTTCACGGTCACCAGCTCATCGCCCGCCTTCAACCTGCCGGCCGCCGGTGTGCCCTTGATGACCTCGGCGACGACCACCGTCGCGGTGTAGGCGATCTTCAACTCGGTCAGCGCGGCCGCCGTCGCGGCCTGCTGCGAGTTGGTCATGTCGATCGCGCTCTCGGCGTTCGACTGGTCTTCGGTCTGCCCCGGGGGGTACAGCTCGTCGAGCGGGATCGCCGCGCGGCTGGGGTCGAACCACGAGCCGGCCAGCTCGATCCAGCTCACCGTGTTCTGCGGCGAGCCGTTTTGGTAGACGGTGAGCATGTCGAGCACGCCGGTGGTGGGGTAAGTGGTCCGGCTCGGGATCTCGATCAGGGGCACGGCCTTGCCGTTCACCTCGGTCTTGCCCAGCACGTCATACACCGGGCCGGGGCGCTCGACGGCGTAGGGCGACGGCGATGTTCCGAGCAGGAGGGTGCCAGCCACGGCGGCCACCAGGAGGAGCCAGCCGATGGCGCGGCCCACACGTCCGCGGTCGGAGAAGAAGGTGCGCACCGTCGGTCTGTCGCCTGTCGTGAGTCGGGGCTGGAGTGAAGATGGGTCGGGTCTGTTCGCTGCTGGCGGAGCCCGCTGCTGGCTCAGCCTAGGCGAATCCCCCGGCCGGCTGAGCGGGCGAGGGCTACCTTAGAACGCATGGCTGATGATTCGCGGGACGAGCCGTCTGAAGACGACTTCCGCGACATGCTGCGCGATTTTCTCGCCGGCAACACGGATCTCGACCCGGCGAAGCTCGCGAGCGCCGCGGGGCTTCCTAACGACCCCGAGATGGTGCAGCGCCTGATCGGGCAGCTGCAGCAGGCGCTGCAGAACAGCGGCGAGGGCATCAACTGGGGCCTCGCTCTCGAGCAGGCCAGGGGTCTGGCGACGCGGTCCGCCGTGGTGAGCACACCCGCCGAGACCTCGGCCCTCGAGCAGGCACTGCACGTGGCCGCGCTCTGGCTCGACGAGGTCACCTCGATCGCCGAACTGACCGTGCCCCCGGTGCTGCTCACCCGGGCCGGGTGGGCCGAGGCCACCATGCCGGTCTGGACCCAGCTCGCCGAACCGGTCGCCCACTCGATCGCGAACGCCCTGACCGGTGTGCTCGAAGAGCAGGCCGGCGAAGAGCTGGGCGGGATGCTCGGCAACGCCGGGCAACTGATGCGCAACGTCGGCGGCACGCTGTTCGCCATGCAGCTCGGTCAGGTGGTCGGCCAGCTGGCCGGCGAGGTGGTCTCGGGAGGCGACGTCGGCATCCCGCTGCTCGACGGCGAGACGCGGCAAGCCGCCCTGGTCGCGCAGAACGTGGATGCTTTCGGAGCCGGCCTCGACATCCCGGTGGACGAGGTGCGGCTCTACCTCTCGGTGCGCGAACTCGCGCACGCGCGCCTGTTCCGCCACGCCAAGTGGCTGCGGCTGCACCTGCTGACCCAGGTGACCGACTTCGCCCGCGGCATCCGGATCGACACCGACCGGCTCGAAGAGCTGGCCGCCGACTTCGACCCGCAGAACCCCGAAGAGCTGCGGGCCGCGATGACCAGCGGCGCGCTGATCCCGCCGAAGAGCGACGAGCAGTTGGCCGCGCTGGGCCGGCTCGAGACCATGCTCGCCCTGATCGAGGGCTGGGTGGATGTCGTCACGGCCGCCGCGACCGAGCGCCTTCCCAAGAGCGTCGCGATCGCCGAGAGTGTGCGGCGCCGCCGCGCCGCGGGAGGGCCGGCCGAGTCGGCCTTCGCCACGCTGGTCGGGCTCGAACTGCGGCCGCGCCGGCTGCGCGAGGCGGCGGCGATGTGGCAGAAGGTGACGGATGCCGTGGGCAACGACGGGCGCGACGCGCTGTGGGCGCACCCCGACCTGATCCCGACCGATGCCGACATCGACGACCCCGCCGCGCTGATCACGCGCCTCACCTCGGGGACCCGCATCCCCGATGACGTCGACATGGCGATCGAAGACCTGCTGAACGACGACGGAGAGAACCGGCCGCACGAGGTGTGACCCACCGGCGGTCCGCACTCGTGCGGCGACTCCGGTGCCGCGACGACCGGCCTCGGGGCTCCCTTCCGGCCCATTTCACTTCGCGCTCAATTCAGCGCGAAGTGAAATGGGGAAATCGCACGCCGTCGCCCCGGCGGGCGGCGGCCGGCGGCTTGCGGGCGGCGGCCGGCGGCTGGCGACCCGGCGTGGCGCCGTGCGGGGAGCTGTGGACGGCGGGCGACGCCGGCCCGGTCGCCGCGGCATCCTGTCCCCATGGTGCTCAAGGTCGCGGCGGCGGTGCCGCTGGTGTGGCGCAGTCCGAGCAGTCTGCAGTTCGGGGTCGACCGGCCGCAGGTCGTGCTCGACGGCGTGGACGAGCGCACCGAGCGGTTGATCGCCGCGTTGGTCGGCGGTATCTCGTCCAGCGGATTCGACATGATGGTGCGCAGCACCGGTCTCGCCGTCGAGGAGGCCACCCGGCTGCTGGGCCGGCTCGAGCCGGTGCTCGAGCGCGAGACGGCGGCCCCGACGGCCCGTATCGCGGTCAGCGGGAACGGTCCACTCGCCGATGAACTGCGGCAGGTGCTGCGGACGGACGGGGTGCTCGCCGACTCCGACGTGCGCGCGCCCGACCTGGCGGTCATCGTCGCGGGCTGGGTGATCGCACCCGAGGATCACGGGAGTTGGTTGCGCCGCGACATCCCGCACCTGCCGGTGGTGGTCGGCGACGGCGGCGTCACGGTGGGTCCGCTGGTCGAGCCGGGAGCCGGACCGTGCCTCTACTGCGTGCAACTCACTCGCACCGACGACGACCCGGCGTGGCCGGCGATCGCCACGCAGCTCTGGAATCGGCCGGCGCCGGCGATGACGCGACTGGCGGTCACCGAAGCTGCGGGGGTGGCGGCGCGGCGCGCGCTGGAGCGGGGGCGGTCGGCCGGGGTGGTGGTCTCGACAGGCTCGACCACCGAGGCGGCGACGAGTTGGCACCTGGCGGGCGACAGCGGGGTGGTCAGCTCGCGCGAGTGGACGCGGCACGCGGCGTGCCGCTGCGCAGCTCGTGAAGAAAGCGACTGGGCTCCCGCTGCTGACCCCGCGGACCCATCCGCGACCACGACAGCAGCAGCCGTCGCCGTGCCCGCGTGATCCCCACGTAGAACAGGCGGCGCTCCTCATCGACGGCCGCCGGCGTCCTGGCGTAGTTGATCGGCAGCATCCCGTCGCTGAGCCCGATGAGGAAGACGGTCTGCCACTCCAGGCCTTTGGCGCTGTGCAGGGTCGAGAGCACCACGGCCGCCACGGTCAGCTCGTTGTTGCTCTCCTCGCGATCAGCCAATTCGGCCGAGAACCGCTTGAGCGACACCGAGTCGGGCACCTCGTTGGCGAAACGCACGATCGCATCGAGCGCGTCCCAGCTCTCGCGCGGCAGGGATGAATCCTCGGGCAGCAGGCTCCAGCCGAGTTCGCGGGCGAGGTTCGAGACGATCGCGCGGGCCGGTTCGTCGGGTTCCGAGTGCACCTGGACCCGCAACGCGAGCAGCAGTTTGCGCACAGCGGGCAGCTTGAAGAACTTGCTGGCGCCCAACTGGCGCGTCGCGACTCCCGCCTGCTTCAAGGCCGCCTCGACGGCGACCGCTTGCTCGTTGACCCGGAACAGGACCGCGATGTGCTCGGGCCGAGTGCCCGCCTTCAGCTCGGCCGCGATCGCACTCGCCACCGCCTGGGCCTCGGCCGCGTCGTCGTCGAACACGGCGACCGCCGAGACCGTCTCGGCCGAGGTGCTGGTCGGGCGCAGCTCGAGAGCGCCCGCCCGGTCGTGCATCAGCCGGTTGGCCAGGCTCAGCACGGCAGGCGTCGAGCGGTAGTTGCGCTCCAGCCGCACGATGTGCGCCTGCGGGAACTCCCGCTGGAACCCGAGCAGATACTCGCTGGTGGCGCCCGTGAAGGAGTAGATGGTCTGGCTGGCATCCCCCACCACGCAGACGTCGGTGCGGTCGCCGCGCCAGAGGGTGAGCAGCCGGTGCTGCAGCGGCGAGACGTCCTGGTACTCGTCCACGGTGAAGAAGCGGTACTGGGCTCGCACCGCCGCGAGCACGCGCGGTTCGGAGTCGAGCATCCCCGCGGTGGCGAGCAGGACATCCTCGAAATCGAGGCGGCGACGATCGTCTTTCAACTGCTCGTACCGGGTCTGGATGTCGACCACAGCCCCCACATCGAGCCCGCCCGGCATCGGCCGCTGCTGCCGGGTCACGGCGGCCGCGTAGCCCTCCAGACTCAACTCGGATGTCTTGCGCCACTCGATCTCGCCCGCCAGGTCGCGCAGGGTGCCGCCGCCGAGCCGCAGGTGCAGGGCATCCCCGGCCTCGGAGATCAGTCGCGACTTGTTCTCGACCAGCTTCGGAGAGGGGCCGCCCACGACATCCGGCCAGAACTGCCCGAGCTGGGCCAGCGCCGCCGAGTGGAAGGTGCGCGCGATCGCCCCCTCGGCGCCGAGCTGCCGCAACCGCTCGCGCAGCTCGGCGGCGGCTTTCGTGGTGAAGGTGAGCGCCAGCACGCTTCCGGGCGAGTAGGTGCCGGTACGCAGCCCGTGGGCGATCCGATAGGTCAGGGCGCGGGTCTTGCCGGTTCCCGCCCCGGCCAGGATGCAGACCGGCCCGAGCAGAGCGACCGCGGCCTCGCGCTGCTCCGGGTCGAGCCCGGCGAGCAGCTCGTCATCGAGGGCCGGAGTCATGGCTGCGCTCTCACCACGAGCCGCCTCACCATCGGCCGCCATCCGGCAACTCGCCGCCGTACCAGTCGTCGATGATGGCGCGCGCGATCGAGGTGGTGCCCGGCAAGCGGATCTCGCCCGCTGCGTTCGCCGCCGCCAGCTCGTCGCGGCTGAACCAGCGCAGCTCGAGGATCTCGTCGCCGTCCGGGCGGCCCTCGGTCGAGCTGCCGGGAGCGACCCGGGCGCGGAATCCCACCATCAGCGAGGCCGGGAACGGCCAGGGCTGACTGCCCTTGTAGACCGGGTCGACCACCCGCACGCCCGACTCCTCGAACACCTCGCGGAGCACGGCGGCCTCCAGCGACTCCCCCGGCTCGACGAATCCGGCCAGCAGCGAGAAGCGGTTGGACTCCCACAGCGCGTTCGAGCCGAGCAGCAGCCGGTCGTCATCATCCGTGATGCCCACGATGATTGCGGCGTCGGTGCGCGGGAACAGCTCGGCGCCGGTCTCGGCGTCGCGCCGGGTCCAGCCCGCCGCATCCGGGATGCTGGGGTGCCCGGTGCGCGGCGAGAACGCGTAGCTCGCGTGCCAGTTGGCCAGCGCGAGGGCCTCGGTGAAGAGTCCCGCATCCCGGACGCTGAGCTCCGCGCCGAGCAGCCGCAGGTCTCCCCACAGCGCCGCGTCACTCTCGAGCTCGCCGCTGTCGAGGGCCGCCGTGTCCATCTCGGCGGCGGTCGTCTCATCGACCACCAACGCGACGATCGGCGCTCCGAGCGGAAGGTCGGGTTCGTCGTCGATCGACCGGCCGAGATACAGGCCGAGCTCGAACGCGGGCGCCCGAGCTGCCTCGAGCAGGGCGATGCGTGCCGGGCCGGCGAGCAGCACCTTGCGGTCGTGCAGCACCAGAACCCGGGCGCGCGGATCGGCGAGCACCGCCTCGAGCCCGAGGGTGCGCGAGAGGTGATCGCGATCGATCGACGCGCGGGCCAGCGGCAGCCGGGAGCCGAAGGAGTCGATCAAACGGCTACCTCCGGAGCGGGCGAGAAGGGCGTGGCGTGCGGCCGGGGCGGGCGCCGACCGACCTACCCTGTCGTCATGGCCAGATCCCCCTTCACTCTAGCCGCGCTCGCCACCTCGGCCGTGGCCGAGCTCGACGTCGTCGGGGCGCAGTCCTTCGGCTCGACCGGTCAGGGCGACTTCGACGCGGCCCTGCTGACCGGCAGCGATGGCAGGCACTGGGTGGTGCGCGTGCCGCGCAGCGAGCGCGCCGAGGCCGAGCAGTCGGCCGACCTGGTCGCGCTGCGCGCACTCAGCGCCGGCGTGCGCAGCCGTCTGCCCTTCGCGGTGTCGACGTTCGCCGGGCAGGTCCCGGTCGGCGGAACCCGTGCTGTCGTCTACGAGTTCGTCTACGGCGCCAAGCCCTCGCTGGCGCAGATCACACCCGAGCTGGCGGCCTCCATCGGCGCCGGCATCGCCGCCATCCACGCCCTGCCCACCTCCTTCATCGTCGATTCCGGCCTGCCCGGCCACAGTGCCGTCGACGGTCACCGCGCCGCGATCGCACTGATCGACCGAGCGGCGGCCACCGGGCTGGTTCCGATCGCGCTTCGCCAGCGCTGGGAGGCGGCGAGCGCCGACTCCGCGCTCTGGCAGTACACGCCGACGGTGATCAACGGCTCGTTCGGCTCCGACTCGGTGCTCGCCGCATCCGATCAGCTCACCGGCGTGCTCGGCTGGCACGGGCTGCGCGTCGGCGATCCCGCCCTCGACCTGCAGTGGCTGCTCGGCTGCGGCCAGGCGGGCGCGACGGATTCCGCGTTCGACGCCTACAGCGCGGCCCGCGGCCAGATCGACCGCCAGTTGCGGCAGCGCGCCACCCTGCTCGCCGAACTCGAGGTCGCCCGCTGGCTGCTTCACGGCACCGAGGTGCGCAGCACCGAGATCGTGGATGACGCCGTCGAGATGCTCTCGGCCCTCACCGACGACGCGCAGAAGACCCTCGGCAGCACGGTGAGCGGCGACACCGTGGACCTCAGCGATGTGCGCTTGCGCGGCTCCTTCGTCAACACCGACGAGATCGAGGCGCTGCTCGACCGGTCTGAGCGACTGACCCGCTGAATCGGGCGTCGAGGAGTCCCAGCTGGGACCCTTCGACGGCACGCGGCCACCATGTGCGACCACTCGCGGCGCGCACGCGGGATCAGCTCACTGCCACCGCGTCCGGGCGCTTGACGATGCGCACCAGCCGACGCGGCCGGCGCAGGTCGACGCGCAGCGTGAGCTGGTGGCGGCGTCCGAGGATCACGGCGACCACGAGGCCGGCCACCGCGGGCACGCCGCCCGCGACGAGGAAGGCGGCCTGCGCGCCGAGGTTCTGCGCGATCCATCCGATGATCAGACCGCCGGCCGCCTGACCGCCCACGTTCACCATGATGTAGAACGACATCACGCGGCCCCGGATGCCCAGATTGGTCGAGAGCTGGGTGAGCGATTCCGAGGCGGTGGCGAAGGCGATGCGTGTGATGCCGATGCCGACCAGCGCTCCGAGGAAGATCAGGTACAGCGGCGCGACCCCCGCGAGCGCGGTGACGGCGCCGTAGACGATCACCGCGATGACGATCGCACGCAGCCGCAGCTGCCGGCGACGGGTGGACAGCAGCGCGCCAGCGAGGGCGCCGGCCGCGGCAAGCGAGCTGTAGAGCCCGTAGCCCGCGGCGCCGGTCTGGTAGGTGACATTGGCCGACGCGGTGAACAGCACCGGCAGGTTCATGCCGAACGTTGCGACGAAGAACATCAGCACGATCGGCCAGAAGATGGTCGGCTTGCGCACGACGTACTGCAGCGCCTCGCGGATCTGCCCCCTCGCGGCGACCACCGGCCGCGAACGGGTCAGTTCGTGCGTACGCATCAGCGACAGCGCGGCCACCGCGATGGCCGAGGTGCCGGCGTTGATCGCGATCGACCAGCCCGAGCCGACCAGGGTGATCAGCACGCCGCTGATCGCCGGGCCGAGCAGGCCGCCCAGGTGGAAGATACTCGCGTTCAAGGTGATCGCGTTGCGCAGCCGGTGCGAGCCGACCATCTCGCTGACGAAGGCAGAGCGCGACGGCGAATCGATCGCCATCGAGCAGCCGGTGATGGTCGCGACGACGAAGACCATCCAGGCCTGCGCGACCCCGGTCAGTACCAGGACGGCGAGCAGCCCGTTGAACACCGTGCCCACCGACTGGGTCATGATCAGCGTGCGGTGGCGTTTGTAGCGGTCCGAGATGACTCCGGCCCAGGGGCCGATCAGCAGGGTGGGCGCGAACTGGAGGGTGACCGTGAGCCCGACGAGCGCGACGTTTCCAGTCAGCTCGAGCACCAGCCAGTCGATGGCGACCCGCTGCATCCACCCGCCGACGTTGGCGAACAGCTGCCCCACGATGTAGAGCCGGTAGTTGTAGGCCCGCAGCGCGATGAACGTGTCGCGCCAGCGCGGCGCCTGCGTGATCACCGGGATGGGCTGGGTGACGCTCTCGGGATCCACGCCGCTGAGATTCGTCACGTTGATCAACGGTACGCTCGCAGTGGTCATTCGATTGTGGAATCGTGACTATAAGTACTATTGGATTTCTGAATAGGGTGGTGCCGCGATGTTCGACCCCGTGCTGCTGCGCACCTTCGTGGCGGTCGCCGAGACGCTGAGCTTCACCCGCGCCGGCGAGCTGCTCGACCTGAGCCAGCCGACGGTGAGCCAGCAGGTGCGCAAGCTCGAGGTGGCGGCGGGTCGGCAACTGGTGGCGCGCGACACCCGGGCCGTCTCCCTGACCGACAACGGGGATGCCATGCTCGGCTTCGCCCGCAGCATCTTGGCGGCGCACGACGAGGCCGCCGCCTACTTCACCGGATCGGCGATGCGCGGCCGCCTGCGCTTCGGCTCGGCCGACGACCTGGCGCTGACGCAGCTGCCGCAGATCCTGCGCGACTTCCGGCAGCTGTACCCGCAGATCAACCTCGAGCTCACCGTCAACCAGAGCGGTGCGCTGGCTCGGCGGCTCAAAGCGGGCCAACTCGACCTGGTGTACATCAAGCAGGAGCCCGGCCAGCCCGACGGCCGCGTCGTGCGCCGCGAGCAACTGGTCTGGGTGGCGCACAAGTCGCTGCAGCTCGAGCCGGACCATCCCGTGCCCCTGATCGTCTATCAGGCGCCATCCCTGTCGCGCAGCGCGGCGATCAAGGCCCTCGAGGATGGCGGACGCACCTGGCGCATCACCTGCAACGTCCGCGAGATCAATGGGGTCCTGGCCGCGTTGCGCGCGGGAATCGGGGTGGCGGTGTTCCCGCAGAGCCTGATCCCGGCCGACCTGGTGCCGGTCTCGGGCGCCTTCGGCCTGCCGGCGATCGGCGAGGTCGACTTCGCGCTGCTCGACAACCCGCGCGCGGCGCGCGAACCGGTTGATGCGTTGGTCTCGGCGATCGTGGCGCGGTCGTCGCTGGGCACGGCAGGCGCGTAGCTCGCGCCACTGCGAGGAGATGGTTGGCGTGCTCGCGAGTCGCTCCCCCGGGAACCGCCGAGCCCCCGTGGATGCATGAGCTCCGCCTCATATGAGGCGGAGCTCGCACGTTCTGAAGACGGTCGCCGCGAACCTGCAGCGCAGACCACTAGGCGAACGCTGCCCGCCACCGTGCCAGCAGCTCGGCCTCGTCGTCGATGTGGTCCGGCCGGATCACGCGATCGTCGGCCACGAAGTAGAAGGCGGCGCTGATCCGGCTCGGCTCGATGCCGGCCCACTTCGAGTAAGCCAGCCGGTAGAGCGCGAGCTGCAGCGCCTTGCGCTCCAGGTCGTCGGCATCCTTCGGAGCCTTGCCGGTCTTCCAGTCGACGACCTCGAAGCCGCCATCTTCGGTGGCGTAGATCGCGTCGATCTTGCAGATCACGATCCGGTCGTCGAACGGCAGGTGGATCTCGCGCTCCACCTCGGTCGGGCGCCGATCGGCCCACTCCGATGCCTCGAAGGTCGCGCGCAGCCGGGCCAGGTCGGCGGCCTCGACGCCGTCCCCCTCGTCGTCCAGCTCGATGGCCGGGGCGTCCAGCTCGTCCGAGCCGGTGCCGACGCCGTAGCGGTTCTCGACCCAGGAGTGGAACAGCGTGCCCAACCGGGTCGCCTTGAACGGCTTCTCGGGCATCGGGCGAAGCAGCGACGAGGCGACGGCATCCGGGTCGGTGACGAAGTCCTTGAACCGGGATGCCGGCACCCGAGTCGGCAGCGACACCGCGCCCGCGCCTGCCAGGCGTCTGGCTCGTTCGGTGAGCAGCAGTTCGAGCTCATGCGCCCACGGCCCGCCGATCGCGGGGGTGGCGGCCCGGACCGCGCCGGCCGCGGCCTCGACCGCCGGGCGCCGCCTGCCGAGCGGGTCCATCGGCCAGGTGATCCACTCGAGGTCGTCGCCGAGCGGGTTCTCGAGGTCGGCTGGAGCCGCGGGGAGCCCGCCGATCACGCCCGCCGTCGCGAGCTCGCGCAGGAAGGTGCTCGGCTCGCGGAAGGCCTTCTGCGTCGCCCAGAACGAGCCGCTGAGCAGCAGCTCGTGCCGTGCCCGGGTCACCGCGACGTAGGCGAGGCGCCGCTCCTCGTCCTGCACGCGCTGCCAGACGGCCGTCTTGAAGCGGTCGCGGCTGTCGAGCAGCTCTTTGCGCGTCGTCGCCCACTCCCAGTCGAAGACCGGCAGATCGGCCGCGTCGCCGCGGAACGACCACGGCAACTGACCGAACGCGAGCCAGCCGTTCGTTCCGTCGATCGGCTTCATGGGCAGTTCGTCGGCGACCAGGCGCGGGACGGCCACCAGGTCCCACTCGAGGCCTTTGGCGCCGTGGATGGTGAGGATCTGCACCGTGCCCGGCTCGGGATCCTCGGGGCGTGGCGCGAGGTCCTCGCGCTCCTCGGCCGCACGCAGCCAGGCCAGGAAGCCGCTCAGTTCGGAGCCCACCCGCGTGCTCGCGTCATCCAGGGCCAGATAGCCGTCGATGGCGTCGAACAGCGCCTCCATCGGCGCGCCGCCGAGCGGGCGGTCCTCGTTCGCGACCACCTCGATGTCGAGCCGCAGCTCCTGCTCGACGAGCGAGACCAGATCGGGCAGGGAAAGAGCCACCCGGGCTCGCAGCCGTGCGACCACCTGACCGGCGTCCTTCAGCCGCGCCAGGCCCAGCTCGCTGAAATGCGCGAGGGCGGTGTGACCGTCGGGGGCGTGCGCGACGAAGTCGAGGGCATCGACGATCGAGCCGCCCTCGCCCTCGGTCAGGCTGGAGCGCATCCGCTCCTTCACCTCGTCGGCGTAGACCTGCTGCGCGTGGTCGCGGTCGCGCAGCCACGACGCCAGGCGGTTGAGCGCGTGCAGATCCTGCGCCCCGACCCGCCAGCGCGAGCCGGCCAGCAGGCGGATGAGTTCCAGGCCGGCCCCGGGATCGCTGAGCACCGAGAGCATCGCCACCAGATCCGCGATCTCGGGTTCAGCCAGCAGCCCGCCGATACCGAGCACGTGGTACTTCACCCCGCGGGCCTTGAGCGCGCGCAAGAAGTAGGGCTGAGTCTTGCGCGCGCGGAACAGCAGCGCAGCCGAAGGCGGCTCGGCGACGATCGAGCCATCGGACCGCTCGACCCGACGCTGGCGTTCGGGAGCTCGCAGCCGCTCGGCGAACCACCCCGCGACCGCGTCGGCCTCGGCCTCCAGGTGCTCCTCGAATCGCACGACGATCGGCACCTCGCTCGCGGTCGGCGCCGGGGTCAGCTTCTCGACCGGCACCCGCGAGGCGAGCGAGAGCGGCGCCACCAGGGCGTTCGCGGCGTCGAGGATGCGGTGCCCGTTCCGCCAGCTGGTCGAGAGCGGATAGGCCCGCCCGCTCGCCCCGAACTGCGAGCCGAACTGCTCGAGGTTTGAGGCGGACGCGCCCCGCCATCCGTAGATCGACTGGTTGGGATCGCCGACCGCCATCACCGGATGCCCGGCGAACAGCTCGGCGAGCAGCCAGGTCTGCACCACCGAGGTGTCCTGGTACTCGTCCAACAGCACGACGCGGTACCGGTCGCGGAGCTCGGCCGCGACTACCGGCTGCTTGTGCAGGATCTTTAGCGCGAGTGCGACCTGATCCGAGTACTCGACCGCACTGCGGGTGAGCTTGGCCGCCTCGTACTCGCCGACCAGGTCGACCAGCACGTCGAGCGCACCGACCGCCGACGCCATGCCGTCGACCGCGGCGTAGGCGCCGCGACCGCCGGGCGGCAGGTCGGCCACCGACGCGAACCGCCGGGCGAACCGGCGCACCTCGTCGGGCTCGGCGATGTTCTCGGCGATGGCGCGGCTCAGCCCGAGCACCGCGTTGGTCACCGGGTCGAGGTTCTTGTCGAGCTCGGGCAGCAGGGGATGCCGCGATCGGGTCACCGTGGCACGGGCCAGCTGCCAGGCGCCCGCTTCGCCGAGCACGGCTCCGTCGCCCTCCCGCCCGACCAGGATCGCGTTGTCGCGGAAGATCGCGTTGGCGAAGGAGTTGTATGTCGACACCGACGGCGCTTGGAACGGATCGTGATCGGGGGCGGTCAGCCCGGCAGCGGCCAGTTGCTCGATGCGATCCCGAATGCGCACCAGCAGCTCGCCGGCCGCCTTGCGCGTGAAGGTGAGTCCGAGCACCTGGCTCGGCTGCACATGCCCGTTGGCCAGCAGCCAGAGCACCCGGTTGGCCATGGTCTCGGTCTTGCCACTGCCCGCACCCGCGACGACGAGGGCCGGAGCGAGCGGCGCCTCGATGACGGCCTGCTGCTGCGCGGTCGGCGCAGGCAGTCGCAGCTCGCGTGCGATGTCGAGCGCCGAGTACCGGCTCGGCGGCGCCAGCGGAAGGGCCGCGTCGCTCGGCGGCTGCAAGGGCAGGTCAGTCACTCGACACCGCCCGCACCCGATGCAGCCTCAGCCGAGGGATCGTGCCGTAGCCGCCGTACTGCTCCAACTCGAGCCTGCCCTCGAACTCGGCGGCCGCGATCAGGATGGCCGCCTGCCGGATGCGCTCGCGCACCGCCTCCAGCCCTTCGGCATCCAGCGGCGCCTGATGACCGTCGCGATAGCGCTTCCCGTCTTTGCCCTCGCGCACATAGAGCAGCTTCGCCCCGCCGGGAGCATGGTCGCCGTGCACGGCCAGAGGTTCATCGAACTTGCCCTCGGCGTAGGCCAGTTGGTACGCACCGAGCTGGGGATGCGCGGCGACCGCCGTGGGCGAGGTGATCGGCCGGCCGGTCTTGAGGTCGACGATCACCACCTCGCCGTCTGGGCTGCGCTCGATGCGGTCGATGGAGCCGTTGACCACGATCGCCGGCCGGGGCGTTCCGTCATCACGCGGCTCGGCGCCGGCGACTTCGCCGTATTCGAGGGCGAAGCGGCCCTCGGCGGCGACCAGCTTCTTGCCGGCCTGGTCGAAGTCGGCCAGGTAGTCGGCCAGCGCCTCGGTGAAGGTGCGTGCCAACTTGCGCTGCCGCTCGGCCAGCCAGGGCGACTCGAACACCAGCTCTCCCCAGCGCGACTCGACCGCCGACCACAGCTTGTCGACGACCGGATCGTCGGTGGTTTCCATCGCCCAGTGCAGGATGGTGCCGACGCCGGCGATCACGCCCGAGTCGCCGCCGGCGATGGTCTCGAGGAACCAATCCAGCGGCGACTCCTCGAGCCGCTCCATGCGCGACGGCGAGACCGGGATGCTGCTGCCCTCGAACAGCGGACCGGTCGACGAGATCGGCTCGAGCCCGTGCCAGTCGTCGGGACTCGCGCCGGGCAGCCCGAGCCGCGCCAGTTCGGCGAGCGATCCGGCGGCGGCCGCGGCATCCGCGCGTGTCGACCTCGGGTCGGCCAGCGCGCGGCGCAGCCGACCGGTGAAGCCGCGCAACGAGAGCGGCGGCTTGGTCGCCGAGTCGATCAGCGGGGTCTCGGCCGGTAGCAGTGAGAAGAACACGCTGCGCTGCTCGTCGTCGTTGGCGACGGCCGAGAGGATGACGCGCTCCCGGGCCCGCGACACGGCGAGCGCGAACATGCGCAGTTCGTCGTCCAGCACCAGCTTGCGGTCGTCGATGGCCCGGTCGGCTGCGCGGTCGGCGGCGTCGCGGTCCGAGCCGTCGCCTGCGGCGTGCAGCGCACGCAGTAAGTTCTGCGGCTCGAGCAGCGATCCACGGGCGCGCAGATTCGGCCACACGCCCTCCTGCAGCGCGGCAACCACGACCGTGCGGAACTCGAGCCCGACCGCCCCGGACGGCGTGGTCACCAGCACCGCGTCTCCGCTGCGCCGCGGTGTCAGCACGTCTTCGGGCACCTCGGCGTCGAGCACCTCGCTCAGGAACTCGAAGGCCGGGGCATCGGGGCGGCGCTCGGCGAAGCGCTTGGCCGCGGTGAAGAGCGCGACCACGGCATCCAGATTGCGATCGGCCTCGGCGGCGACCGGTCCGCTGCCCAGCGCCTGATCGTGCCAGGGTTTGGCCAGCCGACTGCGGTCCCAGGCGAGCCAGAGCAGGTCTTCGATCGTGCCCTCGCTGGCCCGCAGCTCCGCGATGGTCTCGGCCAGGCGCTCCGCCTGCCGCGCCGGCCTGCTGTCGATCGTCGTGAGCCGACCCGGAGCGCTCAGCGCCTCGACCAGGAGCGCGTCGCTGGTGCGCGATCCGCCGCCCGCGAGCTCTTCGGCACGAAGCGAGAGCCGCAACCGGCGCAGCCCGAGGGCGTCGAGACCTCCGTACGCCGAGAGCAGCAGCTCGACCGCCAGCTCCGGCGTGAGTTCACTGCGTCCGACCCCGAGCTCGACCAGCGCCAGCAGCCCGCGGGCCGCCGTCTCGTCGCGCAGCGCGACGCCGCCGCTCGCCGTGCGGGTCGGCACCTCCGCCAGCGCCAGCGCCCGCGCGATCCCCGGGGCGTGCGCGCTGCTGCGCACGATCACGGCCAGTTCGCCCCATGGCACGTCGCGGTCGAGGTGCTCCTCGCGCAGCAGGCGCGCGATGGCGGCCCACTCGCGCGCCGGACTGGTGGCCTCGATGCGCGCCAACGGCACGGCAGCCGCCGATTCCGCCACGGCGGCACGCGCCTGACGCTGCCTCCCGGCCGCCGCCGTGCCTAGGCGGCCCTGCACGATCACCGCCGAGGTCAACGCGCGAAGCGGCTCGGGCTGGCGGTGCACGATGGGCAGCATGAGCTGCCCGAGCTCCGGGTCGCCGAGCACCGCGCTCAACCGGCCCAGGGCATCGGGCTCGCCGCCACGGAAGGCGTTGGTGGCGACATCCGGATCCCCGAAGGCGATCACGGCGACCCCGCGCTGCCGCAGCGCGCGCAGCATCGCGAGCGTTGACTCGGTCGCCTCCTGCAGGTCGTCGACCACGATCAACCGCAAGGACGTCACGCGGTCTCCGACGCCCGCCGTCTCGTCGATGCCCAGCTGGATCGCGGTGACCGCGAAGCGCGCCAGCTCGGCCGGGTCGAGTTGGGCTTCGCGGCTGGATGCGACGATCCCGAGGTATTCCTCGATGAAGTCGGCCGCCGCGACCCAGGCCGGGCGGCCGGTGCTGCGACCCAGTTCGCGCAGCCGGGCCGGATCCACGTCGTACTCGGTGGCGCGCGCCATAAGCTCGCGCAGCTCGGTGCGAAATCCGCGCAGTCGGCGCACCGCGGGCTCGAGGGGCTCGGGCCACCTGGGACCCGAGCCGCTCTCGAGATGCCCATCGAGGATGGCCGCGATGTCGGCATCCTGCTCGGCCGCCGTCACCAGCCGGGGCGGCGTCGCGCCGGCCGCCTTCGCCGCCGCCCCGACCAGCTCGAAGGCGAACGACGAGACGGTGCGAGCCAGCGGACCATTGGTCGGAGCACCGACGCGCAGCGCGAGCCGGTCGCGCAGCCGGGTCGCCGCGGCGCGCGACGGCGCCAGGACGAGCACCGAATCCGGCGACCAGCCCCTGCGGTCGATCCGATCGGCGACCAGCTCGACGATGGTGGTCGTCTTGCCCGATCCGGGCGCGCCGAGCACGGCGGCGGATGCCGCATCCGGCAGGTCGACGACCGCACGCTGGCCCTCGTCGAGAACGACCGTGCGTCCGGCATCCGGAGCCGCGCGCTCGAACCGGATCGCAGTCATGCGCCCACCGTACCCGGCCACTCCGACGGCGCTCGTTCTGCTGTGGGTGAACCCCGCCGCCCGGCCGGCAGGGCATCCCGTACTCTCCCTATGTGGACATTCGAATCGGTATCGCCAACAGCCCCCGCGAGCTCAACATCGAGTCGTCGCAGACTCCGGCAGAGGTCGAGAAGATCGTCTCGGCCGCATTGGAGTCCGAGGCCAAGTTCATCAAGCTGACCGACGAGAAGGGCAAGCTCTACATCGTTCCGGTCGCCTCGTTCTCGTATCTCGAAATGGGCGGCGAAGAGCGCGGCCGGGTCGGCTTCGTCGCCTAGTCCGTTCTCGTCGAACGTAGACTGACGGCGTGGAACAACTCATCTACGCCGCGGTGATCGGCGCCTTCATCGGGCTGATCCTGCACTACCTGCTTCCGAGCCGGCACCTGACCGGGTTGTTCCTGCTGCCCGCGGTCGGTGCAGCCGCCACCTGCGTCGGGTGGTCCGGGTCGGTCTGGGCGGGGCTCAAGCTCGACGGCGGATGGATCTGGGTGGTCGCGCTGGGCGCTGCGGCCGTCGCGTCGCTGCTGGTCGGGCTGCTGCTGCCGCGGGCGCGCAAGATCGCCGACGAGCAGCGGCTGCACCACCTGTCGGGCGGCCGCGCCTGACGCTGGTTGAGTAGCGGCGCCAGCCGCGTGTCGAAACCAGCTCGACCGGCAAGACGGACTAGGCCGTCAGACCGAGCGCATCCATGCGCCGGGTGTGCGCCGAGATCAACTCGGTGAACACCGGCTCGATGCGCTCCTCGCCCGGCAGCTCGCCGCCGATCGCGAGGGATGACCGGGCCACCAGCATGGTGTCGCCCACCAGGCGGCGTCCCCACATCGCGAGTCGCGAGGCCAACCGGGCGCTCGCGTCGATCGCGGTGCGCAGTTCGGCGACCAGCACGTCCTGTCCCTTGTCGATGTCGAGCAGCGCAGACACCCGCTCGCCCAGCGCGCTCGGCAGGCCGGCCGCGAGACCGGTGAAGAAGTCGGTCAGGAATCCCCCGGTCAGATAGCAGGTCACCAGCGTCTCGGGCCAGTCGGCGCCCTGAGTGCGGCGGCGGAAGTCGTCGAGCTCGGCGCGGAACGGCTCCATCGCGGCGACCGGATCGATGTGGGCGGCCTGCAGCTCGCCGATCAGCGCTTCGTGCGCCTCGAGCACCTCGGCCGTCGCCCGGCTCAGGCTGGTCTTCGCCTCGGTGGTCGGGGCCAGCGCGACCGCGCGACTCAGGTTCTCGAACAGCACCAGCGTGAGGTAGGCGAGCTGACCCAGGTAAACCTTTGGCTTCGGCGTGAGCTCGGCCAGTTCGACCCGGGCGACGGCGATCGCCTCGGAACGGGGGTGCACGTGCGGCGCGGCCACGCGCGGTCGGTTACCGCGGCCGAACAGGCGTTGGATCAGGCTGGGCACGATCCCAGACTAACGGGTGCCCGCCCGCGGCCCGCGTGAGGCATGCTCCGGCCCGGTAGACTTGCGTTTCTCGACTTCAGACAGGTTTTTTCGTGACTTTCACCGATCTCAACATCGACCAGGACATGGTCGACGCGCTCGCTGCGAAGGGGATCATCGAACCCTTCCCGATCCAGAGCCAGACCATCCCGCTCGCCCTCGACGGGCAAGACATCATCGGCCAGGCCAAGACCGGCACGGGTAAGACGTTCGGCTTCGGCCTGCCGCTCATCCAGGCGCTCGGGCTCCACCCGGAGCCCGGGGTGCAGGCGCTCGTCGTCGTGCCCACCCGCGAGTTGTGCGTGCAGGTGGCCGAAGACCTCGAGATCGCGGCATCCAACCGCGACACCAAGATCGTCGCCATCTACGGCGGCAAGGCCTATGAGGGCCAGGTGGAGCAGCTCAAGGCCGGCGCGCAGATCGTGGTCGGCACCCCCGGCCGCCTGCTCGACCTCGCCGGCCAGCGCCTGCTGAGCCTCAAGAACGTCAAGGTCATGGTGCTCGACGAGGCCGACAAGATGCTCGACCTCGGCTTCCTGCCCGATGTCGAGAAGTTGTTCGCGCAGACCGAGCCGACCCGCCACACCATGCTGTTCTCCGCGACGATGCCCGGCCCGGTCGTGGCCCTGGCCCGCCGCTTCATGAACAAGCCGATCCATATCCGGGCGACGGATCCGGATGAGGGGCTCACCCAGGCGAACATCAAGCACGTGATCTACCGCGCGCATTCGCTCGATAAGGATGAGGTGATCGCCCGCATCCTGCAGGCCGAGGGCCGCGGCAAGACGGTGATCTTCACCCGCACCAAGCGCGCCGCCGCCAAACTTGTCGAAGAGCTCAACGACCGCGGCTTCAACGCCGCCGCCGTGCACGGCGACCTCAACCAGGAGCAGCGCGAGCGCGCCATGGCCGCGTTCAAGGCCGGCAAGAAAGACATCCTGATCGCCACGGATGTCGCGGCCCGCGGCATCGACGTCAACGACGTCACGCACGTGATCAACCACACCGTGCCCGACGACCCCGACACCTACCTGCATCGCGCGGGCCGCACCGGGCGCGCGGGCAAGACCGGCATCGCGGTCACCTTCGTCGACTGGGACGACCTGCACAAGTGGGGGCTGATCCACCGCGGACTGCAGTTCGGCCCGCAGGAGCCGGTCGAGACCTACTCCTCGTCGCCGCACCTGTACAGGGACCTTGACATCCCGCACGACGTCAAGGGACGTCTGCGGGCCTCGACCCTGGTGCACGAACCGCGCGCCCGCACGGCCGGCTCGACCGGCGAGCGCGGAGGCTCGAACTCGGGCGGCGGCGGAGCCACCGGCTCGCGCGCGCCTCGTCAGCGCACCCGCGGCGGGACGGGATCGGGTTCGTCGGGCGGCTCGGGTTCGTCGGGCAGTGCGCACGTCGAAGGCAAGCCCGCCCACCGCGAACCCGGCGGCGGCGCCCACGACGGCACCGCACCGACTCGCCGTCGTCGCACGCGCCGCCGCACCGGCGGCTCGAGCGGCGGTGCCGCCACGCCGCCTGCGGCGTAGCGCGCTCCACGGGCGGCCACGAGCCGCGGCCGGGCAAGAAGGAGGGGGCTCCTGATCCCCCGACCCGAAGCCCCCACGGGATCTCGCGACGCGAACCCGATCGCATCGCGACATCCGCCCGGCGCCTAGTTATCCGCTGGGTACTAGGAGAGACCGGGTTGCCGCGGAACTATGACGCCGATTCGGGCGGCGATTCGTGCCGCCCGATTGCTCGGCGCGCCCGGCCGCTCGGCCCGCCTAGCCGCGGAACGGCACCGCGCCCGTTCCGCGCGCCACGATCTGCTCGTACACCTCGCGGCTCGTGGTGTTCTCGGCCAGGCGGTTCGGCTTGCCGTCGCCGTGATAGTCGCTCGAGCCGGTGACGACCAGTCCGAACTTCTGTGCCGCGGCCGCCCATTTCTCGGGTGAGCCCTGGGTGTTATCGCGGTGGTGCGCTTCGAGGCCGAACAGTCCAGCATCCACCAGTTGGCGCAGTCGGGCGTCGTTGAGCAGACGCTCGGGGCCGCGTGCTCCCGGATGCGCGATCACCGGCACCCCGCCGGCCTCGGCGATCAACCGCACCCCGACGACCGGCTCGGGCGCCTGATGCGGCTGGTAGTAGCCGCCGCGCCAATGCAGGATGCTCTGGAACGCCGCGCTGCGATCCGCCACATAACCGCGCGCGACGAGCGCGTCGGCGATGTGCGGGCGGCCGACCGTGGCGCCCGGCGTGGTCTGGGCGAGCACGTCATCCCAGCTGAGGTCGGGGTAGTCCTTGACGATCCGCGACACCATCGTCTCGGCGCGGTGCAGGCGCTCCTCACGGATCTCGGCCGTCGCCGCGACCAGCGCCGGGTTGGTCGGATCGACCAGGTACCCGAGCACGTGCACGCTCGCGTACTGCAGCTGGGTGCTCAGCTCCAGGCCGGGCAGCACGGTGATGCCGGTGCCGCGCGCGGCGTCGAAGGCCTCGATCCAGCCCGAGGTGGAGTCGTGATCGGTGATCGCGATCACGTCGAGGCCCGCGACCACGGCGGCTCCCACCAACTGGGCCGGAGTCTCGGTGCCATCGGACACGCTGCTGTGCGCGTGCAGATCGATCGGTCCCGACATCCCTTCATCGTATGGCCGGGCCATCGGCACCACCGGTTAGGCTCGTCAGGCCATGACCCGCCGCGTCCTCGCCGCGGCGATCATTCTGATCGTCGCCGCCGCCCTGCTGATCGCCGTGTGGCCGCAACTGTTCGGGCTCGAGCGCCAGGCGGGCATCGCGCAACTGGTGTCGATGCGCGGACTCGCCGCACTGGTGGCTGGTGTCGGCGTGGTCGCCCTGCTGCTGATCGCACTCCTGTCGCGGCACGCGCGCCGTCTCGCGGCATCCATCGCCCTCCTGCTCCTGGTCTTCTCGGGCGTCACCGCGGCCGTGCTCGCGACCCGGGGAGCCACCCCCGCCGGATTCCAGACCAAGGCGGCCGCCGACATCACGGTGCTCAGTTGGAACACCCTCGGCGACTCCCCCGGGGCCGCCGAGATCGCGAAACTCGCGCTCGCCCAGCACGCCGACATCGTGAGCCTGCCCGAGACCAGCGCCGAGACCGCCGACGCGGTGACGCAGCAGATGACCAGGGCCGGCTCGCCGATGCGCGAACTGCACGTCAGTTTCGACCAGGTCGCCAAGGCGCACACCACCGCGCTGCTGATCAGCACGAAGCTCGGCGAGTACCGGATCGATGCCGGGCACGGCTCGACAAAGACGCTGCCCAGCGTGATCGCCGTCCCAGTGACCGGCGACGGACCGACGATCGTGGCCGCGCATGCGGTTGCGCCGGTTCCGGGCGAGATGGCCAACTGGCGGCAGGGCCTCGACTGGCTGGCGCAGCGCTGCGGAGCGGGCGATGACGTGATCCTGGCCGGCGACTTCAACTCGACCCTCGACCACTACTCGGGCCTGGGCACGCCGACGTCGACAGGCGACGGCGACCTCGGCGCCTGTCACGACGGAGCACGCGCCGAGGGCAGTGCGGCGGTCGGCACCTGGCCCACCTCGTTGCCCGCGCAGCTGGGTGCGCCCATCGACCATGTGATGGCGAGCGAGGGGTGGACCTTCGTGGGATTCCGCGTGATCGGCAGCGAAGACGGCGCCGGAAGCGACCACCGGCCGATCCTCGCCCAACTGCGCCCCGGACACTGACCGGAGCTCCGCCCGGGTGGACAATGGATGCCATGGCCGACTCCACTCCTGCGCCCACCGCATCCGGCACCACCGCATCCAGCACCGCCACCGAGAACCCGAACGCGAACCGGTCGACGACGCCGGTGTCGACCACGTTCCGCGACTTCATCTCGACGCAGTGGGCCGAGCGCACCGAGAACCTGCCCGAGCCGCGTGAGGTGGCCGCCTTCGCCGCAGCACGCCGCCAGCGCATCTCGGCCATGCACCCGGGTGAGCGCCTGATCATCCCGGCGGGTCCCGCCCGGGTCAGGTCCAACGACACCGACTACGCGTATCGCGCGCACTCGGCGTTCTCGCACCTCACCGGCTGGGGCGCCGACGCGGTGCCCGACAGCGTGCTG